>Ga0316208_1000006_pt1 | contig 426788 bp, 398 predicted proteins | sample 3monopyrite_MG_FD_204944 | JGI IMG/M metagenome (GOLD analysis project Ga0316208, IMG submission 204944) | Microbial mat bacterial communities from mineral coupon in-situ incubated in ocean water Damariscotta River, Maine, United States -... | ecosystem: Environmental > Aquatic > Marine >...
GCGGCCCCGTCCTTTTAACCATCGATAAGTGTCCGCTTATTTTAAGCGGACACCTAGCCCGCTTCCTGGACACACTTATAATATCGCCATATCAGCTAAGGTAGGTGGGATTGGGCGGACGCTTACGTTCAGCAGCCAGATCATCAGCATTTTAAAGCAGGCAGCGGTGATGGTCAGTGCCTGTTCATTCCCTCAAAGGGTAGGTTTTAATTCTTCAATCCTGAATGCAGCGGGTAAAATGCGTTCTTCAAGCCTTTTGCCTTGAGGCGCTAAAAATGTATCTTGCGGCCAAGTTTGCCCGCCAGGTTATTGACATATTGCCAGCAGGTGCGGCCTGAGCGGTTGCCACGGGTTTTGGCCCACTCAAGCGCTTCGGCTTTCCAGTCGTAGTCGGGGGTCAGGTCGAAGCGTTTCATATACCCCTCAATCATGTTCAGATAATCTGATTGATCGGCTGCGTGGAACCCAAGCCACAAGCCAAAACGATCCGAGAGTGCGATGGTTTCGTCCATGGCTTCATTGGGGTGAATGCCTGTGGCGCTTTCCTGATCTGCCATTGCACGCGGCAGCAGATGGCGGCGGTTCGAGGTCGCATAAAAAATCACATTCTCAGGCCGCCCCTCAAGCCCGCCTTCCAGCACTGATTTCAATGCTTTGAAATCGCGGTCAGGGCGGCTGAATGAAAGGTCATCGCAGTATATGACAAACTGTTGATTGGTTGAACGCAGCACGTCCAAAAGCTGCGGCAGGGCGGCGATATCTTCCCGGTGGATCTCAACAAGGCAAGGCGCGCTTTCCCCTTTCTCTGCAACAATCAGATTATGGATTGCTTTGACAAGCGTACTTTTGCCCATGCCGCGTGCGCCCCATAAAAGGGCGTTGTTGGCTGAAAAACCATCGGCAAAACGGCGGCTGTTCTCAAGTAACGTGGCCTTGGTGCGGTTGATGCCCAGAAGCAAGCTAATATCAGGCGCAGCTACCTTCTTAACCGTGCGCAGGGCACCGGATTCTAGGTCAAATACATAGGCCTTGGCGGGGCTTTCAGCAGGGGGCAAGCCCCGCGTTTGTTTCTGTGGTGCAATTGCCGCAGCCAGGGCTTTCACTGCATCAACCAATGCTTCTTGCGTGTCTGCCACTTGCAACCTCATCACTTAAAGACCATCTGACCAGAATGCACATATCACGGGACGTGCTTTTAGGCGAGGCCGCTGTTGCATTTGAGCCGGATAAAGCTATAGTCCCGGCGACGAAGATTTAATGCAGTGGCCCAGCACAATAAAAGGGCCGCGCACAGGAGAGGACTTCATATGTTTTCATCAGCAGCTTTTGCCCAGGACGGTGCTATGGCAGCGCAGCCAAGTTTGTTTGAAACGATGCTACCACTGGTGCTTATCGTTGTTGTTTTTTGGTTTCTTATTTTGCGTCCGCAGAACAAGAAGATGAAAGAACATCGTGAAATGGTGAAGAATGTTAGCCGCGGCGATATGGTTCAAACGGCCGGTGGTCTTCTTGGTAAAGTAACCAAAGTGAAAGACGAGCAGTCCAACGAGATTGAAGTCGAAATCGCTGATGGTGTGCGTGTACGGGTGATTAAAAGCACGCTTACAGAAGTGCGCAGCAAAAACGAACCAGTGAAAACCGATAGCAAGTAACTGGTAGTAAATAACGTAAAGTGCGCGGCTCAAAAGGCCGGGCACCGCCTTACTTGTAGGCACTGACACTATTAGGGGATACTTCATGTTGAACTTTCCACGCTGGAAAGTACTGATGATCTTAAGCGTTGTCCTGATTGGTATCTTGACATCGCTTCCGAACTTTCTTTCCGAAGACCAGCGCAAAGGCCTGCCGGGCTTTATGCCGGAGCAAACGTTGAACCTGGGGCTTGACCTGCAGGGCGGTGTTTATCTACTTTTTGAGGCGCGCACGGAGGATGTAATCAAAACACGTCTGACGAACCTTTCAGCGCAAGTTCGGGATATCAGCATCCAGGAAGGGCGTCGCCGCGACATTCCACGCGCAGAGCGCGTGACCTTCAATGGCATAAAGACAAATGGCAACAGCGTTGTATTCCAACTGCGAAATCCTGATCTGGTAGAGGCTGCACGGGAAAAAATCGCCCCCTTCCTGCAGGCGCAGGTTGGCTCTAATGCGTTTGGCGCAGCGGGTGCTACGGAATTGGAACTGGAAGTGAATGGTGCTGAGTTTCGCCTTACATTGACAGATCAGGGCATCTTGATCCAGCAACGCGAAGCGATTGCGCGCGCGATGGAGGTGATCCGTCGCCGGGTTGACCCGAAGGGCGTGAAGGAAATTTCGCTGAAACCGTCTGGCACAAACCGGATTATCCTTGAAGTGCCCGGCGCTGAAAATTCGCAGGAAATCAAAGACCTGATTGGTAAAACAGCGAAGCTTTCGTTCCACGATGTGAATACGGAACTATCGCAGGACGATATTGACAAAGAGCGCTTCAACAAGGCGCGGTATTCAAAGGTGAGCATGAAAGAAGGCGGCTATATCGTGATCAATAACCGGGAGATTGTCTCGGGTGATGATCTTACGGACGCCAAGCCATCATTTGACCAGTCTGGCCAGCCGGCTGTTGCTTTCACCTTCAATACAACAGGTTCCAAGCGTTTTGGTAATCATACAGCCAAAAATGTCGGTCGCCCGTTTGCGATCCGGCTGGATGATGAAGTGATCAGCGCGCCGCGTATCATCAGTGCGATCCTTGGCGGCAGCGGCCAGATTACCAATATGGGCACAACGGCAGACGCGCAGGAATTGGCGACGCTGTTGAAATCCGGCGCACTGCCTGTGGAATTGACAGTTGAAACTGAAAAAACCGTAGGCCCTGATATGGGTGCTGACGGTGTTGCTGCAGGTCAAATGGCTTCTGTTGTTGGCTTCCTTGGTGTGGTTGTTTACATGGTGTTCAGCTATGGCCGTTTTGGCCTTGCGGCGAATGTTGCACTGGTGACCAACCTGTTCCTGATCATGGGTGCGCTAAGTGTTTTTCAAGCGACACTAACGCTTCCAGGCATTGCAGGTATCGTTTTGACGATCGGTATGGCCGTGGACGCTAACGTGTTGGTGTTCGAGCGAATTCGCGAGGAACAAAGACAAGGGCGCAAGCCGTTCCAGGCGGTAGAGCATGGGTATGGTCAGGCATTTTCTACCATTATGGACGCCAATATCACCACCTTCATCGCGGCGGCTGTTTTGTATATGTTGGGCTCTGGTCCTGTACAAGGCTTTGCGGTCACGCTTGCAGTTGGCATCCTTACATCCATGTTCACGGCGATCCTTCTGACCCGCCTCATTGTAACGCTGTGGCTGACGCGGGTGCGTCCGTCCACGCTGCCGATTTAAGGGGGGGCGGATATGTTGTTACGTCTTGTTCCAGAAAAAACCGATGTTAAATTCCTTGCCATGCGCAAGGTTGCCCTTGTTATTTCAGTGCTTTTGATCGTTGCTTCCATAGTTTTGTTTTTTACTCGCGGCCTGAATTACGGCATTGATTTTAAAGGCGGTATGAATCTTTATATGCAGTCGCAGGAAGGCCCTGCTGATATCGCCCGTATTCGCCAAATCACGGGTAATACTGTTGTCGGCGAAGTGAAAGCTAAGGAGTTTGGATCCCGCGCCGATGTTGAGATCAGTTTCGAGCTGCAACCCGGCGATGCCAAAGCACAGAGCGCAGCACTGGACGCTGTAAGGGCGGCGCTTACTACAGCGATGCCGGAACTCAAGTTCCAGTCTTCAGCAGGTATTGGCGCACAGGTTTCGGGCGAGTTGAAGCGCGATGGTATTATCGCGGTTTCGATCGCGGTCTTTATGGTGCTGATCTATATTTGGTTTCGTTTCGAATGGCAGTTTGGCCTTGGCGCTGTAATAGCGTTGGCCCATGACGTTTTATTGACGATTGGCTTCTTCGCGGTTTCAGGACTTGAGTTTAACCTTTCGATCATCGCGGCATTGTTGACGATTGTTGGTTACTCGCTCAATGATACAGTAGTGGTTTATGACCGCGTTCGTGAAAATGTGCGCAAATTCCGCAAAATGGAAATGGAAGATGTGCTTAATCTGTCTCTGAACCAGACACTTTCGCGTACAGTAATGACGTCTGTCACGACTTTGGTAGCGCTGTTGGCGCTATTCTTCCTGGGTGGTGAGGTAATCCGCGGCTTCACTGCTGCGATGATCTGGGGTGTTGTGATTGGTACTTATAGTTCGGTATTCGTAGCATCACCAATGCTTCTTATGTTCAAGCTTGAACGTGCTGCAATGATGCTTGACGAGGAGAAAAAGGATCCGACGGTGGATAAATCAAAGCTTTCGCCGTTTGACCATCTTTAATTAGGCACCGGGGCCAGAAGAGGCCCCGGTTAGATGCCATAGTATCAAAGGACGAGCCATGGCGGAGAGCTTCCAGACAGGCGGTATCTATATGGAGCATCAGGAAGGTGACAACCTGACGCTTATTGAAGGATACGGCGACGGTGGTTTTCGTTTTTTTGGCAAGCGCGTTGAAGGCAGCGTTCTTGTGACCGAAACCGGCTATGTACCTCTGGCTGCGGAAGCCGTAAGTGACCTGACGTTTGAACATTTTAAAATGCTGGGCGAAGGCAGGGACCTCCCCGAGGTATTGCTGATAGGTACAGGGGAGCGCATGACTCTGTTGCCTGCAGAACTCAGGAAAGCGCTTGAGGCTTCCGGTATTGGTTTTGAACTTATGAATACGGGTGCTGCCGCTCGCACCTTCAATGTTTTGCGCATGGAAGATCGCCGCGTTGCGGCTTTTTTGATCCAGATTCAGTAGAGTTTCCCGCTGATCTGTGCCTCGTTGCACATTTTACCCCATTTTTTGCACATTTTGTCGCTATTGTGTTTGCGCAGCACAGATGAAAGCGCAGCATTGATCACAGATACGTGATGGGCAAAATCAACGCATGATACTTCAAAAGGCCTGTCCGCAACCAATTGACAGCATATGGAGAGGCAACATGCATTTGAAATGGAAAACAGCACGCGAAGCCCTGTTGGTGGCAGGTGTCTCTGTGGCGGCAATTGCCGCCGTGGGCATGCCCGGTACAGCGGCATATTTGCAGGACGACGAAAAGGCCGTTGAAGAAAAGAAATCCGAAGTGAAGCGCACGGTACGTGTGATAACGTCGGGCAAGCCGGTGATCGTCAAGCGCACGTTCAGCCGTTACCGGGCTGGCGACCACACGCATGAAAACGATGATGCGCACGATCACGAGCATAAAAATCACCAACCGAGTGACGATGTTCGTGCTTACAGCTTCCGCTTCGACAACGACGAGGAAGAAGGGCGTTACGAAGAAACGCTGGCGACTGTAAAAGAGGCACTTGAAACGGTAGAGAAGCGCTTGAAGAAGGCCAAAAGGGCCGACAAGAAGGCATTAAAATCCGCTCATAACGGGCTGGAAGTAGCCCTTGAGGCGTTGGAAAGGCGCAGTCCTTACAATGCGCAGTTTTTCAAGCTGGGGCGCGGCAATCATATGGCGCTTGCAAACGTGCTGAATGATGTTGAGGTTTTCGATGGCGATGCGGGCAATTTACGTGTTGAGTTGCTGGATGAGATGCGTGGATTGCGCGGTAAAATTGTCGAGGCAATGGATGACGTGGATATCCAGATTGACCTGGATGACAAGCGCAAGGGCCTGCGCATCGAATCACTAAGGCGTGAGGACGGAACGCTGGGCGGCCTAGATGAGGAGCGCCTAGAGGCCTTGAAGCTTGCCGAAGAAAGCCTCAAAACTGCACGGGAGCGGCTCGAAAAACGTCTGGCTGAAAAGAAAGCCAAGGAGAAAAAAGACCAAGAGTAGAGCCAATTTTTATAAGCTTTTGGTATAAACTTTTGAGGCGGCTGCGGCTGCCTCATTGCTTAGTCTAAGTCTACGGATACTCTTGTAAAAAAAAGCATCTTGCTTAACCCGCAATAATATCTCACTTTGGTGCCGCTAAACTTTAGGGGGATCATACGTGCGCATAGCGGGCACATTGCTAGTAGGGGTGTTTATATGTAGCGGAGCGGTTTTTGCCGACTCTAAAGCTGACCCTGTTGCAAATGGTGTGTGCGAGCCATTGCAGTCGCTGGATAGTATCGGCACTATGTTCCTTGAACTTAGCCGCGAATCCGATGCAGTGAAGCGCCTTGAGCAGCTCAGTAAATGTGAAGCTAAAGAAGTGGAACTGAATGAGCAGATCAGAGGGCTCAGGAAACTGCTGGCACTGTCAGGCGAAAAACTACGCCAGGTGCAGAGTTTTGGCCCTGGCCCGAATCACCGAGCCTACAACCGTGCGCTTATTTCTGTTAAAAAGAAATTGATCCAGGCAAAGGAATACCGCCAAACCATGCGTGTGGCGCTTAATCAGTACCGTGCGTTGATGCTGGCCTCAGCCGAGAGCGGCGACGTGACAACCGCTGAAGCACGTGTGCTCGCGGATGTGGAAGAAGTGCTTGAGCAGGCGGAAGCAGCGCTCGCGAGCGCGCAGCTAGATTATAATCGTTAGCGTCTGATCACCCGCGACACCCCCCAAACCCTCAAAAACGGGGTGCTGACAGGAATTTTGCTGCCTGTTTAGTGCTTGTGGCCCCTTCTTTGCGCAATAGTATTTCAAAAATGCCATAAAAATAATGCAGATCATTGCGCTTTTTGTCGATTTCGCTTAGAGAGAATCCGTTATTTGCGAATGCATTTTAAACACTCTGAGCGTCCACATATTTGAGTATTGTTATGAGCCAAGACGAATTTTACCGTATCAAACGCCTGCCGCCGTACCTGTTTGCTGAAATCAACGGTATGAAGGCAGCAGCGCGGGCCAGCGGCGAGGATATTATCGACCTCGGCATGGGGAACCCAGATTTGCCAACGCCGCAGCATATTGTCGACAAACTCAAGGAAACCGTAGATAAGCCCAGTTCGCATGGTTATTCGGTATCGCGCGGTATTCCGGGGCTGCGGCGGGCACACGCGGCTTATTATAAGCGTCGCTTCGGCGTGGATATTGACCCGGAGACCGAGAATGTGGTTACGCTTGGCTCGAAGGAGGGGCTTGCAAACCTGGCGTCGGCGATCACAACGCCGGGCGATGTGATTTTAGTGCCGAACCCCAGTTTTCCGATCCACCCTTATGGTTTTATGATCGCGGGTGCCGCTGTTCGCCATTTACCAATGGGGCCAGGGCATGATTTCCTTTCTGAATTGAAGCATGCGGTGCAGCACAGTGTGCCTACACCTTCGGCTGTTATCCTCTGTTATCCGGGCAATCCCACCACGGAAATCGTGGATCTGGCCTTTTATGAAGAAATTGTCGATTTCTGTAAATCCAAAGGCATCTGGATCCTGTCTGATCTCGCTTACTGCGAGATTTATTTCGACGATAATCCGCCGCCGTCCATCTTGCAGGTGCCGGGTGCCAAGGATATTGCCGTTGAGTTTACGAGCATGTCGAAAACCTATTCCATGGCAGGCTGGCGCGTTGGTTTTGGGGCGGGTAACAAAGAACTGATCAGTGCGCTCACACGCGTGAAAAGCTATCTGGATTACGGCGCTTTTACGCCGATTCAGGTTGCGGCTGTGGCGGCGCTTAATGGCCCGCAGGATTGCATAGACCTGCACCGGCAGACCTACAAAAAGCGCCGCGATGTATTGGTTGCAGGGCTTGCAGCGGCTGGCTGGGAAATCCCTAGCCCGAAGGCGACCATGTTCGCCTGGGCACCCATTCCCGATGAATTTAAGGAAATGGGCTCGATGGACTTTGCCAAGCTGTTGATGGAGCACGCAAAAGTAGCTTTGTCACCGGGCGTTGGGTTCGGGGAATACGGGGAAGGCTATGTACGCATTGGGCTTGTGGAGAACGAACAGCGCATTCGCCAAGCTATTCGCAACATTAAGAAATTCATGTCCGAGAAGGACAAGCATATCGCCGAGTGGCGTGCTAAGAACGGATGAGTGTTTTATGGGGTCTGCAAGCGGCAACCCCTTAGTAATTGGACGATTTCATGAGTGATCTCAGTAAGAATGCCAAAAGTGGCAGCCGCCTTAAGGTTGGTATAGCAGGTCTCGGCACCGTTGGTGTGGGCGTTATTAAGATTTTGGAGGGGCACGCTGGTATTCTTGCTGCACGCGCTGGTCAACAAATTGAAATCTCTGTCGTGTCTGCGCGGGACCGGGGCCGCAACCGCGGTGTCGATCTGGCAGGTTACGGCTGGTGTGATAACCCGGTCGACATGGCCCGCCGCGACGATGTGGATCTTGTGATCGAACTGATCGGTGGCAGCGACGGCCCTGCGCTTGCGCTTGCCAAAGAAACACTTGGCGCAGGTAAAAGCTTTGTCACGGCCAACAAGGCGCTGATTGCGGTGCACGGCAAGGATCTGGCAGGGCTTGCGGAGGAAAAAGGCGGATCGCTTAGGTTCGAAGCGGCGGTTGCGGGTGGTATTCCTGTCATTAAAGCGCTTGCAGAAGGGCTTGTTGGCAATGAAGTCACTGGCCTGCACGGTATTCTCAATGGCACCTGCAACTATATCCTCACACGTATGGAGCACGAGGGTCTTTCGTTTGGCGAAGTTCTGGAAGATGCACAGCGCCTTGGCTACGCCGAAGCAGACCCAACCTTTGATATTGATGGTATCGACACGGCCCATAAAACCGCGATTCTCGCGGCTCTTGCGTTTGGCACAGCACCCGATATGGAAAATCTGCCAACAGAAGGCATCCGTAATATCGCGCCTGTAGACATTGATTATGCCAAGGAACTCGGTTACCGCATCAAGCTTTTGGGGGTGGCGCGCAAAACCGATGATGGCGTTGAAACACGGGTACATCCGGCGATGGTGCCTCTTGCGGCACCGCTCGCGAAGGTAATGAATGCGATCAACGCTGTTGTGGTGCAGGGCGACCATGTAGGCCAAACGGTTTATGAGGGTGCTGGTGCTGGCGAAGGCCCGACGGCCTCTGCCGTTGTTGCTGATATCGTTGATATTGCGCGCGGCAACAACTACCCGGCGCTCGGCGTGCCAGTTGTGGCACTCAAGACGTTACCTGCGATCCCGATAGAAAAACATACCGGCACATATTATATACGCTTGCGCGTTCAGGACAGGCCTGGTGTGATGGCAGATATCACAGCGGAACTCGCCCACGAAAATGTCTCGATCGAGAGCATGTTACAGCGCGGCAAGGCACCCGGCGGCGGTGTTTACATCATCATGACAACTCACCATACAGTTGAAGCTTCTGTTTCAGCGACACTTGAGCATTTTACTCAGCTCGAATGTGTGCTAGAGACCCCGACAATGATAAGAATCGAAGCCTTCTGATAGGGAGCCCCAACCATGTCATCACAAGATCTCAACCGGATGCTGGTACTCGAAGTTGTTCGGGTAACGGAAGCCGGGGCTATTGCTGCGTCCAAGTGGAATGGTCGAGGAGACGAAAAAGCCGCAGACGCTGCTGCTGTAGAAGCCATGCGCAAAGCGTTTAATAAACTGCAAATCGACGGCACCGTTGTTATCGGTGAAGGCGAGCGCGACGAAGCACCAATGCTTTACATCGGTGAAAAAGTTGGTGCTGGCGGCCCGAAGGTTGATATTGCCCTTGATCCCCTTGAAGGCACAACAATCTGTGCCAAAGCAATGCCAAACGCGCTCGCGGTTCTGGCGATTTCTGCCGATAATGGCCTGCTGCACGCACCAGACGTTTATATGGACAAGATTGCCGTTGGTGGTGGCTTGCCTGACGGTGTGATTGACCTGGACGCAACAGCAACTGAAAACGTGAAGGCCGTGGCTGAAGCCAAAGGCAAGTCTGTCAATGAAGTGATGGTCTGTGTTCTGGATCGTCCACGCCACGCCAAATTGATCGCCGAACTTCGTGAGCTTGGCTGCGGTGTATCGCTGATCGGTGACGGCGACGTTGCAGGCGTTATTGCCACTACAGACGCCAAAACCGGCATCGACCTTTACATGGGGTCTGGCGGCGCTCCTGAGGGTGTGCTGGCGGCGGCAGCACTTCGCTGCATTGGTGGCCAGATGCAGGGCCGTTTATTGTTCCGTAACGACGACGAGCGAGCGCGTGCCCACAAGTGGGGCATCACAGACCTGAACCGCAAATATCACTTGATGGACCTGGCGTCTGGCGATGTTATTTTCGCGGCAACCGGCGTAACCGAAGGTTCGCTGCTTGAGGGCGTTCGGGTGACAGAGGAAGGTGTTACAACTGAAACGCTAACCATGCGCTCTAAAACCAAGACCATTCGCCGTATCCACGCGATTCACGGTTCTGGCGGCGCACAGTAATCCGACAGCAGTTAGCGGTGAGCAATCCAAATATAGATGCAGCGGCGGCGGATCCTCTTTTGGGGGTTCGCCGTTCTGCTTTGGGGCAGCGCTGGGAACAACGCCCGGTGCTTGCCCGCAAGGCCGAGGCGATTGCCAATCGACTGGGTGTGACCATGACAGTGGGCCAGTTGATCGCGGGCCGTGGAATTTCGATCGAAGAGGCGGATGATTTCTATAATCCGTCTTTAAAGACAAGCCTGCCGGATCCTTCAAGCCTGTTAGACATGGATAAAGGCGCACAGCGCATTATTCGTGCTATTGAGCAAGGCGAAGAGATCGCTATTTTCGGCGATTATGACGTTGACGGGGCCACATCGTCAGCGGTGTTGTACCGCTATTTGACAGCGGTGGGTGCCAAGGTGCGCATTTATATCCCGGACCGTATGAGCGAGGGCTACGGCCCCAACGCACCCGCGCTGGTTGGCCTTAGGAAAGCGGGTGTCGATCTGGTGATCACGGTTGATTGCGGCATCCTTTCGTTCGAGCCGCTAAAGGCTGCAAAGGTTACGGGGCTGGAAGTGATTGTTGTTGATCATCATAAAGCCGAAGCGCGGCTGCCTGAGGCGGCGGCTGTGATCAACCCGAACCGTCTTGACGATGAAAGCGGGCAGGGGCAGTTGGCAGCCGTTGGGGTTTCTTTCCTGCTTGCGGTGGCGATCAATCGTATGCTTAGGGATGCGGGCTATTTTACTGCTGACCGGCAGGAACCGAACCTGATGGGCTTACTCGATATTGTGGCGCTGGGGACAGTAGCGGACGTGGTGCCGCTTACGGGCGCGAACCGTGCCTTTGTGGCGCAAGGCCTTAAAGTGATGGCAACCCGTCGCAATGTGGGGCTTACGCACCTTTCGGACGTGGGGCGCATAGCAGAGGCACCAACGGCGTATCATGCAGGCTTTATATTGGGGCCGCGCGTGAACGCGGGCGGGCGCGTGGGCCAAAGCCATTTGGGCGCAGAACTGCTTACATGCGACGATCCCGCGCGAGCACACAAGATTGCCGTGAAACTGGATCGGTATAATGACGAACGCCGGGCTATCGAAGCTGAAGTGTTAGAGGCTGCCACCGGGCAGCTTGAGGCACGTTACGGTATTGAAGGCAGCCCCGATGTGATTACGGTGGCATACGGCGAAGGCTGGCATGCGGGTGTGATTGGCATTGTAGCCTCGCGACTTAAGGATAAATACGGCCTGCCTGCTTTGGTGATTGGCAGTGAAGGCGCACACGCCGCGGAGGCCAAAGGCTCGGCACGCTCAATATCGGGCGTGGACATGGGCGCAGCGATTATTGAAGCCGTGCAGTGCAACCTGCTGATCAAAGGCGGCGGGCACGCGATGGCGGCGGGCCTGAGCATAGCGCCTGACAAGATCGAGGCACTTACCGTGTTCCTGCAGGAGCATCTGCGCACGCAGGTTAGGAAAGCACAGGAAAGCCGTGCCTTGAAGGTTGATGCCGTAGTGGCGCTTTCGGGGGCGACACCTTATTTGATCGACCAGATTGAAAAGGTTGGGCCGTTTGGGGCGGGTAATCCGGGCCCGCGTTTTGCAATCCCTGAGCTTGACTTGATAAAGGTTGATAGGGTTGGTCAGAATCATTTGCGCTGTATTTTCAAGTCGAAAGACGGAAAATCCATTAAGGCGATGGCCTTTAGGATGGCAGACGAGCCCATGGGGCACTTGCTGGTAACAGGCATCGGCAGGCGCTTCCATATTGCAGGAAAGCTGAAGAAAGACACCTGGGGCGGCACACCGAAGGCAGAAATAATGCTGGATGATGTAAGTCTTATTGGGGCACCCTGAGAGCCAGAAGACAATTGGCGTAATTTTTCTGTAAAAATGTGTTGACCGCACGGGGTCCCGCGGGTATCTAGGCCCCCGTCGCGGTGACATGTCACCACGCAACGAGATGTGATTGGTCCCTTCGTCTAGTGGCCTAGGACGCTGCCCTTTCACGGCGGAAACACGGGTTCGAGTCCCGTAGGGATCACCATCTCGATGATACTATGTTAGTATGGCACGGCCAATTTGCCAGATTAACAGCCACTTTTAATGACGGTCCCTTCGTCTAGTGGCCTAGGACGCTGCCCTTTCACGGCGGAAACACGGGTTCGAGTCCCGTAGGGATCACCATTAAAAAAGCCTCGCTCAATGAGCGAGGCTTTTTTGTTCTTGCCCAAGGGCTGCGGGCGTGTGTTGGCGTGTGGCCATGAGCAATTGCCACAAGCTTGAAAAGCCACAGAAAACTCGCCATGACCACCTTCAGTTTCTCCACAATCAGGGCACTCTTGGTGCATTGGTGGTTCCGGCAATTCCTGATAATGGGTGGTGCCTCTTAAAAGGATTTTTGATCCACCTTGAGAGCGGTAATCGCCCTCCATAAAGTAGCCATCTTCCGCACTCCAAGCCCCTGCGCAAATATCCAAGCTCTTGCCTACCAGAAGAAGTTTGCGACCATCCTTGGCATCGTCATCTATTGGTATCCAAAGGTCTTCATTCATGAGCCGTTCCCTTCAGGGCAGTAGTTGACGCTGTTTTCCGCAGTTCCGGCCTTTGGCAAGAAACCTGTGCTTTCAGCATTAAGAAACCCATTAAAAAACTCGAAACTAGTATGGGTTCTGTAATGGCGTAGGAACTTGACAACAGCAGCGATTGCTCCGCTCGGTTGCACAAAATCTATCGCCCGCGTAAAGTTGCGTAGGTCAAGGTTGGAAAACGCACTGGGGGTAGATCATGAATTTTTGGAAACCGCTGGAAGCGAGTATATTGGTACTTTGTGGTTTTCTCATTGGTATGTTCGCATTCGGCGATATGCCCAGCTTTTTGCCAAACCCTGATTGGTGGAGCGCTATTGCCGCTGTTCTTATGGTTCCAACTACGATTGCACTGGTATGGGTTGCCGCCCATTTGCCTGAAAAATTTAGGTCGCGCACGGCACAAATAGAAACCATGCGATTCACTCGGGCTGTTGCTGCAGAGTACGTAAATACTCGGCATGATTTGGAACAGTTGCTGGAGGCCATTCATCAAAAAAACAAAGATAAAATTGACTGCGCATCGATTAGGATGAGCAACCTGTACGAGGCAACGCGTAGTGACGCTGCCCGCTATAGTTCTTTCACTGCCCTGGAAGCTATGCGAAAAATTGCCATGGACGGTCATTACATCGCTGAAAAAGCGAAAGAGAATGCGGCTAGATATCTTCGGACAACTGAAGATACCAACGAACTTGCTAGCTTGCATCACAGCTTGGAATTGGTCGTTAATTCGTTTACTTCGATGTCGCTCCAAGTGTGGGGTAGATACGTTCAGCCGCTTTTGGGCTCTGACAACTGATGACATAGAAATGGCAAAGGCAATCGCGCTTGTTTTATTGAGTGCTGTACCGCTGGCGGCATTGTGGATGATTTACCTGAACCGCACGCAGCGCCGCAGGGGTATCGGCGGACGGGTTATCCAGTTTGGTCTGGGCATGAGCCTGACAGCGATTATGGCGATCGCGATGCTGATGGGGCTTGCTGACTGGCAGGCCATTGAGAAGCTTTTGTTCGCGCTGATAGCCTTTGCAGCGGGTGCTTATGTTTCCAGCCGCACAGATTTTAAAAAGGATGTTGCAGGCGACTAATATACAGCATCTGTTTCCCGAAAAGCCGAATTCAGTTTTACGTCACCGTGTTACAATTCTGTCCAGATATGAACAGTTGTGTGTGGTTCTGTGCAGTGGTTTTCGAAAGCACAGGAAAGTTGATGGGCGCGCCGCGTATCAGACTGTTGCCCAGGGCATAGGACCGTGAGGGATTTTAAAACGACCTGAACGAGGACCGCTCGGAGCTGATCCAGGGTATTATGGAACAACTCAGCATAAAATCCGATCGCCTGGAGAAACGGGATCGCAGCTTGATTGTACTGGTGCCGGTTGAGGCGGTTGCCATTTTTGCAGCAATGGAATGCTCTGATTTTACAACAAATATTGGTGCGGGGCTTCCAGAAGCTAACCAACGGGCCGATACCTATGTGGCAGTATTGGTCACCAATATCAAACGCTCACGTTTTGAGAAATTCAGCAATTAACATTCGCAAAAGACTTCCTGTGGGCGCTTAGAGGAAAAACAGGTAGCTGACAAAGAGGCTAACCGCCGCGATATTGAGAGCAATCGAGAAGTTGGACATGGTGCCGCTGTTATTTCGGGTCATTTTTCTATCCTTAAAATTTTATCATTTGTTACTGCCGTGTCTCGGGACTGCATATAAGGACGCTGCACATCAATAAAAGGTTCGTTTGTTGCAACACACTGTTGCAAAAATCGAACGCTTGTGCGCGTGACGGCCAGTGCAGGGCAGCTTTTCATAATAAAAATAAGAGATAACAAGGCTGGCAATGCCTGTTGCCAAGGGTGTAGAGGCTGTTTTAGTCAGAGGTTGGCTGTCGCTTTTTAATGTTTGTTCCGTTTGCCGGCTTTGATTGTCACTTTTACTGTTTTTTGGATTCTACGTTCTCGAAAGAAGAACTGAGGCCGGGAGCCTAAAATAGGGAGTGAGTTTATTTGAGAAAAGCGCTCAGCACAGCCTGCCTGCCTCGCCGTTTTAGAGGCAAAGGCTCGACCGATCAGCTCCCCGGCTTTTGTCGCAATTTGGGTATTCAGGGCGTGTCCTTGAAACACAGGCTGAAATAAACTTTTGACCGATAGGTTTGCACGCCGTTACCATGCAGCGAATGATGCGCCGCTGCACTGGCGTGCAACGCGTGTTACCGCGGATATGTGGGCGAGTTAGGGAGCTACCGATGAAGAAATATGGAATTTTGAGCACTGCCGTGGTGGCGGGGCTTTTGTTTGTGTCGGGTGCTTCTACGGCGGACGGTGGTCGCACAAGCGGCGGTGACGCGCTCAGGGCGATCGAGCTATGTATGGCCGTGGAAGAAACCACAGCGCGCCTTGCCTGTTTTGAAAAGGCTTCCGCAGCATTTGATTTTGAAAGCGCGATCAGGCTTTTGAACGAGGCTGCTGGTTTCAAGAAAGCGGCTGAGGCCGCCACTGCGAAAGCTGCAGAAGAAAAAGCAAAGGCAGAGCAACTTGCGGCTGTTGCGGCGGCTGAGAAAGCCAAGGCCGATAAATTGGCCGCTGCTGCTGCCGTTGAAAAAGCAAAGGCTGAAAAATTAGCTGCTGTTGCAGCGGCTGAGAAGGCCAAAGCCAACGCGCTCATCAAAGCGGCAGAGGAAGAAAAAGCCCGCCAACTTGCGCTGAAGAAAAACGAATTTGGTAAGGCCGACGCCGAGGTTAAAACTGTCGATACGATCGAAACTGAAATCAAAAAGTTGCGCAAACCACGGGTTGGCGGCGTGGTCTTTATGTTCGCGAATAACCAAGTGTGGCAGCAGGCAGACGGTGACCATCCGGGGCGCATCAAGGTTGGCATGAAGGTACGCATCCGCAAAACCATGATGGGCGGCTATGTGATGACCATCCTGAAGACGCGCAAGGTGCTGCGCGTGAAGCGCATCATTTAAGCATCAGTGTGCGGGGTGGTGGCCTCATCTATCCTCAAAGGCTTGCTGTTGGCGGCGGTAAACGGTGCTGGTAGCCGCTTTTGTTGCTTGGAAAGTGCCGCCAAAGGCCTTTCCCGGTTTATGTGGGCATGATTGTTGAGGCGCGCTGTGTTGGGGTCGAGAATTTCCTGGAGAGGGCAGTTGAGGGCCATTTACTGCCAAAGGCACCCCAAAAAAATGCCGATGCGCTTGGAATGGTTCAAAGATCAACCTCTTGCCGGACGCAGAAACGATGATACAGTCGTGGCATTGATGGTTCGAGGATTACAATGGAAATCACCCTTATAGCGGGCTCAAATAGAAATCCCCCAAATGGAAACGTCCCAAATGGAAACGTCCCAGAGACCTCAGTAAAGCTTAGGCCTGTCGTCCCATAGTGTCTGGCGAACAGGGGGGAACTCTAACGTTTGCGACCGAGATATTGAGTGTGAATTATGACTTCTATTGATTTTATCCTTATAGCGCTCGGACTTGTCACTATAGCGTGCCTGCAGCTTCCATCTGTGCGTTTAAACAGTTTTTGGCACGCGATGGTTACACCGCTTGCCTCAATCATTGGCAGTGGCTTTTTGATTGTGGCTCCCTTGTTAGCAGAAATAGTTGGTGCTTACGCCCCGATGGCAATGCTTGCAATAGCCCTTGTCGCTTTGTGGATTGGGGCTGTTATTCGTTTTAATATTCGTTGGGCAGAACCCTTACTTGATACACCGGAACATGTGCCGACGGTCGCTAAGATAGAAGCGTTTTCCCGTGTTTCTTTGGTTGGCGCTTATATTCTGTCGGTTACTTTTTATATAAGCCTGATGGCGGCTTTCTTGCTTAATCCGATTGAACAAAAGGAACCTTACACACAAGAAGTTATTGCAACGATTACGCTTGTTTTCATTGGAATAATGGGTTTCACCCGAGGCCTAAAGGGACTGGAGACACTGGAAACACTCTCAGTTTCTGTGAAAATAGGCATCATCCTGGCGCTTTTGGTTGGACTGTTTGTGCATAACCTAGATATAGGATTTGAGTATCGCCCGAATCATGCCAACAACTACAGCACCTATGAACAACTACGTTTGCTGGCTGGCATGCTTTTAATAGTGCAGGGATTCGAGACCTCGCGTTATCTTTCAAATGGCTATTCAAGTTCAATTCGAATTAAAAGTATGGCTGTTGCTCAATTGGTCACAACAGGCATTTACCTTGCTTTCGTAATATTGTTGCTGCCTCTGTTAATCCACCTGCAGGAAGGGGCGCCGGACGAAACGGCAATTATAGCAATTTCCGGCTTCGCTGCTCCGGCTCTGCCGCTGATGTTAATTATTGCTGCCATTATGAGCCAGTTCAGCGCAGCTACTGCAGATACCGTAGGGGCAGGGGGCATAGTCGAGGAACAGACGCGGGGGAAAATTCCTATAGCTGCCGCCTATGCGGGGGTTTGCCTGTTTGCTCTTGTTTTGATTTGGACAACAGATATTTTTACGCTGGTGTCGCTAGCCTCGCGTGCATTTGCTCTCTATTATTTACTGCAGACATGCATCACAATCCTGATTCTGCTGCAGACAAAACATATGGAAAACAAGCCCTTAAAGCTTGCCGGTGCAGGTTTACTGGCTTTGCTTCTGCTTTTTGTTGTTCTTTTTGCTATTCCAGTTGAAGCGTAGGCCGATTTAGGCAGCCTACGCTAAACCCAACGTCAAGAGAGCGCCATCGGCATTTCAAGGGTCACTATGGTGCCGGTGCCTTCAGTACTCTCTAGACGGAGCTTGCCAGAGCTTTGACGCATCAAAGCGGAAGCCGCCGCGAGACCTAGCCCCATGCCACCATGTTTTCGCGTAAAGCTTGGGTCTTCCATTTCAAATGCTGATGTTGCTTGTTCCAGAAATGCTGGGTCTATTCCAGGCCCATCATCTTCAACAAAAAGCTCAATTTTGGGCCTTTCCGGACTTATTCGGGATTTAATGCGTACAGAACTTTCGTGGCCGGTAAACTTAAAGGCATTGTCCACAACATAGAGCAGAGCTTTCTTTAAACTGCGTTTTGAAAAGCATATGTTCATTGTTGGTATATCAACGTCAAGGTCAACTTTGCGGCCATTATGGGCATTCATCGCATTGACAGTGCTTTGCATCTCTGTTTTCCAGAAATCAGCAACATCAAAAATCTCGCGTTCCACCGATTTGTAGGATGCGGAAATCTCAATAGCTTTTTCAATTTTTCCCATTAGGTCTTCTCCTGCCAAGGTTATTGCTTGTACCATGTCTGCAAGGTTTTTATCCTCGCATTCCTGCTTCGTGAGCTGTGCAAACCCCAGGATTTGGTTAAGAGGTGTCCTCATTTCGTGATTCATATTGGCGATAAATAGACGCCTGACTTCCGCCAGTTCCTCCGCCCTTTCCTTGGCTTCAACCAAATCGGATCTATCCTGGTCTGCTTTGAAGGCAACTGCTATGGCCGAAGCTGCCGCTTCGAGTAGCTGTAACTCAAGTGTGCTGGGGTGTTTTGGTTCTTTATGATAAACGGCAACTGTACCAACAACTTCTCCAGATCCACAGCGAACCGGAACTGACCAACAGGCGGCTAGCGCTTCGCACTGTGTTAACTCTATATAGTCACTCCAGTTGGGGTGGCTTAGAATGTCATCAACATAAACAGGTTCGTTTTTGGCTGCAGCGGCACCACAAGAGCCTACTGTTGGGCCTATTTCCACGCCGTCGATCGCCGCCAGGTAAGCTGACGATAAGCCATGAGCAGCGATGTTTTTCAGGGCTGTGCCTTCTTTGGAAACTGCTAAAACGGAAATGCTCATCCGAGGGTCAACTGCCGAAAATTCGTCGACAATGGTTTGGCAGGCCTCAGCCAAGTCTGCCCCGCCTGCGATCATTTGCAAGGCATGCCGCTCAGCTTCCAGCAAAATCGCTGTGAAGCGCTCTCTGGTGATATTTGTTCGCTGTGCCAAATAACCTTGTATCTGACCTTTTCCATCGAAAAGAGGGGCAATGGTACTTCTTACCCAGTAGAGCGTACCGAATTTGGATCTGTTACATATTTCGCCTTGCCAGATTTTACCGCGGCGAATGGTGTTCCATAGATCAGCCCAAAAGGCCGGGGGGTGGATGCCCGAACTTATTATTTGATGGCTGGACCCAATCAGTTCTTCGCGTGTGTAACCTGATGTCTTGCAGAAGCTATCATTCACTTCCAGAATAATGCCTTTGCTGTCGGTGCGCACGACGCTGCCATGCCACGTCATCAAAGACAGATAGTCCTGGATCGATCCCAAGTCGAGGTTGGCACCAAAATCTATCCTGTCAAGCATCGGTGTTCTCCCGATGATAAGGCCAACTTAAATACAAAGGTGCCTTTTCCTGCCGAAGAAAAGGTGCTGGTTTGCCACAAACGGGTAGGGTGAACTGGTACATATATATTTTCCTCTTTTCGGATCAGAGGCAGACTCGGAACTCGGTCGGGCTTGATACGAAAATATTCAATCATTCTGTTTCTTGGCTTCGCTTAACGTGAATTTTGCAAGCAGTTATGATGCTTTGAACCAAGCGCTATTTGTCATAGCTCAGACGTTGCGAGGAGGCGGGGGGTCGTTAAGCCCCGAAAGGGACTTCATATGAGGATGAGCACCGGATATGTAGCCTGGTGCTTCAAGTTTGATTGAAAGTAAGGATTCGTTTGTAACCAGGTCAAAGCCTAAAGCAGTTGTGGCATAACACTCACCGCGGCAGCTAAAATTATGTTTAGCACACTGTGATGCTGATTCTTCGTTATGTGGCTGGCTTTGTTGATGATAGGGCGATGCATGTGCATGGGACACCAAATCATCATTTGTCGAGTGGGATACGTGAGTATCCAGGTTTGGTGTGCATTCTTGTAAACTAAATAGCGGCGATGGGGAAAGGATTGCCGAAATCAGTAAGGCAACGCCAAAAAACCTAAGAACACGATCTATTTTCCCCAATTTTATCATATAACGGATCCTATCATAGGACCTACGTACAGGGTCAATGATTAATCTTCTCGTTCGTGGGGCATACTGACGCAGTACTAGACTATAAACTTCTGCCGCCATATCCCGTGAAATCCATACATTTCCCTAACAAATCCCCCCCCGAACTTGCAGGGGAACAGGGCGTGGCTATTCGCTTTTAATGAAAGTGCAAATGCGAATCGCTTGCAATAAGATAATATCGATGCTACATGCCGGGGAGATTATACGAACGCTCTACTGCGAAGAAGGAACTTTAAATGTATTTTACCTGTAAAACCGCCACAGCACTTGCTGCGCTTGTCATCGGTGCATCAAACGCTTCGGCACACGAGCATGCTGCAACTGAAGATATAGATCTGGAGTTTGTAGACATCTCGATGGAGCGTATTCAGGTAATTGGTGACGCAACTGCCCGCAAAGACATCGTAGGGTCTGCCACGCGGCTTAGTAAAGAAGACCTGGAAGTTTTCAGTTATCAAGACATCAACCGCGCACTGCGAATGGTGCCGGGTGTGAATATTCAGGAAGAAGATGGATATGGACTACGACCGAATATCGGGCTTCGGGGAACCGGGGTGGAGCGTTCCGCTAAAATAACCTTGATGGAAGATGGTGTTTTGATAGCGCCTGCACCGTACTCTGCACCGTCAGCTTATTATTTTCCAACCACTGGCCGAATGGAGGCTATTGAAGTCCGAAAGGGCTCTGCTGCGGTTAAATTTGGCCCAAGATCGGTTGGCGGAGCGGTCAATCTTGTCAGCCGTTCTATTCCCGAAACTTTTGGCGGTTTCGCCAATTTAACTATTGGCCAGGACGGCTTGAAAACCATACATGCCTCTGTTGGTGGCACCGGCAAAAACATCGCTGCCGTAGTTGAGGTTTTCGACAGTAATAATGACGGGTTTAAAACCCTTTCAAATTATTCAGACACTGGATTTGATATTGAAGACTATCTTGCAAAAGTACGTGTTTTCACCAGTGAAGGTGCAGCGGTTGAACAAGCTCTGGAAATCAAGCTTTCCAGAACGAACGGTGACTCAAATGAAACCTACCTGGGAATTTCAGATGCTGACTTTGAAATAGATCCGTTTCAGCGCTATGTGGCTTCAGAATTGGACAATATCAAAACGAAACACGAGCAAATACAAATATCGCATGAAATGGAATTTGAAAACGGTATCCAGGTTGTAACAACTGCTTACCGCAACGAATTTGCACGCGACTGGTTTAAATTCAATGATCTGAAAAATACTTTAGGGGAAGGCTGCGGCAAGGGCCAGTTTGTATTTGATAACCCAGAGACATGTGCAGCAGAACTTTCGTGGCTTAAAGGAGAGGCAGACAGTACAGAAGGTGCCATACGCCTTCGGCACAATGACAGAAGCTATGTATCTAAGGGAATCCAGTCACTTCTGGCCATCCCCTTTACGATGGGCGAAATGGTACACGACCTGGAAATTTCTTTGCGATACCATGAGGATTATGAAGACCGCCTTCAGTTCAACGAGCAATACTCGGTGGTTAGCGGCAGGCTGGAATTTGCTTCAAAAGGAACCCCTGGCAGCGCAGGAAACAGGATACTCAGTGCCAACGCATGGGCGTTCTTTATTGAGGATACCATTCAGTTCGGCAAATGGACTTTCGTCCCTGGCTTGCGGTATGAGGCCATTGATCTCAATCGGTCAGATTGGGCTGGCGATGATCCAGACAGAGTAGGAACGGAAAATGTTAGGGAAACAACCCAAATAAATGTTTTCGTACCGGGGATCGGCGTAAGCTACGATGTGAATAGCAACCTCACTTTAACAGGTGGCCTTTACAAAGGGTTTAACCCTCCGGGGGCAGGCAATCCAAGTGCTCAGGAAGAAAAGAGCCTGAATTTTGAGTTTGGTGCTATTTACGATCACAAGGGGGCCTATTTTGAAGGAATGGCTTTCTATAGCGACTACACCAACATCCTTGGCACCTGTACCGCGGCCGTCGGTTGTTCAGATGCTGAAATTGGTGACCAGTTTAATGGCGGCGCGGCGCGCATTATGGGGCTGGAGTTGGTTGCGGGTTATACTTGGGATATTGGCTCAGAGTGGCAGTTACCCTTTTCTATAAACTATACTTATACAGATGCAGAATTTAGTACTGCTTTTGAAGATAGCTTCTGGGGTGATGTGTCTGAAGGTGACAAATTTCCCTATTTGTCTACGCACCAACTGGCTATGAGCTCCGCAATTACCAACGATGAATGGAATATTGCCCTGCAAGCCAACTATGTGTCGGCATCGCGTGTTGAGGCGGGTGCCGGACAGGTTGCGGATGAATCAAGCATCGATGGTCGTATGGTATTTGATATGGCCGTTCATTATAGAATGTCAGAAGCATTCTCGATTTTTGCTACAATCGACAACCTCTTTGATTCAATTTATTCAGTGGCGCGCCGACCAATTGGATTGCGCCCAGGAATACCGCGTACATGGAGAAGTGGCATTAAGTTTTCTTTCTAACCCACAGTAACGGGCAGTACTGTAATTAACAAAGAGCACGTTGGTAATTCTGGCTAACGTGCTCGATAAAGGTATAAAACAGCAGCTTATTCACTTCGCTTCACAGCCAAAACAACAAGTGGTAAAAGCCTGCTATTCGATAAGAGAGCATCTTTTGCTCATATTTTTATGCGGACAATGAATTTCGTGCTTGACCTTCCGGTAACTGGAATAGTTAGGCTTATTGCCTGAAACGGTTGGGTCTATCCTCGCCGAATGACAAGAAGCGCGAACAAAGGTTTTAGTAGTGTCAAAACGTACCCCACATCCTTTCCTTAAGTTTACTTTAGTTGCAGCGGCTGGCGGGCTTTTGCTTTACGGACTTTGGTCTGTAGAGCAAACAAACAAAGTCGCCGTACAATTGGACCCTGATAACAAACAAATCGTACAGTTGGGTAAAACCTTGTATCAGGAGGAGTGCGCGGCCTGTCATGGCTCGCAATTGGAAGGTGAGGATAACTGGAAGCAGCGCAAGCCAAATGGTCGTTTGCCAGCCCCTCCACATGACGCGAATGGGCACACATGGCACCACCCGGAACAGGCTTTATTTGCAATAACCAAATTTGGCCCTGCCGCCATGGCTGGGACAGGCAATTATCAAAGCGATATGCCAGCATACAAAGAAACGCTGTCTGACGAGGAAATTATCGCGATCCTGTCATTTATCAAAAGCCGGTGGCCAGCGGGCATTCGAATGCGTCATGATGAAATGGAACGCAGGGTTGCCGAAGGCGGCTGATTTCAGCCCAGCAATTTCACGCGGGTGGCTTCGCGGGACAGGCTAAACCACCCATTTTTCTGCCTTAGTGCAGTTCCACAAGTGAATCCAGAATGGCGCATCGTGTGTCGCCATCGGCTTTGCACTTACTTGTGACCTCACTAAGCTGTTCATGCAGATTTGTCAGATGCTCAATCTTGTCAGTAATTCTCTTCAGGTGTTCTGTCGCGAGCTCTTTTACTGCAGCATTGCTGCGGCAGGGATTTTGAAACAATTCGAGCAGTGTTCTGCTTTCCGCAAGACTAAACCCCAGGTCACGGGCACTTTTAACAAGTGCTAGTGCTTTGACATCACTTTGGCGGAAGTAACGAAATCCGTTGTCTGAGCGCAAAGGAGCAACCAAACCAATATCTTCATAGTAACGGATAGTTTTTTGGGGAAGCCCAACAGACGCGGCTGCTTCGCCAATTTTCATAATGGTATTCATCACTAAACCTCAAAAACAAGCGTCGAATACCTTGAACCCTGTCTCAGACTATATACTATAGTGTTTGAACCCCGAAGCTTTTTTTATGGGGTTTGATATAGATCAAACACACGATGGCCAATTTCATGTTTTCTGCTCATCAGGAGAACTAGAATCGTGAACCTGCTGAAACACATATTATTCCTGTGCCTCGTTATCGCTCTTGCGGTAGCACCAGGGACTCTGCTGCATGAAGTGGAAGCTTCGGACGAACCAGCAGCAACGTGCTCAGCGGACTTCAGTGACCTTTTCAATCAATTGCAAGGTACAGGTTCTGGTATGGATGCTAAACAGGTCGCCAAGGCATTTTGTGGTCACTTTACTGTTGATTTAGACCAAACTGCCGATACTAATGGCTCTGAAATGATGCATTCTGCTCCGCTTTTTCTGGCCTATCAAAACATGATGCCAGAAAGCGCTTTGGAGACTGGCGTGCTGGTGCTTTCGTTTGAGCATCAGCCTTATTCTCTTCACCCTGAAGTATCGCCGCACCCCCCAAAACATTAGCGGCCGAGGTTGGCTGCCCTTACCTAAAGACACCTTGAACCCTTTCTATGAACTGGGCGAGGGCGGCAATGGGCCTCACAATACTATCAGATAACCACCACAATCATGTTATTTTTTTGGAGAATTGCTATGAAGGCAATTTCTTACTGGGGTATCGCTGCAAGTATGGCTACTGCTGTAGCTAGTATCAGCTTTACCGCGCCTCTTCACGCACAGGACCTGGACGAGGCAAAACTTCTTGAACGACTAACTTCACTTGAAAGTGAAATCCAGAATCTAAAGGATCAGTTGAAGGAGACAAAAAAGCAGGCTGCTGACACTAAAAAAGTCGCTGAGAAGGCCCAGAAAAAGGCTGTAAAAGCAGAGGCCGCCAAAGATATAATTAGGCCTAATAGCTGGCACATGGCAGGTTATGCCGATGTTGGGATTGAATTTAATAACAACGAAAACACTGACACATTTACCAGTGGTAAATTTAATCCAGCTTTCCACTTTCAATTTAAAGACCTGGTCTTGTTTGAATCTGAGTTTGAGGTCCAAACATCAAGCACAGGGGAAACTGAAGTTGTTGTCGAATATAGCCAACTCGACTTCTTCTTGAATGATAACGCAGTACTGGTTGCCGGGAAGTTCTTAAGCCCAGTTGGTCAGTTCCAGGAAAGGCTGCACCCAAGCTGGATTAACAGAGCAACAAATGCTCCTGCTGGCTTTGGGCACGGCGGCATCCAGCCAATTAGTGAAGTTGGTCTGATGCTTCGTGGCGGCGTTCCTTTGGGTGAAAAGCTTTTCACTTACTCGCTTGCAATGGGTAACGGGCCTCGCGCTGGACATGACGGTGTGGAACTTGAAGGGTTTGGCCGCGACGATAACTCGAATAAAGCGCTAAGTGGTCGTTTGGCATTCTTCCCCTTTGATAACCTGGAAATTGGTGGTTCCTTCCTGGCTGCCAAAATTGCTCCTGAAGCTGAAGAAGAAGCAGAAGCAGAGGATGGTCATGATGAAGAAGCGGAAGAGGTAATCCCCGCAGCCGCTGAAGGTGATTATAATCTTTGGGGTGCCGACATGGCGTTCACCCAAGGCAACTGGGATATCCGCGCTGAATATCTGACCGCCGACCTGAAAGGTCTTGGTGGTGATGATGACCACGATGAGGCACCAGAACCGCTTTCTTGGACAGCTTGGTATGCTCAAGCCGCTTACAGATTGTCAGGAGTTACTGACTCTGCATTCGTCGATAAGCTCGAGCCAATGGTACGTTACGGCCGTTTCACTGCAGAAGGTGACCATGAGTTGGAAGACGAACTCAACGAAAAACGCTTTAATGTTGGTTTGAACTATTGGGCTAGCCCATCTGTTGTGATAAAAACTGGCCTAGAGTTTCGTAATTATCTCGCGGAAGAGCGGGTAGATGATACTCGATTGCAATTCCAGCTGTCATACGGCTTTTAGTGGATCGAAGGAGAATTACTATGCGTAAAATTGCACAAGTATTACCATTTTTGGCAGTAGCTGGAATGGTTGGAATCCTGAGTTTCGGGTCTGCTACAGCCGAGACATCAAAGGATAAAGTAGACCCCCAACAGTTTGCTCGCGGTGCTAAAGCCTGGGCTAAAACCTGTGCTCGTTGTCACAATATGAAGAGTGCACAGGATAACTCAGACGAAGAATGGCATGTGGACGTTTCACATATGCGTGTTCGTGCCAATATTCCTGGCGATGTTGCTCGGGATATTGAAGCGTTCCTGCGAGCCAGCAATAAGTAGGATTTGAATATGAAAAACTTTTTTTTGATAGGTTCTGTACTGGTTCTTGGGGTTGGCGCTGCAGCGCAGGCCAGCCCGTCAAGAAACGTTGAAAACGGTAAGGAAAAGTATGAGGAAACCTGTGTCGCCTGTCACGGCGAAAAAGGTAAGCCTACCATGCCTGGCGTACCGGATTTCACGTCTCGTAAAGGACCACTTAAGAAGCCAAACGGAAAATTGGTGAAAAGCATAATGGAAGGTATCGACCGACCTGACGCAGATCTCGCCATGCCGCCGATGGGTGGAAACCCTGATCTCACTGAAGATGATGTAAGGGACATTCTTAGCTACATGCGCAAGACCTTTAAAAAGAAGTAACAAATCATGAATAGGGATATCTCCTGCTGAGGTATCCCTATTTTCTATTGAGTTAGACGACTTTTTGAATAACCGGCGCTAAATTCTGAAACAAATCTTCGAACGAAAGTGCAGGTACCAGTATGGTACGGCTACGGATGGGTTCGATAGTTGAATAGCGTACGGTAAAAGCCTCTACGGCCAGCCCCATAACCTTTTATTGAACTATGCCCTTCGGTTGAACTATGCCCTTCGTTTGGGCCATGCCTTTCGTTTGGACCATGTCTTTCGTTTGGATATGGGAATTTTCTACAATTTAAGAAACAAAACTACTGACTGGTTGTTGGCACTTGCGTGACAACGCGGTCAGGATGCTTCGTTCGCTAAAATACAGGCACTAAGGATCAGGCTTCCGGCACCGCAACAAGAGATTGCTCCATCATGCAGCTTTGGCTTATCCTATACCTCCCACCACGCCAGCAGGGTGGCAATCTTGGCCAAATCATAATGTAAAACGATTGGCCCTTCTGCTGGTAGCCGCAAAGAGGGGTAGCAAGTGACATTCACAATTTATGGCCTGGAAGATCACGAACCCTGGCCCGTCAATAGGTTCTCCAAGCAACGGGCGGTCGAGGAAATCGAAGCAATTGCGGCGGCACATTCCAATAAAGCAAAGATTCGCCAAGACACATCAGAACAGCATGAACGGCAACAATCGGCCACGCAGGCATACGAAGCGAGCGAACAGTTGTCGGCGCGCCCTTCTGCGCTATTGGCAGAACAGGTGATGACGACGCCAGTTGTGGCCTTGGCCCCCGAGGCGATGGTCTCAGAGGCATTGAGGCAATTTAGGGCCAATGCTTTCCGTCATGTGCCGGTCGTTTCTTCCGCGAACAGGTTGGTTGGCATTGTTTCCGAGCGTGATATCTTGCGCTATTTGGCAGGCCTGAGTAGCAATTATCAACCTCAAGAACCAACCGTTAAAGACGACGCGAGGGTTGAACAGGTGATGACGCCGCGGGTATTGACAGCCGCTGTTGATACCGACGTGCGTTACATTGCACGCCTGTTTGTCGAGCATCGCATTGGTGCATTACCCATCGTAAAGGACCATGCGTTAGAGGGAATCATCACCCGTACTAACGTGCTGGAGGCGGTAATGCGGCATTATGTTCTGGAGCTGTGGGCATGACCACACTGACTGAACTGGTCCCCGGAAAAAGGGCAGTGGCAGAAGCTGCATTTTCCACACAGGTGCCAAGTGCTGGTGCATGGGTTATGCCTTTCTCTAACGCTGTGATGCAGTCTCGTATATGAATGCATCTCACTATATATTTGCCGGTGATTCCAGATTTCATGAAGACGTTCGGCGTTGATAGACTTCTATAATTTCCAGTAATGTCATAGGCTTATAACCTCACCGCGCCGCGGCGGATGAAGAATGCTGAAGGAAAATTATCAAAGACATCTGCCGACTTCAGGCCGGGAATTTCCCCATCCTAAAGGCTGCACAAATATGGCAGCATAATCACCAATATGGAAACCGCCCAAAGATCCAGGCTGTGGCTTAAACGGCGACCAAACCTATTCAGCTTTTGGGGGGCCGTTCAGTCATCACCGTGGTCAACCTTGACCAAAGCTAACCGACGACATACCCTCGCGGGCTGATAGTGATTCTTCTGGATTGATAATGACGGCAGACCTGTTCAAGCGACATATGGTACTTGCGGCGCTTTCTGCGCTCCTGTTTCTGCGTTTTGTGGATCTTGCTGTCTTTGATAGGGATCATGACCATATCAATAATCCGCATTTGCAGATACATGCGAGTGAAGTGGCGCATAGCCATGACAACGACGAACATGTCACAGAAGCTGACATGCTTGAGGACAAATCAGCACACATGAGCTTTCACACTCTCCTGGGTGCGTTCATTGGTGCTGACGACGCAAGTGTTCTGCCTGCACGAATCTATTCAAATTGCTTTGGCTTTTATACCAAAGAGTATGTGCGTACTCAGGCGCACCGGCCGCCAACCCCACCACCTCTCGCTTAACCTCCTCAAAGCATAATATATATACTGGACGTTAGTCCGGTTTTTTGTTGTTTTTGATGAGAGTTAGACATCATGATTTTATACAGTAAAGCAGTTGCGGCTGCCGGCCTGCTGGTCGGGACGGCAATTGTGGCCAGCCCCTCTATGGCTGATACCCTCCTCACAAAGGACGAGGCAATTGGGCGCATCCTGGATGCGTCGCCAAGTCTTGAGGCTGCCCGCGCCCGTATGGTGGAGATGGACGCAGTCGTTACTCAGGTGGGGGTAAAGCCCAATCCCACAATTGGTGCAGAGGTGGAAAACTTTACCGGCACAGGTCCTTTTACCGGCTTTGACCGAACGGAATTGACGGTAACGTATGTTCAGCAGTTTGAACGTGGTAACAAGCGTGGCCTCAGAACCAAACTGGCTCGTGAGGAAGCGAAAATTGGTGAGGCGGATTGGCATGTCCGCCGGCTTGACCTGATCCATGCGGCAGAGAAGGCCTATGTGAGTGCCGTTGCCGCGAAGTCGCGGTTGGAAAAGTTACAGACTCAGCTCGCAATCCTCCGCGATATTGAGGCGGTAATTGCCAAACGGATCAGGGCTGGCAAGGATTCTGAACTTGCTGCCCAGAATGCCAATATCCGCACACTGAACGCCAAAAACAAAGTGCAGGAAGCCTCGCGGCATCTAGAGGCCGCAAAATTGGCGCTCGCAGGGCTGTGGGGTGGCAATGCCGTAGACTTTATACTGGAAAGCACGGGGATCCTGGCAATGCCGGACACCGTGACTTCGCTTAAAGAAGATGCTGTACTTGATGGGCCTGACATGGCTGTTCGGCGTCAGGGTGAGGCAGTGCGTGAAGCCTCTCTTAAGTTAGAAAAAGCCAAGGCAGTGCAGGATCCAACCGTTCGTGTTGGTGTGCGCTATCACCAACTAACATCCGACGTGGCCGCAGTTGCTGCAGTATCAATTCCGCTTGCGCTTCATAATACCAATAAGGGGAATATCAGCCGTGCCCGTGCAGCAATTAGCCGCAGCCGGTTTGAGCGGTTAGCGTTAGAACGCGAGCTGTCGCGCCAGTTGATGATGGCCCACGCGCGGCAATTGGCCGCCTTCCAGACTACGCGGCAATTGATGGTTAATCTACAGGCTGCGGAAGAAGCCAAGCAGCTTGTGATGAACCGGCTGGCGAAGGGGGCAGCGTCGTACCTGGACATGTTTGCGGCCCAATCGCTGGCGGCTGAAATCGAAGCACAGCAGCTTGAGGCAATCATGCGCTTTCATTTGGCACAGGCCGATATAAATCGCCTGACTGCAACCTATTCGACAGACGTGGTCACACCCGCATCCGCCATCGCAGGCGTGGCAGGTGAAAAAACCGATCACGGAGGAAATTAAAATGACACGACCGTTTTTAAAGAAACTGACTAGCTATGCTGCTGCCACGCTAATGCTGGCCGCATGCGGACAACAGACCGACAATCACACCCAAAAAGACACCAGCCAAGAGTACGGTGTGGCCACGCAGGATGAAGCACCGAAAGGACCGAACGGCGGTTACCTTTTGGAAGACGATAGCTTCGCGCTGGAGATTACTATCTTTGAGCAAGGTACGCCGCCCCAGTTCCGGCTCTATGCTTACGAAAATGGCATGCCGATTGCGCCCGCGGGTGTGGATGCCAACATTACACTGACTCGTCTGGATGGCGAAAAGAACTATTTCCCTTTCTCCCCAGAGGGCGTCTATCTCTCTGGCACCGGGGTAGTGACCGAGCCGCACTCGTTCGATGTGGCGGTTGAAGCAAAATACAAAGGGAAAACACATCGCTGGGTATATGACACCTATGAAGGGCGTACCACTATCAGTACCGCGATGGCGGACCAGATGGGAATCGGGGCGGAACCTGTTGGCCCACAGTCTATAGAAAGCACGCTCGATCTTTTAGGCCGAGTAGAGTTTGCCCCGGACGGGCAGTCGACGCTACGTGCCCGTTTTCCCGGCAAGGTGCTGGAGGTGCGAAAAACAGAAGGGCAGACGGTAAAGGCTGGCGAAATCCTTGCGCGCATCGAAAGCAATGAAAGCCTTCAGTCTTATGATGTCACGGCACCGATGGACGGCGTAATTGTCAGCCGTACTGCACAAAAGGGCGATGTGGTTTATGACGGACCATTGTTTGTGGTTGGTGATCTGACCCGCTTGCGCGCCGACTTCCGCGTTTATTCGGGCGATACAGATACGGTACGACCGGGCCAAAAGGTAACGATCTCGTCTGTGGATGGTCGCCGCGAAGCGGAGGCCGAGCTGGAGTTTTATCTGCCAACAGCCACAAACGCGACCCAAACACTTATTATACACGCATCGCTTTCCAACCCGGAAAGGGTGTGGATGCCAGGCATGACGGTGAAAGGAAAAGTCGTAGTTGGCAAGCGCAAGGTATCCCTGGCGGTAAGGCCAGCAGCGTTGCAGCGGTTCCGTGACTTCACCGTGGTATTTGCGCAAGTTGGCGAAACCTATGAAGTGCGCATGCTGGAACTGGGCGAACGTACGCCTGAATGGGTTGAGGTGCTTAGCGGTATTAAGCCGGGGCAATCTTATGTGACCCGAAACAGCTTCATCATAAAAGCGGACATCGAAAAAGATGGCGCGTCCCACGACCACTAGCGAGCAGAGAACATATCATGTTAGATAAATTAATATCTTTTGCGATCGCTAAACGATGGACAGTCCTTGTCCTCATGCTTGCGGTCTCGGCGCTAGGAGCCTTCAACTTCCAGCGCCTTCTTATCGATGCGGTTCCCGACATCACCAACGTTCAGGTGCAGATCAACACAGAAGCGCCTGGTTATTCGCCGCTTGAAGCCGAGCAGCGTATCACATTTCCTATCGAGACTGCGCTCGCCGGGCTACCAAAGCTTGATTATACGCGCTCGATCTCCCGCTACGGGCTATCGCAGGTGACGGTGGTGTTCGAAGAGGGCACTAACATTTATTTCGCCCGTCAGTTGGTGAGCGAAAAACTGCAGATAGTGAAAGGCGACTTACCGCCTGGAATCGAACCCAAGCCGGGGCCGATTGCAACAGGCCTGGGCGAAATTTACATGTATACGGTGGATGCCCTGCCGGGGGCAGTAAACGTGGATGGCACGGTTTATACGCCAACCGATTTACGGACGATCCATGATTGGGTCGTGCGGCCACAACTGGTGACCGTGCCTGGGGTGACTGAGGTTAACACCATTGGCGGTTACCAGAAACAGTTCCATGTGACACCGTGGCCTGACAAGCTTGCTACCTATAATCTGGCACTTGATGACATCATTAAAGCACTGGAGCGCAACAACGCCAATGTGGGCGCAGGATACATCGAACGTGCGGGCGAACAGTATCTGGTGCGGGTGCCAGGCCAGGCAGACGGCGTCGTGGACCTGAAGAAAATCATCATCACCCAGAGGAAGGGAGTTTCGATCCGCCTGACGGACGTGGCTGATGTTGAACTGGGCGAGGAACTACGGACAGGGGCAGCGACGCAAAGCGGGCATGAGGTGGTGCTTGGCACCGTCTTTATGCTGATCGGTGAAAACAGTCGCATAGTCTCGAAGGCTGTCGATGAAAAAGTGATCGAAATCAACGAAACCTTGCCCGACGGTATTGTTATTAAACCTGCCTATAATCGAACGGTATTGGTGGACAAGACAATCGATACGGTTGCTAAAAATCTCGTTGAGGGGGCTCTTCTTGTTATTGTGATCCTCCTGTTTATGCTCGGCAACATCCGTGCTGCGCTTATTACTGCGCTTGTGATCCCGCTCTCGATGCTCATGACGATCACAGGCATGGTGGAGAATAAAATTTCGGGTAACCTGATGAGCCTCGGCGCGCTCGATTTCGGTTTGATCGTCGACGGCGCTGTGATCATCGTGGAAAACTGCTTGCGGCGCTTCGCGGCGGAGCAACACAAGCTCGGGCGGCTCCTGTCTGCTACCGAACGTCATTCTTTGGCGTCGGAGGCCACACGCGAGGTGATCAAGCCGAGCATATTCGGCGTGGTAATTATCGCCGTGGTCTATGTCCCGATCTTTGCGCTCACGGGGGTTGAAGGGAAGATGTTTCACCCGATGGCTTTCACTGTGGTGACGGCGATCCTGAGCGCACTTTTGCTTTCTATATCTTTTGTACCGGCTGCCGTCGCGACCTTCGTGACAGGCAAGGTACAGGAGAAGGAAAGCCTTGTCGTACGGGCATCCAAGTCGGCCTACAAACCGCTTCTTGGTATTGTTTTGAAAGCGCGGGTGCCAGTGTTGCTGGTAGCTATAGGCTTGCTCGGTGGTTCCGGTTATATGGCATCCAGAATGGGGTCGGAATTTATCCCGAACCTGGATGAAGGCGATATTGCCATGCATGCGCTCAGAATTCCGGGCACCAGCCTTAGTCAGGCCATCGACATGCAACTCGCACTCGAAGACCGGCTGCGGCGGTTTCCTGAAGTGGAGAAAGTTGTTTCCAAGATAGGCACCGCCGATGTTGCAACAGACCCAATGCCACCTAATGTTGCCGATACCTTCATCCTGATCAAGGACCGTAAGGAATGGTTTGACCCGAAGAAGCCCAAAGCGAAACTTGTGGAAGAGATTAAAGCTGCGATGCTTACCTATCCCGGCAATAAATTCGAGTTCACTCAGCCCATCGAAATGCGCTTCAACGAACTGATCTCTGGGGTGCGAGCAGACTTAGCAGTGAAAGTGTTTGGTGATGATATCGACACGCTGCTTGTAACTGCCAAGGAAATCGAAAGCATAATGAGCACGATCACAGGTGCCGCAGACATACAGGTTGAGCAGGCAACTGGCCTGCCAATGCTGTCTGTTTTGCCCAATAGAGAAGCGCTGGCGCGCTACGGCCTGTCTGTCGGCGATGTGCAGGATGTGATTGCCACGTCTATCGGCGGTAGGATCTCGGGCAAGATTTTCGAAGGCGACCGTCGCTTTGATATCGTTGTGCGCCTGCCGGAAGGCCTGCGTGACAATGTGGATGCGATCCGGCGGCTGCCGGTGCCACTGCCTGACAACCTGAGGGAAGAGTATAAGGACAACTTTTCTTTCGTACCGCTTTCGGAGCTTGCGACCATTGAGGTTACCATTGGGCCAAACCAAATCAGCCGCGAAAATGGCAAGCGCCGCGTTGTGGTTACGGCCAATGTGCGCGGCCGTGATCTCGGCAGTTTTGTGGAGGAAATACGAGCGACGGTTACACAGCAGGTGAATGTTCCACCGGGATACTGGGTGTCTTATGGCGGTACGTTCGAACAGTTGATCTCTGCGGCTGAGCGGCTACGTATTGTGGTGCCTGCGGCACTTCTTCTGATCCTCGGGCTTCTTTACACGCTGTTCGGCAGTTGGCGGGATGTGCTCATTGTTTCAAGTGGCATCCCTCTTGCGCTCACAGGTGGTGTGGCAGGCCTATGGCTCAGAGACATGCCGTTTTCCATCTCGGCGGGCGTAGGCTTTATTGCGCTGTCGGGCGTGGCGGTCCTCAATGGTGTCGTGATGGTTTCCTTCATTCGTGGTCTCTTGGATAAAGGGCTGGCTTTCGCTGATGCCATAAAGGATGGAGCGCTCGCACGGCTTCGGCCTGTGATGATGACCGCGCTTGTTGCCAGCCTTGGCTTTGTGCCCATGGCACTTAATGTGGGTATTGGTAGTGAGGTTCAGCGCCCGCTAGCTACTGTAGTGATTGGAGGAATTATTTCCTCGACGTTGCTTACACTCGTGGTATTGCCCGCGCTTTATAGCCTGTTCGGGAGAAAACCAGCAGAAAAATGATCAAGTAAGCCAGCTATCGCTGCAAACGAGACCGCAGGCGAGGGACGGTTTAAATGCCGTCCCTCGATAATACCCCTCAAGTCAGGTATTCAGTTACACATTTCAATTTTTGATTTGAAAAAGCCGGGCAGCATCTGACCTTTTTACATTTTAACTTTAGCCGTGCGCGCCAAAGTGGCTATGCCTAAAATTACGATAGCCACCCCCAACCATTGATTGAGGGACAGCCGCTCTTCAAAAAACACCATCCCTATAGTCAATCCCATCACGGGTATTAAAAAGCTAAAACTATTTGCCTTATACAGTGTGACAGACCGCAAAATTGAAGCCCAGAGCCAATAAACCAGAGAGGTCCCCAACAGTGACAGCACTAGCAATGTAATTGCGAAGGGCCATGTCCAAAGAATTTGGCTTTGGCTCTCTGTTGTCACAGAAATAGCGAGTAGGGGTAGTCCGCCAATCAGCATTTGCAGACCCATCGCCATGGTGATGTCTACAGTGTCCCCCATATAGCGTATGGTCAGGTTGCTGATAGTAATGCCAAAAGCAGCTAATCCCAGATAAATCAACCCTGCACTGAATTCCGCATCGCCAATCAATAACTCTTCGGCTGCAATGATAAGAATGCCCAAAAAGCAAAGGCTGAGGGCAAATATGCCTGCCTTGGATACCGTTTCTTTGAGGATTACAAAACCAAACATCGCGGCAAGCAAAGGCTGGGTGTTGGCAATAACGGTCGCCAAGCCCGGCGAGACAAATTCACCCGCATGAAACATGCCTAAAAACCCGAAAGTGGTAGCTCCAAGCCCAATGACAGAAATCAAAACCCAGTCCCGTAGGCGCTGGGGAAATGTTTTGCCGAGATACAGCGCGATCAAAACTAGTGGGACACCGGCTATAAAGGCTCTCAAAGTTGCAAATGTTATATGTGGCGAGTTAGCAAGACCGACTGTGATCAGGGGAAAGCAGCTTGCCCATAAAAGCATTACCAGCAGGATCTTAAGAATGTTTGTGCCGGTTAACATCAGCTTCTCCAAAGAGGCTTCTATATGGGGCTAATCCCCGATTTTGGAATGCATACAAAACCATCCAGACATGAGATTGCCAGCAGGTCGTTCGACTGAAACAGTAGGTGACCCGGTGGCTTTCCGGAAAGTGCCTGAACGACTTCAGCATAGGTCACACGCCAGAACTTGTCTTCAAGGCGCATAATTGACCCAAAGTGACCGAAAGCCTTGAATTGCATCCGAAGCTGCTCAGCCGGAAGATACCAATCGATCAAACGTTGATCTAAAGAAGGAATAGGCCAGTTTTCGCCGTCCTGTTGTTTGGTTGCCTGTTGGTAATAATGGTCAAGATTGGATAGCATTTTTTTAAGGATTTTAGGCGCGGCAAGATGCATTTTTACAGAAAGTGTATTTAGACTATCCTCTGTTTGAACCTTGACTTTCCGGCTTAAAATTATGTCACCCTGATCGAAGGTGTCTGAAAGCTTGTGCAGTGTTAACCCGGCAGCTTCAGGATGTTGTTCCATCAAGTAGGGCAGTGTCGCAGCACCTCTTCCCTTAGGCAGTAAACTAGTGTGTAAATTAATGCCGTATTTGAGGGCTTTGGGTATTGGTATTTTGAATTGATATTCAGCCGAGAAAAACATATCCACGCCTGATACCATATGGCGTTCCAGGGCCGCAGGCGTGGGACGCCTGGTGATAATCGGTACAGAGAGGCTGTTCGCCTTCTCAATGATATACTGATTATTTAATTCTTCTGTGCCTACATAGAAGGCGGATATCGAGTGCCCATGTTCGATGAAAATATCAACGCATGAGGACAGCAGGTCAGTTCCAAAATATATTACTTTCAATTGCAAGATCGTACCTGACTAATAGAGGAAAGGGCTCCTAAAGAGCCCCTGCCAAACATTTTAAAAAGCTAGTGCATCATCAACTTGTTGATGAGATAGATTCCATCATCGCCTCGTTTGAGAGCTATCATTAGTTCTTGCCCAGCCTTGACTGATTTCAAGTCTACGTTATCAGCCACTTTCATATCCATAGTCATGGCAGGCCAGCTAAGCTGCTTGATCGCGCCGTGAGAGACATTGATCTTGCGAGCATCAACATCCACACTATTAACTTTGGCATGCACCATGATTTCTTTTTGCTTGGTTTGGTGTTTCTCCGGCTTTCCGTGATTACCATGACCACCATCAGCGAAAACAGGGGCCGCAAGGGAACCAGCAAGTGCTGTTACCAATAGAATTTTAAAAGTTTTACCGTTCATTTTTCTTCCTTCGTTAGAAACTAATTTTGGATTGGGCGGGACGACCAGTGCGCATGCCTGATTACCCAGCCTTTATCAGTTTTTGAGAGTGCCAGGCTTTCAACACTATTGAAGTCGTGTTGTTTGCCTTTGACTGAAAAGCTCAAAATCGACCTTGTGGTTACAAAGGCCATGTCTTCGGTCTCTGTTGCTTCCTGAAACATGATTTGGCGATTTGCAGCTCCTAACACGGCCATTTCTGGCTTTAGGTGAGCATTCAAATATATCTTCAGCGAAGGTTCTTTTACGCCGTTTTCAAAGATTGTCGCATTTTCGTGGAACACAGCAGATACATAGTCGAACCGTTCACTGTGCATCGCATTCTGGAATGCTTGAACAAATGCAAGTGCAGAACCAGCCTCACCTTTTGGTATATCGCTACTGTCTGGGCGTTTGGTCTGTGAAGTCCCACCAGCCTCTGTCTGTTGGGCGGCATGGATTTCAGTGGCTTCCATCAGTTTTGGGTTCAGTCCGGCCCCAACGCCGTGATTGTAGAGAAGGTCCGCACCCTGGATACCAGCAAACAGAACAATAACACTGACAATAATAGAACCCGCGACATACTGAACATTGATCCGTTCAGCCATCAGTACCAATATAGAAAAAAGCACTGTCACTGCCAAAGCAACAGAGCCTGCCCCCTCGTAAGAGACCATGATCTTGTGAGCAACAGAATTATGGGGTGCCACTTCAGGCATAAACAGCCAGGCCACCATCGCCAAAAAGGCGATGGCAGTCCCGAGCCAAAGTGTCCATTTCCCTGCTGTTTCAAACTGGGTTCCCTTCTTCTTTTTCCAATACATGACAAAGAAAAAGAATGTAGAAGTGAACAACAGTGCTACCGCAAAGTGAGCGAGAGTCGAGTGCCAGTTTGACATCAGCAGGTTGGACATCATTTTCTCCTAGTTTTCATCGGCAGCGACATCATCGCTGATTGTTTCTTTGGATTTCCAAAGGAGATAAGCTGAAGGAATAACAAGCAGAGTAAGGATTGTTGCACTCACCATGCCGCCAACCATTGGCGCGGCTATTCTGCGCATCACCTCAGAACCAGTACCTGTACCAAGCATAATCGGGAGGAGGCCTGCTATGATAACGGCTACCGTCATCATGATCGGGCGAACCCGCATAAGAGCTCCATCAATTACCGCTTGGACAAGATCACTTTTAGTGAGCGGCCTGTTTTCTTTGTTGGCGTTATCTCGGATACGATCCCAAGCTTGATTGAGATATACAATCATCAAAACCCCAATCTCAACCGCGACACCAGCCAGCGCTATAAAGCCAACACCGACCGCAACTGACATGTTGTAGTCCAGCCAATACAAGAGCCATATGCCACCGACGAGTGAAAGGGGCAGAGTTCCCATAATGATCAGGACAGAAGTCAAGTTCTTGAAGTTTATGAAAAGAAGAAGAAGGATAATGATAAGCGTTACAGGAACTACAACACTCAGTTTTTCCTTGGCTCTTTCCATATATTCATACTGACCCGACCAGGCGATAGAGTATCCTGCCGGCAGGTTGATATTTTCAGCCACAGTCTTTTGGGCTTCCTTCACGTAGCTTCCAATATCCACGCCAGCAATATCGATATAGATCCAGCCATTCAAACGCGCATTTTCACTACGAATAACACCAGGACCGCCACTTACATTGATATCGGCGACTTGACCGAGGGGAATATGTTCTCCTCGGGGTGTAATCACCGGCAGGGAACGTAGTCGCTCCAGAGAGTTCCTGTAATCCCGAGGGTAACGCAGATTGACGGGGTAACGCTCAAGGTCCTCGACACTTTCAGTGACCGTCATGCCACCAATCGCAGTACGAATTACGTCCTGAACATCAGCAATATTGAGGCCGTGACGTGCGGCTTTCACACGGTCGATGTTGGCATTAATATAACGTCCGCCCGTTACTCGCTCCGCATAGACTGAAGCGGTGCCGGGAACGCCTTTCATGACAGATTCGATTTCCTGACCGATCTGGCTGATAACCTCCAGATCTGGACCGGCAACCTTAATGCCAACTGGCGTTTTAATGCCGGTAGCCAACATGTCGATCCTGTTCTTGATCGGCATGATCCATACATTGGTCAGGCTTGGCACTTGTACCAGACTATTAAGTTCGGCCTTCAACTTCTCGGTTGTCATACCTTCACGCCATTGGTCCTGCGGCTTCAACTTGATCGTTGTTTCGATCATGGTGAGTGGGGCAGGGTCTGTCGCGCTTTCTGCACGGCCAGCTTTACCATAAACGGCTTCCACTTCCGGTATTGACTTGATGAGTTTGTTCGTCTGCTGAACAACCTGGGCAACTTTACCCGCCGAAATTGCAGGATAAGCGCTAGGCATATAGAGAAGATCGCCTTCGTCCAGGTCCGGCATAAACTCGCCGCCAATATTGCTAAGCGGATAGTAAGCGCTTGCCATAATCAAAAAGGTGATAGCAACCATTGACTTTGGGAACTTCAGCGCGGCTCCAATAAACGGCTTGTAACCGGCCATTAGCCCTCTATTGATCGGGTTTTTATGCTCCGGGATAATTTTTCCCCGAATGAAATACCCCATCAAAACTGGCACGATCGTAATCGAAAGCGCCGAAGCTGCAGCCATGGCGTAGGTTTTAGTGAATGCCAGTGGGTGGAAAAGGCGGCCTTCCTGCGCCTCAAGCGCAAAAATTGGTACAAAGCTCAGCGTGATGATCAACAGCGAGAAAAACAGAGGAGGGCCAACCTCGACAGCGGCTTTTGTCACCACTTGCCAACGGTTTTCTGCGGTTATTTCCTCTTCTTCCATGTGTTTGTGGTAGTTTTCAATCATCACAATGGTTGCATCCACCATTGCACCGATCGCAATCGCGATCCCACCCAGAGACATAATATTTGCGTTAATGCCCTGGCTGTTCATGACAATGATTGCAGCTAAAATACCAACGGGCAGGCTGAGTACCACCACCAGCGATGAGCGCAAGTGGAACAGGAACACAGCACATACAAGAGCTACGACCAGAAACTCTTCTAAGAGTTTTTCGTTAAGAGTGCTAACAGCCCGCTTGATGAGGGTTGACCGATCGTACGTCTCTACGATTTCAACACCCTCTGGTAGGCTCTTTTTCAGGGTTTCCAGTTTTTGCTTCACAAGATCGATAGTCGAGAGTGCGTTTTCGCCCCAGCGCATGATAATAACACCGCCAACAGCTTCGCCTTCACCGTTTAACTCACCGATACCACGGCGAAGCTCAGGACCCATTCGAATATCCGCTATGTCCTTCAGGAGAATAGGGGTGCCTGTTGGTGACAAGCCTACTGGTATTGCTTCAAGGTCTGAGATTTCATCAATATAACCAGAAGCGCGAACCATATATTCAGCTTCCGCCATTTCAATCACACGACCGCCGGTTTCCTGGTTCCCCCTCTTGATAGCCATTTTGACTTTATTCAGAGGAATATCATAAGCGCGCAGTCGGTTAGGGTTCACCACAACTTGATACTGTTTGACCATGCCGCCGATGGTTGCCACTTCTGACACACCATCAACCGTTTGCAACTCAAACTTCAGGAACCAGTCCTGAATGCTTCTAAGCTGCGAAAGGTCATGGTTTCCACTGCGGTCGACAAGGGCATACTGATAAACCCAGCCAACACCTGTAGCGTCTGGCCCAAGGGCAGATCTGGCACCTTCAGGTAAAGTAGGTGCAACCTGACTTAAATACTCCAGCACCCTTGAACGCGCCCAGTAAAGGTCGGTGCCATCCTCAAAAATGATATAAACATACGAGTCATTGAAGAAGGAGTAGCCACGTACAGTGGCAGCACCAGGGACTGACAGCATGGCTGTCGTTAGGGGATAAGTGACCTGATCTTCCACTACTTGTGGAGCCTGACCAGGGTAGGTGGTTTTGATAATAACCTGTACGTCGGACAGGTCTGGAATAGCGTCCAGAGGTGTTTTGCTCAGGGAGTAAGCGCCCCACCCGGCAAATAATAAAGTCAGTATCACCACAAGGAAACGGTTGGTGATCGACCATCTGATAATGTTCGCAATCATGTTTCGCTCCGCTTCCTACATTTTTGAGGCATTGGTGATGATGTACATCCCGTCAGCGTCTTTGGTGAGTTCAAAATGCATCATGTCGCCAGCATCAAACTCAGATAAATCTACGGAAGACGAAACCTGGAAATCCATCGTCATTTCAGGCCACCCAAGTGTAGCGATAGGTTGGTGTGTCAGATTCACGACACCAGTATCTGAAATGCTATTAACTGTGCCCATGGCGTGATGAACGTCGGCAACTTCAGCGGGCGCTTCTTCTGAGGCTTCATCGGAAGACCCAGCGTCAAGCATGCGGAGGAAAGCGCTATTTAGGCTTGCTTCAGAATCGATTAGAAATTGCCCAGAAGTAACGACAACTTCACCGTCCCGCAGGCCTTCTTTAACTTCAATTCTGTCACCAGATTCACGGCCAATAAGCACTTCCGCCGGACGAAATTTATTATCTTCGAGAGACAGGACAACCCGGTCTGTTTTCCCAGTCCTGATCAGGGCCTCACGAGGGATAGTAACAATATTCTCCAGTGGCTCAGCTTTAATGCTGATTTCACCGTACATGTTGGGCTTCAACCGGCCTTCTTTGTTTGGAAAAGCAAGGCGAACCTGAACTGTACGGCTGCGAGGATCAACAAGTGGATAGACATAATCGACTAAACCAGACCAAGTTTCACCCGGCAGGAACGGAAGGGTCATGTTGACCTTCTGGCCCTCTTTGACCCAATCGGATTGACCTTCAAACACATCAACCTTTACCCAGACATTGGAAAGGTCTGCTAACGAGAACACTGTCTTGCTGGGGCTGACATGCATGCCCTCACCAATATTCAAGGCGGCGATAAAGCCATCTTGCGGGGCGCGCACTTCAACTCGCTGTTTTACCTCACCAGATCGTTCAAGTTCATCGATCTGAGGAACGGTCATGCCTAGTGCCTTTAGCCTTTCCCTGGCTGCTTTAGTAAGGGAAAACTGCTTCAACCTAAGGGTCTGTACAAATTCGCTTTGTGCGTTGACGAGTTCAGGTGAATATAACTCGAAAATGAGCTCATCCTTTTCAACCCATTCGCCAGCCGCCTTACGGTGGAGTTTTTCCACCCAACCAGAAGTGCGGACATGCACATGCGAAGATCGATCCTCATCAATTGTGATATAGCCTACCGTATCAATTTCGCGGGCCATATCCATGCGTTTAACAGCTTCTGTGCGCACGCCAATATTGTTAATAACAGCAGCGCTAATCTTGAGTGCATTTGGGTCATCAGCACCGGCTTCTTCGCCTTTGTAAACTGGAATTAAGTCCATACCCATGGGGGACTTGCCTGGATTGTCGCTGCGGAAACTTTTGTCCATTGGAGCAGCCCAATAAAGAACCTCTTTTTCTTTAGCTGCAGGTGCGCTGCTCTGATTGTTTTCGCCAAAAATTTTATAGCCGACGCCGATGCCGACGCTAAGAGCCACTACAGATGTTAGAATTATTTTACGCATCGTTTTCGCCTTCGAGGAATAGGAGTTGCGCCTGAGCCTTCATACGATCGGCTTTAAGACGGAGTAACTTCAGTTCGGCGTCCAGCTCAGCAAGCCGCGCACGAACAAGTTCTGGAAAATCTGAGACACCGCTCTGATAGGAATTGAGCGTGGCTTCACTGGTATCTTTAGCTCGTTCGAGGACAACACCCTGATAGAGTGTTACTCGTTCTTCAAGCCGTTCCCAGTCTGCACGAGAGACTTGCAAACTCTTGCGAAGTTCAAGCAAAACAGTGTCTTTAGACAAGCGGGAAACCTGGCGAGATTTTTTTGCGGCCAATACGCGTTTGTCTTGCCTTTTCGCAGTAAACAAAGGCACATCCATTGTAACGCCTACAGACGCAAAATCAGATCGGTCACCGCCCCTGGCACCGTATCCGACATTGACGGCCCAGCCTGGTTTATATTGTTCGCCTGCGATCTTTACATCATTATCAGCTACCTCGACCTTGGCGTTTTGCATTTTGGCTGCTGGGTGCGTGTCAAGCAAAGCCAGCACAGCAGTCAGGTCGCTCGGGTGTTTCAAACCTGGTAGCGCTGTGGGGATTTTGGCTTCAAAAGCCCGCGTACCAATACGGCGAGCCAACTTGGCTCTTAGCATGGATGCCTTCCGTTCGATGTCGACAAGCCTGTCATCAAGGAGGCTAAGTTCCATTTCGGCACGCAGAATGTCCTGTGATGTCTGTCTGCCGGTGGCAAATATGGCCTGAATAACCTCAACCAGCTCAGCAACGGCTTGGCGGCTTTCAGACACTTTTATCCGTGCCCCAGTGAAATAGTTCAGGTCGAGCCAGGTCAGGCGAGTGTCGAGGGTGACTTCACGGATGCGAAGTTCCTGCAGATAGCGCTGGCCTTGGGCCTGTGCTCTGCGTTTGCTACCACGCAGTTTCAGTGTGTCGCCTTTTGGAAAAGCTTGACTGAGGCCGAGTTGAAGCTGTGTCATTGGTTCCTGGGAGTAACTAAGGCTGTTCAATGGCCAGTTCGCAAAGTTCAATCGTACTTTTGGGTCTTGCAACTGCCCGTCAGCTACAGCGCTTGCTTCAAATGACGATGCCATTTCTTCTGGTTGGCTAAGATAAGGATCGTCAGAAGCCAGAGCAAGCTTTACAGCCTCTTCAATCGTCAGAAGGGTCCCTGACTGCATGTGCTCCTGAGCCACTTCAGTGGAGCTTGAAGCAGTATCCGGCAACGCTAGGCCAGGTACTGTCGCAAGCAATACGGCTAAAGAAGCCGTCGTTGATTTAAACATTGTATTATCCTTGAATATCCTAATGAATAGGCGCTTCCCTTAAGGATATGCGCTCTTTTGGGTCAGCCGCCGGTAACAGCGGCAAACGCGTTATTAGGAAAGTCGCGGGGGAGGAGTGTGCAGGTTGTCGGCTGCAGATACAGCTAAATCATTTGTTGGGAAAAAACCCAGTGAAAAATGATAATCGGCTGCGAGCACCGGCTGGTTGGACGCGACAATGCCGGCCCCTGTCACATTTGCACAACAAGATATGTCGCAAGGCATTTCAGACAAACTGTCGTGAACCGCGCCTTTCAAATGGGTACTGTCAGAGTTAGTTGCAGTTAAATGCTCAAAATGAGCAGTCATGTCCTGACTTTTTGTTACTGCGGACATTTCTGTATCTGGACAACACGCGTGGGATCCTGCGCTTGCGACAATTGGTGTCGAAAACATCACTAAAATAAGCAGGTAGGCAAGGGTGCCTTTTATGTCTCTTAAGACTCGCATGTAGGGGAATATATCCCTGAACCATAGTACAAGGTCAAGGGTTGAAGTTGTCGCACTCAAATTAATCACAAAATTGTCAATTCGTCACCGAAACAGGTTTGACCTTCCAGCTAAAGGAAGGTTTAGGGTTTTGGTATAGGTGATTCACCGGATCATTCAGCGGGGTCAGCATGAATATACTGACAGTAAATATCGGCGGTTCAAGTAGTAAGCTCGGGTTTCACCCGGCAAACCAGCCGCATGAGGCTGTTCTTCACACTTATGAATCTGATCTGTCAAATGAAGATGTTTGCAGCCGGTTGCAGGGTTTTCTTGAGGGAAAAACACAGGCTATCGACGCTATTTGTCACCGTATTGTCCATGCAGGGCCGTTTCACACAGAACCTCAACTGATAACAACCGATGTGATTTCCGCAATAGAAGAGCACACGGATATTGCTCCCAACCATAATCCTCAGGCTCTTGTCTGGATCAGGGCTTGTGAGAAGCTCTTTAGTGCTTCCATTCCGCAATTCGCTGTGTTCGACACCGGGTATTTTAACTGCCTGCCAGAAGTTGCTTCCAGATATGCAGTTCCTTCAGAATTTGCAAAGCGTCGACTTGGATTTCACGGCCTAGCACATCAATGCATGCAAGATTTCGTAAAAGACAAAACGGCCAGCCACATAGAGGATACCAGAGTAATAAGCCTGCAACTGGGCTCGGGCTGCTCGGTCACCGCAAGCATTGGTGGCCGCCCGATTGATACTTCCATGGGATATTCGCCCCTTGAGGGTCTAGTTATGGCTACCCGCTCGGGTGATATTGACCCCGGCCTTCTTTTACATTTGATGAAAAAAAGCCAGGTCAGCCCAAAGGAACTAGAGCGGGTTCTATATCAGCGTTCCGGCTTGTTGGGGCTTTCCGGTGAAACAGGCGATATGGATGCACTTCTTAACTTAAATTCGCCGGATGCAAAATTAGCCGTCGAGATTTTCTGTTACCGCATCAAGAAATATGTTGGTGCTTATATGGCTGCTATGGGCGGCGTGGACTGGATCATCTTCAGTGGAGGTATCGGCGAAAATGCTCCTAGCATTAGAGCCAAGGTACTGGAAGATATGGACTGGTTTGGCATTGCCCTTGATAGCGATATTAACAACAGCACCTACGGCACGGCATCCGAAATCAACCTACCGGACCAGATTGTAAAGATTGCAGTCGTTAGCTGTGAGGAAAATGCCCTGATGGCCCGGCTAACAAGACAAATGCAACACAAACCACCCCACATCACCACTCAGCACACCCTTTCAGGAGGTATTCATGGATGATCTGCTCCCCCATCAGCGTCATCACATCAAAGCACGCGCGGCCAATTACCGCAAAAATAACGCTGACTTCGCCAGTTGGGCGAAAGGCTACGGTGTTATAAAGCACGATGATCTCACTCAAGTGCGTGTACATGATTTGATCGTCTATCTTGTTGAGATCGGTAAACTTGAAAGCTGCGAGGCTGGTTATAATCGGTTCAGGGCAGCGGACAAGATAGCATGCGGGGCCATGTGGCTGGTTGCCCATATGACGTATGTGGACCGCGTTTATCTGGATGGACGTTATCTTGAAAGCTCCGACTTTAAGGCCGATCCGCAGGGGCACATGGGTGGGGCACTTAATATTGCGGTGGCCTATAGTGGTTATATGCTTGCCAATAGCCTTGACGGTAATACGCGGTCTTGGCTTATGGGGCAGGGCCACTGTGTCGCGGCGATAGATGCAGTCAATCTATTGCTCGATAATCTGTCTGATGCCCAGCAGGGCCGTTATGCGCTAAGCGACGACGGTGTCACCCAGCTCGTCCGGGATTTCTACTCCTATGAAATTGACCAGAATGGCCGTGCAGCCTCTCCGCTTGGAAGTCACGTGAATCCCAATACGGGGGGTGGCATAATAGAAGGAGGCTATCTTGGATTTGCCGAACTTCTATATCCACACATGCCACTAAAAAATGAACGGCTGGTTGCTTTTCTTAGTGACGGAGCCTTCGAAGAACAACGGGGTAGCGACTGGGCGGCCCGTTGGTGGCGCGCAGAAGATAGCGGCCTTGTGGCTCCGATAATGATTGCCAATGGGCGAAGAATAGACCAACGCTCTACTATGGCTCAGACAGGCGGGGTTGACTGGTTTAGAAAGCATTTGGAACTCAATGGTTTCGATCCAATCGACATCGATGGCCGGGATCCAGCGTCTTTCGCCTGGGCAATTTTTGAAATCGAAAGCCGTCTTTCTGCTTGTTCGGACGCCTGTGAAAATGGAAGTGCTACCTATCCGGTTCCGCTTCACTATGGCATTGCAGAAACCATTAAGGGGTTCGGTTTCCCCGGCGCGAGCACCAATGCGGCACACAATCTGCCACTTGGGGCAAACCCAAAAACCAATGATAAGGCTCGAAAGCTTTTTAACGACGGTGCCAAAGCCCTTCTTGTACCTTTGGAAGAACTCAAAAAGGCTGCGGACGCTCTGAATACCCATGAAGCTCAGAACCGGCCCAAAGAACGCAATCACCCAATAGCCTCGCGTGATTTGGTCACACCAGTCCTTCCCCAGCCAAGCTGGCAAGATGTGGGGAACGCCCCTGTGTCGCCAATGGCTGGGGTTGATGCCTACTTTCACGAAACAATTCTAGCCAATCCCGATCTTCGTGTTCGTGTCGGCAACCCGGATGAAATGCGCAGTAACAATCTCAATCTTACGCTGGACCTTTTGAAACACCGCGTCACCGCGCCCGAAGAAGGTGTTGCAGAAAGTATTCAGGGCAGCGTTATTACAGCGCTGAATGAAGAAGCGGTTGTTTGTGCGGCTCTTGGGAACAAAGGCGGAATCAACCTTGTTTGTTCCTACGAAGCTTTTGCAGTTAAAATGCTGGGAGCGCTAAGGCAGGATATTATATTCTCTCGTAACCAGAGAAACCTGAGCAAAGACCAATTTTGGTTGAGCGTGCCAATCATCCTTACGTCACACACCTGGGAAAATGGTAAAAACGAACAATCTCATCAGGACCCAACCCTGTGCGAAACCCTTATGGGCGAGATGGCGGATGTTTCCAGGGTATTGTTCCCTGCTGATTACAACAGCGCACAAGCCTCCCTCAGGGCGACATACCGGGATCACGGTGCAATCTGGTCCCTGGTCATTCCCAAGCGACCGCAACCTGTTGGCTTCAGTTCTGCGCAATCCGAAAAGCTTGTGGCTGAAGGCGCTATAAAGGTTTTTGCATCTGCCAATAAGGAAGCTGACCTTCAACTGGTGGCTATCGGGGCTTATCAGTTGGCGCAGCTTAGAATTGCTTCTGAACGGTTATCAGAAAAAGGGGTCGCGCATAGTCTGATATATATGCTGGAGCCCAGTCGTTTTCGTGAGCCCAGGGATAAGCTTGAAAGAGCCGTTTGTTCGCCAACGGAAGTTGTGCAGGCACTGTTTCCTGCGAGTGCAACTAAACGGGTTTTCCTGAGTCATATGCGCCCTGAAGTCGCGGCGGGTATCCTCCGCCCACTGGATACAGGAAAATACACCAAATTCCTTGGGTACAGCAACCAAGGAGGAACGCTCTGCGAAAACGGTCTTCTTTACGCCAATGGTTGCATGTGGGCGCATGTGCTCCAAGCGGTTGCTGAAGTTTCGGATATTGCCCTTGAAGGGCTACTTTCACCTGCTGAGCAATCGGCTTTGCAAGGAAAACAAAGCCCAATTCTTTTGTGGGAAAAAGAGGGAAGAAATCAATGAGACTTACATTCCTCGGCGGTACAGGCACGGTGACAGGTTCCAAATATTTACTAGAGAACAAGGGACACAATATTTTAATTGATTGCGGCCTATTTCAGGGTTTCAAAGAGCTGCGGCTTCGAAACTGGGCTTCGCTTGAGATTCCTGCGAACAAAATTAACGCTGTTGTTATCACTCATGCCCATTTAGACCATTCCGGCTATTTGCCCCTTCTTGTCAAAAATGGATTTCACGGCCCCATTTATATGACCGAGGCGTCCCACGATTTATGTGAAATTTTACTTCGCGACAGCGCCTTCCTTCAGGAAAAGGATGCAGAATATGCAAACCGCAAGGGCTTTTCAAAGCACCGTCCAGCCAAACCGCTGTATACCGCAGCAGATACTGAGGCTGCCCTCAAACTGATCAGAGTTGTTGATTTCAACGCGCCCTTTGAAGCTGTTCCGGGTATGGAAATCACGTTTCGAATAGCAGGTCACATCCTGGGTGCGACAACGGTTGCAATTCGAACCGAAAGAACCTCTATCCAGTTCTCTGGAGACTTAGGACGAACAAGCGATCCGGTAATGCCCGATCCCGAGCCAGCCCTCGACAGTGACTATATTGTCATGGAGTCTACTTACGGCAATCGCACACATGCGGATATCAAAATTGAAGACGAACTTGCCCGAATAATATTAGAGACAGCAAGGAAAGGCGGGCATGTAATCGTACCCGCTTTTGCGGTCGGCAGAACACAGTCTCTTTTATATTATCTAGCGCGGCTGAAAAGCGCGTCACGAATTCCAAACGTGCCCATTTTTTTGGACAGCCCTATGGCTATAAATGCCAGCAAACTATATTGTAAACATAGCCAGTTTCACAGGCTTACAGACGACGAATGCGCCCGCGCCTGTGGTATCGCGAAATACACGCGGAAAACAGAAGAATCCAAAGAACTGGCCTACCTCAAGATGCCATCCATAATTATTTCTGCAAGCGGCATGGCTACTGGAGGGAGGATACTGCATCATCTCAAAAATTTTGCGGGTGACTATAAGAACACTATCTTGTTCACAGGCTTTCAGGCGGCAGGCACCAGAGGGCGAGCGCTCGTTGACGGAAAAAAATCACTGAAAATTCACGGACTGGAAATTCCAGTACGAGCAACTGTTTACAATTTGGACGCTCTTTCGGCTCACGCTGACAGCAAGGAGCTTTTGTCATGGCTTTCGCAAATTAAACGCGTTCCCAAAACTGTCTTTGTGACACACGGTGAATCAGAAGCTTCAGAAACACTCGCTCGCAGTATTCGTAAGACTTACGGATGGCAGTGTTCTGTTCCGCAACATGGCAAAACGGTGGAGTTGGATTAGCATGGCTGAAACTTACGCAACCGATGCGCCAATGATGATGGCTACGAGACCGGGCATAGAAAGCGGTCTCGAATATACGATCTATATGCGTGAAGATTGTCATATCTGTCGTTCGGAAGGCTTTGCCGCTCAGACAAGAGTTAAGGTAAGCCATAAAGGCATCTCGATTATCGCCACGATTAGCCATGTTATGTCTGATTTGGTTAAGCATGGACAAGCTGGCCTTTCGGAGCAAGCGTGGCGAAAATTACACTTACAAGAGGGCGAAACGGTCGTAGTCGAGCACCCCAAACACTTGGCTTCAATGAGCCGGGTGCGGGCAAAACTATATGGTGAACTACTGAAGCAAGCTGACTTTGACGAGATTCTTGGAGATATTGTAGCCGGGCGGTTATCAGATATCGAGCTTTCTGCGTTTGTTTCGGGTTGCACCTCGAATGACCTTACCGATGAAGAGCGCGTTAACCTCACCAGTTCTATGGTGTCAGTAGGTGGCCGACTTAACTGGGAGGCCCCACTTGTTTTGGACAAGCACTGTGTTGGTGGTTTGCCAGGCAACAGAACAACCCCACTGGTTGTTGCAATTGTGGCCTCTCACGGGTTGGCCATGCCTAAGACTTCATCGCGGGCAATTACATCACCGGCCGGAACGGCAGACACCATAGAAACAATGACGAATGTTGAACTGGATTTTGAGCAAATCCAGCAGATAGTACAAACTCATGGTGGCTGCCTTGCATGGGGAGGGGCTATCAATCTCAGTCCGGCAGATGACAAGCTTATCCGCATTGAACGAGCCCTTGATGTTGATAGTGATGGCCAATTGGTTGCCTCTGTTATGTCAAAGAAAATTGCGGCAGGAGCTACACATTTAGTATTGGATATTCCCTTCGGCCCCACAGCAAAGGTTCGGAGCAGGGAGCATGCGGACAAGATGGCGGCAAGCCTTCTTCATGTGGCGAAAGCCTTTGGCATAGAGGCGCGTGCAATTCTAAGCAACGGTTCCGAGCCTGTCGGCAGGGGTATAGGGCCTGCACTTGAAGCCCAAGATGTGCTCGCTGTCCTCAGAAATGAAAGTACGGCACCACAGGATCTATTGCACCGAGCCGCCGACCTGGCAGGATCACTATTAGAAATGAGCGGAACTGTCGAAACGGGGCGGGGAATAGAGGCTTCTATATCTGCCGTTCATTCCGGCAGGGCATACCAAAAGTTCGTGGATATTTGCAAGGCTCAGGGGGGCTTTTCTGCCCCGCCGGTCGCCCCGCTTCAACGCGCTATCTATGCTCCCGAAAGTAAAGTGATTACGGCAATAGATAATCGCCGTCTAGCCAAACTGGCCAAACTGCTGGGCGCACCATACGCGAAGGCAGCCGGTATTTATCTGGAGAAAAAACTCGGCGATCGGTGTCGGACGAGTGAAATATTGATGACATTGCATGCAGAGACTCAAGGTGAGCTCGACTATGCGCAAGCATATTGGTCGGACAATCGGGATATGGTTGAATTTGGGGAAAAGTCATGAGCTATTTACTCTATCCACTACCGGGAAATGAAGATTTTTGTAAGTTACTGGCGGGCCACCTGAAGGCGGACATAGGGGAGCTGGAAGTTCATCATTTCCCGGACGGCGAGACCTATGTTCGGGTTAAGACTGACCCGAAAAATCGGTCAACAATTTTGGTTGCCACACTTGCTAACCCGGATGTTGCGTTCCTTCCGTTGGTTTTTGCTGCAGATGCTTTGAGGGATGCCGGGGCTACCTCGGTGGGTTATGTTGCCCCATACCTTGCCTATATGCGCCAGGATAAACGATTCAAATTCGGGGAAGCCATTACTTCGACAACCTTTGCACGCCTTATAAGCGCTTCACTGGATTGGATGGTAACGGTAGACCCGCACCTACACAGAAGAAATGATCTGAGCGAGATTTATTCTATACCGGCTCTCGCGGTACACGCAGCACCCCACATCGGAGAGTGGATCAGTAATCATTTGCAGGATGTTGTCTTGATCGGCCCCGATATCGAAAGTGCCCAATGGGTGGAAGCGGTTGCCAAGACTGCAAACGCACCATCGATTGTTCTGGAAAAGGTGAGGCGAGGTGACAGGGATGTGAGTGTAAGCGACCCTCATGCAGAAAAGTGGGCTGGCAAAACGCCTGTTCTCGTGGACGATATTATATCCACGGCACGCACAATGATTGAAACCGTCATAAACCTAAAAGAAGAAGGCTTCAAAGCCCCAATCTGCATCGGTGTTCACGGAATTTTTGCAGATAACGCCTTCGAGGAATTATCGGCTGCAGGTGTCAACAGCATCCTCACCTGCAATACAATTCCCCACGTAAGCAACCAGATTGATTTAAGTGCGATGGTTGCAGTGGGCATCCAAAGCCTTACTGAACAAAACAAAGGGAATGCCTAACAATGTTTATTTCCAAACAGATGAAATTTGGCGCTCTGGTAATCGCTATCGGACTAGTTTTCTCGGCTTATTGGTATTTTGGCCGCGGGGAAACATGTAGCCAGGAAAATAACTGCGACCAGGCAAATCTTGAGCTTCTTGGAAACGTAGATGTTCGTCAGGTTAATTTGGCTTTCAAAGTTCCGGGCAGGCTGCAGGAAGTTCACGTCGAAGAGGGCGATCGAGTTGAAAAAGGCGATTTAGTCGCCCAGCTTGAGTTGGCCGATTTTGAGGATGACAAACAATTAGCCGCTGCAAATCTTGCTGTTGCTGGTGCTAACTTAAAACGGCTTGAGAATGGCTCCCGCCCCGAGGAAATACAACAGGCAAAGGCACTTGTCGCAGAACGAAAGGCCACAGTCGAGAACGCACTTCGAAGCCTTAGAAGGCGAGAAAAATTAGCAGATCAGGGCTTTACTGCTCATGAAGCTCATGAAGACGCAGCAGCCTTTTTGGGCGAGGCCAAAGCCAGGTTAAACTCAGCAGAACAGGCGCTCGCGCTTGCTGTTGCTGGGCCACGCGTTGAGGACATTGAAGTAGCAAGAGCCCAGAGGCTGGCGACTACCAAATCTTTGGCACTTGCACAACGACGTCAGGCTGATGCGTCAATCAAAGCGCCGAACGCTGGCATAATTTTGACCAGGGTTCGTGAGCCTGGGGCAATTGTAGCTGCAGGCGAACCTATTCTGAACCTCAGCCTTTCGTCACCAGTTTGGGTCCGTGCTTATATTGAAGAACCGGATCTGGGGCGCATAAATGCGGGTATGGCAGCGACAGTTACAACAGATTCAGGGAACAGCTACACGGGCCAGATAGGGTTTATTTCTCCGGTTGCCGAGTTCACACCCAAATCGGTTGAAACCAAAAGCCTACGGACGAGCCTTGTTTATAGAATACGGATAATTGTTGCCAATCCTGACGATGGCCTGAAACAGGGCATGCCCGTGACAGTGAACCTGGCGCTGGGTAATTAGAGATGACTGCTGCTGCTGTCTATATGGAGGGAGTAACCAAATCCTTTGCTGGGCAGGAAAGGCCTGCGCTTGAGGGTTTCTCAGCACAGTTTCCCTTAGGCATCGTCACTGGGCTTGTTGGTCCTGATGGTGCAGGCAAGACTACGATACTGCGGTTACTTGCCGGGCTTCTTAAACCTGATGATGGTGCTGTTTCTGTTTTCGGCTCAAATAGCGACTTCGGCAGTTCGCTGAAGCAGGACATTGCCTATATGCCGCAACACTTTGGGCTATATGAAGACCTGTCAGTTAAAGAAAATTTGTATCTCTATGCTCAGTTGAAAGCTGTGCCTAAGGAAGACCGCAACAGAAAAATAAACGAGCTCATGGATTTAACGGGCCTTGCGCCCTTCCTTGAAAGGTTGGCAGGCCGCCTGTCCGGCGGTATGAAACAAAAGCTGGGCTTGGCTTGCGCGTTGATATCTACACCAAAGCTGTTGCTGTTGGACGAGCCTAGCGTTGGGGTTGATCCTATTTCACGCCAAGAACTTTGGCAGATGACCTACCGTCTCTCTAAATCAGGCATCGCAATTGTTTGGAGTTCCGCCTATCTGGATGAGGCTGCACGCTGCGAGAAAGTGATTTTGCTGAATGAAGGCAAGACACTCTTTGACGGTGTTCCTTCTACTTTGACAGACCGGCTGAGCAACCGCACCTTCAAAGCAGAAGCGAAGCGTTTGGATAGGCGTCAAATTCTGGGGGAACTGGCAAATACGCCAGGTGTTGTTGATATTCGCCTCCAGGGAAGGAATATTCTTCTTTTAGTGGAAGAAGGTTTTACAGACAGCAGTGAAAAACCAGCTACTGAGGGCTTAATAGCGGGGCTTAAACTCAAAAAAGTTTCGCCGACTTTTGAAGATGCTTTCATGGATATGATCGCACCAAGGGAGGCCAAATCCGTATCTAGCCAGAAGGTGGTAAACCAAAGATCCACCCTGAATTCAAATGGCCCCGCAATTGACGCGCAGGCTCTGACCAAAACCTTTGGCAACTTTACAGCCGCAAATAAAGTGAGCTTCAAAGTCGAGCACGGCGAGATATTTGGCCTGTTAGGTCCAAATGGTGCGGGCAAATCCACGACCTTCAAGATGTTGTGTGGATTACTGCGGCCAACCTCAGGAACTGCTCGTGTTGCGGGCCTGGACCTAACCAGTGTTCCAAGCAGTGTTCGGGCTCGGATCGGTTATATGGCGCAAAAATTCTCGCTATACGGTGATTTATCTGTCGCTCAGAATTTGGATATTTTCGCACGCTTGTATGGCCTGGGGAACAAAGAACGCAAAAACGCTGTCGACTATGTAATTTCCCTCCTTGGGCTTCAACCGTATCTGAAGACAAACGGAATAGGCCTGTCGCTTGGGTTCCAGCGAAGGCTGGCCCTTGCAGCGTCGATCATGCACAGGCCAGATATACTCTTCCTAGACGAACCTACATCAGGTGTTGACCCGCTTACACGGCGTGAATTTTGGGCCTTCATAAACCATATGGCTGAGCAGGGCGTTACAATTGTTGTAACCACACATTTCCTCGACGAAGCCGAATATTGCGACCGCATAGCCTTGATCAACAAAGGCCGGATCATCGCATCAGGCGATCCGGATTCTCTTAAGCTTGAAGCAAAAAGTGACCAAAAGCCGGACCCAAGCCTGGAAGATGCCTTCGTTGCTATCGTGGCCGCACAAGAGGAGCTAGTAAAGGGATGATGCTTTCGCTCGCCAGAATGCTCGCACTAAGCCGCAAAGAAACCGCGCAGGTTATGCGGGATCCCAGCAGTCTTATCATCGCAGTGATCCTTCCTCTGACTTTGCTGTTTTTGTTTGGGTATGGCGTAACGTTCGACCCACGTTTCTATAAGGTGGGGCTCGTTATTGAACAACCCACGCCCGAAACAGGCAGTTTCGAAACCGCGCTGCGCAACTCGCGCTATTTTCAAGTCAGCAAATCGCGCGACCTTCGCACACTTGAAAAAGAGCTGGTGACAGGCACCATCAAAGGGGTTGTCGTGTTGCGCTCAGATTTCGCCCGCAACGCCTTCGTTGGCAATGAAGCCTCTATACAGGTTCTTGTGGATGGTAGCGACGCCAATACGGCAGAATTGGTCCAAAACTATGTGCGGGCGCTTTGGCTAAATTGGGCTGAACAGGAATATCTGAAAAACGGGAGTAGCCTAGCTGAACCTATCAGTGTTGAACAACGAATTTGGTATAACGCAGAAGCCTCCAGCAAAAATTATCTGGTGCCAGGCTCTGTCGCTATCATCATGACGATGATAGGGACACTTTTAACCTCGCTCGTTATCGTACGTGAGTGGGAAAGAGGAACTATGGAAGCCCTCTTGACTAGTCCGGTAACAGCCAGTGAATTTCTGATCGGCAAAACGATACCGTATTTTGTGCTTGGCATGATTTCCATGGCCCTTTCAGTTGCAACAGCCATCCTTCTGTTTGATGTGCCTTTCAGAGGCTCAATCGGGATGTTGACCATCTCATCAGCGGTCTTTATGTGGGCTTCGCTTGCCCTTGGATTGTTTATCAGCACTGTGGCGAGCAGCCAGTTGGTTGCAGCACAGGTGGCTATATTGTCGGCTTTCCTGCCTGCCTTTTATTTTTCGAACTTCGTCTTTGAGATAGATAGCATGCCTCGCATTCTTCAATGGGTGAGCTATTTCGTCCCGGCAAAATACTATGTTTCCTCTTTGCAAACACTTTTCCTTGTCGGAGATGTGCCCAAACTTCTGGCCCAAAATACAGCAGTATTATTTGTCATTGCGATATTGCTGTTCGCTGCAACATCCCTAAAAACACGTATGACGCTGGAGTAACCTTGTATGTGGAAACGGATCTACGCATTGGTAATAAAGGAATTGTTGGCCAGTTTTCTGGACCGGCAAACCCGGCTTGTGGTGCTGGTTTCTCCGCCAATCCTTTTACTGATCTATTCCTTCGCTCTAACGCAGGAAGTTCAAAATGTATCCATGGTTGTTCTGAATCAGGACAAAGGACTGGTGTCGAGGGAACTGATTTCACGATTTGAAGGATCGCCTACCTTCAGCGAAGTAAAACACGTTTTCAGCCACAGCGAAATAGTGAGGGCCATTGAGGAAGAGGGGGCGCTTGCCGCGGTTCATATACAATCGGATTTTTCACGTCGGCTTTCTAAAGGAGAACCTGCCAAGCTTCAGTTGATCCTGGATGGCCGCCGGTCAAATGCGGCTCAAATTCTAGGAGGGTATGTTTCAGAAATAGTAGGGGAGTTCAATTTGGAATCCGGTTCCAATGCTATTGTCGCAAGCCCAACACCCAAAGGTTCAGTAATCGCCAGAACCTATTTTAACCCAAATTTTGATACCATCTGGTCGGCAGTACCCGGCCTTTTTGCCGGGCTGGTGGCTACTGTGGGCTTTATGGTCAGCAGTCTCTCCATTGCCAGGGAGCGAGAACTCGGAACTTTCGAACAACTTCTGGTGTCGCCTCTCACGCCGTTGGAGATCCTTGTAGGGAAGACGCTTCCTGCGCTTTTGATCGCGATGATAAGCGGTGCCGCTATGCTCTTTCTCGGTGTTCTTGTGCTGAATGTCCCATTGGAGGGATCGATTGCCCTTCTGTTTTTTGCCATGCTGGTTTATTTGATCGCCATCATCGGAATAGGCCTTTTTATCTCCTCGTTAGCCAGAACGCAGCAGCAAGCCATCATAGGCCTTTTTATGTATATGGTGCCCGCAATCCTTCTATCTGGTTATGCAACACCTATTGAAAATATGCCCGACTGGTTGCAGAATTTGACACAAACCAATCCTATCACTCATTTTATTGTTATTTGCCGCGGGATTTTTCTTAAGGAAGTCCCCGGCTTGGTCATCTGGCATCATCTGTGGCCCATGCTGCTTATCAGCCTTGTATCACTCTCGGCTGCGGCATGGCTGTTCAAAAAGAAAACGGCCTAACTATTCACGGAAATGTCATTTAAATACAGGTTTTTTGGGTTGAACCTACAGTAGCTGGAGGCCGTAGGCTGATTGCTACTAGGAGGCTGCCTAAAAATGGCCAAAACATCGAAAAATGCCAGCAAGAGCCCTAAGAGAAGAGATTTTCTTCATATTTCTGCTGCGACGATGGCTGGCACAGGCGCGCTTGCTGCGGCGTGGCCATTTATTGACAGCCTTAATCCATCACTGGATACGCTTGCCCTCTCTAGTCTGGAACTTGACCTAAGCAGCATTATGAAAGGCGAGCGCGTCACGGTTAAGTGGCGTGGGAAACCTATATTTATCTCTCACCGTACCGAGGCCGAAATAACTACTGCCCGGTCCGAAGACCTGGCGGCGCTGCCGGACCCGCAAAACGACAGTGACCGAGTTCAAATAGATGAATGGTTAGTCGTTATCGGAATCTGTACACATCTTGGCTGCGTACCACTTGGTCAACAGGCCAGAGATGATCGAGGAAACTGGAACGGATGGTTCTGCCCGTGCCACGGGTCCCACTATGACGTTTCTGGGCGCATACGAAAGGGGCCTGCGCCGCGCAATCTGGACATTCCACCCTATAGCATCAGTAAAACCACTTTGCTTCTGATTATAGGCCGGCAATAGCGTCAGTATGTCCAGCCAACGGATAAAAAGGAGTGTTTCATGAGCTTTGTAGCCATAACAGCCACCATAAACAGACTTAAATTCGATGCGGTTGAAAAACGCCTTCAGGAACTTAATGTGCCTGGCGTCAGCGTTTCTGAAACCAAAGGGTATGGCGACTATAAGAATTTTTACGAGAAAAACTGGATGGGGCCTTTCGCCAGGATCCAGATGTACGTGAAACAGCAGGAGTGCGACGCGGTCGTTGAAGCAATCCTGGAGACGGCATACAGCGGTACTGACAGCGACGGTGTTGTTGCCGTTAGTCCTGTGACTGGCCTGTATAAAATTTCGGAAAAATGCGAAATAAAATAACCGGGTAAATAGGCCTGCTGGTAAGTAGATTCGCCGATAGCAGTGCCAGTATTTATACACCGGAATTGCTTAAGGCCCGGTCAAGCTGCCGGGCCTTAAGGTATGGTTTAAAAACAGCATGCCCTTTTTAGAGCATGGCTTTTAATGCTAGTGTTTCTGCTTTTCTTCTTTTTTATGCTCGGACTTCTTGTGTTTGCCGTCCTTCATTTTTGCCATTCTCTTTTTCATCATGTCATCCATGCAGGCTTCCATGTGGCCGAGCATTTTTTCCTTCAGTTCGCCCGCATTCGCGTCACTGTCCCCTGAGAGTTTTTCACTCACACAAGCCCTCATTTTGGCCTTCATTTTCATATGCATATTCTTCATGCCTTCTTTGCCATGATGGTCGTCTTTCATATGCATATGTTCCATAGACTTTTTCTTATGCTCCTGGTGGCCTTCATCAGCCAGTACGCCGACTGAAGGAACAAGGAGGCTTGTTGTAAGTGCAAGGGCTAGCGCCGAACCAGACAAGCGTTTGTTCAATGATGTTTTCAATGTTCTTCTCCTGCTTTAAAAGACCCGTGTAGGCCATTAAAAATAAATTAACTGAGTTACGGTGATTACATTCCATCTTTAGAGCAACCGTTCGACATACTGTCAAGGTGCCCTGTGAGTTGCCTGACATCAGGGTGCTTTTCTGTGTACCCAAAGGCTTTCATCGCATGTAGTTTGGTGCGCAGGCGTTCAACTAATTTCGAGCAAGCCGTTTCTGATGCCGCAACCTCCAGGCCTGGATCCGCTTCTATCACATTTTGCTCAGACCCAACCTTCATATGGTGCGACAGCAGCCTGACAATTTGCTGAAGTTCGGAAACCTGAAGTTTGAGTGCTGCGACTTCCTTTTGCAGAGATTGAACATGTTTATCTTCATCGGCGTATATGTCACCCGCCGGAACAAATGTTGCGGCCATAAAACAAAGCCCGATAGTCCAATGGCTTCTGTTCCCCGGTTTATTGTATTTCTGCATCATCACACACCCATTCATCTCTGTTGCCCACAATGAGGCAAATCCTGTTAATTTCAAGCTAGTTTTTTAAGGCAGTCTTTCCCCGTAAATTTCCATACAAAGGCAGGATCCGCAGGTTCCAGTTTGTCTTTTAGGGCAGGGCAATCGATACGGCCGAGCAGATCCCGGATTACATTCAGCCGTGCTTTCTTCTTGTTGTTCGAGTTAACGACAACCCAAGGAGCAACCCTGCTGGTTGTATTGAGTAACATAGCGTCACGCGCACTGGAATATTCCATCCAGCGTTCAACGGCGACCGCGTCTATCGGGCTGGATTTCCACTGTTTAAGAGGATCAGACTTTCGTGCTTCCAGCCGCACTTTTTGTTCACTTAACGATATGTCCAGATAATATTTTATAATCTGTATTCCAGAGGCGACCAGGAGTTCCTCGAAAGGAATGACCTGCTGCATAAAGTCTTCATACTCGCGGTCAGTACAAAAGCCCATCACGCGTTCAACGCCAGCTCTATTGTACCAACTACGGTTAAACAGAACCATTTCCCGAGCTGCTGGCAGGTGATCGGCATAGCGTTTGAAATACCAGGAACGACGGTCCCGGTCTGATGGGATGCCTAAGGCAACCGTCCGCACCTCTCTCGGGCTTAAGTGTTCTACAATTCGCTTTATTGTGCCGTCTTTACCGGCTGCGTCTCGCCCTTCAAATAAAACAAGAACCTTGTGTTCATGTTCGATCAGGTAGCGCTGAAACGTTGTCAGCGCGATTTGTAGTGACCGTAGCTCTGCCTTATAATCCATCTTCTACACCTGAAGGCTTCAAGGAACGGGGGATGAAACGCGGTGTCTTTGCTGCGTAGGCATCATACTCCCCCTGAAACTCGGCCTGTGCAGCTTTTTCTTCACTAAGGGCCAGTTTCCAGTAAACGACAAGCAACACTGGAAACATTGCCAGTGTCAGAATGGTTGGCCATTGCATCAGGAAACCAAACATAATCACAACGAATGCAACATACTGCGGGTGCCTGACGCGCGCATAGGGGCCATCGACGGCAAGAGCGCCGGTACGCTGTGCCCTGTAGAGCACTGGCCATGCTTTTGCCAAAATCCAAAACCCATACCCAATAAGCACCATGCTTAAAATATGAAAGGGGCCAAAGTGTGGATTGGCCTTCCAGCCAAATAACATTTCAAGCAAATGACCGCTGTCATGCGCTAACCAGTCGATTTCCGGGTAGTTGGTTTGCAGCCAGCCCGACAGAAAATAGATCGTCAATGGAACGCCGTACATTTCAGTGAAAAGGGCAATGATAAAAGCGCTAAAGGCACCAAAAGACCGCCAGTCTGTTGCCGTTTTTGGTTTCGTAAAGCTGAAGGCAAAGAAGATAAATATGACCGAATTCAATATAACGAGCGACCATAACCCATAGGAAGTGTCTTCCATCTATTTGTCCTCCCGGTGATCTGAACCGTTGCCTGAATTGTCATGCCCACCATGACTTCCATGCATGAAAAAGTGCATACCAATACAAGCGGCCAACAGCAGAAGAATGGGCCAGTCTTCATATGCGGCGATATGCGCCTGATGTTCAAAAATTAAAAGAGTTCCGGCAACAGTCAGGAACACGGCAAATGTCATTCCAAAACGGGTTTTCCAAAAACCAGGTTGTTTGTTCACGTTAATCTCCTACTGCGTTAATCTCCTGCTGTGTTAATCTTTTACTGCGATTTTTATTAATCATGGGGCTTCCAGTAAGGGGAGGGTCAAGCAGGAAGCATTGAGCAACCCTATAGCCGCACTCCAAACTTTTTAAAGAAAGCTTATTGACCCTCCACTAGCTAGAACGTTTAGACTCGATTGACTTTGAAAGAAATCACCGGAGAGCAAAGCATGGAAGCGGCTTGTACACACCATCATTCTCACGAAAATCAGCCCGAAGGGATTGTGAGGGACCCGGTCTGCGCCATGCGTGTAGACCCTGAGACAGCCGACTATAAGCAAGAACATGAAGGCAAGACCTTCTATTTTTGCAGTGAGACATGTGATCAGAAATTCGCAGCCTCACCTGATGCCTTTATTGAGGCTCACGATCCAGTCTGCGGTATGTCAGTCAAGCGCGCCAGTGCCAAACACATGCATATGCATGGCGGGAAAGCACAGTATTTTTGCTCCGAGCGTTGCGAAAACAAATTTATTGTTAATCCGGAAAAATATCTCAATCCCGCAGTGCAGGATGACAATGTACCGGAAGGCACCGAATACACATGCCCCATGCACCCAGAAATCGTGCAGATTGGACCCGGCACTTGCCCCAAATGCGGGATGGCTTTGGAACCAATGGGTATTCCTGACCAGGATTCAGGGCCAAACCCTGAGTTGCTGGACTTTAAGCGAAAATTCTGGATTGGGGCGATCCTGACGGTGCCGCTATTGTTATTGTCCATGGGGCCTTATGTTGGACTGGGTTTTATTCGCGATATGATAGGCGAGCGGCTTTCGCTGTGGGTGGAACTGGCCCTGGGAACGCCGGTCATTCTTTGGTCTGGTGCGCCGTTTTTTGTTAGAGGCGTTCAATCTGTTATCAATAAAAGCCTCAATATGTTTACCCTTATTGGCATGGGGGTAGGCGCTGCTTATGCCTTTAGTGTCGTTGCGGTCCTGGCACCGCAGGTGTTCCCGGACGGTTTCAGGGACGCCCACGGCAATGTTGGTGTTTATTTTGAGGCAGGCGCGGTCATTGTAGTCTTGGTGCTGCTTGGTCAATTGATGGAGTTGGGGGCCCGTGAAAGAACAGGGTCCGCAATCAAGGCGCTTCTTGATCTTGCAGCAAAGACAGCCAGCATTATCACCGAGGACGGTAGAGAGCTTGAGGTGCCACTGGAAGATGTGATCGTTGGGCACAAAATTCGCGTGCGCCCAGGCGACAAGGTGCCCGTAGACGGCGTGGTTGTTGAAGGGCGTTCCTCTGTCGACGAGTCCATGATTTCAGGCGAACCTGTTCCTGTCGAGAAAACAGCGGGGGACAATGTAACCGGCGCAACCATAAACGGCACTGGCAGCCTGATTATCGAAGCTACCAGAGTCGGCGGCGATACGATGCTTAGCCAGATCGTGGAAATGGTCGCGAATGCTCAGCGATCACGGGCTCCGATCCAGAAACTTGCGGACTCAGTTGCTGGAAGGTTTGTCCCTGCAGTAATCCTTATCGCAATTTTATCATTCGCAGCTTGGGCGACATGGGGGCCATCCCCGGCACTCGCTTACGCACTGGTGTCGGCGGTTGCTGTTCTTATTATAGCGTGCCCTTGCGCATTAGGCTTGGCCACTCCTATGTCGATCATGACGGCAACGGGTAGAGGGGCACAGGCGGGTGTGCTTATTAAGAATGCAGAGGCGCTTGAGCGGTTTGCAAAAGTTGACACTCTAATCGTAGACAAGACGGGTACGCTGACCCTTGGAAGACCTGAACTTGTTAGTGTTGTACCGGAAAAAGGATTTGTCGATACCGATATTTTGTCTTTGGCTGCTAGTCTTGAGAAGGGTTCAGAGCACCCACTGGCTGAAGCGATCGTCGCTGGTGCTGAAGAACAAGGCGTAGGAATTCTCAAGACCGATGAGTTTGAAGCTATTACAGGTAAAGGCGTGACTGGTGTGGTAGAGGGTAAAGCGGTGGCCCTTGGAAACGCAAAGCTTGTTGCTGATATGGGGCTTGAAAGCGATCACCTTAACGACACGGCCAACCAGCGACGCGATCAGGGCCAAACGGTCATGTTTGTTATCATTGATGGTGAGGTAGCGGGTTTGGTAGCCGTTGCTGACCCAATCAAGAACTCGACACCCGAGGCACTTAGAGAATTACATGCGGAAGGATTCCGTATCGTAATGGCGACGGGTGACAATGAGCGCACAGCCAAAGCGGTTGCTGAAACGCTGGGTATTGATGAAATCATGGCGGATGTTTTGCCAGAAGATAAAGCTCGCATCATCAAAGAGCTACAAGAACAGGGCCGAATTGTCGCTATGGCGGGTGACGGTGTAAATGATGCCCCGGCTCTTGCTCAAGCCGATGTTGGCATTGCTATGGGCACAGGTGCTGACGTGGCCATCGAGAGCGCAGGCTTCACCTTGGTAAAAGGCGATCTCACAGGGATCATTAGGGCGCGCCGGCTTTCCAGGGCAACAATGCGCAACATTAAGCAAAACTTATTCTTTGCGCTTGCCTATAATGCTGCAGGTGTACCAATTGCCGCGGGTGTTCTATATCCGTTCCTTGGCATATTGATTTCACCAATATTTGCAGCAGCGGCAATGAGCTTGAGCTCAGTTTCAGTAATTAGCAATTCTCTACGTTTGAGAAATGTAAAACTCCAGTGAGAAAATGAGGGAGGTACAGACCGGAAATGGGAAACTTGACTATAGGAAAACTGTCCGATGAGACCGGCGTTGGGGTTGAAACGATCCGCTACTATGAACGTAGCGGCATTCTGCCCAAGCCAGAAAGGTTGCCGTCTGGTTACCGTATTTATTCCCGCGAGAACGTGAGGCAACTCCGCTTTATTCGCGAAGCTCAAACCCTTGGCTTTACGCTGAGTGAAATCTCTGAGCTTCTGTCGTTATCGCAAAATCCTGATACCGACTGTGCTCGCATCAATGAAGCTGCACGTACCAAAATAAAACAAATCGAAGGCAAGATTAAGTTGCTGCGGGCGATGAAAAAAAACCTGGGTGTGCTGGCAAATTATTGTCCTGCAAACGATCAACCCTTGTCGGAATGCTCGATTATCAACCATCTCTATAGGGAGACTTAGTGCTCTTTTTAAACATAGTTTTTCTATAGCGGTTTAGAAAAGTTAACTTTTTGACTTGACCCTTGACCTAGGTCAAGGGTTACCATGTGTGACTATGCAGGCTATTGCTTACATTAATAGGGGGGTCGCGCCACTACTTCTGGCATTTGTGCTAGTTGTCAGCCAGTCTTTGGCTGCATATGGCGCTATGCCCTGTTGCCCTGAAAATATAACATCCACTGAAAAAGCGAATCCTGGTGCGCATGCTCATGGAGATGGTGCCGCGCCGCACTCGCATGATGGGCAAAGTTCTGGCCACACAGATGATCAGGCGGGCGCAGATGCCTGCGATACCGTTTGCTGTGGCACTTGCATGCCATTTATGGATTTCGAATTTACCTCTGCGGTCAAGTCTCCATCCTATGGACTGTCTACTGGCCTCGCAGACGACAAGCAAGTGGTAGAACCACGTGCTGACTGGGTTACCCCCCCTCCCAAAAATTGATTTCAAATAGTCTGTGCCGAATGGTGAGCGCGGGGTCCTGATGGCGGTTCTTCCACACGGATGAGCTCTGTATGCCTCCCACCTAATTTCGGCTTCCCAATTCAACGGACTGCGTGTTCAGCACCAACACCACCCCCACTAAGTGCTGATCACATCCCGGGAGGGATTGTCCCTCCGATGCATTCCCTCTCGGGTAACTACTCAACAACCCCTTGGGTAACGACTAAACAACTAAGCCGACAATATTTAGGGCAACAAAGAGAAAAGAAGATTTTATGAAAGCTTTATCCCAAGCAAAATTAGGCATTCTATGTGCAGCGCTCTTGGGTGCCACTTCGGTCAGTGCTGCATCTGAGGCGGAAGCACCATTCGGCTCTGCTGCCGTTTCAACTATGGCAGTGCATAACCCTGAATTAGCCTATGCAGCAGAGGTGGAGGCCAGTGCCCTCGAATATGCCAATCGCTATTATGCTGCGCTTTTTGGTAACGATATTGAAACTCTCAAAAAATCTCACGCGCCAACAGGCTGGGTCTATGGCAATGGACGTGCAGAAAAATCAGTTGAAGATTATCTCGAAGGGCACCTGAAGCCAGAACTGCCAATGCTTGCAGATGGAAAAAGGACCGTAAAAAATCAGGTTGTTCAGGCCTCTGGGCATATAGCGGTTGTTACCACCAGCGCCGATCTTTCTTTCGTTCATCACGATGAGAAGATTGATATTGAAAGCGTGGAAACGCTAACTCTTTTGCACGGTGAAGAAGGGTGGAAGGTCGTTCTTGTGCACTCATCTTCGCGGCGGGCAAAGAAGGGACATTAAAGGTGCGCCTTTTGTCTCTTAGCCCCATACAGACTTCACCAGGGATTACTCCCAAGGTCTCCCTGGTGAATTGGCTTTTGTATCTTTTTGAGCCAACCCTCGTATTGACTGTCAGGGGCTATACTTCCGGAAGGCTTCTTGGCCTTCCGGCTTTTCTTGTTGGCACGTGTAAATGGATAGATGTTTGTGCCAGCGATCTACTCTCAAGTTTCATCCAGACAAGGAAACCTGAGTTAGGATGAATTTGAAACACGTCATAAGCCTTTTGCAGATTCTTGTGTGGATTGCCTCTCCTTTGCTGATACTTCAGCAAGGGGAAATCTATGCCGCCCATCCTGGGTTGGAAGAAGCTGTAGACGACATAATGACGAGAGAGGCTGTGCAGACAGTAGACATCAAGTCTTTGCAGCCAGTAGATATCCAAAGTTTTGAGTCTTTTTTATCCAGTCATGGGAGCCTACCAGCAGAAGACGGTTCCGGTCACTACCATACGTCTTTTGATGGTTGCTGTGGTCTGGGTGGAGTGGTGTGTGATGCCGCTATGGTATCCAATTTACGCTCCACCCAGAACTGGATCACAGGAAATCACATAGACTGGGGTAACTTTTTCTACGCTGGCATTGATGTGCCGACCCTTCGACATCCTCCAAAACCTTTGTTCTTATTCAATCATGCACTTAGTATAATAGATAGAGAACTAACTGTTCGAGCCTCATGGTTCGGAAGCAACTAAATTGGGCCTTAGGCCCTATGGAGGAAACCATGACATTTAGTAACCAGATAACAAGATTCGCACTTGCGTCAAGCTGCTCGCTAGCGGTTCTTACAAGCGCTAGTTTTGCGGAAACTGCAGATGAAGACGAGGGCCTTCTCGAAGAAGTAATCGTTACAGCGCAAAAGCGCGAAGCGAGCTTGCAGGATACGCCGCTAAGTATTACAGCCTTAACCGGCGACATGATGGATGCTGTGGGTATTCGTACAATCGAAGATTTTACCTTCTTTGTCCCAGGCATTACTGTCACCAACGATTCTATGGCAATCGTCAATATCCGCGGTATTGGTACGTCAGCCTTTGGCGTTGCAACCGACCCCAGCTCCACTGTTCAGATTGATGGTGTCTATCAGCCACGTCCTACCACTGGTTATCAGGACATGTTCGATATTGAGCGCGTTGAACTGTTGCGCGGCCCACAAGGTGTGCTGTTCGGACGGAACTCTACAGGGGGTACGCTGAACATTATTTCCAAGGCACCGTCGGATGAACTTGAGGGAACTCTGGGCGTTACATTTGGTAACTTTAACAAGCGTACATTCAGCGGCACTATCTCTGGGCCACTCGGCGACAATATCCGCGCCCGTGCAACCCTTGTCAAAAATAACCGCGACGGTATCTATACAGATGTCAACTCCGGCGATAAGTATCAGGATCAGGACAATTTTGCTGGTCGGGCTACGATCGCTATTGATCTCGCAGACAATTTCGAATTGGTGCTGCGCGGAGACTTCAGCAAAGAGCGGGAAACAGGTTTCCCGGCTGTACGGACTTTTTACCCACAAGAGTTTGTTGACGCAGGCGCTACCATTCCAACTGGTGAACGCGAGGTAGCTTTTGATACAACGCCGGTCAGCAACCTGGATGTCTGGGGGGTGTCTTCAACAGCAATCTGGAGTGGTGATGATTATACATTCAAATCCATCACCTCTTACCGCGAGAGCGAAATAGATCAGGTTATCGACGCTGATGCCACGGATCTGTTCCTGTTTGATATTGGCTTTAGAGAGAACTCTCGTTCCTTCACCCAGGAAATTCAGCTCTCTAACAACGATGCTGAAAAATTCGAGTGGATTGTTGGTGCTTTCTTCCTCAACGAAGATGGAGACGGTGGTATCGACATTATCTTTCAGGATCCATTGATCGAGATCCCTGAAAGCAACGTCACTAACGCCTATGCTGTATTCGGCCAGGGGACATACAGCTTCACAGATCGCCTGAGAGCTACGGTTGGCTTACGCTATAGCTACGAAAAGAAAAGCTATAACTATTCTACTGCAATCAACGGAACTGAAGTAGACAGCGGTACGCCAAACGATGCCTGGAAGGCATGGACACCTCGGTTTGCGATTGATTATGACATCAGCGATGATGTTATGGCTTATGTCTCTGCGACCCGCGGTTTCAAGTCCGGTGGTTTTCAGTTAGGAGATGCTGGCTCGTTTGACCCTGAGTTTTTGTGGAGCTATGAGGCAGGGTTTAAATCCATGCTTCTGGATCGCCGCTTGCGTGCAAACGTTGGTGTTTTCAACTATGACTACACGAACTTGCAGGTTGTTGAGTTTGTTGGCGGCGTAGCCACCACAACGAACGCAGGTAAAGCCAAAATCAAAGGTATTGAAGCGGAATTCGTTGGCCGACTGGCTGAAGGTTTCGATGTCAATGGTACAATTGCTTATCTGGATGCCAAATATACTAACTTTTTTGAGGGCGGTGAAGACTTCTCCGGCAATCGTCTCGCTAACTCACCTGAGTGGGCATATTCCTTCGGTGCGCAGTATAGTTATGATATCGCCAATATGGGACAAATGACTCTGCGGGCTGACTATGCCTGGAGAGACAATGTGGACTTCAAGCGCGATAACTTGCCGCAGTTTCGGGCTGACACCTATTCGCTGCTGAATGCCAGAATTTCCTTCATGTCAGAAGGTGGCGATTGGGAAATGTCAATTTACGGTCAAAATCTGACTGATAACAGATATGCCACATACATTACGCTGGGCCGTAATACGGCTGGAGCCGCAGATCCAGGTCTGCCGGTTACTGTATTCGGTGAGCCCCGCCAGTTCGGCGTTCAATTGAAGAGAAATTTTTAGGGCTGGGAACCTTGGAAAAACTGGCGGGCTTCGGCCCGCCTTAATTTACAGTAAATCAAGGTCTGCGTTTAAGCCCTGAAGGGCTGGACAGCAGATAAAAACGGGAAGTTCAAAATGGACAGTATTATCATCCCCAACTGGCACCCGCTCCTGGTGCATTTCACGGTGGGTCTCGTCGTTACATCAAGTTTGTTTCTGGTTTTGTCAAAGGTCAAAGGCACCTGGTCGACCGTATTTGAAACGGTCGGAAAATGGACACTCTGGGTGGGGGCTGGAATAACGGTTCTCACTTTGCTTGCAGGTTTTGACGCCTATAACACTGTCGCGCACGACGATATTGCGCACAAAGTCATGAAAGTTCATCGTACTTGGGCGCTCGTAACTGCAGCAGCTATATTGCTGCTCGCTCTCTGGACGTACAAGGCGAAAACCATAAATAGTTTGGTGGTTGCAGCTAGCTTGTTGGTAAGTGGCCTCGTTGGCTACACAGGTTACTTGGGAGCAGAACTAGTCTACCGGCACGGTTTAGGTGTGATGCGCCTCCCTGATAGTTCAGGCGAAGGGCACGCGCACGCTGGCGGCGAAAGCCACGACCATGGTGAAGCAGCGCCTTCGTCAGCAGATGGGCACGACCACGGTGAAGCGCCTTCGTCAGCAGACGGGCACGACCACGGTGAAGAGCCTTCGTCAGCAGACGGGCACGACCATGGGTCTGGTTCTGGGGATGACCATCACTCAGACGAGGCTGTAGAAACTGATGCTCATGACCATGGCGAGGTCAAAGCTGAAGCTGAGACAAAAGAAGGTGGACATGATCACGCTACACCCCACGATCACGGCCAATCATCTGCAGACGATACAATAGATCCGGCACAGGTTTCTGAATCTCTGTTCAAGGCGCTCCAAACGGGCGACGAAGTAACTGTTGCTGCCTTGCTTGCAGACGATGTTCTTATTCTGGAAGGGGCACATGCTCAAAAAAGTAAAATGGAATATATGTCAGGCCACATGAAGGCAGACATGGCCTTCCTGCCGAACATTAAGCATGAAGTTCTGTCTCGGGAAAAAGGGCAGGCAGGCGATGTAGCCTGGGTAACTACCCATTCTCGTTCTACTGGTAGCTATAAAGGCAAAGAGGTTGATCGCACGTCTCGTGAATTTTTGCTGCTTCGCCGTCATGGCAGTGCCTGGAAAGTGACGCTCATCCAGTGGGCCGATAACTAGAAAAAACGCCCCGGCCAATTGGGCCGGGGCCAAATACCCTTGGGAACTAAAAAGTGCCCAGACAGAGGTTGTGTGTTTTCCTTGAGCGGCTTTTTCCTGTTGTTTTCCGCTTCTACCACCGAGATTTCAATTTCACTTTGGGCAGGGAAAAGGCAAGAAAGAGAAAACAGTGGTCGGAGGATAAATCGTAATAAGTCGCAATAAACCTCGGTAAATCTCAGTGGGGGCTGGGCACAACGTCAGTCTCATCCCCAAAGAACTATAGGGGAGCAAGGAAATGGACCGGCGAAACTATGACACCTGCGTTTACCAAAAGGTCTGTTCGCTGTATCCAGAAGCTACCATCCTATTCAACCAGAAAGTTCCAGGCCGATATTCGAGGGCTAACCGGCAATGCGATATTCTGGTCCAAGAAAGTCTCAGCGGCCCCAATATTCTCTTCGACGCCAAATATAGATACCGCCGCACTGACATTCAGCACGTTAAGGAGTTTATCAGCTTGATAGGCGATATCGGCTGCGACACAGGTGTACTCGTCGCCTCTAAAGGCTACACTGATGACGCACTGTCCGAGGCTAAACAAGGATCGCATGTTTTTGATCTGGAATTAGTTTCATTTGAAGAGTTAGAGCATTGTTACAAGGCAATTACCTATCAAATATCCGGTAAATTAGCTCTGGAGTTGCGTAGCCCATTGGGCTGGACATATGAGCCACAAATAGACCCTTATGGAGCGATGGTATTTTACCCTAAAGAGTACTACCGCGCAGAAGCGTCGGGGAAACTGGAATTCCTAAGCCTGCACAACTGGTATCCTTCAGATGGCCAAACGATCGATGCCCTGATTGAACAACAAAGCCAAGTTGTTCGAGAAAAATACCCAGGCGACATCTTGATTCACTATGAAAAAACTGCGGCATTTTCAGGCGAGGCAATCGTGCGCTTTGTCAGAATAGAAACCCTGGAGGCATTTGAAATTACTGCATACCTGTCCATAGGGAAGGCGGCCGTCTACTTTTCAATGTTTACGCCTTCAAACATGATGCTGCGCAGTCTGAGTAAGCTCAAACGAGTAGTTGCAAATGCACGTCTTATTGAAAAAACCACCGCAGATGCCTCACACTGCACATAAACCATCTTTGCCATTGGTCATGGTTCAGGGGGCTACTATCTTTTATGGAGGAACGGTCAATAAACGGCTGTACAAAAAGAAGCCCTGACAAGCAACCATTCAGGGTGTGAAGCATTGTCAATCATCTGTACAGAAACCCAGTAAACATACAATTATCAGATATTGAACCACGGGAAATAAAAGTTTTTAAAATGCCTGCCCAAGATATCATACAAAAATGGACCGGAGAACTTCAGCTAGGATCTGGGTGGGCTCACTACCGTGGTCTTGCAGGAGATACCAGCCCCCATAGCCATTATCCGCTACAGGCACTTTTCTGCGAAAATTGTGCGGCTGACATTAACATCGACGGATTGGAGGTTCATGTTAGGGGAAGTGCAGTTGTTCCTTCAAACACGCCGCATCAGTTAAAGCCAACTGTGGGTAACGTTGATATTCTTTATGTAGAGCCAACGCTTATGTCGCCCGATCTATTTGTGTTGAAAAAGGTTGGCGAGTGGCGTGACAATCTCTGCTGCGCTGTGCGGCAGGTTTCCGATAATAAAATCGCTGAAGCTCTTGCCATTATCGATAGTCGGCTTGACAGCAAAATCCCGCTTGCGGCATTAGCAAAAGAGGTCGGCATGTCAAAAAGCTCGTTCACGGAGAAGTTCAAGAGGGCAACGGGCCTGCCTCTGCGGCGGTTTGTCCTCTGGCGGCGGCTTTATCTCGCAGTTCGCTCAGTAAGTGAAGGTATTTCACTGACAGAAGCTGCTCATCAAGCAGGCTTTTCAGATTCCGCACACTTCTCACGTACCATGCGAGAGACATTCGGAGTATCCCCTTCACAAGGCATGCTCAATATCAAAATGTCGGTTTTACCGGACGGGCAGTGTCTCCGTTCGTGAATGGCTTAACCAATTGCGCGACATAGGTGTCGCGGTAATCCGATTCTTTGGGATAATTCAGCTCTTTGCAAATCCCAATATAAATGTTGGGGTGTGTAGTTGGTTTCAGAACTAGGGGGCACTGTGCGTCACGAAAGTTGGCCTCTGTACCCCTGTCAAACCAAGATATATAGCTCTAAGGGGCGGGGCCGATGCCGGTTTTCTGAGCCCACTGGGTTAAGCCACCGAAAGATGTACGCAGCAATGTTGCGTAACGCTCGCTAGTGAGCAATTGCTGTATAGCGGTATCAATAATCGGCACAAGATGTTTGTGGTGCTTGTTTACATAGACATGCATCGGCTTGACCGCGAGTGGTATTGGGGCCACACGAATATTCTTGATTTGCAAGGAGCGCGTGATTTCCAAGCCTTGCCAATATTCATATACCACCGCATCAAAGCGTTTTTTGCGGAGCAGTTGAAACAGTTTGGCTCCGTCCTGCACTTTGGTTACGTGCGGAAGGTGGCCGGTGTTTTCTTCAGCAATCTTCCAGCCGAGTACTATGCCCACATTCAAGCCAGCAAGATCGTTCCAAGAGGCGATCTGCTTGTTGAGCCCCTCGCGAGTAAAAACGGTGAACTCATAGTTCAGCACTGGTGTGGGTATCATCACAAGATTTTTATAAAACCGTTCAAGCCCTGCGACCCTGAGAACATTGCCGTCATCGACACCGTTTTCCACATTCTGCAAAGCACGCTCGGCTGGGCGCTGGATAAATTTATGGTTAATCTCTGCATATGTAAGTGCCTGGCCAACCGCTTTCATCTGGAACTGGCCCTGTACCGAGTTTGGGCTAAACGCCATATTGATCAATAGCGTGTGTTCTGCGCGGGGTGCTTGGCTGCACAAAACAATTAGGAATAGCGCAGCGCACGCTTTAAGCCACAGCCTGTGCCTGGCGGCCAGCCGTACATCTGTTATAAGATGCGGTGTTTTTATCACCATCAATAAGTGCCCTCACACAAACACTATCCGTAAAGTATTGAGGAAACGTCAATAACGCAAGCCTGTGTATGGGTTAACTGCTTTTCGACACCTTCTTGATATAGTCTTTGCCCGGCATTTTAAGGCCGGTGGCTTCAGCGCGACTGTATTTTTCGAGAAGGTCGGTTTGGGTCATGTACCCGGCACCGTCCCTTATGTCGGCTTCGATCGCGGCTTTAAGCCCGAACGGATTGCGGGTTTCGATTGCTTTCATGATTTCAACGTGACGATCGGTCTCATAGTGGCCTTCAAGATTTGCGAGTGCAAGCCGGTGCAGGGGGCCAAGCTGCAGCCAGACACGTTCAATCATGGGCAGGCTCACGGGATGCGGATGGGCGCAGTATAGTGCCCGGTGAAAAGCATGATTGCCAATAATGATACCCTCTGGCTCTGGTGCGCCAAAGGCTTTGTTTTGGGCTTCATTAAGCGTATGCAACTCAGCGAGCTTTTCGTTGTCAATGTATGGGAGTGCCCGTTCTGCGGCGTGCGTTTCCAGCATAATCCGCAGTTCGATCAGTTCCGCAAGGCGCGCGGGTTCTACATCCGGCACCATGATGCGGCGGTTGGTTTTCAGTTGAAGCGCGCCCTCGGAAGTCAGGCGTCTAAGTGCTTCCCGCACCGGCATGGCGCTCACATCCAGCATTTTGGCGATACCGCGGATTGTCAACGCACGTCCTGGCAAAACCTGGCCGGACATCACCGCGAACCTGAGCGCCCGGTAAACCCATTCCTGCGCGGTTTCATCCTCGCTTGCTTGCAGTTTGCTGAAATCAATGTCGGGTTCGGTCATAGGTCTCTCGTTAGGCAAGGATGGCAAAGCCAATCAGGGATAAAAGGGCCGCAAGCACCGCATATGGTAGCTGGGTGAGCGCATGTTGCATGCTGGTGGTGCCGCAGCTTTGTGCTGTCAGGACGGTTGCATCGGCATACAAACAGGCATGGCTGCCAAAGGTGCTTGCCGATAAGGTGGCACCAATCACAAGCGGTATGTGGGCACCAGTACTGGCGGCCAGTTCGGCAATCACCGGCAGCGCGACTACAAACATGCCCCAGCTAGAGCCGGTCGCAAACGCCACCACAGCCATCACGCCAAAAACGAGGAAAGGCAGGGTAGTTGCGGTCATGAATGGGGTCGTGAGCTCAAGGATATAGTTGGTGAAACCAAGCTGGTCGTTCACATCCTTGAGCATATAAGCTGCAAAAATGATCGCGAGCGCTTCAAGCATCGTCTTGAAGCCATCTATGATCGTATCGAATGTATCATGATGATCAAGGATACGGAGTGCGAGGATAGCAATCACTAACAGTCCAAGTGTGGCATAGGTGGCGGGAAGAAATTCCATATCATAGTGCAATGTCAGGCCAATAAGCGCGAGCATGGGTGCTGCGAACAGCCAGATATTGCGTTTTACACCGGGTTTTTCGGTGATGGTTTCGTTGGCGGCCTGTACATGTTCGGCCCCCGGCGGTACACAACTACCGCCTGCTGTGACACGCGCTTCTGCCGTTTTAAGCAGCCCGAATATCGGGATCTTTCCAGCCGCGACTAACGGTACGATCAACACCGCGAGCCACGGATAAAACATATAGGGAATACCCGAAATATAGGTCCAGAGGCCTTCACCGTCAGGTGCAAGTCCGGTGTCTTCCAGCAGTGCTGCAAAAAACACACCCCATGTGGAGAGCGGAATTAAAACACTTACCGGCGCAGCGGTGCTGTCGATCACATACGCCAACATCTCGCGCGAGACTTTATAACTGTCAGTGAGCTTGCGCATTGCGGCACCCGCTGTAATGCTGTTGAGGTAATCGTCAACAAACAGTGCGAGCCCTAAAAGCCAGGTCGCCATCAGCGCGCTGAAACGGCTTTTTACATGTTTGGTAAGCATATCAACAAAAGCGGCCAGCGCGCCGGTTCTGATAAAAAGCGCAATGAGGCTGCCCATCGCACCGCACACCAGTACCACCCAAACAAGATCATCGTCTTTGAGGACACGCAGGGTGGTTTCTGCGGTGGCAATCACAAAATCGCTGCCGCTCAGCATGATGATACCGGCGATCGCGCCGATCATCAGTGCTTCGATAGGTCGCCTGAGCCATATAGCCAAAATCAGCACAATTGCCGTTGGCAGGAGCGTGATAGCCCCCTGGTGCTGTATGGCGTCTGTCGCTTCCAAAAAAGTCTCCCTATCTCAAGCCTGAAGACAAAAAGGCGCAGACCAAGAACCGCGCCACTTTGTTACAGTTGAACCCAGGTGGTTTTGAGGTTCATATATTTATCAATCGCATGCAGCGACTTATCACGTCCAAACCCCGACTGCTTGTAACCACCAAACGGAATGCTCATGTCCCCGGACGGGTCCCAGCAGTTGACCCATACGGTGCCTGCTTGGACAGCGCGCGCCATACGGTGGGCGCGGCTGATGTCTTTGCTCCAAACGGCGGCGGCCAGGCCGTAGATTGTGTCGTTGGCAATACGGATCGCCTCGTCTTCGCCGTTAAATTCCATCACCGCAAGCACGGGGCCGAATATTTCTTCTTTTGCGATCGTCATGTCTGGTGTAACGCCGTCAAAGATCGTTGGTTCCACAAACAGCCCGCCGGTGTTGGCACGCGCTGCTTTACCGCCAGTTAGGCAATTACCGCAATCAGCTAAGCCTTGTTTGATATAGGAAAGCACACGTTCATGTTGCTCGCTGTCGACAATAGCCCCCAGGCAGGTTGCCGGATCAAGCGGATCGCCAGGCACCCAGCTTTTCGTTGCGGCCACCAGCTTCTCCATAAAGGCATCTTTAATCTTGGCATCTACCAAAAGGCGGGACCCAGCGGTGCAAACTTCGCCCTGATTGAAGAAGATGGCGCTTGCTGCGGATTCGGCGGCGGCGTCCAGATCAGGGCAGTCGTCCATGATAATATGGGGGCTTTTGCCACCGCACTCCAATGCAACACGCTTCAGGTTTGACTGGCCTGAATATTCCATAAAATATTTGCCAACTTGCGTGGAACCTGTGAAGGCGAGGCCGTCTATGTCCATGTGCAGGCCAAGTGCCTTGCCTGCGGCGTGGCCAAGGCCGGGCACTACGTTGAAAACCCCCTTGGGGATACCTGCTTCAATCGCCAGTTCCGCGAGCCGGAGTGCCGAGAGCGGGGACTGTTCGGCGGGTTTCAGGATAATGCTGTTGCCGCCCGCAAGCGCGGGGCCTAGCTTCCAGCAGGCCATCAACAAGGGGAAGTTCCAGGGCACAACTGCCGCAACAACACCGATCGGTTCGCGGGTAACCATCGCAAGGGAGCCCGGATCAGTAGGCGCGATTTCATCCAAAATTTTGTCGCAGGCTTCACCATACCAGCGCATACAATTGACGCTACCGGGTATGTCGATTGATGTAGCATCACCGATGGGTTTGCCCATATCGATCACTTCAAGCACCGCGAGTTCGTCTGCATGTGCAGCCATCAACTGGCTGAGCCGGACCAGGCATTTGCCACGGTCTGAGGGGTGCAGGTCGCGCCACACACCGCTTTCGAAAGCAGCCCGTGCGCTCTGGGCCGCCTTGTTTACGTCTGCCGTATCGCAGCTTGCAATATCGGCAATTTTTTCACCCGTCGCCGGGTTGACAGTCTCAAACGTGTTGCCGGAAGTGGCAGGCTGCCACATGCCTTCGATGAAGGCATCGGTACGCGGCTCAATTGTTTTGGCAAGGTTTTGCCAGTATGCGTGGTTTTTCTCGGTCATTATGCGCCCCTACATCACGCCGATTTCTTTGGCGGTAAGGTCAAGCGCACTACGGGCCTTTTCAACCAATTCATCGATTTCATCGTTCGAGATCGTCAAGGGGGGGCAAAGGATCATTGAATTACCGACATGGCGCATAATCAGCCCGGTACTGAAGCAATGCTCCCGGCATTTGAAACCAACGTCCAGTTCGGTGGGGAATAGTTCTTTGTGTGTCTTGTTTTTAACAATCTCCAAAGCGCCGAGCATGCCTACGCCGCGCACTTGGCCAAGCAGAGGGTGGTCTTTCAGTGTTGCGATCGATTTCTGGAAATAGTCGATACGGTCTTTTGCGGCTTCGCCGACAAGGCCTTCACGTTCCATAATTTCGATATTCTTGAGTGCGACCGCGCATGCCACAGGGTGGCCAGAGTAGGTGAAGCCATGTACCATTTCATCGTCGCTGTTGGCGATTTCATAAGCAATATCACCGCCAAGGCCAACAGCAGAAATTGGCTGATACCCGGATGACAGGCCCTTTGCCATGGTTATTACATCAGGTTCGAAGCCGTAATGCTGGCTTCCAAACCACTCGCCCGTACGGCCCCAGCCACAGATCACTTCGTCTGCCCACAGGAGAACGCCATAGCGACGGCACACTGCTTCGATCTTTTTCCAATATCCCTCAGGTGGCGGCATCATGCCTCCTGCGCCCATAACCGGCTCACCGACAAAAGCGGCAATGTTTTCTGGGCCAATTTCTAGGATTTTATCTTCAACAGCTTTTACACATTTGTCTGTAAACTCTGCCTCAGAGAGATCGCCGCCGTATTTATAGTGACACGGCGTTGGCCCCACATGGTGGATGCCTTCAATCGGCAGGTCAAATTGTGGATGCATGCCGGGTAAACCCGAAAGCGAGGCTGCAACCGTTGTAGAGCCGTGATAGGCACCTTCACGCGCAATAAATTGCTTGCGCTGCGGCTGACCCTTGAGATTCCAGTAATATTTGATCAGTTTATACGCGCTGTCGACGGCCTCTGACCCTGAGCAAGCAAACAGAACCTGGGAAATATCCCCTGGGGCTTTTTCCGCAATTTTTGCAGCTAATTCAGTGGCATACGGATTCGAGGTCATGAAAAACAGATTATAATAAGCAAGCGTGCGCATCGCTTCTGCTGCTGTTTCTGCCATTTCTTCGTTGCCGTAACCAATTTGCGTGCACCAGAGGCCAGCCATGCCATCAAGAATCTTATGGCCTTCACTATCCGTCAGATAAACGCCCTTGGCACTGGTAATCATACGCACCCCTCTGTCCCTGAGCGTTGGGTGCGGGGTGAAAGGATGCAGATGGTGCTCCGCATCCTGGCTCTGCCAAAATTTGGTACGGTTCGATAGAGTAGCTTGCTGAATAGTCATGACATCACACCGTCAGTAAAAGATATTTTGTTTCCCAAGGGCTCAGGACATTTGAATAGTTTTCAAATTCCATTTCCTTGGCATCCAGATAGGTTTCGACAAAGGCTTCGCCGAGTACGTTTTTTAATTGATCGCATTTGCGCATGTTTTTCACGCCGTCGAGGAAGTGGCGCGGGAGGGCGCGGTCTTGCGCTTCATAGGCAGCGCCTGTGAATTCATCAGAAGCCTTGAGTTTTTCTTTCATGCCCAGATAGCCGCAAGCGAGTGTTGTCGCGATGGCGAAATAAGGGTTCACGTCCGACCCTGCCAGCCGGTTTTCGATACGACGGTTTTCTGGGGCACCCCTGGGAACCCGAAGGCCAACCGAGCGGTTTTCTGTTCCCCAATGTGTATTGGTAGGCGATGACATGCCCGATGAGAACCGTCGGTAGCTATTCACAAAAGGGGCAATCATCGGCATGGCGCTATGCAGGTATTTTTGCAGGCCAGCAATATGACTGAGGAATAGTTCGCTGTTGCTTTCGTCTGCGTTGGCAAAAATATTTTTGCCGTTTTCCAGGCTGATGACCGACTGGTGGATATGCATCGCACTGCCGAAACTGTCGGCATACGGGTTGGTCATGAAGCTTGCGAACATATTGTGGCGGATTGCAACCTGCCTGAGAATGCGCTTGAACAGGAAGCTTTGGTCGGCAACATTAAGGGCAGGGCCATGCTCTACGTTAAACTCGAACTGTGCTGGCCCGGCTTCGTGGATTAACGTATCCACATCAACGCCCTGCGCTTCGCAAGCGTCATACACATCGTCAAAATAGGGCGCGAATTCATCCAGGCTGTCGATAGAATAGGGGGCAGAGCCACGGTCACGGCGGCCAGATACACCATTCGGTGCTTTTGGTGGGGCTTCAACCTCTTCTTGTCGTTCAAGTAGGTAAAATTCGAATTCTGGCGCTATAATGGGCTGCCAGCCTTCGTTTTCATATAGCTTCAAAACGCGCTGCAAAACCTGTCGAGGCGAGAAATCAACAGGGTCGCCGTTTTCATGAACCGCGTCACAGATAACGGTTGCGGTCGGTTCAGATTGCCAGGGTGTCATGCAAATGGTGCTTAGATCGGGTTCCAGGATCACATCGCGCTCAGTTGCGCTCATATAATCATTAAGGATAAAGTCCCCGGTAATGGTCATGCCAAACAGTGTTTCGGGAATGCGCAACTCGCGCTTTCTGAGGCCTTCAATGAATTTGATCCGTGGCATCGACTTCCCCCGGGCGATGCCCGCGTTATCCGCCACCATACATTCAATATCGTCAATGTTTTCGGCCTGTAGCCATTTGTCTACTTCGTCGATGCGGCTTGTATCAGCCATAAGACACCAATCAGCACCCATTACTGGGTCACTGTCCTTTTTTACGGTATCGTTTTTCTTTTGTGGTTGCGTACGGCCTCGCCGAATGCTTTGAAAATCTGTGTGGATTGCCGGTTTTCCCAGGCTTTCCACTCGGGGTGCCACTGAACGGCAAGGGCGAAAGATTTCGCGCCGTCAACAGATACGGCCTCAATGGTTTGATCATCGGCAATGGCTTCAATTGTCAGGCCGTCAGCCAGGTGGTCAATGCCCTGGCCGTGTACACTGTTGACCATAAAATCCTGATTGCCGACAATTTCTGCCAACTTGCCGACAGGGTTCATCGAAACGCTATGAGCATAGCCATATTGCACATCAACTGGCTCGCTGGTGTCTTCCCTGTGGTCCATGCGGCCATCAATCTCATGAAGCCGCGGGTGGAGTGTGCCACCCAGCGTGACATTCAGTTCCTGAAAGCCGCGGCATATGCCAAGCATCGGTAAGCCGGCGTCCAGCACGGCCTTCATTAGGGGCAGGCTGTTTTTGTCGCGCGGTGGGTCCTGGTGTTCACCTTTGGGGGCGGGTGCATGGCCGTAATGATGGCGTTCAATATTGCTATATCCCCCCGTGAACAGAATGCCGTCCGCGAGCGAAATAATCGCTTCCGCATCAATTGGGTCATCAAGTGACGGGATCATAACAGGTGTAACATCCGCACAGCGAACCAGCGCCTCCAGATATTTCTCGCCGACTTTGTGATAGATATGCGGACCATCCTGAAAAGTATCGCAAATGACAGCAACAACGGGTTTCATGCCTTCGCTCCCGGTGCTTTGATTGGATCTGTAGGTTCATCTTCGGCGCGTGTTTCTTCATTCCACTTGAACAGGTTCAATTCGATGAAAAAGAAGGCGATGATCCAGAGCATGGCATCCCAAAAATCAAGCAGGGCAGACATGAAACCCCAATAAACTGCGGCAGCAAACAAAATGAGATAGAGGACCACTTTGATATAGATATTGATTTTATAGAATTTTTCCGTGAGCTCGCCGCGCATCTGCAACAGAACATCAATCTGCAGCACGATAACAATCAAAATCCATGCGCCTGCATTGATAACATCGGTCATTGCCAGGTTTTTCATGCGCTGTAGTACGTCACCAGAAGAGAGCATGCTGTTCTTGGTGTGTACAAAGAAACTGTCGCCGGTAATTGCTGCGCAGTTGGTGGCCGTCAGGTTAAAATATTCGTCAAGGTCCTTGGCGTAGGATTGCACAGTACCGACGGCAGAGCAGGCGCTGTCATAAGCAGACGCCGCATAGCCGCTCATCACGATGTATTTGTCAAAATATCCAAGGAATGCCTGCACGATGAAAATAAAGCAGATGGCGCTGAGGATATTGATCGCCCAGCGAGTCTTACCGACCATTTTTTCGTCCGGGATCACATAAGTTTCCAGTTCGAACATCAAAAGAAGGATCAGCCATGCGCCGGAATCAAAAGTTGTGGCGAACGCGTCAGTAAGTTGGCTCCATGCAATACCATTTCTGAAGGTGTGGGACGTTGCCGCATAATCTTCGGCGAAAAATTGAATTACATTAATAAAAATAAGGAGATAGACACTATACTTGAACACCTGAAACCAGGTATTTTTATCTGGGCCAAGCAGTTTGTTGCCTCGTGACATTCTTGCCAGTCCTTGTCCTGCAGCGGTTGAAAGTGGCGGTGGCGCTGTAATTTACGCTCTCTTGGCCCCTTTTTGGATACCGCATAAAATAATGTACATCCTTATTATTTTAAAATGTGATCACAAAAATAAACGTGGGTCAAGGGCTCGATCTTTAAAATGTGGTAAAAAATCTATAAAGCGCCTGTTTTTCAATATTTTATCGAAATTACGCCCTGAGGTTCACTTTTCCATATTGACACTCAAATAATAATGTGATCACAATTAAATCATGCAAAGCGCGCATAGCTTTATGACGTGTCTTCAATTGTGTTGAGCTTCGATTTCTGCGATTTATAGGCGGAAAAATTCAATAGAATCAGGGAACACCGATGAAACTGACAAATGAAGCTCTTTTAAAAGATAAAGCCTATATTGATGGTGTCTGGGTGGGAAGCGATACCACATTTGACGTTCTTAACCCTGCTACAGGTGATCTTGTTGCAAGGTTGCCGGATTTGGGCGCTGACGAAACCCGTACTGCAATCGAAGCTGCTGAGGTGGCGCAGAAATCCTGGAGGACGCTAACGGCCAAAGAGCGCTCTGTAATTTTGAAGCGCTGGTACGAGCTGATCATGGTGAATCAGGAAGATCTGGCGCAGATACTGACCGCCGAGATGGGCAAGCCACTGGCAGAGGCGCGCGGCGAAATTGCCTACGGTGCCAGCTTTATCGAGTGGTTCGCAGAAGAAGGCAAGCGCATCTACGGTGACGTGATCCCGCAGCACCAGGGCGACAAGCGTATTCTTGTGCTGAAGCAGCCTATAGGCGTGGTGGCGGCGATTACACCCTGGAACTTCCCGAACGCAATGATTACGCGCAAGGTTGGTCCTGCACTGGCGGTTGGCTGTGCGGTGGTGGTTAAGCCCGCCAAAGAGACACCTTTGTCTGCGCTGGCGCTGGCGGTACTTGCTGAAGAAGCTGGTGTGCCGAAGGGGGTGATGAGCGTGGTTGTTGGCTCTAACTCTCGCGTGATCGGCGGCGAACTGTGTTCTAACCAAATTGTGCGCAAGCTAACCTTCACGGGGTCTACCGAAGTAGGGCGCGTGCTGATGCGGCAATGCTCTGAAGACATCAAAAAACTCTCGCTTGAACTTGGCGGCAATGCACCTTTCATTGTGTTTGACGACGCTGACATTGATGCGGCCATCGAAGGCGCGATCGCATCCAAGTACCGCAATTCCGGCCAAACCTGTGTGTGTGCCAACCGCTTGTACGTGCAGGCGGGTGTGTACGATGAATTTCTTGAGAAATACACCGCTGCAGTGCGCGGCATGAAGGTTGGAAACGGTGCAGAGGACGGTGTTGTGCAAGGTCCTCTTATCAATGTGGCGGCGATTGAGAAGGTTGAAGAGCATATCGAAGACGCGGTTTCAAAAGGCGCAACAGTTATCGAGGGTGGTAAGCGTCACTCGCTTGGCGGCAGCTTCTTTGAGCCAACGATTGTGCGTGATGTCACGAAGGACATGAAAGTGGCGCGCGAAGAAACTTTTGGTCCCTTGGCCCCTGTTTTCAAGTTTGAAAGCGAAGCCGACGTTGTGGCGCAGGCGAACGATACCGAGTTTGGCCTGGCGTCTTACTTTTATGCCCGAGATTTGGCGCGTGTTTGGCGCGTGGCAGAAGAACTTGAGTACGGCATGGTCGCGATCAATACCGGCATTCTTTCAACCGAAGTGGCCCCTTTCGGCGGCGTGAAACAATCTGGGCTTGGCCGTGAAGGCTCAAAGTACGGGATCGACGATTATTTGGAGATGAAATATCTCCTGATGGCAGGCATGTAAGGACACGTATGAGTTTCAGTGCAGAAATAGAGGCGTTCCTCAAGGAATATCCGGACACGGAAGTGGTCGAATTGTTGATTGCCGATATGAACGGTATTTTCCGCGGCAAGCAATTGCCGGTTTCTGCGCTGAAAAAGGTTGCAGAGCAGGGCGTGTGTTTCCCGATCACCACGCCCTTCCTAACCACAAACGGGGCGAATGCAGAATGGACGCTGGACGAATATGGCAGTGATCCTGATCGGATTTGCCTGCCGGTTAAAGGCTCCCTTAAGCCAATGCCATGGGCAAAAAAGCCGTCAGCACAGCTTTTGGTACAGATGCAGGCTAAAGAAGGTGGCCCGATTTTTTCAGATCCACGCACGGTGCTGAGCAAGGTTATTGAGCGCTATAAAGGCGAAGGCCTGACGCCGGTGACTGCCCTGGAGTTTGAATTTTTTCTGTTTGAGGCGGGCAGCATGCCGCCTGTGCCTGTGGCTCCGCCTAATGATATGCCGCGCGCTGGTGGTGCCAATTGTTTCAATATGGATGTGTTTTACGACTTCGAAAGCCTGCTTCAGGAAATTGAAGAAGCGTGTGCAGCACAAGGCATTAAGGTTGCAGGGCTTGTTTGCGAATATGGCAATGGCCAGTTCGAAGTGAATATTGACCACAGTGATGATGCGCTGAAAGTGGCTGATGATGCCATGTTCTTAAAACGTGCGGTACGCGCCGTTGCGTTAAAGCATGGGTTACTGGCGAGTTTCATGGCCAAGCCTACGTACGACGAAGTTGGGAGCGGCATGCATGCGCATGTTAGTTTTGTGACGAACGATGGCAGTAATATTTTTGCCCAGGATGCCGATGTAAAGCTCAGGCACGCTGTTGGCGGTTTGCTGGATACAATGCGCGAAGCCACGGCTTTTTTTGCGCCTAACGCCAATAGCTACAAACGCTTTGATCCTGAGTGGTTTGCGCCGGTTGTGCCTAATTGGGGTGAAAACAACCGGCGGCTGTCGGTAAGGCTTCCGTTGTGCGACTCGGCGAATCGCCGATTCGAGCATCGTGTTAGCGGCGCAGACGCCAGCCCGCATTTAATGCTGGCTGCAATCCTGGCGGGTGCGCACTATGGCCTTGAAAATAAATGTGATCCAGGCCCCGAGATAGGCGAATTTGACCTGGTTGACTTTGAGAACATGCTACCACCGCGCTGGAAAATAGCGTTGGACGCATTGGCTGCAGGCACTGTGATGAAAGACTATTTCGGCGAAAAATTTGTGACGTTGTATTTGCAGGTTCGGGGCAGCGAAGAAGAGGATTTCCACCGTACATATCTGGCGGCGGATCATGAGCAATATCTGCGGGTGCTTTAGGGGGGTATATGCGCGTTAGAGATAGAGTACATGACGACCGATTACCGCAATCCTATTATGCGGCGACCTGCAATGACCTGGAGCCTTTCAGCAGGCTTGAGGGGGTTGAGCACGCAGACGTCTGTATTGTTGGCGGTGGCTTTACCGGCGTGGCAGCCGCGCTTGAATTGGTGGAACGCGGTGTAAGCGTTATCCTTCTTGAGCAGAACCAGATAGGCTGGGGCGCGAGCGGGCGGAACGGCGGTCAGGTGTTGGGCGGTTACGGGCCTGAAATGTCCGAGTTTGAAAAATACGTTAAAGTCTACGGCGAAAGTCATGCCCAGATTGCTTGGGACATGGGGGTTGAAGCCGTTGATATTATCCGCGAACGTGTAGAGAAATACCAGATCGACTGCGATCTCACCTGGGGCTATTTCGATGCCGCGATGAAAAAAAGCGAGCTTGAAGACCTGCGCCGCTCCAAAAAAACGATGGAAGACCGGGGGTATATATCCGAGCAGCATTTTGTCGAAGGGGAAGATACGAGATCCGTTATTGGCTCTGACCGCTTTATCGGCGGTCTTGTCAATATGGGCTGGGGCCATTGTCATCCCTTGAATTTGGTGCGTGGAGAAGCGCGGGCAGCGGAAAAGGTTGGTGCTAAAATCTGCGAAGATGCCCGTGTAGAGAAAATTACGCAAAAGGATGATGGTGTCGAGATCAGCACCGGGCACGGTGGGGTCAGCGCAAAAAAAGTGATTTTCGCGGGCAATGCTTATTTGGGGCAACTGGAGCCCAAACTTGCGGCGCGCGTATTGCCAGCGGGCAGCTATATGATTGCAACCGAACCGCTTGATGAAAGTACAGCCAACAAGATTATGCCGCAGAATTATGCGGTATGTGATCAGCGCTGGGCACTTGATTATTTTAGGATGTCAGTGGACCGGCGCATGTTGTTTGGCGGCCTTGCTACTTATAGCGGAATTCATCCACGTGATATTGAGGGGCGGGTACGTCCCAATATGCTGCAAGTCTTTCCTGAACTGAAAGATGTGAAGATTGATTATGTTTGGGGCGGTTATATTGGCATTGGCCTTAACCGCATTCCGCAGGTTGGCAAACTTACGGATACTGTCTATTTCGCGCAGGCCTATTCGGGGCACGGTGTGGCGCAGACCCATATGTCGGCGCGTGTGTTGGCGGAAGCAATCAGCGGCGATCTGACCCGTTATAATATCATAGCCGGGGTCAAGCACCCTGCGTTTCCCGGTGGTCGCCTGCTAAGGCGTCCGGCGCTGGCGGCAGGCATGGCCTATTACCGTATGCTCGATACGTTGAAGAGGTGAGACAGTGATGGGCACCTCTTTCAGCAACCGGCCTTTAGGGCCATCAGGCAGGAAGCCGCCACGCTTCACAGAGGCGGACGCTGCCAAGTTCCTGAAACGGGGTTATGAAGCCTTACGGAGGGGCAATTTTAAGGATGCAGGTGCCTGCTGTGGCTTGGTGCTGAAATATATGCCCAAAGCCAAAGAGGCACACTTTCTGGTGGGCCTGATTGGCATTGAAAGCAAAGATTGGCCAACAGCTCTTCATGCTTTCAAAAGTGTGGTGAGCATTGACGCTGACCATGCGGCAGGCTGGGCGCAATTGGCACGGGTTTTCATGAGCATGGGCCAATATGCCAACGCGGAAGCAGCGCTTGAGAAGGCTGTGGTGCTGGAGCCAAGCGACCCGCTCGTGCAGGACGTTATTGGCACCGTTTATAGTTTGCTTGGAGATCAGAAAGCCGCGTTGAGTTGGTTTGATAAAGCCTGTGTTGCGTCTAAAAGTGCAGGGTTTGAACTGAGCCGTGCCAAGAGCCTGACCTTCCTTGGTAAGTTTGATGAAGCAAAAAGGGCACTTGAAGCTGTGATCAAGGAGCGCCCAGGCACCGCACAGGCCCACTGGATGTTGTCGCGCGTTGGAAAAGCAACCGACACAGCACATGCAGAAAAGATGCAGACACTGATCGCGAAAGAACCCGCGGGCAGCGCTAGCCTACCGTTCCTCTATTATGCTGTTGGTAAAGAGCAGGAAGACCTGGGTAATTGGAATGCCGCCTTTGATGGCTACAGCGCGGGTGCGGCAGCGCGGCGCAAAGAGGTTGCTTTTGATGAAAGCGCCGAAGAAGCCATGTTCGCCGGACTTGCCGAGCATTTCACCGACGACTGGCTAAAGGGCATGGGCGCGGGCCATAATGACGCGTCACCAATATTTGTGATTGGGCAGCCGCGCACGGGTACGACCCTGGTTGAACGCATCATGACGGCGCACAGCGACGTGCAGTCAGCGGGCGAATTGCAGCAGTTTGGCATGGCGATCAAACGCCTTGTGGGCACCGCATCGCCCAAGCCAATGACGGCTGAGATCGTAGCTAAAGCTGCAAAGGAAATTGATCCTGCCAAATTGGGCCAGCTTTACCTGGAAACAACGCGCAGTGTGCGTCCAGACAGTCCTTGCTTTGTTGACAAGCTGCCCGTGAATTACCTGTATGCGCCGCTGATTGCGGCTGCATTCCCGAACGCCAAAATCGTGCATGTGGCGCGAAACGCGATGGATAGTTGTTTTGCAAGCTACAAGCAGCTTTTTGCGGACGCTTATTATCATTCGTACGACCAGAAAGAAATGGCTCGCCACCATATCCGTTACAGGAAATTGATGGATCATTACCGTACAGTGCTTGGTGATCGCATGCTTGATATCCACTATGAGGATACGGTTGAAAATTTAGAAAATAATGCTCGAAAACTTGTTGATTTTCTGGGGCTTAGCTGGCAAGACGCCTGCCTCGATTTCCATAAGCAGGACGGAGCGGTCACCACAGCAAGCGCTGCACAGGTCCGCGAAAAAGCACACAGCCGCTCGGTTGGTCGCTGGCGGAAGTATGAAGAGTTTTTAAAACCCATGAAAAGGGTGTTGGACGAAGCAGGCCTTAAGGGCCTTTGAGAACATTCATTCCTGAAGCCTATCGGCTAAAAAGTCAGAAGGGGATGGAGTTGCAGAGCAATCTGCATATTAAAAGCGGAGGACTAAAATGACGAGCGTGAAAATGTCGCATCGAAGCGTGCTGGCGCTGGGCGCATCGCTGGCTGCGATGAGTGCAGCGGGCATCGCCCAGGCACAGGAAGGTCAGGGCAGTGATGTTCTTGCCCTCGAAGAGATTATCGTATCAGCGCAGAAACGGTCAGAATCGGTACAGGATGTGCCAGTTGCAATGACCGCATTCGATTCAAGCTTTACTGAGCGTGTGAATTTGGATGATGTGAAGGATTTGGTGAAATTCTCACCAGGTTTTGCCGGAAACAGTAAAGACAGCTTCATTGATTATATCAATATACGCGGTATCTCCACGAACGATTTTGGTATTGGCGGCGACCCGTCAGCCGGCTTCTTCAAGAACGGGCTTTATCAGGGCCGGAACGGTGTTGTGGTGACGTCTATGTTCGATATGGAACGCGCTGAAGTGCTGCGGGGGCCACAAGGTTTCCTTTTTGGCCGGAATGCGATTGCGGGCGCTATCAGCCTACATACTGCAAAACCTGATTTTGACAATTTTAGTGGCCGTGTAGAGTTGGGCGCTGGCGAACGCGGCATAATGGAAGCTGAAGTGGCATTCAATATGCCGGTCTCTGATAATTTTGCTGTTCGTATTGCTGGGTATCACAGTGAAGAAGACGGGTATGTGTATAATGTGGCACGGCCTGAGGATGATCCCCTTGTGGCACACAATAAAGATGCAATCAGGGCGACAGCGGCGATGCGCGGCGAGGGCTGGGACGCGACCTTCATGTTTGAGTATGAAGACAGGCAGCAAAGTGGCTCTGTTTACCGGGTTATCGACGGCAATGAGCTGTTTGACAGCATCGTTGAAAATGTAACTGGGGCGAACCGTCGCGGCAGCATCCGCGATATCAACAGCGACATGCAGCTAGGCAACTTCGATAACGGTGAGGTCCTGTCGCTGAGTGCTGAGATCAACATCGACCTTGATTTCGCGATGCTCACTTCGCTTACGGGCTATAAAGATCATAATTACCAGTATGCAGAAGATTTTGATGCCATGCCATACGGTGGCAATGATTATGCACAAGATCAACAAGGCAATTATTTCGAGCAGGAGTTGCGCCTTGTGAGCCAGGGCGATGGTCCCTTGAGCTGGTATGCCGGTGCTTCTTACTACAAAGAAAATATTGATGCTGACTTTGATCAACGGCTCGACGAAGAAACCGTTTGCAGCGCTTATTATTATTACACCTGTTCTGAACTTTTTGAATATTGGGAATATCCCGAATTCTCACCGTCTTCGGTTGGGCTGCTGGAAAGCAATCAGGTGCGCGGCAGGTATGAAGGCTGGGGGGCGTATCTTGATATGACCTACGCTGTTAGTGAGAAGGTCGAACTTGGTGTTGGCCTTCGCTATACCAAAGACATCAAAGATTTTGCCATCAATATTCTTGATGTGGAAAGTGAACTTGGCCCATGGTTTATTTTCGGCGTGACCACAGATGGTTTCGCCCGCAGTGAACAAAGCTGGGATGCCTTAACACCACGCTTTGTTGCGCGCTATATGCCGAACGACGACTGGTCGCTTTATGCATCCGCGACCAAAGGTTATAAATCTGGCGGTTTTGCTAGTTTCGCGGTTGTGGGCGAACCAGACGACGATCTGGTGGTATCTGGCGGTTCACCTGATGTGTTCGACCCAGAAACGGTTTGGTCCTACGAGATCGGCGCAAAGGGTGACCTTCTGGATAGCCGTGTGCGCCTCGATATGAACGCTTATCACTATAATTACAGGGATATGCAGTTGAGCTTCTTCGACCAGGGCGAGAAGGTTGATAATATCGGTAAAGTGAAAGCCTGGGGTTTTGAAACCTCGATGCAAGCTCTTATCAGCGAGAATTTTGATGTGTATTTTGCGGGTTCCTATAACAGCCATACTGTAAGCGAGGCTGAGGATATCGGTGAGGGTGATACGCTGCCGGGTACACCCAAGTGGATTTTCGCGGGTGTGGCCAATTACCACCGGCCAATCAGCGCGCGCGGTGAAATCAACGCATCGGTTGAATTCCGCAGTCAAACCAGCACTTTTGGGGGACTTGATAATATCGAGGACGCCAAAAATCCTGGCTGGACCGATGTTTCAGCTCGGCTCGGGTATGAAGATCAGGGTGGTTGGGCAATTACGGCTTATGTGGAAAACCTTTTCGACAAGGTTTACTTCGACGGCACAAACGAAGGCGAATATCCGCTGCCGCATACATATTTCGGTACGAGCCGTCCACGAACTTTTGGTGTGAAACTGTCATACGAGTTCGGCGAGTAAGGCTCAGCAACTACTTAGCATCTAAGCAGAAAAATGGAGAGACGAGTGCGTCTCTCCAAACAGGTGAGGTTTGTCATGAGCGAAGGCAAAAACGACAACATGAACGCATACTGGATGCCCTTCACGGCCAACAAGGACTTTAAAGCCAACCCGCGCATGCTTGAAAGTGCGAATGGTATCTATTTCACCACCACGGATGGTCGTCAGGTGATCGATGGCTCGTCGGGATTATGGTGTAGTGCCTTGGGCCATAATCACCCGAAGGTGACGGAGGCAATCCAGATGCAGGCAGGCAGGCTCGATTATGCAACCGCTTTTCAGTTTGGCCATCCGCAGGCGTTTGAGATGGCGAACATGCTTGCGGACACGATGCCGGGCGACCTTAATCATATATTCTTTACCAACAGCGGTTCAGAATCGGTGGATACGGCCTTAAAGATTGCGCTTGGTTATCATCGGTTGAAAGGCGAGGGGCAGCGTACGCGTTTGATTGGACGGGTGAACGGTTACCATGGCGTTGGGTTTGGTGGTATTTCCGTGGGCGGCATGGTTAATAACCGTAAGTTTTTTGGTGCTTTATTGCCCGGCGTAGATCATATGCCGTTTCCGTACGATGCTGCGATGAAAAACAGTTTTGGCCAGCCTGAGGGCGGAGAGGCTTATGCGGACAAGCTTGAAGAAATCATTGCACTGCATGATGCCAGCACTATTGCTGCCGTGATTGTTGAGCCAGCAATTGGGTCTGCGGGGGTTTATATACCGCCAAAAGGTTATTTGAAACGCTTGCGCGAAATCACCAGGAAGCACGGCATCCTTTTAATTTTCGACGAAGTGATCACAGCGTTTGGCCGATTAGGGTATGCCACGGCAGCGGAACGCTTTGATGTTGAACCTGATCTGATCACCATGGCCAAGGCGATTAATAACGGCACCGTGCCCATGGGAGCTGTTGCGGTGCAGAGCGAGATTTACGATACCTTCATGAGCCAGATGGACGGCGTTGAATTGTTCCATGGCTATACATATTCGGCGCATCCATTGGCTGTTGCCGCCGGTATCGCTGCACAGAAAGCCTTTATTGAAGATGACATCTACGAACATGTACGGAGCCACGAGCAGTATTTCGGCGAAATGGTGCACGGTTTGGCTGGGGCAGGCTGTGTTACTGATGTGCGCAATTTGGGCTTTATGAGCGCGCTCGCGTTTGCGCAACTTGAAGGGAAACCTGCGTCCTTGTCAGGAAAGATTTTCCAGCGTGCGTACGAAAATGGACTTAAGGTCAGGATGAGCGGTGACAATATCGCTATTGCACCGCCACTGGTGTCTACAAAATCAGACATTGACAAGATCGGTGAAATCATGGCCAAAACCATTCAGGAAGTGGGGTGATTGTCAGCCCGCGCGATTGTGATGCAGACAAGCTGATGGTCAAAAAAACGGTCAATAAAATTATGCCTGCCTCGCGCATTGGTCGTATCGTGGTGGGTGTTCTTTGCATTATCGGCGGTGTGCTTGGTTTTTTGCCGGTGCTTGGTTTCTGGATGATCCCATTAGGGCTTTTGATTCTTTCGGTGGATTTTCCCTGGGTCAGGCGTTGGCGGCGTAATCAGGAAGTTAAAATCGGGCGCTGGTGGCAACGCCGCAAGGGAAAAAAAATGGCAAGAAAACAGAAATAGGGAGCGAAGATGGATTACGCGGTCTCAATTGAAGATATCAGGGCAGCAGCCAACCGATTGAAGGGTATTGCAGTTCGCACACCGCTGATTGAAAGCCCCTTGTTGAACGAACGAGCCGGTGGGCGCGTGTTCGTGAAATCTGAAAACCTTCAAAATGGCGGTGCTTTCAAGTTTAGGGGTGCCTATAACCGGCTGAGCCAGTTTACGGAGGCAGAAAAAGCTGCAGGAGCGCTGGCTTTTTCAAGCGGCAATCACGCACAGGGCATTGCGCTTGCAGCCAAGATGCTGGGCATTAAAGCAACCATCGTGATGCCGGAGGATGCACCAAAACTTAAAGTGGATGGCACGCGCGGCTACGGTGCCGATGTGGTGTTTTACGATCGTTACAATGAAGACCGCGAGGAAGTGGCGGCCAAGGTAGCGGACGAGAGAGGCGCTATTTTGGTGCCACCTTATGATAGTACATATATTATTGCAGGGCAGGGCACTGTGGGCTTTGAAATGGTCCAAGACCTTCAGGCGCTCGGCCTCACTGCTGATCAGGCACTGATCAACTGCGGCGGAGGCGGATTGGCTGCGGGCGCGTTTACCGCCCTTTATGACGCTTTCCCGGGAATGGCCGGATATGTGGTTGAGCCAGAGGAATTTGACGACGTGAAGCGCTCCCTGGAAACCGGCGAACGTCAAAAGGTTGATTTTGGCGCGCGTTCCATTTGCGATGCGCTTCTAACGCCAAGCCCTGGTGAGCTTACTTTCCCGATCCTTCAGGGCCACGGCGTAGAAGGTCTAACGGTAACAGACGATGAAGCGCGCCGTGCGGTTGCTTATGCCGCCAAAACACTGAAACTTGTAGGCGAACCGGGCGGTGTGGTATCGCTTGCTGCCGTGCTGGCGGGCAAAGTTGAAACCAAAGGCAAAGTCACTGTCTGCGTTATTAGCGGCGGCAATATTGATCCTGCCATGCTGCAGGAGTGTTTGGCACTTTAGGGGCTTGGCGCACAGCGCCACTTCCGCTATAGAAGACGCAAGCGAACAGTAACCCGGTAAATCTGGAGCAGATTGATGGATATTAAAGATCAGCAGGAAACCTATGCAGGTTTTATCAATATTTCAGTGAAAGCAACGATTGCTATCATTCTTGTGATGGTACTTCTGGCAGCTTTTGTTGCCTAGCTTCAGATAAACTGAATGATGATAAAAAGCGGTCTCGTTGGACCGCTTTTTTTGTGTTTCATACTAAGCGTTTGGGCTGCCAATTAATGCATTAGTGCATTAGTGCTTAGGGAAAGATCGCAGTTCATACTGGCCGTCTTCCAGGTCGCCAAATAATTCTTGTACGTCTGGGTGGTTGATTGGCTCGTCGCTATCGTCCGGCAGCAAGTTCTGCTGTGAAACATAAGCTTCATAGCTACTGTCCTCATTTTCTGCGAACAGGTGATAAAAAGGTTGGCCTTTTTCGGGACGGATTTCGGCGGGGATGCTTTCCCACCATTCTTCGGAATTACTGAACTCCGCGTCCACGTCAAAAATCACACCGCGGAAAGAAAACAAACGGTGGCGCACTACCTGACCGATCGTAAAAAGGGGTGTTTTGGAAATTTTGGGGTGTGTATGCATTTGACGGGGGACTCCTTCACTGCAGCGTGAAATAGGTATCCTTGCAGTCGTTGTCAACAAACGATACTTTCTGCGGCAATTTGACGTTACTCTAGCCCAGAATAGTTGGCAAAAGATTACCAACTGACGACAAGTTTTAAGCTTTTGATTCTGGGCGAAAAATTAGAAAAATATAAATAAGGGAACAGGGAAAATGAGGAAATTAATCTCAACAACGGCGATGATGCTGACGCTCGCTGCATGCGAACCTGCAGTGGAAAAAAACGACTCGCCTTCCGCACGCGAGGCAAGCGAAACGCAAATGCAAGCGGTAACGCTGGCATCTTTTTTCGAGTCTGCGATGAAAGACAGGTTGGCGCTGGAGCCAATGCAGGCAGAGCGGCTGGGTTTTCGCGGCAATAACGATAAATGGCCTGAAATCACAGACGCCGCTGCTGACAAAAAGCTGGCGCTTTATAAAAAACAACTCGAAACGCTGCGCACCTATGATTTCGATAAATTGAGTGCCAAGGACCAACAATCCTATCGCATCTTTGAAATCACGGCAGAGCGGTTTATCACCAATGACCGCTGGCGTGATTATGGCTATCCCGTGAACCAAATGTTTGGCCGCCACACGAGTATTGCCACACATTTGATGACGGTGCACCAAGTCAGGAATGTCGCGGATGCAGAAGCTTATATTAAGCGCTTGCACGCGGTCGAAACCTACTTCGGGCAGGTTGCCGCCAATATGAAAAAGCGTGCCCACAAGGGCATCGTCCCACCGCAGTTTGTTTTCCCATATGTGCTGAAAGCATCTGCAAATATTTTGAAGGGCGCACCGTTTGAAGAAGGAAGTGATGGTGTTATTCTTGCTGATTTTCGCAAAAAAGTAACAGCGCTTAAGCTTAAGCAGGCAAAGGCGGATGCGCTGATTGCAGAGGCTGAAGCTGCGCTCACGTCTGGTTTTAAAACCGGCTATGCCACCTTGATCGCCGAACTGGAGCGCCAACAGGCGTTCGCCACCACAGATGACGGTGCCTGGAAGTTCCCGCAAGGGGATGCCTTTTATGCACAGGCGCTTAAAAATAATACCACCACCGATATGAGCGCGGATGAAATTCATCAACTTGGCCTCGATAATGTGGCGCGCATTCACACTGCTATGCGCGAAATCATGAAGCGGGTGGGGTTCGATGGTACTTTGCAGGATTTCTTTGCTCATACCCGCGCCGACGGCGCGTTTTTCTACCCAAATACCGATGAAGGCAAGGCTGAGTATCTGGCGCGAGCCGTTAAATATGTCGACGATATGCGTACCAGGGTTCCTGAGTATTTTGACCTGATGCCAAAAGCTGCGATGGAGGTGCGCGCCGTTGAAAAGTTCCGAGAGAATTCCGCAGGTAAAGCCTTTTACCAGCGCTCAGCGCCTGACGGCTCACGGCCTGGTATTTTCTATGCAAACCTCAGGGATACACGCCTGATGCCAACTTATCAGCTTGAGGCGCTGGCTTACCATGAAGGCATTCCAGGCCATCATTTCCAGATCGCCATCAGCCAGGAACTTGAGGGTGTGCCCCTGTTCCAGCGCACCGCACGTTTCACCGCCTTCTCGGAAGGCTGGGGCCTTTATACTGAGGAACTCGGCAAAGATATGGGCTTTTACGAAGATCCATACTCGGATTTTGGCCGATTGGCGATGGAACTATGGCGCGCGTGCCGCCTGGTTGTTGATACCGGCCTGCACCATAAAAAATGGACACGCCAGCAGGCGATTGATTACCTGACCGAAAATACACCGAACCCGATCGGCGATAATGTGGCGGCAATTGAGCGCTATATCGTGATGCCAGGGCAGGCGACGGCATATATGGTCGGCAAGCTCAGGATCATGGAACTGCGCCAGAAAGCGATGGATGCGCTCGGCGACAAGTTCGATTGGCGCGGTTTCCACAATGTGGTGCTCGCTAACGGTGCCGTACCTCTGTCGATGTTAGAAGAAAACATCGATGCCTGGATTGGATCGCTCAAATAATAATCAGTCTCGCGAAGCTGGCAAGACTGCAAAAAAACAAAAGCCTCAAGGAAACTTGGGGCTTTTTGTTGGCCTGTTAGGCGTCGGGCTCAAGCATGCGGTGCAGATGGACAACAACATATTTGGTCATTGCATCATCAACATTGGCTTGGCTTACACTGCGCCAAGCATGCTCGGCTTCTGTGTAGCTAGGGTAAATGCCAACGATATCCAGTTTGCTGGCATCTTTGAAGTTCAGGCTCTGTGGATCGTCTACCTGACCACCGAACACGAGGTGTAGGAGTTGCTCTTCAGCCATTGCTATATTCCTGTCAAAATGTAGTTGTGTGGGCGGCGCTTATTTATCAAAATCAAAAAAAAAGACCACCTTTTTCTTTCATGTGAACAAGTTAATTACCCAATTATCGTAAATAAGTTGTTATATGATATGAATAAATTTGATTTTTGAAAAACTCTATCCAGCCAAGTATTGGGAGTATCATAGGATGAGCCAACATTCCAGCGACACGTTTTTAATCTCTATCATGGGACGCGACAAGGTTGGTGTTGTCTCTGGTGTGGCAAGCTATCTTTTTGAAACCGGGGCTAATTTGGCGGACAGCGCCTTCGCCGTTCTCGGTGAGGGCTTTGAGTTTTCCTGTGTTGCGGAATTTGAAGCTGCCGCATCAGCGGAAGAAGTGGAAGATGGGCTCCGTGATCTGGCAGTACTTGATGGTGCCCGTATCAGTGTGACTCGCTTCCCGTTTGAATTGCTGCGCGGAGAAAGTGGTCAGATTACGCATATGGTTGAAATCACGGGCGGTGACAGGCCTGGGCTTGTATCCCGTATTAGTGACGTTCTTGTGGAATATGGTGCTAATATCGTGCGTATGAGCAGCCGCCGCATTGCCTCTGACGACGGTTTTGATTACCGGACGCGCTTTGCTGTTAATGTTAAAGGTGGGCGGCTCAGTGCGCTGGAGAATGCGCTATCGAATACAGCAGGCAGCATGCGCCTCGACTGCAGTGTCGAGGCGGCATAAACAAACCATTATTCCTCTGCTGAGGCCGTGATGGTTGGGTTTGACTGGCCTTTCAGCCAGGTGATCAGGCCTTCAACACCATTCTTTTTCACTTTTCCTGAAAATACATCGCGGTTAGTGATCATCAGGTTGATGCCTTCAAATTCCAGGTTCACGATCTGGAATTTGCCATTTTTCTTGCGAATACGCCAATCAGCAAGGATTGGTTCGCCTTCATCGCGCATAATCTGCGTTTTCACAAACAGATGGCCGCGTTTGCCGGATGCTGGCTTGGTGCCTACGACATCAAGCTCTTTGAAGCCAATCTGCGCCATGCGCTTATCAAACTCAGCAACGATATAATCGCTCATTGCAGCCATATAGTCTTTTTTCTGCTGACTAGTGATAGTGCGGTAATGGCGCCCCAGCATGCCGCGCGCCAGCAATTTAATATCGGTTGCCTGCTCAAACAGTCCCCTGAACGCGTTTGAGCGCTCTTGCGCCGAAAGCTTGCTGTCGCTCCAGACGGCCTGCGTTTCCGCCGCCAGCGTTTCGATAAATTCGATCGCACCGCGGGGGTCGTCAACGGCACGTGGCCCGGGGGTATCCTGCGCCGCAGCAGGCAAAGCCACCGCAACGAGCACTATAAAGAGTGAGAATAGTTTTTTCATGCGTCGTCCTCGCGTTGCACCCTAACCGGGTACTTTAGTCTGTTTTTACCGTGGCACGGCGCAAATAGGCGATCAAGTCTTTGCGATCTTTTTCTTGCCTAAGCCCCGCGAAGGTCATTTTGTTCCCCGGTAAAAAGGCGCTTGGCTTCAAAAGCCATTCGTTTAGCTTTGCCTCTGTCCAGATAAAGTCTGCTTCACTAAGCGCCCGCGAATATTTGTAACTCTCTGCCGTCCCTACTTTTTTACCGAACAAATTGTCAAGATTGGGGCCAAGTCGGGTGCGTGTTGTTGTCGTTAGGTTATGACATGCTTTACATCGGTTGAATACACGCTGGCCCTTAGCAGCATCACCTGTCGCGGAGAAGCTGGTTTCCGTTGCATTATCAGCCGAAGCCGCAATTGGCATTATTATGGCTGCTGAAAATGAAAGCAGGGCTGCAACCAAGTATTTCGGCATATATAGCACGTGTGTTTGTCCTCATAAAATTGGCGGGCCTAAGCCCGCCAAATATTGAACAATGTTACTTAATGTAACATGAATGCTTTTCAATAGGTGTTTGGCTACTTTGGCAAAACACCTAGCAAAGATTTTTTATTCTGCTGGCGCAGTTTGGCCAGCCACATATGGTTTGATCTCACCAGATTTCACGCGGGCAAAATAGCTTTCGAGCATATCTTTCACTTCTTTCCTCATCAGGAAGAGCGCAATAATGTTCGGGAAGCCCATCGCGAGCAGCAGTGAGTCTGCGATTCCCATTACGGAACCAAGCTGCATTGCAGAGCCAGCAACAAGTGCAAATAAGTATGAAATCTTGAAGGCCAGGTCCGCATTCGGTTTATCGCCAACAAGCCACAAGAATGAGCGTTGGCCATAATAAAACCAGGTAATTGATGTTGAGAAGGCAAACATAATTACAGCAATTGTCAGTACATATGGGAACCAATTTATCACGGTGGCAAAAGCTTTTGACGTGAGGGCAATACCTGCCGCTGTGCCTGATGCATTTGGATCAACGGAACCAGTCATGATGATAACAAGCGCGGTGATGGTGCAGATTACGACTGTGTCTATGAATGGCTCCAGAAGGGCTACCAGGCCTTCTGATACCGGCTCTTTGGTTTTGGCGGCAGAATGGGCAATAGAGGCAGAGCCAAGGCCCGCTTCATTCGAGAAAGTTGCCCGGCGCAAGCCCTGGATCAAAACACCGATAATTCCGCCCTGAACACCTTCTGCGGAGAAAGCACCAGAGAAAATTTGGCTGAACGCAGAACCCAGTTGATCGATGTTCCCAAAGATAATTACCAATGAGGCTGAGATGTAGATAAAAGCCATAATTGGTACAAGGAACTCAGTTACGTGGGTGATTTTCTTGATACCACCAATGATCACCAAGCCTACAATGCCGGCAAAGATCAGGCCGAATACCCAGCGTGCGTCGGTAAAGAAGCTGCTGCCTGTAAGGTTAGTAAACTCGGCTGCAAACTGTGATGTTGACTGATTAATCTGGAACATTGCACCGGCACCGTAGGCACCGCCAATGCAGAATAAGGCCGCAACAATCGCCAGAAACTTACCAAGCCTAGGCATGTTCTGCTTCGCGAGGCCCTTGGATATATAATGCATTGGGCCGCCTGAAACGACACCGTTTTCGTCAATTTCGCGGTACTTCTGGCCTAGCGTTACCTCCACAAATTTGGTGGTCATGCCAAAAAGCCCAGCAAGGATCATCCAGAAGGTTGCACCGGCACCGCCAATTGAAACAGCGATTGCTACACCCGCGATATTACCCAGGCCAACAGTGCCAGACACAGCAGCAGTTAGCGCCTGGAAGTGGGTTACTTCGCCTGGGTCGTCCGGGTCATCGTACGTACCCCTTACAACCCGGATAGATTGTTTGAAACCGCGGATATTCGGGAAGCCCATATAAAAACTGAAGAAAATGCCTGCCCCTAAAAGCCAAATCACGATGAAGGGGATGGGTGGTGCCCAGGCAAAAATATCTTGGAATGTGAAGAAAATTATATTTTCTATGCGCTCGCTGATCGGCGTGAGAAATTCGTCAATTTTCTGATCAAAGCTTTTTTCCGCGGCTTGCGCGAAGGCGGCTTGGCTCGATAGCGAGGCCAAGGCCAATAGTGCCAAAAGGCGTTTCATTACAGCTCCCCCGTAACAGTGTGGTAGGCACAGTAAAAACAGCGTGTGTGCCTTGCTTTTTCTTGGGACGAGACCATCGTCCAACTAAAATCGTGCGGCATGCTAGCCGGAAAAGGTCATAGGCTCAACGGAAACCTGATAACTCTCTTGTGGATTGCTGGCAGGAAGCATAAAATGCTAATTACGTTTTAACGCGGGATTAACCAGTTTCGCCTAGCGTATAGATTGGTGCAATTTGTAACAGGATTAGGGCATTGTCTGAAGGTACGTCTCTCTCTAGCGCGGATGTCGCGAAGTTACTGCAGGATCCCAACACCGAAAATAAGGCGGCAGCAATCAGTAAGGTTGCCTCTACCTATAGCGGTGAAGGCTTAAGCGATACCGAACGGGAAATTGCAGAGAGCATCTTCCGACACATGGTAAAGGACGCTGCGGTTAGGGTGCGTCATGCACTTGCCGACAGCCTCAAGGATAATCCCGACGTGCCGCACGATGTGGCGGCCACGTTGGCGCGCGACGTGGATGAAGTTGCTGTGCCAATGCTCAATTTCTCCGAGGTTCTTACGGACGAAGACTTGACGGAGATTGTGCGTACCAAAGGTGAAGTCGCGCAGATGGCTGTTGCCGGGCGTGAGGTTGTTTCCGAGGGGGTTGCGGATGCGCTGGCAGAAAGCGACAGCGAAAACGTGATCGCTACGCTGGTTGGGAACGAGGGCGCGCAGATCAAGGAAAGCACCTTTGGCAAGGTTCTTGACAAATTCGGTGATAGTGAGGTCGTGCAGACACCAATGGCAAATCGCGGCAAACTGCCAATTGCGGTTTCTGAGCGACTTGTGACCTTGGTGTCCGAGCAACTGCGCGATCATATCATGACCCACCATGAGGTTTCGCCGGGTATGGCGAGCGACCTGCTGATGGAAAGCCGCGAGAAAGCGACTATCTCGCTTTTGGAAGGCGGAGAGGCTGAAAGTGTGCAGGCTCTTGTGGATCAATTGCACGCTCATGGCCGGCTAACGCCGACGCTTATATTGCGGGCGTTGGTGATGGGCGATACCACCTTTTTCGAAGTGGCGATGGCAAAAATTGTTAATATCCCGGTAATTAACGCTTATCAACTTGTTCATGATAAAGGCGAGACCGGGTTAAAGCGTTTGTTGGAAGCAGCCAAGTTTCCGGTGAAAGCTTTGCCGATGGTGCGTGCGGCGCTTGATGTTGCGGACGAGATGGTACAAACCGGCGGCGATAACCGCGATATGTTCAAGCAATTGATGATCGAGCGTGTGCTTACAGCGGTTGAGGATTTGGTTGATACCGAAAATCTTGATTATCTGATTGGTAAATTAGAACCAGTTGACGCAGGTAATACGGACGCCGCTTAAGCCTGTAGCAAGTTAAACTAAAAAACGACGGTAGCCCCTTGGGACCGTCGTTTTTTCTTGCTGATTGTGTTTAATTGAGTACGCGCGGCAGCCACAGTGCCAAATCGGGCCACAAAAGCAATGCAATCAACCCCGTAAGCTGCAGCAATACAAACGGAATAATACCCCTGTAGATATGCACAAGCTTTATGCTTTCAGGTGCCGCACCTTTCATATAAAAAAGCGCAAAACCAAATGGCGGTGTCAGGAAGCTGGTTTGCAGGTTTACAGCCATCAGGATCGCAAACCAGGTTACCGTCATAGAGGAATCGGGCAGGTGGGTGCCAAAATCCAGCTTGGCAATGATCGGCGCGAATACTGGAAGGACAATCAGTGTGATTTCAATCCAGTCAAAGAAGAAACCGAGAATGAAGACGACAATCATCAACAATGTCAGGATCGCCCAAGGCCCGGTCCCGGTTGTTTCCATAATATGGATAATGGCGTCGTGCCCGCCGAGAAGGGCAAACACATAAGAAAAGGCGGTCGCACCGACAAACAGCCCAAACAGCATCGCTGTAGTGAGTGCGGAACCCTCAAGAACTTCCTGCAGTGTTTTGACGTTGAGTTTGCCTTTGAAGGCAGCGAGCAATAGCGCGCCAAAAGCGCCGACGCCGCTTGCTTCCGTGGGGGTTGCTACGCCGCCGAAGATCGACCCAAGCACCGCAGCGATCAGCAAAATAGGCGGTACAAAACTTTTGATGACGCGCACCACCGTTAACTGGCCTTTGGCTTCTCCCGCCGACAAGGCGGGTGCGAGGCTAGGGTTTATCCAGGTGCGCGCAAGGATATAAAGCAGATAAAGCGCCGCCAGGAACAGGCTTGGTCCGATCGCGGCCATAAACAACCCTCCCGCTGAGGTTGACAGTAGGTCTGCCATCACAACGAGCATGATCGAGGGCGGTAGCAGGATGCCGAGTGTGCCAGACGCCGCGATTGTGCCGGTGGCGAGCGACTTGTCATAGCCGCGCTCTAACATTACGGGCAGCGCGAGTAGTGTCATCATAACAACGCTGGCACCGATAATGCCGGTGGTCGCGGCGAGGATCACACCAAGAATTGTAACCGAAAGTGCCAGCCCGCCGGGCACACGGCGGGTCATGAGTTGAAGGGTTTGTAAAAGCTCGCGCGCAACGCCGCTGCGCTCCAGCATTGTGCCCATAAAAATAAACATGGGGATCGCAACAAGCACCAACTTATTAACAACACCGCCGAAAATACGGCTGACCACCAAGAAGAAGCTATTGTCGTTTTCAATCCCCAGCCCAACAGCCAGAAGCCAGAAGCCAAGTCCCACGCCGCCCAGCACAAAGGCCACCGGAAAGCCTGAGAACAATAGCGGGATCAGGACAATAAACATCAGAAAAGGCAAAAATTCGATCAGCATATCCATCAGCTTGTCCCCTTATTATGGTCAAGCCGGTTGAAGCAGGTTTTCTCTGCTAAGGTCTTTTTACCAAAAAGAAATATCAAGCTGTCGAATGCCTTTGACAAGCCAGCGAGGCCAAGCACAGCGAAGCCAATGACAATCATGGATTTGATAATCCAGCGGTGCGACAAACCTGTAGCCGACGCTGATGCTTCATTATATTCGATGCTGTATGCGGTATAGTCCCAGCCGAATATCAGGATCGCGGCCACATAGGGCAATAAGAACAAGAGACAGCCCAAAAGTTCGATTATAGCCGCGGTTTTGTTGCTCCAGCGCTCAGACAACAGCTCAATACGCACATGAGCATTTTTAACATAGGCCCAGCCGAGGCACAGTAAGAACAGGGCACCGTGTAAATGCCACTCCAGTTCCTGCAGTTTAGTGGAGCCAATCACAAACCAGCGGCGAAGTGTTACGTCGGTGACGATTACCAGCATCAACACCAGGATCAACCAGACAGCCATGCGGCCAATCAGGCTGCTTGTGGCCTCCAGTCGCCGGGAAAGGGAAAAAAGAGCCTGCACGCAGCTAGTCCTTCAAATAACCGCGCTCGGCCCACCCGCTATATTTGGCGCGGAAAGCACTGAGGGACGCCCAAACTTTGGCGAAGGTGGGGTCTCCGGCAACGAGTTCAGCAGAGACAGTATCCCAGGCGGTTTCAAGTTCCGCGAGTATCTCGGGTGGCCATGTGTGCAATTGTACGTCTTCGGCTTTCAGCTTGGCGATTGCTTCTGGTTGCAGCGCTTCACCTTCCGACACGCCGTAGCGCACATTGGCGGCACAAGTTGTATCAATCTGTTTCTTTTGCGTCGCAGAAAGTTTGTTCCAGGCATCCAGATTGATCATCAGCTCAAACATAGTCGATTGCTGGTGCCAGCCAGGGAAATAATAATGTTTGGCAATTTCGTAGAAGCCCATCTTTTCGTCAACGGCTGGCATTGCATACTCGGTGGCGTCGATGGTGCCAAGCTCCAGCGCCTGATAAATCTCGCCGCCTGCGATGAGTTGCGGTGCCGCGCCTACTTGCTGTAACACCTTGCCACCAAGCCCAAAGAACCGGATTTTAAGCCCTGCAAAGTCCTCAATGCTGTTGATTGGTTTCTTGAACCATCCAGAGGCCTCGGGTGGGGTCATGCCGCAGATAATGCTGTGAATATTATGCTTATGGTAAATTTCTTCAAACAGCGCTTTGCCGCCGCCGTAATCATACCAGGCGAGATATTCGGGCGCAGACGGCCCAAAGGGTACGGCAGAAAAAAGCTGTAATGCCGGTTCTTTGCCTGCCCAGTAACCGGGTGTTGACCATCCGGCCTCAACCGCACCGTAGCTGACGGCATCAAAGGTTTCGAAAGGGGGGGCAAGGACGCCGGGCTCGAAAAACTCAACATTGATATTGCCGCCCGAAACCAGGCGCAGGTCGGTTTCAAGCCGTTTGCCCATGGTGCCAAGCTGTAACAATGTGGAAGGGTAGGTGCTGGTCATGCGCCAATTTACCGGATCACCGACAGGGGCTTTGACAACCGCGCCCTTTTCGGTTTTTTCCCCGCAGGCAGCAAGTGCTATGCAGCCAGCCAGCGCCGCCGTAAGCGCTGTTGCACGCCGTATCCCCATAACTCTCCCCTATGCCCCGATTGCCGGAGCTTTAACTGAATTTCTTTAGTGATTGACCCAAGAGAATATATAATTTGCCCATATCTGATGAAATCAATGTTACCGACATGGTGTTACCTTTGTCGCCCATCATAGCGCGTTCCATCATGCCTTCAAAGTCGCGGCAATAGCGCGCTACAGCTTCTCGGAATTCCGGGTCGCCCTTGAATTTTTCGCCAATTACCTTGCGTGTCTTGCGGTCGCCGATTTTGAGGGTTCGGCGCATGAATATGGATTTGTCCCCTGCCAGATACCCTTGCCATACATCGTCGGGCAGGTCGTCGGAGAGCGCCTTATTGATGTCGATTGATGTCGATTGCAGGCTTTCCATCAATAGCTGTGACGTGCGGGCAAAGTCATTTTTGGTTGCAGATGTGATACGTTTTTCGATATCCGATGTTTTCTCGATAAAGCTTTCGGCACGTTGCGTGATTTTGTCAGCTTCGGTGCCTAGGCGCATGGCGAGAAGCGCGCTTTCTTTTTCGGCGTGGTCGGCGGTTTCCTGATAGTCGCTTAGTACACGGGCCAGGGTCGCCTGCATTTCTTCCCTTAGGAAGGTGATGCGTTCATTAGCCTCGTTGCCGATTTTGTCCATGGTTGCCGAAAGTTCGACACCTGTTTCATCGACATTTTTCCTGAGGTCGGTTTGTGCGCGCTGGGTCTGGTCCATTAAGGAGGCGCTTGCAGAATCAAGCCTGTTCGCGGCTTCCATCGAGCTTTCGGTGAAGTTTGCAACCTCTTTGCCCATCGAGTCAGACGCGCGGTTCAACTCTGTGATCACGCTTTCCGTTTCTTCGCGGATACGGCCACGTTCGCCAGCAAAAGCTTCCGCGGCGCTGCCAAGCGCAGAGCTGGTGTCGGATAGTTCGCTTTTAAGCTCGCTTGAACGCTCGCTGAGTACAGAAACAGCGGTGTGGAGTTTTTCTTGGGAGCCTTCACCCGTTTCACCAACTTTGCTGATCAACTGGACCAGTTCACCGGATTTTTCACTTAGGTTGCCTTCAACGCCAGCCGCGGTATCCTGCAGTGCGCGGCTATGGTCAACAAAGCGCTCAGCCGCTTCGATTACGCGGTCAGCCGCTTCGCTGGACGCGGCGTTTAAAACTTCGCGCTGGGCGGTCAGGTCTTCTTCCAGCCGGGCTAGTTTCATTCGGGTTTCATTAAGAACCTCGGCAATCACATCGCTCTGTACCGTCATTTGAGCCCGCACGGCAGAAAGCTCTTTGCCGGTCTCTTCTGATTGGGCTGCAAGCTCGGCAGATTTTTCAGCGATACCTTCAGCAGTTTCGCCCATTGAGGTTTGCACTTTTTTGCCTGTGCGGCCCAGTTCTTCGATCTGTTCTTCGACGCCAGCCCGAAGCTGTCGAATATGATTGAGTGTGCGGTTGGCCGCATCTTCGGCTTGGCGTACGGCTTCGTCGCTGTGCTCGCCGATAGTATGCATGGTTTCGTTCAAGGCCGCTTTGGCGCGCTCCAGGCCGTCGATCAGCATCTTGTCGGTGCTGGCACTGTGTGCTGCAATTTCCTCGTTTGTACGGCTGGCCATCTGCAAAAGTTGTTCATTCAAGGCTGCGCCAGTGTTTTCAGCGCGCTCCAAACCCTGCATCATGATCTGGTCGGCTTTTTCAGCGGTTTCACGCACGTTTTCCCCTGTGCGTTCGCTCAGTGCCATCAAATGCTCGTTTAGCTCGGTACTTGCTGATTTGGCACGCGTCAGGTTTTCCGTAAGGAATTCATTGGTTTTTTCCGCTTGTTCGTGCGCGGCGTCGCTGGTGCGGTTGGTCATTTCGGCGAGCTGCTCGTTGATTTCAATGCTGGCTGCTTTCGCGCGCTCCAATCCTTCCCTCAGCAGCAGGTCGGTTTTCTCGGCGTGTTGAAGTACGGCTTCACCAGTTTGGGTCGTTGTATCCAACAGCTTTTTGTTAACCTCGCTGCTGGCGGTTAGCGCATGGTCGCAGTGGGCCTCCAACGTTGTCCCTGCTTCATCAAGCAGGCTTTTGGCCTTATCCACGGTCTCGATGACGCGTTCTGACATCGCTTGTGCTCGGTCAGAGAACATATCACTTACTTCGCTGGTTTTATCGAGCGCTTCGGCGGCTGCGGTGCGCACTTCGCCCACATGTGTTCTAAGGCTTTCTTCAATCTTGGCAGACTCTGCGGCCGCAAGCTCAGCAAGATCATGCAAAACAGAACCCTGCGTTTTCATATGCTCAGAAAGCTCAGCGGAACGGCCCTCAAGCCCTTCCACATCATGTCGAAACCGTTCCATGCCTGCGAGCGCACTTTCGGTTGCCGTGTGCAGCCTAAGTTCGACATTTTCGGCTATTTCTTTTACATCATCAGCGCGAGAAGTGACCTTATCTGTCGCGCTTTCCATTCGGTTTTCAAAGTCAATCGTCGCTTTGTCGATTGTCTCGAAGCTTACATCAATGCGCGCACGGGCCTGGTCTGCAGTATATTCCACGGTGCGTCCTGTGCCCTCCAGTTGGTTTGCCATGCGCTCAACCATTTCTTCAAGTGCCTTGAAGCGGGCTTCAATCTCTTTGGTCGTTTCACCGATTGCACCGCGTTCGCGCTCCAGAACGTCACGGATGCTGGTGGTGCGGGCCTCTGTATCTGCGGCGGCCGAAAAAAGACTGTTGATCTGCTCCTGAAAGCGATCTTCCAGGTTTTTAATGCGGTCGCCAGCGAGGTCAGCGACTGCGTCAATATTCTGTAATTCCTTTTTTAAGGTTTTCGAAAGCTGTGCCAAGCGATGTTCGGCAGCCTCAACCGGCGCAATTGCTTTATGGAGATTTTGGGCAACCGCGAGACGACCTTCCAGCAAGGGATCGGTACGTTGAAAGGCAAGCGCCACGAGCCAGAAGATGGCAACAGGTGTGGCATAGCCCGCGACAAGAGCTGCAATAGAAGAGGCCGATGCTAATAACTCTGTCGTACTGGGCGATTGAAGCAGATAGAAAATAGTAGCTGCCGTCCATAACAGTGTAAGCGTGCCAGCAACGAGCACTGGCGCTAACCGGCGTGTAGTGCCAGCCGATTTTTTGTTGCCAGTAGTTGGAGGCTGCTGATCTTTGACATCAGCGTCGCCGGTTTCGGGAAAATCCATTTCCGCTTTTGACATTCCGTCCCCCTTAACAGACCGTTTTGCCAGCGTTTCGCTCTTATGCTTTCCGGCAGCCATGTAAGTACCCTTAAGTTTTAGAGCCTACGACAGTTTTCCAGGTGATTTCCAGCGCTATGCGCATTCAGTGCCCTTTCATTTGATTGCGAACTTGTGGCATAATTGCGGAAGGGAGCGTTTCTTCGGATTAAGAAGGGGCTTAGTGATGGCTGGAACCGCCAAAAAAGACATAATTTCAAAGCCTGCAGGAGCGGGCAGACCCAGCCCGGCACAGTTGCGTTATCTGAAGCGCGGCCTTGACCAGGCAGGTGGAAAATTACCGCTTTTCGACCGGGACGGCCAACGAATCAATGAGCAGACGATTCGATCCTGTATGAAAAATGGCTGGTGCAAAAGCTGGTCAAAGAACCCGATCAAGCCCGATTGGGTTGTGTGTAAGCTAACGGCAGCAGGCCGCGAGGCCGCTAAAAAAGGGGAGTAATTTTGGGAGAATCCAAATGGGATGAGGCTATCATATTGGATAACTCTCATTTGTCGGGCTTTACGGGTGGGGACCCGGATTTTGAATGCCAGGTTCTTGATATATTTCTCGCTAATGCGCCGAATTATCTGGAAGCGCTTTGTGCTACCAATCAGGTCGATTGGAAATCCACAGCCCATAAACTAAAAGGTGCGGCGCGCAGCATCGGTGCATGGCGCCTGGCGCGTGCAGCGGAACGGGCGGAACATTTGGGAAGCCCGGCAACGGGCGATCCCCGTCGTACGGAAATTATAAAGATACTGGCTGAGCGGCTTGCTGATCTGGTTGGTTATATTAAAAACCACCAAAAGGCACTTCGGGGCTAAACCTTTTTGAAAATTGGGAAATCCCGACCTGGACGGGGGGAAGTCATTGACCTTTCCCGGTATCGCACGTACAAAAATGTCAATGATTAGGTAAACCGACTACGCCAAGGGGCGCTTATGAGTGATTATGATTTTGATCGGTTGAATGTACTGCTTGCTGAAGACAGTCCTTTCATTCGTTCGCTACTTGTGAACTCTCTCAAGGTATTGGGTGTGGGGAATGTTTTTGCGGTTGAGCACGGCGGCGATGCGATCCACTTCCTGCAGCGCGTTAAAAATGAACCGATGAAGGTTGGTGTTCAGCAGATTGACATCGTTATTTCCAACTGGGATATGCACCCCATCGACGGCATGATGCTGCTCAGGTGGGTTCGTCGCCACAAAGACAGCCCAGACAGGTTTGTACCGTTTGTGATGATTACCAGCTATACCGAGCCAGAGCGTATTTTGCAGGCACGGGAAATGGGTGTGAATGAAATTCTGGCGAAGCCCTTTACGATCAAAAATATTGGTGAAAAGCTGATTTCTATAATCGAGCGCCCACGCCAATTTGTGCATACGAAAGACTTTTTTGGCCCCGACCGTCGTCGCCAGCGATACGAGACTAAAACTGAACGGCGCATTTTGACTGACAAAAGCGAAGGCGTGGAGATTATCCGTGGCTAGCAACAAACCTGTTATCGTACGTTTTTATCGTTTCCAGAACCGGCTTAAAGAAAAAACCGCTGGTTTGGCCCCCGGTACGACATCCATTTCACCAAAGGCGTTAGAAGAGGCCGAAAAAGCGCTTAACAAAATGTCGGAAGATTATCCTGATTGGGTATCCGGCCTGGTTGTGAAGTTGCAAGAGCAGCACGGGCGCTGTGTGGATTCTCCCGAGATGCGGCCCGAATGCTTCGAAGAAATTAATCATATGGCACACGATATGAAAGGGCAGGGTGGCACCTTTGGTTACCCATTGATTACATCGTTTGCGGATTCGCTTTATGGGTTTACGATCAAGCGTCCGGGCGAAATTAGCGACAATCAGATTGAGCTTGTTAAATCGCACCTTGATGCAATGCGTGCGGTAATCCGTGGACGCGTATCTGGCAGTGGCGGCGAGATCGGCCAGAAGCTGACCCAGAGCCTGAACGAGGCGATCAACAAATATGAGGCTGAGAATTAACTTGTAGGGTTTCTTTCGGCACATACACAAAGAAAAGGCCGGTCAGTTTGACCGGCCTTTTCTTTTTAGGTGTTATATGATGCCTATTTCTTTTTAGCGGCGCGCTGCCGGAGCTTAAGTGCGTAATCCATAATATGGAAAATCTCATTTTGCTCGATGGTGCCACGCACCAGATGCGACCAGGGGCCAATTGCGTGCGCGGCCACATCGTCACCGCCGTGGGTCTCGCTTTTGAGCGGGTAAGCCGATTGTTGGCGGAACGTAAGTGCCAGCACTTCTTCCTGCGTCAGGGTCGCCCGCTCCCCAGTAACAGCATTGGGGCCGTTTTGGTAACCTGCCGTAGTATAAGGCTTGCCGTCTTCCGCCATAATATATTCATCGCTGGCCATGCCTGGGCCAGAGACAAGCCCAAGGATCGGATTGCCGCGCTTGGGGTAGCCTGCCATCGTAAAAGTATGGCTGTGGTCGGCGGTCACGATGATCAATGTATTCCTGAGATCTACCATCTCAAGCGTTCGTTTGACGGCCTTGGAAAGTGCGACGGTTTCATTAAGGGCCAGGTTGGCGGCGCTGCCGTGGTGTGCATGGTCGATGCGCCCTGCTTCAACCATCAGGTAATAACCCTTTTTATTCTTCGACAGCATTTTGATTGCCGCTTCGGTCATGTCAGCCAGTTCAGGCTCGTTTTCGCTGCGCATTGGATCGAATTCCATATGCCCGGCACTAAAGAGGCCAAGGAGCTTGTCTGTTGACGTTGTGTCAACGGCATCCAGTTCGGTCTTGTTGCTTACATATTTGGCGTTCGCCGAGGATGTCACCCATTCTTCAGCAATGTTGCGGCCATCGGTGCGGCCCCCTTCGCCGTTGCCTGTGGGCAACATATAGCGCGTACCGCCGCCAAGCGCGACTTCAAGGCCGTTCCCGCCCATATCACCAAGAATCTGCGCGGCAATATCAGGGCAGCCGTTTTCTTTTGCCTCTTCGGGTAAGGAAAAGTCCGCCTCCCAGCCGCGGTCGGGGCTGTGGGCGTAAACCGCTGCAGGCGTGGCGTGCGTAATCCGTGCAGTGCTGACGACGCCCGTGCTCATGCCAACCTGTTCGGCATAATAAGCAAACGGTTTGGGTGCATCCTTGAGATAATCTTTGCAGACACCGCGTTTATGCGTTGGGGCTGTGTTGATTACCCCCATTTCGGTTTTAGTGCCCGTGTTGAGGGCGGTGGCAGTTCCTGCGGAATCCGGCACCTGGGCGTTGACATTATAGGTTTTCACGAGCGCTGTGTTCGGAAAGCTCTCAAAGGATAATAAGTTTTCTTCGCCCGGCTTGCCAGCTTGCTGGCCTTCCAGGATGCGACCTGCTGTCAGTGTTGCAACGCTCATGCCGTCCCCAATAAAGAGAATGACATTTTTCGCACGACGTTTGTTCACGCGCTGAGTGGCGCGCGCTTTAACGGCAGAGGCCCCGTCTGCAAGCCAGCTTGCGGTTGTGCCTGTATAATCAGATGGGTCGGCAGCGGGGCTGGCCGGTGTCGGTGCCGGAACACTTGTTGCGCATCCAGCCAAAAGAGCTGTCAACAAGACACTATATTTTTTCATTCTATGCTTCCTTAAAAATACTTCGCTCGAATGGCCAGTTATCTGTGGACACCAGACAGCTTTGATATGGCACAGACACGTTCTCGGGGCAACGTTATTGGCAAAAGTGAAAGGCTCATGGGGTGTGGCGCCTTTTCAGATTCCTTAAAAAGTGCCGAAAATATATGTCAGAGCCACAGGGTAGGGTGCATAAATGTAATCCAGGGTAGGAGTTTATCTCTAAAGGTTTATCCCAAAGGGAATAGGGGTTAGCGACAAGTCGCAAATTACTCTCAATCCATCGCTTGACTGCAGCAATTGCAAGCGATTGCCGTATTATTGGCCTATCAGCTGGCGCGGTTGCAAAACCAACTCATAAAAACAACTGCCAAAAACAACTGCCAGCGAAAAACGACACATTGGTTTAATGCATCAATTATGATGGTGAGGAGAAGAAAAATGACCTTTTCAAAGATTTCTAAAGCAGTAGCAGCCGCCTCTCTTGCTGCAACTATGGCACTGACAGCAGGCGTATCCGCAAACCCGGTGAAACTGCAGAGCTGGGCTGAGGACGCAGGCGAGGCCGTAAACGACGTGATGAAATACCCAAACACGCGTATTATTGGTAGTGGCAATGGTCGTGTGACTTTCCGCGTGACGGTTAACCGGGACGGGGACGTGATTTCAAGTGACCAGATTGCACGTAATGCAGGCGCGACCTTGAATGTAGCTGCCAAAAAAGTGGTAAAAACCGCTGACTTTCCTGCTCTGCCCGCGTCATATGATGATGATACGCTGACATTTGAACTGCGCCTTGCTTACGGTGTTACCGGCATGGGCGGCAGTGAAGAAGATTTGCTGCGTCAGGGCCGCGTTACGAGCCGTCAGATCGCCAAAAAACATGGTCCAGCGATGGCTGCACTTCGGATCATCCCTGCGGCGGACTAACCGCGCAGACCAAGTTATAATTTGTTGGTACTTAAATATAAAAAGGGAAGGTCCGACCTTCCCTTTTTTGCGATCAGATTTTATATCAGTATCTAGCGTAATTCTTTCATGGCTCGATCAAGGCCATTAAGCGACAGTGGGAACATGCGGTCGCTCATCAATGTTTTGAGCATCTGGATCGATTGGCTGTAGGTCCAGTGTTCTTCCGGTATCGGATTTAGCCAGGCCGACTTCTGATAAATGCTGGTGATCCGGTTCATCCAGACCTCACCGGATTCTTCGTTCCAATGTTCTACTGAACCGCCAGGATAGGAAATCTCGTAAGGGCTCATCGAGGCGTCGCCAACAAAAATTGCTTTATAATCATGAGGATAAGTGTGCAGCACATCCATCATGGGGGTGGTGTCATTGTGGCGGCGGCTATTGTCTTTCCAGACACGCTCATAGGGGCAGTTATGGAAATAGAAAAACTCAAGATGTTTGAATTCTGTACGTGCCGCCGAGAAAAGTTCTTCGCAGACTTTGATATGCGGGTCCATTGAACCACCAACATCAAGGAACAAAAGAATTTTTACTGCATTATGACGCTCGGGCAACATCTTGATATCGAGATACCCGTTATGTGCGGTTGAGCGAATGGTATTGTCTAGGTCTAATTCCGTGGCTTCACCCTCGCGCGCGAACTGCCGCAGTTTCCTGAGAGCAACCTTGATGTTGCGAGTGCCAAGCTCCACACTGTCGTCCAGGTTTTTATATTCGCGTTTGTCCCATACTTTGATGGCGCGGCCATGGCGTCCTTCTTTCTGGCCGATGCGCACGCCAGCGGGATTATAGCCGTAGGCACCGTAAGGGCTTTTTCCCGCGGTGCCGATCCATTTATTGCCACCCTGATGGCGCTTTTCCTGTTCTTCGAGGCGCTTTTTGAGCGTTTCCATAATCTCGTCCCAGTCTCCCAGGGCTTCGATTTTTTTCATTTCCTCTTCGCTCAGGTAAAGCTCGGCCATTTTTTTGAGCCATTCGTCCGGGATTTCAGCGGCTTCATCGTCAGCAATAAACTCGATGCCCTCGAAGGTTTTGCCAAACACGCGGTCGAACTTGTCGAGGTTCTTTTCGTCTTTCACAAACACTGAGCGCGATAGATAATAAAAATCATCGACACTATAGTCTGCGCAGCCAGCTTTCAGGGCATCAAGGAGTGTTAGATACTCCTTGATGCTCACGGGTATGCCGTTGTCTTTCAGCTCGTAAAAAAAATTAATAAACATGTTGCTTCGCTAGCTGGTTTTGCGGCGGTTCATAAAGGCGAGCCGCTCAAAGAGATGCACATCCTGCTCGTTTTTAAGGAGTGCGCCGTGCAGCGGCGGAATGAGCTTGCTTGGATCTTTGGATTTTAACACATCAACTGGCAGTTCTTCTGCCATCAAAAGTTTGAGCCAATCAAGGAGTTCGCTCGTGGATGGCTTTTTCTTCAGGCCTGGTACTTCGCGGATATCAAAAAACACGCTGAGCGCCTCTTTGACCAGATCATGCTGGATATTGGGGTAATGCACGGCGATGATGTCGCGCATGGTCTCAGGATCAGGAAATTTGATGAAATGAAAGAAACAGCGACGCAGGAAAGCATCGGGCAGTTCTTTTTCATTATTAGAGGTAATGATCACAATCGGGCGATTTTGAGCTTTGATGGTTTCGCCGGTTTCATAGACATGAAATTCCATGCGATCAAGTTCAAGCAAAAGGTCGTTCGGGAATTCAATATCGGCCTTGTCAACTTCATCAATCAACAAAACCGGCGTTTTATCGCGTTCGAACGCTTCCCATAGTTTGCCTTTTTTTATGTAGTTTTTGATATCTTTGACTTTTTTATCACCAAGTTGGCTGTCGCGCAGTCGTGAAACAGCGTCATATTCGTAAAGCCCCTGTTGGGCTTTGGTTGTGGATTTGATGTGCCATTCAATTAATTCCATGCCAAAGGCGTCGGCGACCTCAGCGGCCAAGACGGTTTTGCCTGTCCCGGGCTCACCCTTGATCAGAAGGGGGCGTCTAAGCCGTGCTGCAGCGTTTACCGCAATTTTCAGATCTTCGGTTGCTACATATTGATCGGTGCCGATAAACTGCATGCCGGGATATCTCCTAAACAAACTTGAACATAGTTGTCTGTCTTGCGGCAAAATTCATGGCAGCTTTTCCGCCAATATTCCCGCATGACTATCTGAACGTGTGAAATAGCGCATGGTGTGATTTTGTCCAGCAACAAAAGTAGATGCCGGGGCTGGTGCACACAAACACAAATAGCCCGTTCCACGACCTTCTTGCTTAAGGTGCAGAAACAGGATGTAGGGCGCGGTGCGCCTTTCAATTTTAAGCTGCGACTAGTGTCGCAACCTAAGCTTTATCATCAACCACCAAGCCTTCGGGGTCCCGGAACTTGGAAATGATCTCCAAGATAGTTTCCGGTGGAAACTGGCTAATCACTTCGCCAGAATCAGAGTCGATACTTTTATATATGTACCGCCCCGTAGCGTGATCTTTATCGATGCGCAGTTTGGTATTGGAACCAGTCTCGCCGATAAATTCATCGATAGCTTGCGCAGCCTTTTCCAAAGGATCTTGTCCTTTTTCCAAGGTGACGGGTTTTGATACAGGCGGCGTTGGTGCCGCTTCACCCGCAGGTGTGCTGTTGCCGCCGTTAAAGCGATCAATGCTGCCAGCCTTTACGGGGTCTCTGGCGTTTGCAGATTTCAGGGTAATTACCTGATTGCCGCTTTTCACATTGCTAATATCAGTCATTGTTCCACTCCAAGCGAATTCCTAGCTCGCTCAATCCTTTAAATAGACGCTATGCCACTTCCTGTAAAAAGGTGGGTCCAGGGTGTCCAGGACCCACCCAATTTACTTATCGGAAGAGACCAAGAACTGTTGATGGCGCTTGATTAGCGATCGACAGTGCCTGCAGGCCAAGCTGCTGCTTCACTTGCAATGCCTGCAAGTTGGCAGATTCTTTAGCGAGATCCGCGTCAACAAGGTTACCAATACCAACTTCAATAGAGTCAGAAAGTTTATCCACAAACGTTCTCTGCAGTTCCAGACGCTTCGCGCCGGAACCAAGCGCTGACAGCGCAGTGTTCACGTTTGCAATAGATGACTCTAAGAAGCCCACAGCAGCAGAAGCGAGAGCTGATGAACTGATTGACGTTCCTGCGGAAATTGTAACTTTAGTTCCCGCCAAGGATATATCCTGAGCAGCAACAGTAATAGTGTTACCACCATCGTCACTGGTGATGGCCACAATAGCGGAACCACTGTTTTTAACATTGTTTGTGCCGTTAAATTCAGCGTTGTTTACGATCGAAGTAATTTGATCGCGCAATTGCTTGAAATCGTCGTTGAGAGACGTACGGCTTGCTGTATCCAGACCAGAGTCTTTCGCAGCAACCGCTTTTTCTTTCAACTCAATCAAGAGATCTGAAACTGCTTCGCCAGCAGCGATAGCAACATCCAGAGTAGAACTTGCGCGGTCAAGAGAGCCTTTAACAGCATTCAGACCAGCTACGTCACCACGTAGCTTTTGCGCAATAGCGAAGGTTGCAGCATCATCTTTGGCAGACGCTACTTTTTGGCCGGTGTTAATCCGGCTCTGAACAGTATTAAGACTGCTACTTGTTTTATTAAGGTTTTGCAGCGCGAGGAACGCACCTGCGTTGGTGTTTACCGAAAAAGCCATTTTGCTTCTCCTTTTTGGAGTTTTTATCGGGCATTTTGCCCTTAGGACTTTTTGTCCTAGTATCATTGATGCAAGGGTTATGCCAGAGAACGGCTTGTGGATAAGTCATGTAACTATATGATATTAATAGAAAAAAATGAATTTTAAAATGAACCATTATCAGTTTTAGGAGGTAATAAGTGCCTAGCTCGGCAAAAGGTGCCGAGCGCAAATATGGTAAGTGGGAAAAAATTGCCGCACAAGAATTTGGTGCCGCCAGCTAATTTTAAAATTTTCAGCAAGTGCCCAAGCGTATCTGAGAGTAATGGTGGGAGCCAGAGGGAGCCAGAGGGAGCCAGAGGGATTTGTTAAGAAGGCTATAATGGTCCGCTCTAACGCCAGAATTGACAGGCATTGCTGAGGCTGGCTGACGGAATTTGTTGGCTGCGTGGGGGATTGGGTTCTTCTGCCAATAAGGTGCGCTTTTGCTGATGAACCTTATTAGGGGTTTGTTGCTCTGTTGGCCGGCGTAGACTTATGGAGACAAAACTGGCCCAAGCAGTTGCTGTGCATCAGGTGGGCGTGGGGAGTATATAAAAAAAGGGCCTCGAAAGGCCCTTTAAGTTGGTGATTCCTAGGAACCACTTACCGGAATAGTGAAAGAACTGTTCCAGGAGCCTGGTTGGCGATTGACAAGGCTTGTAAGCCTAGCTGCTGCTTCACCTGCAGTGACTGCAAGTTCGCGCTAGTCTTGGCCAAGTCGGCGTCAACAAGGTTACCGACACCCACCTCGATAGCATCAGACAGCTTGTTCACGAAGGTCTTCTGCAGTTCGAGGCGGTTCGCGCCAGAACCTAGTGCAGAAAGAGCTGTGTTCACGTTGCCGATTGAAGATTCAAGGTTGGTAACGGCTGCAGAAGCCAGTGCCGCAGTGCCGATAGAAGCACCGGCAGAGATCGTAACATTCGCTGCAGAAAGCGACAGATCCTGAGCGCCGATCGTAATGGTGTTACTGCCTGTATCGTTTGTAATAGCGACAATTGCACCACCGCCTGATTTTACAGCATTAGTGCCGTTGAATTCCGCATTGTTCACAATTGATGTGATCTGATCACGAAGCTGTTTGAAGTCATCACTCAGTGATGTACGGCTGGCAGTGTCAAGACCAGAGTCTTTTGCTGCCACAGCTTTTTCTTTCAGTTCGATCAAAAGATCAGATACGGCTTCACCCGCAGCAATCGCCACATCAAGTGTTGAAGTTGCCCGGTCAAGTGAGCCTTTTACGGCGTTAAGACCTGCAACATCAGAGCGAAGTTTTTGCGCAATCGCAAATGTAGCAGCATCGTCTTTGGCAGATGCTACTTTCAGGCCCGTATTAATCTGGGTCTGAGTTTCATTTAAAGAAGCGGTAGTTTTGTTGAGATTTTGCAGGGCTGCAAACGCACCTGCATTGGTGTTTACTGAAAACGCCATTATGTGTCTCCATTCTGAGAGTTGTAGGGGCATTTTGCCCATAGAAGCATTTTGCTTCCGCTAGCGAATGTCGCAATTCTTATGCCAGTAGTAGAGGAACCCTAGAGGTGAGCATTAAGGTGTTGTTTTATTTGATATAATTTTTATATTTTTACAGCTTTAGGGTTATTTTGGGCCATAAATTAAGGCGAAAGAGGCAAATATTGCAGGTTTTTGCGGCAGATATTGCCTATCTGCACTGAACGGGGGGTAGAAAATGCCGAGCACCTGAGTGCTCGGCATTGCGTACTTTATCCTTGGAACAGACTGATGATCGCCTGTGGCCCCTGGTTCGCAATTGATAGTGCTTGCAACCCAAGTTGCTGCTTCACCTGCAAAGCCTGCAAGTTGGCAGATTCTTTGGCCATATCAGCGTCAACAAGATTGCCGATGCCAATTTCAATCGAGTCTGAAAGTTTGTTAACAAAGCTTCGTTGCAGGTCGAGCCGGTTTGCACCTGACCCGAGCTGAGAGAGAGCTGTGTTGACGTTTGCTATTGATGACTCGATATTTGCGACCGTCGCAGATGCTAGGGCCGATGTACTGATAGAGCTACCAGCAGAGATCGACACCACGCTTCCTGCCAGAGACAGGTCTTGCGCTGCGATGGTAATGGTGCTGCTTGCGTCGTCATTGGTAATTGCCACGATGGCATCGCCGCTATTTTTTACGGCATTAGTACCATTGAATTCGGCATTTGCTACAATAGAGGTAATCTGATCTCGAAGCTGCTGAAAGTCGCTGTTCAGCGAATTCCTGCTCGCAGTATCAAGGCCAGAGTCTTTTGCGGCAACTGACTTCTCTTTCATTTCGATTAGAAGATCAGAGACAGCTTCACCGGCTGCGATTGCCACATCGATTGTAGATTGGGCACGATCGATAGACCCTTTGGCAGCATTCAAGCCTGCTATGTCAGCCCTGAGGGACTGTGCTATAGCAAACACTGCTGCATTGTCTTTCGCTGATGCCACTTTCAATCCTGTGTTAATCGACGTCTGTACACCTGTCAGCTGATTACTGGTCTTTGCTAGATTTTGAAGGGCCGATAGTGCAGCTGCATTTGTATTTACGGAAAAAGCCATTTCGTGTCTCCTTTTGAGATTAATTGAGCCTTTCTGCTCTCGGTCTCACGTAGCGCAATCTATGTGCCATAGCTAACTATCTGAAAAATATATATAAATTTAAATTCTGTCTGTCAGAGAAGGGTGGGGTGGAAAAATGTAACAGGCAGTTTTTGCCGCAAACTCGGCGAATAGTACAAAAAAAGGCCCCGAAGGGCCTTTAAACGGAATTGATTTTTGCTCTTACCTAAAGAGCGAGAGCACCGTTCCAGGAGCCTGGTTGGCGATCGATAAGGCTTGTAAGCCTAGCTGCTGTTTCACCTGCAAGGATTGCAGATTCGCACTGGTCTTGGCCAGGTCGGCATCAACAAGATTACCGATACCCACTTCGATCGAATCAGACAGTTTGTTCACGAAGGTCTTCTGCAGTTCGAGGCGGTTCGCGCCGGAGCCAAGCGCCGACAGTGCCGTATTGACGTTACCAATGGAGGATTCGAGGTTTGTCACTGCTGCAGAGGCAAGTGTAGCGGTGCCAATTGTCTGCGCTACGCCAATTGCGACAGTTGTGCCTGTTAAGGAAAGGTCCTGAGCCCCAATGGTAATGGTGTTGCTACCTGTATCATTTGTAATGGCTACGATAGCGGAGCCACTATTTTTAACGGCGTTTGTACCGTTGAATTCCGCGTTGTTCACGATTGAGGTGATCTGATCGCGGAGCTGTTTGAAATCATCGTTCAGAGAATTTCGGCTTGCTGTGTCGAGGCCGGTGTCTTTTGCTGCAACGGCTTTTTCTTTGAGTTCAATAAGAAGGTCGGATACGGCTTCGCCTGCGGCGATTGCCACGTCGAGTGTAGAAGTTGCCCGGTCGAGTGAACTTTTAACGGCACTTAGGCCCGCCACGTCAGACCGCAGTTTCTGCGCGATCGCAAAAACAGCAGCATTGTCTTTGGCAGACGAAACCTTCAGGCCCGTGTTAATCTGGGTCTGGGTTGTGCTCAGTTCGGTTGTTGTTTTATTGAGGTTTTGCAGGGCTGCGAATGCACCCGCGTTGGTGTTTACAGAAAACGCCATGATGTTATCTCCATTCTGAGAGTTGTTAGAGCCTTTTGCTCAGAGAAGCATTTTGCTTCCGCCCAATTTATTAGCAAACACCGGGCCAAAATCTGCTGTGCGCTGCCAATTTTTATAAAATATTGAGATTCCTACAGAATTTCCGACGGTACTGTATGTGGCTGTTTATGCCTCTCAAGCTTTCAGTAAAAAAATGCCAGAGGGTGCACTTTTTACCGGGTTGAGGCGGGTAAATTTTGCCGCCTTGGTCCTGCGAAGGAACTTTTTTCCCAGTGTGCAACCACCAGAACGGGCAGTTACCAGAACGGGCAGTTACCAGAACGGGCAGTTACCAGAACAGGCAGCCATCAGAACAGAATACAGCCAAAATAGGGGACAGGCAGAATAGGGGACGGGTAGAATAGGGGACGGGTAGAATAGGGGACGGGTAGAATAGGGGATAGGCAGAGCAGACAACCACCAGGCTAGGGAAGCACTAGAACGGGGAACAATCAGAACAGGCTTCCGGGTTGCCGCCAGAACAGGGAGCCCCAGAACAGAATGCAGCCGGACTTTGCATTGGCGGCGGCGAAGCAACTACCGTCGCAATTGAGCTGAACTAAGCATTCAGCCGGAAAAAGAAAAAGGGCCCCGCAGGGCCCTTGCGATAGGAAAAAATCCTATGTTTATCTCTGAAAGACTTACCTGAAGAGTGAGAGCACTGTTCCAGGGGCCTGATTGGCGATCGACAAGGCTTGTAAGCCTAGCTGCTGTTTCACCTGCAACGACTGCAGGTTCGCACTGGTCTTGGCCAGATCGGCGTCAACAAGGTTACCGATACCTACCTCAATCGAATCAGACAGCTTGTTCACAAATGTTTTCTGCAGTTCGAGGCGGTTCGCGCCAGAACCCAGGGCAGACAGAGATGTATTCACATTAGCGATAGAGGATTCGAGGAAGCCAACTGCCGCAGAGGCGAGAGCAGACGTACTGATAGACGTGCCTGCAGAGATAGTAACTTTTGCGCCGGTAAGTGAAATATCCTGTGCAGCGATAGTAATCGTATTGCTGCCGGTATCGTTTGTAATAGCGACAATTGCGCTACCGCCGTTTTTAACTGCGTTTGTGCCGTTAAATTCAGCGTTGTTCACGATTGAGTTGATCTGTGAACGAAGCTGTTTGAAATCGTCGTTTAGGGAAGTCCGGCTTGCTGTATCTAGCCCGCTGTCTTTCGCCGCAACGGCTTTTTCTTTCAGTTCGATCAGAAGATCGGAAACCGCTTCACCCGCCGCGATTGCTACGTCAAGTGTTGATGTAGCACGGTCGATTGAGCCCTTAACCGCATTCAGACCAGCAACATCGGACCGCAGTTTTTGCGCGATCGCGAAAGTTGCTGCGTCGTCTTTGGCAGACGCAACTTTCAGGCCCGTGTTAATCTGGGTCTGGGTTTCGTTTAAAGAAGCAGTGGTTTTATTGAGATTTTGCAGGGCTGCGAATGCACCTGCATTGGTGTTTACGGAAAACGCCATGATGTATCTCCATTCTGAGAGTTGTTTGAGCCTTTTGCTCATGAAAGCATTTTGCTTCCAGTCCTTATCGAAGCATATGTCGTGCCAAAATGGCGGATTTCTAAGCTTTTGAGCATGATGCCTATGCTAATAAAGGCTTTCTTGCCGATAGGATTAAGGGGATTGGGGCTAAAAATGCTGCCAAATAACATGGGCAACATGTGCCGAGTGGGCAAAAAATACCGAGCAAAAGGGAAAGATATGCCGAGGGCTGCTGGGGGGCTGGCAGGAGGGCTGGCAGGTTGGCAGGTGTTCGGTTTGCCTGTGATTAGTGGTGGTCTACGATCAGCCGATCAGCCGATCAGCCGATCAGCCGATCAGCCACTCAGCCGATCTCAGGCGAGGCACTGCGAGCCAGGCCTCTGCGTATTACCGGCTATAGGCAGTTATGTGTCTGTTGCCACAGCCAGCGGAAAGCGGTGCCCTTAACATAGGCTGCCCTGATGCGCGGAATTCAAAACGAAGGTGCGCGGAATTCCAAATGAGGGAAGGGGGGTGCAATAAGGGCACGCCAAGGGGGAAGAGCCTATAGTGTCGCTAAAAGGGAGCAGCCTATAGTATATATAGCCTAGCCGACTGCAGCGCGTTTAGAGCACCGAGTTAATAGGGTTCACTGCGGGCGGCGGCGTATCCTGCTCGGCTTCCTGGCTAGCGCTCGCCTGCTGTTGCAATTTAGCCTGAGCGGCAAGGCCTTCCATAATCGTTCTGTTGATATTGATCAGATCGTCAATCGATTCCTCGCCGCGCACTACAGCCGATGAATGTTTGGAGACAAAGATCGACAGGGATATGATGCCCGCGCGCAGGTTATCCGGCAGGGCGTTGCCCTCGGTGCCGCAATCTGACGAAAGCGTAGACCACATGCGCCGGTTCCAGTCCAGCACACTCACAAGGCTCACGTCGCGAAGGCCTTTTTCTTTGGCTGCGAGCATTGCATTAGTTACTTGCACGAAAAGTCGATATTCAACCTGGCTAGGCGTCTCGGAAGACTGCTGTGCTTTTTGGTAGGCTTGATACGACATCCATATTTCCGGTATTGTTAATCCAAACTAGTCTGCCAGGCCCAGTCGGGTTTGCTCAAAGACGATAAGTTTTTTGCAATTGATCAGTGCTTTATAATAGTTGCGTTCCATTACGTAGCGGCTAATTTTTACACAATTCTCAACCGCTTCAGCCGTACTGATCGCATTCATAAACTCTGTCATGCGCACCACGAATTCCTCGTAGTATTTATTATCGGGTTCGCCCTGGTCCATATACATCAGCATAATCGGAAAATAGATCCGCTTTGCCGGTGTATCCACGTCTTGCTCTTGTAAAATATCCTTTTCTCGCAAGATCGAAGCTTTGTTATGAACGATTAAAGTCGTCCGCCTATCGGCATTTGCAATTACTGCGCCATTTATGACCAGCTTCTCATCTGGCTTCAAAGAAAGCTTGAGCGCCATATAATCCTCCCCATGCTATTTGTCCATCATGATGGCAAATAGGTTTCAATCTTGTTAACTCATTATATCATAAGGAATTCATGCCGGGTAGAGCTACTATTTTGTTTGGCATTTGGCTTGCAAGTTGTCGCTTTAGGCACTTACTCTGTTATTGTTGCAGCTTTTGCATTTATTTTTTTGGGTTGGGAGGCTCCTGTGGCCGCGGGAAAACGTAAAACACGAAATAAAAAAACAGCCGTTAAACAAAAGAATAAATGGGAAGAAATGGGCCTGAAGAAAACAGGCATGTCAGTCAGCGAACTGCGCCGGGCGCTTAAAAAAGGCCAAGAATATGCTGAGCTGGAGCAGTGGGAGAAAGCACTGCCGGAGCTGATGAAGGCATGGGAAGCCATGCCAGATGACGTTTCCATCCTGACGCTGCTGTCGCACAGCCTGGCACAGCTTGGTGTAAGGGATAAAGCTGTTTTGATCCTTGAGCGAACGCTCGAACTGCATGGTGCAACGCCTGAAATCATAGGCGTTATGCTCAATTTGTCGCTGGAATTGGCCATGCATGAGGTCGCAGCCAAATTATGCAGGGTTTTGATAGAGGCAGACCCGAATAACCCAAATAATTATGTTAATCTGGCAACAGCTTACACCGGCATGAATATGCTGGATGAGAGCATCGACATGCTGCAAAGTATCATCCCGATGTTCCCTGAGAATTCAAACTTGTGGAATGTTTTGGCGACGCAGGTACGCTCGCGGGATGGTGTTGACGCCGCAAGCGTCTTCTTCGAAGAGGCTCTGCGCCTTGCACCGAATGATTTCAAAATTCTTAGCAACTATGGCCACAGCCTGTTGATGAAAGGCGATTGGGACAAAGCGCTTGAACTTGACTTGCGCTCTATCAAGGCGAACCCGAATTCTCCTGAACCCCGGCTCGGCGCGGCTCAGTTGCTGTTTTACAATGGTCGTTTTGATGAGGCCTGGCCGCATTATGAACACCGCCTTAGTACACGCCGCCGCGTTAGCCAGACGCAGATTTACACCCACGGTATCGATTCCTGGGAAGGCCAGCCACTAGAGGGCAAAGCCTTGCTGGTGACAGCAGAGCAGGGTATTGGCGATGAAATCCTTTTTGGAAATCATCTGCCGTATGTTTATGACCGGGCCAAAAAACTTGTGATCGGCTGTGATTACCGTCTGGTGGATATCTATAAGCGCCGTTTCCCCAATGCCCATGTGGAGCGTTATATTGATCGGATGGTTTCAGGATACAGATACCGGAATTTCCCAATGGCGCAGCATCTGAACGAAGAAGGTGAAATGCCAATTGATTATGCAATCCCGGTATGCTCGTTGCCTAAGTTCGATTGGAGTAAAACCAGTGATCTGAAACCGCACCCACAAGGGTTTCTTTGGTCGGATCCGGAACAGGTAAAAGATATAAAAGCACGCTTTGCGGCAATGGGTGACAAACCGAAAGTGGCGCTGGCGTGGCGAAGCGGCCTCATTAACGCCGAGCGGTCTTATATTTATGGAAACGTGGAGGGCATGGCCCCCTTGAAGGAACTTTCTAAGAAGGTTGATTTCATCAATATTCAGTACGGCGATACGACAGATGAACTGGCGCGAGCCAAAGAAATGCATGACATTACTATCCATGCGCTTGAAGGCATCGACCTTAAGATGGATATCGACGCTAATTTGGCGATTATGGAAGCCTGCGACCTGGTAATCTCAAGCTGTTCTGCGCCGGGCCAATTTTCGTTGGCGGTTGGCGCGCCGACGATTTTGGCGGCAGCTTCCAAGCAGTGGTGGGCTTTTGGCGGCGGCAGCAAAGTGCCGTTCGCTGTGGACGGAGAATTGATCCTGGGCGGTGAGATTGTCGATTGGGATGATATCTGGACGCGCATTTCGAATAATGCAATGAAGCGGTTGGGGCTTTAAAGCCGTTCCGTCCGTAACGCAGAGGTTACCCCACGGCATCCCAACGGGTTGCTTCGCCCTTTTTGACCGAGGCAATCAGCCTTTTCCCAATTAATGTTGGTAAATGTTTTGGCTTGAGGCCAAATCCTGGGCGTACACACGCAATATCGGCTTTGGTGAGTATATGGCCGATTTCCAAGTCTTTCGCGAAATACAGAGAGCGCCTTGATTGTATCGAGCCTTGCTCCTGATCTATAGGACCGTAGCGTGCTTCGCCGATTGATGCGTGTGCGATGCGCACTGAATCGGCCATGCGTTTAAACTCATGAGGTTCGAGCGAAAAGGCGGCGTCTGCCCCGCCGTCGCTTCGGCTGAGTGTAAAATGCTTTTCGATAACCTGCGCGCCGAGGGCTGTTGCCGCAACGGGGACAGCTTCGGTGAGTGTATGGTCCGAAAGGCCGATTGGCACATCGTAACGCTTCGCCATATCGTTGATAGTCTTGAGGTTTGCTGCCTCGGGCGGTGTCGGGTAAGCGCTGATACAGTGCAGCAGCATGATTTCAGTGGCACCTGCACTGCGCGCGGCTTCCAGCGCGTCCTCAATCTCTTCAGGGACAGCAAGCCCTGTCGACATAATGATGGGTTTGCCGGTGGCGGCACATTTTTTTATCAGCTCAAGGTCGACAAGTTCGAAAGACGCGATCTTGTAGGCTGGCGCGTCCAGAGTTTCGAGGAAATCGACGGCATCAAGGTCAAACGGGCTAGAAAACATGGTGACACCGAGTTCCGCAGCATAGTCAAAGAGTGGCATATGCCACTCTTTTGGTGTCATCGCCTCAGCGTAAAGGTCATGATACTTCTGGCCGTCCCACAGGCCACCCTTGATATGAAAATCGTCGCCGTCACAATCCATGGTGATTTTGTCAGGCTCGTATGTTTGCAGCTTAACGGCGTCCGCCCCGGCGTCGACTGCGGCTTTGACCATCTTAAGCGCGCGTTCTTTGTCACCCATATGGTTGGCTGACAATTCAGCAATGATATAGGGGGGCAGGTCGGGCCGAATTTCGCGGCCATCGATAATGGGAAAGATTGTCTCTGCAGGCTTTGCAGTCATAAAGCGTCAGTCTCCGGTAAGGGCGTCAGCGATACGTTCGGCCCCATGAACATCGAGTAATTTGGGAATGCGGTTTGTAATTTCAGCGCGCTCGTCCGGTAAATGCCACAGGCGTTCGGTTTCAATCAAAATTTTATCCAGCATTTCCGCGGTGTCTATGTCACCATTATCTACAGCAGGCAGGATCGTGTGGCACCAGCTAACATGCGCTCCCTTTACCTGATTTTGAGCGGTAATCGCCAAAATGGTCGGAATACGGAATAAAGCAAGTTCGGCCACCGTTAGCCCGCCAGCGCTGATCGCCATGCGTGCGCGCTGCATGATTTCGGGCAGATTATCACTGTTATGGTGATGGATCAGGTTTTTGATGCCCAGGTTGGCCAGCCTCTCCGGGTTTGGATAGGCAGCACCCGTTACGGCTTCGATCTTGGCGTCAGGCAGTAATTCCGCAATCGCAGACGCAGTGCGGATTGTCATGTCCAGATGATCGCTGCCGCCAAAATTGATCAGGATACTGGCGTTTCCGTTTGGGTTGTTTGCGTTATCTGCTTGTGCATTTTTGGCCTGTAGGGCTTTATACCCTGCGATCATTTCCGAACGGAAAGCGATATGCTGCGGGCCTAACAGCAATGCTGCGTTCGGTGCCCACGCCGTGTAGGGGGCTTTTTGGGCGTGCGGCGAGGCGTTTACCACCACATCCGCATCACAGGCTTTGCCGGGCATGAAATCATCAAACCTTAGCCGTCTGACGTTGGTGCCGCTGAAAACACGCTCATAATCGTTGCTGAAAAGATAGCCGTCGATCAGGATATAGTTGCCGCCCAATTCTTCTACAATTCGTTTGAAACCTTCCGGGCTGTTATCTTTATCCGTGATGCGGAATACTTCAACTTTGGCTTTGGCAAGGCGTGCCAAAAGCGCATCAGGAACTTGATGCATTGCAAAAACAACGGTGTAGCTGCGAGCTACAAGGCACTCTGCAACGGCAAGGCATCGCATCGCGTGGCCTATCCCCATTTGGCGATTGGCGTCGGCTCTTACCACTAGTATTTTACCGCTATCTGACATCAATGATCCGCGTTAATTCCTTAAGGACATCATGGCCGTCCCAGATAACATCAATATCAAGCGCATTGCCAACAGGGACAATCCTGTCGATTCCGCGCAGTCTATTGCTGATAACAAACTCTGATAACTCAGACGGCTCAACGCCCAAATAGGTCAGGGTCTGATATTTCTTATTCACGATATGGGCCACTTCGTCGAGCGTCGCGGCGTCATATTCATAAAACAGGCCGTAAAGGCCGCGGAGCTTGTCTGTGTCGGCAGGCAAGTTATGAAGCTGAACCCGCTGCACCGGCGCCGAAAGTTCGGTGATAAGTTTTTGCCCTGCTGTTTGGGTAAAACCCGATAGCAGGCGGGTGTAACGGTCAACCGCCTGCACAGGTTCGATCGAATAATTGCTCTCTGTGTAGCTTTTTAGTGCCTGCCAGAAACGGCTTTTGCCTTTGGCATTGCTGCTGTTTATCCACACTATGAGGTGCGGGGAACTGCAGGCATTTTGGTCCATTTGCAGCGTGTCATTAAAGAAACCTGCGGCAGCGCGTTCCAGCGGTTTGTCTGGCATAGCGGCGATGGTTTCCGCATCAATAACTGCAAAGGAATAGCGATCGGCGAAGGCGATTTCTGTTGTGCGTGCTGCGATGGGCGATTTGCGTACCTGGGCAATAGTTTTATCGCCGCCCCATATGATGCGCACATCGCAAACGGCCGAGAACTCGTCTGTGGCAAGGCTGGTGTGGTCATAACGCACAAAAGCATTTTCCGATCCGAGCTCTTGAAAGCGCTTTTCTTTAAATAGCTGCGAGAGGGCACTCAGTACCAAGTCAACAGATTGGCTGCTTTTGCTGGGCAAGCGCACAATATTGGCATTACCGGACAAAAGCCCAAAAGCAAAGCTGTAGAAAGCGTTGATCGGCACGTTACTGGGGCTGATATGAAACGCAAGCCCCCGGCCAAGGCGTTGTTTTTTGTCGTGAACATGTTTTGCAAGCTGTTTGAGGTGGGCCGTACGGCACCAGAAAGCAAAGGCCATTACGTCCGGCAGTTTCTTGGCTTCGGGGGTTTTCATAAGCGCTGCAGAAAGGGCGGTCAACAGACTGCAACCAGCTTCGTTGAAAGGTGTGTTTCCACGCGGCTCGGCAGGTAAGGTGCCCGTTAGGCAGTCAATAACAGAGTTAGGCTGCATATGTATCGCTGCACCCCCTTATTTCAGCGGCTTTCGCACGACCATAAATTTGGAAATATTTGCCTTTGCGGCCACAGGCACAATCATCTTCCCCTATGATTTTGCCCATATCTTCCGTGAGGATACTGTGGCCCGGATAACTTTCCGGCAACAAGGAAACAAGCTGTACAAGGCCCTTGGTACCAAACGGTGCGACATTCAGTTTTTCATCGCGGATGATAATATCTGAGAAGATCGAGCAGTGCAGGTGGCCTTCGCCGCATTCGGTGAAGATCGAACCTGTTTGCTCGACCATGCCATAATAATTATGGATGCGCTGTATGCCTGCGATTTCCTTAAGCAGCTCTTTATAGTGATTGTTGTCAATAGCCATGCTCTCCAGCTTTTTCCAGCCGCCACCGTGGAGAAGGATTGCGCGGCGCAAGTCAAGCTTTTCGTGGATCTGCTGTAGCGTCTGGATAAAATGCTGGTAGATGATTGAGGTGAAACCAAATATGAAAACATCGCTGCTGCTGTATTTTTCACAGAAGGCCTGAACTCGCTCAAGGTTTAGCTGCATATTACTGTCGAGCGCAAAGGTGACGTCGCGCCCGAACATGGAGAAACCAAGAATGCCAGCACCGCGCGCCGAAAAACTGTGACGGCTCTTTACGGTTTCTTTGGCGTCGATTACCAGCATTGGCAGGCGCTTTGGACCAATCAGGTCACTAACGATTTTTGCGAGCACTTTGGTTTGCATTTTCGCGGTGTTTTTATCGAGAAATATCTTTGAAACACGCTGGCCGCTGGTGCCTGAGGAAGTCATGGTTTTTTGTACCATTTCCTGTGTCACACTTTTAAGCTCGAATTCCTTGAAGAGACGTACCGGCAAAAATGGCTGTTTTTCGGCGTTTTTTACCGTTTCTGGCGGGGCGTTCAGGCTTTTGAGCATGTCACAGTAAATGGCACAGTTTTTAAAGTGGCTTTTTGTGAGGCGACTAAGCTCGTGGGCGTAGAGTTCGCCTTTATCAGCGCGGTCCATCGCGTAGGGCGGCAGCGCCAGCAATGTCTCAAGCTGTGTCATAACAATGTCTCATGCTGTGTCATAAGGCATCTATCCTGCCGCAAAATCCATGTTAAGCAAGTGATAGCTTATTTTTCCGTTATCGGAACGTGGAATTTTATCAATGGGAACAACAGTATACCCCTTGGGCGGGATATTGGTTTTGATTTTAAGCAATTCCCTGACGCCTGCTATGTCATCGCTGCCCTCAAGGTAGATCCGCATCTTGTCGTCTTCACCGCCGCAGGCAGTTTTATAGCCCGCCTTTTCCAAGAGGCTTTCAACTTCCACCAGGTTAATCCGATTGCCATACAGTTTCAGGAAACGCTTTTTCCGTCCTATAATGCGGAAATAACCGTCAGTGTCCTGCTCTGCAATATCACCTGTTCGTAATACCCCATTGTTTTCATTGCCTTTTTTTAGGTCTGCTTTGCAGGTAGCATAGCCGAGTGAAACATTCGCACCCTTAAATACCAATTCTCCGGGCATATTCGGAGCGTCGAGGCGTGTTCCGGTTTCGTCTTCGAGCCAAAGCTTGCCGCCGGGCACTGATATGCCCACACTTGAGCTTTTTTCTTCAAGCATATCTGCCGGAACATAGGAAATTCGTGCCGTCGCTTCCGTTTGACCATACATGATGATGAACTTAATGCCTTTATCCGCGCAGCTTTCACGGAAATAGTCGACAAGGTCACTACCCAACTTTCCGCCCGCCTGGGTTATGTAGCTAAGGCTTGGTAAATCCATCTTGTGAAAACGTAGCTTCTTGAGCATTTCATAGATGAAGGGCACGCCGCCAAAGGTTGTTACTCTTTGTTCCTTAAGAGTATTCCAAAATTTTTGGCTGACGAGAGATTCTTCGGAGGCGACGATTGTTGCGCCTTTGAGCAAGTGGCAGTTGATGATTGACAGCCCGTAGCTATAGCTCATGGGCATTGTTGTGATCGCGCGGTCTGCAGCGCAAACGCCAAGATATTTAATGATTTGCGCTGCATTGCTGGTGATGTTGGTTGCGGAAAGGCGGACCAGCGACTTGCTGCCGGTGGAACCCGACGTGGTTAGCAGGAGCGCTAATTCATCATTAAGCGCGTGGCTTTGATGCCCTGTGCCATACAGACCGTATCCTTCCAATAAACTTAGCGGTTCACCAAGGTCAAAGGCTTCAGCCGTTTCTTGCGACGCAAAAACATGGGCAGGCTCATATTGTTCAAGGATGGCCGAAAGGTCGGCCGCATTTGTTGCAGAGGGCAGCATCAGAGGAACCGCACCGAGCCTGAGCAGGCCAACATAGGCTGCTATCGCCGCATAGCTGTTGCTTGCGATGAAGGCGACTAGGCCCCTGGCTTCTGCTGCGTTTGCTAATGTATCGCCGTCCGTTACCAGTTGGCTGTAGCTACGCGTATGACCACCATCCACAATAGCTGTAGCTTCTTTGAAGGTGTCTAAATGCTCAAATACAGCCATAGTGTTGCCGTTTGCTCATAAAAAACGACGCTGGCCGGGGCGCAGCGTCGCATTTCTTGTTCATGCTCGATTACGCCGTTGCTGGAAGCTGGACAGGCGTACGGTCGATTTGATCTTCAGGGAAGATGTCATTTGCATCAAGCGGATTGAAGATTGTGGTGCCGTCACGTTCCAGGTATGTTTTTACAAAATCCTTGTCCTCACCAGCAAGGCAAAGATTGCTATGCTCACGGAAGGGTTTGAATTTAAAGCCATTTTCAGCAATTGAGCGTAGCGATTGTTCTTTGACATTGCCAATTTTAATATGCACATAAGGGCAAACCAAAACGTCGCCAATTGGTGTGATGTACATGCGGTTCACGGTATTGCATCCGAGGATTTCTTCGTATTTGCGGTCAAACGGATTCCAAAGGTTACGCAGGATATTTTTATATTTCTTACGCATTTCAATCAAATGCGCTTTGTCGGCTTCATCGACCATAATTTCACGTGCTTTTTGCCACATGCCGCCTGGCGTCGCCACATTCAGAAGCGTGGTATATTTTTGATCCTTGGAATATTCGACCAGATTTTTTATATCCTCGGAAAAGGCATTATAGTGGCCCACCGTAATGTTAAGGTACGGTGACATACCTGCGTCCTGCACGTGCTTCAGTGCTTGAATTGCGCGTTTCCATGAACCTTTTTTCCCGCGGAATTCATCATGGACCTCTTCTTCCATGCTGTCGATGCTCACAGAAACCCTGTTCACACCAGCCTTTGCCAGACGTTCGGCCATGTCGGCGTCCATGAACCAGCCGTTCGTGGTTAGGTAAACATAAAAGCGAGAGGTATCCATAGCCTCAAGTGTTTCGAACAATATATCCGGGCGCAAGAGTAACTCGCCGCCTTGTAAGTCCCACTCAAAAATTCCTAACTCGTGTGCTTCATTTGCTACGCGGCGAATAGTTTCCGGATCAAGCACATCTTGTACATGATCACCCTTGGGAGAGTTGGTGAAGCAATGCTCGCACCTGAGATTGCAGGCGTTATTGAGATTGAGGTCGATGCCGCGCTGCTTGGTGCCTATCTGCCCGTTGTTCTTGCGAACATAGTTGTGAAAAGCTCTGAACTTCTCGACGACAATTGGTTTGTCTAATAGGGCCATCTTGCTTCCATCCTGTCCTGCAGTAGGGCGAGTGCCCCATCTTCTCATTGGGTGAGAGAAGTCTATATCACTGTAACATGCCTGCTTTTCAAAAGCAGACAAAATTGGTAGGAGTTAGATCAGTTGATCGTAACACCGTATTTTGCCATCAGCTCTTTTCCTTTTTCAAAAGAGCTGAATTCGATGATGTCATCGGTGTCCATCGCGATATCAAAAGTATCCTCAAGCGCGGCGATCAGGCCCATGTGACCGATCGAATCCCACTCAGGGATTGCGTTATATTCCAGGTTCTCCTGTAAAACGCTTAGCTCAATTTCAAAGCTCTCGACGAAGGCTTCTTTATATTTTTCAAGGTTACTCATCTCAGCATTAGTCCTTTAGGTCTTTCGAGTGCCAGCTTATATTCAGTGTTATTTTACTTTAAGTTTCTTGTGTAAACCACTCAAAATAATAAGTTTTAGTTAGTATAAAGTGCCAGGTTTCTTTTGAAGCGTACCATTCCAAAGAAACCTGGGTAATCTATTCAACTTTTATGCCATCTGGTGTGATGCAGCCTGTGTCACCGGGCTTTACCGGACGTGCTTTTGGGGTTGCCAAGCCTTTTTCCACAAATTGGTCGAGGAATTCACGTACCAGGAAAAAGTCGAGCTCCAAGAGCTCCGCTATATCCATAATGCTGTGCTCGCCGTCCATCAGAAACTGGATGCGCTCCACATTTTCACGCCAGCCAGGCACATCAAGGCCAAGGGCAGCCGACATTCCATATTTGGACAAATAGACCGGGCCCTTGAAACTTGGCACGGGGATGTAATCTGTTTCCAAGACTTCTATAATACGCTGGAGGACCCATATGGTCTCTTTCAGGTGATAGTGACTGAGATTTTCCAGATTATCGCTGTCATAGTGGTATTCGCGGTGCATCAGTCGGCCAATTCCGAGCGTTGGGATCTGGTATCCCGTGCCATTATAAAATGTCTCGTCGTTGCCCCATAGCTTCCTGTAAGGCCGTTCAACAGGCGTGGGAGTGTGGCTGAGCATCACGTTGCGGGTAATGGCGTCAAAGCGCGAGTTGCCCTGCAGCGATCGCTGAAAACCAAGCGGCGAATAGGTTGTAACCATATCCAGGTACACGCCCATATGCAGGTTTTCGATATTTTTCGGATCTGCTTTTTCCAGGTACGCCGCGCCGCCAAAATATTCAGGGGAAAAGAGAAAACGGTAACTATAGCGTGGCTTTGGGCCTTTTTTGAGCTGGTGATACAACTCAGCACCCGCCGCGATGCAGCCGATGCCGTCTGAGACCTGGCCGGGGTGGCATGTGTGTGCCATCACAAAAATAGTCTCGGGCAGTTGGCCTTCAACGAAAGCATCAACGACTTTAAGCGTGCCGTTGTTATTGAGATCAGCGTCAATTTCCACATGGTACTGATCGTCGGTCATTTGCTTGACGATACGGTAGGGAACCGAGAAGCCCCAATCATGCACTTGCGAGCGATAACCGTTTACATAGTGATACAGAAACTCGTCAGGACGAGCTGGGTCGGTATTAATATGGTCGCGGATCAGTTCATCACGGTTGATTGTGCCGCTATAGCTGATCGAGTGGGTCCAGAGGTGCAGAGGGTTATCGCCGTAATCAGCGAGAACTGTGCCGTCCATCGCTTTCAGTACAGCTTTACGCACATGCCAATTATCAGGGATTGTCCAAGTGAGGCAGGTTTCGCCGCTCTTTACCTCAAGGATGTCCGCATCCAGTTCTCTGGCAAGTGCAAAGGCGAACTCGTCGGTCTCGGGGTTTACAGCAGAACGATTATGTTTCCAAAATCGCTCGATTAGTGAAATCGCTCGGCCTAGGTCAATATCCATCTTTACGGGGAAAGGATATTTATGCGTGGAGCGCGAGCCTGCAATGGGTTTGCTCGCGACCAATGATTTCATATGGTCGTCGTTCACTTTTTTATCGTCACGTGCCATGGTCAGCGGTCACCCCTATGTCTGCACCGTTTCCCTCGATAGTGCCCTAGCTTTTGTTAACCAGATAGCAGGTGCAATTATTGGTCCAATTTCAAGTACTTGCCAACTAAAACATTGACGGAGTAGTCTTTTAAAGCGTTTTGAGAAAGGGCTTTCAACCCGCGATTTTTGCATCTTTCTGGCTGTTATCAACAAATGCTATTCCGTGCACGTCTTGCAGTTCGCTTTTGTCTGGGAAGGTGCCGTCATTATCGAGTGTGCGCTTCAGCAATTCGACAAATGTCTCCTCGCCTTCGGCAATGGCAACAAGATCGATGTTTTTGTCTTCAAGGATTTCATTGTAGGAAGCCGTGGGATACGGCCCACCTGCAATGATGGGTGTATCAATGCCGCGCTCTCGCAAGTAAGCAAGGCTGTCATGGAAAAAGCCCTTATAGAAGGTCATGGCACGGATGCCAATGATGTCAGGCTTATAGTCGAGAACAAGCTGATACAAGTCTTCATAGCTGTCAAAATCAATACGTGACTTGCAGAGTTTTGTATCCACTGCGCTGCCTAGTTCCTGATCGGCATAGGTGGCGAGCGCCATCAAACCCAGCGGCGGCTCCAGCACGTTATATTCGCGAGAATCTACATCATCGCTAAAATAGGTCGACAGATCGAGCATCAAAACTCTGAGGGCCTTTTTATCCCGTTTGGGGCGGGTAGGGAAGTTGGCTAGAAGCTTAGTTTTAAGGTCGGGAATACGCACGCTTTCTTCGTTAAAAGGCGTGTGGGGGCGCAGGTCTTCCCGTTTTATATGAGCGAGCTTTAGAACATCGTCGAGCGTCTTAATTTTGGGGGAAGGGAAATAGCTGTTGTATTTTTGGTTCAACTCATCCTCGCTGAATTGCTCCAATTGATGAGGGATTATACTCAAAAGACGTTCTTTATTGAGCACATAGTCATGCAGGAAACTGGCCCTGACCGCACGAGTAAATTCGGGAGGGAAAGGCAGCGTAGGTGCGAATTCATGATAAGACATGTCCTGTGAGCCCTCGATCACTTCGCGTGGGATGCCAACTTCGAGGGCAAAATGCTCCAGTTCTGTGCCTGGGAAAATTCGTACATTATGCAGGTAAGGAAAGTCGATCCATTTGATGCTTTTGATGAAGTTCAGGGTTTCCATGGCTTCATCTTCTGTCTCGGTTGGGAAGCCATGCATTGCGTTCAGCGTCAGGATAACAGAAGGGTATTTTTCACTGATATAAGTTAGATTTTCCTTGAGAATATCGACTTTCAGGTTCTTCCGCATAATTTCCTGCATTCGCGGCGCTGCATGCTCCAATGATAGGTTGATGCCAACTGAGCCACCTTCAACCATCAGATCAATCATATCTTTGGTGAGTAAATCGCCCTTAAGGCCGGTAGGGAAGAAAAACTGCATTTTGAGATTGCGCTTGAGCACCATTTCGAAGAAGCGGATAAAGCCTTTGCTGTTTACGTTGAAAATATCATCGATAAATTCAACACGCCGCACGCCCATATCATAGAGCATTTGGATTTCGTTGAAGAGATGATTGTCAGAGCGCCGGAAGTGGTTTTTCGCAGTTTTATAGATGTCGCAGTAAAAGCACTTATAAGGGCAACCCCGGGTGGCTTGCACCGCCATCGAATATTTGACGCCAGCGTGACCGATATATTGGTGGTAAGCGTCATAATCAATCAAGGATCGGTTGATCAGCGGCAGTTGATCCAGATCGCGGAACTGTTGGCGCTGCGCGGTTTTAATAATGGCCATATCGGTGGTTTTCCCTTCCCAACAAGATAGAATATCTCTCTCGCCCAAGAGAGTTTTTTGCTAGCCTAAACATCCAATTCATCTATCGTGCCAGATTGCGCTTGCCCACCCTATCAGAAGATGTCTCTTACAATCAAACCTCAGGCAGATTACTGTTAGCGGCGATCCACTAGGAAATTAAGGCTAAAAGGAACATCGGGCAGGAACGCATCCGGTGTGCGTTCGTAAAGGATATAAGTGCCCGAGATGGCACCGTTCCAATTGCGCCGGCCCTCTAGCAGGTCAACAAAAAGTCCTAAATCCATGTGCAAGGTCAGGGTTTGTCCTGAGATCTCGCCGCTTGGTGGTAGTGTGATCTGCTTCAGCACCTTTTGCCCATCTGCAATATCGCCTTCCCTGGTGAGCGTGAGATGTTCATAAAGGTTGATCTTGGTGGTCCAGTCTTGAGCGAGGCCGATGCGCCCCATTATTGTGTCATAGTTGGCCTTCGCGCTGGGAAAGGCAGTTTTCGCGCGTTCAAGATATTCATCGGTTTGCCCGCGCACGTCAGCATAATCATAAGGCATATGGCTTGCGCCGATTGTATAGGCCTGTTTGTCACACTCTTTTTCGAACCCTGTCTTAATAATGTGCCAGCTTGTGGCTTTATCTTGCCATAATATACCGTGTCCGCCCTCTAGTGCCCAAAGCCTGTTGCCCGCTGAAAGCCAAGGGGACAGATAGGCCCTTACTTCTTCAAAAGTCGGCTGTGCAACAAAGCGGGAGAGCGCACCGTGCTTGCCGCGGATCACATAGGTGCCGCCAGCCATAAAAAAATCAAGACACCCCAAAGCACTGATACGCTCAGGTAGCTCATTCAGTGCGGCATTGATGACGCGGCGGGCGGCAGCACCCCGGTCAATATTGACAAAACAGTGCGGATATTCGCTTGCAGCTCCAACAGGTAAGCAGGCAACATCAGGCGCTTTCCCCCAAGTTTTTTCACTGAAAGTCCGCACTTCTTTTAGCGCTGTTAGGCTCGTCGGATTATCAACGTTGTTGAAAAATACTTGCCCACTCTTAAGGTCGCGCACCAGAATTGACGTGTCGATATCATATTGGATAACAGCATCGATTTCTTCCTTGACCATGCTTGAGGATGGCACAATCACAACCTCAAGGTCATCGCCGAGCGTGAGGCTGGCCCAAGAATCGAGTTCGATAACATTGCTGAAACCTTGCGCCTGCAGCTTGCCAAAGAGCCTGTGGTCTCGAAAATTCTTGATCAGGATGGTGGTGTCTTTTGGCACATGTTCAAGCGTATGCACATCATGATGGTCTGGATGCAAGTGGCTTATATAAATAAAGTTGGGTGCAAGCCGTTCGATAATATCAGGGCCTTCGTTCTGGAAGGGAAAAGAAAGCCAGGCATTTTCATCCGCCGGACCAATCCAGGGGTCGCATAGCAGGCGTGTTTCACCGGCCTCAATACTGATGCAGCTATTGCAGAAATGGGTAATTTGCACATGAAGTCCCCTCGTTGAATTTGGCTTGCTCGGCAATCAAAACAGAAATATCTTTTGAAATCAAAATCATAAAGGCACAATATTCGTACGTGCCTGAAGCATGAAGCAAAGTCAGTCACCAACCAAGAGGCTCCTGTGACCCGCCAACTGATCAACACACTCAAAACGCTACTCTCGGACCTGGGCCTCAAGGAAGGTGATACCGTTTTTGTCCATTCAGGGATCGGGCCAATTTCGGGCGTATTGGGGGAAAGCAGAAAAATATCTATCTCGGAAGCATTGATGGCCTTCCATACGGCGTTATTGGAAACGGTTGGTCTGGAGGGAACGATCGCTGCACCTGGGTTTTTTTATAATTACGCCAGGAAGGGGAAACCCTTTGTTCTGGAGACATCGCCGCCGGACCGGGCGCTTGGATTTTATCCGCTGTATCTTTTCAAGCAAGAAGGTTGCAAACGCAGCCTAAACCCCCTCACCAGTATATTGGCTATAGGTAAACACGCAGAGGAAATTTGTGCGCATACATCTGCTTATGCCTATGGCATAACATCGCCATGGGCGAGGCTTGCGGAGCGGGATGCTAAAGGGCTGGTGATCGGGCTACCGTTTATGATGACCTTCATTCACCATGTGGAGGCGTTGGTTGGCCCGCCGCAAATTTATAACAAGATATTCCGCGTGCCCGTGATTGTGAACGGAAAGCCGATCACACTGCCTGTTGTTGGTGCCATGCGCTATCTCAAATATGAGATCAGCTACAAGGATGACAGGCTCAGGAATTTATTGCGTTCTTCGGGCGTGATAAATGAACGGTCGATCGGTGATGTTGGGGCGAGCCTTACCAGGTTTCAGTATCTGCAGCGCCTTTTGACGGCGGAGCTTGCCAAAGACCCATTCTTTACCCTTGCGGCCCCGCCAAAGTTTACGGCGGGCGAAGTGCCCGATGACGGTCCGCAGGGGTAAGGCGCTTATTAAAGCGCCTGGTAGTTTTCTTTAATTTTCGCGGCGATTTTGTCAGCCGTCAGGCCGTAATGCGCCAATATATCGGCATAGTCGCCAGCTTTTTCGTAACTGTCGTTTATGCCTATCATAATCTGAGGTGGTGCATTTCTTAAGGGGGCCTTGGCTTCTGCAACGGCGCTGCCAAGGCCGCCGAACAGTGTGTGTTCTTCAACTGTTGTCAGCATTTTTGTACTTGCGCTTAATTCAGCTACGGCGTTTGCGTCAATCGGCTTGATTGTGTGTATGTTGATTACTGCAGCGTCAATGCCATCTTCGGCAAGTATTTCAGCGGCTTTAACGGCCGGATGCACCATGGAGCCCGTAGCAATGATACCAACATCATTGCCGTTCCGCAGCTTAATACTTTTACCAATTTCGAAGTGATAATCTTCTTTATAAACGGGCGGGTTCGGGCTGCCGCCGGTAAGGCGGATATAGACAGATTGGTCGTGGCTCAAAGCCGCTTCCACAGCTTTTGCCGTTTCGCCGCAGTCAGCGGGAGACAGGACGGTGATGTTGGGGATCGAGCGCATAATCGCCATATCTTCAATGCAGCAATGGGTATAGCCGAGTGTACCCAAGACCACGCCGCTCGCGAGGCCCGTGAAAACCACTTTATGCTTCATATAGCCCAAATTGACCTTGATTTGCTCGCAACACCGCATGGTCTGGAAAGGAGCAAATGTAGAGGCCGCAACGGTCATGCCTTCGCTCGCCAAACCTGCCGCTATGCCCACTGCGTTCTGCTCAGCAATGCCAACATCCAGGTATTTTTCCGGGTAGGTTTTGCGGAAGCGGTCAAGCCCTGCCGAGGTTGACGTATCAGCAGTGATGACCATTAGGTCGTCAAATTCGGGTGCCAGCTCAAAGAGAGTCATGCCGTATGTCGCGCGCGACCCTATCCGCGACAGGCCGATTGCTTTGCGTTTATCTAAAATCATGCTGCGGTCCCCGTGGCCTCAAGTTCTTCAATGGCGGCTTCATATTGAGTTTTGGTCAGGATTTTATGGTGCCAACTATTGTCGTCCTCAGAAAAAGAAAAGCCTTTGCCTTTTACAGTATTAGCGACAACTGCCAGCGGAATGCCGTCACTGCGCCGTACTGAAAGTACGTCAAAAAGGGCACCTGCGTCATGCCCGTCGATTTCCTCTACGTGCCAGCCAAAACTGCGGAACTTGGAAGGCGCGTCACCGACGTCCATAATTTCTTCGCTTGAGCCCGTTTGCTGGTGGCGATTGCGATCGAGGATTACAACAAGATTGTCGAGTTTGTGATGGGGGGCAGCCATGGCGGCCTCCCAGTTGGAGCCTTCATTGCTCTCACCGTCGCCGATAATAACAAAACAGCGGTGATCCTGCCCGCGTCGTTTAGCGGCGACAGCGACACCAATACCCAGCGACATGCCCATGCCAAGGCTGCCGTTCGAGAATTCGATGCCTTTATCCCGTTTCATTACTGGGTGGCCATACAGGAAGCTGTCTGATTTTTCGAAGGTCATCAGTTCGTCGCGCGTAAGGAACCCCGCTTCATGCAAGGCGGTATAATAGCCAAGACAACCATGGCCTTTGGAAAGGATAAAGCGGTCTCTTCCAGTCCATTCAGGCTCCTTAGGCCGGATATTCATCACCGCGCCAAACAGGGTTGCCGTCATATCCACGATCGACAGTCCGCCACCAAAGTGGGAACTGTGCGCTCCAGCCTCTAGTGCCATATCCAATATATGACGACGCATTCTTGCAGCCATTTCTTCAATATATTCAATCGCTTGTTCGCGGTTTTTCATTTACATTCCTCCGTCAACGGACAGTGTTTGTCCGGTAACATAACTGGATAGATCGGACGCTAAAAACAGGGCAGTACCTGCTATTTCCTCAGGTTCGCCCACCCGGCGCATGGCAATGCGCTCGACAGTATTTTTAAGAGCGTCTTCTGGTGTGCTGGCTGTCATCATGTCGGTTTGCGTGAGGCCGGGCGCGATTGCATTCACGCGGATGCCTGCCGCCCCCAGTTCGCGCGCCATGACTTTGGTCGAGGTCATCACTGCCGCTTTTGCGCCAGCATAGGCTGCACGGCCTTCATTGCCTTCGATGGCAGCACTTGATGACAAGTTGATGATCGAGCCCTTTTTTTTACGCAACATCTGGCGTGCGATCAGTTGGCTGAACTGCATATATGAGAAATAATTCAGCTCAAACATTTCATGCATCTTATCCATGCTTGTCATAAGGAACGGTGCTGTAACGATTGCGCCCGCATTATTTACCAAAATATCGATTGGCTGTTTGTCCGCTGCAATTTCTTTGGCTGCTGCTTTAATTTGATCGCTGTCGGCAAGATCGAAACAGATCGGTTTTATCGTCACACCTGTGCGATCAGCCAATCCGGCAATATTGTCCGCAAAGGCCGAGTCTTCACGGCGTACGCACGCCCAGATATTGGCTCCGTTTTCCGCAAATAAAGTAAGAATTGCTTTGCCGATGCCACGGTTACAGCCTGTGATAACGGCGTTTTTGCCTGTGAGCATGTTGCTCCTCCCGGAAGGTGCGTTCACACTGAAATACGCTTAAAAATCATGCTTTTGTCAATCATGCGGGTTGAATATGCAAGAAACATGTCAGGAAAACACAGCGAATGTAGGTGCGAAGGTCAAGCCTTGGGCCGTAGTGCTTCAAGTACGTCCGGCATAACGATACCGAATTCAGCCTGGCAGGCCAATTCGCCGTCAACCGTACCGAGACCTGTGCATTTCCCGATACCGCGCCGCCAGCTATGGAGCTTTGTTTCCATATAATAGCGGTCACCCGGCACAATTTTCCGCCGCAAAGACATATTCTTGACGTTGGTCAGGTAAATGATTTTGCCCTTATTGCCAGGCAGCGACAAAACCGAAAGCGCCGCCATTTGCACCAAAGCTTCTACTTGCAGCATGCCAGGCATATTGGGGTCGCCAGGAAAATGGCACTCAAAAAACCAAGTATCGCCCGGCAGGTCCTTGTAGCCACGTGCGCTTTTGCCTGGAATGATTTCGTCGGCTCTATCCATCATCAGATAAGGCGGACGGTTCATTTGATACTCCAGCAATCCAGCGATATCGAGCGTTAGCGATTCCAAATCTCTATCCCTTTATAGTTTCAGAGTTTTCTATGCTGAGCCTAATTCTCTTTGCTGGTTTTTCAATGCTTCTTTCATAAAGGTTTAGAAAGCTGATAGATTTTGTCGAGAGTGGCCCTTCGATTGCATCTGCAAAAAGCATATTGACGTGAAATACACTGAACGAGCATTTTCCAGTCCTTGAAGCTTGGAATGGGTTTTGAGGACCTGTTTTGGGATTTGGGTTGAAATGCGCGGCAGGATGCCACAGGATTTCTATATGAAAGTAGCCATCATACCGGCCCGCGGCGGTAGCAAGCGCATTCCAGATAAGAATATTCGGAATTTCCATGGAAAACCGATCATTGCTTATTCCATTGAGGCTGCCAGAGAAACCGGCCTTTTTGATGAGATTATCGTCTCGACCGACGATGAAGCGATTGCAGAAACTGCAAAAGCCTGGGGGGCGAGCGTTCCTTTTGTCCGACCGGCATCAATAGCTGATGATCACGCCCCGATTATTGCTGTCCTTAAAAGTGCAGTTGAATGGTATACAAATGAGGGCAAGCTGATCGATTATTTGTGTTGTGTCTATGCTACGGCACCGTTTGTGACGGGCGATGCATTAAAAGAAGGGCTTCAGATTCTTGAGGGTTCGACAAACGCTGGCACTGCTATGTCAGTGGCGAAATTTACCTATCCGATCCAACGGGCGCTTGAGGTAGCACGCGATGGCTGTCTTGAGATGATCAATAAAGAGCATTTATTGACACGGTCTCAGGATTTACCAGAAGCTTACATGGATGCAGCGCAATTTATGTGGTGCAAACCAACTGCGGTTATGGCTGCAGAAAAAAGCTTGTTGGAGCACGGTGTTGCGCCCGTTGTAATCCCAACCAGTCGGGTCCAGGATATAGATACGCTGGAAGATTGGGATAGAGCGGAAATCCTTTACCGCGCCGCTGCTGAGCGTGCTAGGGAGGGCGCACCATGAGCCTTTCCACTACGATGAGTGCGCTCGTGTTCGAGCCTGTGCCGGAATTGTCAGACAAACAACAGTTTGAGCTGTTGGCCATCCGCAATCAACAAATCATTCGCGAGAGTAGCTATAGCAGTCATGTGATTGCAGAAAACGAACATTTAAAGTGGATCGAGCAACTGGAGGCCGACCCTGCGATTCTTTTTTATGCGGTCTGTATGGAAGAGCGGATTGTTGGCGGTGTGGGCCTTAGAAAAATTGATCCAATCGAAAAAACTGCTGATTGGTCGTTTTATGTTTCCGAACATACGCACGGACAAGGGGTTGGTTTGGCGCTAGGCGTTCGGGCGTTGGATCTGTTTTTTGGTGAACTTCAGCTCAGGAGGGTGATCGGTGAGGCACTGGTCTCTAACCCTGCAAGTTTGTCTTATCATGAAAAGCTGGGATTTGTGGAGACGCTGCGGCAGCAACATGCGGTGCAGCCTGGCGACAGAGTGGGGGAAATAGCTGTTTTTTCATTGTGGGCAGACGCGTGGCGCGTCAGGCGTGAAGAACTGTTATCTGGTATGTAACTATGACGCGGGAAGCAGGGATTAATTGCTTTGCCCAATAGAGCTAGGGTGTTAATGTTCCCGTGAAAACAAATGTTTAGATGATTTTGAAGGCGAGAAACCCGATGGCATTGACTACTTTTTCAGGATTGGATGCTGATCTCGACGGCAAGTCAATTTTAATTACAGGTGGCACAGGTTCATTTGGTAAAACCTTGCTAAAGAAAATTCTCGCGAACCATAATCCCCGTAAAGTGATTGTATTTGCACGCGGCGAATTTATGCATTTTGAATTGCAGAATTCTTTGTCGGAAGAAGAACGTACGAAAGTCCGCTTTTTTGTAGGTGATATCCGGGACCTTGATCGTTTGGTGATGGCCTTTCGGGGCGTGGATATTGTGATCCACGCTGCTGCTCAGAAACAGGTGCCTTTAGCTGAATATAATCCGTTTGAGTGTATTCGCACCAATGTGATAGGCGCTGAAAATATAGTTCAGGCGGCGATCCGCTGTGGAGTGAAATCCGTTCTGGCGCTTTCAACCGACAAAGCCGTAAACCCCATCAACTTATACGGTGCCAGCAAATTGGCATCGGACAAGATTTTTGTTGCAGCCAATGCATTGGGTGCAGGGACGTCGACAGTGTTTTCTGTTGTGCGATACGGCAATGTTCTTGGTTCGCGCGGCAGTATTATTCCGTTTTTCCGTCAGTTGATCGCGGACGGTGCGACGGAGCTGCCCATAACCGATGAACGCATGACGCGCTTCTGGATTTCCCTTGATCAAGCCGTGGAATTCACTTTGAGTTGCTTGCCGAATATTCAAGGCGGCGAGATTTTCATACCGAAAATTCCCACAATGTCGATCACAGACTTGACTGAGGCCATGGCACCACATTTGCCGCGTAAAATTGTAGGTATTCGGCCTGGCGAGAAGCTTCATGAAATTATGATTACTGAGCACAATGCCCATACGACTTATGATTTAGGGGATCGGTATTTGATCGAACCGGAATGGTCTTTTAGTCTGAGGGATGAAAGCCATCTTAAGGGCTTGTCGCCCATGCCAGAAGGTTTCGAATATAGCAGCGATAAAAATGATTTATTTATGAGTGTTGAGGAATTGAAAGAAGTGCTTGCCAGCCTTCCAGACGAGAGCAAATAGGCATGGCCGTTCTTCCTTATGGGCGTCATCAGATTGACGATGATGATATTAAAGCTGTTGTTGAGGTGTTGCGGCACGGTGCTTTGACTGCCGGCCCAAAAGCTGGCGAATTTGAGGCTGCATTCGCTGAAAAACTGGGCGTGAAAGAAGCTGTTGTCTGCTCTAATGGGACAACGGCCTTACATTTGGCGGTACTGGCTGCGGGGCTCAAGCCGGGCGACAGGGCGATTGTGCCTGCTGTTACATTTCTTTCTACTGCTAATGCGGTGCGGATGGCTGGGGCCGACGTTGTTTTCGCAGATGTTGATCCGGAAACCGGCCTGTTAACACCTGATACTCTTGGTGCTGCTTATGAGACTGCGGGTGGCCCGGTTAAGGCCATTTTGCCAGTACATCTGAATGGACAGTGTGCAGACATGGCCCCAGTGAAGGATATTGCAGAAGAAAAAGACAGTGTGATTATCACGGATTGCTGTCATGCACTTGGCGCAGAATATAAGGATGGAGGCCGCCCAGGCGACGGCCGCTATGAAGATTTTGCTTGTTTTTCATTGCATCCGGTCAAGTCGATTGCGATGGGCGAGGGGGGCATGATTACCACGAATGACAGGGAATCCGCCGCTCGAATGCGGTTGCTGCGTGGTCATGATATGAAGCGGGATGCCGCAGATTGGACGCTAAAGGATATGGCGTTTGACAAAAGTGACGAGCCAAATCCCTGGTTTTACGAGATGCATGAGCTTGCTTATAACTACCGGGCAACAGATATGCAGTGTGCGCTAGGGCTCAGCCAGCTCAGGAAATTGGATGCCTTTGTCGCGCGTCGGCGAGAAATTGCTTCTTTGTATGACAAATTGCTGGTGTCTTTGGGTAACTTTTTACATCCTATTCCACGAACGAAGTTGGCAGAATCGGCCTGGCATCTGTACCCTGTTTTGATTGATTTTGAAGCCAAGGATAAAGACCGCGCTCAGGTGATGCGAGAATTGTTGGCGGCAGGCGTTGGCACGCAGGTGCACTATATTCCGGTATCTGACCAGCCTTATTACCGAAGCCTGTATGGTGAGCAGCCCTTTAAGGGGGCGGGTTCGTACTATGGGAGGGTGTTGAGCTTGCCGATTTTTCCGGCGATGTCGGATGAGGATGTTTCTGTAGTCGTTTCAGCCCTTGAGACAGTTTTAGGCTAAAACCGAATAGCTTTTATATGCACAACAAGCATATTTGCCCCGGGCGACGATATCGCACCCGGCGGCAAATATTGTAGATACGTCATGCATCAGTGCCATTATCTTAGCTCTTACCCTTGGAAGAGAGAGAGAATCGATTGAGGCGACTGGTTGGCAATAGAGAGTGCTTGAATGCCAAGCTGCTGCTTCACCTGCAGGGCCTGCAAGTTCGCGCTTTCTTTCGCCATATCGGCATCAACTAGGTTGCCAATACCCACTTCAATAACGTCGGCCAGCTTGCCGGTGAAATTGCGGGACTGGTCAAGGGATGTTGAACCGGAACCAAGTTTTGTGAGCACCGAGTTTAGGTTATCAATGGCGTTACCAATATCGCTCACGGCCGCAGATGCACTGGTCTGTGTTGAAATGGTCTGGCCCGAAGTGATCGGAATATTTGTGCTGCTGAGCGTAATCTGCTGGTGCGCAACCGTTAGTGTCTGTGTGGCGTCTGCGTTTGTGATGGCCACGATTGCATCTGTGCCACCATCGATCAAGTTCGTACCATTAAATTCGGCATTTTGAACGATCGAAGTGATCTGGTCGCGAAGCGCTGCGAAATCCTGAGAAAGAGCTGTCCGGCTAGTGGTGTCAAGGCCTTGGTCAGCCGCCGCCACTGCTTTCTCTTTCATTTCCAGAAGTAGATCAGAAATGGATGTTGCTGCTGCAAGGGCCACGTCTACGGTGGAAATACCGCGGTCGAGTGACTGGGTTACAGCATTCAGGCCCTTCAGGTCACCACGCAACTTTTGCGCGATAGAAAAGACGGCAGCATTATCTTTTGCTGACGAAATTTTGAGGCCAGTATTAATACGAGTCTGAGTGTTTTCCAGATCTGTACTCGTGGCATTCAAGTTACGCAGAGCACTAAGTGCACTGGCGTTTACATTAATTGAAAAGGCCATTTAACCTCTCCTCTTCATGACGTTTCTACTAGGCCGATACTTCGGCTTTCCTCTTATTAAGCAATAGATGTGCCAGTTTTTTAGTCTTCATAAACTATTGAAAATAAAAGAAAAAATATGATTTTAGGAATTTTTTTCTACAAGGGCGGTAGAATGTTCTTTTTGCCTAGGGGGGAAATTTAGGAATAAAACTGCAACTTCTGCCGGGAAGGGGGTGGGAAAGAATAGTTCAGTGGGTATTCTGGCGGGTAAAATCTACCGCTTGGGTGCGATACGAGGCAAAGTAGTGCCGCCGGTTCCCGGTGTTTTCTTTTTTTTGTCGGCTCTCTTGGAGGTTGAGCTTTTGGCGCAAGCGTAGGCGCTGCTGTCACCGGCACTCGGTATGAAAGTGATGGGGCGTGCGCCGACTTGTGCTGTCAGGTTTTGTGATTGCTGACTGGAAGTCTGTTGCAGTTGCTTGAAAAGTTCCTCGCTAAATTTACCCATCACGAGGTTCTTGCCGGTGAAGAGTTGGCTGGTCTTTTGAAGCTGCATTGTAGCGGAGTGCAAAATCGCGTTTGCAACTGGCCCCGGAACCATTTCCTAAATGACCTGGTTGAGTTGAAGCGAAGTTGGTCGAGCCTGTGTCGGTAATTTGACTGCAGCGTTGGCACCGTATCCAACAACAGGCCTGTTTTTTTTGATAACTTCTTCACCCACGCTTTTAATGATGCCTTCCGCAACCGATTTTAGTCGCAAGACAATACGTGCATGGTCCCGAAGGACCTCGCGGAATTTATCCGTTATCGCGCGGATGTAGCGCCGTACGGAAGAATCCCTGGGGCCAAGCAGCCGCTCATTTGTTTGCAGCAAATTAAGCGTATCGCGGTATTCCGCCATTAAGCGGTTCTTCTGGCCGTGTAGCTTTTGTGCTTCTTTGGTGAGGCGTTTCGACAGAAGGCGCGTTTCCTCCTGAATCAATTCACTAAGGGAAATGGTGATAGTAGCAAATTTGGCCCCATGTCCTGTTAAGGCCTTAGGCTTTTCCGGCAGTGCCAGTTTTTTTGGCGCAGGTATGCGGTCGAGTGGCATCTAACCCTCCTGCAATTTGAGGAGCTCTCGGTAAACCGTATCCGCAATACCGATACCGCCAGACTTTGTAATGGCTTTACCCATTTCCTCAACCATCATGCCGCGGTAAATTGTTTCTGCGTTTCCGCCGCCCATAAAGCTATCGGTAGGTACGGTTTCAAACATCGGCTGCAGCATCTGAGACAGGAAAACTGATTCAAAATCCTCTGCAGTTTGTCTGAGAAGCTTTTTGTCAGTGTTTGTTGTGTTCGCAAGCTGGTTGGCGCGCTCCCGTGTCGCCTGCGCTTGCGCCTCAAAAACCTGTGTTTGCGCTGTATTAAGAAGCTGCGCGTCCATTACATCACCTGCAGTTCAGCTTGAATGGCACCTGCGGCTTTAAGGGCCTGCAGGATTGTAATCATGTCCCGGCCTTCAATTTTGAGCGCGATCAGGCCGTCCACTAGTTCCTGAAGCGTTACAGTCGGAGGCAAAATTGTTAGCTGTGTGGTTTCTTCCTGCACGTCTACTGCGGTGCGCTGAACTTGCTGGGTTTCTGCACCCTGAGGGGCAAATGCGCCGGGCTGCGATACTTGGGGTTCTTCCTCAACGCTGATAATCAGGCTGGCAAGCGATACTGCAACGCTGTTGATGCGAACATCTGTGCCCATAACGATCACGCCTGTGCGCTCGTCAATCACCACTTTTGCTTTTTGGTCGGGTACAACGGTCAGGCTCTCGATGTCTGTAAGAAGCTCGACAAGTGCCCGGCGATAACCGATCGGGCGGCTGATCAACACAGTCGCGGGATCCGTTGAGCGCGCAATATTGATTTTTTGATTATTATTGATCACTTCTGCGATCCTACGTGCCGTTGTTAGATCAGGATTATGCAGCGAGAGCCGCATATTATTCAGGTCGCTAAGTTCGAAAGAAATTTCCCGTTCCACAATCGCGCCGTTTGCGATACGGCCATTGGTAGGAACGCCCTTCACCACAGATGCGCCTTCGCCAGCCGCAGCGAAACCTGCTGTGGCGACAGAACCCTGTCCAACTGCGTATACTTCGCCGTCAGCGCCCATCAGAGGCGTGGCGATCAAAGTTCCGCCGAGAAGGTCTTCGGCGTCCCCCATGGAGCTTACAGCGATATCAATGCGTGTGCCCTGGCGGGCAAACGCGGGTAAAGTGGCTGTTACCATAACCGCGGCAACATTTTCCGGCCGCATGGTTGTTCCTTTGGCGTTCACGCCTAGTCGTTCCAGCATTGCGGTGAGGCTTTGTTCGGTGTAGGGCGCGTTTCTTAAGGTATCGCCAGTACCGTTGAGGCCAACCACGAGGCCGTAACCGATAAGCTGGTTTTCCCGTACACCTTCGATGGAAACGATGTCTTTGATGCGGGATGGTGTGGCCGTGGCTGCTGGGCTGATTAAAGCTGCCGCGAAAGCTAACCCGATAATGGCGGTAAAGAATCGTTTGACATTCAACATCATTTTACATCCGGTTTAAGGGCGGCGAAACTTGCCTGTGTAAACTTATTTATGCCTGTTAATGCCATTATTGTGCCAACGTTGTGTGTGGGTGTAACATTTTGAAAAATAACAATAAAAAATGTTATTATAGGTTTGGCTGGAAATTGTTGCCGACTGAGAGTAGCAATGCTTGCTCTGGGGGCACGGAAAGCATAAGTTTATACGATGAAGATTACAGGTCCTGGTCAGATTCAATCCAAAACAGTCAAGAAGGCGGCGTCTAAGCGCAGCACGGGAACGGCTGCATTCAGCAAACAAGTATCTGGCGACAAATCGGCTGATGCATCTACGGGTGTAAGCGGCTCTGCACCGATCGCACCTGTTGACGCCTTATGGGCTCTGCAGGAAGTACCCGATAGCACGGACGGTCGCTCCAAGGGGTTGATGCGAGCAGAAGAGATGCTTGATATGCTGGAGGAGGTTCGTAAGGGAATCCTGCTTGGTGCGATATCAATGCCTAACCTCAGGAAGCTTGCTGACATGGCGAGGAATCAAAAATCCAATTCCGACGACAATAAACTCAACAGCCTTCTTGAAGAAATTGAACTCAGGGCTGAAGTAGAACTTGCTAAACTAGGCGTTTAATTTCAACAACTTACCTGATTATTTTCACCCGTTAGTGATGTTCAATCTTCAATTACTTTAATTCGACTTGTCTCTAAGCTCACAAATCATTATATAACGCCGGAGCCTTCGGGGGACTTTTCGTTTGTGAAGGCTCCGTTTCACTATTGTTAGGGAGTGGTAATGACCGAGACTATGACTATAGTAGAGTTGCCGGAAGGTTATGTTCCTTCACCAGACGAAGCATTTATGAATGAGCGCCAGCAGGCCTATTTCCGCCAGAAATTACAGGCATGGCGTGACGATATTTTACGTGAATCGGCTGAAACTCTTCAGAATTTACAGCAGGACAATCTGCGCGAGCCGGATGTGGCTGATCGTGCCTCTTCGGAAACTGACTGGTCAGTAGAACTGCGCACACGCGATCGCCAGCGGAAACTGGTTTCAAAAATTGATGCTGCATTGTGCAGATTGGACGAAGGTGAATATGGCTACTGTGAAGTATCTGGCGAGCCAATCAGCCTGCGCCGTCTAGATGCACGCCCAATAGCAACCATGACAATCGAAGCGCAGGAAGCGCACGAGCGCGCGGAAAAGGTGCACCGCGACGATTGATTTTTGGAAACGAAAGCCAGGAAAGTTAACTAACGCGAGACAAATAAAACCCGGTATGTTGGTGAAAGTCTGGCAGGAATTCTGGAAAATAAATGGAATGTTGGGAGCTTCGGCTCCCTTTTTTTATGGGAGCGTACCCTTGTTTTATGGAAGCATGCCCCTGGCTCATGCGGGGGATAGGTAAAAAAAGGGGCCGGCATCCTTTCGGTCGCCGGCCACTGCACGCACTATATGTGCAGAATTGAGTTGGCTTTATTTTCGGTAAGTGTTCCTAGTTTTGCGTTAGCACCTCCTTGGTTATTAGAATGGGAAGACGATGTCATACAGCTGGGTCCCGTAACGTGGCTGCTGAACATCTGTAATCTGGCCTTTGCCCCCGTATGAAATGCGGGCTTCGGCAATCTGGGTATGGGCTATCTCGTTGGAAGAAGAAATATCCTCAGGCCGGATAATCCCCGCGAGCAACATTTCGCGCTTTTCGAAATTCACACGCACTTCCTGGCGTGCCTGGATTACCAGGTTGCCGTTTGGCAGCACGTCAGTAACGATGGCGGCAACTGTCATGGTAATCGCTTCACTGCGGTTCACTGTGCCAGTGCCATTATAGGCTGAACTAGCGTCTGCCGTGACCAGCGTGTCTGGCGTCACTGATGGTCGTGGATCAGTCACAACTGGCAACCCTGTATCTGGATCAATCGGGATGCTGCCATGTAACAAACCACGTAGCGACTGTTCGAATCCCAAGAAGTTTGTCAAGCCAGCATCTTCGGCCGTGGTGCGAGCGCGGGTCGTTGCGTTCCCGATCTGGGCACTGTCGGAAATATCGATATTTACAGTCAGGATGTCTCCAACTCTGGAGGCGCGCTGATCCTTGAAGAAGGCGCGGGCACCTGTGCGCCACAGCGAATTCGGCTTATAGCGCTGTGGTTCGTTGTTAGGCATTGGTAGGCTGATCGAGCGCTGTGCCACCGGGGCTTTCACATCTTTGATCGGCGTAAGATCCGGGGCTTTGCCAATATCGGCAATGCGCTGAGCGGCACCACATGCTGCAAGTGAACCGAGGAGTACACAGACCGTAGCTCTTTTGAGGATCTTCGTAATCATAACATGTCTCCTGGTTTATCTGCTTGCGAGTTTCAACATTGGGGTGGCGGCCACTTCGACATGGTCCTCGCCAATTACTTTGCCAAAGACCGTTTTCTTGGACTTTTGATTCATCAGCCGGATAGTATCGCCTGTGCCGCCGTTCTCCAGTGCCCGTGCTTGCATCGTCAGTGAGAGTCTGCCGCGTGTATAGGTCATCAACACGATGCTGCCTTTGGCAACAACGACAGGCATGGTGATATCGGCTTCTTTCAAAAGTTTACCCGCCTGAGAAGGGCGCTTCACTGTATGACCGATCAGTTGAGAGGAAGATTGTACCGAGTTCCGCAAAATACGGCGGATCGGATATTTGCGCCACTCTATGTCAGCGTCGGAAATAACTTCGCCAGGTGACATTACCCGGTTGAACACTGGTACTAGACGTATTTCTTCGATGGTGCCAGATATCCGTTGCTCAGTTATTTCGGCAGTTCCTGTTGGGATTTTCAGTAAAGCCGAAAAGCGGTTGCGCTGTTCACTTAGCTCAAAGTTTTCAATGGCAATATCATCTACTGTAAGGCCGTGCGGCAGATAAAGCCCTGTCTTTCGACCGAAGACATGGATGACAACGTCGCCTTCCAGGTCTTGATCGCGGGCTAGTTCGAGGATAGCGCCCTGTAGATCATTTAGCGAAAAGGTTTGGCCTTCACGCTCAAGGTATACGCGTTTCAAATAAGGGGGACGGTCCCAGTCAACCTCATGTTTTTCTGCGATCCGTACCAGTTCGTAATTAGAGATAGCCTTCCGCCGGCCAGGAGCGGGCGCTTCCATGACCACCAGTTCGCCGTTAGCGCCGGTATCAGTAAAAAGATCAGAGAGGCGAACCACAGCATCCGTAACGACAAGCCGTTTCTGCAGGTCAGCCGCTTCGAGGCTGCCAGCGAGTGCCGCGCTGAGTGCGGAACCTGCAATCAAGGCGCGGGCACTGATCTGCATTTGTTTATGGATGCGCAGCATCATTGCCTCCTATTAGCGTAGGTTATTTGCTGCTTGCAGCATTTCGTCTGCGGTCTGAATTACTTTGGAATTCAGCTCGTAAGCACGCTGGGCGGAGATCATTGAGGTGATTTCACCAACGGCGTTCACATTGGCATTTTCAAGGAAACCTTGGAAAACCGTACCAAACCCGTTTTGTCCGGGTTGGCTGGTGTTGGCAGCACCTGATGCCTGCGATTCAAGGAACATATTGTTCCCGATGGCTTCCAGTCCGATCTCGTTTGGAAAGATCGAGAGATCAACCGTGCCAGCTACCTGCGGGTTAGGCTGGCCATCTTGCTTGTAGCTAACTTCGCCTTGTTCATTGATCGAAACATCAATTGCGTCCTGCGGGATGGTGATCACGGGCTGTACGGGATACCCTTGCGGCGTTACCAATTGGCCTTGCTGGTCAATCTGGAACGATCCGGCGCGGGTGTAGGCATTTTGGCCATCAGGTAGCTGTATATTGAAATAGCCTTTGCCGTTGATAGCGATATCAAACTGGTTGCCGGTGTTCTGGAGTGCCCCTTGATCTGAAATTCGGTATACGCCTGCCGTTCTTACGCCAACACCGATCTGAATGCCGCTGGGAACCACTGTGCCTGCATCAGAAGAATTGGCACCTGCGCGCTCGATATTCTGATACAGAAGGTCCTGGAATTCAGCGCGCTGGCGCTTGAAGCCTGTTGTATTCATATTGGCGATGTTGTTTGAAATCACATCAATATTAAGTTGCTGTGCCAACATGCCGGTTGCTGCTGTGCTTAGTGCTTTCATGGGTTTATCCTTTCCTCATTCCTCGGCCGCTTAACGAACCTGCGCGAGCCGTTTGAGGGAGTCTTTCCTCAAGTCTTCGTATCCAGATTCACTCTTTGATGCTTTTTGGTAAGCGCGCATCACGTCGATCATCTCAACCATTGATTCGATGGCATTCACGTTGGAGCTCTCGAACGCTTTTTGGCGGATGGATACGTCAGTGATATTCTCTGCTGCCTTCGGTGCTTGCTGTGTCTCGTACAGAGAAGAACCGCGACGCTTCATATCCTGTTCGTTGCGGAACTGAGCCAAGCCTATTTTGCCACGTTCGCCGCCACTTGCGGAGATGGTGCCATCATCAGCTATGTGGATGCCGGTATCGTCATCTTCGAATTGAATAGGAGAACCAGTGTCATCGAGAACTTTCTCGCCGCTCAGGAGTGCGAGATTTTTTTCGCTGTCGATCATCATGCGCCCGTTACGGGTATAGAGCGTCTCGCCGTCACTACCTTGTACACTCAGGTAAGCGCGGCCCTTGATGAAAACATCCAGTTCGTTGCCGGAAGGGACCATTGTGCCGGGTTCCAGATTTCTGAGAACGCCGTGATCCTGCACGTAAGCGATTTTGCCGCCGCTTGTTGCGGCCGCACCGGGAGCATCCATCAGAAGCTGCCGGAAAACTACTCTTTCCTTATTATAGGCGGTAGTAGACATATTGGCGATATTGTGTGCCACAACGTCCATACGCCTCTTAAGTGCTGCTTTGTGTGCCAACCCGACATAAAGTGCGGTATCCATTTTTTTTCTCCTGCATTCGCAGTTGCCTCTGCTTTTCGCAGATTTTGCATTTTGCGCTTATATCAGCAGGAAGCGTGCCAACTTGAAAAGTACTTTAAATACAATTAGTTAGATTGAGTTGGTGTGAGTTTTTATGATGGTGCGGAAAAAAATGCCGTCATTTTTCTGCCGGTAGCGGGCAGAATATGAGCTTCAATCGCAGAATTATGAATTTTTTCGCCTTCACTGCTTGTTAACTATATGGGATTCAAGATAAACTCGGATATCTTCCGGTGGGGGAAGACTAGATGGAATTATAAGGCGGCGCGGACCAATGGCGGATGATTTAGACGAAACCTTAGGTGAGGCAGAACTCGTTGAGGGGTTAGAGCGGAAAAAGTTTAGTGGCAAAAAGCTGGTCATCGTGGGTGTGGGCGTTGTCGTGGCGCTTCTTGTTGGTGTAGGTTTAATGACTATTTTGGGTGGTGATGAAGAAACGCCCCCTGAAGACACAGAACTGGAGCAGATGGCCGAAGAGGCCGCAGCGAAGCGCGATCAGGTGCAGGCCGAAGAAGATAAAACGGCTGAAGAGCTCAAGCTATTATTTGTCGAAGTTGAAGAACAGCTTTACAATCTGAATACTGGCGGTGAAGGCACAAGCTTCCTGAAGGCAAAAATTATACTGGAGATTGACCGCGAACGTTTTCGGACTGATGTTGAAGCAAAGATGCCGCGCATTCTGGATGAATTTAACGTTTATATGCGCGAACTGCGCCCTGAAGACCTCGACGGTGCAGCAGGGATATTCCGACTGAAAGAAGAGCTTCTGATGCGGATTAATCAGGCTGTAGCTCCAACTCGTGTTAAAGACGTTTTGTTCCAGAAGTTTATAGTACAAGGGTAAGTTCGCTGGCTGCGAGCTTTAGGATATTTGATGGCTGACGATGACGAACCAGTAGATGACGAAGCGGTAGCGGCCGAATGGGCAGCGATGGCTGGCGGCGACGAAGATGACGAGGGCGAAGGCGAAGACCAGGATGCCATGGCAGCCGAGTGGGAAGCTATGGCTGGCGGTGACGCCCCCGCAGAAGAGGAAGACGATGGTTCAGGGCCTTCACCAGGCCGGGTTTTGGACCAGAATGAAATTGATAGTCTTCTTGGTTTTGACGGCGATGGGGATGCTGGCGATGTAACTGGTATTCACGCGCTGATTAACAGCGCTCTCGTATCATACGAACGCTTGCCAATGCTTGACATTATTTTTGACCGTATGGTGCGAATGATGTCAACATCACTCAGAAATTTCACCTCTGACAATATTGAGGTGTCGCTGGACAATATTACGTCTGTCCGGTTTGGAGATTATTTGAATTCTATTCCGCTGCCGGCAATGCTGTCGGTGTTCCGTGCAGAGGAATGGGACAACTATGGTTTGATGACGATTGATTCAAGCCTGATCTATTCGATTGTAGATGTTCTTTTGGGGGGGCGGCGCGGCACGGCAGCGATGCGGATTGAAGGCCGACCTTATACCACCATTGAGCAGACGCTGGTGGAAAGAATGGTTTCTGTTGTCCTTAAGGATATGTGCGGCGCATTCGAACCTTTGAGCCCAGTAAATTTCACTTTTGATCGACTTGAGACCAACCCTCGTTTTGCGACAATTGCCCGGCCACCTAACGCTGCAGTCCTTGTTAAGTTGCGCGTTGATATGGAAGATCGTGGTGGCCGTCTGGAGGCGCTGTTCCCTTATGCAACGCTTGAGCCTGTTCGTGAATTGCTTCTACAGCGCTTTATGGGTGAGAAATTTGGCCGCGACACTATTTGGGAAACTCACCTCGCGACAGAGCTTTGGAAAGCGGATGTCGACCTGAAGGCGATAATGGACGAGACTACCATGTCGTTGGGAGATGTGATGAAACTCGAAGTTGGTCAGACTATTCTATTTAATAAGACACCTAAAGACGATGTTGTGTTAAAATGCGGTGATGTTCCTATGGTAAGTGGTGCTATTGGGCGCTCTGGGCAACATGTGGCTGTGCAAGTTCGCCATACAGCAGAACGGTTGCAAGGTTACGAGGAAAGCTGAGGGAACGATCAATGGCACAGTTTTCGGAGCTGATGATAGACGGCGCTTTGGCATTGCTCTTGATTGCAGCTATTGTCGTTTGTGTGATGGTTTATAAACGGCTAGGCACGATCAGGGCAGGCCAAGCGGAATTGAAGACGCTGGTTGATCAACTGAATACAGCAGCGGTTGAAGCCCAGCGCAGCGTGGCGGGGCTGAAAGTGGCTGCAGAAGAAATAGAAGGCCGCCTAAAACTGGAAGAGCAAAAAGCTGCCGCGATTGCAGATGAATTGTCGCTGATGACTGAAGCTGGCAATAATCTTGCTGATCGAATTGAAAAAGGTTTGACCGGCACCAATGCGAATCAGGAAACCCAGGCTGCACCTGGGAAAAAAGAAAGCAAAAAGCAGCAGCAGGAAATTTTGGCCGCACTCAGGGAAGCGCGGTAATCGGCTTTTTAGATGTGTGCACTGATAATCTGGTGCAAAGGGCCGCGAAGCAGAAGGTAGAGTGAGATGAGTGGTTCGATAGTGAGTAAAGTACGGTTGTTTCCGCTTCTGATCCTTGTGGCGGGGCTCGCGCTTGGACTGCGCGCTGTGGACATTTATACTGGCCTGAGCTTGATTGGCGAAACGGCTGTTGCACAGGAAGCCGAGCAGGCCAGCGAAGCAGAAACAGAACCTGCTCAGGCTAATACTCAGACGACCAATGCGCCAGCCCCGGATCGCCGACCGCCAATTGTCGTTGGATTGCCGGATAGCGGCGAAATGGAGATCATCCTGCAACTGCGCCAGCGCCGTGAACTTCTGGAAGAGCGGAGCCGTCAGATTGATTTACAAGGACAGTTGCTGGCCAGTACGGAAAAACGCATTGATGATAAAATCCTGCAACTGCAGGCGCTTGAGGTAAAAATCAAGGAACACCTGCGCCTATTTGATGAACGCGAAGACGGGCAATTAAGGTCGATTGTTGAAGTATATGAAAAAATGAACCCCAAGGATGCAGCGCCGCGTTTTGAAACCTTGCCGTTGCAGACACAATTGGATCTGGTGACCCGGATGAAGTCTGCAAAAGTTGCAGCTTTGATGGGAAAAATGACACCCGCAAAAGCCACTGCGTTAACAACAGAGTTGGCAACGAGGGCAGCGCCGCCCGGCATTGATGAGGTGCGCAAGGGCAGCTAAGAATACTGTGTGAGGGGCAGGCGGTGCTTTTAAGCGCCGCAGATTGAGGAGTTTGAATATGGCAGCTTCTGCGAATGTTATCAGTTTGGAAGAACGGGCCGCAGCTATTCGGCAAAACCGGGGCGATAATGTCGCGGTGGATGAAATTGCCAGTGTTGTAGGTTCGCTCGTTGAGGGAACCACCCATGATGACGAGTTGGACAAAGTCGCAGTCGAATTGAAAGAGCTGCTTCAATATATTAAAGCCGCAAAACACGAACTTGTTGGTATGCAGCCCAAATCACTCTCCAACCGGGATATTCCAGACGCGAATGTCGAACTGGACGCCGTAATCAAGGCTTCTGAAGAAGCTGCCAGTACCATCATGGACGTAGGAGATGTGATCGGTGAAGTTGCCGAGGAGCTTGACGAAGAACTCGCAACCAAACTTAACGATGCTGCTACGGATTTGTTTCAGGCTTCAAGTTTCCAGGATTTGACAGGTCAGCGTATTACCAAAGTGAATACTACTTTATCGCAGCTTGAATCCCGGCTGAATGCTTTGGCTGAAGCTATAGGCGATGAGTTTGTTGAAGAAAAAGCCGAAGAGATTGATGTCGATGAAGAAGGCGTCGCTGTGAACGATACAGACCTGCTTCATGGCCCGCAGTTAGAGGGTGAAGGTAATACACAGGATGAGATCGACGCCATCCTGGCAGCCTTCGATTAGAGTGTAACCTTGAAATTAGGCTGTAAATGATTCCTGACGAACCCAACTTAAAGCGGCTTTTTGGTAGTGAAGGCACCATGGGGTTGTTTGTTGCTTTATATTTGATTTTGCTGGCCTTTTTCATTCTTTTGAACGCGGTTTCAGAGCAGGCAGCCAGCCGGGCGGCCGCAGCGATGGAAAGTGTTAATGTAACTTTCAAAGAATCAAAACAGCCCGATAACAATCCGACAATTGACCCCTCTGCTGCCGACTTGGCCGCCAAAGATGTGGTCCTTAGCCAGATGAGGCGCGCCTTTTTAGCCGAAATGGAAATCGAAGGGCGCTTCTCTTCCCAGGGCGGTAATACTTTTGAAGTCGAATTTCCGGCAGAAAATCTTTTCAGTAAAGGCTCGCTCAGAGTGCGCCCGGATATGACACCGTTTCTCGATCAGTTGATTGCCGCCGTACAGAACGCGCCGCGCGGCAAGCGTCAACAACTTGCTATTATGTTTGGAAGTGGCGCAGGTACGGTAGATCGTGAAATGACACGTGCTCAAGAGATCGCAGTGCGCAGAGCAGGCGCACTTGCGCGCTACTTGCAACGTAACGGCATTGCTGATGGTGTGTTTACCACCGGCTTTGTCGGCATTCCTGAGGGGCAAATCAGGGCTGCTTTCTGGAGCGCTCCATCAGATGCGCAGGCGGTAGGGTCATGAGAAGTTCTTCTGACGGTCAGATGCATTCTTCGGTTCAGAACCAGGGTGGCTGGATGATCACTTTTGCTGATTTGCTTTCCTTATTGTTAACTTTCTTTGTCCTTATGTTCTCCATGAGCACAGTTCAATTCGAAAGCTGGAAAGCCGTTGTGGAAACCATGAGCGATGAGTTTAATCAGCAACGCCCTAAAATTGAGTTGGAACCTGAGGAATCGATCAATCAGAAGAAGCCGGCTGCTGGTGTAGGTCTGAACCTGAATTATCTGCGTGTTTTATTGGAACGAGCTGTAAGTGGTCATGCCTCATTTGAAGGGGTGACAGTTCGCAAGCAAGGGGCTCAGGTTATTGTTTCCATTCCGGCGAATCGATTGTTTGAACGTAAGGATACCCAGTTGATAAGTGGCTCAGTGCGCCCGCTTCGCGAGCTGGCCGGTACACTGGCACAAGTGAAAAACAAAATACGCATCGCTGGTCATACGGACTCTGTTCCAATTTCCAGTGGAAAATACAGGTCGAACTGGGACCTTTCAACGGCGCGCGCTAGGATTGTTGCCGGAATTTTGACAGATTTTGGATATAGAAAGCCCATTACAGTGCTTGGTTTTGCTGATACAGGAAACCGGAGCATGCGCGGCGATAATATACGCGCACAAAACCTTGCGCTCGATGAGCGGGTTGATATTGTGATAGTACAGGAAAGGGGCCAGAAAGATTTATATGACCTCTTCTAAGTGGTTGAAAAATTTTAGCTTCTCTGTGGCGGCACTATCTATCGTGGTGGCGGCCCCATTTGGCGTGCCTGGCCCGATTGGTGTGCCTGGGGGGCTATTCCCAAGTGCTTCTGCGCAGTCACCGGCTGCAATCATTAGGGTGCAAGCACAGCGACAGTCCACATATGCGCGTTTGGTTTTTGATGTGCCTCAGAGCGTTAATTACAGCGTTAGTCAGGTGGGCGGTGAAATTCGTGTGGCGATAGACGGTCACTACAGGGCTGACTTTTCAGCACTGGAAGCCAGCCCGGTTAGGCGGATCGGTAATGGCCGTAGTGTTAGCGTAGATGCACAAACTATTTTGGTGTTTGATACGATCAGTAATATCTCTCCTCGGGACTTTCGATCAGGACAGTTTGTAGTTCTCGATATCTATGGCGGTGATACAGCAGCGCGTTTACCAGCTTCGTCTAATCGTGGCCCTATAGTTGGATTGCCGCCTACCGCTAACGCGACCACAGATGCAGGACAAGGAACTGCAGAGCCACAAGGAACTACGGGGCCACAACAGGGAGACGCCGGAGCCAGCGCCCCTGTCAGCGGAGGCAACCAGCCCACGGTTGATGATCAGGGTGATCCGCCAGAACCAATTCAAGAGTTTGAGCCAGGTACTGAAGCGGTGGCCGAAGAAACGGAGGCTGAAGGGAAACTTGTTTTAAGTGACCGTGATGTTGTTGATATCGAGGCCAATTTGCCACGTTCTGAAAGCACGTTGGTTTTATCAGGGATATCCGATGCAGGAGCCACCGCGGCAAACACCGTTACCACTAGTGTCGAAGAATCAGACAACGGTATCGCGCTCCGGTTTGCATTTCCGGCGGAAGCTGCGTCAGCGGTATTCATGCGCGGGGGGGGCTTGTGGCTGGTTTTTGATCAGCCCTTTAAAATTGACCCGAAGGGTCTCGTTGATGCTGGAGATATGCTTACACGGCACGTTACAAGGATTGCCCAGCGGCCGCATTTGGATGCTTTGATACTTCGAATGAAGCTTGAAACGGCCCTTAACGCAATCGTTGAACGAGACCAGAACGATTGGTTAGTCTATTTAAAAGACACACCCGCCAAGCCCCGGTTTCCTTTAAAGCCCAATACCAATAGTCAAGGTGGGCAAGGGCAGCAGATATTTGTGCCAGCTTCGGACATAGGGCGTAAAGTTGAGTTCGAAGATCCGGATGTTGGCGATTTGCTGATCGCGATCCCCATGCTCAAACAGGGGAACGGCTTGGCTGATAGTTATAGCTATGCAGCGGCGCGGCTTATCGAAAGCGCACAAGGGGTGGTTGTCATTCCTGAGACTGATTTTGTGAGCGTCGAACGCTTTCAGGATGGTATCGCGGTACGCTCAACTGGCAATAATGTTATTGCTGCAACTCAACTCCCGGGCGAAGAAGGCGGCGGCGCTACCCAGGGTGGTTTTGCTCGTTTGATTGATTTTGAAAAATGGCGTATCGGCCCACCTTGGGAATACCGGAAAAATAAAGCACGTCTGTTTTACGAATTGTCTCTGCAGACCCAGGAAGACCGGAATGATGTTCGTTGGCGTATAGCACGATATTATTTGGCGCATGGCCGTGCTTCAGAGTGCCTGGGCATTCTGGATATGATGCTGCTGGATGATCCGCTGCTGGAACGAAATACCGCCTTCCTGGCTGTTAGAGGTGTTGCGAATTACAAGCAGGGCCGCCTTGAGGCTGCAGCTAAAGATTTGGCATCTCGCGAATTGGAATCCGAGCAAGATGCAGAGCTATGGCGAACGCTGGTTTCGGAAGCAATGGGGGACTATGAAGCTGCGCTGGAATTTTACCGCCGAGGCCGGGATGTCATGGGCACCTATGACGAACACGACAGAGCCGAGATTGAGCTTGCGGTTATCCGCTCAGCGATTGAAACAGGTAATATAGAATTGGCTCAACGAGAACTTGATTTAATCAATGGGCTAAACTTGACTGAGGGGCAATTGTCTGAGCAGTTGTTCCAGCGCGCGCGCATCGCAGAGATGCAAGGGCAATATGATGAAGCCTTCGCGCAATATGATTCGTTGACCGATTCGCCGCAGCGCTGGCTGTCTGCGCGTGCCCGATATGCTCGTACCAAATTTGGTGTGAAAAACGCTGACCTGACTGCCGAAGACGCGATCGATCAGCTTGAGCGTCTTCGATATGCATGGCGTGGGGACAGGTTTGAAGCGCAATTGCTTGATGATCTTGCAGGGCACTATTTTGAAACCAAGCAATATGAAGAAGGCTTGGAATCCTTGCAGCTTGCGATATCCTATCACCCTGATATTGCTAATGAAAAACGCATGCTGCTACGCCAACAATATGTTTTTAAGCAGCTATTCCTAGAAGACCGCGCTGATGAGATGTCACCAATCCAAGCGATCAGTCTGTTCAATAAATTTACGCACCTGACACCGCTTGGCGCAGAGGGGGACTTGCTGGTTCGTAAACTTTCGCAGCGCATGGTTTCTGTTGATCTTTTAGGCAAAGCGGCCGAGGTGCTTGATTATCAGGTAAGGGTCAGGACAGAAGGCTCCGCGCGCGCCAAGATTGCAGCAGATCTTGCAAAAATATATATCATGGATCAACAGGCTGGTTTGGCACTTGAGATACTCAGGGCAACACGCGAACCCCGTTTGCCGCAGGATATACAGGCTCTTCGGCGTCATGTGGAGGCCCGCGCGCTCGTTGAGCAGGATCGGTTTGAAGAAGCAGAGGTGCTACTTGAAGGTGATCGTAGTGCGGCAGCCGATGTGACGCGCGCGGATATTTACTGGGGCTCTCAGGACTGGCCCCGTGTTACAGCTACCATACGTCGATTGCTTGGAGATGGATGGCGGCGGAATGAACCGCTGACGGCGCTTCAGCGCATGAATTTGGTTCGTTTATCGATTGCGATGACCTTTGCGGAAGACAGGGCCGGCCTAATTGAGATGCGCCGCCGGTATGGAAACCAGATGCGGGGCGGTGATTTTGCCAATGCTTTCGATCTTTTAACGAATGACCAGGAACTTTCCGGACGTGAATTAAATTCAATCGCAAGTCAGATTGCGAGTGTTGAAAAGCTCCAGTCTTTCATGCGCGACTATCGGAACGACTTCTCTGGCCGCTAAATAGGTAAACAATCACCCTGTTTTATTGATTTGCGACGGGAGTTTGCAGCCTGTTAATCCATTGTTGCGTAGGCGCGTGTAGGAAAGGTGCCAACACCTTTGAACTTCAATGGGGCCGCCGTAAAATAGAAACCTTGGTCAGGCAGGGCGTTTAGGTTTGTCAAATGTTCTACAATAGGGATGCCGTGAGCCAATAACTCACTATGAACGGGGCGTGTGCGGCCGCGTGTATCGTCGATATTATGGCTATCAATTCCAACCAGGACTGCTCCAGCCCTGCGAAGAGTTTGAGCTGCTCCTGCGGTTAAAAACGGGTGCTTTGAAAAGTAAGCCTCTGTGCCAAAATATTTGCTCCAGCCGGTGTCAAACAAAACTGCTTTGCCATACACATCCTTATTTTCAAAGAAGCTGCGGTCTATGGCGCACCAGTCCCTGGTTGCGGGTATCCTGATAATGATGCTTGTTAAATTGACGGTTGATCCGAGGGCAAGCTCTGAAAGGTCGTTGCCATCAGCGTATCGGTGAAAAGGTGAATCGATATAAGTGCCTGAGTTGCCGACCAGCTCAATTTTATCAAGTTGAAATTCAGTATCTTCGTCGTAGTGGTGGCGGCTGTCATCCCGAGACAAAAAGTCACAAACATGGACTGGCGGCAGCCCCTTATAGGTCCTGAGCCCATCTTTAATTGTATGGCTGAGATCTATGATTGTCATTGCATCTTCCTTATCTCGTCAGTTTATCATCTTGTTTCTAACAGCGCGCTCACTAACTCGTGATTCTTATATTATTTCTCTTTTTCCGTTCGGTGGGCGATATTGTTTCCCGTAAGCGGCACGTACTCGCTTAATGTGCAAACAGATGAAAAAAGGAATTTTCCCAATGAAACTCAACCGCGTTGCTACTACAGCCGTTGCTACCACAGGTGCTGTTGCTTTCGCTCTTACTGTTGCTTCTGGCGCAGCGGTTGCCGCTGAGAAGAAGGCAAAAAAAGAAAAATGTTACGGCATCGTAGCAAAGGGCATGAACGACTGCGCGACCTCAACACATAGCTGTGCAGGTCAGAGCAAAGCCGACAGTCACCCTGAAGAGTGGGTGTATGTAACAAAAGGGCTTTGCGAGCGCATTGCTGGCGGCAAACTTAAGCCAGGCAAAGCCTGAGTGTTTTGAGTTGGACGGCGTGACCAATGTCTAACCCATATTCATTCACGCCGTCCGGTACTTCCTTGCCTGCTGGTATTAGCCTTAAGAGCCAGCATTTCGCTGAGATTCTTGGGAAGAAACCCGATGTAGCCTTCTTTGAAGTGCATGCCGAGAATTTCATGTCGGCTGGTGGTGCCCACCATCGGTTTTTGGAAGAGATTAGCGATAGCTATGCTTTGTCAGTACACGGTGTTGGTATGTCGCTTGGTTCAGCGGACGGCATTTGCCGCGCCCACCTCAAGAAATTCAAATCTGTTGTCGACCGCTATGGTCCGTGGCTGATATCAGAGCATTTGGCCTGGTCAAGTCAGGGTGGCTACTATCTTAATGATTTGTTGCCCGTGCCGCTAAATAGGGAAAGCCTCGCTGTTGTTGCTGATAATGTTTCTGCGATGCAAGACTATTTGGGTCGAAAAATCCTGATCGAAAACCCCTCAGCTTATATGGCTTTCACATCTACAGATATGCCAGAAACAGAGTTTCTTACAGTTCTAGCGGACAAAACTGGCTGTGGATTGCTTCTAGATGTGAACAATGTCTTTGTGTCGGGTAAAAATATGGGTTGGAGCGTTGAAGGTTATTTGAAAGATGTTCCTTCCAGCATTATTGGTGAAATCCATCTTGCTGGGCATAGTTTGAAGGCACTTCCAAATGATGCCGAGATCCGTATAGACGACCATGGCAGTGAAGTTTCAGATGAAGTGTGGGCGCTTTACACCAGATTGATGGCCCGAGTTGGTGTGCGCCCGACTTTGATAGAATGGGACACAAATATTCCCTCGTTGCATAGGCTGTTAACGGAAGCGGGAAAAGCCGCCGACATAATGGAAGGCCATTATGCTCAAGGTGTAGCGGATGTCTAAGTTAGCCCGATTACAAGAAAATATGCGTAAAAGCATTCAAGCGCGAGAATTTATATCGGAGCTTGCTACTGAAATTGTGTCTGACAAGGTATCCGCAGCCGATCACCTCCAGATTTATCAGAATAATTACCAAGGTACGCTCGTTGAGGCATTGCTTGAAATTTTCCCAATTGTATCGGCTTTTGTGGGCGAGGTTTTTACTCGCAGCGCGCTAAAGCATTTTATCGATGCCTCAGCTCCTCGTGAAGCTTGCCTCTCCCGCTACGGCGAAGACTTTGCTGAATTCCTTAGCACGTATGAACATGCCTCAGGTGTGCCGTACCTTGGGGATATCGCCGCGTTGGAGTGGGCAGTGCACCATTTGATGCACCAGGATGAAAACGACGCGGCAGCACACAATATTGCTGTTAACGAAAATGCAGTATTTATCGTTAGTGATTACCCGCTTCTCAATCTTTGGATGGTGGGTTCCGGTCAACTGATGCCTGAAGCTGTGCATATTGACCAGGGCGGACAGACGGTGTGCGTGCTTCTGGATGACGCACAAATACAGCTTTTCTCTCTGTCAGAAGACGAGCAACAGTTGTTGGCGCAGATCAAAGATGGTGCTGCGATTTCCAATCAACTTGGAATGGAAAATCTGAAAAATAAAAAGATATTGAAATAATTGCTGTCATGGAAAGGTGGAATATTGTGTCTTTATTAAAAATGATTGATGCCCAATTTGAACGTGTCCAGCAGGTATTTACTTTTCGGGATTTTGTCCAGCTTTGGGTTCGCATATGGGTGGCTAAAATTTTCTATGTTTCTGGCCGGACAAAGGCTGGCGAGAGCTACCTTGAAATCAATGATTTTCAAGGCACTCTTTTTGAAGAAGAATACGGCATTGCCTTTGTTGACCCTGAATTTATGGCGCAAATGGCTTTATATGCCGAGACATTTTTACCCCTTATGCTTTTCTTCGGTCTGGCGTCGCGGGTAGGGGCTCTTGGCCTATTCGGCATGACCTTGTTCATTCAGCTATTGGTATATCCGACGCACTTTTTTGAACATGCGAGCTGGGCTGCAGCACTTCTTATTGTATTTGTATTTGGCGCAGGAAAAATTTCTTTAGATCATCTGATCAAAAACCGCTTAAAATAGCAGATGCTTAGAAAATATAAGCACATAAAGACATTGTGAAGTGATTGATATTTTATGTTTGGTTAGAAATAGTAGCTAACGTTGCATAAGATATTGGCATAGTTTTCCGAAAGTTCGTTTTTAAGGTGTTTTTTGATGGATGAGACTGACCGTAAAATTTTAAACTTGTTGCAGAAGGATGCAACGCTGAGCACAGCAGAAGTTGCAGAAGCGGTTGGGCTGTCTACGACTCCGTGCTGGCGCCGGATTCAAATTCTTGAGCAGGAAGGTTTTATCACGCGCCGGGTTGCGCTGGTTGACCGAAATAAAGTCAATGTACCGCTTGATGTGTTTGTGGCTATTCGGACCAACGAACATAATTGGGAATGGCTTGATGAGTTCGCTGAAATCTGTTGTGACTTCCCTGAGGTTGTTGAGCTGTATCGGATGAGCGGTGAAATCGATTATCTGATGCGTGTCGTTGTGCCGGACATGGCCGCTTACGATGTGTTTTACAAAAGTTTGATCAAAAAAGTTCAATTGACGGACGTATCGTCTTCTTTCGCGATGGAGCGGATTAAATATACAACGGCATTGCCGCTCGATTATGCTGTAGGCTCAAACAAGAGCCGCAGAAAAAGGACCTGAGATTGGACGCAAGCCTCGCTACACCTGCAGCGAAACAGGAAATACGACTGACGGACTATGAACCGCCAGCGTTTGAAATTAAGCATACATCACTCACCTTCAAGCTTTTTGCGGATTATGCCGAGGTGACGGCAATCAGCCAGTTCGTGCGCCGGAACCCTGTCGTGCCAGACTTGCTATTGGACGGTGGCCCGCACATGGAGCTTGTTGAAGTTGCTCTGGACGGTTTGGTTCTAACTACGGATCAAATTCAGTTGTCAGCCGATAGCCTCAAGCTCAGGAATGTACCTGACAGTTTTGCGTTGCGGATTGTGACCAAGCTGGTGCCCCAGGATAATACGCGGCTTGAAGGGCTTTATCATTCCGGCGGAAATTTTTGTACGCAGTGCGAAGCCGAGGGCTTTCGTCATATTACCTATTTTCTTGACCGGCCAGACGTTCTCACCTGCTATGATGTGCGGATTGAGGCAGAAAAGGGCACTTGCCCTTTATTGTTGTCAAATGGCAATCCAGGTGAAGCCGGTGATCTGGAAAACGGTCGCCACTTTGCCGAATGGCACGATCCACACCCTAAACCCAGCTATCTTTTTGCGCTTGTGGCGGGCGACCTTGCCTGCAATAGCGGCAGCTTCAAAACTAAAAGTGGTAAAGATGTTGAGTTGAATGTTTATGTTGAGCCCAAAGATCTGTCAAAAAGCAAACATGCTCTAAATTCTCTGAAACGATCAATGACCTGGGATGAAGACCGTTTTGGCCTTGAATATGATTTGGATGTCTACAACATCGTTGCAGTGTCTGATTTTAATATGGGGGCTATGGAAAACAAAGGGCTCAATGTCTTCAATACAAAATATGTATTGGCAAGTTCTGAAACTGCTACTGACGCCGATTTTGGTCATGTTGAAGGTGTGATCGGGCATGAATATTTTCATAATTGGACCGGCAACAGGGTCACTTGCCGGGACTGGTTCCAACTCAGCCTGAAAGAGGGGCTGACCGTTTTCCGGGATCAGGAATTTTCGGCGGATCTTGGCTCACGAGTAATTAAAAGGCTGGATGACGTACGAAGCCTGCGCATGTTGCAGTTTTCTGAAGATGCGGGGCCTCTAGCACATCCCGTGCGACCCGAAAAATATATAGAAATCAATAACTTCTACACGGCTACCGTCTATAATAAGGGTGCGGAAGTTATCCGCATGATGCATTTGCTGATCGGGGAGGCGGCTTTCCGCCGAGGCATGGATCTTTATTTTGAGCGCTATGACGGCCAGGCGGTAACCTGTGAAGATTTTGTTCGTGCGATGGAAGACGCCAGTGGCCAGGTGCTGGGGCAGTTTCGGCTCTGGTATTCGCAAGCCGGTACGCCGCGCCTGGAAGTGCGACGGCGCCGGACCGGCAAGGCCATACACTTAACGATTGAACAGTCGTGCCCTGCGACACCGGGCCAGTCAGAAAAGCGGCCAAACCATATGCCGATACTTGTGGGTTGGCTAGACGCAGTCGGCCGACAGATCGAGCCTATTTGTGGTGAAGGCGGTGAATGGCGGGAAACAGGGTGCCTTTTAGATTTGAAAAAGGCTGTGCAGACTTTTGTCTTTGAAAATGTACCCGAAGGGGCCGTACCCAGCCTGTTGCGCCAGTTTTCTGCACCAGTCCGCATGGAAGATGATTTGACAGCAGCAGAATTAGCTTTTTTGATGCGGCATGATCAAGATGGATTTGCGCGATGGGAAGCGGCCCAAAAACTGGCCTCCAAGGTGATCCTTTCAGAGATAAACGGTAAGAAGGACACCGCAGCAGCAGAAGAGTATCGCAGTGCGTTTACTAGTGTTCTTGCAGACCATAAGGAAGATACAGCACTGATTGCAGAGTTGCTTACGCTGCCAGGCGAGATAGATTTGGGGCAGAAGATGGCACGGCTGGATGCGGCAAAGATTCACCGTGTACGCGGCGAGATGATGGCGGCACTTGCCAGAGAAAATTCTGATGCCATCAATGCGCGATACCAGGAACTCAATACAGGGGCGGATTATAGTCTCAACCAAAAGGCCAAGGCTGATCGTAGACTCTGCAATATTTTACTGGCGTATATCGCCAAGTTTGATAGTCGGTTGGGAGAACAGGTTGTTCGTGCCCACTATGAAAAAGCAAACAATATGACTGACCGAATGGCAGCGCTCAGTTTGATTGCCCATAGTGATTTTGAGTGCAGAAAAGAAATACTGCACGCCTTTCATGAAGACTGGAAGGATGACGCTCTGGTTGTAGATAAATGGTTCGCCGTTCAAGCAAATAGTGCTCGCAGTGATGTCATAGAACAGGTTAAACAGTTAACCAATCATCCAGCATTTTCCTTGCGAAACCCAAACAGGCTTCGGTCGCTCGTTTCGACTTTTGCAATGTTAAATCAGGCAGGGTTCCATACTGAAGGCGGTGACGGATACACTTTCCTGTCAGAAATGATAGTGGCTGTGGATGTGATCAATCCGCAAACGGCTGCACGTTTGGTTGCGCCGTTAGGTCGTTGGTCTCGAATGCCAGATTTGGCCGGTCGGCAAATGAAAGAAGCGCTTGACTGGATACTATCTCATGAAGGGTTAAGCGACGATGTGCGGGAACTTTGCATTAAATCCGCAAGCTAACGGGCTACCGATTCGGCAAAAAATTGAAAAAAGCAGCTATACCGGGTAAATTTTAGGATAGGTTGCACCTTCTCGTGACTTTTTTTAAGATACTGATAATTCAATATTAGTGTTTGTAATCGTTACCAAATTCTGGATGGCGGCAAAAACCTAAAAAAAAACGCACTTGGCAGCGAAGGTCGGAGCAGACTATAGCCTAGTGCTAACGGGGGCGAGAGCTTATAATGTGTGAGCCAATCACCGGAGAGAGAGTAACATGATTAAAAGTCCCGATCCCATTGATGTGCATGTGGGCCAGCGGGTGCGTGCTCGCCGCAAAATGTTGGGGCTGTCGCAGACCCAACTAGGCAAAGAGCTGGGCGTAACCTTTCAGCAAGTTCAGAAGTATGAACGTGGAACCAATCGCATTGGATCCAGTCGACTGTTTCGCATGTCCACAACTCTGGATGTGCCTGTTGCCTATTTTTTTGAAGGCGCAGAAACAAAATTGCCAGGGTATAATGATGCAATGGGATCGCTTGATGGCGATGCCTTTGACCGGCAGGAAACTCAAGAACTTGTTGAAGCCTACTACAGGATCGCAGATCCCAGAATTCGGAAAAAAGTACTTGGTTTAGCGCGGCTGCTTGCAAGTGGCGTAGACGAATACGGCATGTAGAGGCCGAGTGATCAATTAAAAAAGGCAGGAATATATTTCCTGCCTTTTTTCTTTTAGCCAGTTTTCGGCTCAGTACCATCTTTTTTGCGGCGGCGTTCACGCCTTGTAAGATACCACAGGCCAGGAGCCAGCAGGAAGAATGCACCTGGTTCGGGCACTGTTAGGATTGTAATGATCGCCGTGTCGAGGCTTGTAAGAACGATATCGCCCGGCAGTAACGTTTGGTCACCAAGTACCCCGCCAGTTAATACATTTACTTCTTCGCCTTGTTCAAGGATGCGTCCATCATAACGTACCACTGCAGTAATTGCTATGTTGCCTACACTGTCAAAGGGTTCGCCTTCGCCAGTACGAACTAAGAGTTGATCGCCAGTTCCAATTTCCTCGCCGTCCAGAATCCAAACGATATCGAACTCTTCAAAGTCGGTCAGTGAACAAAACAGTTCACTTTCAAAGGTTGATCCACAACCGTCGAGCAAAAAGTCTTCCCCCAGCAAGACGGGGTCATACGTATCATCTTCACCACCACCCGCATCAAGCACTAACTCAAATTTTTGAGGCTCAGGCGGCTCCGTTGTTGGAGGTTCCGTTGTTGGAGGTTCCGTTGTTGGCGGCTCCGTTGTTGGCGGCTCCGTTGTTGGCGGCTCCGTTGTTGGCGGCTCCGTTGTTGGCGGCTCCGTTGTCGGCGGCTCCGTTGTTGGCGGCTCCGTTGTCGGCGGCTCCGTTGTTGGCGGCTCCGTTGTTGGCGGCTCCGTTGTCGGCGGCTCCGTTGTTGGCGGCTCCGTTGTCGGCGGCTCCGTTGTCGGCGGTTCCGTTGTTGGCGGCTCCGTTGTCGGCGGCTCCGTTGTCGGCGGTTCCGTTGTTGGAGGCTCCGTTGTCGGCGGCTCCGTTGTCGGTGGTTCCGTTGTTGGAGGTTCCGTTGTCGGCGGCTCCGTTGTCGGCGGCTCCGTTGTCGGCGGCTCCGTTGTCGGCGGCTCCGTTGTTGGCGGTTCCGTTGTCGGCGGTTCCGTTGTTGGCGGCTCCGTTGTCGGCGGTTCCGTTGTTGGAGGCTCCGTTGTCGGCGGTTCCGTTGTTGGAGGCTCCGTTGTCGGCGGCTCTAAAACCTCTACGTCTTCGGCGACTTCGTCAGTAGGCTCAGGCTCAGGCTCCGTTGTCGGTTCCGAAGTGGGTTCCGGTTCCGGTTCAGGTTCAGGTTCAGGGCTGGCCTCCGGTGTTGCAGCTTCTGCTTCTTCCGTTGGTAGGCCACCTTGGTTATCTTCGAAAACATCAGCTACATCGACAATCGGCAGATCGCCTGTCATCACCTCTTCAGCGTTTTGCGCCTGGTTTTGTCCAGCAGCCGGTTGAATTTTGTCAATGAATTCAGCAATTTTTTCCTGCAATACCTCGATAATTGGTTCAGTTGTTTCTGGTTCTGGATAAATGATTACTGCAGTAACATAGGTGTCCTGGCCACCCAATTGGCGGAAATTCAGCTTAAGAGTTCCGTCGACAACCTCGGCCCGGGTTACAAGCATATGGCCGGCTTCAGGAATTGAACTACCGCCGCCTCTTGTCGACTGGAAAAACGGTTGTATATCGCTCACTTGGGCCAGCGGTTCGATCAGCCGCATTGACTGCAGGCCAAATCCAACGTCATTCCTGTTTGTTGCCAGCAAAGGATCGCCTGAGATGCCAATGGGAGTAGCCGGCCCCAAAGCAAAACGCTCGCTAGTGTTTCGTGCGTCCGAAGTTTTTTCATTGCTGGCATCAAAGGCATCGTCGGTTGAGGCTTCCTCTGCCGTGCCAGCATCTGAAAGGCGTCCCACACCAGTTGTAGTTAATCTCATGACGGGAACGAGATCGTCGGTTGCCCGGGTGTCAACCATGTTCACCTTGGCTGAGTTGCGTTCCATATCGACACCGAACGGGTACAGGGGGGTGGCCCCATTCGAGCGAGGCGCAGTCAGGATAACAACCCGGTACATACCGTTCTTGAGGCCTGTTGCAACAAACTGCTCAACGTTTCGCACGCCGTTGTTGATGATGGAGGCACCATCTATATTGCCTTCATCTGACTTACGCTCGCCCTGAAGCATTTCGCTATTTGCGCCAACGCGAATAAATTTGTCATATGGCTCATATTCGTCAGGGCCAAAATCCCAGCCGATTGCACCTTCCTGCAGCTTAAAGGATTTATCCAGGACGAACGGTGCAAAAAAGGCGGTCCAGTGTGCACGAGCACCCGCTTCGATAATCAGGTTCGCAGCGTCTGAAATCGTGCCCAGGTCATAATCGCCTGCCATTTTTTCAATTTGGTCCAAAAGCGCCGTCATGCGGGCCGTAAGTGCCGTTTCGTCACCCATCGCTTGGTTCAGGTAAGACTGAACCACTTGAAAACCCCATTCATCTACCGCTAGAGCACCTTCTGCAGCTTCCTCAAGGGATACGCTTGGAAAGGTTTCAATTCTGGCTTCAACGGGCGCTCGAATTAATTCTGCGCTCCGTGTCCCGGTCAGATAAAAATCCTCGTCGCTTTGGCCGATTCCTGTACCGGCACCTGTTATCGTAGGCCTTGCAATCTTCAGACGGCGGATTCCCGGGATGTCCACAGGTGGCGGGGTGGTCATCACATAGGTTGCAGGTGGTGGTAAAAGCCCGTGCCCTAAAACCGGAGGCAGGGTATCATCCAAGATGATCAGCTCTTCCTGCTCCTGACGGAAAATTCCATAAAGCAAGGTTCCTGATGCAACGGCAGTTCCAGTAAGTAATGTCGCAATGATAAGTGACTTATTACTTGAAAGCATTGACTTTTTCACTCCTGCGTCTGGGCATAACGGTATAGTATCCTAAATTACGCCAAAAATAATACTAGCCTCACCCTCTTTTGGCGACTAGATACCATAAAAGGGTGCCTCTACATTAGCACAGACCCCACACATAATCTCCAAACCGCATCTTATAACTTAGTATAGATTTCGAAATTGAACAACATGTTAACAAATAATCCTTTCGCGGACATCCTCCAGGTGATTCATGAGCAGCAGGAACTGGACTTTCATCTGCCTTGTTCCCTGGAAAACAAGATGGAAGTCTCAGGCTTGTCTTCTGTGGGCGGCGTGGCCGATTTGTACGGGTGGCTTGTTGGATGCCAAGAGAACTCTGAGGCCTCTTTAAGCGAAGTCCATATCTGTATCTTTGCGTCAAGTTACAAAAAAGGCCCGGGCTCTGCTGCTACGGTAGGTTTCGTTGCCGCAGCTTCCAAGGGGCTAGCACCCGTAAACAGGTTGTGTGTGGACCATGGTATCGGCCTCCGGGTGCTGGAAATGGCACCAGAAGTTCCCCACGACATTGAGGAAGACTGGTCGGAACTTGATTGTACAAGGGCTGTTGCTTTTGGCATGGAGGCGGGAGCCGCAGGTGGAGATCTCCTGGGCTTAAGCGACATGGCTCCGGGAAATCTGGCGGGAGCCCTCGCTGTAATAGCTTGCTGTATAACAGATGGCAGGGCGTGGCTCGATACCTTGTCGGCAGATGCTGCTGCGGAAGCCCTGAACCTGTTGGCAAGGCAGGGCGAACTTGATTTAACTCCACTGGAGGCGCTTCGTCTTTTTGGTGGCAGAGAAGCCGCCGGATGTTTAGGGGCCTTTCTTGCTGCCCGAAGCAGGCATGTCCCCGTAGTGATTGATGGTTGGGCTGCAATTACCGCATATGCAGTTTTGAAGGCAATTCGTACAGAGGGGGTCAGCCATGTTCGTTTGGCGGCGTGTGAAAATGCGACACAGCGTGCAGCGACAGATCTGCTGGGTATGCAAGCGCTTGTAGGGGCTGATATTGATGCTGGAGCAGGCTGCGGTGCTGCGGTGTCGGTTTCAGTACTGAAGGCCGCCATCGATGTTATTGCCGTTACATAACTGTATTAACAGTAAATTACGAAAGTAATCAGGGACTTGCGCTTGGCGAGGCATCGTTTTAGTTTGCTATAGCCGTCGGGGGGCGAGTGGACGCTAGCAAAGGACAGTATCGCAGATGGTTCGAATTTTTCGCCATTATGTCTCGCCAGTAAAGCTAACGCTTGCTGTAACGGACTTTGCTGTAGTTTTGTTGGGCGTTTTTTTGGCTGAATGGGCACGCTATGCCTGGCTTGGTCTTGAAAGTGAGGTCGGCTGGCAGGCTTTAGTAGCAAAGCTTTTGGTTCCGGCCATTGTTATTCCTATTCTGCTCGGAGTTGGTGGCTACCAGTCTGATGCTATTAGGGATGCCCGCGTATTCATGGTGCGGTTGCTGGTGGCGATCCTGGGTGCGAGTGTTACTTTAGCGGCTTTCCTGTATCTTTTACCAATGCTGCCCTTGTGGCGGTCAATCCTGGTTTTGGCCATGGCATTTTCTGGTGCACTCATCCTGGTCATACATCAGGTACTTTTGATTTTTGCCGACAATAAATTTCTGAGCCGCAGAGTACTGATTTTAGGGGCGGGTGAGGAAGCCTACCATTTGCGCGAATATGCTCAAAAAGCCACTGAGGCAGGACTGAACATTGTGAACACGGTGGCCTTGCCGGGGCAAGATACGGTTGTTGAAGGTGCTGTGGTGCTAGATGATATTAGTAACTTTGATGCGTATGCTCATAAGCAGGATGCAGAAATGATATTGATTGCAGATGAAGGCCTTCACAAATTGCCGATTGAAGCTCTAATCGCCTGCAAACTAAGCGGTATCGAAATAAAGGATCGTCTCTCCTTTTTTGAACAGGTCCGTGGGTATGTAGACCTGTCGTCGGTACAGGCCGAATGGATTATTTTTTCTGACGGATTTCGTGGAGGCAGTGGTTTTGAACGTGTTTCCAAGCGCGTACTTGATATTTTAATCAGCTTGCTGATGCTTATTGTCACGACGCCTATTATGCTAGTCGCGGCAATTTTGATCAAATTGACAAGCTGGGGGCCGGTCTTTTACCGACAGGAACGGGTTGGACTGTATGGCCAGAACTTCAACCTGCTGAAGTTTCGGAGCATGAAGGTTGGAGCAGAGAAAAAAGGGAAGCCAGAGTGGGCGAAAAAATCTGATCCTCGGGTAACTTTAGTTGGCGGTTTCTTGAGGCGCACCCGAATTGACGAATTACCTCAAATCATGAATGTATTAAGTGGTGACATGAGTTTTGTTGGACCGCGCCCTGAGCGCCCCTTTTTCGTAGAGCAGCTTGAAAAAGACATTCCTTTTTACCGGGAGCGCCACTGTGTAAAGCCGGGTATTACCGGGTGGGCACAAATCCAATATCCCTACGGAGCATCGTTTGAAGATAGCAAACGTAAGCTCGAATATGACCTTTATTATATCAAAAATTATTCGATATTCCTCGATATTTTGATAATTTTACAGACGGTACGAGTGGTGCTCTTCCCTATTGGGGTGCGGTAGCGTGATATGATTGCAGTGATAGTTTTAGGAGCGGGTAAATGATGAAATATGGCCGGAAATCGGTTTTAGTTGCCGCGCTTGGAAGCATGTTTGTTGTTCTTGGTTGGTCTATAACAGGGCCTGCTTTAGGACAAACGACTTCGAATTCTGATGCTTTTAATGAAGTTCAACGCCTTTTCGATGACCGGCAATTTGAAGACGCCAAGAATATACTGACCAGGATGTCAGCGTCTGGTGATTTGGCGATTGAAAAATACCTTTGGCTTTCGCGTGTTCAGCTTGAACTGGGGGCTGGCATTGCAGCCGAAACGGCGATTGAACGGGCTCGGGAGCTTGGGGCGGATTATGCCAGCACAGCAGTACCCTATGCCAAGGCTTTACTTGTCCAGGGGAAGTATACAGGCGCATTAGAGGCGCTGCGCGGAGTGAGCATCCCCACTGGACTGCGAAGTCAGGCCTATATCGTATTGGGAGACGCGCACTTTGCCCTTAGAAAGTATGACGACGCGCAACGTGACTATAATTTATCGGTTGAGACTGACGAAACTAATTTCCAGCCCTATCTAGGTTTGGCGCGTTTGGCGCTGAGAGGTGGCAGACTTGCCGATGCACAGGTTTTGGCCAGCAAAGCCGAAAAACGCGACCCACGAAATACCATGGTACAATATACGTTGGGACTTATCAGCCGCTATATGGGGAACCTGGAAAACGCGGAAGGTTATTTTCTGGAAGCAGTGAATTTGTTTTCCAGTAATCTGATGGCAAATATTGAGTTGGCTAGCATTCGGATCAACCAAAATCGGATTTCCGAAGCTGAAGACTTTTTGGATACTGTATTTGCTGTATCAAACGAGCAGCCGATGGCAATTTATCTGACGGCAGTTATTCTTGCTTCACGCGGCGAGTATGAAGAAGCAGAGCTTAATCTTCTGCGGGTGCAGCGCTTGACCGAAACCTATTTGCCGGCAATCTATGTGCGCGGAATGATTGCCTATCAACTGGGTAAAAATGATGCAGCAGAACGTGCTCTAGAGAAAGTTATTGAGGTTCGTCCGAACAATAAGGCGGCCCGTATGGCACTTGCGGGTACGTACGCTAATCAGCAGCGCCCAAGGGCTGCGCTACGGATGTTACAGCCGCTATTGCAGGCGGAAGAACGTGTGGACACTGCCGTTCTTTCTATGGCTGCGGCCGCTTCCATAGCGGCGGGGGAAGTAGAGCGCGGAAAATTGCTGTATCAACGGGTAGCCGAGGCCCAGAGCACAAGTGGTGCACCGTCAGTTACTGGTGCGCAGCAGAAATTTGCGATGGCACAATTTGTTTCTGGCAATGCTGACGATGCTGTTACCACAATTTCCAGCGTTTCTGCAGGGGTTGGTGCTGAAATACGCGAACTGGGTGTTATGGCCAGTATGCAAATACGCAATGCTGATATGGCAGGGGCTGAAACGACAATTGAAAAAATTATCGAAACAGCACCAGAACGGGCTCTGGGATACAATATGCGCGGCACGCTTGCTTACAAAAGGGGCGAATATGAGCAGGCAATAGGATCTTTCAGTGAGGCGTTGTCTCGCAATAAGGAATATTACGCGGCACTACGGAACCGTGGTCTGGCCTATTTTCGTCAGGGTGACTATCAGGAAGCTGAGAAAGACCTGAAGCGTCTGCTTTCGCAGCAGCCTAATGACGCCCGCTCGAAAGCGGTGCTTGGAAAGACACTTCTAACCATGGGGGAAGCAGAAGAAGCCGTTCCCTATTTTAAAGAGGCAATGCGGGATATCCCGAATTCGACGATTTTATCGGCAGACTATTCACAAGCCCTGGCCGAAGCTGGCAATACCACACGCGCGATCGAACAAGCCCGCTTTACAGCTAAAAAAGGGGCGAACAAGCCTGATATTCTTAAGAGAATGGGGCTGTTGCTTCTGGACCTTGGGCAGGCGGCAGCAGCCGAACGGCCCTTATCTCGTCATGTTGCCTTTATGCCCAATTCTGGAGAAGCTCACCTGCTACATGGCAGGGCGCTTTTGAATATGGGCTTGTTTACCGGCGCGAAAATTTCTTTCGAACGTGCTCGCCGGGCAACTGATAACAAGCCTGAGGCCGCGGCCCTGGCATGGTATCTGTTCGCATCAGATGCGCTTGCTCGTAAACAGGAAGCACTTCAGCAGATGGATCAACTTGATATGTCGCTGAGGCCTGCCGATATTGCTGCCAGCGTGATCGGAGATACTCTATTGCATTCGGGACAGGCACAAGAGGCTGAGGCAGCTTACCGCCAGGCGCTGGAGGTTGAAAAAACAGGTGGGTCTGTGATTGGGCTTGCAAGTGCACTGAGCGCACAGGGCAGGGGAGATGCAGCGATTGAGGTGCTGGTGCAGTTTGTTGCTGAAAAACCGGAAGACCGCTTTGTGCGAACTGATCTTGGCCAGAGATATGAAGCGATAGGTGATTTTGAAAAGGCATCGGTACAATACCGTGAGATATTGCGTACAGGCGTTGCAGATGCAACGACCGCAGCAAAATTGGCCTCGGTCTATTGGAAGCTCAATAACCGTCAAAGCATTCGCCTCGCCGAACAAGCTTTTCTTATGGCACCAGACGACCCCTATATTCTTGATGTGCATGGCTGGGTGATGTTGCAGGCAGACAGAAATACAGAAAAAGCTGTCAAATCGTTAGAAAAAGCGGTGAAGAGATCACCGGCCAATGCTTCCTATAAATATCATCTGGGGATGGCCTACCTAGCCCAAAACCGTCGCGGTGAAGCCCGCCGTGTACTCACACAAGCGGTCAATCTTGATCCCGGTTTTGATGGTGTTGAGGAAGCACGGCGTCAGATTGCCCTCTTGAGCCAATAGGGGATAGCAAGCCGCTAATGGCCGTTTCTTGGAAAAATATTGATATTTGGAATTGGGAAAACGCGTGAAACACATATTGGTTTTTTCGTCACTTTTCCCACACTCCGGGGAGCCAACGCTCGGCATATTTGTAGAAAACCGCTTACGGGAACTTCTTAAAACACAAAGACTGACGGCCACAGTTATCGCACCTGTGCCCTGGTTCCCCTTCAAAAGTAATATATTTGGCAGCTATGGTCGTGCAGCTCAGGCGACCAGAGTGGAAAAACGCGGGGGTGTTACTATTTATCATCCGCGGTACTTGGTTATCCCCAAAATTGGCATGGCACTGACCCCTTACTTTATGTATTTGAGCGCGCTGCGTTGCATCAAGAAACTGTTGAAGCAAGGGATTGAATTCGATTTGATCGATGCGCACTATTTGTATCCGGATGGTATTGCCGCGGCTTCGTTATCGGCAACTCTGGGGAAACCGTTCGTGATGACCGCGCGGGGCAGCGATGTCACGGAAATCGGGCTAATGCCCGGTCCCCGCAAGCGTATCAAAAAAGCACTAAAAAGCGCTTCGCATATAATCACCGTCAGTAATAACTTGCGGCGAGACCTTATTGCGATGGGAGGCGAGGAAAAAAAGATCACTACCTTGCGTAACGGGGTTGATCTTGAACGATTTTACGAAACAGGCCGCAATGAAATGCGAACTGAGTGGGGAACCGAATGGGCCAAAGGTCCCATACTGTTATTCGCCGGCTGGCTCATTCCGCGCAAACGCCTGGATATTGTGTTAGAGGTAACGGCGCGTGTAAGTGCATTGAAAACCGTAATCGTGGGTGATGGTCCACTACGCGCCTTACTTGAAAAACAATGCAATGATTTGGGCATTACAGACCGGGTTCGCTTTGTTGGGCAAAAAACGCCGGCTGAAATGCCAACATATTTCAGCGCGGCAGATTTGCTGTTGCTGCCATCTGACAGGGAAGGCTGGGCCAATGTACTTCTTGAGGCTATGGCATGCGGTACACCTGTTGTAACACGCGCAATTGGCGGAGCACCGGACCTGGTGACCAAAACGTGCGCAGGACGGGTGGTTGATAGTGCTTCGCCTGACGCACTAAGTTCAGCGGTGCGGGATCTGCTGGAAAACAGGCCCTCCCGCGCAGATACTCGGGCATTCGCAGAGAAATTTGACTGGGGCACCACTTCTGAGGGACAAAATCTTATATTTGACGCAGCAATTAAAGAATATACTAAGTCCAGTGATATTTAACCGGGGTTATTATGACAGTAAGTGAAATTGAAGGGCCTGTGTTGGTTACCGGCGGCGCTGGCTATATTGGCGGCCAAACTGTTTTGTGCTTGCTGGATCTTGGCGTAGAAGTGATTGTACTTGATGATTTATCAACAGGTGCGCGACGAGACTTCCACACGAGAACACATTTTTATGAGGGACGTGTCCATGATGCGCAGTTAGTTGGCGAAATATTGAGACGCCATCAGGTGCAGGCCATATTGCATTTTGCGGGATCAATCAAAGTCGATGAATCAATAGAAAACCCTCTGAAATATTATGAAAATAATACCGAAGGCAGTCGGTGCCTGATTGCGGCGGCCGTGGAGGCAGGTGTTCAACGCTTTGTATTTTCGTCGACTGCGGCTGTTTACGGCGAGGTGCAGGGGGACACGGCGGTTTCCGAAGATGCTGAGGCCCTACCGTTAAATCCCTATGGTTGGTCCAAGCTTTTTACCGAACGAACGCTGCGCGATGTTGCTGCCGCTCACAATATTCAATATGGAATTCTTCGCTATTTCAATGTTGCGGGCGCAGACCCGCACTTGAGGCATGGTCAGTACCTTGAAAACCCGGTTCATCTTATTGGCCGGGCCATCAATGCACTGCGCGGTGCGGCTGGACCTCTCAGCATTTTTGGCAAGAATCTACCCACACCAGACGGCACCGGCGTGCGTGATTATATCCATGTTTGGGACCTGGCGCAGGCCCATTTGGCTGTTTTGACGCATCTGAGTGGCAGAAAAGACAGTTTGCTAGTTAACTTAGGGTACGGCGTCGGTAGCAGTGTGCTTGAGGTTGTGAGGTGCCTGGAACAGGCGTCAGGTAAGAAGGTTCCCTATCAGTTTGCAGCGGGAAGAAACGGCGAAGCAGCATCTGTTATTGCTGATATATCCCTGTTGAAGGCATCGTTGCAATGGAAGCCGCAATATGATGAGCTTGAAGCCATTATTCGGTCGGCACTCCAATGGATTCAAGCCTTAGAGGCCCAAAGCACTCAATAGAAAGCCCTTTGAAAAATGGAAACAATCTATTTTATTGTGTTTTGTGTGGTCAATGCGGTCATTATCTTTTGGAGCCTCCGATATGACGACCAGGCGGACTTTCATGGACAAAAGCGTGATAAAAAGTTTGTGCCTGCCAAAAAGAAAAGCGCAAAACCTCAGCATTTAGATAAATAGTTAACAAGCTAACAATTTATTAATAATCTCTTAAATGCTTGTTTAGGCCTTGATTTATAGGGGTTTAGCTTGGCATAAACGGTGTAATTAAATTACTTGTGGCTGTAAATTAGCTGCAAGATTAGGAGGTTGTTATTGTGCCCAGATTTTTTACGCTTTGCTCACGAGTAATAGTATCCGTTTTGCTTGCAGCAAGTCTTGCTGGGTGTGCAATCTTTTATGGTGTCCGTGAAGAGTTGCCGCCAGCGCCGTTTGTCTCTCCGAATGAAGGGCCAGGCCCTTATTATATTATCGGGCCTCTGGATAACTTACAGGTATTTGTTTGGCGCAGCCCCGAACTTTCGAATACGGTTACTGTTCGTCCTGATGGATACCTTAGTATTCCATTGATTGACGATTTGGCAGCAACGGGGAAGACTCCTACGCAATTGGCACGGGATATCGAAGAATCCCTTGGTAATTTCATCAACGCTCCAATTGTATCTGTAATGGTGCAGGGTTTTGTAGGGCCTTTTTCTCAGCAGGTGCGGGTTGTTGGTGAGGCCGCGAGCCCCCAGTCGATACCATACCGGGCGAATATGACGTTGCTGGATGTTATGATTCATGTAGGTGGATTAACAGAATTTGCTGCAGGGGACCAAGCAACACTCGTTCGGTTCGAGGACGGAGAGCAGAATGAATATCGGGTAAAAGTTGACTCGCTGATCCGGGACGGCGAGATCGACAAAAATATCAAAATTTTACCTGGCGACGTACTGATTATACCTGAGAGCATTCTGTAGTATACTGTTAGTGACTGCAGGATAGAAACGGGCCTGAGGGGGCACGTTTAGGAGAAATAAAATGGCAGGGCAGGCTCTAGGGCTTCATGAACTATACCAGCAGGCGAAAGCTATCACCTATGGTATATGGCGAAAACGGTGGTACATGCTTGTCACCGCCTGGCTGATTGCCTTGGTTGGCTGGGGTGCGATCTATACGATGCCGTACCGTTATGCGGCAAACGCACGCATTTATGTTGATGCCGATACCCTGTTGCCTAGCATTGCGAAGAGTCTCGGAGTTGCTATTGACACGTCGAAAAAAATTGAGGCGATCCGCAAAACACTGGTGAGCCGTCCGAACCTGGAAAAAATTGTGCGGCGTTCGGAGTATCTTGAGCGGTTGGCGCAAAATAGCGGCGAACTTGATGGCCTAATTTCCCGCATGCAACGGGAAGTGCGGATTATTGCCTTGGATGAGGGGCACTTCCAAATTCAATATGAAGTTGATGAGAGGCGCCTTAGTGACCGGCAGCGTGCTGAAGTTGCAAAGACGGTTGTTAGTAACCTTTTGGCCTTTTTCCGGGAAGAGACAGGCCAAAACAGCGTTACTGAAGCGACTAATGTCGCGAACTTTCTAGAAGACACGATTAAAGACCTGAGTGAACGTTTGAATGCAGCAGAGGCTGCACATGCGAAATTTGAACAGGATAATATTGAATATCTAGGAAATGTTGATTTTCTTTCCAGGCTGGAAAACGCGCGGAGTGATTTAAAAGCGACCCGCAATCAAATTGCAGAATTGAAAGTAACGCAGCAGACACTGGCGAAACAGTTGGAAAGCGTTCCCCAGACAATCAAACGCGCGGCAAGCAGTAGCTCGGGTGGCGGGCAAAGAGACCCTCTGGATGAGCGTTTGACTGAAATTCAGAAAAAACTCGATAAGCTCTACTCGCTTGGGTACAAGGACCTTCATCCTGATGTGCGCAATCTGAGCCGTCAGCTTGGATCAATTAAGGCTGAGAAAGCTCAGCAGATGAAAGACCTCCAGGCGGAACTTGCAGGCTCGGCTGAGGAAGGCAAAAGCTCAAATTTGACAACCGAGACCCCTAATCGTTTGTATGAGCAACTGATGCTTGAGAATATTGGCACCATCAGCCAGATCAGCGGCCTTGAACAGCGCGAGCTTGAGCATAAAAGCCTTGTTGATGAACTGGAAGAAAAAGCAAAGAGAGTTCCGGAAATCCTGGCAGAAAAAAGTGCCTTGAAGCGGGGCTATGATACGCTGCGTCGCCAACATACTAAGCTTTTGAAAGAGAGAGCGGACAATGAAATACGCATCAGCGTTTCGTCTGGTGAACGGACTGTCGCTTTCCGCGTAGTCGAACCCCCGGTTACTCCGCAGAGCCCTAGTGGCCCGCCTCGGATGCTTTACATGAGCGCAGTATTGGTAGGTGCTTTAGTCGCAGGGCTCGGCGTTGCGCTTGTTTTGTCGCAGTTGAAGCCCGTGGTTATCACGGTTGAACAGCTACGCACTCATTTTGACTTACCTGTTTTGGGTAACGTGACACGCGCGATGTCGGATGCAGAGACCCGCCAGCGTAGTATGGAAATGCTTGGCTTTGCCGGTGCTACAATGGTTTTGTTCCTGGTTTTTGCCGGATTTGTGGTGGTGGACATCTTCGGTTCGCCGACGGTCGGGTAATTATGAGAGAGTTGAGAGTTTCATGGATCTGATAGAACGCGCTGCTAAAAAGCAGGAAAAGAAAAAGAAAGGGGTCTCGCTCGTTGAGCGAGCGGCAGAGACTGCTGAAAACAAACCCTTTGAAGAATCTAAAGCTGTTGGTATCGGCGTTCCGAGGGCAAAGAAGGCTCGCGACCCATCTTCGATGAACCCGGTAATTGGCGGCCCGAAGGGAAAGGGCACCGAAGCAGAAGACACTGACAGCGTTGAAAAAGAAGAGATACCAAAGTCGGAATTCCGGGGTATTGGTATTGGCTCGCCGAGTTCTGCGAAGAAAAAGCGCGCGCCTGAAGCGCCCGTTGAAAAAGTTGAACCTAAACCAAAATCGTTAGCGATTGGCATGACCGACGAGGCCGGTGAATCTGGCGGCGCAGGCAAGCCTGTTCGGCGGCGCGAGCAAAAGCTGGAGGAAGTTGATCTAACGGGGTTGCGGGATGCAGGTTATATCACGCCTGATATGCCGCCGAATTTGATGGCGGAAGAATTCCGGATCATTAAGCGGTCTATTCTGCTGAATGCTTTTTCAAAGGGCACGCAAAAGAGCAAAAACAGCAATGTTGTTTTGGTAACAAGCTCAAATCCTGGTGAAGGTAAAAGTTTCTGCACTATCAATTTGGCACTGTCGATCGCGACAGAGCAGGATACCACCGTTCTGTTGATTGATGCCGATTTCTCGAAACCGGAAGTATTGAACAGGCTCGGTGTGGCGGGCGGCCGTGGTTTGATGGATGTTGTCGCTGACAGCGAGCTTGAGGTAGGCGATTGCCTTATCAGGACAAATGTCCCCAACCTCGTATTGTTGCCTGCGGGCCGCCAACATAATCTGACCACAGAACTTTTGGCGTCAGAGCGTATGGAACACATCGTAGATGAGATCGCCAACCGATACCCTGATCGCCTTGTACTGTTCGACTCGCCGCCAGTGCTGGCAAGTTCGGCAGCTTCCGTTATGGCGCTTTATATGGGGCAAATAGTCTTTGTGATAAAGGCGGAAGATACGACCGAACCGCAGATCAAAGAGAGCCTGAATATGATCAGTGCATGCGATAATATTAATCTTCTTTTGAACCAGACCCGCTTTAGCGGCAGCAACAAGAAATTCGCGACCTATTATGGGTACGGTGGTCGTTAAGGGGTGGTTTTGGCGTATTCTAAGCCACATACTCTCTCAAAACTTGGTTTTGGGCTGCTTATTTCGGTAGGCAGCGCAGGCACCGTTTTTGCCGGAGACCATTTTTGGCTGGATACGAGGGCGGAGGCGCGAATAACATTCACCGACAATGCGCTTCTAACGCTGAAGGACCGTCAAGCTGAAGCTGTACTCAATCTGGCTCCCGGCTTGAACGCCCGCTGGGAGAGTAAGCGGATTACCGCAGGCGTAGATTATGCCTTCGATTATTACTATTTTCTCACCGACAAATCAGACGATATAAGGCACCGAGGGTTTGCGACACTTGACGCTGAAGTGATCGAAGGCCACCTAACCGTTAATGGCCGTGCCAGCTTGCGTGAACAGTTTTTAGACCAACGTGGGTCGATCTCCAGTAACTCGGCGAATCGAACCGAGAACCGGCGTTTGATAGAGAATTATACCGGGTCGGCAATTCTAAAAGGCGGGCTGCGCAGATATGCCGATTGGCAAATCAGCTATAGATTTGGGATCAGCCGGTCGCCAGCAGACAATCTTGACGATGAAACACTGCCGGTAAATTTCTCGGATACAGAATCCCATGAAATTGCAGCGAATCTTGGCTCAGGGGACCGTTTTAACAATTTTGAATGGCGGTTGTTTGCAAACAGTACAAGGATCGCGCGTAGCTTGGACGTGAATGACTATCGTAACGAAAACGCACGCGGCGAACTTACATATAAATTCAACCGTTTCATTCAGGTTGTGGGAAACGCAGGCTATACACGGAACGCGTTCCAATCCGACGTTTTGAAGGAAGACGGATTCTCCTGGGAGCTAGGGGCTCGATGGACGCCTGGGCGCAAACTTGATATGGCGTTGCGGTACGGCAAAGAGGGCCTTAGAGAAACATGGTATGCTAATCTCCAATATTTCTTTTCGCCACGCTTTGACTTGACCGGCACCTATCAGGACGCGTTGAGCGCCAATACGATTGTATCTAATAACAGCTTGCAGGACTTTGGTTTTGACGAGGATTTGGGCATATCCAATGCTGCGGGGTTGCCAATTGATGAAACCGACCCAGTTTTTACGTTTTCGGATGTAGATTTTCGGCGACAAAATGCCACGGCTACATTTACGTTGCGTCAGAAGCGTACTCAAATGTATTTGAGTGGTAACATGGAGTGGCGTACCTTTGATGATGGCTCTGGAACGGCCAAATCATGGGGTGTTACCTACGGGTTTGACCGCAATATTAACAGGCGCTCTTCGTTAAAAGGTCGAATAAATTATCGTAGGAGTAGATTCGAAGGTGAAACGCGAATAGACAATTATATTGAAGGAAGCCTTGACTGGACGGCGACAATATCGCGATACTTTAAGAGTTCAATTGGTTTTACGCATTCAGAGCGGCAATCCAGTGAGCCAGGTGCAGATTTGGAAGAGAACGCGCTAACGTTCTATTTACGAGGAATTTTTTGAGCCAGTATGTATGAGAGCTTTTACAATCTGCAAGGACGACCGTTCCAGCTAACGCCGGATCCTCGTTTTTATTACAGTTCGCGCACGCACAAAAAAGCGATGGCCTACTTGACCTACGGTCTTAATCAGGGCGAAGGTTTTATCATTGTGACGGGTGATATCGGTACTGGTAAAACCACCTTGGTTCGCCATTTGTTCGATACGCTGGACCGAAACGAGTTCATCGCCGCGATGATCGTAAGCACACAGCTAAGTGCGGAAGACCTTCTGAGAAGTGTGGTGGCTGCGTTTGGCCTTGATGCACAGGCTGAAGACAAGGGGCAGCTTTTGGCTCGCCTTGAACGTCATTTGCGTGAACAATATCAGCTTGGCCGCCGGGCACTTTTGGTTGTTGATGAGGCTCAAAACCTGTCGAACGCTGCTCTTGAAGAAATGCGTATGCTTTCGAACTTCCAGGAAGGTGAAAAGGCACTGATCCAAAGTTTCTTGGTTGGGCAGCCTGAATTCCGAGAGCGTATTTTTACAGCGCCCGAACTGGAACAACTGCGCCAGCGTGTGATTGCAACACACCACCTAGAGCCGATGGAGCGCGAAGAGCTTGCTTATTATATCGAGCATCGCTTGAAGCTGGTAGGTTGGGACAATGATCCTTGCTTTACAGCGGAGGCTGTTGAAGCAATCTATAACCATAGCGCTGGCGTGCCGCGTCGGTTGAATACACTGTGTTCTCGTGTGTTACTCTATGGGTCCCTTGAAGAAATTCACACAATTGATGAGGGTGTAATCGAAGCTGTGGTGGCTGATATGTCAAGCGACACCAGGCCGGTGGTTTCAACAAGTTCTGCCAGGCCTATGGCACCGCCGCCTTCCTCGGCGAATGATTCGACAGTTCCGCTTGAGGGCCGAAGTACAGAAGAGGTCACCGAGATGGAAGGGCGACTGGGTAAACTGGAAGACATGATGAAATCCCAGGATGAAACGCTTCAGAAACTGACCAGTATCATGGCGCAATTGGCTGCAGGCGGCTCTAAGGGCGATGACGACTGATTTTTTTGCAGAACAGGCGTTTGATCTGGTAGATCGCGCCTCTTTCGCTGGACCTGAAAAGCTAGCTTTCACTGTAGATGTTGAAGAGTGGTTTCAAGTTGGTGCTTTTGAGACCACTTTTTCCCGTACGGACTGGCCAAAACTGGAAAGCCGGGTAGAGGTTCAAACGCGAGCACTTCTTGATTTGCTTAGTAATCTTGATGTAACGGGCACTTTCTTTGCGCTGGGCTGGGTTGCTGAGCGTTGCCCTGAATTAATCAGGCAGATTGTGGGTGCAGGGCATGAGCTGGGGTGCCACGGGATGGACCACCGGCGTCTTTTCACAATGCAGCGCGCAGAATTTCGTGATGATATCCGCAAGGCAAAGGCGCTTTTAGAGCAGGCGTCAGGCGCAGACGTGGTTGGTTACCGTGCCCCGAGTTTTTCGTTGGTGCCCGAGGTTTGGTGGGTCTATGAAGAGCTTGCCGCAGCAGGGTTTAAATATTCGTCCAGCTTGTATCCTGTGAAAACAGACCATTATGGTGCTTCGTCAGCGCCCCGTACGCCGTTTTTCCCGCTCGCTGGTAACGATCTCGTCGAAATACCAATGACGGTGTGCGATCTACCTTTTCGACGTGTACCAGCCTCCGGAGGCGGTTATTTCAGGCTGTTGCCTTACAGGTTATCGGTGTTTCTTATTAGACAAGGCCAAAACCAAGCGGGTGTGCCGGGACTCTTTTATATGCACCCTTGGGAGATGGACCTGGGGCAGCCTTTTGTACAGGAAGCGCCGTGGTTATCGAAATTTAGGCACTATACCGGCCAAAAACAGTTGCCGGCCAAACTGGCAAAATTGGCGCGCGCTTTTTCTTGGGGTCGCATAGACAAAATTTACGAAAACGTCCTGAAACCAAGCGACGAAGGCATATAAATGGTGGTGACAGTACGCAGAATGGAGACGGCAGATAAAGCGCGCTGGGATGCTTATGTTGCTGCACACAATCTTGGTACTTTTTGTCATCGTGCCGGCTGGAAAGCCGTTATCGAAAAAGGCGCAAAGCAAACATGCCATTATCTGCTAGCCGAACAAGGCGGTGTTATAGTGGGCATTTTGCCATTGTCGGTGCGGCGTAGTTTTCTGTTCGGGAAAGCCTTGGTTTCTACCATGTTTGCTGTTTATGGGGGGCCGCTTGTAAGCAATGCTGGTGCCGCAGAAGCACTTGATAATGCTGCCTGGGAAATTGCACACTTGAACGATGTCGGCTCGCTTGAATATCGTACTATCTCTGCTGCCCGGGAGAATAACGCTGATTGGCACACCGAGCAAGATGTGGCCGCGACCTTTCAAAAGCCACTCAAGCAATCAGAAGACGAGATCCTTCTGGATATTCCGCGCAAGCAACGGGCCGTTGTCCGTAAAAGCCTGAAGAACGGTCTGAAATGTTCGTGGGATAAAGACATAAACACATTTTATGCATTGTATGCTGAAAGTGTCCGAAACCTTGGTACACCTGTTTTTCCGAAGCAATTATTCAGCGCTTTTGTTGAAGAATTTGGCGAAGATGTGGAAGTTCAAGTGATTTACACGCCGGATGGCATCGCAGTTGCGAGCCTGATGAGCTTTTATTACCAAGATTGGGTCTTGCCCTACTATGCAGGCGGCGTACCGGATGCACGAAAATATGGTGCCCATGATTTCATGTATTACCAATTGATGGTGCATGCGGCGAAGAAAGGAAAAACAGGATTTGACTTTGGTCGTAGCAAGAGTGGAAGCGGGCCATATAAATTTAAGAAAAACTGGGGTTTTAATCCGACACCGCTGGAGTATCAGACAAGACTCGCACCGGGGGCCGAAAAACCTGACCTTAATCCAGCAAACGCCAAATTTGAGGTGATGGTCAAACTTTGGAAAAAGCTTCCGTTGCCGATAGCCAATTTAATTGGGCCGTATATTGCTCGGCATTTGGGGTAGGGGTGTGGCTAATATTCTTTTCCTAGCGCACCGAATTCCCTATCCGCCCAACAAAGGCGATAAGATACGGTCATGGAACTTTCTCAAGCGGTTGGCAGAGCATCACACGGTACATGCCGGTTTTTATGTGGATGACCCGCGTGACCTTGATTATATATCGTTACTTGAAGGATCCGTTGCAAGCTTGAGTTACGAAGAAGTCTCGCCCTTGCAGCAGAAAATCAGAAGTTTGTCCGGTTTTTTGACGGGAAAATCTCTCACTGAATCTGCGTACCCATATTCAAAATTAAAAAAATACGCTAATGATTTGTTTTTAAATAAAAAAATTGATTTGGTTTTTTTATTTTCGGCGGCTACTGCGCCTATTGTACTTGGTAATTTTTCGGGTCCAATCATCGCAGATCTTGTTGACGTAGATTCAGAGAAATGGCTAGCATATTCCAAGGCGTCAGCATGGCCGATATCTTGGATTTTTCGGCGTGAGGCAAGATTACTAGCCAAATTTGAAGCTAAGGTAGCAGGCAATGCAGAAGCGACACTTTTTGTAAGTGAGGACGAAACTCACTTGTTTTGTGCGCGCCACCCTGAGCTCGTTGAAACTACAGTCTCGGTGAAAAATGGCGTTGACTTAGTGCAGTTTAATTCTGCGAACTATCCAAATGTTCAGAGTGGAAAAAGCCTTATATTCACCGGGGCTATGGACTATCAGCCAAATATTGAAGCCGTTGAATGGTTTTGCCGCCAGGTGTGGCCACTGATTTACAAAAAACATCCCGATGCTACGTTTCAGATCGCAGGCGGGTCCGCAGGCTTGCGTGTGAAAGCTTTAGAAGCGACTGAGGGCGTTTCAGTTTTGGGTTATGTAGAGGACATGGCTGAGGCCTTGTCCCGTGCATCGATTGTTGTTGCGCCGCTGCAAACAGCACGCGGCATACAAAATAAGGTGCTGGAGGCGATGGCAATGGCCAAGCCTGTTGTCGCGACAAGCCTCGCAAATGAAGGTATCAACGGCGAGGATGGAAAACAGTTACTGGTGGCAAACACTGCTAAGAGCTTCGCTTCTGCTGTTTTTTCACTCATTGACAGTGCAGAAAAGCGTGCAGAATTGGGCACTGAAGGGCGTACTTTTGTTGAAAAGGGTTTTTCGTGGCAGCGCTCTTTTGAAGAGCTAAACCGACTTATTTCAAGAGGCACTAATGGTCGCTGACAACAGAGGTATCAAGCATTTGGCTGGTTGCCTTTTGGCAATTGGACTCGTGTTTTTTGCCTGGTGGGATAGCGTACAGCATATGGCATCTATTGTTTGGCATGTTGATACATTTTCACATGGATTGATGGTGCCACTTATTTCCTTGGCTCTGATTTGGTCGCGGCGGGCAAGGCTTCAGTACTTATCGGTTTCTGTTGATTGGAGTGGCTTGCTGGTAGTTCTCGCTGCAACGGCGATATGGTATTTGGGTGAGGTTGCCGAGGTTAGATTGTTGGGGCATTTCGCTTTAGTTCTTGCGGTGCAAGGGATGACAATCACCTTTTTAGGGCGGGCCCTATATCTTCAAATCCTGTTCCCAATGCTGTTTCTGTTTTTGGCCATTCCAGTGGGCGATGGCTTGGTTCCTGTGATGCAGACACTGACAGCCGAAAGTGTGATCCTGATGCTTTCGCTTTTAGGGGTGCCTTATGAGGCAGAGGGAGTGTTGCTTACACTCGCAAGCGGTACGTATGAAGTTGCTCGGGCCTGCGCGGGTATCAAATTCTTTTTTACCAGCGTTGTTACCGGGGTTTTGCTTGCTCATTTAGCTTATCGTAGTTGGAAGGGGCGATTAGCAATTTTGCTTGTTGCCGCTTTTTTACCAATACTTGCAAATGCTCTCCGTGTTCTTGGAATTTTGCTGATTGCAGAGGTAACAGACCAGTCTTTTGCCAAAGGTGTGGACCATATTGTTTATGGCTGGGGGTTCCTTACCTTCATTCTTTTGCTGTTGATCGCGGTTGCCTATAAATTTTCCGATGTAAGTGCGAATAAAGAAGATGGGAAAGGCAAACCAGAGGGTGTCGCCATACGGCCCCGTGGATTGCTCGAATTCATCCTTGCGGGGCTGGCGGTTGGTCTGCCGTTTATGGCATATGAGTTGGCACCTAAAGCGTTGGATCCGCCAGGGCATATCGCGCCGGTGGTTGTACCAACATGTGAAGGATGTGGATACCGCCTTCTTAACGCAACCAAAGGACCTGAAAGTGCCGTTTGGCGCGGTGCGGATAGCGAATTCCATTTTAAATACCGTTTTGCGGCTGACACGTTGAAAATTTCTGGCGGGTTATATTGTCCGCAACGGCCTGGAAGCCGCTTGGTTCAGATCGGCAATATGCCGGCTGGAAGGGGCTGGGGAGAACTGCGGGGCCTAGCGCGGGAAAAAATAACCAGTGGCGATTGGCATTTGGAAAAACGTATCTATAAGCGGGGCATACAGCGGCGTGCTGTTTATATTGGGTATATTGTTAATATGGAAAGGCTAGTATCTGAACGTAGCGTTAAGTTTGAAACCGTACTTGAACGCCTATGGCGAGGCATGTCAGTTGGAGCTGTGTTTGCAATTTCGACCCCACACGGTAAAAATCACGCTGAACCAGACAAGAGAATTGAAAAATTTCTGTCGACTTTTCCTCTGGATAAGTTTTTATGGACAGAACTGAAGTCTAGTAAAAAGGGGCAAAATCTGTGTGCGGCATAACTGGCATTATGGTACCTGTCGGTACGGAGATTGACCAGTCTATCGTTCGTGCGATGACGGATGAAATTGCCCATCGCGGCCCTGATGGCGACGGCCATTATTTTGGCCAGACAGTAGCGCTAGGCCACCGCCGCTTGAGTATCATTGATATCGAAGGTGGTACTCAGCCCATGTATTCAAGCGACCGTCAGGTGATCCTTAGCTACAATGGCGAGATTTATAACTTTCAGTATTTGCGGCGTGAACTAGAGGCACTTGGGCACCGTTTCCGTACCAATTCAGACACGGAAGTTCTATTGCAAGCCTATCTGCAGTGGGGCAGGGACTGTGTGTCGCGTCTGCGCGGTATGTTTGCGTTTGCTGTGTGGGACAATCGCTCCAGGGAACTGTTTTTGGCGCGCGACCGGCTGGGTATCAAGCCGCTCTATTATGCGCTGTTGCTTGACGGTACTTTTTTGTTTGGTTCTGAACTGAAAGCACTGTTAAAACACCCACGCATACCACGGAAGCTCCGCCCAGACGCTTTGGAGGACTATCTAACACTGGGGTATGTACCTGACCCGAAGACGATAATCGACCGAGTGTTCAAGCTACCACCAGCTTGTACGCTGTTAAAGCGTCAAGGATCTCCAGATTTATCGATCATCAGTTATTGGACACCTGACTTTGAACGCCGAGAGGCTAACAAGCTTGTCGACCAATCGGAGTTGATCGCACGGCTTGAGGAAGCGGTACGCATGCGTATGGTGGCAGATGTGCCACTTGGAGCTTTCCTTTCAGGCGGTGTTGACAGTTCTGCAGTTGTTGGCTTGATGAGTCGCAATAGTGGGGATCCGGTGGAAACCTGCGCGATTGGTTCCGAAGACCCCAGTTTTGATGAAAGTGGTTTTGCGCAAATTGTTGCCGATCATTTTGGGACTCACCACCGACTGCGGCTTGCTTCGGCACATGATGGTTTTCTACTGAACCGTATGGCGAATATTTTTGATGAACCGTTTGCGGACTTGTCAGCATTGCCAACATACCGGGTATGCGGTTTGGCGCGTGAGAAGGTAAAGGTGGCTTTGTCTGGTGACGGAGGGGATGAGCTCTTTGCGGGATATCGTCGGCACCGTTTTCATATGCTTGAAGAGCACCTGCGCGGTCTACTGCCGCTTGGTGTGCGGCGCCCGATATTCAAACCTTTAGCGGCGTTATATCCGAAACTGGACCGTGCGCCACAGTTCCTGAGGGCTAAGTCTACCTTTGAGGCACTGGCACGGTCTTCCGCTGAGGCTTACTGCCAGACTGTCAGTAAAACGCCAGACCGGGAACGATATCGCTTGCATACTGTCAAAATGAAAAAGACCCTTGCGGGATATCATCCACACGAGCGTTTCAATCAGTTAGCCCAGGAGGTCAAAGGTGTCGATCCTCTGTCAATGGTGCAATATATTGATCTCAAAACTTATTTACCAGGCGATATTCTGACTAAAGTGGACCGGACTAGCATGGCGCATTCCCTTGAGGTTCGCGTGCCGTTGTTGGATCATAAGTTCGTTGAATTTGCGATGCGATTGCCCCCGGAAACCCGAATCATTGAAGGGGAGGGGAAAGCGGTCTTTAAAAATTCGCTGCGGGATATATTACCCGCTACCATCATAGACCGACCGAAACGGGGCTTTGATGTACCTGTTGTTTCCTGGCTCAGAAATGAGCTGGCACCTGAACTTAACCGGCTGGAGACAAGCGAAGCCTTGCTGGATACAGGTTTGATAGAGCAGCGCGGTCTACGCGGTTTGGTGGACGAGCACCTACGGGAAGCAAGGGATCACCATACAACGCTCTGGGCGCTGCTGGCATTAGACAGGTCTCTCAAAAATCTTGAACTGACGCTGTAACTGCAGAAGTCCACCTCTACACTATAGGTTTATTTTATAGGTTGCGATCCAGAGAATAACCGGCGGAGCGTACTGTCCGTATAAAATTTGGTGCGTCCCCTTCGTTGATTGCTTTGCGCAAGCGCCTGATGTGCACATCTACCGTGCGCGGTTCAACATAGACATCCCGCCCCCAGACGGAGTCCAGAAGTTGCTCACGGGAAAAGACACGGCCCGGATTTTCCATAAAATGCCGGAGAAGCCTGTATTCTGTGGGGCCTAGCTGGATTGGAGAGCCTCCGCGTGTCACACGATGCGTCACATTATCAAGCCGAATATCTTCGAAAGTGAGTTCGTCGCTTGCCAACGCTGGCCGAACGCGACGCAGGACGGCTTGAATGCGAACCACAAGCTCTTTCGGTGAGAAAGGTTTAACCATATAGTCATCGGCCCCGGTCTCAAGCCCCCGGATACGGTCGGGTTCGTCGGCACGCGCGGTCAACATGATGATTGGCACGTTGGCGGTTTCTGGTTTGCGGCGTAGCTGGCGGCAAATTTCTAGGCCAGAAATATTTGGCAGCATCCAATCAAGGAGGATCACGTCTGGCTGCTCTTCGCAGGCCTTGAATAGCCCTTCTTCACCGTCAGAAGCACTGTCAAACTGGTAGCCCGCACGTTTAATATTATAGCGAACTAGTTCAGTGATATTCTCATCATCTTCGATCAGCAAAACTCGTGTAGTCACAACTATTTCCTCTGCTTACCGTGCTGAAGCTATTGTATTACTCAATGAATGTTTGGCTCGTCATGTCGTACTTAGGGCGGGCCTCTTCCAGCCTTTGCCCCGTTGTCGTAAAATAAATCTGCTCGGCGACATTTGTTGTCTGGTCACCGATGCGTTCCAAATTTTTCGCGATCATCAAATAATGGGTATAGGCATTGATATGTTCAGGAGTTTCAGCCATCAGGCGCAAAATCTGTTCGTTTGCCGCGTTATGAAGATGGTCGAGCGCTTCATCCCGTTCCCAAAGTTCAACTGCTGCTTCGGAATCGCGGTGCGCATGAGCATCCATCACATCCTGTATCATTTTGTAGGCAGTGGTCGCCATTGCTTCCAACGTGTGCGGTATAGGCACTGACGTTGTGCCGTGCATAGCTTCGGTGCGCTTTGCTATATTCTTTGCATAGTCGCCTATTCGCTCAATCATACCTGTTACTTTAAGAGCGCTGGCAACCTCTCTGAGGTCGTTTGCAACAGGGGCGCGGCGGGCAAAAACACCGATAGCGGCCTCTTCTGCGGTTCGGTCAAGACGGTCGAGTTCTTTGTCTGCTGCGCGCACGTCCTTAGCAAGCGCGACATCATCTTCCTGCATCGCTTTCATTGCTTGTTGCAATTGGTCGGCGGCTAGACCTCCCATGCGACTTACAATGCTGCGCAGGTCTTTTAATTCGTCATCGTATGAAGCAACAATATGATCGTTCATTGTTCTTTTCCTTTAACCATATCGACCAGTGATATAGTCGCGTGTTCGCTCTTCTTTAGGAGCCGTGAAAATTGTGGTTGTGTCGCCTTGCTCTATTAGGTCGCCGAGATGGAAGAAGGCAGTGCGCTGTGAAATACGTGCTGCCTGCTGCATGCTGTGCGTTACGATAGCAATCGCATAGCGGCCTTTAAGCTCGTCAATCAACGCCTCAACTTTTGCTGTCGCAATTGGGTCAAGCGCAGAACAAGGCTCATCCATCAAAATGACTTCCGGGTTCACTGCAATGGCGCGCGCGATGCAAAGGCGTTGCTGCTGCCCACCTGAAAGTGCGGTGCCAGAAAAATCCAATCGGTCTTTGACTTCTTCCCAAAGCCCGGCTTTTTCGAGCGCATTGGTGACAATCTCATCCAAGTCCGTGCGTGATGTTGCCAGTCCGTGAATGCGAGGACCATAGGCTATATTGTCATAAATAGATTTTGGAAACGGGTTTGGCTTCTGAAAAACCATTCCAACGCGTGCCCGCAACTGAACGACATCGAGCTTGGGGTCATAAATATTTTTCCCGTCTAGCTCTATGCTGCCCGTCACGCGGCAGCCGTCTACAGTGTCATTCATTCTGTTAAAGCATCTTAGGAATGTGGACTTGCCGCACCCAGACGGACCGATAAGCGCTGTTACTTCATCCTGGCGCAGGTCTAGCGAGATGCCTTTTACTGCGTGATTGTCGCCGTAAAAGACATTGACATCTTTCGCTGACATTTTTGCAGGTGTTATTTGTGTCATAGTGTTTAACTCTGATGAGGTCTTAAACATTTTACCACTGCCGTTCGAATTTCTGGCGCAGCCAAATTGCGACTGCGTTCATGGCGATAAGGAACGATAGCAATACCATGATCGCGGCTGAAGTTTTCTCAACAAATGCGCGCTCTGGGCTATCGGACCAAAGGAAAATTTGAACGGGTAAGGCTGTGGCGGCGTCTGTTACACTGCCGGGTATATCAACGATAAAGGCGACCATGCCAATCATAAGAAGCGGAGCCGTTTCACCCAAAGCTTGTGCCATGCCAATAATAGTTCCTGTGAGGATACCAGGCATGGCAAGCGGTAATACATGGTGAAAGACAACTTGCATACGTGAGGCCCCCATACCGCGCGCCGCATCCCGAATTGAAGGTGGCACGGCTTTGATCGAAGCCCGTGCTGCGATAATAATTGTGGGCAGTGTCATGAGCGCGAGTGTGAGGCCACCTACCAGTGGGGCCGAGCGTGGCAGTCCCATAACACCGAGGAACAATGCTAATCCAAGCAGACCAAAAACAATCGATGGTACAGCAGCGAGATTGTTGATGTTCACTTCAATAAAGTCAGTGAATTTATTTTTAGGGGCGAATTCTTCCAGATAAAGGGCTGTCATAACACCTATGGGAAAGGCCGTAAGTAAGGTTACGAGCAGTGTAAGCGCTGATCCCATGGTTGCCCCCCATACGCCAGCGAGCTCAGGTTCCCTAGAGTCACCATTCGTAAAAAAGAGTGTATGGAAATTCACTTCAACGCGGTTTTCTTCCTGAAGTTTCTTTAGCCAGGCAACTTCTTTGTCTTTCACCTTCCGGCTTGTCTCCGGTAGGGTAATGTCGATATTGCCTTTGATTACCTGATCAATATCATCTGATGCAAGCAATGAGATACGTTCAGTTGTCCCGACAACAGCCGGGTTATCAAGAATATGAGTGCGGAGTTGTTCCCGAGCACCCGTGCTCAGCATGCGCATCAATTGGCGGCGGTCACGCCGATTTTTTACATCTGGAAAATGTAATGCCATTGAGGCCTGGATAAGGCGCATCATATTGACACCGCGGATCTTTGTTTCAAATTCGTCGGGTGTCATTTCATTTGGGTTACCCAGAACCGAAATCTCAAACGGGACATCAACCTCGATACTGGTTTGGAAAAATCCGCCAGCACCATCACTGACAATCTTGCCGATCAGTGAAACAAGAAAGAAGCCTGCGATCAGGATGGCCAGCAATCCCAAGGATTTGAAAGCGCGTTCTTTACGGTAGCGAGACTTGATGCGGCGCTGCATTAAGGCCGAGTTCCAATCTGTTGGTTGTTCTACTTTCATATCAGACATACATAGTCTCTATTCGTAAGCTTCGCGGTATTTGCGCACGATGCGCAAAGCACCAATGTTCAGCAACATGGTGGTTATGAAGAGCGCTAGTCCCAGTGCAAAGGCCGATAAGGTTTTTGCACTGTCAAATTCTTGGTCGCCAGTGAGCAGGGCAACGATCTGTACCGTAACTGTCGTAACTGCTTCAAATGGATTGGCCGTGAGGTTTGGCTGCATACCTGCCGCCATTACCACAATCATCGTCTCGCCGACCGCTCGACTAATCGCCAGCAGGAAGGCTCCTACGATGCCGGGAAGGGCTGCTGGGATGAGAACCTTGATGATTGTTTCGGAGCGTGTCGCCCCAAGCGCGAGCGAACCGTCTTTAAGGGATTTGGGGACCGCAGTAATGGCATCATCAGAAAGCGACGATACAAAAGGAATAATCATAATGCCCATCACAAAGCCTGCCGCCAGCGCGCTCTCACTTGAAATGGAGAGGCCCAGCATTTCGCCTGTATCTCTGAAAAAAGGGGCAATTGTCAGGGCAGCAAAAAAGCCATACACAACAGTTGGTACGCCAGCCAGAACCTCAAGAAGAGGCTTGCCAATCTTGCGGACACGCGTACTGGCATACTGTGTAAGGTAAATTGCAGAAAATAGGCCCACGGGTCCGGCGATCAGCATAGCAAGGAAGCTGATCAGCAGTGTGCCCATAAATAAAGGGACCGCACCAAAAGCACCAGACGAGCCAACCTGATCTGGGCGGAGAGCGGTCTGGGGGCTCCATTTTGTACCAAAAACAAAATCTAATACTGAAACCTCGTTGAAGAAGCGAAGGCTTTCAAACAGCAGTGAGAAAACGATGCCCAGTGTCGCCACAATCGCAATCGTCGAACTCGCAATTAAAATGACGGATAGGATTTTTTCGAAGTAATTTCGGGCACGGAAGTCGGGCTGTGTGCGGTGCAGTGCTGTCAAAAGGCCGATCATACCGCTGGCGATCGATAGCGTGAAAGACGCCCAGATGCCATACATATATAAGCCGTTAAAGTGATTGGCGGCGGCAATGATGTTGATGTCTTGCTCGTTACCAATTCCGTTTTCCACTACAAGGCGAATACGGTTTAGAACGAGCGTTGCTTGCTCTTGATACAGGGCGGCGGTTTCTTCCGGCAGGCCCGCCACCATCAGGCCTTCAAGTACGTCTTTTCCAAAAATGACCCAGATAGTGAAAACAACAAGGGCAGGGATCATTGCACAGCTTGCGGCGAAATACCCATGGTGGCGCGGTAGAGAATGAAGCCGGGAGATTTCCCCGGATACGGTTGCCAACGAACGCTGCCTGCCAAAAGCAAAAGCTGCCAGAGCAAGGATCGTAATCGTAACAAAAATTGCAGAATTGGACATTTTGGCTCGATCTTATTCCAGATTTCGTCGTTAGCTAAGTAGTAGTGGGCATTCCCTCAAGAAGGTAACGCCCAATGTTTGTATTTTAGTCGAGTGTGAGCGGCTGAAGGCCCATTGTTGCAGCCTGAATTCCCTGACGCTCATTGTCGTTAAGTGGGATGAGGCCGCGGTCAGTAAGGTAACCGAATTCACCCATTGCTTTATCGCTGGTGAATTCACCAAGGTAAGCTTCAATACCTGGGATCACGCCTACATGTGCTTTTTTTACATAGAAGAATAATGAGCGGGAAATTGGGTAAGAACCGTCAGAAATTGCTTCGAATTCCGGTGCCTGTGGCGCATTGCCCACTTTTTTTGCAACCGAGAAAGCCTGTATCACGTCGGTATTTTGATCGAGGAAGCTATAACCAAAGATACCAACGGCACTTTTGTCTGCCTGCAGCTTTTGAACGATCAGATTGTCATTCTCGCCAGCTTCTACAAATGCACCATCTTCACGGATACCGCGACAAAGCGCTTTATATTGTTTTTTGTTAGACTTTTTCATCGCTTTCATTGCGCTGAATGCCTTGCAGCCGCCCTCGATAGCCAGTTCATTGAATGCGTCGCGGGTGCCGGAGGTTGGGGGAGGGCCAAGAACAACAATAGGCTTTGCAGGAAGAGCAGCGTTTACGTCTTTCCAAGTTTTGTTTGGGTTTTCAATCATGTTGCCTTCGCCTCCATCAGTACCCGGAGCAGGAACATAGGCTGCAAGCGCGAGATACAGGTCGCGAAGGCTCAGGGGCATTGCTTCAGCAGATTTGTCAGCAGCAATAACGATCCCGTCGTAGCCAACTTTCACTTCAACGATATCCGCAACACCATTTTTAGCGCAAAGCTCAACTTCTGACTTCTTGATACGGCGTGACGCATTAGTAATATCAGGATAGCTAGTACCGATACCTGCACAGAAAAGCTTCAAACCACCACCGGAACCAGTAGACTCGACGATAGGCGTTTTAAAACTAGTGGATCGCCCGAATTCTTCCGCAACCGCCGTTGCAAACGGGAATACCGTCGAAGAACCAACAATGCGGATCTGATCGCGGGACTGCGCGCTTGCCTCTGTTACGTCAAGAGCTGCGGCAGAAATAAGCGCTGCAGCAATACCAAGCATTTTCATTTTGTTTCTCCTAAGCACCTGTATTTTGAGGTGATTGTTGATCAAAGAAAGTGACATTATTTCGAATCGATTTAACGTCCTTGCACTGATCGATACAGACCTTTTGTTACAGGCGTGTGACGGTGAATACGGGGGAAATATTACAGTTTTATTACAGCAAAATTATGAATCAGTTTGCAGCTATCTGGAGCCTGAAGCTGAAAGTCGTGCCAACGCCAATTTGGCTCTTGATATCAAGCTGTGTGTCATGGCGAAGCAATATGTGCTTTACGATTGCAAGGCCAAGGCCAGTACCGCCCATTTTGCGCGATCTGGCTGTGTCAATTCTGTAGAAGCGTTCTGTTAAGCGTGGTAGATGTTCGGCTGCTATGCCTGGCCCCTGATCTTGAATTGTTACAAGGAGTTGTCCTGTTTGGTCGCTGACAGCAGACGTTGTAATAAATACTGTCGAGTCTCTGTCAGCATATTTACCCGCGTTTCCAACAAGATTGAGGAAAACCTGTGTAAGTTGATCACCATCGCCGATGATCTGCGAATGCTTTTCGTCGAAGGACGGTTCAAAAACAACACCTCTGTCTTTTGCGTTTGGTGCGCATGCATTGATTGTACTTTTTATGATACTCGATAAATCAATCACGGTTTCTGGCGTTACATGCCGTAACATTTCTATCCGTGACAAAGACAAAAGGTCATCAATCAACCTTTTCATGCGGTCCGATTCGCGTTGCATAATCCCCAAAAAATGCTGTTGCGCTTCCTGATCATTGGCGGCGGGTCCCTGTAGTGTCTCAATGAAACCTGTAATGGTTGTCAGCGGTGTACGTAACTCATGGCTGGCGTTCGCAACAAAATCTACACGCATCTGTTCGGTTTGCAGCAGGCTGGTCACTTCATAGAAATACACCATGGCCTGAATGCGTTTTGAACCATCAGGCTTGGTGCCGGTGATCGGCGCGATAGTAATATTGAAGGAGCGATCCTGGCTAGTGGTGTAACGAATGGCACCGTTGTTGGTTATACGTCCGGAAAGAACGTCCTCCAAGGCTGTCACAAAACTGCTTTGCCGTAGATAGAGGAAGATGTCGTCATTGACAATCGCATCTCCTAGAAGCGATACCGCCGCCTCATTTGCAAACGAAATCAGGTTGCTGTCTTCTACAAGCAAAATGGGGGATGGCAGGCTGTTCAGTGCTGAAGCGCGCAGGGACCTTATGCCTTTGCGGCGGCTGGCTCGTTTACGCTGCGCTGTTTCCCGGCGGCGTTCAAGCTCCTCCATTCGGTGTTTTACTTCCAACTGGATAAGCAGGAGCGTGGACAAGCCGGCAAGCGCGATTGCTGCAATTAGACCCAACTGGTTAAAGGCCCAGGCAAGCGCCGCAGAAAAAGCTAAAATAACCGCGATGGTGCGCTCGGAAAGCAAGTTCCAAAGGGGTGTTTTCTGCTCTTTCATGGGCTACAATTCTTTAAAAATCAATGAGATCGCCTAAAATATAAACGATGCTGCTTTTGCCGCACTTTACGACTGTACCTTACGATTAGTTCCAGGGAATACTATATCAATGTTTCAATTTTGTGACGTTACCAATCTTGAATATGGCGCTGATGCTTGATGTCGTTAACTAGCCCGAAAACATTAACGCATAAAATGGCACTGGACCAAACGCATCATTCACTGCTAAAATAATATTGCCATTTGAGTTGAGATTGGGCGGCCACACAATTTGTAGGTGAATGAGCTTTATGCAAGATAGTAATAAACCCAATGTATTTCTGGAGCGACGCCGTCAGCTTTTGAAAATGGGTGCCGCTGGCATGCCAATGATGTTAACCCTGCGAGCAAGTGCGCAGGAGGCTGTTATTTCGCAGTTGCGTTGCGTAATTACTATGCCCAAAAGCTTTAAGATCCTGGTTGATGATACCGGGGCTGCATGGGTTGGCAACAGGAATATCAGGAAAGACAAAAAAGGTGTCTTTAGGCCCAATAGCCTGAATAAGTTCATGGATAAGGCAAAATTTGTCTTCCCTGAAGGAAGCGCCCCTGTGGCTTACAGGCCGGACGCATGCGAAACATGTGACCCTGACGACGGCGATGATAGTGGCGGTGACGACAGTGGCGGTGATGATGATAGCGATTTTGACTTACTGTCGCATCTGTCTGATGAAAACGGCACTTATGCAATGAATGATTATCTTGCTGGTGACGGTGGTTACGGCGGGGGTGACGATAGTGGCGGCGAGGACCATGGTCATGGTCAGTGTGACGAAGACGATGGTCATGGGCATGGCCAGACTTCCGCTGACTGCGGCTATGTTTGTTACGAATATTCCAGCGGCCAATCTATTACACCTGGTGACTATATCAGCCAGGGGGGTGGTTGGACGATATCAGGTGACGAAGGCCTATATCTTTCGCTGTCTTTGCTTTATGCGGAAGAATACGGCAATTCAGGCCGTTGGCCGGGGGTTTCCTGCATCGTTTCCGTTCTCAATTATATCGGCCATTAGATTTCTTTAAATCTTAACAAGTCTCTCTGGCCCTTTGATGGGTCAATAGGAACATCGCATGCCCGCTGGCCCTTTTTCAGAAGAAACTATCTGGAGTACTGATCTCGACAATCTGATCCTACAGCCGCTGGGAGATGTAACTGTCGTTTTTCATAAAGTTTCCGGTGACACGCATATTTTGAATTTTCTGTCGGTAGCTGCCGCAAAAGTTCTGTCCACAGGCGGTGAGACCTTTGCTAGTGCCGCACCAAAAATTCTCAAGGAAATTCAGATGTCGACCGAAGATTGCCCCGATGGGTTAATCAAGGAAACCATCTTACAGCTTGATGATGCTGGCGTTGTGGCCCCGGTAAAGAGGCACTAATGGACGCTGAATTCAAGAAACTCTCTGATTATTCTGCAAGCGATGTGGCTGCTTCTTTAGTTGCAGGCACACTTGAGTTAGAGTTGGGACGCATTAGTATGCGCCTGCAGGGTAAAGACGCTACCCTCAGGGAATTTTTGTGTAACGTCTACCGGGATGCGCCGTCGCGTTTGGTTCTTGGCGATGTTACAGATGTATCCATTCATGTACGTCCACCAAATTTGCTCAGGAAATATATTCGCCGACAGGTAATCCCTGACCCTGGATTTATTGTGCCTGCCGTTCCGCTGCCGCCGCGGTTGTCGCCGCTTGCGCTAGAAATGGGGCTTAACCTGTCTCTTGCGCTTAAATGCTGCCGCTTTACTACATTTCACTCGGCTGTTGTTGGCAACAAAAAAGGAGCGATTTTAATCAGTGCCCATTCGGGCGGCGGTAAAAGCACTCTTGCTTCAGCATTGATGACAGAGGGATACAGGCTTTTCTCTGACGAGTTTGGTTTGCTGGATTTTCAGGATGCGAAGCTATGGCCGCATCCGCGCCCCGTTTCGTTGAAAGACAAATCCATTGAAATTATCCGGGAGATGGTTGGCGATGATTGGGTAACAGAAAAACTGACGGATACGCCTAAAGGCGATATCGCTTATCGCCGCGTCCGTCCTTCCGACATTGATGCCGCCCATGACCCGCTTGCAGCCAAGCTTATTCTGTTTCCGGTTTTTAGGGAGGGCGCAAGTCCCGGAGCAAAGGAACTGCCAAAGGCGGAAGCTTTAATGAAGCTTATTCCAAGCTCGACAAATTACCATTTGCTGGGTGCGCCCGCCTTCAAGTCTCTTATTAAACTGGTTTCCGGTGCGCGGGCCTACGAGATTGTTTATAGCAATACCGAACAAAGTATGATGATGGCGCACGATCTTGCCGCAGGAGCAGGGCTATGACGCTGGCTTGGCTCAAGGTAATTGCCGGTGAAGCACCGCTTCCAAGGGAGGTTGTGGAGCGTGCAAATCTGGTTGAATTTGCTGATGCCCACCATGTGCTGGGGCAGATGGCAACAGTTTGGGGCGAAGAGGCATCAGGCAAATTGAAAGATGTGCTGGAAAATGGCCTTCTGCGCACGGGTTTCGACCACCGTATGCTTGAATTTGAGATGGACAGATTGGAGCGGGCGCTTGAGGGTTCTGGCATTGTGCCCGTGTTGTTAAAGGGGGCCGCTTATGTTGCAACTGGTGCCAAGGCAGGTGAGGGCAGGCGTGTTGCGGATATTGATATTCTTGTAGGTAAAGATGAGCTTGAGGAAACAGAAAGATTGCTATCGCTTGCTGGCTGGGCTTTCGATCTCGGTGTCGATAACGACTATGACCTCTATTATTATCGCAAATATATGCATGAATTGCCGCCTTTGAGGCATGGCTTGCGGCGGACCATCATCGATGTTCACCATAGCCTGTTACCGCGAACCTCCCGCATTCAAATACTGAATGAAAAATTCAGGGAACAGGCAGTTGTTATTGAAGGGCGAGCGCTGAAAGCCTTGCAGCCGATCGACCTTTTTATTCATTCTGCGGTCCATAGCTTCGCTGACGGTTCTTTTGACACACCTGCCCGCAGTATTCTGGAGTTGCACTATTTGCTCACGGACGTGTCCGAACAAGACCGCGCTTTGATATTCGGGCGTGCTGTTTCTTTAGGTGCAACAATGCCTGTATCAACGGCACTTTGGGTTTTGGCGCACCTATTTGGAGATGCGCAAGCTGATAAGCTTTTAAAGAACGCAGCGAAAAAGCAGGTAAAACTAGCTAATGCCCTCGTGCGTTATGCGATTGAAGAAAAACTCAACCGGATCGAAACGGCTTACTTGGCCAAATTTATTCTTTTTGTTCGCAGCCACTTTTTGCGTATGCCTTTGAGATTGCTGATCGCCCATCTTGTGCGAAAGTTTTTCAGGAAGCTGAAAAAGCTAATAATGCGGGAAGCTCAGTAAGCGAACTGATGATCGCGTCGGGGCCATGTGTTTCAACAGGCACATCTGGATACCCGAAATTAACAGCCACTACTGGAATGTTAGCCGCTTGCGCGCCAAGAATATCAGGCGAACTATCACCGACCATCAATGCTGCGCCGCTACCAGTGAGCATGCGTATAGTATTGATAATGTGGCGTGCATCAGGTTTTTTGAAGGGGAAGCTGTCACCGCCGGTTATCACATCGAAATAATGCGCGATTCCTATTTCTTCCAGAAGTGGCACAGCCATGGCATGGGGTTTGTTGGTGCATACTGCCATCTGAAACCCTTGAGATTTAAGGCATTCAAGCACTTCAATGCCGCCTGAATATACCTGAGACTTGTCACAGATATTGGCACGGTAAAAGGCAAGAAAAGTATGGCGTAGGGTTTCCATATCCAGATCTCGTGTACCTCCAGTTGCCTCAAGCCCCAATTCAATCAGCTTGAGCGCGCCGTATCCTGTCATATGGCGGACCTGGTCCAGGGACACAGGTGCCCGGCCAATGGACAAGAGCGTGTGATTAGTTGCGGCATGCAGGTCAGCGGCTGTGTCAACCAGTGTGCCATCAAGGTCGAAAAGGATTTTCTGAGCGGTGAAAAGGGGCATAAGTAATATAGTCGCAAATGAAACGGTTGATTTTCAATAAAGAACGGCTGAGGCTATAGGCAAGAAAAGTTGGAAAGCAAGTTTTATCCGTGTCTGCTATAGAATTAACATGAATGAGTGGAAACTCATGGAAAGTGCTTGATTCTAGCCCATCCTCATGATTTAACCGCTAACGAAATTACGTTTTTAAGCGTAATATTGAAATAAATGAACAAAATAAAGAAGTATAGTTGAGGTCTCGTGATGAGTGAATGGCGTCCCGATAGCTGGAAAAGCCGCCCTGTAATTCAGGTTCCGGATTATCCCGATCGTAATGTTCTTCAGGAAGTTGAAGAAGAATTGGCGAGCTATCCGCCATTGGTGTTTGCTGGCGAAGCCCGCAACCTAAAAAGCCAGTTGGCGGATGTGGCGGAGGGCAGGGCCTTTCTTCTGCAAGGCGGCGACTGCGCTGAAAGCTTCCGGGAGTTTCACCCTAACAATATCCGCGATACATTCCGTGTTTTGCTGCAGATGGCAGTTGTCCTTACCTTTGCTGCAAGCTGCCCGGTTGTTAAAGTTGGCCGCCTTGCAGGTCAATTTGCCAAGCCACGCTCTAGCGGTTTGGAAAACATCGATGGCGTTGAGTTACCGAGCTATCGAGGCGATATTATTAACGGCATCAGTTTCACCGAAGAGGCACGCGTGCCGGACCCTAAGCGCATGCTAAGGGCATACAGTCAATCTGCTGCTACCTTGAACCTGCTGCGCGCATTCGCGCAGGGTGGTTATGCCAATTTGATGTCTGTACACCGCTGGAACCTGGATTTTGTGGAGCGGAGCGGCGCCGGGGAAAAATACAAGGAGCTCGCGGATCGTATCGGGGAGGCGCTTTCGTTTATGGAGGCATGTGGTGTGCATCCTGGTGATGTACGGCAATTGCAAGGTACAGATTTTTATACTTCACACGAGGCGCTTTTGCTTGGCTATGAGCAGGCATTGACGCGTGTCGATTCCACGAGCGGTGAATGGTATGATACTTCTGCTCATATGCTTTGGGTCGGGGATCGTACGCGCCAAACGGACGGCGCTCATCTTGAATTTCTGCGCGGCATTAGTAATCCTATTGCGTCAAAGGTTGGTCCAACGACCGACCCGGATGATCTTATTCGCTTGATTGATATCCTAAATCCGGGGAATGAAGCCGGGCGGTTGACTTTGATCAGCCGTTTTGGCGCGGATAAAGTGGAAGATTACCTGCCGAAGTTGCTGCGGCGCGTGAAAGAAGAAGGTCGTAAAGTTGTATGGTCGTGTGACCCAATGCACGGAAATACAGTGAAAGCTTCAGGTGGTTTGAAAACACGTCCATTCGACCGTGTGCTTAAGGAAGTAAAACAGGTTTTTGCCTGCCATAAGGCGGAAGGTACTTACGCTGGCGGCATTCATTTGGAACTTACAGGCCAGGATGTTACCGAATGTACCGGCGGCGCGATCGCCGTGACAGAAGAAAGCCTTGCATCACGCTATCATACGCACTGTGATCCGCGTCTTAATGCAAGCCAATCTATCGAACTTGCTTTTCTGCTTGCTGAAAGCCTGAAAGAGGAACGGGAAGCACTTGCGGAAACCGTAGCCGCGTAACCCAATTTCAGTCAATAGTTTGAAAGGGCGGCAGTTTTGCCGCCTTTTTCTTGTGATGATTGCCCTTGTTAGGATGCTTTTATGCGGGTAAAAGGCAGGCATGAAAAATGAGCTTTCCATATATCTCGCCCAGCTCAACCCAACGGTTGGGGCTGTTCATGACAACTGCGAAAAGATTGCAGAATTTTACGCGGCGGCGGAGGCTGACGGTGCGGATTTGGTGTTGACGCCTGAGTTGTCTGTGACTGGTTATCCGCTAGAAGACTTGGTCCTAAAGCCACATTTTGTCAGGGAAGTGAGCACCGCAGTTGAGGCCCTTGCTGAAATTACATCCGGGAAAGGCGAGCCGGGTTTGATTGTTGGAAGCCCTTGGTTTGACGGCGAAAAGCTCTATAACGCTGTACTTCTTCTTGAAGACGGCGAGGTGAAGGAAGTTCGCTATAAGCATGAGCTGCCAAATTACGGCGTATTTGATGAAAAGCGTGTTTTTCAATCAGGTGGCCTACCCACACCGATGAATTTTCGTGGCCACAAGCTTGGGGTGATGATTTGCGAGGACATGTGGTTGCCCGCTGTAACGCAGGCGCTTAAAGCCGAAGGCGCAGAAATACTGCTGGTGCCAACCTGCAGCCCGTTTGAATTGGACAAACATGAAGAACGTCAGGGGCATGCAAAATCGCGTGTCGCGGAAAGTGCCTTGCCGCTTATATTCTGTAATCAGATCTGCGGGCAGGATGAACTTGTCTTTGATGGTGCCAGCTATGTGATAGCAGCAGATGGTGGTGTGCCTGTTCAAATGCAAAGCTGGGCAGAGGCTGGCCTGCTGACCCGGTGGGAAAAAACCGGCAATGGGCTTGAATGCAAGACTGAAGTATTTCATCCAGAACCTGACCGGCTAACAACGATTTATCAGGCGATGATGATTGGGTTGCGCGACTATGTGAACAAAAATCGCTTCCCTGGGGTGATTCTCGGATTGTCGGGCGGTATTGATAGCGCGCTGTCAGCCGCAGTTGCTGTAGATGCGCTTGGGGCTGACAAAGTACACTGTGTGATGATGCCGTCCCGCTACACCTCTGGAGAAAGTGTGTCAGACGCAGAAAAAAACGCAAAAGCACTTGGCGTGATCTACGATACGATTGCAATCAAGCCTGGTGTGGAGGCCTTCGCTGAAATGCTAGGCCAAGTTTTTGAGGGCACCAAACCCGATACGACAGAGGAAAATATTCAGTCACGTTTGCGCGGGCTTATATTGATGTCCATGTCGAACAAATTTGGCAAGATGGTGCTAACAACGGGTAATAAATCTGAAATGTCAGTGGGTTACGCCACACTTTACGGTGATATGTGTGGCGGATATAGCGTATTGAAGGATGTTTACAAACTTGATGTTTTTGCACTTGCTGAGTGGCGGAACGAAAATGTACCCGAGGGAGGGCTGGGGCCGTCGGGCGAAATGATTCCGGTTAACATCATCACCAAACCGCCAACCGCTGAGTTGAGAGAAGACCAGAAGGACGAGGACAGCTTGCCACCGTACGAAGCGCTTGATGATATGCTTCGCTGTTTGGTTGATGAAGAAATGTCCGTGGCAGAGGTGGTTACACGTGGCCACGACGCATCAGAGGTTGCACGAATTGAACACCTGCTGTACATCGCCGAATACAAAAGGCGTCAAGCGCCGCCGGGTGTGAAAATTACTCGCAAAAATTATGGCAGGGATCGTCGCTACCCCATCACAAACGGGTTTCGCAGCGCCCGCAAAGAAAATTAATGCTTTGGGCATAATGCTCGCAGGAAAATGACATGACCGTAAAAGTACGATTTGCTCCGTCGCCGACAGGAAAACTCCATGTTGGCAATATCCGTGCAGCCCTTGTGAACTGGATGTTTGCGCGGCAGCAGGGCGGTACTTTTGTGCTACGGATCGACGATACCGACACGGCTCGTTCCACCAAGGAAAATGAGGCCGCAATCAAGGCAGACCTGGAGTGGCTCGGCCTTAAGTGGGACGAGACGTTTCGCCAGAGTGACCGCTTTGGCCGCTATACGGACGTTGTTGAAAAGCTGAAGGCCGATGGCCGATTGTATCCTTGTTATGAAACGGCCGATGAACTGGATATGAAGCGGAAAATTCAAATGGGCCGTGGCATGCCCCCTGTTTATGACCGGGCTGCCCTTGAGCTTACAGATGAACAGAAGGCTGCTTTCGAAGCAGAAGGGCGTACACCGCACTGGCGTTTCAAACTTAATGTCCCGGCCCGCATGAATTGGACAGACCTGATCCGCGGCGATGTCTCAATTGATTTGGCTGCACTTTCTGATCCTATCCTGATCCGTGGTGATGGTAGTTTTCTTTATACACTGCCGAGCGTAGTCGATGATGTGGATTATGGCATTACCCATATTGTGCGCGGCGAAGATCATGTGACAAATTCAGCCGTTCAGGTGCAGATATTCGAGGCCGTTGGCGGTAAGGCACCCGAGATGGCCCACTTTGCACTTCTCACTGGCAAGGGCGGTGAAGGTCTTTCCAAACGTCATGGTGCGATGTCCATCGAAGAATATCGCGATGAGGCAGGGTTGGAGGCGATGTCTATTGTTTCCTTGCTTGCCCGTGTTGGCACTAGTGAGCCAATTGAGGCTTTTGCAGAGCCAAGCGCTTTAATTGATGGTTTTGACTTTGCCAAGTTCGGCCGCAGCACCGCCAAATTAGACCCGGCAGAACTTGAGGTTCTTAATTCCAAAATTCTGCATATGACGCCATACACTATGATTGCAGATCGTCTGGAAGGTGTTGATGAAGCTTTCTGGGAAGCTGTACGCCCGAACCTCAACAAGCTTTCTGATATCGCGGACTGGAAAAAAATGGTCGATGGCCCGGTAACGCCAATGATTGAAGATGGCGAGCATATGGCGAAAGCTGCAGCGTTATTGCCATCTGGTGACTTGAGTGAGGGCAGTTGGAAAGCGTGGACCGATGCGATCAAGACGGAAACAGGTGTAAAGGGGAAAGGCCTCTTTATGCCGCTCCGGCAAGCGTTGACGGGCCAAAATCATGGCCCCGATATGGCTTCGCTTGTGCCACTGATTGGACGCGATAAAATTCTGGCCCGGCTTGAGGGAAAAGCCGAGTGACCGAAATATTTGTCTATAATACGGAGGCGCGTGCCAAAGAACGGTTTGAACCGATAGACCCACAAAATATACGTATGTATGTGTGCGGCCCCACGGTTTATGACAATGCCCATATCGGAAATGCTCGGCCCTATACGGTTTTTGATCTGCTCTACCGCTTGTTGCGCCATGTTTACGGCGAAAAGCATGTGATATATGCCCGTAACATTACGGACATTGAAGATAAGATCATGGAGCGCGCAGCAGAAGAGGGTGTGGGTATCAAGGCGATTACCAATCGCTATACCAAGATTTTCCAAGATGACATGCGTGAGATGGGCTCGCTTGATCCTGATATTGAGCCGAAGGCCACCGATCACCTGCCTCAGATGATCAAAATGATGCGGGAGCTAATTGAAAAAGGCCATGCTTATGTGGCTGAAGGCCATGTGATGTTTGATGTTACCTCTATGCCGAACTATGGCCGTCTATCGCGCCATAGCCGGGATGAATTGGTGGCGGGCGCGCGTGTTGAAGTTGCCCCATACAAACGCGATGCTGCAGATTTTGTTTTGTGGAAACCATCAACCAAAGATCAAGTCGGTTGGGGTAGCCCATGGGGGCGCGGTCGCCCTGGCTGGCACCTTGAGTGTTCGTGCATGATTGAAAAGCACTTGGGCATTGAAATTGATATTCATGCAGGCGGACAGGACCTTATTTTCCCGCACCATGAAAATGAAATCGCTCAATCTGAATGCACACACGGCAAGCAGTTTGTGCGGTATTGGATGCATAATGGTTATCTGACGGTTGATGGTGTGAAGATGTCTAAGTCGCTTGGCAACTTCCATACGATTCGAGAATTATTGGACCAGCATGGTGGTGAACCGATGCGCTTGTCTCTGTTGACAGCTCATTACCGGCAGCCTGTGGACTTTTCCCATGACAATGCCACTGAACAAAAACGCCGCCTGGATCGTTGGTATAGGCTTACTGCCGGTGTGACAGCCGCTGAGACGGTGCCTGAGACAGTGATCAGCGCGCTTGCAGATGACCTGAATTCGCCGAAAGCCATAGCGGCCCTTGATGCGCTGGCAAGTGAAGAGACTGCCGCTGAGTTGAAGGCGGGGGCTAATTTTATGGGGCTGCTGATGTTGTCCTCTGAAGAATGGTTCCAGGGCGACGCGCCAGAAGGCATTACAGTTGAAGAAATTGAAGCGATGATCGAGGCGCGTAACAGGGCGCGGTCTGCTAAAGATTTTGCTGAGTCAGATCGTATTCGCCAAAGGCTTGCCGAAAAAGGGATCGCGCTTGAAGACGGCGAAGGCGGGACTAGCTGGCGCAAGGCGGACTAAGTGGATGGTACTCCCCGCAATTATTCTCGTACGCCCGCAACTGGGTGAAAATATTGGCAAAGCTGCGCGAGCCATGTTGAATTTTGGGCTAACTGACCTGCGATTGGTGGCTCCGCGTGACGGTTGGCCAAACCCAGATGCCGGGCCTTCTGCAGCCGGCGCAGGCGACGTAATCGATAAAGCGCGTGTTTATGATACGGTCGAAGAAGCGATTGCTGATTGCACCCACGTATATGCAACGACGGTGCGGGACCGGGATATGCCCAAACCTGTGGTGACACCCAAAGAAGCTGCACTTCAGATGCACACGCTGATAAAATCCGGTGAACAGCCCGCGATATTATTTGGCCCGGAACGTTCCGGTATGACAAACGACGATGTTGCTCTGGCTGACACTGTGTTGACCGTGCCCATAAACCCTGTGTATGGCAGCCTTAATCTTGCGCAGGCAGTTATTCTTGTTTCTTATGAGTTTTTTCAAAGCAAGTCCGGTACGCCCGCCTATCAACCGGCCCACCCTGAAGGCCGCGCTTCCAAGCAAGAGCTTGTTGGGTTGATGGTACATTTGGAAGCTGCACTTGAAAGCAAGGGGTTTTTCAAAAGTGAAGGGCGGCGCGCGCCGCAAAAGCGAACGCTTCGCAACCTGTTACAGAATGCGGGCTTTTCCTCCCAGGAAATTCAAACGCTTCGGGGTGTTGTAAAATCACTTGCACGCGAGCGGCAGGAATAAACCTTCTTTTTGCCATAAAACATTATACTATGTAACTTAGGCTTTCTTGCCCTGCTTTAGGAGCTGTTATGTCGCTGACAGGAATAATATTTGCTGCCGCACTGATGTTTCAAAACGTCGATGCCACGGGTACAGCGGTTGCCCGACCAATGGGCAAAGCCTACCTTGAGCCAACAACAGGCAGCTATTTCCAGATTTTTGAGTTTTATGGGCGGCCACCGCACACATGGGAACATGCGAAAGAGATGGTGCGCGGTTACCATCATGAGGGCAGGGAAGGCCGGCTGGCCCATATTAAATCACAGACAGTACATTTTTTTCTGCTAATCAAGTTCCCAAAGATTCGAGAGACCAAAATGTGGATCGGGCTACGCGCGATTTGCAATGAAAAAGCCGAAATTGATTGGCAGGATGGGCCAGCGCTTAAGGAGCAGCCCTTTCGAGCATGGAATGACGGAGCTCAGCGCTCTATTTCAAGGACATGCCGAAGCAAAAAAGAAAGTGGTATCACCCTTCCGGTTTATTATGATCCTCATGAACTGGGAACCCGTTGGCAGCCGGGAAATAGCCGGACAAATCTGCCTTATATGATTGTTGAGTTCCCCGCGCTACAAGAGGAAACTAAAGCCGAAGAAAATACTGAGGAAAAGCAAGACTCAAAGGGATGACTTGTCTTATTCATTGAGAAGTTCGGCTATCTCTTTTGCAAAATAGGTCAGAACACCGTCAGCGCCAGCACGCTTAAATGACAAGATTGCTTCCATCATTACGGTTTCTCTGTCTAACCAGCCATTCTGTGCGGCGGCCACAAGCATCGCATACTCACCGGATACCTGATAGGCATAGGTCGGTACACCGAATTGGCTTTTTACTTCACGAATAATGTCCAGGTAAGGCATGCCGGGCTTAACCATCACACTGTCTGCTCCTTCTTCTATATCAAGGGCAACTTCTCTGAGTGCTTCCGAACGGTTCGCGGGGTCCATCTGATAGGTTTTCTTGTCGCCAGCTAAAACGCCTGTGCTGCCAACAGCGTCGCGGAAGGGGCCATAAAATCCTGATGCATATTTAGCGCTGTAGGCCATGATCTGGACGTCGGTGAAACCGGCTTTATCCAACTCACTGCGAATGGCACCAACACGGCCATCCATCATGTCAGAAGGGGCGATGATATTGGCACCAGCCTGAGCTTGCACAACCGCCTGCTGCACCAATACACCGATTGTTTCGTCGTTTAGAATTTGGCCGTCCTGAACAATACCGTCCTGTCCATGGCTGGTGTATGGGTCAAGCGCAACATCTGCAAGCAATCCAATTGTGGGGACAGCATCTTTAATAGCACGCATGGCCGTATTTATTAGATTGTCTTTGTTAAGTGCTTCGTCGCCGTAATCAGAGCGAAGCTCGGAAGGGGTGCTCGGGAATAACGCGATACAAGGAATACCCAGCGCTTCGGCGGTTATGGCCTCTTTGACAGCTTGATCCACACTCAAGCGGTCCACGCCGGGCATTGAAAGCACAGGGTCCCGTTCATTTTTCCCCTCGCGTACAAAAATTGGCCAGATCAAATCATCAACTGAAACGGCATTTTCGCGTACCATGCGCCGTGACCAATCGCTGGAGCGAGGTCGGCGAAGGCGGGTTGAGGGAAAACTGGCAGACATAAAGCACCTCTTGAAAGATTTGCCACACACTATCGTTAATTTGTTAGTATGTCATCTCTGTTGGGCGAGGCAGGGTGTCGCAGCGAAAAAGGCCTTAATTTTGTTAGAATTTTAGCTTTAACAAAGCATTAGGACTTGTCGGTGAGAGTAATCTTCGTAGATTCGATGAAAAATCGATTCAAATAATCAGACAGGTTTCACCATTTGGTATCAATAGTCAGGCGGACATGACATGAGCGGTTACGATTTTAACGATCCAGGTTTTTTGTTCCTGGACATTCTTTCCTTAGTTGAGCGCCTTCACCGGCGACTTCTTGACGTGCTGAAAAATCATCTTGAGCATATTGGCAGGAATGACCTTAATCCTGTGCAAGCCTTACTTCTTCATAATATTGGAGAGAATGAGATGACGGCCGGGGAATTGAAGACCCGCGGCTATTACCAAGGGTCAAACGTATCATACAATCTTAAGAAACTGGTTGAGATGGGATATCTTCGCCATGAACGCTCTGACTTTGACCGGCGCGCTGTTCGCATTTCATTAACCGATAAAGGGTATGAAATAAGAGAGCTGATGGATGGATTATATCAACAACACCTTAATGAGTTGATGCAAGATGACCTGATCAGCCATGAGAACTTGAAAGATCTGCGCAAGAACTTACGTAACCTGGAACGCTTTTGGTCAGATAAAATTCACTTTGGATTGTAATATTAAGAATTATTCGCGTAAATTCAGACGATTTTCTTCAAAAAACTTCCAATGTGCGACAATTTCGACAGTAGACGGAGCGGTGTCCATTGCGTTATGTAAGCGCCGAATGTAAATTCAACGAGTTTCGGATTTGATTTGGCGATAGCTGGATAGGACCCAATATGGACTACGAAAAAATCTTTGCAGACGCGATAGATGCGATCCGGGAAGAAGGCCGTTATCGGGTATTTGCGGATATTTCGCGCGAGCGAGGAAATTTCCCGCGGGCACTTCGCCATGATGCGGGGGATAATGCGCGCGCGATTACTGTCTGGTGTTCGAATGATTATCTGGGCATGGGCCAGCACAAGGATGTGCTTGGGGCGATGCATACAGCACTTGACGAAACCGGAGCCGGAGCCGGTGGTACGCGAAATATTGCAGGGACTAACCATTATCATGTGCTTCTGGAATCCGAGTTGGCGGATTTGCACCAGAAGGAAGCGGCGCTTCTTTTCACGTCGGGCTATATCTCTAACGAAGCAACACTTTCGACGGTGGCGAAACTGTTGCCTGGCTGTGAAATTTTCTCTGATGCATTGAACCATGCCTCAATGATCCAGGGCATTCGCAACAGTGGTGCCAAAAAACATATCTTCCGGCATAATGATGTTGCGCATCTCGAAGAGCTGTTGAAAGCTGCGGATCCGAGTTCGCCAAAAATTGTTGCCTTCGAATCCGTTTATTCTATGGATGGTGATATTGCGCCGATTAAAGAAATTTGTGATCTAGCGGACACTTACGGTGCTATGACCTATTTGGATGAAGTACATGCTGTTGGTATGTACGGACCACGCGGCGGCGGTGTTGCTGAACGTGAAGGCCTACTTGACCGTCTGACCATTATTGAAGGAACGCTAGGGAAAGCCTTTGGCGTGATGGGCGGGTATATTGCTTCGTCAAAGGCGATGATTGATGTTGTTCGCAGTTACGCGTCAGGCTTTATTTTTACAACCGCGCTGAGCCCGGTCTTGGCAGCGGGTGCACTTGCCAGTATTCGCCACTTGAAACAAAGCTCAAGTGAACGCGAAGGTCAGCAAGCGCGGGCAGCGGAACTCAAGCAGCGCATGGCGGCATCTAATTTACCTGTTATGGAATCGGTTAGCCATATCGTGCCGCTTTTCATCGGGGATCCGGTTTTGTGCAAAGAAGTTTCTGATATCCTTTTGAATGAATACGGTATCTATGTGCAGCCGATTAATTACCCTACGGTTCCGCGTGGTACAGAGCGTTTACGCTTTACGCCCGGTCCCCTTCACGACGATGCTGCAATGGACGCTTTGATGGCTGCGCTTACCGACGTTTGGAATCGGCTTGGCCTTACAAGGGCAGTTGCAGTATAATCACTGTATGACTAGACGCGGCGGCATTATCATCGAATTTATAAACGTTGGACAGGTTGTTAAAGTCAACGCTGTTTGTGAACGTACGGGCCGTGAGGTCAGTATGGTTGGTGATCCGCGTGCGAGCCGGGGGGAGCTTGAGCGCTTGGCTGCTAAAAAGCTTCGCTATGTGTTGGAAAAAGAAACGCGCCAGAATCAGGTAAATAAAAAGGGTTTCAGCGTCTGAAACCCTCAAGCACTTCTTAATTCCTTAAGTATTACCTTTTCTTTCCAAGCCCGATTTCTTTGGCAAAGGCTGATCGCTTTGCCGCGTAACTGGGCGCAACCATTGGATAATCAACTGGTAGCCCCCACTTGGCCTTGTATTCTTCGGGCGTCATATCGAAATGCGAGCGGAGATAGCGTTTCAGCATCTTGAGCTTTTTGCCGTCTTCAAGACAAACGATATAGTCATCTGTATAGGATTTTTTGATCGGGACTGCAGGTTTTTGGGTAAGTGCGGCACCGTTCTCGTCACCGAGTAGGCTCAGCGTGCTATAAACGACTTTTATCACGTCGGGTAGCTCCGACGAGGAAACTGTATTGTTGCTAACGTAAGCGGTAACTATATCTGCCGCGAGGCCAAGCATTTCATTCGTCGAGGTCAAGTCAATCGAGTTATCCGACATGAAATTGTCCCCCCAATTAGTATTTTGATCTTTAGTCGTTATTGCAGCATTTCTAGTATAAATACAACATGAAACGGCAACAGTTCTCTATTTAATGTGTTAACATTTTGTTAATAAATTGGCTGTGCAAGTAAAACCCTCATAAATTGTTAATAGACAGAATTTTGCTCTATATTTTGGAAGCTTCTCTTGGGTTGTGACTACATCTATGATATTCAGCCCACATAAGGATAAATCGCGGCTTTTTGGGTGCCGCAGTTCATATCGGAGAGAACTCAATGAGCAAGGGCAAAATTGCACTGGCAAGTGATCACGCGGGTTATGAACTGAAGGATGCCATTAAAGCGAAGCTGGCAGCCGAAGGCTACGAGACCCTGGACCTGGGTACGAATGGCCCTGAGTCTGTTGACTACCCAGATTTTGGTACTGCTATGGGCAAGGCCATTGAAAACGGCGATGCAGAACGTGGTGTTTTGGTTTGCGGGTCCGGTATTGGTATTTCGATAGCAGCCAATAGAAACCCTGCGGTACGCGCCGCGCTCGTACAGAATGGTTTGGCCGCCAAACTCTCGCGCCAACACAATGACGCAAACGTCGTGGCGCTCGGAGCCAGGCTGATTGGTATCGAGGTGGCCTTTGACTGCATAGACAGTTTTTTGAATACAGATTTCGACGGAGGGCGCCATCAACGGCGCGTGGACAAAATGGGTAAGGATGCTGGCTAGGCCATTTCCTGCTCTTCATTTTTATACATTTGGCACTCAGGGGTGTTTTCCATGACCAATTTTACACAAGAGGGCTTTTTTACAGCCGACCTAGCTAAGTCAGATCCAGAGCTGTTAGCCTCACTTGACGGTGAATTAACCCGCCAACAAAAACAGATTGAACTGATTGCTTCTGAAAACATTGTAAGTAAGGCAGTAATTGAAGCACAAGGCTCTGTGCTGACAAACAAATACGCTGAAGGCTATCCTGGCCGCCGCTATTATCAGGGGTGTCACTATGTAGACCAGGCGGAAAGCCTTGCAATAGAGCGCGCAAAGGAACTGTTCAGCGCGAACTTTGTGAATGTACAGCCGCATTCAGGCGCGCAGGCAAACGGCGCGGTGATGCTTGCTTTAGGAAAACCTGGCGATACGATCCTGGGCATGTCTTTGGATGCTGGTGGTCACTTGACGCACGGTGCCGCCCCGGCTCTTTCCGGCAAATGGTTCAACGCTGTCCAATATGGCGTACGCCGTGAGGACGCATTAATCGACTATGATCAGGTTGCTGCGCTTGCCGAAGAGCATAAGCCATCTATTATTATTGCGGGTGGTTCAGCGTATCCACGCACGATCGATTTCAAGCGTTTCCGCGAGATTGCTGACAGTGTTGGAGCATTCTTGTTTGTAGATATGGCGCATTTTGCAGGCCTGGTTGCTGGCGGCGCACATGCAAATCCGCTTGAGTATGCTGATGTTGTAACAACAACAACCCATAAAACTCTGCGTGGCCCGCGTGGTGGTATGATTTTAACGAACGACGAAGCCATTGCGAAGAAAATCAATTCTGCAGTTTTCCCTGGTTTGCAGGGCGGTCCCCTTATGCATGTGATTGCGGCAAAGGCCGTTGCGTTTGGTGAGGCGTTGCGCCCTGAGTTCAAGGAATATGCAGCACAGGTAATCGAAAATGCACATGCCCTTGCAGCCCGCCTCAAAGAAAACGGTTTTGATATCGTTTCTGGTGGTACTGATACCCATGTAGTGCTTGTGGACTTGCGTCCGAAGGGCCTTACAGGTAAGGCGGCGGACGAGGCTCTGGAGCGCGCTTTGATGACTTGCAATAAAAACGGTGTACCATTTGACCCGGAAAAGCCGTTTATTACATCTGGTATTCGCCTGGGCACACCTGCGGGTACGACCCGTGGTTTTGGCAAAGACGAATTTCTGCAGATCGCCGATATGATCACCAATGTACTTGATGGCCTTGCTGCAAATCCGGATGATAATGAAACGGCTGAGGAAGAAACACGTAAAAAAGTGGCAGAGCTTTGTACGCGCTTTCCAATCTATGGCTAAGTCGTTAAGTTGATAAAGGGGGATGTAGCCACGACTACATTCCTATGCTGGGTTTGGCGAAGGAAATAGGGGAATAGGGGGCGTTATGCGTTGTCCGTTTTGTCAAAACGAAGACACTCAGGTTAAAGATTCTAGGCCAACCGATGATAAATCAGCCATTAGGCGTCGTCGTTATTGCCCGGCGTGCGGTGCACGTTTTACAACATTTGAACGTGTTCAACTTCGGGAACTGACGGTCCTGAAGAAAACTGGCCGCCGTGTGCCTTTCGAGCGCAACAAGCTGGAACGTTCTTTGGATATTGCACTTCGGAAGCGCCCTGTCGAACCGGACCGAATTGAACGAATGATTAACGGCATTGTACGTAGACTCGAATCGATGGGTGAAAGCGATGTCGATTCGGAACAGATTGGCCGCCTGGTAATGGAGGGCCTAGAAAGCCTGGATCAAGTGGCTTATGTTCGATACGCATCTGTTTACCGGAACTTCCGTGAAGCATCTGATTTCGAGAAGTTTCTTGGTAAGATGTCTGGGCACGAAGAGGAATTCGAGCAAGAAACGTAAGGATTCTACGTGTCATCAGAACACGAAAAATGGATGAAAATTGCGCTATCGCTTGCAAAGCGCGGCCTTGGCAATGTGGCACCTAACCCTGCGGTTGGGTGCCTTCTTGTTAAGGGGGATGTTATTGTCGGGCGAGGGTGGACACAGCCGGGGGGGCGTCCTCACGCTGAAGCTTGCGCGCTTGAAATGGCGGGCGACGCGGCAAAAGGTGCTACGGCCTATGTGACGCTTGAACCTTGCGCGCATTATGGTCAAACGCCGCCGTGTGCCGAAGCGCTGATTAGAGCGGGTGTTTCCAGTGTATATATAGCGGTCATGGACTCTGATGAGCGGGTCGGGGGACGGGGCATCAATATGCTCCGAAAAGCAGGAATTGCGGTTGTCACAGGCATTTTAGAGGCAGACGCTCGGCGCGTTAACGCAGGTTTTTTCGACAAAGTAGAAAAGGGACGCCCGTTTTTTACCCTAAAGTCGGCGACTACGCTTGATGGCAGGATCGCGACAGCAAGCGGCGATAGTAAATGGATTACTGGTCCTAAGGCCCGTCGCTATGGCCATATGGAACGGGCACGACATGACGCTATACTTGTAGGCATCAACACGGTGTTAGCAGATGATCCGTCACTTGATTGCAGAATCGAGGGGCTAACTGAACGGTCACCTCAGCCGATTGTCCTCGATAGCGCGTTGAGGACGCCCTTAGACAGCCGACTAATTAAAAATGCAGGTGTCCGGCCACCGCTTTTGGTTTGTGATAACAATTCCCTCAACAGCAAGCGGGCTGCAGCCCTTGTTGAAGCAGGAGCTCAAATTCTAACGGTAACAAGCACCAGAAACATCGCAGACGTTGCTTGTTGCCTTGCTGCGCGCGGTATAACCCGGGTATTGGTTGAGGGCGGCGGACAGGTATTAGCGTCACTTTTAACAGCAGGAATTTGTGATCGTTATCTGGCATTTATCGCAGGAAAAGTGATTGGATCGGACGGAACAGCGAGTGTTGCGAGCCTGGGCCTTGCCGAACTTGGGGACGCGCCCCATCTAACGCTCAAGAGTATCCGCAAAGTTGGCGCGGATTTGCTTGCAACCTATGTGAATGCGGAGTAATTCAAGCGCATGTTTACAGGAATTGTTACAGATGTGGGCGCAGTACGCTCGATGGAAGGCGACGGAGATATCCGGATTGCTTTCAATACATGCTATGATACCAGCACAGTGGAAATTGGCGCTTCTATTGCCTGCGCAGGTGTTTGCCTGACCGTTGTGGATAAAGGCAAGGGCTGGTTTTCGGCCGATGTTTCGCGCGAAAGCCTAAGTGTTACTAATATTGGTGACTGGAAAGTGGGCACGCTTGTAAATCTTGAGCGTTCTTTAAAGCTTGGTGATGAACTTGGTGGCCATATCGTAACTGGCCATATCGATTGTGTCGGTTGTGTGACATGTTTTTCGTCTGTTGATGACAGTGTTTTGCTGCAAGTTGTTATTCCAGAAGATTTTTCTGGCTTTGTTGCGCAAAAAGGCAGTGTGACGGTGGATGGGACATCACTTACAGTTAATAAAGTCGAAGATCACAGTGAAGGCACCACCTTCTCGATCAATATTATTCCTCATACTCAGGAAGTTACAAGTTTCCGCACCACCAAGGTTGGTGACAAAGTAAACGTGGAATTTGACATATTGGCGCGTTACGTATCGCGCCTTCAAGAAAAAGGCTAATTCAAGTGCCTCACACATTTCTCTCCCCTATTGAAGACGTTATCGAAGATGCGCGTAACGGCAAGATGTTCATCCTTGTGGATGATGAAGACCGGGAAAACGAAGGTGATCTGATCATTCCTGCACAAATGGCGACACCGCAAGTAGTGAATTTCATGGCGAAGCATGGCCGTGGCCTGATCTGTTTGCCGTTGATGGCAGAACGGGTGAAGGAAATTGGTATCGATTTGATGAGCACCAATAACCAAAGCCGCCACCAAACTGCCTTTACGACGTCAATCGAGGCCCGTGAAGGTGTAACAACAGGAATATCTGCTGCAGACCGCGCGCGTACAATTGAAGTTGCGATTGACCCTAACTGCGGCGCTGCAGATATCGCGACACCAGGCCATGTGTTCCCATTGATTGCACAGGATGGCGGCGTGCTTGTGCGTGCGGGACATACAGAGGCCGCCGTTGATATCTCACGGCTTGCAGGTCTCAATCCATCTGCTGTGATCTGCGAGATCATGAATGAAGATGGCACTATGGCGCGCCTTCCGGACCTAGTTGAGTTTGCCAAAGAACATGACCTTAAGGTTGCGACAATTCGCGATCTGATCGCTTACCGGCTCAAGAATGATATTACGGTTGAACGCGTATCGGATACGACTTTCCGCCGCAGGAGCGGTAAAGACTGGCGTGTTTCGGTTTATACAGCGTCCGGTGATCGCCGCGAAACAGTTGCGTTGACGCTTGGTAATATCGACGCTGCAGAAAATACACCTGTGCGCATGCATTCCCTCAATCCTTATGAGGACCTTCTCGAAATGGATCATCCGCGTAGCGGACAGCTTTCGCGCGCAATGACCGCTATCGAGACCGAAGGTAAAGGTGTACTTGTATTATTCCCAGGCTTAACAGCGATGCGACCATCACAGATCGTGAAAACGGGCGGAAAGAAACAAAGCGCGCTGAAGGAATATGGCATTGGTGCGCAAATCCTTCGTGATTTGGGGGTTGGCCACATGATTCTCTTTTCCAATACCCCTAGTCATATTGTTGGGCTTGAAGGATACGGCCTTGATATCGTAGAACAACGGCCAATTCCTGACGCCTAAAGCTCAGTGACATCCAATTGAAAATATCTATAAGGCCCAGTGTTTCGGGTGTTTGAATAAAAGTAAGGATATAATCCATGACAAAACCGCATCTTCTGATTGTTGAAGCGCGTTTTTATACTGATCTTGCCGACGAACTTGCCCTTGGGGCGATTGAGGTGATTGAGGCCGCAGGTGGCACGTGGGAACGAGTTGAGGTGCCGGGTGCCCTTGAAATCCCCGGTGCTATTAAGTTTGCAGAAGTAGGCAGTGCCACGAAGTTCGACGGCTATGTTGCGCTTGGTTGCGTTATTCGCGGCGAAACCACACACTATGACACTGTTTGCAATGACAGTTCGCGCGGTCTGCAGCATTTGGCGATCGACTATAATATTGCGGTTGGCAATGGTATCCTGACCGTTGAAGACTGGGACCAAGCCTGGGCACGTGCAAAGCGTAATGATAAAAACAAGGGCGGCGGCGCGGCGGAAGCTGCGCTTGCAATGATCGGCCTTAAAGAAAAATTCGAGGTAGCCAAATGAACAAAACTCCAAAACAGGGCGGTCCACGCAGTGCATCGCGTTTGGCGGCTGTTCAGGCGCTTTACCAGCTTGAGGCCTCTGAGGAAGCAAATACAAAAGTTACCATCGAAGAATTCATCGCACACCGTTTGGGCGCTGAAGTCGAAGGCGAACAGTTTGTAGATGCCGATGCTGCTTTGTTCAGCGATATTGCTGAAGGTGGCTGGAACCGCCGTGAGGAATGGGATGCGCTTGTCGTACCTTGCCTCAGCAAGGATTGGTCATTGGACCGGATCGAACCCATTGTGCGTGCTATTTTCCGTGCTGGCGCATACGAGCTTGTAGCGCGCCCGGATGTTCCCACTGCTGTGATCATTAACGAATATCTGGATGTGGCACATGCTTTTTACGAGCGCACCGAGTCGGCGTTTGTAAATGGTGTTCTGGATAAAATGGCGAGATCCGCACGCCCTTAACCAAGCAGGCAAAATTCTCGATGGCCAGTTCATCAGACTTGGAAGAGTTCGACCTAATAGAGCGCTATTTCGCGCCGCTGGCAGGAGAAGCTGGCCTGGGTTTGTTGGATGATGCCGCTTGCTTTGCGGCACCCACGGGTAAAGACCTTGTGATCACCAAAGACCTGTTGGTTGCAGGTACACATTTCTTTCCTGATGATAAGCCAGCCGACGTTGCGTTGAAAGCGCTCACGGTCAATATATCAGACCTAGCAGCAAAGGGTGCCACGCCAGTATTTTATATGCTGGGCTTAAGCCTTCCAAAGAATATTTTGGCTTCCTGGCTTGAGGCTTTCTCTGAAGGCCTTAAAAGCGCACAAGAACTTTACGCAGTGGAACTAATAGGCGGCGACACAACCTCAACCCAAGGCCCTGTCACGCTTAGTATCACTGCGATTGGTTATGTGGAATCAGGTCAGATGATTAAGCGTTCAGGTGCGCGGCAAGGTGACAAGGTTTTTGTGTCAGGTTCGCTCGGCGGCGCAGCTTTGGCACTTGCTGCCATCAAGGGGGATATTAAGGTACCAGACATCCCGTTGGACCGATATTACCGCCCTTTAGCCAGGCATGAGTTGGGGGCCGCGCTGTGTGGTGTTGCAACGGCAGCAGCGGATATCTCTGACGGATTGCTCGCTGATCTTGGGCATATTTGCAAGGCATCTTCGGTGCCCGCACGCATTTTTGAAGCGCATTTGCCGCTGTCGGAAGATTCTTTCGAACTTGTTAAGGCTGATCCAAGTCTCTGGCCGCTGATATGGTCGGGGGGGGATGATTACGAATTAGTTTTCACCGTGCCAATAGACAAGGTCAGTGACGTTGAAGAAATCGCCAGGGCAGTCGGTATTTCTGTTACCTGTATTGGTGATATTGGTTTGGGGACAGCGGTAGAACTTGTTGATTCTGAAGGGAAGTTAGTGCAGGCTTCGAAAAGCGGATATCAGCATTTTGGAACTTAGGGGGCATTGGGATGTCTGAAGAAACGACACAAGAAAGCGGTTCCGGCAAGGTTTTTCTGGTACTTGGCTTGCTAATTGGTGCCGGTTTGGGCGCAGGCGGAGGCTTTTACCTTTTTGGTGGGTCCTCAGGCGGTGACGGCACAGAAAGCCCTGCTGCAGTTGAACAGGATAATAGAGTTCCGCTGCAAGCTGTTCCATTTGAACGCATTGCTGTGCCGATTTATGCCAAACGGGGCACAACGCGGCGCTATATTGGAAACTATTTTGTTGATTTGCATGTAAATGTGCGCGGTGAGGAAAACCAGATCGCTGTAAAACGATCAAAATCCCAGCTACAACACGCTTTTATTTCTGCCATCTCCAAAGCAGATTTGATGCGGGAAGATTCGCCGACAGAGTTAGATGTTGATAAAGCTTCAGTCATTTTAAAGACAAAAGCTGCTGATGTGTTGGGCGCGGGCGTGGTAGAATCCGTCACAGTTACCAAGTCAATGCGTGTCTCAAACTAGCGCTAGCACTCATCAGGAAGACAATTGCGGCACCTTTGGGTGCCGTTTTTGGTTTTTCTTTCCCCGACGGCACTTGCCAGCCCTGAATTAGCTACCTAAGGTGATTTCGGCCAGCCGCTTTTTGAAAGGCTGGCACAATAATACGGGCCGGGCGGATTGTAGGGGACTATCACCGCGCGTGGACGGAATGTTAGGAGTATTAGCCGATCCAGAGCCCATTGTTTGGGTTTTTTAGGGGGAGGATATCCCATGACAGTGTTAATCGCTGCCATAGTATGCGGCTTTGCGGCCGTTTTGTACGGCGTAGTAACTCGTAGCTCGATTTTATCAGCGAGCGCGGGCAATGAAAAAATGCAAGAAATCGCACAAGCCATTCAGGAAGGTGCGCAAGCCTACTTAAACAGACAATACAAGACGATTGCCATGGTAGGCGTGGTTGTTGCGATTGTACTCTTTTTTACAATTGGAAATCTGGCCGCGATGGGCTTTGTGATTGGTGCTGTTCTTTCAGGTCTTGCTGGTTACATCGGCATGCTCATTTCTGTGAAAGCGAATGTACGTACCACACATGCGGCAAGTGAAAGCTTGCAGGGTGGTCTTACAATGGCATTCAAGGCTGGCGCAGTCACGGGCATGCTTGTTGCGGGCTTGGCGCTTATTGGCATTGCAGGTTTCTATTATATCCTGACCGAAACGATGGGCTACGGCGCAACTGAACGTGTTGTGATCGATAGTTTGGTTGCTCTTGGTTTTGGTGCTTCATTGATCTCAATTTTTGCACGTCTTGGTGGCGGTATCTTCACAAAAGGCGCGGATGTTGGTGCTGATCTGGTGGGCAAGGTTGAGGCCGGTATTCCGGAGGATGACCCGCGGAACCCTGCTGTTATTGCGGATAACGTGGGGGATAACGTAGGCGACTGTGCGGGCATGGCTGCTGACCTGTTTGAGACTTATGTCGTGACAGTTGGTGCAACAATGGTGATCGCTGCCCTCTACATGTCGTCTGGTGCGGCCGAGATCATGCAACTGCCACTGATTATTGGCGGTGTGTGTATCTTAACCTCAATCATTGGCACTTTCTTTGTGAAACTTGGTAGCAGCAATTCTATTATGGGGGCGCTTTATAAAGGCTTTATTGTAACAGCGGTATTGTCGGCTGTGGCGATGTATTTCTCCATGCAGTGGGCTGTTGGCGGCGATATGGCGAAGGTTTACACCGCTGGTAGCGTTACGTTCTCTGCGATGACACTGTTTTACTGTGGCCTTGTTGGTCTGATTGTTACTGGTGTTATCATCTGGTTGACTGAATATTATACCAGCACGGAATTCCGTCCTGTGAAGTCAATCGCGAAAGCATCAGAAACTGGTCACGGCACTAACGTTATTCAGGGCCTCGCAATTTCACTCGAATCTACGGCGTTGCCCACGATTGTGATCTGTGCGGGTATTATCATTGCTTACAATTTGGCTGGTGTACTTGGTCTTGGCTTTGCAGCAACTGCGATGTTGGCACTTGCCGGTATGGTTGTGGCACTTGATGCCTATGGCCCGGTTACCGATAACGCGGGTGGTATCGCTGAAATGGCAGGCCTTGATGATGACGTGCGGAACCGCACCGATGCACTTGATGCTGTTGGCAATACCACGAAGGCAGTGACAAAGGGCTATGCGATTGGTTCTGCAGGTTTGGCAGCTCTTGTGCTGTTCGGTGCCTATACGGCTGACCTCAAGGAGTATTTCGCAGACGTAACCGTTGATTTCGGTTTGGCCAATCCTTACGTGATTGTTGGGCTCTTTATCGGTGCTATGCTGCCATATTTGTTTGGTGCGATGGGCATGACAGCCGTTGGCCGCGCAGGCGGTCAGGTTGTCGAAGAGGTGCGGGCGCAGTTCAAAGAGAACCCAGGCATCATGGAAGGCACGTCCAAGCCTGACTATGCGCGCTCTGTAGACCTGTTGACCAAAACAGCCATTAAAGAAATGGTTGTGCCAAGCCTTCTGCCAATTGCGGCCCCGATTGCAGTTTATTTCGTGATCAACGCGGTTGCCGGCCAGGCAGCAGCTTTCGCATCTCTGGGCGCATTGCTTGTAGGCGTGATTGTTGGCGGTCTGTTTGTTGCTATTTCCATGACTGCCGGTGGCGGCGCGTGGGATAATGCCAAGAAATACATTGAAGATGGCAACCACGGCGGAAAGGGATCAGAAGCCCATAAGGCTGCGGTAACTGGTGATACGGTTGGTGATCCTTACAAGGATACTGCTGGCCCAGCCGTAAACCCAATGATCAAGATCACCAATATTGTGGCGCTCTTGCTCTTGGCGGCACTCGCTCACTAAAATGGGCATAGCGTAAAAAGAAAGCCCCGGCATTTGCCGGGGCTTTTGCTTTTAAATGCTCTGAACGGAGCACATACTGCCATAATAATCGGTGTTTAGCCGTTAGGACCGCGACCGTCGCCAGAGCCCACAGGTGCTTGACCCGAGAACCGGCCAACGTTCCCAAAGATCTGCTGGAACAGATTAAGTTTCCGGCCTTTGGTTGGTGTTTTGTCGCTTACAGGGCTGACTTTAGCCATGTGCGATAGGTCGAAGTTTTCGATGTCGTCGACAACGCCTTGCTCGTTGAAGCGTACCGCCATCACGCGGTGTTCTTTAGCGTCAGGCCAGAATACCGGGCGCACACGAACGACTGTAGAGACATAGTACCAAGTATCATCATCGAACGTTGCTGAAATGGTTGGTGTGCCAAGTGTTGAATGTACCGATTGCCGGTTGTCAACACCGGGCAGGATCGCATCAGCCAGCTCTTTATCGAAAACATAACCGCGAATGGCGCGGCCATTACCACAAGCGGCAACCGTTAAACTTGTCGCAACAATGAGCGTTGCTGTAAGGCTTTTGCGGCTTGTTTTGATCATACGATCATTCATACAAATTAGTCCTGTACCCAAGCCGCAATACTGGCGGCCAATCACTTCCAGACGCTTTAATAGCCGTCCCCATTGCGCGGCGCAAGGCTCCATGTTAGAGCGTGCCACAGAATATCTGTGTTCGACGCCACTTTGGCGGTGAATATTGGCAAGAAAAAGGTCAGATTTATGTTCGCTCGCTTCTTTGCGGCTGGTGCAGAAAAAAAGAATGCCTACCGCATTTATCAGGCGTTGGTAACACAAGCCCGTAGTTCCCGCTTTTATGCGGACTGGGGCGTACCAGATACAGTTGAAGGCCGGTTCGATATGATTTTGCTGCACCTGTTTTTGGTGGATAGCCGCCTTGAAAAAGATGGTGTCGCCTTTGTTCGCCTGCGCCGGTTTATTCAGGAGGTTTTGGTTAGTGATATGGATCGCTCTTTTCGTGAGCTTGGTGTTGGCGACATGAGTGTCGGCAAAGAAATGAAAAAGGTAGGGGCAGCCCTGATGGGACGCAAAGCCGCCTATTCAGCGGCCTTTACAGCCGAACAATCCAGCAAGGCAGTGGCTCAGGCAGTTCAAAAAAACATATATCGCGGCGAAGAACATACTGCGCTTGGCGATTTTGTTTCCTATATAGAGCGGACACGGCAGGCCTTGGATGCGCTCCAGCTAAGCGACCCGCGTCACTGTGTTTTTGAATTTGCGCAGGCCTAACCTCGGCGAGAGAAACGAAGATGACAAAAATACACACACTTTCCCTGACACTGAAGGCTTCAGAATTGGAGCAAGATCCGCTAGCGTTCGCTATCAAAGCTTCGGATTCTGAACGACAAGAGCTTGTCCAGCGCTTCGGGCTGGTGTCCCTTGATGGCCTAGAGGCCGAGGGCTCTGTACGCAATAAGGGCCGAGGTGAGGGGGTCTTGGTTAAGGGGCATCTAAAAGCCAAGCTGGCACAGCACTGTATTGTTAGCCTGGGCGAAGTGGCCGAAGACCTGGATACTTCCTTTGAGTTGTTACTGGTGGACCCTGAAATGGCTAACCGTATGGATGAGGATGAAAGTTATCTTGACCCTGGTGCCCCGGAATATGATGCCCTTGAGGGTGATGATATAGCCGTAGGCGAGATTGTTGCGCAGACGCTTTCTATATCTATGAACCCCTATCCGAAGATCAATGGGGCGGATGTTAACCTGCCCAAAAATGTCGATGTTACGATGAATGAGCCTGAGCTTGAAAAGCCCAATCCCTTTGCGGCGCTTTCAAAACTTAAGGACAAATCTTGAAGATTGATTTGAATTCGTTATGGTTGCCATAAACTTGGCATCGGGACTTGGGCCGTAGCCAACGACAACAAGGAATTCCCTACGGCTAATCGTTGTCGGAATTCCCTAGGAAATGGAAGATTTGGGTGGCGACTAAAATAACCATCGCAGTAGATGCTATGGGCGGCGATAATGCTCCGGACATGGTCATTGAAGGTATTGCACAAGCACGAACACTCTTTCCTGAAACAAAATTTATGGTTTTCGGGGACCGGGCTCAGATAAAGCCGCTTTTGGATCGCTTTCCAGAGCTGAAGTCAGCCAGTGAAATCTTTCACACGGAAGATGTGGTGTCCTCTCATATGAAGCCATCGCAGGCGCTTCGCAAAGGGCGCAAGTCGTCGATGGGACTAGCGATTCAGGCGGTTAAAGACGAAATTGCCGATGTTGCAATCTCTGCAGGCAATACGGGGGCCTTGATGGCGCTTTCCAAGTTTATGCTGCGCACGATGCCAGGCATCGACCGGCCAGCACTCATTGCACCTCTGCCGACCCTGCGCGGAGAGAGTGTGATGCTTGACCTCGGTGCGAATGTGGAATGCGACAGCAACAATCTCGTACAGTTTGGAATTATGGGCGCTGCCTATGTACGCACGGTTCTGGGGCAAAGCCGCCCATCCGTTGCACTGTTGAACGTTGGCACAGAGGACCTGAAAGGCAAAGACAGCATCAAAGCCGCTGCCGATGTTCTGAAAAAAAGCCATCACCTTCCCCTAAATTTTGTTGGCTTTGTGGAAGGCAACGATATCGCCTCGGGCGAGGTGGATGTTGTAGTTACAGACGGCTTTACGGGTAATGTTGCGCTCAAGACGGCTGAAGGGACTGCACGATTGGTTACTGACCTTTTGGGAAGGGCCTTCAGGTCATCGCTGCTTACCAAGCTCGGTTATTTGCTTTCCCGGCAAGGGCTGCGTTCCCTGAAGGACCATATGGACCCTAACAACCATAACGGCGGTGTTTTCTTGGGGCTTAATGGTTTGGTGCTGAAAAGTCATGGCGGCGCTAATTCGCACGGGTTTGCCTCTGCCGTTACCTCTGCAATTGATATGGCTCAGAACGATTTGATTCGCTTGATCAGTGAGGACCTCCATGAGATTGCGAGTGAAGAATCGGGTGTTGCAGCTAATTAGAGTTTCTATTCAATGTCCGTAAGATGGCGCGTAGGTTGAGCTACCTGTTTTAAGTCATTAAAAAGCTTATGAAATTGCCCGTCGTTCGTTGACTTGTGCGCAGCCTTCGGTTAGCATTTTTATTTGCTGCAACCATTCGCGAAAAAGGAGATTGTCATGGGCACAACCCTCACACGAGCTGACTTGACTGAATCTGTTTATGAGGAAGTTGGTCTTTCGCGGAATGAAAGTGCGGAACTCGTAGAGCGGGTGCTTGACGAGATTTCTGATTGTCTGGTTGACGGCGAAAATGTCAAAATCTCTTCCTTTGGAAGTTTCCTAGTGCGCCAGAAGAATGGCCGTATGGGGCGTAACCCTAAAACAGGCGAAGAGGTTCCTATTGATCCGCGGCGAGTGCTTGTTTTCCGTCCTAGTCAGGTTATGAAAGACGAGATTAACGCTTAAGCGGAGACTATCCACGTGGATCAGACCGAAAGCACTGGCCACCAGCGCGGCGGCAAGGGGCGTGAGGCATTTCGCACCATTTCTGAAGTTGCAGAGCATTTGGACCTGCCGCAGCATGTGTTGCGGTTTTGGGAAAGCAAATTCTCGCAGGTAAAACCACTGAAACGTGGTGGCAACCGGCGCTATTACCGCCCTGATGACGTAACCCTTCTGACTGCGGTTAAAAAGCTTTTGCATACCGATGGGTATACTATCCGCGGCGTGCAGAAACTTTTTAAAGCGCAAGGTGTGAAAGCAACGATTACACTCGCGCTTGATGAAACAGGGGCGGGGCGGTTGGCTGCCAGTATGAACCAAGCGGCAGCACCAGAAGAGAACCGAGACCCCGTTGTCGACGTTGCAGTTGAACCGAGCCTAACTAAGAAGCCTGAGTTGGGCCAGGTTTTGGAGCGCCTCAAAGCCATCCGGGCGCGTTTAGATTAGCCCTTTTCGCGAAACAAGTATGAGCAACGCCGCGCACCTGCAAGCATATGATCTTCCCGGATCACTGTCGCGGTTTCTTTGAAAAGGTCCTGAAAAACGGCCAATTCCTTCGCACACAACCCCTTGCAGCTTTTGGCTGCTTCACAGATTGGGCAATGGTTCTCAAGAAAAAGTAAGGTGCCATCATCTACCTTACTGACTTCCGCCATATAACCCTCGCGGCTACGTTCTGCCGCAAGTAGTTTTAGCTTTTCTTCGGTGGAAACACCATCTGAGGTGACTGTGCGATACTGTGCAAGCTGCTTGCCCGCTCGGTGCGAAACTAAGTCATCCAGCGCTTTTTCACCCATGATTGAACGTATGCTGTCAATTAAATCCAGTGACAGGTCCCTATGGGCATCTTGAAAATAAATGTCGGACTTGGGTGTTAGTTTCCATAGCTTGGCCGGGCGACCACGTCCAACGGCTTTGCTGATGCAAGTAACAGCGCCTTCTTCCTGCAGTTGATATAGGTGCTGGCGTACGGCCATGGCGGTTAAGCCAAGCGGTTCGGCCAAGTCATCTGCGCGCGTTTCCCCCTGTTTTTTTAGGGCGGTTAGAATGGTTTCACGTGTTGTCATAGTCACCTCTTTCTTTTTTCTAAATAAAATACTTGAATTAATCAAGGGGGAGGTGCACTTACTATTTTATAAAGATTTATATTTATAAAACAAACTTGAGGCCACTTGTATCAATACGGCCCGCAAGAAGAAGAGGATTTTGTCGTGTACAGAGAAACAAAGCATACCGATTGGCATAAAGTTTCCACTGTTGAACGATTGGAAAATGATGGTCGGGTTGTTTCAAAAATAGGGAAAAAGCAGCTTCTTATAGTGCAAACGAAGGCCGGTGTTTTTGCTATCAACAACCGCTGTCCTCATGAAGGCTATCCTCTATCGGAGGGTACGTTGCAAGATGATTGTATGCTTGCTTGCAATTGGCATGGCTGGACTTTCGATCTCAATGAAGGAAAAGCGCTTCAGGGCAGAGACCCCGTAAAAACATATGCCGTGAAAATCGATGGGGCTGATATTTTTGTCGATCTTGCACCCGAACCGTTTGAAAAGCGGCTTGGCGCTGCCGAAAGCGAGTTTTTTGATGCTTTTTCTGAACATGACTATGAACGAATGGCGCGCGCACTTTGCCGTTATATAGATGCTGGTGGTCTGTATGAAGACATAGCCAAACAGGTAATCGCTGAAAGTGGTGATTTTCTGGAACGGGGTTTTGGCCATGCACATGCAGGCCTCGTTGATTGGATTGATCTAGCTGGAGACGATAAGGAATTGCGCCTTGTGGCTTTCCTGGAAGCTCTGGGTCACTTTTCCTGGGACCGCTTGTTCAGCCGTAAGGCAACAATGCCGAATGAGGCATTGGAGTGGGATGAAGGTGAGTTCCGAACGGCAATTGAATCCATGGACCAGAACCGGGCGCTACAGTTATGTAATGGTGCCTTCACAAAAGGCCTGAGTTTTGTGGACCTGAAACCCATTTTTCTACGTCAGGTATTTGCACATTATGCAGGGTTTGGGCATCCGGCAATCTATGTAATGAAGGCAGAGCAACTGATAGATCGGCTTGGCAAACAGATTGAGCAAACCTTATGTATGCAAATAACACGTTATCTTTGTCTGGCGGGCCGCGAAGATTTGATCCCAGAATTTCGTGAGTTCCAAACGCTTATGCAGTTTCCGCAAAAGAAAGGCAGCGTTGTGGTACCTGCTGCCAGCGGTTTATCTGGTAAATCAATACGGCAGTTGTTGCCCTTGGTTGATGGGGCTGTGTCTTCCAACCATGAAAAATGGGAAACACTACTGGCCGCCGCCGCGTGGGACATGCTTAAGTTTGACCAAAATCGGCAGGATATTATTGAGCAACCAATTGCGCAGAATGTTGGGTGGCTTAATTTTACTCACGCTATCACATTTGCAGAGGCACTCTATTTTCATGCCTCTGAAGACGATAGTTTTTGGCGGTCAGGCCATTTGCAGCAGGCCTGCTTCATCGGGCGGAATGCCAAGTTCCTTAGTGGACCAGAGTTTGATCTCTATCGGGTTACTGACAAAAAGCGATTCCAAGCCCAGCAGAAAGCAGCTTTATTTAACATGGACGTCGGTGAATATATTTATGCGGTGCACCGGGTAAAGCTAACCGTCGCTACCGAAAACCTACTCCCTTTGGTTTCAGAGCTTACAGCGAACCTGCTGTGTGCGGCCCTTAATCGTTTTCTTTCTGGGAAAGTGCGACAGCGGCAACCAGCACGAACGGCGTATCAAGCTAGGGTTATCGTTGAGCGCGACTAAAAAAGATAATTTGGCCTGTTGCGTGTACCTGAATGCATCGCTATATTCCGCCGCACCAGACGCCAGCCCTCGGGCGGTGTATATGTGGCGGGAAGTAGCGCAGCCTGGTAGCGCACTACACTGGGGGTGTAGGGGTCGCAGGTTCAAATCCTGTCTTCCCGACCAATAAAGGCTTAAGCTTCAAAAGCTTAAGCCTTTTTTCACTCTATTCATCTAAAAGATATCCATGACTAAGTGACTTGTGGAGTGTCTTTTTGTGACAGAAATGAGTGCATATCTGGATTTTCGGCTGATCCAGGGATTTCTGCAAGCCTGGGAGCTGTCTCGAAGTGGTTCGAAATTACCTTGGCGCTGCGATATTTCGCTCAAGCGCTTTTCCTCGTTTGTTTCTGAAATGGTTATCTATGAGCGGTTTGGCCGCCGAGATTTTCGCTACCGACAGATAGGCGAACAGGTCAAGGATCGTCTGAAATGGAAAGATCTTAGTGTCAATATTTTCTCCGTCTTGCATCCTGACGTTCTTGAAAGCAGCGAAGTGTGGTGGAATGGCCTTGTTGACCAGCGTTGCGGCGGAATCAAGGAGTTTGTGATCGAGTATGCAAATGGTGCCTCAACGCATATGGTTTCGGTTCTGCTACCAGTCCTATCAAAGGTTAGTGATGTGCCGCTGTTGGTGGGGATCAATGTAAAAATCTCTGATTTGAGGCGTGCCTTGCCAACGGCTCAAACATTGGTAGGGCGCACAGGCGCGCGTGGGCTCTTTCTTGATATTGGCAACGGTACGCCAAACGAGCTTGTTGAAGTAGGCCAGTTTTCACTTCCGTAGCGATGTAATGGAAGTATTAAAAGGCCTTATGTAAATATTCGATCACTATGGTGGCTTTATTGATATGTTGCAATTCATGGTTAAAGCTTTAGATTCTCGAATAGATAAATGGAGCGACGATCAGCTTTTAGGAGTGGGAAGTATCCCGCGTGGGGGAATACCTTGAAAAAAGCCTTACTAAGTATAGCTATTGGTTTTGCTTTACTTTCTCTTGCTGGCGTAAGTGCGGAAGACGAGACCCTCGCCGTTACCTATTATCATTATCCGCCGAAATTGAATGTCATTGCTGGCATGCCAAGCGGTCTATATGTCGAGCAGCTTGAGGATATTGCGCACCGAGCAGGCATGACGGTTGACTGGTTATATTCTGACGTAGATGAAGAAGCTGCCATGTTAGATGCTGGTCGCCGGGCATTTTGCACGACAGGGCGTATGCCGACTATCGAGCGGGCACGGCGCTGGAAATTTTTACCTTTTCTATTTGATATAGTACCGGGCGATACGGTTCTAACCCGGGTGGATATGGTCGCTAAATTGAAAAAATACGATTCAATTGCCGATGTAGCTAAGGATAGCGGCTTTAAGGGAGCCTTGCTTGAAAGTGGAATTTACGGCACGGCAATTGATGTGCAAATGATTGCGAATCCGCCTTGGATTGCTCGGAACGGTGCCATGGACCTACAACTGATGAAAATGGTGCTCGCGGGTCGGGCGGACTGGACTATCGTACCTAAAGATCAGTGGGAAGAAGCAAAGGCGATGCTCGTGCCGACTGCCGATTTGGTAGAAATCCCCGATTTTGGGGCTCATCCCGATTACCCTATCTACATTGCCTGCAGCAAAGCGGTTTCTAATGAAGCCTTTAAGGCTCTTTCGAACGGGATGGAAGCCGCAGGCTTCAAGCCGGGGCACTTACCTAAATAACATGAAATTCAACAGTTCATTGAGTGAGGTTGCTCGTGCTCTGTTGCACGTTATATGCACCTCATAAAACAATGGCGGGCGGGGTGGGATTCGAACCCACGAAGGGCTTGCACCCTTGCTGGTTTTCAAGACCAGTGCATTCAACCGCTCTGCCACCCGCCCGCATAGGTCGATGACCGTTGAATGGAGGGCTTTTTAACGGCTGAAATTTGATCCGTCCAGCCTATTTTTTACCTTTTTTTTAAATGGGGCAAAACTGCCTCCTTATCGCCTTGCATGGCCCCGCCGGAATTGTTAGACAGATTGTCTACTGGCACAATATCTCGGGGGTCCTCCCGAGCCTGATCGCTAGATGTTATGGTTTATAGTTTGGCAGCACCTGCTGCCACATAGAAGGGGCTTATACTGGTGAGCGACACAACACCCATTACACCAGAAGAAGAAGGCATTGAGCTAATCAACATCGAAGAGGAGATGAAAACCTCCTACCTCGATTATGCGATGAGCGTGATTGTATCACGTGCTCTGCCAGACGTAAGGGACGGCCTGAAGCCGGTACACCGCCGCATTCTCTATTCAATGCATGAAAATGGCTATGAGTGGAACCGGCCATTCCGCAAGTCAGCACGTATTGTCGGTGATGTGATGGGTAAATATCACCCGCACGGTGACAGTGCAATTTATGACGCATTAGTGCGTATGGCGCAGAATTTCTCTATGCGCGCACCTTTGATCGACGGGCAGGGGAACTTTGGTTCCATGGACGGCGATGGGGCGGCGGCTATGCGTTATACCGAAGCCCGCATGGACAAAGTTTCGTCTGTAATTCTCTCTGATATCGAAAAAGATACTGTCAACTTCCAGGCAAACTATGACGAAAGTGAGCGTGAACCTACGGTTTTGCCTGCACGTTTTCCGAATTTGCTGGTTAATGGCGGCACGGGTATCGCAGTTGGTATGGCGACAAATATCCCGTCTCATAGCCTGCGCGAAGTGATCGACGGTGTTTGCGCGCTTATCGATAACCCAGAGATCGACACTGAGGGCCTGATGGAACATGTTCCCGGGCCTGACTTCCCAACTGGTGGCATCATCATGGGGGCAGGTGGTATCAGGTCAGCCTACGAAACGGGCAAGGGCTCTATCGTTATTCGTAGCCGTACCCATGTGGAAGAGATCAGAAAAGACCGTTTTGCAATCATAATTACCGAGATTCCGTTCCAGGTGAATAAATCTTCTATGATCGAGAAGATTGCAGAGTGTGTGCAAACTAAACGTATTGAAGGCATCGCTGACATACGCGACGAATCCGACCGTCAAGGTGTGCGCGTTGTTGTTGAGCTGAAACGCGATAGCGTGCCGGAGGTGATTCTTAACCAGTTATTCCGTTTTACGCAGGTTCAGACAAGCTTTGGCATAAATATGCTGGCGCTGAATGGCGGTAAGCCGCAGCAATTGGGTTTGAAGGATGTACTGTCGGCCTTTATTGATTTCCGTGAAGAGGTTATCACACGCCGTACCAAGTTTGAGCTCAACAAAGCCAGGAACCGTGCCCATGTGATGGTTGGTCTGGTTGTGGCCGTTGCCAATATTGATGAAGTTGTTGCGATTATCCGCGGGGCTTCTTCGCCTGCTGCGGCACGCGAGTCGCTGGCGTCGCGCAAATGGGAAGCCGCTGAGATACTGCCGTACCTGGAACTGATTGGCGAAGTTGGCCAGTTGAATGAGGATGGCACTTTCCAGTTATCAGAAATTCAAGTCAAAGCGATCCTCGATTTGCGCCTGCACCGTTTGACAGCGCTGGGCCGCGACGAAATTGGCGGCGAGCTGGAAGAACTGGCTCAAAAAATTCGCGAATTCCTCGAAATTCTTCAGTCCCGTGTGCGACTTTATGAAGTTCTGCGGGGCGAATTGGAAGCTGTACGCGAAGAATTTGGCAATGACCGCCGTACTGAAATTGACTATACTGCCGCACTTGGATTCGATGACGAGGACCTGATCGCACGCGAAGATATGGTCGTGACGGTTACACACACTGGTTATGTGAAGCGCGTGCCACTCAGTACTTACCGTGCGCAGCGTCGAGGCGGCAAAGGCCGCTCAGGTATGCAGACGAAAGATGAGGATTTCCTCTCAACTGTTTTTGTGGCTGACACCCATACGCCTGTGCTGTTTTTCTCTGATCGCGGCCAAGTTTACAAGCTCAAGGTTTGGAAGTTACCTCTGGGCACAGCGACGTCAAAAGGTAAGCCGTTTATCAATATGCTGCCACTTGAGCAGGATGAAAAGATCGCAACGATTTTGCCACTTCCCGAGAATGAAGAAACTTGGGGTGAATTGCATGTGATGTTTGCAACAGCCAAAGGCAATGTACGCCGGAACCGGCTCTCCGACTTCTCAAACGTTATGTCGAACGGTAAAATCGCGATCAGATTCTCTGATGACGACGACAAGCTTATAGGCGTTGAGGTTTGTACAGAAGATGATGACGTGATCCTTGCAGCCAGAGGGGGGCGTGCGATCCGTTTCCGCTCCACTGATGTGCGTTTGTTTGCAGGGCGTACATCAACAGGTGTGCGCGGCATGAAGTTTGCTGAGGACGATGAAGTTGTCTCCATGTGCATTGTTAATGGAACAGACGCCACGACCGAGGACCGCGATGCTTACCTGCGTGGTGCGCCGTGGAAGAGCGAGCCTGCTGAGGTTACTCTCTCTGAGGAGCGTATGGCCGAACTGGAATCAATTGAACAATTCATTATCACTGTAACCAACAATGGTTTTGGTAAGCGTACAAGTAGCCATGAATACCGTGTAACCGGGCGTGGCGGTCAGGGAATCTGGAACGTACCGTCCGACGCCAGATTGCGCGAACAAATTGGCGGCGTGATCACGGCTGTGCCGATTTCTGATGATGAACAGATCATGATGGTAACAGATCAAGGAAAGTTGATCCGCACACCTGTTCACGATGTTCGCATAGCGTCGAGAAACACCAAGGGCGTTACACTCTTTAAGGTGGATGACAAAGAGCATATTGTGTCTGTTGCCAAACTGCAGGAAACTGAAGATGAAGAAGATGCTTCTGACGAAGGGGACATTGAAGCTTCATCTGACGGCGTTAATATAGCTGAAGTTGCAGAAGAAACGTGAGGTTCGGATAATTAAATCATTATATTATTCAAGTGAATAGCATATAAATTTAATGTAACAGATAATGTTTTTTCGAAAGAATAAATAGGCCTGCCAGCAGGCAGGCCTTGTCAACTCTGACTATTAAACCATTTATCTGCTTGAGTTTTTGAGCAGCATCGTGAAACTTGCTGCAGAGCAACATTTTTATCCCCAGGGGACATGCTGTGAGCACAAAACGTGTCGGTATCTATCCAGGTACTTTTGATCCTATCACTAATGGGCATATTGATATTTTCAAGCGCGGCTTGCGGCTTGTTGATCGCTTGGTTGTCGGGGTTGCTACAAACCCCAGCAAAAATCCGATGTTTACGCTTGAAGAGCGTGTTGCAATGGTTGATCGGGAAGCACGGCCTTTCGCGGAAGCGACCGACGTAGAATTCGAAGTGGTTCAATTTGACGAGCTTCTGATGAGTTTTGCTGAACGTGTGGGTGCAAGTCTGATTATCCGCGGCTTGCGGGCTGTGGCTGACTTTGAGTATGAATTTCAGATGACAGGCATGAATTATCAGATCAATCCAGAGATTGAGACGGTGTTCTTGATGGCTGACCCTAAGTATCAAACAATCGCATCACGGCTGGTGAAAGAGGTGGCGCGGTATGGCGGCAACATTCAGGCGTTTGTGCCAGAAAAAGTTGGCTATGAAGTATTGGACAAAGTCGGCGGATAAGCTGCATAGGAAATATTTAAATGAAAGTAGTTTTCATCTTTTTGGCGATGATGCTGGGTCAGTTTGCTGAGGCGGCAAGCGCAGTTGACCTTAGCAAGTTGGATCAAGAAAATCTTCTATATCTGGATATAGAGCCGGGTCGCGTTGTTATTTACATGCGCCCCGAAATGGCCCCAAACCATGTTGAGCGTGTTAAAAAGTTAGCACGTGAGGGCTTTTATGAAGGCCTCATTTTTCACAGGGTTGTTCCTGGTTTTATGGCGCAGGGCGGCGACCCACTGGGCACAGGTACAGGTGGGTCTGGAACGCACTTAAAAGCCGAATTCAACCGTATGCCGCATTTGCGCGGCACGGTTTCAATGGCACGTTCCGAGGAAGAAGACAGCGCGGACAGCCAGTTTTTCATTGTGTTTGACCGTAGCCCATTCCTGGACGGAAAATACACAGCCTGGGGACGGGTGATCCAGGGTATGGAGTTTGTGGATCAAATCGCGGTTGGTGAACCACCAGCCAAACCAACTAAAATCCTTAAAGTAACGGTGGCTGCAGATGAGCAAAAATAGTGATTTGGAAAATATGCTCCGGGTGGAACTCTCAACGGGAACGGTAACTATCGAATTGCGCTCGGACGTTGCCCCGAACCATGTGGCACGGATTAAAGAACTGGCGCGAGAAGGCTTTTACGACGATACAGTTTTCCACAGAGTAATCCCAGGCTTTATGGCGCAGGGTGGTGATCCGAAGGGAACAGGGTATGGCGGTTCAGGTACTAAGTTGAACGCCGAATTCAATGATCTGCCGCATTTACGCGGTGTAGCTTCGATGGCACGCGGCCCTTCAAAAGATAGCGCAGACAGCCAGTTTTTTATCGTTTTTGACGACGCACGCTTCTTAGACGGTGACTATACGGTTTGGGGCCAAGTGACAGACGGCATGGAAGCCGTTGATGCACTTGAAAAGGGTGAGCCACCAGCCAGCCCCTCGAAGTTGATCAAAATGCAGGTAATGGCCGACATTGAAAGTTGAGCCAGTAACCGCTGTGAGAGATTAAGGGCGCTTTGGGCGCCCTTTTTCTTGTGAAATGGCTTACTGTTGGGTAAAAGCCCGCCATGCAAGTAGATTTATTCGATTTCCATTTACCTAAAGAGAATATCGCGCTTCGGCCTGTGGTGCCGCGTGATAGTGCCCGCATGCTTATTGTTCGCGACGATATTTCTCATGCTGGCGTTGCAGACCTGCCTGGTTTCCTTGAGCCTGGTGACGTTCTTGTTTTTAACGATACCAAAGTTATTCCAGGCCGCTTGACTGGTAAACGCGGTGCAGCAAAAGTGCAAATCACGCTACACAAAAAGGAAGAAACCACGTTGTGGCGTGTTTTCGCCAAACCGGCAAAAAAATGCCGACTGGGTGATACACTGGACTTTGACGGCCTGAAAGCCTCAGTAGTAGAAGTAGGCGAAGAAGGGGAGCGCACCCTACGCTTTCGTGTTGAACGGGGCGCAATCTGGGACGAACTGAAGGCGCATGGCACTATGCCCTTGCCGCCTTATATTGCTTCGCAGCGCCCAGTGGACGAGCGCGACGGTGATGACTACCAGACAATGTTTGCGGCAGAAGAAGGCGCTGTAGCGGCTCCCACGGCAGGGCTACACTTTACACCCGCCATGATAAAGGCGCTTGGTGCCAAAGGTATTAAACACGTAGGTGTAACATTGCATGTGGGGGCAGGGACATTCCTGCCAGTAAAGGTAGATGACACCAACGACCATAAAATGCACAGTGAAATCGGTGAAATCAGTATTGAAGCGGCCAAGGCCCTGAACCAAGCAAAAGAAAATGGGGGTCGGATTGTTGCGGTTGGCACTACCAGCCTGCGCTTGCTGGAATCCGCTACGGATGTAAACGGTGTTATACATCCGTTCAAAGGTGCAACCGATATATTTATTTCACCTGGCTATAAATTCAGGGCTGTTGATGTGTTAATGACAAATTTTCACCTGCCAAAATCGACGCTGTTTATGCTTGTTTCAGCGTTTTCGGGGCTCGAAAATATGCAGCATGCTTATAAAACAGCAATCAAGGACGGGTATCGCTTTTATTCATACGGCGATAGCAGTCTCTTGTTTCCAAGGAAAGATCCGTGATGAAACCCCGTTTCCGATTTGATGTTCACGCGACCGATGGTGCGGCGCGCACGGGTACAATTAAAATGCGGCGTGGTGACATCCGCACGCCTGCTTTTATGCCAGTAGGTACTGCGGGCACTGTAAAGGCCATGATGCCTGAGAATGTGCGAAGTACAGGTGCTGATATTATACTTGGTAATACGTACCATTTGATGTTGCGGCCAACAGCAGAGCGTGTTGCGAAATTGGGTGGTTTGCACAAGTTTATGAATTGGGACCGTCCTATCCTTACTGATTCCGGTGGTTTTCAGGTTATGTCGTTAACTGAGCTTCGGAAAATGAGTGAAGAGGGAGTGACCTTCCAAAGCCATCTGGATGGTAGCCGTATACTCCTAACACCTGAACGTTCGATGGAAATCCAGCGCCTGTTGGATAGCGATATCGTTATGGCGTTCGATGAATGTACGCCTTTCCCTGCAACTGAAGATGTTTCCCGCGAATCAATGGAATTGTCCATGCGCTGGGCAAAACGATCCCGCGATGGTTTTGATAGCGGTGAGGAGCACGCGTCTCGTACAGCGCTGTTTGGCATTGTGCAGGGCAGTGTCTACAAGGACCTGCGCTACCGTTCTATAGATGCGCTCGCGGAGATCGGGTTTGATGGATACGCCGTTGGTGGTCTCGCGGTTGGGGAGGGGCAGGAAACCATGTTTGAGGTTCTTGATTTTACCATGCCGCGTATGATGACAGAAACACCGCGTTATCTGATGGGGGTTGGAAAACCTGATGACATTGTGGGCGCTGTAGAGCGCGGCATAGATATGTTCGACTGTGTGATGCCAACACGGTCAGGACGGACAGGCCAAGGCTTTACGCGGCGGGGGCCTATCAATATGCGTAATGCGCGCCATAAGGAAGATGAGCGTCCAATCGATGCAAGTTGCAAATGCCCGGCCTGTACGCAGTATGGCCGTGCTTATGTGCACCATTTGATCCGAGCCGGTGAAATATTGGGCTCAATGCTGCTCACCTGGCACAATTTGCAATTTTATCAGGATTTAATGGCGGGTCTCAGAGACGCAATTGCTGCAGGTACGCTTGCCAAGCATGCAAATGATTTCCGCGCTGAATATCGAAGCGGTGATATAGATCCAATATAAAGAAATAAAATTCCGTTTTGCGGTGCGTGTTAGGATTTTTTTAGGATCAAGCACCTTAGAAATATGAGGTATTCTGGGCAGTTTGACGGAATGTCATAAAAAAATAAAAAAACGTGCGAGTTTTGCTTGACCGATCAAGTCGATGCTCCTATGTTCCGCCGCGTTCGAGGGCAATGTCCCGAGCGAAAATATGAGGGCCCGTAGCTCAGCTGGTAGAGCGGCTGACTTTTAATCAGTAGGTCACAGGTTCGAACCCTGTCGGGCTCACCAAATTTCAAGGCTGACGCTTTAAGCGTCGGCCTTTTTTGGTTCTTGCATCCTGTGTAGTTGTAAACTCGTCTAAAGTTCGGTTATTGCCATGAAATGAGCACTTTTCTGAGCTTGTTTTGAAACCGCTGGCGGCTTAAAGTCTAGCCAATGAATATCGGGGAGCAACGGGCTATATGACGGTTAAAAATGTAAGTGTATTTCTATGGCTGTCTTTGGCGGCAATCGTTGGTTTTGGCCCAGTTCATTCAGATGATGCAGCGATACCTGTTGAGGAAGACGCTGCTTTTAAGGTTTGGCTTGAGGGTGTAAGAACCGAGGCGATCGAGCGCGGTATTTCGGAGGCTACTCTTGATTTGGCGCTCGCAAACGTTAAGCCCATTGTCCGTGTGATCAAACGCGATAGGAACCAGCCCGAGGTCAAGCAGCCTTATTTAAAGTATCTCAAAAGTCGTGTAAGCCCTTGGCGTAAGGAAAAAGGCGCTAAGTTGGTTCTTGAACACGGCGATGACCTTAAGGCCGTATCTGAACGGTACGGTGTGCAGGGGCGCTTTGTTGCTGCCATTTGGGGCATTGAAACTAATTATGGTACTGTGCCGCTTTCCTATAGTGTGTTTGATGCCGTTGCGACACTGGCTTATGACAAGCGCAGGGCTGCACGTTTCCGCCGTGAGTTGTTTGCCGCGCTTGAGATTTTAGATAGCGGCGAGACATCGTTTGACCAGATGAAGGGGTCGTGGGCAGGCGCAATGGGGCAGCCACAATTTATGCCTGAAAATTACCTCAAGTACGCCCAGGATTTTGATGGGGACGGCTCACGCGATATATGGAAAAGCAAACTCGATGTTTTTGCATCAATCGCAAACTACCTGAAATCGTATGGTTGGCGTGATGATCAAACCTGGGGCCGTAAAGTTAAACTACCTGTGGGCGGCGAAACATCACTCGTCGGAAAGCAGGAAGAGGGCATCGTGCCTGACCGTATCTGCAAACCTTTCAAAAGTATGGGCGTTTGGCGGGATTTGCAGGACTGGCAAGCACTGGGTGTTCGTCGCTTAAGTGGTGCCGACTTACCTGAACGGTCTATCCCGGCGGCTTTGATTGTTGGCGACAAGGGGGACGATGAAGGTTATTTAGTCTACCGGAATTTCTGTTCGGTGATGCGTTACAATCCTTCTTTCAAATATGCGCTTGCCGTTGGTCTATTGTCGGATGTGATTAAGTAATGAAGGTTTTTGCTAAAATAGGCGTTGTAGGCCTCGCGCTTGTGATAGCAGGCTGTTCGTCGTCCGGTAGTTTTTACTCGAGTGGCGGGTCTTCAGAGGGCGCGCCGTCAGGCCGTTATCCCCGAAATGATGAGTTGCCAAAAGGTAATCAAGGCGTCGAGCGCAAAGTCGGGAAACCATACAAAATTGCTGGTAGGTGGTACTATCCAAAAGAAGAACCCGCCTACGACGAAGTTGGCCTGGCCTCATGGTACGGTAAGGACTTTCACGGTAAAAAAACCGCTAATGGTGAATATTTCAATATGAATGCGTTGACGGCAGCCCACAAAACACTGCCGTTGCCTACTTTTGTTAAAGTGACCAATTTGTCGAATGGCAGATCGATTGTTCTGCGCGTGAACGACCGTGGGCCATTTGTGAATGACCGCCTAATTGATGTATCACGGCGCGGTGCGCAATTGCTCGGTTTCCAAAAGCAAGGCGTGACCAGGGTCCGAATTCAGGCTGTGGATGAAAATGGAAAATTGCCGCGTGGTAGCCGTAAAGCGGTGCCAGTTCAAACCGCAAGAAGTGATCAGGCAGTCAGCGAGACAGATAAGGCTGATGCAATGGCGCATTTTATCCAGATTGGTGCTTATAGTCAGCGTGGTAATGCCGAAGTTCAGGCAAAAAAGCTTGAACGCTCGGGCCATCGTGCACGCGTTGAGGCTGCGAATTCAAATGGCCGAACTTATTGGCGGGTTCGGATTGGGCCATTTATCAAGCGCCTGATTGCAGAGGATAGGCTTGACCGTATTGTCTCTGATGGGTTTTATGAGGCACGGATTTTTACAGAAACAGTAGACGAATGATTTTTGACCAAGGGACTAAACGAGTGACTTCATTTTTGACACGTATTGGCATGGTATTTCTGGCTTGGGGATTGCTGGCTGGTGCCGTTCAGGCACAGCGTATGGCGACACCGGCAAAGCAGGCTGTGCTGCTTGATACCAGCACAGGCAGCATATTGTTCGAAAAGGACGCCGATACACCGTTCCCGCCGGCATCCATGAGCAAGCTGATGACCGTTTATTATGCGTTTGATGCGATCAAGCAGGGTGAGTTGGCGCTTGATGATGAAGTTGTAGTTTCGGACGAAACATGGCGGGAATGGAACAACCGAGGTTCCACGATGTTCCTGCGGGCCGGTGATGTTGTCACCGTAGCGGATTTGCTGCGCGGTATCATCGTCCTTTCAGGCAACGATGCCTGTGTTGTACTGGCAGAGCATATGGCAGGAACGCATGAGATCTTCGTTGATTGGTTGAATGGCAAAGCAACTGAACTTGGCCTGACAAACAGCAATTTTGTCAACGCAAATGGTTGGCCTGCGGAAGGCCATGTGATGTCAGCGCGGGACCTTGCGACTCTTTCCTACAGGCTCAGCAATGACTTTCCGGATCTGTACCCAATGTTTGCGGAACGGGAATATCTTTATAAAGATTTCCGTTCCAACCGATTTAATCGAAATCCTCTTTTGGGGCGCTTCCCTGGCGCTGACGGCTTGAAAACCGGGCATACAGAGGAATCAGGTTATGGCCTTGCTGCTTCAGCGGAACGTGACGGACGCCGTTTGGTTTTGGTTGTTGGCGGGTTGAGCTCCACGTCGGAGCGCATGCGTGAAAGCCAACGTTTAATGCAATATGGTTTCCGCAATTTCAGCCACTATCCTTTGTTCCGGTCTGGTGAAACCGTCGATTATGCAGAGGTATGGCTGGGGGCTACGGCCACTGTGCCGCTCGTGGTTAGCGACGATGTTGCTATTACCATGTCTCGCCGCCAGCGCTCTCAGATGAAGGTATCGATTGAATATATGAACCCGGCTGCAGCACCGCTTGAAAAAGGGCAGGCGATCGGGGAGTTGGTTGTTGAAATGCCAGGCCGCGAAACCGTGCGAACACCGCTTTTGGCTGGTGAATCGATCGAAGAAGTTGGTGGTTTTGGTAAAATTGGTGCGGCCTTCCAATATATGCTGTTCGGGTCAGCCGGTGCGGAGAAAAAGAATTGAGAGACATTTTCGCACCTAAATTCATTACCTTCGAAGGCGGCGAGGGTGCAGGCAAGTCAACACAGATAAAATTACTTGCCAAATGGTTGATCGGTATTGGCGTCGAGGTAACCGTAACTCGCGAACCCGGAGGCTGCCATGAGGCAGAACTAATCCGTGATCTCTTGGTAAAAGGGGAAACTGATCGTTGGTCTCCCATGGCTGAGGCATTGTTGATGACAGCGGCGCGTGCGGAGCATGTTGAACGGACGATCAAACCATCACTCAAAGCAAACCAATGGGTTTTGTGTGATCGCTTTTTCGATTCAACGGTTGCGTATCAGGGAGCAGCGCGCGGCTTGGGCATTAGGCGCATGCAGGACCTACAGGACACGGCTTTGCATGGCTTGAAGCCTGATCTAACATTTGTTCTGGATCTTCCAGTTGATGTGGGGCTTGCCCGTGCCGTTGGGCGGGAGGCGCTTAAGGAAGACCGTGAAGATCGCTTTGAACGCATGAACTATGCATTTCATGAAAATATCAGGGCAGCATACAAACAGATTGTTGAAGATGATCCTGAACGTTGTGTTCTTGTTGATGGAAATCGGTCTATCACGAGCATTCAGAACGATTTGCATGCCGCAGTCGATGAACGGCTGATAGGTAAATAGTGGAAGACCAGACAGACAATCGGCTTCACCCCAGCACTACGACATCGCTGATTGGCCATGAGGCTGCTGAGCGAACCTTTTTGGAGGCCTTCAATCAGGACCGGCTGCATCATGCTTGGCTGATAAGCGGCCCCAAAGGCGTAGGCAAGGCAACACTCGCTTGGAAGTTTGCGAAGTTTTTGCTCACTCAACTTACTAATGACGGCCCGGGCCTGTTTGGCGAAGCACTCCAAAGTGGTGAACCGCCGGTTTCTCTTGATGTTGATCCTGAAAGCCCTGACGTACAGCGCGTTGAAGCAGGAGGCCACGGCGGGTTGAGGTTGATTGAGCGGTCGGTGAATGAGAAGACAGGCAAGCTCAGGAATGACATCGTCATAGATGATATTCGCGGTGTGATAAATTTCTTTGCACAAACCAGCGCGGAAGGTGGCTGGCGTGTGGCGATCGTTGACGCTGCGGACGAGATGAATATCAATGCCGCTAATGCACTTTTGAAAATTCTAGAGGAACCGCCCGAAAAATCGATTTTGTTTCTAGTGACGCATGCGCCAGGTAAGCTGCTGCCTACAATTAAAAGCCGGTGTCGCACGCTTAAACTTCAGGCACTATCTGAAGAAAGTGTGCAGGCGGTGTTAGCAGGTCGTTTTCCTGATCTTGGAAGTGAAGAATTGATCGCTTTATCCCGCTTGTCAGAAGGTGCTCCGGGCCGCGCAATTGAATTGGTGTCACAGGACGGTGTTTCCCTTTACCGCCAAATGGGCGGGTTGATTGCCGATATACCGCGCCTCAATGTGCCAGCAGTCCACCAGTTAGCAGGACAATTAGCAGGGGTTAAGGCGGATGCGCAGTATCGGCTGTTTATTCAGATTTTCCTCGGTTGGCTTGAGCGTTTGATACGTCAAAGTGCCACGAATATTGCTGCTGCTGATGTTATGGATGGAGAAAGTGACCAAATGGCACGCATTTCTGCCTTGGCTGGGGTTGATCACTGGCTGGACCTGTGGGAAAAGATGGGCCGTTTGGTAACGCGCGCCGATGCGGTAAATCTAGATCGCAAGCAGGTGATTGTCAGTTTGTTTACATCTCTTTCAGCAACTGCGCGCGGCCAGTAAAAAATATTCAGCGTTAAGAGAGACCTATGAGCCAGCGGCCGTCCTATTATGTTACGACCCCAATTTATTATGTAAACGATGTCCCGCATATCGGGCATGCCTATACAACGCTGGCCTGCGATGTACTTGCGCGTTTTAAGCGCCTGGATGGCTTTGACGTAATGTTCCTGACCGGCACTGACGAGCACGGCCAGAAGGTTGAGAAATCAGCCGAAAAGGCTGGTGTTGAGCCACTTGAGTTTTGTGACAAAGTATCAGCACGCTTTCAGGATCTGGCGCAGGCGATGAACTTCTCTAATGATCAGTTCATCCGCACAACTGAAGAACGCCATAAAAAGGCAGTGCAAGCACTTTGGACACGGCTCCTTGAAAAAGGGTATATTTACGAAGATAAATATGCAGGCTGGTACAGCGTACGCGATGAAGCTTTTTATACAGAAAGCGAACTCAAAGAAGGCGAGAGTGGTGAAAAATTCGCTCCGACAGGCGCTCCCGTTGAGTGGGTTGAGGAACCAAGCTATTTCTTCAAATTATCTGCCATGCAGGACCAACTGCTGGATCTTTATAAAAACCAACCTGATTTTGTTATGCCAAAGTCACGCCTTAATGAAGTGAAAAGCTTTGTTGAAGGCGGTTTGCAGGATTTGTCGATTTCCCGCACAACCTTTAGCTGGGGTGTGCAGGTGCCAAACGAACCGGGCCATATCATGTATGTGTGGATCGACGCGCTAACCAATTATCTAACGGCAACAGGCTATCCGGATGAAAATGCTGCGGATTATCAGAAGTTCTGGCCTGCGAATGTTCATATGGTTGGCAAGGATATCCTGCGTTTCCATGCAGTGTATTGGCCTGCATTCCTGATGGCGGCGGATTTACCACTTCCCAAACGCATATTTGCCCACGGCTGGTGGACAAATGAAGGCCAGAAGATCTCCAAGTCACTTGGCAATGTAATTGATCCTTTTGAGCTTATCGAAAGCTACGGCTTGGATGCTGTGCGCTTCTTCCTGCTCCGGGAAGTGCCATTTGGCAATGATGGTGATTTTTCCCGGCGTTCGTTTGTGCTGCGCTGTAACGCCGACCTTGCGAATGGGTTGGGTAACCTCACACAGCGCACACTTTCGATGATTCACAAAAATTGCGAAGGGGCAGTGCCGCAGCACGGCGACTTTACTAATGATGACAAAGCTTTACTGTCATCAATTGAAGCAACACTTGATCTTGTGCGTGGCCATATGGACAAGCAGGCATTCCATGCAGCGTTTGAAGCCATCTTCGCACAGTCAGCGGCAGCCGATACGTATATTTCAACGCAAGAACCATGGAAGCTCCGTAAAACAGATACGGCGCGCATGGAAACCGTTCTTTATGTACTTGCTGAAGCCATTCGTCAGTTGGCAATCCTGGTGCAGCCAATTATGCCTGACTCTGCCACTAAAATTCTCGATCAACTCAATATTGAAGCCCGAGGATTTGATCAGCTTGGTGCAATTGGTCGTCTTAAGGCGGGCACGGCCGTGCCTAAGCCTGAAGGTGTTTTCCCAAGGTTGGAATTGCCGGAAGATGACGCCTGATGAGCAGTTACGGGTATATTGTCGATAGTCATTGTCACCTGAATTACAAAGGTTTGATCGAAGAGCAGGCTGCTGTAGTTCGCCGCGCGCGCGAAGCAGGTGTTGGCTGCATGCTCTCGATTAACACTAAGCTCCGTGAATACCAGCAGATCATTGATATAGTTGAAGAATACCCAGATATCTTTGGTACGGTTGGTATTCATCCGCATGAAGCTGAAAGTGAGCCAGATGTAGCTGTTCAAGCTCTGATTGAGCGTTCAGCACACCCCAGAATTGTTGGAATTGGCGAAACAGGGCTTGATTATTATTATGATAATGCCCCCCGGAATATGCAGCAGGTGAACTTTCGTGCGCATATTGCTGCTGCTCGCGAGACAGGCCTGCCTGTTATCGTGCATACGCGTGATGCTGATGATGATTGCATTGCAATCTTGTCGCAGGAAATGGCTAAGGGCACCTTTACAGGTGTCATCCACTGCTTTACCGCCAGTCAGCGTTTGGCTGACGTTTGCCTTGAAATGGGGCTCTATGTATCAATTTCGGGTATAGTAACGTTTAAAAGTGCCCGTGAACTTCAGGCAACGGCCAAAACGATCCCGCTTAACCGGCTCCTCATTGAAACGGATTCGCCGTTTCTGGCACCTGTGCCACATCGAGGAAAGACCTGCGAGCCTGCTTTTGTTGCTGACACGGCGCGCTTTTTGGCTGAACTTCGGGGCGAGAGCTTTGATACGATGGTGGAAGCAACCACTTCTAATTTCTTTCAGTTGTTTTCGAAAATCATGCCGCCAAAGGCTATTGTAGCATGAAACTGACGATCCTTGGCTGTGGTACGTCTGGTGGTGTACCCAAAATACCTGAATTTTGGGGTGCCTGCGATCCGGCCAACCCTAAGAACCGGCGCACACGGGCAAGCATTTTGGTGGAAGAGGGGGATACGACCATTGTCGTGGACACCACCCCTGATTTCCGTATGCAAATGCTTGCCGCCGGTGTGCAAAAGCTGGACGCTGTGTTTTACACACATGATCATGCTGATCATCTGCATGGCATCGACGATTTACGAGGTTTTTTTCAGAAAACACGCGAAAAAATTCCAGTTTATGCCGACGAAGCAACACTGGCGATAATTCAACATCGCTTTGATTATATTTTCCGCAGTAAAGATGGCTACCCGGCCTTATGCCATGCTAGGCGGATTTCCGGCCCAATTAAACATGGGGATGTTAAAATGATCCCGTTTGAACAGGGGCACGGCAATGGCATCAGCCTTGGCTACAGGTTTGAGGATATGGCCTATTCAACGGATTTGGACCGCATGACCGAGGCGGGCTTTGATGTTCTTCACGGGGTGAAGGTGTGGGTTGTGGATGCGCTCCGGCACAAGCCGCACGCAACGCACTCGCACCTTGAACAAACGCTCCGTTGGATTGAACGGGTGCAGCCCGAACGGGCGATTTTAACTCATATGACATGGGATATGGATTATGAAACGCTTAAGGCTGAATTGCCTGCCCATGTTGAGCCGGCATATGATGGTATGACCATCACTCTTTAGGTTTCAGGGCGGTCTATAACGACAGTTTGATTGTACCGAACACCGGGATAGCGTATGCTTCTTAAGTATCGGGAGTCCGGCATGGGAAAAGACCCCTGGCAGGTGCCAGATCATCATACGAGACAGTATAAACCTAGCGAAGCCTGGAAAAAGGCCGCTGAGAACCCACCTTCACGGCGGCATGTTGAGCAGCCGAAGCTTATGAGGCTATTGGTTTTCTTTATTGGTATGGGGCTGTTGCTTTTTGGGCTTTCGTTGGCTTTTCCAATTGCCGGGGGTGTTGATCCTTATCTGGTGCGAAGCGTTCTTATCGCTACTATTTTTGGCGGGGCTGCGGCGTTCTGGAGCAGGGCAAGTCTCTGGAAAATAGCCAAGGTTGCAGGATTGTGGTCCGTAGTTATAACCGGCATTTCAGTTTTTTACTTATATCGGTCAGATTTTGGTGACCGTTTCATGACGGCAATGGATCCTGCTGGCGTGGCGAGTACTAATGAAGGTCTGGTCGTGCAGCGCGGTAGGGATGGCCATTTTTGGCTTAGGGCGCACATAAACGGCGTACCGTTGTTAATGATGGTTGATACTGGTGCCTCTAACGTCGTGCTAAGCCCTGGCGATGCCGAGAGAGTGGGCTTTGATGCTTCGAGCCTTCAGTTTGACAGGCGCGCTCTTACTGCGAACGGTGAGGTCAGCTATGCACGCGTGCGCGCTGGACGGTTCAGTATTGGGGATGCCATTTTTTATGATGTGCCAGTTACTGTTAATGGCACTGAAATGTCGGGTTCGCTGCTTGGAATGTCTGTCCTTGATAAGTTTTCCAGCGTTGAGTTTCGCGGAGACGCGCTGATTTTAAGGAAATAAACATACATAATAACAATAAGTTACTTTTGGTACTTAAAGTAATTTTGGTGAATGCTGTTCAAAAAGGTCCAGCATGGAATAGTTTGGCGCAACATGTCTGTAACCCTAATATTTCCCATAATATAAATTATACGCATTAACTGACTCCTTTGTTCGCGATACGTTTGTTTTAAAACGTTTTTCTCGACTCCCACTTCGAACAAGCCAAGAACAGCTCGCCAAACGCGAGGTGCATCATGTCTGATAGCACCTCCAAAACCATCAGCATCCGGATTGCGATCGATATCCCTGTTGATATTGCAGCTGACACCTTGGCAAAACTTCAGCCGGTCATTCAACAGCTTGCCCACCCGGCCATAACCGGCGGGGATCAAAACCAGCAGGAAGCGTCTGCTGCTGATGAGGAAGAAGAAGCTCGCCAAGCCGAAATCAAACAGCACTACCAAAACAATATTCGCGAATTTGAACGAAAAGGTGTGCAAGCCTATCGCCTATTCCGTCGCATCATCGACGGATATGACAAGCCAAGCGCTGCTCACCGCGAAATTGCGTACAAGCTGAATTGGCCGGTTGGTGTTGTTCCTTCGGTAATTTCAAACCGTCGCAAGAAAGTTGGCGCTTACATAAAGCGCCGCCGCATGGCGACTGCGTTACGTCTGGCACGAAAAGGATACAGCAATCAGCGTATTGCAGACCGCTTTGGTGTGAGCCAAGGCACGGCCAACCGAATATTGCGAGATGCTCGCGCTTCCTTAAAAGGAGGCGCAAATGCTTAGTGTTGCGCAAGTATGCGCAAATTGGCGCATTCAGGCTCACATCATTGCCGCGACGTTGGATGCGCAAGGCGAAAGTGCAGCAAGCCAGCAGCTCTATTCGGTGTTGCGGGAACTGGATCGGGTTTGGTGTACGCAGTTCGGAGCAGAATATAGCGATGAGTTAGTCGAATTTTTCCGCGATACAGCTGCTGAGGGTGCGCCTGAGCCGTCAAATGTGATCCAGTTAAAGCTGGGAGGTAATGAATGACCTCCCTTCCCTCCGTTACTGCACTCTGTTTTTCAGGATCGAACGCTTCTGACGCGCTGTCAGAGCCCCGACCCGGTGTCGCGCTAGCGACAGTGGTGCGGGAGGGGCTTGACCGGGCGGCGGCAGCATACGCTGGCCCCAACGGGGTCAGAAAAGCTTCTGACCCCTTGCCTAGCGGCGAGCGTCACTCTCTATTGCTTTCCGTAGGTATCGTGCAAAAGTTGTTCAAAACGTATCTTCGCTTCCTTAGTCGCAGAACTCAAGTTCCCGTAATAAGTATCCAGAAATTTGGTGTTCTCGGGACTCACGTCAATTTCCTCGAGAAACTCTCGCTCAGTGGCTTTTTTCCCAATCCGGTCCTCATAGAGGGCCTTTGCATAGAGGATTGCGTAGGCCTTGGCTGCTTGTATGTCTATGTAATCGCCGGTGGAGATAGGTTCTTCGATAGATTCTACTTGCCTGACCAGACGGGAGTAGGTTCCTTCAAAAGAGGAAACATTGACCATGAGATCTACGGAAACCTTGGTTATGTCGGAAAGGGCAAGTTCCATGAGTCTGCGGTCGCCTGTGAATGTCTGCAAACTCACTGGAATTGGCACTCCACCAATAACTTTTTCAATTCCCGGGTGTTTAGTGCCTGTTTGGGGCCCCAAAACACTACGAATCCAGTCTTCAAAAAGAAGATCCGTTACAACACCCTCATCAAACCTTTTTTGGAATGCTCCCTCAAGGTCTATGGAAATTCGATCAAGTTGTCGAGCTTGGTCCCGCATCTCAAGTTCAACGCTGAAAGCGGATACAGTCTTCCACTTTTCCTCCATGGCGTTCTGGAACTTAAGGTCGGAGATCTGGTTCTCCAGATCCCAGGTAACGCTGGTATAGGCCAGGACGATTACAGGGATTGCTCCTACGATAGCCGAGTTCTCTTTAACAAACTCGGAGTAATGTGTCTTCCCGTCTTCATGGGCATTTTTATAATTTGCCCAGGCATCGCCTACAATTTTGATATTAATTACGAGCAGGATAAGAACAAGAATTATTCCGACCACCGACCTCTCCTAGCTGAATGGAGGTGGTTGTGACACCTCTCCCCCTTGAAAGTAACGCAAGTTATGTTGCCGCTCTTGTCGTTCGGCTCAAAAAGTTAAATCCGGTCAGTCCGCGCAAGTTGCAGTGGGATTTTAAATTTCACTCTACTTACTGTACTGTTAACGGACTTAACTTCGGTATCTGCCGATGCGTTGAAGAACTCCAGAACTTTAAGCCCACCTCCAATTTTGTCGCCTTCTTCATTGGAAGCGCTCACCGCGATGTCGAACTCAAACGGCATCACAGCGTGAATGTATTGGGCGGTGCTACCTTGCTGCTTGCTAATAGCAACAGGAAAATCCCCCGGGTTCTTTGCGGACAATTTTGGAAATGGAGAGATTGCTTTTTCTTTCCCCAATCCCTTTTCCTCGAACTCCAGCAAAGCCTCGGTAACTTGTGTGAGTGTTTCACTCACAAATTCTTTGAGTGTGGTCATATAGTTGTTCCCAATCGTTTGGGAGGTACGGTGTGATAGCCCTCCCTCCTCAAGATTGTGCAACAAATACGCCTGACTCGGAGACTATCCGAGAAAAACGCCATAGGTTGCGCCGGACGGCAGGTTATCTACTTCCGGATGAGCGCGTCAAGGGCTGCGGTCGTTATCGACATAGCCAAACTGTTGATATTCACCGTTCTGCTGGCGGTGCACACTTTGTTGGCTTGGAAACATGCGGTTCTGTATGGCACTGCCCGGTTTGTGCGGCGCGAATAGCCGAACAGCGCCGTGAAGAGGTCGCGCAGGCCATCGAAGGCGCGACAGACGCTGGCGGCGGCGCATACATGCTTACGCTCACCATGCGCCATAATCGCCGGGATAAGCTGGCGTACCTGAAATCCGCAATTGCTGATGGGTGGCGCAAGGTGCAGAACCGCCGTGCCTATAGGACGTTTAAAGCGCGGTTCGGTATATTTGGCACTGTACGCGCAATTGAGGTGACACATGGGAATGCCAATGGTTGGCACCCTCACCTACATATCTTGTTCCTGGCTAAGCGGACCTTTGCCGAAGATGAGCTTTCAGAGGTGCAGAGCATCTTGTTTGAATTGTGGGCTGAAGTACTCCTTGGCCTTACTGAGCGCTATGTTGCCCTCGAAGCGCTCGACTTCCGCCCTGCCCTTGTTTCCGATTACATCACCAAATGGGGTGCTGACCGGGAGCTGGTGAAAGGCCAGCAAAAGGAAGGCTCGGGCTCTTTCTCGCCGTGGCAGATGCTTGAGGCGTTTTGCAGCGGCAACAAACGTGCCGGCAGGCTATTCAAAGAATATGGCGAAACCTTCAAGGGCGCACAGCAGCTTACCTGGTCAAAAGGCCTCAAGGACCGCTTTGGCATTGGCGATATTTGCGATGTAGAAGCCGCTGACGCAGGCACTGAAACAGATGAGGCTGCTTTGCCTCTCGCAAACTTGCCTGAAGGCCGCATAGGTGCGCTAGATCGCCGCGCTTTTGATGAAGTCGCCCGCAAGAACCTCACAGGCCAGCTGCTGGATGCTGCGCATACAGGTGGCTGGCCGTCTGTATGCAAGTTGCTCAGCGACAATTCTATCCCTCTTTTGCTGCCAGATAGCGACAGGTGGGCGCAGCCACCGGAACCCTCCCTTCCGGCACATCCTTCGCGGTACTTGAAGTGGGATCAAGAAGAGTTGCGGTACGTCAAGTTTAACTCTGGAGCGAACCATTTCTCTTCTTCAAACAAGGCGACCGCCTATGGTTGCCCGCAAAAAAGACCCGAAAGTCTAGGAGCGGTCTCGACCGGTTCCAACCTGTGCACCGGTAGACCCGATGTTGCACCGGGAAACACTCCCCAACCCACAGATATCAACCCTTTCACCGGTCCCGGGGAGTGCCGGTAAGCCTAATGGAGACTTTTCATGGCATTTACTAAAAAACCAGTACCATCTGATGAACTTTCAACTTTTGGCGCTCGTTTGCGTCATGAGCGCGAGCAGCAGCGCCTGAGCCGCCCTGCTCTTGCTGAATTGATGAATGGTACAATGAGCGCACGTATTATCGAACATCTTGAAAACGGGACAACCGAGGTCAAGCTTCAGCAAATCGGCCTCGTTGCTGAGGCTCTCGGTGTAAGTGAAGACTGGCTTATCAAAGGCGAATCCCAGGACGGGGACACTAAGCCTGGCGTCATTTTTGACAGTTCAAGTAAGGCCGAGAACTGCGATACTCTCGTCTCTGATTTAGATGAGGTCTCAGAAGGCTCCAAATACTTGCTCCTTTTCAAGCACAGGCTCGCAGAGTTGGATGAACTGCGTGAAGGCGACTTTGCACTGCATCAGCGAAAGCTCCCTCAACTGGTTGAAGACACAATGTCCGCCGCCGGTTATTTAGAGCTTCCTGAGATTTTTTTGATTGCAGAAGAACGCGGGCTGTTTGACGTTGAAGTACAGAGTGCCGAAGCTGAAGCTGCCGACTATGAAGGAATGGATGACAGTACGCCTGAACTGTTGGACAGGATCATTGACACTGCCATTTTTGGCTTGGACTTGTATCATGTGGAAATGAGCACTCTCGCTGCATTTGCGGAACGGCACAGTATTTCCTCACCGCATTTTTTCGGCGGTTGGGATCATCAAGCTGAGATAGTGCCTCGGGTTCGAGAAAAATATCGAGAAAGAGCATTGAGAGGCGAAGTCAGCCTCACGTCTAGCCTTACGGTAGCGTAATTTCAATTTTGTGGCGGCGGGAACAAAAAAAGAACACCCTTCTCGCCGTTCCCCAAAATATGGTTGACGAACAGTCATAATGGTAGTTATATGAGTATATATTTGATTGTTACAGCCAATAGAGTAGCTGATGGAAGATATTTTTGAAAAGCAAGATACGTTTGGCGATGTTCTTAGAATGTATCGTAGTCTGCGAAAACTGACCAAAGCTGAGCTGGCTGTAAAAGCTTGTATCAGTGTTGGTTCTGTCAGCAAGTACGAAAGGGCTGGGTACTCTGATGGTCAATACCCGCCACTGCCTAAGTTCGCTAAGCTTGTCTATGTCTTGAAAATTAATCCAAGTGATTTGCTCAGGTTTCTAGGTGAAACTGATGATGAAGTTCACTTTCTTGGGCGAGAAGGTGGTGATCCATTTGAGAGCCTAGGAGTGATTGAAGATCAGTGGGAACAAACTGACAAAAAGATGGACCAAGGCATTGAAATGCTTAAATCCTTGGCAGCCAAGGTTGAGGCTTTAGAAGCCAAATCCGATAAAAAAAAGAACCCGGGAAGTTTGGCGACCGCCCCGAGTTCTTTGGATGATGAAGATTGATCTATCACCGTTCTTACATAAACCGACCGTACATTGAAGTGTACCGGCAGTTCCTCAGGAGGAATTGCTATGGCGGCTAATGCATTTGTAAAAGATACTCTCCAGCCATCACAAGAGCAAGAGGGTGTCGCTCTTCTAATGCTGAATAGTGATGGGTCATTAACTGTACATCAGGCTGTTGTGCAGGGTGTCCTTCCTGTTTTGGTTACCTCCGTTTTAGGAGGAACTTCTTCTCCTGGGCCAATTGCAGCTACTGAGGGCCATACTCCTGAGAGCATTGTGGAAGTGAAGGCTCTCCAGTCAGATCCTGAAGTCTCCTCAGCACGTCGCAACAGTATGATTGACCCTATTCCTCCGAAGAGCCCTCAGAGAAGAGTGGATCGCTGTAAGTACAGGCTTGCAGCCAAAGAGCTGCGACATCGGCTTCGGACTGGAGAAGAGAAGTACGCGGTTCAACAAGATATTGCTCAACGTCTTCACATGCGGATCACGGATTTTCAAGCTGGGCTGAACTGCCACAACCAGTTGCGAGAGAAGTACAAACTGAAACATCGCAAAGGCTGGGTTCGCTACCTCATGAGCCAGTTTCCAACTATGACGCAAAAGGAAATCGCCGCCCGTATGAGGACGACAAAAGATATTGTTCGTAAAGTCCAACGCCAACTAAAAAGAGAAATGGGAGAGCAAAGAAATGGCTAGTCCGGCATTAATGCAGGTAGCTCTTACCGATGATGGTATAAGTGACTGCTATTACTACACAATTTATAAATTATACGCATTAATTGCAGTTCCAAAAAAGCATCGTTCGATCTTGCCTGCGACGAGCGCTTTCTGGATACAAAATAACTTTTCCAAAATTGGAGCCAAGGCAAATCTTTTTCGATTTGAGGGTCTGGTCTTATTTTCTTAAAAGACTCCCTCACTATTTATTGATCATTGGACGTTTAGATATACCCGCTTAAGAGATCAGTATGTGATCCCTAAAAATTGCTTGATTTTTTTGTTTTCAATGCCTGTTCAATGCCTGTAGCGATACTACAGGACAAGTAGGTACTTATAACCCCTCCCCCTTTTTATAAAGCATGAGTGCTCTGCGGGAAGATAGGCTTGTGTCATGTCATTGTATTTGACCCTCGTGTAACCATATTGTGCCAAATACGGTGTTGAGCAATGGCCGGGAGGTAGTCAGGTGGAAGCCCGCATCAGCCATCAATGAAGGGAGCTTTCCCTTCGCATTTGCTCGTGTGACAGATAGCCCATCAAAAAGGCGAACAAACATAAACCCGATTTTTGACACTAGAGTTGAACCGGGTCCCCAATCTACCAGAATGAAGCGCCCATTTGGCTTAACCAAAGCTGCTGTGTTTTTGAACGCCTCACGCTTCTGCTCGGTCGTTAGATGGTGAAAGACAAGGCTGGATACCAAACAATCTGCTTTTGGAAGGTTTGTTAGTTGCTGCGAACTAAGGTCTGCCGACAGGTTGGCTCTGAAAAAAGCCGGGCGCTGATCGGCTGGGCTGCCAGCGAATTTTCGTTCTGCAATTTTCAGGATATCCTTATCCAGGTCCAGTCCGACAAGTGTCACATGTTCTTCACGCTGATGCAGGGCCTTCAAAAGCGAGCCTGTCCCGCAGCCAAAATCTACAACGGTCTCCCCTGGCGAACTATGCATGGCAGTTATCGTTCGTTCACGAAGCTCGCGCTCTTTAACAAACACTTCCATCAGCCAGTCATAAACTCCTGTGGCCCATTTAAACCGTAAAGCCGGAACAAACTCATTTTGTAGGGCATTCGCCTCGCTATCTCGCATCATTGCTTCTCCTCTTTTACTGAAACAGCATACCGCGCGCATGGGCTACGAACTTGAATAAATGGCCATTTATTCAGGCATTTTGAAATCAAAGCCATAAATTGAAGCCGGGGAAGAAGAGTATTGCTGTGCGCTTTTCCGCGTGAAAGGCCTTATTCTGAGAAGTCGGAACTTTCATTAAGGCTGAACGGTCATCATGTATCGATAATACCCAAGCGCTTTTGCACCATGGTGTTGAAACCGTGCGAAACAGCGCGCAGCGTTGGTCTCGTGTAAGGAAAAGCCCCGGCATGATCGAAATTATGGCGCATGGCAGCATTGCACTCAAAAATGAATAGTGAACCATCAGGGCGCAGGGTAAAATCGATGCCAAAAAAATCGAGTTTTATCTTGTTGGAAACTGCATAAAGGCGCTCAACGGCGTCTTTGCCAAGAAAAGAATTAATATCTGCAAGAAAGCGCTTTTCTTCTTCCTGCATAAAGGGGTTTTTATCCATCACTGTATAACGGTCACCCGAATGCACATTCCAGTCGTTATGGGTCAGCCGCGCAACCGGGTAGAGCGCGCCATCGATAAAAAAGACCCGCATTTTGGTATAGAGCCCGCGCGCGTCAGCTAGTTCGTGATATTGGATCGCATAATAGGCAGTCCCGGTATCGGCAGCGACGATATATTTATGGGCTTCTGCGCGACAACTGACACGGATCATGCCGCTGCCAGTGTGAGTGCCAACAGGGCGTAGCACATATGGGTACTGGAATCCCGCTGCCTCTATCTGATCCAAGTAAGCGGCAATATTGCCCCCACCCCACAAGAAAGCCTGTGTATTTGGAAAAGTAACGCCGTCAATTGAGTTTAAGCGCCGCGCATTACCCTGACGGCTTGCCTGAAATATATTGATAGGCTCGTTAATAACAGGAATTTCTGGATATTTTTCAATAAGTTGCTGTAATTTTTTAAGGGAATTCCCCATTAAATCGCCGCAAGCAACCGTATTTAAGAATAGCTCAGGCATGACCTCATCAGGCAGTTCAGGCTTGGTTATACCATCAAAGAAACTGAGGGTAACTGTATCAAATTGCCGGAGGTCACACAGGCCCTGCAGTGAGAAGTGGCCTCGCTGGAACGACTCTTTGTAGCCGTTTTTGCTTTTCAGAAGTGTGTATTTAATATCCTTGAGCGCTCGAATGCGAAGCAAACGCGGTGCACCAGTGTTTTTAAAACTGTTTGAAAAGGGCGAAAGTCGTGCAGCTTTTTCAAGAAGCGCCTCCCCCGCTTTCTTGTCGCCGCAGTAATAGCGTATCGCGGAAAGAGGAAATAAAAACGACCTATCTGCAGGAGCGAGCGAAATCGCGTGCTCAAACAGGGCGGCTGCCTCAGACAAACGCCCTATTCGCAATGTGAGATGTGCTGCGGATGTGATTTCGGCCAAGTTGTCTGCGCCGAGTTTGAGCAGATGATCATAGTTTTCCTGAGGTGTCTGGCTCACAACAATAAGGGACTTGTCCGTGACGGCCACTTTATTGTCAGCAACAGTTACGCTGTTTTTGTTTGCTATTACAGCCACTTGCCGCATCCAATGGCGGAAACGAGCCTTAAAAGGTAGTCCGGTGCGACAGATGGCGGCAAAATCAACATACTGCCTGAGCCGAATCAAAAGACGGTCGCTATTCTCTGCAAAACCACTACGTGCGTGCATGGCTTTGCTGTTGTTGAATACCAATGCTTCGCCCGGCTTCAGCCGAATATCGCACTTCTGGGCCTCGTCTTCCAAAACCTTATCAAGTTCCTCCAGCGCGCCCATATATTGTGGTGCCAGAAAAGCACCTTTCTCAAGAGTGTGGTCCAACTGCCCGCGGTAATAGCGTATATCAGGCACATCACCGCGTCCGATAATGGCGTGTTCGCTGCGCCCAAAGGGATAGACACTTTCCCTGAGCAAAGCCTCGGACATTGGCGACAGCCGGTCCAGGACCTGGCCAATCTGAACGATTGCATTATGCCCCCCCTTTTCTGCGGGAATTACGCACTGAAAGCCCACCAGTTGATGTGGGATTGGCATATAGCTGCTGTCGGTGTGCGCCGCGATCGGCAGGTGCGTGCGGCTATAGCCGGTAACATCGCGGTAGCGTGAGAATTCTGGAGGATTGATGCGAACCTTGGTGAAGGACGTCCGTGTGAAAGGTTTGCCCAAAAGATGCGCACTTTTTCGCCCCATCCAATCGACAATAGCACGAAACTCATTATCGTCAGTTGGCAACGTGAAGTTGGTGAGCTTGCAGCTATACGGCGGTGCCGAAAGTGTTTTGGCAATAAAGCAGGCAAGAACGGGCAAGTCCAGCCGCCCCTGTTTTTTAAAGTCCAATAGTGAAATTTCAGGAATATTCACTCGTTTTCACCAGCAAAATCATATGGTTGAGTTTTCCGTACGATAAAGCGCCCCAGATGGGAACGCAAATGCCAATATGGCTTTAATGTACGCACTCTGCTTGTCGAAGGTATACCGAGAATGCCGCCTGCCACGCAGAGCCGCCTCTGTAATTGTAGGTTTTGGTATACATTAAGGTAGGATGCGGAACGCCATTTCAGTGTTTCCTGCAGGCTGAGGTGCCTTAGGGCATGATAGGAAACGTAACAGATTTAGTTACTTTAATGCAGCCCGCCGCCTCTGTATGAAATAATAGAGATTGGGGTTCGTTATTTGGCTTTTTACCGCCCAAAAGCGGTCAGTGGCGATAATATCAACACCACTTTGATATATATCCAGATAGCGCTTGTCATTGTCATTTGCTGCGATCTGGTTGTCGATTGCGTTGCTACCACGTCCCAAAGTTCCCATGATAACACGCCAGCCCTTTCCGTGTAGTGTTTGGTAAAGTGAAGGAGGCAGCAGTTTGGTCCCGGTCCAGGCAACAATATTGTCTGATGGAATACCACTGCTTTCTACTGCATTGATTTCGTCTATGGTACGCATGGTTACTGTAATCGGCATGTTGGGGGCTTGTCGGTGAAACTGAAGCGCCTGATCCAGTGTATAGGCGATTGCGGCAACATAGTCTTGGGAGCCTGTTTCCTCAATTGCCTGTACAACAGCGGAGAAGTCGGTATTTGGCTTGATATCGAGTGTCAGGATTGCCCTGCCCTTAGACCAGCGCAGCACATCCGTGAGCAAAGGAACCCGAAAATTGGTCACCTGGCCGGTCTGGTCCTTAAGTCTGAGACTTTTCACTTCTTGCCAGTTTTTTCCCGCTGCGGCACCCGTCCCTGTTGTCGTGCGGTCCAAGGTATTGTCATGCAACAGTATAAGTGTGCCGTCTGCAAGCTGGGCCACGTCGATCTCCATCAAACCTGGTCCGTATTTGAGCGCGTTATCCATGGTTTCAATGGCATTTTCAGGGAATCCCGGAGCTGGGCCACCACGATGGTGGCTAACAAGCGGTATACGGGTTGGGGTCCATCTTAGGAAAGCTTTTAACCCACCTTCCGGGATATGAATGACATGCCTTACGTCGGGGCTCACAGGTGCAGGGACGGTTTCAGCAACAGCCAGGCCTGCTAAAATAAATGCCAGAACCAGTGATTTTAATATATTAGCCATTACTGTCCCCATTTGCTTGACGCCATGGACATAAAGCCGGATGTTCGCGGTGTGTTCAACTTGTTTTTGGTGCAAAAAATGACTGATCAATACGATATGGACGATTTGTTGGAAATCATGACGAAGCTGCGGGACCCTGAAAGCGGCTGTCCCTGGGATGTTGAACAGAGTTTTTCATCAATCGCACCCTATACTATTGAGGAAGCCTACGAAGTCGACGAAGCCATCAGGAACAATGATATGACGAGCCTGAAGGACGAGTTGGGTGATCTGTTGTTTCAAACTGTATTTCACACGCAAATGGCGCGAGAGGCGGGGCTTTTTACTTTTGGGGATGTGGTTCAGAACGTCAGCGAAAAAATGGTGCGGCGGCACCCCCATGTTTTTGGGGATATGTTGATCGAAGATGCGGATGCTCAAACAGCATCCTGGGAGCGGCTGAAGGCTGAAGAACGCGTGCGGAAGTCCAAAGAAAACGGAGTGGCTCATTCCGCATTAGACGGTGTGACCCCAAGCCTGCCTGCCCTGTTGCGCGCTATCAAGTTGCAGAACCGTGCGGGACGTGTCGGTTTTGACTGGCCCGAAACGGACCTGGTAATAGATAAGATTCAAGAGGAATGCAGTGAATTATTGCATGAGGTGCGCAACAGTGGGGATCCTCAAAAAATAAAAGAAGAATTTGGAGATTTACTTTTTGTTATCAGCAATTTAGCACGTCATTTTAAACTAGACCCTGAAGAATGTTTGAGAAGCGCAAATTCTAAATTCGAGCGCAGGTTCCGGTCAGTGGAAGACAAACTCCGCGCCAGAGGAAAGTCGCCTGAACAGTCTGATCTTGCTGAAATGGATGCACTTTGGGATGCTGTCAAAGCCGATGAACGGCGCGAAAAGGAAACCGCCTAGCGGTCCTTTTTTTCAAACTTCGCCCAGATGATGGGATCAACAATGAAGCTGTAGTGAATGCCGTCTTCAAGGTGTTCTTCGGAGATAATCTTGGTATTAGAGTGAATCCAACTTTGTGTCGCGCCGTCAGCGTATGGGACTCGCTTTTCAATTTCCCTGTCTTTTGCCCCAAGCAAGTCATCAATTGATTGGATTAACTGCTCGCAGCCATAACCAGTAAGTCCCGACAATGGAATGAATTTCGTGTGGCGTTCCGCTTGTGTTTCGAGCATTTCCAAGGCGACCGCATCCAGCATATCGGCTTTGTTTAGGGCCTCAATGACAGGTGTAGCATTTTCTTCGCCTTCGATGTCGACCCCCAGTTCTGCAAGTACAGTGATTACGTCCTGCTTCTGCACATCGCTATCGCTGTGTGAGGCATCGCGTACGTGGACGATCACATCAGCTTCAAGCACTTCCTCAAGCGTTGCACGGAAGGCCGCGATCAGCATCGTTGGCAACTCGGAAATAAAGCCCACTGTATCAGATAAGATTACCTTGCGGCCACTTGGCATGTCGATCGCACGCAGCGTAGGGTCAAGCGTTGCAAAAAGCATATCTTCCGCCATCACCTCTGCCTTTGTTAAGCAATTGAAAAGTGTTGATTTACCAGCGTTTGTATACCCAACGAGAGCAACAACAGGGTACGGTGCCTTTTGTCGACGTGATCGGTGCAGTGTCCGGGTCCGGGTCACTGCCTCAAGCTGCTTTTTGATGCGCGTGATGCGGTCGGCGATGATGCGTCGGTCAGCCTCAATCTGGGTCTCACCTGGCCCGCCTAAAAAACCTGAGCCGCCACGCTGGCGTTCAAGGTGGGTCCAAGACCGAACAAGCCGGCTGCGTTGATAGCTAAGATGGGCCAGCTCTACCTGAAGCTCGCCTTCCTTGGTGCTCGCGCGGTCACCGAAAATTTCGAGAATCAGCGCAGTGCGATCAATCACTTTGACTTTCAGTGACCGTTCAAGGTTGCGCTGCTGGATTGGTGTTAGCTCACAGTCAAAGACCAGCAAATCGAGCTCTTGCTCTTTCACCTGTTCTTTGATTTCGTCTAACTTGCCTTGCCCTAAGTATGTTGACGGGCGGATTGTACGAAGTGGGACCAGCTCTCCGCCGATCAGGTCGATACGAATTGCAACCGCAAGACCCAGGGCTTCTTCAAGCCGTGCTTCAGGTGACCTGGACACGCCAGATGGCTTCTCACCCCTAACAAAGGGATGAAAAACATAGACACGCTGCAGCGCGACTTTATTCTGGAGATAGCCTAAGCCATCCGTAGACCAACCTCCGCCCGGCTGGTCAGCCGAACGGTCATCGTTGGTTCGATCTGCCAATATTTATCCCTCGATACCTTCTTTCTCAGGTTCAAACAATTGTACTGGACCTGATGGCATCACTGTTGAGATTGCATGCTTGTAAACAAGCTGCGATTGCCCGTCCCGGCGCAACAACACACAAAAGTTGTCAAACCAGGTAATTACGCCCTGAAGTTTAACACCGTTCACCAAAAAAACCGTTACCGGAGTTTTGGTTTTGCGAACGGCATTTAAAAAGACGTCCTGAAGGTTTTGATTTTTTTCTGACATGGACTGTCCGTGCTTTTCTTTTCTAGTTTTTGATCATTATTAGTGACCCTTTATGGGCTCCTGCTGCGTTTTGGCCACAATTCATGGACCTGAAACCCCATAAATCGGACGCGAACAGGACGACCTATATGTAAGAGGTTTTTGAGCGCGGTCAACAGACTTTTACTTGTTTATCCACGCCAAAGAGATTTTGCAAAAAGTGCAAGCAGTAAAGAGCTTTCTACGCGTCCGACCATCATCAACACCGAGAGGATAACGTAATCAGCGTCCCTTAGGCCAACAAAGCCCCCAAAATGCGGGTCTGAGACTGAGGTAAGCGGACCAGATAGAGTAAGCGCTGTAAAGGACATAGACAGTGCATCCTGAAAGTGAACGCCTAATACGGCAAGCGCCAATGCACCCAGAGCCAATATGATGAAAAAACTACCAACAAGCAGCCACACTGATTCTATATCACGCTTTTGCACTTCAACCGTGCCAACTGAGATCCCACTTACCCCGTGCGGGTGCGCCAGCCGGTCCACCTCTGCTCTGCCCATTCGGTAAATAACAATGGCCCTCAACTGCTTGATGCCACCGCTCGTACTAACAACGCTGCCGCCGATCACGGCTGCTAACATTAATAATACGCCCGCAGTCATATGGCTTTCAGATCCCTCCAGATAATCAGCCGGCATAATTCCTGTCGTGGAAATGGCTGATATTGTTGCAAACAGGCTGTGCCATAGGCCTTTGATATCAAGCGATGTGGAAAGCAACGCCAACAGAATAACAAGGCCCGAGGCCATGAATAAAATAGCGGAAAATTCACTATCCTGCCCCACCTGTAAAGAGCGCTTCTGGAATCGGGCGTGGTGGAGATCCCAGTTCATGATTGAAATTATCATGAAAACAGCGAGCACGATCTGAGTGCCAACGCCGGTGAGGCCATTACCATAGTTTTCAAAAAGCCCCGTCGTGCTAACGGTTGCCATTGACAATGTTAATGCCTCAAAAAAATTCAGGCCGCTTATCCATAGGAAAACGAAACAAAGCCCCGTGATGATGAAATAGATTGGATAAAGCGCGACAGCAGTGGACCTGAGCCTGGGATAGCCCGCTTCACTGTCTCCGTACGGCAATGGAGAATGGTGCAGTTGCATGCCACCAATGTTCATTGCTGTTAGAAAGGACAGAACGACACAAATAGCAAAATAACCGCCTGCCCAGGCTACGAGTGCCCGCCAAAGAGTTAGCGCGACTAAATGATCAAAGGTGCCTTCATAAGCACTTGATCCATTGGTTGTGATAAGGGACATGCCTTCATAAACAGAGGGCCACATTCCGTGATCTGGCAGTAAAAAGAAAAAAGGCAGGCCGGCTGTAAACGCCAAAGCAACTGTTCCGCAAAGAGGCAGTAATAGTGTTAGCCTGGGTGTCCTTACTTTCTCAGTGGAGCGAAAGCCAAGAACCAAAGAGCCGCCAATCAAGCCTGCCATCAAAATAGAAGAAAAGAAACTCTGGAACGATTCCTTTTCACCGAGTGCAATGGCTGTCACGAGAGGGATCAACATGAGGCCGGTAAGGATCAGTATCCAATTGCCTATGAGATAAAAAAGCCTGCTGCGCCACATAGCCGAGGATACCTAAAATGTGTCAGCACGTGCAGAGAAGAGCTGCTCAATCTTTTTCACAGCGCCGCTCAGTGCCAAAATCACAACATGATCGCCAGCAAGTAACAATGTGTCAGCTTGTGGCAAGATTGTTTCTGTGCCGCGTACGATCATACCAAATTTTACATCGCCCTGCAGGCGCATATCACCGATAGTTTTGCCTGCAACCTCTGAACCTTCCAGCACTTCAGCTTCAATAATCTCTGCCTGACCTTCGAACAGGCTGTATAGATCCCGAATGCGGCCACGCCGGATGTGGCGTACAATCGAGGAAACCGTCGTTTCGCGTGGGTCAAGTGCTACATCAATGCCGATGCTACCAACGAGACTGCCATAGATTGGGTTGTTCATAAGGGTGATTGCGCGAGGACAACCTTGCTGTTTCGCAAGCAAAGAAGACAGGATGTTAACTTCATCGTCGTCAGCCACAGAAACAATAGTATCCGTCTGGGAGATGTTTGCTTCCGCCAAAATTTCTCTGTCGAGGGCGTCACCGTTGATTACAATTGTTTGCTCAAGCCGCTCGGCAAGCCAGCTTGCTCGGTCCTTATTCATCTCAATGATTTTAAGGTTGGTGGCGCGGCCACTCTTTTCCAAGAGTGAGGCCAGCGCGTAGCCTATGTTACCGCCGCCAACTATAACGATCCGGTGTGCCGTTTTTTCTTCGTGGCCAAACACTGCCATCGCACGTTCGGTGGTTTCGGCTTCTACTGCAATATAGATAGCGTCACCAGCCTGTAACTGGTCGCCGCTTTTGGGCACGAACAGGCGGCCACTCCGGTAAACGGCGGCCACAATAGTGTGCAGTGCGGGGAACAGCTCTGTAAGCTGCCGAAGCGGCGTATTGATGACGGGGCAGTCTTCTTCGAGAACAAGCCCAATCATGCGCACTTTGCCTCCTACAAATGGCACCATATTGAAGGCACCTGGCACCTCAAGACGGCGGCTCAAAGCGTGCGCGACCTCTAATTCCGGGGAGATAATCACATCAATGGGCATATTGTCGCGCGAAAACAGGTCACGCCAGCCCTTCTTCAAATAAGCCTGGTTCCTAATCCGTGCCACTTTGGTTGGTACACTAAAGAGGGAATGCGCCACCTGGCAGGCAACCATATTCACTTCGTCTGACTGAGTTACCGCAACCAGAAGCTCAGCATCGGCGGCACCCACTTTGTGAAGCATGTTTGGGTCGGACGCATGCCCAACAATAGCCTGCACATCAAGCGATTCACTGATTTTGCGGATCAAGCTCTTGGAACGGTCAATGACCATAACGTCGTTATTTTGGGCAGCAAGATGTTTGGCTATATTAAAACCAACCTGCCCCGCGCCGCAGACAATTACCTTCATAAATCAACTCATACCCTTCGCAAAGGTCAGGTCAGCGCCCTAAGGCTATGTGGATTCTTCCGCGGTCTTATTGACGCTGGATAGCCCAAGAGATTTGAGTTTCCGGTGCAAGGCCGAGCGTTCCATACCGATGAAAGCTGCAGTCCGCGAGATATTTCCCCCAAACCGATTGATCTGAACCTTAAGGTATTCCCTTTCAAAAGCTTCCCTCGCCTCTCGTAGAGGCGTCGTCATAATGGCGCTGTCGCCTTCCGAGTGCAACAAGTCGTTCGCACCGACGCGTACTTCTTGCGGAAGCTGTGTTGCCGAGATTTCGCCTTCAACCTCATAGCCCCCCATGATTATCACTCGTTCCATGATGTTTTTAAGCTGTCGTACGTTGCCGGGCCATTCGTAAGATTGCAGCGCCGCAATTGCATCACCTGCGAGAGTTACCTTGGGACGGCCCGTTGCCTGAGCCAGTGTATCAAGAAAATACTGTGCCAGCATTGGGATGTCTTCGCGCCGCTCAGACAGCGATGCCATCATCAGCGGCACAACATTCAGACGGTGATACAGGTCTTCTCTGAAGCGTCCTGCTTCAATCTCGGTAAGCAGGTTTTTACTCGTGGCCGAGATCACCCGCACGTCTACCTTTACGCCGCTGTTGCCACCAACCCGCTCAAATGCCTGGTCAGTCAACACCCGCAGAATTTTAGCTTGGGTTGGCAGGGGCATATCACTGACTTCATCGATAAACAATGTACCGCCGTGCGCGCGTTCAAAAAGGCCTGTTTTAACAACGCCGCCGTTCTGCTCAACGCCAAACAGTTCTTGTTCCATGCGGTGTGGTTCCATTGATGCGGCGCTCACGACAATGATCGAGCCTTTTGATCGGTGCGAGCGCGCATGGATCTGCCTTGCAGCAACTTCTTTACCAGAGCCGGATGGGCCGTGGATCAGAACACGGCTATTTGTAGAGGCTACCTTTTCGATATTTTGCCGCAACTGGTTGATTGTTGCCGAGCGGCCAGTGATATCAACTGTAATCGCGGCTTTCTGGCGCAGTTCCAGATTTTCGCGGCGCAGGCGATCAGCTTCAGTCGCACGGGCAACAGTTAGGATCAACTGGTCTGCTTCGAAGGGTTTTTCGATAAAATCGTAAGCCCCCTTTTTTATCGCGGCGACAGCAGTTTCAATATTACCGTGACCAGAAATCACAATAACAGGCAAATCTTTGTGCCGTGACTTAACGAGTTCAAGGATTTCAAGACCATCAAGCTTACTGCCTTGCAGCCAAATGTCCAAAATCATCAAGGACGGCAAGCGCGCTTCAATTTCTGCGAGGCCGCTATCGCTATCGTGCGCTGTGCGGGCTGAATAACCTTCATCTTCCAAAATGCCAGCAACAAGGTCCCTGATATCAGCTTCATCATCGACGATAAGAATATCTAGTGCCATCTTAGGCGTACTCCCCAACCTGTTTAGTCTTTATCACTCGCTGTCCTTTTTATTCTGCAGCGGCAGCTAAGCTGCCTTGGTTTTTTGCTTTTTCAGCCTTTTTCTCAAGTGCTGTATGAGAGAAAATGAGGATTGCCCTGGCACCTATAGGTGTGAGGTCCGCAATCCTGACTGTGCCGCCGTGCTCTTCCATGATGCGCCGTACAATCGCCAGGCCAAGGCCAGTGCCTTTGGCACGCGTGGTCACATAAGGTTCCATGAGGCGGTCTTTTTGTTCCTGTGGTAATCCAAGACCATTATCCTCGACAGAAATGATCGTGCGTTCGGTGTCCTGAGTAACTTCTACTCTGATAAAACCGGGCTCAATTGTGTCCGTTTTATGGCGCTCATCCTGTTCAAGCCGGGTCACCACGGATTCGACCGAATTTTTCAAAATGTTGGTCAGGGCTTGGCCAACCAGACGGCCATCGCATTTGATTAATTGCAGTTCATTATCGAATTTGGTTGAAAATTGTACGTTACTTGCCGCGACATCCTGCAGAAAGACCGCTTGCTTGACCATGTCGTGGATGTCGGTTTCCTTGAGCATGGGTGCAGGCATGCGGGCAAAGGATGAAAATTCATTCACCATACGTCGTAAATCCCCGACCTGACGGATGATGGTGTCGGTACATTGGCTAAACACACCCGGGTCGTTGACGATGTCTTTGGCATATTTGCGCTTCAGGCGCTCGGCTGATAGCTGAATCGGCGTGAGCGGGTTCTTGATCTCATGCGCGATACGGCGTGCAACATCTGCCCAGGCGGCGGTCCGCTGGTCGGCTAACTGCTCGGTGAGATCATCGAATGTCACCACATAACCGCTTATTTCTTTTTCACCCGAGCGCTCTGCAATTACTCGTACGAGAAGCGTTCTGGTTTCACCTTCCACATCAATCTGGACTTGTGATTTGGCTTCGCCGCCTTCAGCTTGCTCCGCTAGGCGTAATAAGCCTAAAAACTCGGGAACAACTTCATCAAGGCGTTGGCCTATCAGCGATTCAAACCCAATCCCCAAGAGACTGCTCGCCGAACTGTTTGGCAGAAACACCGTACCGTCATGCTGCAACCCGATAACGCCCGCCGATACACCTTCCAGCACTTCTTCCAAGAAGCGGCGGCGTTCGTCCAGTTCATTGTTTGCTGCGACAAGATCTTGTTGGTGGCGCGAAAGTTGATCAGTCATCCGGTTAAAAGCTCGGCTCAGGGTACCAACTTCGTCGCTTGTCGGCACGATAGGCACGCGCGCCCGATAGTCCCCCTGCCCTACACGTTCGGCAGCATCCACAAGGTTCGAAAGCGGTGTCACCAGACGACTGGAGAACCAGAGTCCCATCCAAATCGCCGCCATCAGGATCAGAAGTGCAATAATGATAAAAATGACGTTGAACTGCAATTGGATGTCACTTCTTTGACCTTCCAGGCTTTCATAATCATCAACGGCAGACCGAGTTGAATTAAGATAACCAAGAACATTTGGGCTTAGATCACGGGATACAAATAAGTAGCTCGGCTTAAAAAAGGATGTCAGACGGACAATGCCGACAACACGGTTGTTGGCAAAGTCGGAGGCGATAACAGTTTGCCCCGCGCGAACCCGCTCCATAAGTGCATTATCAAGCTGAGGATTTACAAGCCCAAGCGATTGCTGTGCCCGTGCCATAACCTTACCACCACCATCCTGTTCTTCGATAATCATCACTTCCGTGAGCAGGCGTGCACTCAGGGCAAAGTCAGCTAGTCGCTGCAATTCGCCTTCATTGCGTTGCTGGAAAGGAGCCAACTGGTTATAGGCACCCGCTATTTGTAGCATGTCTTTCTCAATATTGGCGCGGTGCTCAATGATATATGTTTCAGCAACTTCCAGAGAGTTGTTAAGAGCAAACCTTACCTTTTCACTGAACCAGGATTGAATTCCAAACTCCAGGAACAAGACTGAAAAAACTGTCATGATAATCGGCGGTATGACAGCTATTAGGATAAAGAATCCGGTGACCTTGGTATGAAGGCGTGATCCTGCCTCCATTCCCTTCCGGGAAATCCACAAGCGGATAAACCAGCGGCCAATTGCGACACCCAGCGCCAGCAAAAGCGCGAGATTAATACCCAAAAGCACCCGCATGGTTTTGCCTGATGCAACATCAAAGGGGGCCGCTTTTTGTGACATAGCGATATAGGTGGCTACCGCAGAAATTACAGCAAGTACCGAAAGTAATAGTTCAATACGTCCCGCGAGCTTCAGACGTCGCGCCCATAGCATAAACCGCGCCCAACGGCGGCTTGGTAATTTGGGAGCTGACCCGACAAGCGGGTCGTTTTTCGTAGGTAAATTATCCGACATAAAGGCCATGATGCATATTTACCACTATAGTTCCAGATATATCACACCGGAAAGTGATAAAAATATTTACGTCAGCTTTTAAACGCGACAGAAATCTCAAGTTCTTTGATCTTTTTACGCAGCGTATTGCGGTTCAAGCCCAACATTTCCGAAGCCTTCACTTGGTTTCCATTGGTAACTTGCATCACCTTTTGGATGAGAGGCCGTTCTATTTCCCTAAGAATGCGCTGATAAAGGCCTGGAGGCGGTAATCCATCGTCGTGATAGTCAAAATATTGGTCCAGATGCAGGCGTACGGTTTGGGAAAGGTTGCCGCCGGTTACATTTGCCATGATGCTCATTGGGCCACCTGCAAGCTCTGATGTAGAGCGATCAAACTCTTCTTTTACCATCGCTCCAGAAATCTGGTTGCCAGGGTGCAGGGCACATATCCGGTGTAAAAGGTTTTCCAGTTCACGTACGTTGCCGGGCCAATCGAAAGATTGAAGCACTTTTTTGGCGCTGGCGGATAACGATTTGTAAGGCAACCCCAATTCAGCAGCTTTCTGAAGAAAATGTTCCGCAAGATCAGGAACATCTTCAACACGGTCTCTAAGCGAGGGAATATTCAACGGCACCACGTTGAGGCGGAAAAACAAGTCTTCTCTGAAATCGCCGTCTTTTACCATAGTGCGAAGGTTTTTATTGGTCGCGGCGACGATACGGACATTGGTCTTGATCGTTGCCTGTCCACCGACAGTGCGATATTCGCCTTCCTGCAGAACACGGAGCAGGCGCGTTTGCGCCTCCAGAGGCATATCCCCTATTTCGTCCAAAAACAAAGTGCCGCCCTTGGCTTGTCCAAATCTACCAAGTGTGCGGGTTTCAGCGCCGGTAAAGGCACCACGTTCATGGCCAAACAACTCGCTTTCGATCAACTCCTTTGGGATAGCTGCCATATTGACAGGTACAAATGGGTTCTCCTTGCGCGGCCCGTGCGTATGGATTGCCCTAGCAACAAGTTCTTTCCCTGTGCCGCTTTCTCCAATGATCATCACAGTTAGGTCAGTTTGCACCACACGAGCCATTGCGCGGTATATGTCTTGCATCGCCGGTGAGCGACCAATCAGGATATTTTCATCTTTTTCTGGCGCTTCGGCTTGTGGGACGGCTGCTTTTTTAATCGCTTTTTTAACGGTGGAGACCAACTCATCAATATCAAACGGCTTGGGAAGATAATCAAACGCCCCTTGATTTGCTGCATCCATCGCCGTCGAGAGTGTATTTTGCGCGCTCATAATAATAATTGGCAATTCCGGGCGATGGGCAATCAATGAGGGCAGTAAATTAAGGCTGCTTCCGCCAGGCATCATTACATCAGAGACCACGACGTCGCCTTGCCCCCCAAGTACCAAACGCTCTAGCTCTTTCAGGTCTTCGGCTTCGATAACCATCCAGCCTTCTTGACGCAGGGCTTCCCCGACAACCACGCGAATTGTCATGTCATCATCGGCGACTATAATGTTTGGCTTGTTTCTATTCATGCTGAAATATCCTCATGCAACATCAGTTGCACTTTAAAAACCGCGCCCCCTTCGGGGTGATTGTCGCAGGTGACCGTACCGTTCATTTCGCTGACATAACGTGCAACAAGCGCCAAACCAAGCCCCGTCCCCCCTTCTTTGCCGCTAACGAACGGATCAAATAGATGGCCCTTGAGCTTTTCTGGTATGCCGGGGCCATTGTCGTGGATCGTAATTTCGATAGGCAAGCGTACACGTTTGCCGTTAGGGCCTTTGAGCCAGATACCATGCCGGTAGGCTGTGGTGACGGTAATGTCGGCTTCCGGGCCTGCCGCCTCGACTGCATTTTTGACGAGATTCAGGAAAATCTGGATTAGCCGGTCAAAATTACCGTTTACTGGGGGTAAGGACGGGTCGAAACGGGGTCTGATTGTTGTCTTCGCGCCGAAACCTGCAACGGCAAGGTTCAGAACATGGTCAAGCACTTCATGGATATTGACCGCGTCCATCTCTTGTTCGGTGGGGCTTGAAAAAGTTTCCAACTCATCAACAAGAGATTTTATCCGGTCAACTTCCTTGCATATCAGTTCAGTCAGACGGATATTTTTATCATCAAGCGCCCTACCCATTAACTGAGCAGCACCTCGTATGCCGGAAAGCGGGTTTTTAATTTCATGGGCAAGCATAGACGCCAAACCACTCACTGAGCGTGCCGCCGCCTCCATTTCATCCTTTTTTTCAAGGAAAGCTGTGATACGACGCGGCTGAACCGATAACAGGATTGCTCCCTCGTCATCATGCGGGTGCGCGTGCAAATCCATCAGTTCAATATCGCCGATTGGCGGCACACAAGACACGTCATAGCTATTGAGCGGCGTGAATTCTCCGCGCGAACGTTCTATTAAATCAACAACCGCATGGCCTATTCCACGCAAAGCTGTAATTGGTGCCCCCAAAAGCGATTCACGGCTTTGTTCAAAGATAGTTTCAGTGTGTGCAAAGATGGCGGCGATTTTATTGTCGGGTGTGACCAGCACTACCGCCTGAAAAAGACTATGGAGCACATCACGCGACAACTCTGCGTTCAGTTCTGCCGCCTTTTCCGCCATCAAGCTGCCATTTGCTCGCAGATGGGCAAAAAGAATTCTTTGATGTCCCGCTTGACCTGTTCCGGATCATCCAGACGGTTCACATGGTTTCTGAACTCTGCGGATCCGTGCAGGCCCTTAGTGTACCAGCCCAAATGTTTGCGTGCGATGCGCACCGCAGTTTCAATGCCATAATGGCTTAGCATAGCGTCATAATGCGAAAGGATGGTTTCGAGCTGCTCTTTAAGGGTAGGATCCGGCAATTTCTCGCCGGTTTTTATATAGTGCATCACCTGAGCCGGAAACCAGGGCTTACCATAGGTGCCGCGCCCAATCATGACACCATCAGCCCCCGAATCTGAGAGCGCCATATCAACATCATCCAATGTATTGATATCGCCGTTCACAATCACAGGGATATCGACAGCCTGCTTTACGCGGCCTACTTTTTCCCAATCGGCATGGCCTTTGTACATTTGACAGCGTGTTCGGCCATGGACCACAACCATTTTAATGCCTGCCTGCTCTGCAATCTTGGCAAGTTCGGGTGCGTTCAGGCTATTATCATCCCAGCCAAGCCGCATCTTCAATGTAACGGGAAGTGAAACCGCATTCACTGTCGCTGCGATTAACTCGCCTGCAGTATCCAGATCACGCATCAGGCTGGAGCCCGAGTGGCCGTTCACCACCTTTTTAACCGGGCAGCCCATATTAATATCAATAATAGCAGCCCCGCGGTCTTCGTTGAGTTTAGCTGCTTCTGACATTTTGGAAGCTTCACAGCCTGCCAACTGCACGGACATGGGGAACTCTTCCGCGCAATTTGTTGCCATTTTCATGCATTTACGGGAAGCTCTGATCATCGCTTCAGAGGCGATCATTTCAGAGACCACAAGGCCAACGCCGTAACTTTTCACCAACCGCCGAAACGGCATGTCCGTGACACCACACATGGGAGCAAGAAATACAGGGTCTTTGATTTCGACCGGACCGATGTTAAAAGCCATGCTTGAAAATCCAAACTATATACTGCCTAATAAATAGGCACTGCTTATGCCAGATGTCGTATCAAAAATCCAGTCCCAGAATGAAGGGGGCCTCGTGAAAAAAAATGTTGTAATTATTGTTGCTGCAGGGCGCGGCAGACGGGCCGGTGCAGGCCTGCCAAAACAGTATCGCATGATTGCGGGAAAAAGCCTTCTGCGCTGGACCATTGAGGCAATTTACAGGTGCGATCATAATGCTGCAATTCAGGTCGTTATCCATAAGGGTGATGCCCAACAGTTTAAAGCCGCAACTGATGGGTTGGACCTGCCGCCCCCGGTGTTTGGCGGTGCGAGCAGGCAAGCTAGTGTATTGAGTGGCTTGAAAGCAGTGGAGCCTTTAGACCCAGACTTTGTGTTGATCCATGATGCGGCGCGGCCTTTTATTTCAGGCACCGTCTACAACGACGTGCTTGCCAAGCTGGGAAGCGGCGCTGAAGCGGTAGTCCCTGCGCTGGCTATTGTTGATACGCTGAAAATTGCGGCAGAGGGGAAAATCAAGCGAGCCGTTGACAGAGACAGCCTTTATGCCATCCAGACCCCTCAGGGGTTTGCCTTCCAGCCATTAAAAGCCGCACACGAAAAAGCACAGGGCCAGGATTACACCGATGATGGAAGCGTAATGGAAGCTGCTGGTTATTCTGTTAGTATCAGCACTGGCGATGCAGAGAATTTCAAAGTAACCCATGCTACGGATTTTGCCAAAGCAGAGGCTAAGATCATGAGTAAGGCCACCGACGTGCGTGTCGGTACGGGCTATGATGTACATCGGTTCGAAGAAGGTAACCATATATGGCTTTGCGGCCTTAGTGTACCATTTACCAAGGGGCTTAAAGGGCACTCAGATGCGGATGTGGCTTTGCACGCCCTTACCGATGCCTTATTTGCATCGGTTGCTGCGGGAGATATTGGCATTCACTTTCCCCCAAGCGAAGCGCAGTGGCGTGGTGCGCCAAGCGAAATTTTCCTGAAAAAAGCTGCCGCTGTTATCCGCGAGAAAGGTGGCATTGTTTCCCATGTGGCTGTTTGCATTGTTTGCGAACTGCCCAAGATTGGCCCATACAAAGATGCCATGCGGGCTCGCATAGCCGATATGCTGGCTATTTCCATTGAAAGGGTAAGCGTTCAGGCGACAACAACCGAGAAACTTGGCTTTACGGGACGCGGGGAAGGTATCGCGGCTGAGGCAACTGCTACCGTACGCCTACCCTTCTAGAAGAGACTGGAGACAAAAAGTGGCCAAGCAAACACTATCGAACTGGGAAGGTCGTCACAAAAGCCCCGCTTATTGGTGGTCGGTTGGCTTTGGTTCTGGCCTGCTAAAGCCTGCACCAGGCACATGGGGGTCCTTGGTGGGGCTCGTGTTGGGTTATGGCCTTGTTGGCATTGTCGGCGGTTTTTGGTGGCTTATCGTGGCCATCATCAGTGTAACGCTGGTTTCGATTTTCGCGATAAGCGCTATTGAAAAAGCGACCGGCATCCACGATGCCCCAGAGATTGTTATCGATGAATTCGCGGGCCAATGGGTTGCAATGCTACCTCTTGCATTTTTCCCCTTTGGTATTTGGGAGCTGCTGACCTGCTTTGGGCTTTTCAGGCTGTTCGACATTATCAAGCCCTGGCCGATCGGGCTTTTGGACAGGAAAGTCTCGGGAGGTTTTGGCGTGATGGTCGATGATTTGGTCGCAGGTGTTATCGCGGCGGCTATACTTGTGGTTCTGATATTTTACACGCCAATATTCTGAGTTGTTTCGTAAAAACAACTTGCAACTAATGGTGTGGATGCCTAGCCTTTTTCCATGTTTGATGAAGATACAAACCTGTTGGCTGTAAGCCTGCTGGAGGCCGCGCGGCAACGCGGATTATTGATAGCAACCGCAGAATCCTGCACTGGGGGTTTGGTTGCTGCGGCACTTACTAGCGTTGGGGGCTCTTCCGATGTGGTTGACCGGGGTTTCGTAACCTACACCAATGAGGCGAAGCAACAGCTTTTGGATGTGAGTGTAAAGAGCCTTGAACAATGGGGCGCGGTTTCTGAAGCTGTTGCCAAAGAAATGGCCTACGGCGCGCTTGCTAACTCAATTGCGGACATCACCGTTGCAATTACAGGGGTTGCCGGTCCCTCAGGTGGCAGTGAAGATAAACCAGTTGGTACGGTTTGGTTTTCTATTGCCCAGCTTGGTGAGCCACCTGTAGCGGTTCTCAAGCATTTTGAAGGCCTTGACCGCGACGGTGTTCGCCAGCAGGCAGTGATCGTTGCGCTATCCCTGATGTTAGAGGCGATCGCTTCTTAAGATATGGTATAGAGCTCCGCGGCACGTTCTTCGAAGGCTGTGACCATCTTGTGACATGCTTTCTCAAAAAGCGAGCCGATCATGTCGTCCAGAAATTTGCTTTTAAACTCGAATTCCACCTCAAAGTCGACAAGGCACCCGCCGCCCGGTTGATCTTCAAATATCCAGTGGTTATAGAGCCGTTTCATCGGGCCTTTGATATAGTCAACATCAACACCCCGCCCAGGTTTTTGCGTGACACGCGATGTAAAGCGCTCGCGAAATAACTTGAAACCGATCATTACATCGGCATCAAAGCCGTTGGCTCTGCGGTTATAAACACGAGCCCCCATGCACCAAGGTAAAAACTCAGGGTATTTTGCGACATCAGATACCAGATCAATCATCTGTTGGGCGCTGTAGGGTAGAATTTTTTCTTCGCTAAAGTGGGGCATGGAAAACAAAGTACCTTTCGCGTCTTCCGTAACTGTGAATTAAAGGCAGGTAAAGGGGCTTCTCTTATAGAATACCAAACATGCGAAGCGATATAAGGAAAGTACCTGAGATAAAACTCGCGAGCGTATAAAAGGTCATGGCTACCAATGTGGCCAGGATTGCCTTGATCACCCCCATATTGTAGAAAACTTTGGAGCCAAATATAAAGAATACCGCCATCAGCAACCCTCGGGGGCCTTGGCTGAAAACACCTGTCCACCACTGTAAAAGCGCGATTGGTATAGCCATCAGATGGGCATGAGCTGACAAAAAACAGACAAAGCTGAGCGTTTCGGCATAATTTCGCCGCGACCGCCAGAACTGCCAGCGTAGAGAAAAAGCGAAAATCGGAATAGCGAGAAAAGTGATCAAGTTTCGGTACTCGCGAAGAATACCTTCCAGGGCGCGGGCTATCCTCACCGGCATAGATTGTTCATCAACCAATGCATCTGGCGAAATATTAATCGACTCTTTAATTTCTGCTTCTAGTCCGCCAGAAATAATCAAAACCGTCAGATAAACCGTAAAAATGGTGATAAAATATTTGATTGGATTGATATACCGAGCACGCTCGCCTGCTATATAATTAAGAGCGACTTGTCCCGGCCTAAGCGTCAATTCGCGTAAGGTGCGCCAAACCTTAGAATCCATTTCAGTAAGCGCCTCAAACGCGTTTGAGAGCAAAATTTTGCTATTTAGCCGCTCACCAATATCTTTCTGGCCACAGTCGTAGCAATAAGAGCCTGCAAGTTTGGCATCACAGTTCGGGCATACATCAAGTGCTGCGATTTGAGATGGTCTGTTCATATTAAAACACCAGCATGCCTATGGCACTAAGACACTCGGCCTTTGATTTTTGGCAGCAACTCACTGCCACCAATTATTGTGTGGCATTTGGCGCAGACCTTAGCAGGATCAATCTGAATAATACGCATATTTCCCTCCCCACGCTAAAAACTGCCCGGAGATCGCATTTTGGTCAAGTAATGAACGTGGATTTGCCTGCTGCTTATTTAGCGGCCGCTAATTTTCGCTCGCGGGCAGCACGCAATTTTGCGAAATCATCCCCTGCATGATAGCTGGAACGAGTGAGCGGCGTTGCAGATATCTGCAAGAAACCTTTGCCCTTCGCCATGCGCTCATATGCTTTGAACTCGTCTGGTGTGACAAAGCGCTCCACCTTCGCGTGGCGCGGCGTTGGCTGCAGGTATTGGCCAATGGTCATAAAGTCGATATCCGCCATACGCATATCGTCCATAACCTGGCTCACTTCCAAACGTTCTTCTCCGAGACCAACCATGATGCCTGATTTTGTAAAGATTGTTGGATCGATCTGCTTTACAGTGTCCAGCAGACGTAACGAATGATAGAAACGCGCGCCAGGACGAATTTTTGGGTAAAGCCGCGGTACTGTCTCTAGATTATGGTTGAAAACGTCTGGCTTGGCTTCAACGACTTTTTCAATAGCACCAGGCTTGTTTCGAAAATCTGGTGTCAGGATTTCGATCGTTGTGTCAGGGCTGCGTTCGCGGATCGCTTTAATCACTTTTACAAATTGGTCAGCCCCGCCGTCTTCTAGGTCATCGCGGTCAACAGAGGTCACCACAACATGCGATAAACCGAGCGTGGCACAGGCCTCTGCCGTGTTCATAGGCTCAAGTGGATCAACCTGCATCGGGCGGCCAGTCTTTACATTGCAGAAGGCGCAGGCGCGCGTACAGGTGTCGCCGAGGATCATAAAGGTCGAGTGTTTCTTTTCCCAGCATTCACCGATATTCGGGCATGCTGCTTCCTCGCAAACCGTATGAAGGTTTTTGCCGCGCATGAGTTTGCGAGTTTCATTATACCCCTTGCTGACTGGTGCTTTCACCCGTATCCAGCTTGGTTTGCGTTGAAACTGCTTCTGCTCTTCTGGTTTGCTCATGTTACTCGTCCAACTCGTAGGCCGTGCGCATCCATTGGATCAGCTCAGCATCAATCTCTTCAGAAGCGGTAATGCTAACCACGTGGGTGATCCGGTCGCCTTTTGCCGCCCCGTCTGTATCTTTCAGGCGTTCCGGGGGTTGGCCATCATACCGCGTGAGCGCGAGGCCCAAATCTATCCGTTTCTGCGTGGCAGCTTTTACCTGAGCGAATACGTGCTGTCTATAAAAGGGTGTGAAAGTCTTGCAGGGGCTGGCCCCCACATCTGCACCGAGTTTATCCAATTCAGCGAAAAGCAGTTCTGCTATTGGGCGCAAATGCGCTTTACCGCCAGTATATTGCTTGTCGACCCTGGTCGGCGCATATTCCAAATAGGCTTCGGTTTCCAGTTCATGGCGAATGTTATTGATTTTCGCAAAAAGGACAGTTGCTGTTGGCCGGGCAATAGCATAGTGATCCCGCAGATAGCGGGCCATAGATTTACTTGTGGTCATTCCGGCGTCAGCCAAAAGGTGAGTCCATTCATCAACTGACTTTCCTGTCTTCTCTGGTATGGAATTCAAAATAGCTGCTGCGTGTTTGATCGATGGGTGAACTTTAAGTTTCACGTTGGTCCCTTAGATATGAATTGCTTTCCCGTAAGCGTCTAACACACTTTCATGCATCATTTCAGAAAGAGTTGGGTGCGGGAAGACTGTATGCATCAGTTCTTGCTCGGTTGTCTCAAGGGTACGCCCCACCGTGTAACCTTGGATCATCTCCGTTACTTCCGCACCAACCATATGTGCCCCCAGAAGTTCGCCTGTCTTTTTATCAAAAACAGTTTTTACCAAACCTTCGGGTTCCCCAAGCGCAACTGCTTTTCCGTTGCCAATGAAAGGGAAGTTACCAACGCGGACGTCATGCCCGGCCTCTTTAGCTTTGGCCTCGGTAAGGCCAACTGAGGCAACCTGAGGGCGGCAGTAAGTACAGCCGGGAATATTGCCTTTATCCATCGGATGCAGGTCCTTAAGACCCGCAATTTTCTCTATGGCAATAATACCTTCGTGGGATGCTTTGTGAGCAAGCCACGGTGCGCCGGTTACATCGCCAATTGCCCATATACCTTCAACACCAGTAAAGCCCCATTCATCTGTGACGATGTGGCCGCGGTCGGTTTTTACGCCAACGCCCTCAAGGCCAAGGTTCTCAATATTACCAGTAATGCCGATAGCAAGGATCACACGGTCGACGGTAATTTCTTCCTTTTTGCCTTTTGTTTCGACAACACAGGTCACATTGTCTTTGCCGGGCTTAAGCTCAGTTACAGAAGCACTGGTTTTTAGCGTCATGTCCTGTTTTTTGAATGATTTCGCCGCAAACTTCGAGATATCTTCATCTTCGACAGGTAGGACACGGTCCATCATCTCAACCACAGTGACATCAGAGCCTAATTCGTTAAAGAAGCTCGCAAACTCAATGCCGATTGCACCAGAACCAATGACTAACAGTTTCTTGGGCATTGTGTTAGGGGCAAGCGCGTGCTTGTAGGTCCAGATAAGGTTGCCGTCTGCTTTAAGGTGCGGCAGCTCTCGTGCTCGTGCGCCAGTGGCCAGCATGATGTTTTTGGCTGTAAGCTCGCTGACTTTGCCGTCCTTGCCGGTAACGGCCAGCTTTCCTTTGCTTAGTATTTTAGCTTCACCTTCGACGTGCGTGACCTTGTTTTTTTTCAAAAGCATGCCGATGCCACCATTCATCTGCTTGGCAACACCACGGCTACGCTTCACGATAGCATCCAGGTCATATTCAACCGTTGGGATATTAAGCCCAAAGCTCGCCGCATTTTTTGCCAGATGATACACTTCAGCAGAGCGCAGCAGTGCTTTTGTCGGGATACATCCCCAGTTTAGGCAGATGCCGCCAAGGTGTTCCCGCTCAACACACGCTACTTTCATACCTAGCTGTGCGCCGCGGATCGCTGCGACATACCCGCCAGGGCCGCCACCAACAACTACAAGGTCAAAGGAAGTGCTCATAACTTTATATCCTATCATGCACATCTTTGCGGCGTGGGTCGTCTATACCGCCTGTGTGCTGCGTCTCTGAATTCTCTATAACAAGGACAGAGCATTCTTTTTCGGCGTATGGTTTATGTTCGGTGCCTGCGGGAACGATGAGTGTTTCGCCCTCTTCCACCCAAACCGATTTGTCGCGAAAATCCATGCGGAAACGACCATCAACCACAAGAAAAAATTCATCCTGACCCTCGTGGGTATGCCAGACAAAATCACCTTCCAACTTCGACAAATACACATGATAGTTGTCGATACTGCCAATTATCTTTGGCGACCATTGGTCATTGAAAAGTGTAAGTTTTTCTTTGAGGTTAACGGGGTCCATTTTGGTGTCCTACAGAAGCATTGTCAGTGGGTCCTGGATGAAACCTTTGAAGGCAGCCAGGAATTCCGCACCGACCGCACCATCAATAGCGCGGTGATCGCATGACATCGTAACCGTCATCACCGTAGCAACCGCCAACGCACCGTCTTTTACAACCGGGCGCTGTTCACCAGCACCGATCGCAAGGATTGCGCCCTGCGGCGGGTTAATTACGGCGCTGAATTCCTTGATCCCATACATGCCAAGATTTGAGATAGAGATTGTGCCACCAGCATAATCTTCCGGCATCAACTTGCCTGCACGCGCCTTGCCCGCAAGGTCTTTTACATCGCTAGAGATTTCACCGAGGCCTTTGCTGTCAGCACCGCGTACAACCGGCGTAACAAGGCCGCCATCAACAGCAACGGCCACGGAAATATCAGCGCGCTCGTACCAGTACATTTTGTCACCAGCGAACTGAACATTCGCCGCGGGCACTTTTTTGAGCGCCAGCGCCGTCGCACGGATGATGAAATCATTCACGGAAAGCTTGCCGCCGCTGTCCGCGAGTTTGGCATTCAGCTCCTTACGTTGCGCCAGCAGCGCATCCAGCTCACACTCAATAGTCAGGTAGAAATGCGGTACAGTGGTTTTGGATTCCGTAAGGCGCTTGGCGATAACCTTACGCATACCAGAGAGGCGTTCTTCACGGAACGGAATATCTTCATGTGGCCCATACGTTGGTGCCTCCGCAGATATGGCGGGCGCAGCAGGTGCGGTAGAAGACATTACCGTTGCTGCAGCCGTCGGTGTAGGTGCTGCGGCACTTATGTTTTCCACGTCGCGCTTAACAATGCGGCCATGCGGGCCTGTGCCTGTGATGGTTGAAAGGTCCAGGCCCATTTGCGCCGCGATACGTTTCGCGAGTGGTGATGCTTTAATACGTGCGCCATCCGCTACTGAACTAGCTGCACTTGCCGGAGCAACAGCCAAAGCAACAGCCGGAGCAGTACTTGCCGGAGCAGGAGGCGCCGGCACCTCTGCTGCTGGTGACGCTGCGGGTGTTGCAGGTGCAGGCTGGGTTTCAGTGAAGGTCATCTTATCTGCGTCTTCACCGTCTTCGGCAAGTACTGCGATAATCTGGCCCACAGGTACATCTTCCGAACCTTCAGCCACGAAAATTTTAGCGACAGTACCATCGTCGATGCTTTCAACTTCCATGGTGGCTTTGTCGGTTTCGATCTCGGCAATTACATCGCCGTTTTCAACTGTGTCACCCTCTTTTACCAACCATTTGGCAAGCGTGCCCTTTTCCATGGTTGGCGACAATGCAGGCATAAAAATTTCGATGGACATTTAGCTATCCCTTTTTTGGCGTTGCCAAATTTAAGTAAAGGTGGCTAGAAGAATCAATATAGCGATGATGCCTGCGATGGACTTGAAAACAATGCTCCCTAGCCGGTCATTTGGGCTTCCTGATTTCAGGGAAGCTTCCCGGTAATCCATCTTAATCGTGGCCGCGCGGTATACCGCTTTGAGACCTTTGCGATTGATAAGCCTACGCCATTTCCTTCTTCTGATGCATGCCTCCTTGATTATTCCGCGTAACAAACCGCTTTGGCGGCTTCGACAATCTTACCGGCGTCAACAATCGCTGCTTTTTCCAGATTATTGGCGTATGGCAGTGGTACATCGACACTGTTCACTCGGGTAACAGGTGCATCGAGGTAATCGAACGCTTTTTCCATCAATTGAGCCGAAATTTCGGAAGCCACCGAGCACTGCGGCCACCCTTCCTCGGCCACCACGATGCGATTGGTTTTCTTGATGCTTTCAATTACGGTGTCGATATCCAGCGGACGGATTGTCCGCAAATCAATTACTTCAGCACTGATGCCCTGCTCAGCAAGGTCGTCAGCGGCCTTAAGTGCTTCACCAACCGTAATCGAATAAGAAACGATTGTTACGTCACTGCCTTCCCTGAAAACACGGGCCTTACCGATGGGCAACACATAATCATCGATTGCTGGTACTTCGAAGCTTTCACCGTACATCAGCTCGTTCTCAAGGAACACAACCGGGTTGGGGTCAAGGATCGCGGCCTTTAAGAGGCCTTTGCAATCTGCGGCGTCATACGGCGCAATAACGATTAGGCCCGGGACGTTGGCATACCAAGACGCATAGTTTTGGCTGTGCTGTGCCCCAACACGGGACGCGGCACCGTTCGGGCCGCGGAACACAATCGGGCATTCTACCAGACCACCAGACATATAGCGGGTTTTGGCCGCGGAATTGATGATATGGTCAATCGCCTGCATAGCGAAGTTGAATGTCATAAACTCGATCACTGGCTTTAGGCCTGCGAAAGCTGCACCGGCACCGAGGCCCGCGAAACCATGTTCGGTGATCGGCGTGTCAATGATGCGGTCTGGGCCAAATTCGTCCAGAAGGCCCTGTGTCACCTTGTAGGCACCCTGATATTCAGCAACCTCTTCACCCATTACAAAAACATCTGGGTTTCTGCGAAGTTCTTCTGCCATCGCATCCCTGAGCGCTTCACGTACAGTTTGCGTCAGCATTGTGGTACCTTCAGGGACTGCAGGATCAGCGACAGCAACGCTTGTCACTGGCGCTGCAGGAGCAGCAGGCTCAACAAATACTTTCGCGGCTGGCGTTGGAACGGCAGCAGGCGCTACCGGAACAGATACATCAGTTGCGTCTTCGCCTTCCTCAACCAAAATGGCGATGATTTCACCCACAGGTACGTCTTCACTGCCTTCAGCAACAAGGATTTTGGCAATGGTGCCCTCGTCAACAGATTCAACTTCCATTGTCGCTTTGTCAGTTTCGATTTCGGCGATCACATCGCCGCTTTCTACTGTATCGCCTTCTTTTACCAACCATTTGGCCAGCGTGCCCTTTTCCATAGTCGGGGAAAGGGCCGGCATGTTAATTTCAATAGCCATCGTCACAGCCCCTTACGCAAGTACATCAGTATAAAGTTCGGAAAGTGCAGGCTCTGGGCATTCTTGCGCGAAGGACGCCGCATCCGCGACAATCGATTTAATCTCTTTATCAAGCGCTTTGATCGCAGTTTCGTCCATAATGCCCTGGTCCAGGATCATTTCCTTGACTTGGTCGATGGCGTCATGTTCGGCGCGCATTTTCTGCACTTCTTCCTTGGAGCGGTATTTGGCCGGGTCTGACATTGAATGGCCTCGGTAGCGATATGTCTTCATTTCAAGGATATAAGGGCCATTGCCTTCACGGCAGTGCTTGACCGCCTTATCCATGGCGGCGCGAACAGCCAGCACATTCATCCCGTCCACTTGTTCGCCTGGAATGCGGAAGCTTTCGCCGCGACGGCATAGCTCAACTTCAGAGCTTGCCCGGTTGACCGATGTTCCCATGGCATACTGGTTATTCTCGATAATATAGATAACCGGCAGATCCCATATCTGCGCCATATTGAAACTTTCGTATACCTGTCCCTGATTGGAGGCACCATCACCAAAATAGGCAACAGAAACATTATCTGTTTTACGGTATTTAGCCGCAAAACCAAGGCCTGTACCAAGCGACACTTGTGCACCCACGATACCATGACCGCCATAAAAACCGCCTTTGGGGTCAAACATATGCATTGAGCCACCCTTACCTTGGGAGCAACCACCACTGCGGCCAGTAAGTTCAGCCATAACAGCTTTGGGGTCTGTGCCGCCCACCAGCATATGGCCGTGCTCCCGGTATCCGGTGATTACAGCATCGCCTTCCTTAAGTGCGGTTTGAATGCCCACAACAACGGCTTCCTGGCCAATATATAAGTGACAAAAACCACCGATCAGCCCCATGCCATACATCTGGCCCGCTTTCTCTTCAAAGCGGCGGATCATCAACATTTCGCGGTAAAAGGAAACTAGCTCGTCATTCGACGGCTTATAGAGCGCTGGCTTCGTGCTGCGCCGCCGGGGGGAGGCAGTAGCCTTTTTGTTAGTTTTTTTGATCGTCATCTCGGCCTTCCTGACAAAGGTCGTGGGGAGAATACCCAGAACACATGAAACATATGCCCTATGGATACTCTGCTTTTGTCAGTTTGGCAATAGTATTTAACTATTTGAAAAATAACAATAAAATATAATTAACTTGATATAAGTTAATCAAAACAAATCCTAGTCAAGAAAGACAATCACCTCGTCCGGGTGCGTGAACCCAAGCTTCTTACGCACCAACTCTTCAAGAAGGTCAGGATCAAGCTCATTGCCTCCCATGCGGGCAACTTGGGTTTCTAGCGTACGGCGCACCTCAGCGACAGCCAAAGCTTCCCCTGCAAGCGTAAGCTGCTGCGCCTCCAAAGCCTTGAGCGCGAAAAGGCTACTGTCCCCATGGAAGGCATGCACTGAAAAATAGGCAACCAGAAAGAGCCAAACTCCTGTCAGCCAAGCCTGCCCTGCGGCACGAGATATGTTTGCGACTCCACTCATGATTCGAATCATTTCATACCCGAATCGGCAATGCAAGTTTAAAATATTGATTTTTCAACAAAAAATGGGCACTTCAACCTGATTCGGTCAAAATGCCCATGATGTGATTCTCAGACTGTATAAAACAGCTTATTTAAGGATCGAACGCCCTGCATAAACCGCTGTTGCACCAAGTTCTTCTTCGATGCGGATCAACTGGTTATATTTCGCCAAACGGTCAGAGCGCGCAAGTGAGCCGGTTTTAATCTGTCCGCAGTTAAGGGCCACCGCAAGGTCAGCGATTGTTGCGTCTTCGGTTTCCCCCGAACGATGCGACATAACCGAGGTATAGTTAGCACGGTGCGCCATATCGACAGCTTTCATCGTTTCTTGCAGTGTGCCGATCTGGTTCACTTTGACGAGGATTGAATTGCCAACCCCCTTTTCGATGCCTTCAGCCAGGCGCTCAGGGTTGGTTACAAACAGATCATCCCCGACAAGCTGAACTTTGTTACCGATCTTGTCAGTAAGCATCTTCCATCCGTCCCAATCGTCTTCGTCCATTCCGTCTTCGATGGAGATGATTGGGTAACGCGCGACAAGATCCGCCCAGTAATCGACAAGCTCAGCACTTGAAAGCTTTTTACCTTCGCCTTTCAGATGATAAACACCGTCTTCGTAAAACTCTGAAGAAGCAGCGTCCATCGCCAAGTATACGTCTTCACCTGCTTTGTATCCGGCACTTTCAATTGCAGCCATGATAAACTTGATAGCATCTTCAGTACCATCAAGGTTTGGCGCAAAACCACCCTCGTCGCCAACCGCCGTGTTGTGGCCCGCAGCGTGTAATTTGTCTTTAAGTTCGTGAAAAATCTCAGCGCCGATCCGGATCGCGTCGCGGCAACTATCAGCGTTCACAGGCATGATCATAAATTCCTGCACGTCGATCGGGTTGTCTGCATGCTCACCGCCGTTGATGATATTCATCATTGGCACAGGCAGAACATGTGCATTTGGTCCACCTAAATACCTATATAATGGCAGGCCGCAGCTATCTGCGGTTGCTTTTGCAATGGCGAGCGAAACCCCAAGAATGGCATTCGCGCCGAGGCGGCCTTTGTTGTCGGTACCATCGAGGTCACGCATGGCTTGGTCGATCGCCAACTGATCTTCAGCGTCCAAACCAACAAGCGCATCAAACAATTCGCCGTTTACAGCTTCAACAGCGTTAAGGACACCCTTACCACGATACCGGCCACCGCCATCGCGCAGTTCCACAGCTTCGTGGGCACCAGTAGAAGCGCCTGAAGGCACTGCAGCGCGGCCAAATGCGCCGTCTTCGAGGATAACATCAACTTCAACGGTTGGATTGCCGCGGCTATCGAGGATTTCACGGCCAATAATATCGATAATTGCACTCATGTAGGGGGTCCTTAAGGCTCAAAGGGAGTAAAGGGAAATCATATGCGCGCGTTACATAGCGTTTTCGAAAAAAAATCGCAAGTTTCTAGCCCTCTAGCGCAATATCGGAACCGATATTTTATGAATTGGGAATAAAGTTAACCATACTTCGATTAAGTCAGCGTACCCGTTATTTAGGAAAAGCTCGTGGCTAGAGGTCAAAATGATCTTCCAGCGCATAAAACAGCGTTCGGATGCGCTCAATCTGCTGAGGAGGAACTGAACCATTCATGCCCTTTTGCACCAACAATATCTTGGCTTTTAAGTCACCCAGCATTAGGCGTTTGTCATCATCGTGGTTGGGTTGCATTGTCAGGCGTATTTCAGCCTCCCCCAAAAGCGCATCCAGCCGTGGAATCGACCACATAACAAAAGTTTCTGAATATTTTCGCATATCCAATAACGAATCGTTCAACCGGCGCCACTCCATTGCATTGCCAGTAGTTTTTAGCTCCTGCAGGCGCAGATAAAGGCGCGTTTTACTGACATTTTTTTCTCCCCGCACAACAGCAAAGGCGCGGGCCGCAGCATAAAATTGTTCGGCGGAGCGAAAATCTTCAACAGAAGAAGCGGCGTTTGCGGCTTGTGTATAATAGCTTAGCCGGCGTAAGCCTGAAGTCGTTATGGGAAGCAGTTTGATGGCCTGCTTCCAATTGGCGGCTACAGCTTTTCTGCGTTTCGCTGCAGAGGCACTTCGCGCCCGCAATAAGGCAAATTCAGCCGCTATCTGGCTTTTGGTGCCATAGAAATTAGTATATTTGTCCCAGGTACGTTCAATATAGCTATCAAGTTTCTGTAACGTTGCAGGGTCGCCAGTGCTCCCATACTTTTCCAGAAGCGCGCTCGCTTCTTTAAGCGCCTCGGCCTTTTCTTCAGCGGGCGTCGCAGCGTGTAAACCTGTCGTGGCCCCAAGTAAAAATGCAGCGATAACAACCTTTTTCAGCATAACTAGTCCTTGTAACGCGTGGGCACATTTTACCCCACTTGAACCAGAATGCAAAATGGGGGCCGAAAAGCCCCCATTAAAAGGAAATTAGATTAATTCTTAAACCAAGCGGCTCTGCTTTATCGCTGCTTCGACAAAGCTGGCAAACAATGGATGTGGATCAAATGGCTTGGATTTCAGTTCTGGATGGAACTGCACGCCGATGAACCACGGGTGATCTGGTAGTTCCATAATTTCGGGCAGCTCGCCATTGGGCGACATGCCCGAGAAAGACACCCCTGCTTCTTCAAGCTTTTTTACATAGCCGATGTTTACTTCATAGCGGTGCCTATGACGTTCTTCGATTTCAATCTTGCCGTAGATTTCGGCAACGCGAGATCCTTCTTTTAGTTTTGCAGCGTAAGAACCCAGCCGCATCGTACCGCCCAGGTCGGTATCAACGTCCCGCTGCTCCACACTACCGTCTTCGCGCACCCATTCCGTAATCAGGCCCACTACTGGGTTTGCTTGCTCTTCGAACTCGCTTGAACCTGCATTTTCCATGTCTGCAAGATTCCGTGCGGCTTCAACAGTCGCCATTTGCATGCCGAGACATATACCAAAATAAGGGATATCCCGTTCACGAGCAAATTTTGCGGCGGCAATTTTGCCTTCAGTACCACGCTTGCCAAATCCGCCAGGAACCAGGATTGCATGCACACCTTCCAGGCGCTCTATTGCATCGTCACGCTCAAAAATTTCTGATTCGAACCACTCAATATTCACTTTAACCCGGTTCGCTATGCCACCGTGAACGATCGCTTCATTCAGTGATTTATAAGCATCCTTAAGGCCTGTATATTTGCCAACTACAGCAATAGTGACTTCGCCTTCAGGGTTTTTGATCCGGTCAACAATATCATCCCAGCGTGCAAGATCTGGCCCCTCAGAGTGCGCAAGACCAAAGGCCTTCAAAACTTCTGTGTCCAGGCCTTCTTTATGATAGGAAATAGGCACCTCATAGATGGTGCCGACATCAAGCGCAGGGATCACCGAGGTTTCGGCAACATTGCAGTAAAGCGACATTTTTCTGCGGTCTGAATCAGGGATTGGGTGCTCTGAGCGACATACAAGAATATCTGGCAGGATACCGATCGAACGCAGGTCGCGTACGCTGTGCTGTGTTGGTTTGGTCTTCAGTTCGCCCGCAGCAGCCAGGAATGGGACCAGCGTAAGGTGTACAAAGATCGAGCGACCACGGCCCAGGTCGATAGAAAGCTGGCGAATTGCTTCCATGAAAGGCATGGCTTCGATATCACCGGCTGTGCCGCCAATTTCGCAAAGCATAAAGTCGATACCGTCCTGCTCAGCAAGGGCGAATTCCTTGATTGCGTCGGTAACATGCGGGATAACCTGTACAGTGCCACCCAGATAATCTCCGCGACGCTCTTTCTGGATGATTTGCTGATAGATGCGTCCAGACGTGATGTTGTCGCTCTGGCGGGAGGCAACGCCGGTAAAGCGCTCATAGTGGCCGAGGTCAAGATCGGTTTCCGCGCCGTCATCGGTTACAAATACTTCACCGTGCTGGTATGGGCTCATCGTGCCTGGATCCACGTTTAAATAGGGATCCAATTTACGCAGGCGGACGGAATAACCACGAGCCTGCAATAGCGCACCCAGGGACGCCGACAAGAGCCCCTTCCCTAGTGAACTAACCACACCACCAGTAATGAAAATATAGCGCGTCATAAGGCCTCTCTTACCCAAATATCTTCACACCCCCGATTACCCTTAAAAGATACCCGGGAGTCTCAAAAAGTTGAATTTACTCTCTACAAAAGAGAAGCGGGGGCTCTTGGCCCCCGCTTTTAAAGTCTCTTATCCTTCGCCCGGCTCTGGTAATGCGTCGGGGTCTGGAAGCTGGTCCCCGCTGTCCTCAGCGGGCTGCTCTATCGGTACTTCACTTGTAACTTCGTCAAACTCGTCTGTGTTGTTTGCTGCGAGCCAGCCAAGGAACAAGGAGTTTGCCAAAAAAGCAATGGCAAGCCATTTAGTCGTTTTGCTGAGCACATCGCCAGCGCCGCGCGCTGTCATCAAGCCACCAGAACCGCCACCAATACCAAGGGCACCGCCCTCAGAGCGCTGCAGCAAGATAGCTGCGACAAGTGCAATTGCGACAATCAGATGAATTGTCAAAAAGATCGTTTGCATTAATCGGTCCTAATTCGTACTCAAAATCGACATCGTGAGATTATACAAATTTTACCCACGATTTAAAGCGGGGTTTCTAGACCATAGACCCCCCGCTTGCCAAGCTTAAAATTGTGGTTCGCGCGATATTAACGGTAGGCGTCGATAATTCCGTTGAAATCGCCTGCCTTCAGGCTTGCGCCGCCAACCAGTGCGCCGTTCACGTTTGCAGCATTCATCAACTCGCCTGCATTTGATGGCTTGACAGAACCACCATAGAGAATCCGGAAAGCTGCGCCGTCTTCACGGAAACGTTCTTCAAGGGCTGCCCTGATTTCCGTATGAATGGCCGCCACATCCTCAACCGTTGGCGTTTTGCCGGTACCAATAGCCCAAACAGGTTCATAGGCAATAACGGTATTTTCAGATGTGCAGCCGTCAGGCAACGATACGATCAATTGGCCGAGCACTACTTCAGACGTTTTGCCTGCGTTACGCTCAGATTCGGTTTCGCCCACGCAAATAATGGCTTTCAGGCCTTCCGCGTGAACCGCTTGCGCTTTGGCATTCACAAGATCGCTGGTTTCCTCGTGATCGGCGCGGCGCTCAGAGTGGCCAACAATGATATGGCTTGCACCGGCATCTTTAAGCATTTCAGCAGAGATGTCGCCAGTGTGCGCACCTGATGTGGCAGTATGACAGTCCTGTGCGCCTACTGCGATAGCTTTACTTTTTTGGTTTGCAAATGAGGATACCAAGGTGAAAGGCGGACAAATCAGCACTTCGCAGGCTGCTTTGCTCTCTGTTTTTAAGAAAGTATCTAAGGCTTCGAACTCTGCATGACTGGTTGTAAGGCCATTCATCTTCCAGTTCCCAGCAACAAGTGGAATTGGTTTTTTCATTGGGGTCGCCTACTCTTTTTGAGCTTTGATTTTATGACATTGGGCTTAGCAAATTAAATTCTAGGAAGCCAGTCGAGAAATTCCCTATTTCAGCGGTTGCGACTATGAACTTGCATGCTTATGATGCGCGCCCTATATGGCACAAGCTATATAGTGCAGGCAGCGCAAGTGCGGTTACTGCAGATTAATATTAAATTTCGACAGGAGCTGGGCGCATGCTGCTCAAACTTCGCGGGGGTATGAACTCCTTTTTTGTAACGGCTTTGTTGGGCGTACTTATTGCGTCATTTGCAATCTTTGGTATCGGTTCAAGTGCTTTTACGTCAAGCAACCAACAAGTAGCTTCTGTTGGCGATACGCCAATCAGCACACAGACTTATTATAACCGCGTACAGAATCGCGCACGCGCTTTACAAGCGCAGTACGGTGCGCAGTATTCTGTGCAGCAGCTTATTCAGCAGCTTCGCCTGGATCAGAATGTGTTGCAGCAGATGCTGGCAGATGCAGCGTCAGCCGAGCACCTCTCTAAGCTTGGCATGCGTGCAGGCAATGATGCGCTCCGCGAAGAACTGGAAAGCTATGAAGGTTTTGTGTTGCCCGATGGTACGCTCAGTAAAGAGATGGTGCTACAGGCGCTGAATAATACCGGGTTAACCCGCAGTGAGTTCATGAATGAAGTACGCCGCGGCATTTCACAGCGCCATTTGGCACAGTCTTTTATTGCAGAAAATATGGTGCCGCGTGCTTACGCTGAAACATTGTATGTTTGGCAAGCAGAACGCCGACGCGCAACAATGATTGATATTAAAGCTGCCGATATTGCCAACATTGCACAGCCTACCGAAGAAGAGCTTCAAACTTATTACGACCTTAATAAGGGCGCATACCGCACTGAAGAGCGCAGAACTTATAACTATGTGATTGTTTCACCGAAGCAGTTTATGACTGAGATCGAAATCGAAGAAGATCAGATCGTTGCTGAATATGATGCGCGCCGCGATGACTATATCAAACCTGAACAACGTGGCCTGCAGCAGGTGAGCTTTGCCGATAAAGCGGCAGCCGACGCCTTTTTGATTGCAGTAAAGTCTGGTGCTGACTTTGTAGAAGCAGGTGCCTCCGTTACCGAGTTTTCCGCTGAAGAGATCGAACTTGGTGATTTTGCGAAGTCTGAAATTGTAAACGACTATGGTGACGGTGCTGCGGAAGAAATTTTTGCGCTTGCCGACGGTGGTGTTACCGAACCAATCGAAGGGTTTGGTAGCTGGAACGTCTTCAAGGTTGCGTCTATCACTGCTGCGCAGGAAAGCACTCTTGAGGATGTGCGCGAGGAAATCACAACCGTACTTAAGGAAGTAAAAGCCGAAGATCGCATGTATGAGGTGATTGATGCTATCTCAGAAGCGATGGCCGAAGAATCTGAATTATCTGCAATTGCAAACGTTACAGGCCTGACACTTGCTACAGTTTCTAACGTAAACCGTCGCGGCCAATCTGAAGACGGCGATGCGGCAGCAACACAGAGTGAGGAATTTACAATCCTTGGCGAGGCTTTCAGTCAGGAACTCGGTACAGAAGCCGATATGCTGGACCTTGACCCACGCGATAGCGCCAAAGGTGTGTTTATGGTGGAAGTGAGCGAGATCAAAGAGCCTGCTGACCGTGTGCTGGAAGATGTAAAGTCTGATGTAACAACAGCGTGGCTCTCTGAAAAAAGGCTTTTGAAAGCCGCGGAAATTGCAGAGACCGCAAGGGAGCGCCTTGCCAACGGTGAAGAAGCTGAAGCCATAGCGGTTGACCTGAACGGCACGTCTTTTGAAGCGAAAAATGTAGTACGCACAGGTGAGACAGGTTCGTCACTGTCATCCAATATCCGCCGCCTGATCTTTGATCTGAATAAGGATGGTATAGATGTTGAGCGTGCCTCAGATGGTAATGGCTATGTGGTCGTGCGTGTCGACGAGGTAACGCCTGGCGACCCAACAAGCAAAGCTGAAGCGATTGACACCCTCCTCGCGCAAATGAACAACGAAGCGCTGAATGAGGTTTTCTATCAATATCAGTCATATCTCAGCAAAACGCTTGATGTTAAAGTAAACACCGCGTTGCAGCAAAGCCTGTTCACTGAAAACATTCAGCAATAAGGCCGTTTCATGGAAGACTTCATCAGGCGTTACCTGCTAGGGGAGCCGCAAGTTGTATCCAATACGATTGTGGCTGACCTGGATACCCCGGTTTCTGCCTATATGAAGTTGGCGGCTAACGAGCCTTACAGTTTTCTTCTGGAGTCAGTTGAAGGTGGAGAGGTTCGTGGGCGCTATTCTATTATCGGCGTGCGTCCTGATGTTATTTGGAAAAACGAAGGCGGTAAAACTACCATTTGCCGCAATGCAGCAGATGATGCTGAAAACCGATACGAAGTGCTGGAAGGTGCGCCTCTTGATACACTGCGCGAACTTCTTGATGAGAGCCTGATCAATCTGCCGCACCCCTTACCCCCCATGGCTGCGGGGCTTGTTGGTTACATGGCCTACGACATGGTGCGGCAGATGGAAACACTCGGCCCGGCCAAACCGGACCCATTGGGCCTGGCGACATCTATATTTGTTCGCCCGACTGTGATGGCGATCTTCGATAGCGTCACAAATCTTGTCACACTGGTAACACCCGTGCGTGCGCAAGAAGGCATGAGGGCAGATGCCGCCTATAGTGAAGCTGAAAAGCGACTTAACAGCCTTCTTGATAAGCTTGACGCGCCCCTCCCGCTTATGCCGTCGCCTGCGATGCCGGACTTGGCGGATGCCACATCAAACACTGGCCGTGAACGCTTCCATGAAATGGTAAAAAAAGCGCAAGACTATATCCTGGCCGGCGATATTTTTCAGGTGGTGTTATCTCAGCGGTTTTCGATGCCGTTTGCGCTGCCGCCTTTTTCTCTCTATCGGGCGTTACGCCGCACGAACCCCTCGCCCTTTATGTATCATCTGGCGTTTGAGGACTTTGCCATTGTTGGCTCAAGCCCTGAGATACTGGTTCGTCTGAGAGACAATGAGGTAACCATCCGACCGATTGCAGGCACCCGAAAAAGAGGCGCTGACCCTGCTGAAGATCAAGCTCTGTCTAAAGACTTGCTTGCAGACCAAAAAGAACTTGCCGAGCATTTGATGCTTCTTGATCTGGGCCGTAACGACGTGGGGCGGGTATCCAAACCCGGTAGCGTGAAGGTAACAGCACGCAATACTATCGAGCTGTATTCACACGTTATGCATATTGTTTCTAACGTGGTTGGCGAGATTGACCCTCAGTATGATGCAATTGCTGCGCTTTCTGCGGGCTTTCCGGCAGGTACAGTCTCTGGTGCGCCCAAAATTCGGGCGATGGAAATTATTGACGAATTGGAAGTGGACGCACGCGGCCCCTACGCAGGCAGTGTTGGATATTTCAGTGCTAGCGGCGCGATGGATACCGCTATTGTCCTAAGGACAGCTATCGTCAAAGACGGCATGATGCATGTACAGGCTGGTGCAGGTATAGTTGCTGATAGTGACCCAGAATCAGAAAATCAGGAATGTCACAACAAAGCCCGTGCGGTGATTGCTGCCGCCAAAGAGGCGGTGCGTTTTGCTGGTTCGAACCGCGGATAAATTCCACATTTACCGTGACAAAGATTCAGCCAGAGTCTCAGGTGCATTTTTGATTGCCACCAGTTGGCTGATGGGCACCAGATTAAAAGTAGATTTATCTAGTTTGGCCGTCCAAAACTGGAGAGCCTTTAACGTCTCTGGGTAAGGATGCCCGATCGCTATGGCATAACCGCGTTGACGTGCAATCTTCTCGGTTTTTTCCAGTTGGGCAAGGATAGCCGCTAGGTTGCGTTCATTATCAAGGAATATGTCTCGCTCAATATAGGGTACACCTGTTGCATTTGCTGCGCGTGCGCCGACACTGTTTGGCGACGTTAGGCTGTCGAGGAAAAGATAACCCTTGCGCCGCAGGTGGACCATCACCCGCACCATAAGGTTCGGATTTTCCGTGAGTAAGCTGCCCATATGATTGTTGACGCCGACAAAACCATCGAAACGTTTCAGGTTCCAGTCTAGGCGGCGCTCAAACTCAGTATAATCAACGCTGCTTAGAAGCGCATTAGGGCCAGGGTCTGCATTTTTGTTTTTAGGCTCCATCGGTAGATGCACCATCAATTCGTGCCCGCTTTGCTGCAGCATTTTCGTTTGGGCAGGCAAATCATCCGCATATGGCAGAAACGCGAGCGTAAGTGGTCCCTTGACCATTACAAGCTGTTTGCTCATATCTTCATCAAGACCCAAATCATCTATCACAATGGCAATGTGGTTGAGTTTGCCAGGTCGCCAGTTGGCGGCGTGAAGGCGCCATGCCGGTTCGCTTGCTTTCATCGGTAAAAGTTGTTCAATGTTGCCGATCGGTACAGATACCGAGCCTTTGGATGCATTCAAAACCGCCTTGATTTCATCATCTGAAATCAAGGGTGTATCCATGTCCATTTCCTGGGTGCTGGAAAGCAGCATATAGACCATCGATACCAGCACCAGCATGACAACACCGGCGTAACCCCAAAGCCCAACCCGTTTATAATATGCGCGCCGATCGTGGGTTAAATGGTCTTTTACACGGGAAGTTGTTTTTGCCTGCTTGGGCCTTGGCATATTTCGCTTTTTGATCACGTAATTTGATTTCACTATTAAGTTTTTTTAGAGGCGCTATTCTAGTCCAGCATTGACAATCCTAAGGAAAAAAGCATTGTCCAAGCTTACCTCGGAATCACACGGCAGCAACAATGTATATCCTGATCGATAACTACGACAGCTTTACTTACAATTTGTACCATTATCTCGAAGAATTAGGTGCAGAAGTGGAAGTATGGCGAAACGATCAAATTACCGCCCAGGAAGTACTCGAAAAAGCACCAACAGGCGTAATAATCAGCCCTGGCCCCTGCACGCCTTCGGAAGCCGGCATTTGCCTTCAACTGGTGGAACTGATCAAAGGTAAATTACCTGTCCTTGGTGTTTGCCTAGGGCACCAGTCAATTGGCCAGGTGTTTGGCGGCGATGTTGTGCGTGCCCCTTATGTGATGCACGGAAAAACCAGTCAGATCCTTCATAGTGGTACTAGTGTTTTTGTAGATATTCCCTCACCTTATTTGGCAACGCGCTACCATTCACTGATTGTAGACCGCGCAAGTCTGCCTGAGTGTCTGCAAATAACGGCCGAAACCGAAGATGGGCTGATTATGGGGCTGATGCATAAAGACTACTCTTTGCACGGTGTTCAGTTTCACCCCGAAAGCATTGCATCCGATTATGGGCATAAGCTTTTGAAAAACTTCCTGAATATTTGTGAAACGGAGGCCAGGGCCAATGTCTGACTTGCGCCCAATTCTTGCGGAACTTGCTGACGGTGCAACGCTGTCTGCCGAGCGCTCCGAAGAAGCCTTCAACATAATTATGTCGGGTTCTGCCGACCTTGCACAGATGGCTGCCTTCATTATGGCGCTGCGCCTGCGGGGCGAAACCGTAGATGAAATATACGGCGGCGCGCGTGTACTGCGCGCTAAAGCTGACCGCATGGCTGCACCTGCCGGTAGTGTTGATATTGTTGGCACCGGCGGTGATGGCATCGGCACCTATAACATCTCAACAGCCTCCGCGATTGTGGCCGCTGCCGCGGGTGCTTCGGTCGCCAAACACGGCAACCGTGCTGTTTCGTCAAAATCGGGATCAGCGGATGTATTGATGGCGCTCGGGGCAAATTTAGAAATCGGACATAGCGACAATGAAAATTGCCTGAAGGACGTGGGCTTTGCTTTTATGTTTGCCCCAGCTCATCACCGCGCAATGCGACATGTTGCCCCTGCCCGAGGGTCGCTTCAACTAAGGACTATTTTCAATTTACTCGGTCCTCTCGCCAATCCTGCACAGACAAAAAGGCAAGTACTTGGCGTTTTTGATCGAAAATGGCTGCATCCCATGGCTGAGGTGCTCGCGAAGCTAGGCAGCGATCATGCCTGGATCGTTCACGGCAGTGATGGCCTTGATGAAATTACAACAACTGGGCCAAGCTATGTGGTGGAACTCAAAGATGGTGAGATTACTGAGTTTGAAGTGAGCCCCGCAGATGTTGGCCTTGCTACAGCGGCGCTTGACGATCTCAAAGGCGGAAACGCAGAAGAAAATGCCGCAGCTATGCGCGCTTTGATGGCTGGTAAAAAGTCCCCATACCGTAATATCGTTTTAATGAATACAGCCGCAGCTTTAGTGGTTGCAGGGCTGGCGGGCAGTTTTGCCGACGGTGTGACAAAAGCCACGGAGGCAATTGATAGCCGCAAAGCGGAAAAAACTTTGAATGATTGGATTGCCTTTACACAGTGCTTTGCCAAGGTGTCGGATTGATGGCTGATATTCTTAAAGAAATTTGCGATCACAAGCGCGAATATGTTGCCTCCATTAAAACCAAAGTTTCTCTGGCAGAACAGGAAGCTCGTGCATCCGAAGCCAGTGCGCCGCGTGGTTTCATTAAAGCACTGCAGGCAAAACGCGCCTCGGGCGAGTATGGTTTTATCTGTGAAATAAAAAAAGCCAGCCCCTCTAAGGGGCTGATACGGCCAAATGATTTTGACCCCGCCACATTGGCCGCGGCCTATGAACGCGGCGGTGCGGCTTGCCTGTCTGTGCTTACAGACGAACCTTATTTTCAAGGAAAAGACCAATATCTGATCGAAGCGCGGGCCGCAGTTGATATCCCTGCGCTGCGTAAAGATTTTATGGTCAATCCCTACCAGGTTGTGGAAGCACGTGGATTAGGAGCAGATTGTATCCTAATCATTATGGCTGCTTTAAGTGACACCGAAGCACAGGAAATAGAGGACTATGCCCTCAGCCTGGGAATGGATGTCCTTATTGAAGTACATGACGATCTGGAGCTGGAGCGTGCCTTAAAGCTTAAGTCGCCTCTGATTGGGGTGAATAACCGAAACCTCAAAACCATGGCTGTGTCCCTTAAAAATACACTAAGCCTTGTCCCACTGTTTCCGGCCGGTAAAATGGCTGTTGCAGAATCCGGGCTGAAGACCCCAGAAGATTTACACGCCTGTGAACAAGTTGGGGCCGGGTGCTTCCTGATCGGCGAGACATTTATGCGCCAACCCAATGTGGAGCGCGCAGTAAGAACCCTTCAAAAGAGTACAGCATGAGCAAACTGACCCACATTGATGAGAACGGTGCCGCCCATATGGTTGATGTCGGCGACAAGCAGGAAACGGCGCGGCGGGCTGTTGCCGAAAGCTATGTTGTGATGTTGCCCGAAACGATGCAGCAAATACTTGATGAAAAACTGCCGAAAGGTGATGTTTTAGCGGCGGTACGTTTGGCGGGTATTATGGCTGCGAAAAAAACCAGCGACCTGATCCCTCTTTGCCACCCCTTGCCAATCACCAGTGTTAAAGTGAATGTCGAGCCTGTTAGCGCCACGGAAATGCGTATCGAGGCTTCCGTGAAGGTTTCAGGCCAAACCGGGGTTGAAATGGAAGCGCTTATGGCAGCGTCGGTTGCTGCTCTTACACTCTATGACATGGCGAAAGCCGTGGACAAAGGCATGACCATCACCGAAACCCGGCTTCTTCTAAAGGAAGGTGGTAAATCCGGTCTTTATGAGGCTGACAAAGCATGATTTCAGTTAAGGCAGCTTTCGAGCGCATCGTAGGGAGCGCCAAGCCACTTTCAACCGAAAGACTTGCTTTGGCCGCTTGTAATGGGCGCGTGCTTGCTGGCAGCATCAAGGCACGGCGATCTCAGCCAGGCTGTGATGTTTCAGCAATGGATGGGTACGCTGTAAAAAGCAGTGACCTGAACGGTAAAGATGTCACTTTCAAGCTTGTAGGCGAAAGCGCAGCCGGTGCCCCCTTCACGGGTCGCCTGTCTGACGGTGAAACCATTCGCATCTTTACAGGGGCCGCTATCCCCGACGGGGCCGATCAGGTGGTAATCCAGGAAAATACCGGCCCGGCAGAGGGCGGCGTTTTTACTGATGCCTCCGCTGAGCCAGGCAATAATATTCGCTTTGCCGGTTATGACTTCAAAGAAAAACAGATTGTGCTCGATGCAGGCACATACATCACTGCCAAGTCGCTGGGCATAGCTGCAAGTGCCGGGCATGGCCACCTTATGGTTCACCGCGCACCCAAAATTGCCCTTCTTGCAACCGGGGACGAGCTGGTTTCACCAGAGTCAAAGTCTTTCGAACCGCATGAAACCGTTAACAGCACCGTGCCTCAATTGATTGCCATGTTGCAGGATATCGGAGCCGACGCAGTGGACCTAGGGCAAGTTGGTGACGAACTCAGCGACTTGAAAACAGCCATTGCTGCTGCTGGCGACGCTGACATTCTTGTTACAATTGGCGGTGCCAGTGTTGGAGATCGTGATTTAATGCAGCAGGCTCTTGCGGCAGAAGGTATGACACTTGATTTCTGGAAGGTTGCCATGAAACCGGGTAAACCGCTTATTTATGGTCGCCGCCATAAGCAGCATGTGCTTGGCCTTCCCGGCAATCCTGCATCAGCATTTGTTTGCGCGCTTCTTTTTCTCAGACCACTCGTGGATAAACTCATGGGCCGCCCGGCGCCGCTCCCGGTGGGCATACCGTTGCCCGCTGCCACAAGCCTGCCAGAGAATGGTCCACGCCAAAATTATCTACGTGCGCGCCTAATAGGCGGACCGGGCGAGCGCCATGTTGATGCCGCAGTGTCGCAGGATAGCGGCCAGTTAAGCGTGCTTGCACAGTCCGACGGCCTGATCGTTCGGCCACCCAACGCCGAAGCTGTTAAAGCTGGCACACAGGTTCCATTCATTCCTTTCTGATTTTGCCAGGGTTTTATATCTGAGCGCTTGACAGCCATCCAAAAGGTGAACTAAAAGAGAACATATAGAAAACAAAGCTTGGAGGGCCGCATGCTCACGGCAAAACAGCAACAGCTTTTGATGTTCATTCATAACCGCCTGTCAGATAGCGGGGTATCACCCTCGTTTGATGAAATGAAGGATGCTCTTGGCTTAAAATCCAAATCGGGTGTACACCGATTAATCAACGCACTGGAAGAACGTGGTTTTATTCGCCGGATGGCAAACCGGGCTCGTGCGCTTGAAGTTGTAAAGCTGCCCGATGCGCAAGTTGCGCCAGGCAGCAATGTGGTTAGCGCCCCGTTTGGACAAAATGCGCCAGCGGTTGATCCTGCCCCAGCGACTGATACGGTAGAAATTCCGCTGCATGGTCGTATCGCGGCTGGCACTCCGGTTGAGGCACTTGAGCGGCAGAATAGTTTTGTATCCATTCCTCAGGCTATGCTAGGGCGCGGCGATTGTTTTGCCCTTGAAATTTCCGGCGATTCAATGGTTGATCTGGGTATTCTGGACGGTGATACCGTTGTGATTGAAAGTGGAAATACGGCTCGCGACGGTGATGTTGTGGTAGCGCTTGTTGATCGTGAAGAAGCAACACTGAAAACGCTGCAGCATAAGGGACAGCATATTGCGTTGATACCGGCTAATCGTGAACACGAAACTCAGATTTTTGAAGCGCCGCGCGTGCAAGTACAGGGCCGATTGATTGGCCTGATACGTCAGTATCACTGACCGCCGGAGATTTTAGAACCGGGCTGCCGCAAAGGTGTGCCCAGACTTGGCACATCTTGATCTTGGTTCATTCTGTATCAGGGCTTGGAAATCCCTGTCCGAAATCCCTGTCCGAAATGCCTGCCCCTGAAATGCCTGCCCCTGAAATGCCTGTGAAATCCATGTTTTTAGGCATTTTAGCTTTTGGGTGGGTTCGACCAAACCAATTTTATTTTGTTATCCTGCCCCCAAAAAAGGCCTGCGGGGCCATAGCTGTTCAGTTCAGACTTTTTAATAATGAGCTGCGGGCCTCGGCAATAACGTTCGTATTTGTCTGGAATGATCACAATAGAGCTGTACGCGCAAGCATGGCGTGTGGCCGAAAGCGTTTGTACTTTTGTAATTTGATGTCCAGATTGCAACTGTGTACGACGAGCAGATGCATTACCAACGACTTCTAGTCGCCTTGTTGCTGCGAGACCATCAAATGCCCAATAGCGTTTCCAACTTTTGAGCCGAAAAGAATGGCTTCTGGTTCCGGAAACAAACAATTGCCCTTGCCTTTTTTCTGCTACCGACGAGCCTGTGTTTGATAGCAATACATCTGCTGTTTCGTAAGATGGCCACAACAAGCCTGCCAAAAAAAGAACCCCACTCAAAGGAGCCACGTGCTTAGAGGACTGCACCATTAAAAGCATGGCCTGTGCTGCACAAAGCAAAGCAATTGCCTCCAATGTAAAGGGTTCGCTGCGTACAACAGCAAACTCCATGTTTGCAGTTACATCAGCAACAGCCAAAATTAATGAAAGGATTGGTGCTAACAACCAGGAAATCAACGGCACCCCCGAAAATACTGCGAGCACCAAGGCTACCATCAACAAGGGCATCACAAGGAAACTAACCAAGGGAAGTACAAGCATGTTGCTCAGAACCGCAATCAAAGAGACTGCTTGAAAATGATAAAGTGCAAAAGGTGCTATTGAGGCTTGGGCTATTATGCTCGTCACACCGATCATTGAAAAGGCAATGAGCGCCCTTCCTCCAAATGAGGATGCCTTCAGCCGATGCCGCCAGGTCGTTGACTTGCTGAACCGTTCGTAAAAAACGACAAGACCAGTTGTTGCAGCGAAGGACATTTGAAAACCGATGGTCAGAATGGATTCTGGCCAGATAACAAGGATGCATAATGCCGCCAGCGCCACACTACGCAGCGATAGAACCCGCCTGCCTGTCAGTACAGCCAGCATCGCGACAGAAACCATGAGGAAAGCACGGATAGTGGCGGTGCTGCCACCAGAGAGCAAGAGGTACATCAACGCTGTGGTCCAAGCAGGCGCGACGGCAAGTTTCCTCGGCATGATGCGAAGGGCTAAGGCGGGAATAGACGCAAACAGCAGTTCGAAGGCAAAAAAAGCGGAGGCCGCCACAATACCCATATGCAGGCCCGAAATTGCCAACAAATGCGACAAGCCCGCTTTACGCAGCGTTTCTGATGTTTTGTCATCAATACCGTGGCGCAACCCTATAGTAAGAGCAACGGCCAACGCCCCGCTCTGCCCAGGCAAGGCATCCTGGATATGTCTCGCCATTTTGTAGCGAAAGGTGTCTACCATACTTATGAAGCCCTTTGGCTTATCAACGACATGGGGAACAGCTTCAATACGGGATGCGGCATACCCATCGGCCTGGATATTTTTCAACAGGGCTGACCGGCCAAAATCAAAGCCGCCCGGAACAATCGCTCCGCCCACAGGGGAAATGATAGCCCTAAGAGTTACCACCGTACCAACGGCAACATCCTTTCCGATACCTGTTCGAACGGCCAGCCTGATCCGTCTGGGCGGTTTCTCACCGCGGAATCCTTCAATCGTAAAAGGACTTACGATCAGGCGAGTTGACTTGCCTGGCCGGAAGTCAAGCTGATCAACTCTGCCATCAATTTGAACAAACTGCTCTGACGGGAAGTCTATGCGCTCAAAATAGGAACTGCGTGTACTTGCAATCAGGACCGCAGATAGCAATGCCAATATGGCAATAGACGCCCAGCTTCGAAACCCTTTGATCACCACGGTTGTTACCAGTGTAAATATGATCAGTGACGCAAGGACACCAGTGGCGCTGGGAGTACTGAAGGCAAAAGCACTCATCGTTCCATAAAGGCATACAAACAATAGCAAGCGCCATTCTTCGTGTAAGCGAAAGGGTTTCGCCTTGTGAGCAGAAAACCATGATAGCAATGAACGTGACTTTATCGCTGTCAGCACAAGGCCCACCTCCGCGAGCAGCATACTCGTAAAGGCTGTCTTTGTTAGCCCTTAAAGTTACTTATTTACCTAAATTGCTGCACTGCACATTTGTGTTCTAAAGAGACATATGATACAAGCCCCACAGAATATCTTCCTGGGCCGCACTCTTTGGTTCCGTGCTGGCATTATGTGATTTTATATAAGGAATTAGGTCCTGAGCATGACAAGTGACATGCCTGCTATTGTAACGCGTTTTGCACCCTCCCCGACCGGGTTTTTGCATATTGGGGGTGCTCGTACCGCCCTGTACAACTGGCTGTTTGCTCGCGCAAACGGTGGAAAATTCCTTCTACGCATTGAAGATACAGACAAAAAGCGCTCCACGCAGGAAGCTATCGACGCGATCATTGCAGGCATGAAATGGCTTGGACTTGATTGGGACGACGAGGCAATTAGCCAGGCAGCCCGTGCCGACCGTCACAAGGAAGTGGCAGAGATACTGCTTGCTGGTGGCCATGCATATAAATGCTTTGCCAGCGCTGAAGAACTGGCGGAACTAAGGGATGCGGCGCGCACTGAAGGCAAGCGTTTTCGCGGCGATATCTGGCGTGACCGTCAGGAAGAGGCACCCGAAGGCGTGCCTTATTCGATCCGCGTCAAAATGCCGCGTGAAGGCTCAGAGACAATTGAAGATAAAGTCCAGGGCAACGTGACGGTTCAGAATGCCGAGCTAGACGATATGATCATTCTGCGCTCAGATGGCACGCCGACTTATATGCTTGCGGTTGTGGTTGACGACCATGATATGGGGATAACCCATATTGTGCGCGGTGACGACCATCTGAACAATGCATTCCGCCAATTGCCTATTTATAAAGCAATGGACTGGCAAGTGCCTACTTATGCTCATATCCCGCTTATTCACGGACCTGACGGTAAAAAACTGTCAAAACGCCACGGTGCATTGGGCGTGGACGCCTATCAGGAGATGGGTTTTCTGCCCGAAGCAATGCGGAACTATCTGCTAAGACTTGGCTGGAGCCACGGTGATGACGAGATCATCCCAACCAAGCAGGCCATCAAATGGTTTAATCTTGAAAATATTGGCAAAGGGCCATCCCGCTTCGATTATGACAAGGTTGATAGCCTGAATTCCCATTATCTGCGCGAATTAAATGCGTCAGAGCTATTGCCTTATCTCAAATCTGATCTAGAAAAGCATATTGAACATGCGCTTTCTCACGAGGAAGAAGCACGGCTCCTGAAAGCCTTGCCCAGCCTTGCCGAGCGCGCCAAGCGGCTACCGGATATTATTGAAAGCGCATCGCTTTTTTGCAACATTCGGCCATTAGCCCTTACTGACAAAGCTGCCAAACAATTCACGGACGAAATTCGCCCTGTAATTGTTGATGTAGCAAATGAACTGGAAGCTCTAACATCCTGGAGTTCTGAGGATATTAAAGCCTCCATTATGTCTCTCGCTGAAGCGAGGGATTTGAAACTGGGCAAAGTAATGCAGCCCGTGCGAGCGGCTCTGACTGGCGGCAAACAGTCTGGTGACCTTGCAGAGACCCTGGAGATTTTAGGCCAGGAAGAATCGATTGCGCGACTGCGCGATCAGGCTGCAGCTTAGCCCCAATCCGCGTTGGACGCGGGTTGTTATTTTTTGAAAGGAGTATCGACCATGGCAAATGACCCTCTAAGGCTTACCGGAAAAGGGGTAGACCTTGAACTACCAACAATGGAAGGGTCTGTTGGTCCGGAAGTAATCGATATTCGTAAACTGTATGCCGCAACTGGCAAGTTTACCTTCGATCCAGGTTTTACTTCTACGGCAAGTTGCGAATCTAAAATCACCTATATTGATGGTGACAAAGGTGAGCTTCAGTATCGCGGTTATCCGATCGAACAACTGGCAGAACACAGCGATTATATGGAAGTCTGTTATCTACTTCTTTTTGGTGAACTGCCAAGCAACGCGGAAAAAGAAAAGTTCGCGAACGACATTACAAACCACACGATGCTGCATGAGCAACTGCATCGGTTCTTCAGTGGTTTTCGCCGGGATGCACACCCAATGGCCATTATGGTTGGTGTTGTTGGTGCCCTTGCTGCTTTTTACCATGACAGTACAGACATCAATGATCCGCACCAACGCATGGTGGCAAGCTATCGCTTGATCGCGAAAATCCCTACAATTGCAGCGATGGCTTATAAATATTCGGTAGGTCAGCCTTTTGTGTATCCAAAGAACGAGCTTTCTTACGCGGGTAATTTCCTGCGCATGATGTTTGCCGTTCCTCCGGAAGAATATCAGGTAAGTCCAACGCTTGAACATGCCATGGATCTGATTTTCATCCTCCATGCAGATCACGAGCAGAATGCGTCAACGTCAACGGTGCGTCTTGCAGGGTCTTCTGGCGCAAATCCATTCGCCTGTATTGCGGCGGGCATTGCCTGTCTTTGGGGGCCTGCCCACGGCGGTGCGAATGAAGCTTGCCTTAATATGCTAGAGGAAATTGGCACAGTTGACCGTATTCCAGAGTTTGTAGCACGGGCTAAGGATAAAGCAGATCCATTCCGTTTAATGGGCTTTGGCCACCGGGTTTACAAAAACTTTGACCCTCGTGCGACGGTGATGCGCGAAACGGCTCATAAGGTTCTTGCCGAGCTTGGTGTTGACGACCCTCTCTTTGATGTTGCTATGGAACTTGAAAGGATTGCGCTTGAGGATCCATATTTCGTCGAAAAGAAACTTTATCCCAACGTCGATTTCTACTCTGGCATTATCTTGCGAGCGATGGGTTTCCCTACCAGCATGTTCACTGTGCTGTTTGCCCTTGCCCGCACGTCAGGCTGGATTTCCCAGTGGAAAGAGATGATCGAAGACCCAACGCAAAAGATTGGTCGCCCTCGTCAGCTCTTTACTGGCACACCAATGCGTGAATATGTGCCGCTGAACGAGCGCTGATCGAACCAGAATAAATAAAGAGTACATTGGCTCGTTCCTATTATGGGACGGGCCTTTTTTTTGTTTCGGGGTCTTTAAATTGTGCCGCCTGATATTGTCGGTTTGGGGTTCAGGATTTGTGAGCAAAAATAAAAAAGGCCGGATAAACCGGCCTTTTCTTCAATGCGATATTTTTTGCAGTTATTCAGCAGCCAGCATGGCAGTTAGTTTAGCCTGCGCCACTACTGCACCCTCAACCGTTGCCACGGCGTCGAACTTCCAAACAGCGCCGCCGCCGCGGGTTTTCGTTACTTTCATATGAAGTTGGTCGCCAGGCACCACAGGTTGGCGGAATTTCGCGCCGTCAATTCCCATAAAATACACGACTTTGCCTTTGGCATCTTCACCGAGGAAATCGATCGCCAGAACACCGGCAGTCTGAGCCATCGCCTCAAGGATCAAAACGCCCGGCATAACCGGCTTCTGTGGAAAGTGTCCTGGAAAGAAAGGCTCATTGATCGTTACATTTTTGATGCCGACCGCTGTTTCGCCTTTTTCCACATCAACGATTTTATCCACCAGCAGGAAGGGATACCGATGCGGTATCGCTTCCATGATTTGTGCTATGTCAAAAGCCATATTGAGCTACTATCGCTACTTAGTTGCCTGCTGGCGCTGCCGCCGCTGCAGGTTGTGGCTTAGGCAGTTTTGTGAGCGTTACCGCTGGAAGTTCGGCGTCCAGCAGTTCAATAAACTCTGTCGTAATATCCAGGCCAGCAGCAGAACCAAATACCAGGCGCTTCGGCAGAATGATTTGCGCATTACGGCTTTGCAGCAACGAACGGATCACAGGCTGGCGGGCACGTTCAACCTGCACCATCGCTTCTTCGCGAACTTGGTCAAAAAGATATTCCAGGCCCTGTAGCTGTCGCTGGTATGTAGCCACTGTCTGCTGCAGCTTTTTCATATCTTCTTCATACTTGTCGTTACCGATGATCGACTTCTGCTGCTCAAGGTTAATCGCCTGCTGCTCTGCAACGCCGCCACGCGAAATATACTGGCGAAGCTGAACAATGCTTTCACGCATTTCATTGGTTTGCAGGTTGAAATCCTTATAAGCCGCTGCTTCGCGCTCAACACGTTCATTATCGATAACAAAGATTTGCGCATTTGCTGCTGCTGCAAGGCCTAGCGATGCAATGATTGCCGTCGCCAGAACCCGAATTGTTTTGATGATAGTCATCTTAATATCCCATTTCCCTCTGAGTAATTCTAGAAAGTCGTACCTACGTTAAACTGTAGGGTCTGCGGCCGGTCGCCCAGCTGCTGCTTGAGTGTTTTGGCAAGATCAATCCGAAAGGGACCGAAAGGTGACTGCCACGAGAAGCCAATACCTACCGCAATACGCGGTGATGGTGAATTACCAGCCAAACAATTTGTATCATAATCAAAACCAACAGTCGTATCGGCCTGGAATGCCTCCCAATCACTGAGCGAGAAGGCACATTCAGCCAAGTCTTCTTGGGCACGGAACAAAGAGCCCACGTCAACAAACGCTGATGCGTTGATGCCGCTTTCAAGCGCCATATCACCCAGCGGGAAGAAAAGCTCGCCGCGACCAATATAGAAGGCTGTACCACCAAGTGAACCTGTAGTGGAGTTGGACCCACCGGCAAAGTCTCGCGGACCAATACCAGAGGTATCAAAGCCGCGCATCCGTGGACCACCAATATAGAATTTGTCGTTAAGCCTTACTTCTTGGCCAAGCCCCAAAATCAAGCCAGCCTCACCGCCAAAGCGGAACGTCCAACCAGCCCACGGTGTCCAGTAATTGTCAAAGTTCAAGCGGTTGCGAAGATACCGAACATCACCGCCAAGGCCTGCAAAATCCTGGTGGAGATAGAAGCTGTGGCCGCGTGTTGGGCGGATAATGTTGTTGCGTGTGTCAAATCCTACAGAATACCCAACAATCGATTGATAGCGTTTACCGAGCGATTCCCGGAATGCACGTGAATAGGAAACCGAAATCATTTCATCGATTGTTGGATCACTCTCACCATCAGCGGAAAAATCGTTCGCTTCAATCGCACCATCGTTGTTGACATCATACTGTGCCAGCAAATCTTGCTGTGTTTCAGGATCGCCATTGAGGAATCTAGTTTGAACACCTGATAAAAACCGAGTGAACTGGTTTAATGTGAAGCTGTCAGGTGTCGTAACATTGTCTTGGCGCAACGTATACCGTGTGGACAGGGTCCAATATTCATTGAGTGCCATACCAGCGCGTAGCGAGAAACCAAGTGATTTGGTATCGAAGATCGATCCAAAATTACTGCTGTCTACCCGGCGGGCGAAAATATCAAATCCAGCGGCGACGCGGCGATCAAGGAAATATGGCTCAGTAAAGCCAAGATCAATCTCCTGGCGAGTGCCTGAAAGACGAAGGCCTAGTCGAAGGTCCTGTCCTTTACCCAGAAGGTTCCGTTCCCGCACCGAGAAGTCGAAGATGAAATTCTCAAGGCTGGAGAAACCCGCCCCGAGGTTCAGTTCACCCGTTGCTTGTTCTTCTACCTTCACATCCAAAATTATGCGATCTGATGTTGAGCCCTGTTGTTGCTCAACTTCAGCTTCCCGGAAGAAATTCAGGCGCTTCAAGCGATTTTCAGAGCGAGTCACAAGGGCCGAGTTGAATGCATCGCCTTCCTGAAGGCGGAACTCCCGGCGCACCACACGGTCAAGCGTGCGAACGTTACCGTGAATGTTGATGCGTTCCACATAAACGCGCGGCGCATCTAGAACCTTGAAATTCAGGTTGATTGTCCGTGCTTCACGGTCACGTTTGATCTCTGGACGCACATCCACAAATGCATAGCCCAGCAAGCCAGCGGCATTCGTCAGTGATTCGATCGTTCTCTCAATTGCTTCAGCGTTATAGGTCATACCTTCGCGCATCAAAAGGAAACCGCGGAATAGATTGGCCTCAACGTCACGAATTTCACTTTCGACTTCGACGGTGCCAAACTTATAGATATTGCCCTCGTCTACCGCAAAGGTAATAAAAAAGTCTTCCCTGTCAGGCGTCAATTCAGAAACGGCTGAAATAATACGGAAATCAGCATAGCCTTCATTCAGATAGTGCTGACGCAGTATCTGCTGGTCATAAGCAAGGCGGTCGGGATCAAAGGTATCGTTGGATGTGAATATCTTCCACCAACGGGATTCTTTGGTGGCAAGCACGTCACGCAGGTCGCCGTCGCTGAAATCCTTGTTACCTAGAAAATTAATCCGGCTTACCTTGGTTTTAGGACCTTCCTGAATCTCAAACACCACGTCCACGCGGTTCTGTTCTAGCTGAACAACCTTGGGCTCGATGATTGCTGCATAGCGCCCTTTTGTACGATAAAGGCCCATGATGCGCTGCACATCAGCGCGCACTTTCGCGCGAGTAAAGACAGTACGGGGGCGAATACGCACCTCTTCGAACATGTCTTCCCGGTCGAGCTTTTTATTACCTTCAAAAATGATACGGTTAATGATCGGGTTTTCAACCACCCGGACCAAAAGAACGCCATTATTCTCTGTAAATTCCACATCTGAAAACAGGCCTGTGCGAAACAGGTTCTTAAGGCTGGTATCCAGTCGCGCGGGGTCGAATGGGTCACCTGTGCGCACAGCCAGATACGATGCGATCGTTTCTGGTTCAACACGCTCGTTGCCGACCACGCTGATCTGACGGATCAAAGGTACTTGTTGGGGCGCAGGTTGCTGTTGGGCCAATGATGGTCCCGCTAGCGTTGCTCCCCCGATTATCAGCGCAAGTAAGGCGCGCTTAATCAAACGCATATTTAAAAAACGCAACTTTTTCAGCCCATTCTTATTATTGGCACAATAGTTTTTGGCACAGTGGCGGTGAAATTGGCCTAGAGCGCCATAGATTGCAAGTCATTCAGTGTCACTAACACCATAAAAATTAGCATTAGGGCAGCTCCGGCCACAAAACCCGCCTCTTGTGCCTTCTTTGAGAGCGGAGACCCCTTGATTGCCTCCAATCCGTAGAACACAAGGTGACCGCCATCAAGCACAGGAATCGGTAACAAGTTAACGATTCCCAGGTTGAGTGACAGAAGCGCCAAAATCCAAATGAAATTTTGAGCACTAACACTTGCCGCCTCGCCCACCATGTTGGCGATACGGGCTGGTCCGCCCAGTTCGCGAACCGACCGCACGCCGAGAATCATTTGCCCCAGTGTCGTAAACATGGTTTCACCCATTTGCACTGTTTGCCGGGCTCCCTCGCTAACAGCTCCAAACAACCCTAAGTCAGTTCTAACGGCAGTAGGCGATGAAATCCCGAGATAGCCATAGGGGTATCGGTTCTTGAAGCGGTCTTCCATGTATTGAGTGCCCAACGTCACAGGTATAGTGATAAATTGCCCGTTACGTTCAACTTCGAGAGCAATATGGCCCCCAGGGTAAAGGCGAACAATACCGCCAATATCTGAAAAACGCTCCACTTCATCACCGTGAACAGAAAGGATTCGGTCGCCAACCATCACCCCGGCTTCGTCTGCTGGCGATTCAGCAACGACGGTCTGCACAACAGGTTCCGCAATGCCAATACCGTAAGCAAAATAAAAACCAGCAAAAACAAGGGCTGCTGCCACTAAATTTACGGCAGGTCCTGCAAATACGATCAGCGCCCGTTGCCATAAGGGTTTAAAGTGAAAGCAATCTTTTTTGTCTTGTTCATTCATGCCCTCAGGAATGTCACCCGGATTGCTGGCCGCAGAAGCATCCCCAAAGAACTTCACATATCCACCAAGCGGGATTGCACTAACACGCCAACGTGTACCGTTTTTATCAGTCCGGCCCCAAATCTCTTTACCCATGCCAATCGAAAAAGTATCGATACGCACCTTAAAAAAGCGCGCTACAGAATAATGGCCCCACTCATGAATAAAAACGAGGATACTGAACCCACCTATAAAAGCTGCAATAGTGAATAAAATGCCGGGGCCAGCAGTTTCCATTAGTAAGTCCTCTTTACTCGGGTCGATTTATGCAATCAGCGACGCGGCAATGCGGCGTGCTTCACCATCGATTTCAAACACACTCGTCAGCGAATGTGGCGCTTTCATGTCGCAGCGGCCAAGAGTTTCTTCAACTATTGAAGAAATGTCCAGAAAACCAATCTTGCCTGCTAAGAAGCCTGCGACGGCCACTTCATTAGCGGCATTCAGTGTTGCAGGGGCTGCACCGCCCGCTGCCATCGCATCACGGGCGAGCGCAAGACATCTGAACTTCTCATAGTTTGGTTTTTGAAAGGTTAAAGATCCAATTGTAGCTAAATCCAGCTTTTCCGCGGGCACTGGCATTCGGCTAGGCCATGCAAGGCATGAGGCAATGGGTATGCGCATATCAGGTGCGCCCAACTGCGCCAAGGTACTGCCATCAACATATTCCACCATCGAATGGATCACCGATTGTGGGTGTACAATTACATCTATTTGATCCCTCTCAACCGGGAATAGATGATAAGCTTCAATCACTTCGAGGCCTTTGTTCATCAAGGTTGCAGAATCGACGGATATTTTGGCTCCCATATCCCAATTGGGGTGAGCTACAGCCTCAGCAGGCGTGATATTGGCAAATGTCGATGCTTCTCTATTCAGGAACGGGCCACCCGACGCCGTAAGCGTCAGCTTGCGTACCGCCTGCGGGTGCTCTGTCTCAAAAACCTGGAAAATAGCATTATGCTCGGAATCGACCGGCAATAAACACGCGCCGTGATCAAGCACCTCCTGCATCATCAGATCACCGGCACAGACAAGGCATTCTTTGTTAGCAAGTGCAACTGTTGCGCCGCGCCTTACAGCAGCCAGTGTAGGCCTAAGGCCTGCCGCACCTACAATAGCGGCCATTACAATATCTGACGGCAAGGTGGCCGCGTCAATAATCGCCTCTGCACCAGCAGCGCATTCAATGTTACTGCCCTCAAGAAGCGTTTTGAGTTCCTCGTACTTGGCAGCATCACCAATCACTACAAGCTTTGGTTTGAACTCAAGAGCCAGCGCCGATAGCTCTTTCACACGGCTATGAGCAGTCAGGGCAACAACCTCAAAGGCTTCAGAGGAACGACGAATAAGATCGATCGTACTTAGTCCAACAGAACCAGTCGCACCTAAAATACTTATGGATTTTGAAGCCATTTGCCGTCTAGCTCACTAGGAATAAAGAAGGGAACCAGAATAGCAGCATTGCCATAGCTGGTGCGACAAAAACCAAACCATCTACACGGTCCAAAATGCCGCCGTGGCCAGGGATAAGTTCACCTGAATCCTTGACATCGAAGTGCCGTTTGATTCCGCTTTCAAGCAAGTCGCCAGCTTGTGCCCAGGCGGCCATCAATCCTGAGACCAGGATTATGGTCAGAACTGCGGGGGCCAAACCGAATATCATGTGTAGGAACAGCCCCACGACAATACTGAAAGCCATGCCGCCGAGCAGCCCAGCCCAAGTTTTTTTTGGGCTGAGTTTTGGGGCAAGCTTGGGACCACCGATACCTTTTCCAAAGAAATAACCACCAATGTCGGTTGCCCAGACAATAAAAAAGACCCACAGGACAATCAGGCCAGCATCAAGTGTTCTAAGCCACCACATGGCGATCATTGGCATGCCAACATAAGCAACACCTACCAAAAACCAACCAAATCTCAGGGATCGTTCAAACTGGATAGCCACGGTGCCGACAATCGAAAAAGCCAGTAGTTCAGCGATTATCACTGCGATTTTGGCCCCTTTCAGTTGGGCTGCAATCAAAAGCAAAACAACCAGCGCCGAAAGAGCGATGCTGAACACTCTATTTTTGCCAAGTGTGAGCGACGCCCACTCACGCGCCATCAAGATGCCGCCCAAAATCAGAAAGCCGGTGAACCACCAGCCACCAGCCCAGAGTGCGCCAAGGACGGGCGGCAGCAGCAAAACAGCAGATACAATGCGCTGGAACAGGTTTTTTGAAATCCCAAGGGGCATAAAGCGTCCGCTTTCTATTGCAACTACGGACGCACACCGAACCGCCGGTCACGGTTCGCATAGCATTCGATCGCCTCAGCAAAGTCTTCTTTTGTGAAATCGGGCCAAAGTGTATCGATAAACAAAAATTCGGAATATGCGCATTGCCACAATAGGAAATTGGAAAGCCGCTGCTCTCCACTTGTGCGAATGATTAAATCCGGGTCTGGAATATCGTGTGTAAACAAAGCGTTTTCAAGCATTGCTTCACTAATGTCTTCTGGCGCTAGCTTACCGTCGCCTACACGTTTGCATAAATACTGCACTGCTTCGGTAATTTCTTCCCGAGCACCGTAACTTAATGCAATTACCAAGGTAAGCCTTGTATTCTGTGATGTTTTCGCCTCAGCCTTGTCTATCATTTTTACGATATCGGAAGATAGGCGGGACCGATTTCCTATCACCCGCAGGCGAACACCTTCCTTGTTCAAGGATTTGATTTCTCTGCTGAGATAGAGCTTCAGCAGGCCCATCAAGTCAGTCACCTCCTCAGGCGGACGGTTCCAGTTCTCGGAAGAAAAGGCATAAAGTGTCAGATATTTGACACCTGTGTTTGCCGCGCCTTCAATCGCTTCCCTAACCGCTTCAGCTCCGCGTTTATGGCCTGCTGAACGGCGCAAGCCATGCTTGGCCGCCCATCTGCCGTTGCCATCCATAATGATGGCAACATGCTGGGGCGGCGGTAGTACGCCAGCAGGGTCGATTGACTGGGCCGAAAGCGCCATCTTATACCTGCATGATTTCTTGTTCTTTACTGGCAAGTGTTTCATCGACCAACTTTACAAACTTGTTGGTCAGATCCTGCACTTCATCAGCATACATTTTATGCTCGTCTTCGCTGATCTCTTTATCTTTTTCCTGACGCTTCAAAACATCCATACCAGCTTTACGCACATTTCGGATTGCGATGCGGGCTTGCTCGCCGTATTTGGCAGCTACCTTAGCTAGTTCGGCGCGGCGCTCTTCATTAAGTTCAGGAATTGGAATACGAATTAACTGGCCATCATTCATCGGATTAAGGCCCAAACCAGCATTACGGATCGCCTTTTCAACGGCAGAAGAGTTTGCTTTGTCCCAGACCTGTACAGAAAGCATGCGCGGCTCTGGCACAGAAACCGTACCAACCTGATTAAGCGGCATCGTCGCGCCGTACACATCCACAACTACAGTATCCAACAGGCTTGTACTCGCCCGACCAGTCCGAAGCCCGGCAAACTCGTGCTTCAGGGCATCAACAGCCCCCAGCATGCGGCGCTCAACATCATCAAGGTCTATTTCTTCGCTCATCAAATTACTCCTCGCCCACCACTGTGCAGGTACCATTTCCCTGCAGCACATTCACCAGCTCATTTTGAGCATGAATAGAAAATACGACAATAGGGATGTTATTCTCGCGGCTCAAGGAAATTGCAGATGCATCCATGACCTTAAGGTCTTGTTTTAAAACATCCATATAGCTCAGCGTGTCATAACGAACTGCGTTTGGATCAAGTTTTGGATCAGCATTATATACGCCGTCAACCTGCGTGCCCTTAACCAGCGCATCACAATTCATTTCTGCTGCGCGCAGTGCTGCAGCGGTGTCCGTCGTGAAGAAGGGGTTACCAGTGCCCGCCGCAAAAATAACAACGCGCCCTTTTTCAAGGTGGCGGATGGCACGGCGACGAATATAAGGCTCGCTGACGCTGGCCATTGGAATGGCTGACAGCACTCGTGTGTCAACACCAACTTTTTCAAGCGCATTCTGCAGAGCCAGTGCGTTCATCACGGTTGCCAGCATGCCCATATGGTCGGCAGTTGAACGATCAAGCCCTGCCGCAGCCCCTTTAAGGCCGCGGAAGATATTGCCGCCGCCTACAACTACGCAGACTTCGGTGCCAATATCACGGGCCTCTTTAATTTCCCGGGAAACCCGATCTGCGGTCTGAGGATCGATGCCGTAGGCCCCCTCACCCATCAGCGCTTCACCAGAAAGTTTCAACAAGACGCGTTTGTATTTCGGTTCGGATGCCATGCCCAATTTTCTCCCCAACGACCCAAATAGCTGGCCGCAGCTTATCCGCTTCCTGTGGCTAACACCAGTGGGTTTAGTGGTTATTTTTAATAGTATTTCCAAGGCGCTGGTTAGCGCTGGACAAGAAAAAACCCAGGAGAAAACCCCTGGGTTTCGTAATTTCGACTGTAGAGCGATTAAGCGCCAGCTACGGCAGCAACCTCAGCAGCAAAATCTTCTTCTTTTTTCTCGATGCCTTCGCCAAGTTCAATGCGAACATAAGATGCGAGCTCAATCTCAGCACCAGCGTCTTTCGCAGTTTTTGCAATCACGTCAGAGATTTTAGTCTCACCGTCAATTACAAAAGTTTGGTGCAACAGAACAACTTCTTCAAGATACTTACGCATGCGGCCAACGATCATTTTTTCAATGATGTTCTCTGGCTTGCCAGATTCGCGGGCCTTATCCATCTGAACCTGTTTCTCACGCTCAAGAATTGCTGGGTCAAGGTCTTCTTCAGAAAGCGACGCTGGATTCGCAGCGGCAATATGCATCGCCAGTTGCTTGCCAAGACCAGCAAGAACATCTTCGCTTGCCGTTGACTTAAGGCCAACCAGAACAGCAATTTTACCAAGACCGTCCGTTACTGCACCGTGAATGTAAGAAGCAACAAGGCCTTCTTCCACTTCCAGCACAGCCGCCCGGCGGATGTTCATGTTCTCACCAATTGTAGAGATATTGTCTGTCAGTACTTCCGAGACGGCTTTGCCTGCACCTGGGTAAGCAGCGGCAGCAATTGCTTCCACGTCAGTCGCGCCTGTTTCAAACACAACACCAGCAAGGTCAGAGGCAAATTTCTGAAACTGTTCGTTGCGGGCAACAAAGTCAGTCTCAGAGTTTACTTCAATAACAGCAGCTTTGGTGCCTTCAGCTTTCACAGCGACAAGACCTTCAGCGGCAACGCGACCAGATTTTTTCGCAGCAGCCGCAAGACCTTTCTTGCGAAGCCAGTCTACGGCTGTGTCCAGATCACCGTCTGTTTCAGCAAGAGCTTTTTTACAGTCCATCATGCCTGCGCCTGATTTTTCGCGCAGAGACTTAACAAGAGCGGCAGTAATTTTTGCCATGGGAGTGTCCCCTTAAAGAAATCTTGCACCGAAGTGCATAGTCAAGGCAATCTCCGAACGGGCGTGCCGTCCGGAGTTATACCTAAGAAATATTACTCTGATTTTTCAGCAGCAGCTTCTTCAACTGGCGCTTCAATAGGCGCAGCTTCTTCTGCAGCCGCCTCAACAGGGGCTTCTTCAGCAGCAACTACCTCTTCAACCGGCGCATCAGCAGCACCGAGATCAACGCCCTGCGCTGCAAGGTCAGCCTGAATGCCATCAAGTACAGCTTCAGCTATCAGGTCGCAGTAAAGGCGGATAGCACGCGTAGCATCATCGTTACCAGGAACCGGAAATTCGATGCCATCTGGCTTAGAGTTTGTATCGATAACACCAACAACTGGGATGTTCAGGCGCTGAGCTTCTGCAATCGCGATGTCGTCGCGGTTAGTATCAACAACAACAATAATATCTGGCAGACCGCCCATATCCTGGATACCACCGAGAGACAGTTCCAGCTTATCGCGCTGGCGCGTCATCTGGAGTGTTTCTTTTTTGGTTAGGCCTGTGTGTTCCTGGTTGAGCTTCTCATCAAGCTGCTTCAGGCGTTTGATGGACTGGCTAATTGTCTGCCAGTTCGTCATCATACCGCCAAGCCAACGGTGGTTTACATAGTACTGACCACAACGCTTTGCTGCTTCAGCAACAATTGGCGATGCCTGACGCTTTGTACCAACAAAAAGTACACGACCACCTTTTGAAACAACATCACGTACAGCCTGAAGCGCACGCGTGAGCGATGGAACAGTTTGAGAAAGGTCGATGATATGAACGCCGTTACGCTCGCCGAAGATAAACGGCGCCATTTTCGGGTTCCAACGATGGGTCTGGTGACCAAAGTGTACGCCTGCCTCAAGGAGGGCGCGCATGTCTACTACTGGCATAGCCATAATATTAAATCCTTTTCCGGTTAAACCTCCGTAGGGCTGCGCCTTCAACATGAAGACACCGGATGGCGGCCTGGTAACTCACCAAGAAGCCTTCCCTACGTGTGAAGTGCGGCCCATATAGGCCGGTAAACTGCAAAGATCAAGCCCTTTTTGGGCTATTTCGGAGATTCGACATGAAGTTCTTTCATGCTGGCGCGTGTCACTTCATATCCGCAGGACGGATCAATGGTCAACTTGATACCTTTATCATCTTGGCCAACCACCGGCAATGTACGCACTACATCTGCTTTTGCCGCTTGTTCCAGTGCTTCAACAACAGTCGACGCTCGCGCCAATTTCATTAGGTTTAACCGTGTTGGAAACATCAAGGGCACCCGGTCTTCATCCCAATCCTCAAGGACTATCTTGGGATTGACCCATCGCAGCGAAATAGCTTCATTGCCGTCATGTACGGCTTCCTGGCCATTATGTGAAACAATAAAAAAGTGTGTATCAAAGCGGCGCGGCATGGGCTCTGGAGTAACCCAATGCGCATATGGAACCATGTCAGCAATATTAAGGCGCGCGCCCTCTTCCTCCAGCCGTTCGGTGAAGCTTTTGCCTCTCGTAGCCGGGGTTACTGTTTTTGTACTGATAAGGACGTCGACTTCTTCATAGAGTTCACGGAGCGCTGCAACTCGGTAAGCAAGGTCCGGCAGGTCACTTGGAGTATTAATCAGGCCGTGCCAAAAATCGCGGTCGCCGTCACGGGGATCCACTTTGCCGCCAGGGAAAACAAACGCGCCAGGTGCGAATTTCATGGTTTTCGCACGTTCCATCATCAAAACTTCAAGCCCTGTTTCCCCATCCCGTACAACAAGAATGGACGCGGCTGGTTTCGGCACAGCAATAGATATTTCGGTAGTCACTCTATATTTCCTCCACAGACAGCACACCCATCTCAGCCGCAATCGCCTGCCTGAGTTCCGGCGTCACTTTATACTTGTCTGTCAGCCTGAACTCAGCGTACCGGCTATTGTCATGCACGGGCACCCGGATTGTTACCCGGCCCTTGCCGCCTGTCTTACGATCTAGGGCCGCTTTCATAGAAGCAAAGGCATCTGCGCCCTCGACCTCAACAAAAAGTCCTTTGGACGACTGTGCTGCAACGTGTTCGAGGCTTTCCATACCTCGGCACGAAAGGCCTATGCTGTCGTCGTCGTCCCGTTTGCGAATTTGAACGGAAACCACCATCGGTGCGCCCTCTTCCACAAGCGCCCGCATCTGGTCGAGGTCATCTTCAAAGGCCATCATTTCAAACGCGTCGGTTCTGTCCGACAAAGTCAATCGGCCAAACTTGTTACCACGTTTGGTCATGCCCTCGCGGTAGCCAAGGATTGCGCCCGCCATACGCACAGTCTGGCCAACAAGACCGCCGTCTGAATAAACTTCGCGTGCAGGGATAATGCGTTCGCGGTCTAATACAGTTTCATAGCTGTCGAGCGGATGAGCAGAGATATAAAAGCCAACTGCTTTACGCTCTTCATCCAGCATCAGGGTGTCGGTCCATTGTTTGACAACCGGCAAGGCAGGTTTGTCAACCGTAGCTGCCAAATCGCCGCCAAACAGGCTAACCTGATCGCTTTCACGCTCTTTCGCCTCGGTCTGGGCAATGCGCATCACGATCTCGGATGCTGCGTGTGCCTGAGCCCGGTCCGGCAATAGCGTATCGAAAGCCCCCGCCGCAGCGAGGCGCTCGATCTGCCGCTTGTTCAACAGCTTAGGATCGACACGTTCCGCAAAATCATAGATGTCTTTGAAGAGGCCATTTTTCTCCCGTTCTTCAACGATGCCCTCCATTGCTTTTTCGCCGACCCCTTTAATCGCCCCCAGCGCATAGCGCACGCCATAGTTTTGGCGCGGGTCGTCTTCTGTTTCGCAATAAACCTCTGGTGCAGGCTGCACTACAAAGGGCACATCCGAGTGATTGATATCAGGCAGCAGGAGCGGCACATCCATACGCTGCAATTCCAGCTTGAAGGCAGCAAGCTTGTCCGTGTTGCCCATATCAAGGGTCATGATGGCCGCCATGAACTCCACCGGGTAGTTGGCCTTCATAAAGGCCGTATGGTAGGCCACAAGCGCGTAGGCTGCCGCGTGGGATTTATTGAAGCCGTATGAGGCAAACTTCGTCACCAAATCGAAGATATAACTGGCTTTTTCAGCATCAATACCGCGCGCAACAGCCCCTTCACAGAAGCGACCTCGCTGTTGGTCCATCTCTTCTTTGATCTTTTTACCCATTGCGCGGCGCAGCAGGTCTGCTTCACCCAGGCTGTACCCTGACATAACTTGCGCGATCTGCATTACCTGTTCCTGGTAAATAATCACGCCGTAAGTTTCGCCCAGAATTTCCTCAAGGATTGGATGTGGATATGCCACTTCCTCACGGCCATGTTTGCGGTCCACATAGGTGGGGATATTATCCATTGGCCCAGGACGGTACAGCGCCACAATCGCAATGATATCTTCAAACTTATCGGGTTTAAGTCCCTTCAGGACCGAGCGCATACCTGTGCTTTCAAGCTGGAATACACCCGCACTTTCACCAGCCTGAAGCAACGTATAACTGGAAGCATCATCAAGCGGAACTTTTGCCAGATCAATATGTATGCCACGTTTACGCACATATTTTACGGCTCGGTCCAATACTGTCAGTGTCTTAAGGCCCAGAAAGTCAAACTTCACAAGCCCACACTGCTCTACCCACTTCATATTGAACTGCGTTACCGGCATATCGGATTTAGGGTCTCGGTAAAGTGCAACCAATTCATCCAGCGGTCGGTCACCGATCACAACACCCGCAGCGTGGGTTGAAGAGTGAGCGTAAAAACCCTCAAGCTTAAGCGCACGTTCGATAACGCGGGCGGTCAGCTCGTCATTCTGGATTTCATTCCTTAGCCTGTCTTCGCTGTCGATCGCCTCCTGCAGCGTCATGGCATTACCGGGATCGTTCGGGATCATTTTCGACAGCCGGTCAGTGGCACCGTGGTGCTGCTGCATTACGCGACCACAAGCTTTCACAACCGCGCGTGCCTGCAGTTTACCAAAGGTGATAATTTGAGCTACGCGGTCGAAACCGTATTTTTCCTGAACATATTTGATCACCAGCTCCCGCTTGTCCTGGCAGAAGTCAATATCAAAATCGGGCATAGACACCCGCTCCGGATTAAGAAAGCGTTCAAATAGCAACGAAAACCTTAGCGGGTCCAAATCTGTAATCTTTAAAACCCAAGCAACCACCGACCCAGCACCAGAACCACGGCCCGGACCCACCGGAATATCCTGGTCCTTTGCCCATTGGATAAAGTCGGCAACGATCAAGAAATAACCGGGAAAGCCCATTTGGTTGATAATGCCTAGCTCGAAATCAAGCCGCTCCCAATATTCTTTTTCCCACTCCTGATCTCTGCCTGGGATCAAGTCTTCTTCTTTGGCCTTAAAGTCCAACCGCTCGCGAAGGCCTACTTCAGATTCATCCCGCAGCATGTCGGCTTCCGAGACATCCATCCCGCTTGTGAAGTTGGGTAACAGAGGGTCAATCGCGTTCACTTTCGTACTACAGCGTTTCGCAATATTTTTAGTATTTTCAATGGCTTCAGGAAGGTCTTTAAACTGTTCAGTCATCTCCTCCGCTGTTTTAAACCGATAATGTTCATTAAATTTACGACGCTCTGTCACCGCCACATAGGTGCTATCTGCCATGCACATTAACGCATCATGCGGCTCATACATGCTTTTGCTGGCAAAGTATGGCTGGTTTGTTGCGACAATCGGAATATTATGCGTGTAAGCGAGGTCCAAGAAGGCCTCTTCAGTTTGTTCTTCTACATCAAGGCCGTGGCGCTGAAGTTCCATATAGAGCCGATTGCCAAAAAAGCTTTTCAGTTCCAATAGGCATTTCTCTGCAGCGTCTAGGTTATTCTCCTGTAAAAGCTTGCCTACCGGCCCTTGCGCGCCGCCCGTAAGGCAGATGATGCCCTCAGTACGCCCAGCAAATTCCTCAAGCGGAAACTGTACGCCAACCTGTGTATCGCTCTCCAGATGCGCTTTGGAGACAATTTTCATCAGGTTACGGTAGCCCTCATCTGTTTGCGCTAACAGAACCAGCGCTTCAGGGTATTCCACCTGCTTGCAATTCTTTTTTTTCTCTGTGCGGTACTGGGATTTCACAAACAGCGTGACACCCACAATTGGCTGTACTCCAGCGCCCGTTGCAGCGCTCGAAAACTCAAGCGCTGCAAACATATTGTTAGTATCGGTCATGGCTACGGCAGGCATCTTGTGGCCGACGCACTGTTTCACCAGATCCTTAACGTGAATTGCGCCTTCCGAGAGCGAATAGGCTGTATGTACGCGAAGGTGTACAAAATCCACGTGGCTCATTGATACTTACTCCAAACAAAGCGCATTTAACGCCAATAACCCATCATTGCACCAATCAGCATCATCGCGATCGTTACATTACCCATGTGAATAAGAAAGTGCCTTAGCGTTTTGTTTTCAAAAGCATAATTTGGGAAAGTAGCCCCACCAATCAACAGGATTGATAGAATAAATCCGGTCATCATACCACCTTGCCAGCCACTGTCACGAAATGCAGGCATTGACAGAATGAACGCTAACCCTGTGCTCATAAAGAGCGCAGCCACAAAACTTTTTATCATCGCGGCGGTCGGGCTGCCCGATTCTTTGATTTCTTCTTCTGTAAGCCCCATTTCAGCCATCCAGGCTCTGCCGGCAATAGGCCCATACCAAACACCACCAACAACCATATAAATTAGGGCACCAGCCAATACGCTCAGCCAGTTAATATGTTCGAATCCCATGATTTCATCCCCCTTTTCCTTGGATAGGAAACAGAGGTTACCTTGGCTGTACACGCTTCTCAAGTATAACTCATTTAAAGCGTATGGAGCATGCCTTCGCTTAACTGAATTTGGCGGTCAAGCTTGGCTGCAAGCACTTTATCATGCGTTGCAATAATGGCAGCAAGGCCTCGGTCCCGCACGATATTGAGAAATAGCTCAAGCACACGCCCGGCAGTTTCTTCATCCAGGTTGCCTGTTGGCTCATCAGCCAGCAACAGCGCTGGTTCACCAACAATTGCACGCGCAATAGCAACCCGCTGCTGTTCACCGCCTGACAACCTCGCAGGTATATGATCAAGCCGTTCTTCAAGGCCTAATTCCACAAGGACCGCTCTCGCCTCGTTCCGCGCAGCTTTGTCGCTGTGACCCTTGAGTTTCATCGCCAAAGCGACATTTTCTTCTGCCGTAAAGTCGGGCAATAAATGGTGGAACTGATAGATAAACCCAAGCTTGTCGCGGCGCAGGCGGCTGCGCGTTTCTTCCGTAAGGTTGGATGCATCGGCACCGCCTATATGGATTGATCCAGTGAAACCACTGTCAAGCAGGCCGGCTGTTTGCAACAGGGTGGATTTGCCTGAGCCAGATGCGCCCAAAAGTGCAACCAGCTCCCCCGCTTCAATTGTAAGGTCAACTCCGCGTAGTACTTCTACGGTTTTATGCCCTTGATGGAAGGAACGCTTTAAGCCTTTAATTTCAAGTACTGCCATAATCCGCCCTACTCGTGCCTTAGGATCGACACGGGGTCGAGTTTGCTGGCTCGCATCGCAGGCAGGATTGTCGCGATAAAGGACATTAGCACGGCCACTACAATCGTCATGATCACTTCGGCGGGGTCTACTTCTGCGCGGATTTCCGAGATAAATCGCGTGGCCGGATCCCACATATTTTGGCCGGTCAGCCACTCAACAAAACGTTTTATGGATTCGATATAAGTAACAATCAGGCTTGCAAGCAGGCCACCCGCAATAATGCCGGTAAATCCAATGCTAAGGCCTACGATCAAAAATATCTTTCTGATCGAACGCCGGGTCGCCCCCATAGTGCGCAAAATTGCAATATCGCCAGATTTTTCTTTCACCAACATCACAAGGCTTGAGGAAACATTGAAAACTGCCACTAAAATAATCAAACTCAGGATCAGGAACATGGCGACACGCTCAGTCTGCAGTGTACCCATCAATGCCGGATTGAAGGAGCGCCAACTAGCAACATAGCCTGCCCGACCAACTGTTTCCTGTATCTCAAGAAACACGAGGTCGATCTGCTCAGGGTCTTCCATAAAAATTTCAATGGTAGACACGGTGTCGCCTGTACGAAAGAAGCGTTGCGCATCATCTATCGGCATTCCGATGAAAGTTTCATCAAACTGATACAGTCCAATTTCCACAATAGCTGCAACAGGATACGCCAAATACCGCAGTGTAGAGCCAAAGGGTGTAGACACGGATTTCGGGCTGACGATTGTGACAGTACTGCCAACTGAAACACCAAGCCGCTGTGCCAGAGCATAGCCAAGAACCACTCCGCCGTTCTCGTATGCGGCTTCAAGCGACCCCTGCTGCACGGTCATCTCTTCGGCGCCTTCACCAACCAGAAAGTCACGCGAAAGCCCGCGAACGACCCCGCCCAGACTGCGGCCCGCATTCATTGCTACCACTTGTTCCTGAACATAAGGACGCACTTTTACAACATGGTCGATTTTGGACAGCTTTTCCGTAAGGGCCTGATAATTTTCGATCTTGCCCCCGTACCCACTTACAACAGCATGGCCTTGGTAGCCGAGAATGCTGTCCATCAGGCCTGCTCTGAAACCATTCATCACCGACATAACGGAAATAAGTACCATTACACCAACCGCGATGGCCGACACCGAGAGGATTGTATTCAGCGATATAAAGCCGTCACTTGGCGGACGCAGTAAATAGCGGCGCGCCACTCCCCATTCGTATCCTTTGCCGAGCACAGGTATCTCCGGATTAAGCCGTCATCTTGGCGATCAGATCTGCTGGCGTTAGTTCAGTTTTCTCACCAGTTGCACGATTTTTAAGCTCAACTACGCCGTTTTTAAGGCCGCGCGGTCCAACAGCAACCTGCCACGGCAGTCCGATCAGGTCCATATTGGCAAATTTCGCGCCAGCCCCGTCTTTGCGGTCGTCATAAAGAACTTCAACGTCGGCAGCCTCCAGGTCGGCATACAGTTTGTCACAGAATGCGACGCAGTCATCTTTCTTGGGCCCAAGGTTCATCAGGCCAACTTTGAACGGTGCCACCGATTCTGGCCAGATAATGCCATTTTCATCGTGACTAGCTTCAATGATGCCGCCAACGAGGCGCGACACCCCAATACCATACGAGCCCATTTGCACAACAGTGTTCTGGCCGTCAGGGCCTTGTACTTCCGCCTCCATCGGTTTGGAGTATTTGTCGCCAAAGAAAAAGATATGGCCAACTTCAATGCCTCGGCCGCTGATCACATCTTCACTCAATAGTTCGCTATTGTCGGCGTCGTGCATTTCTTCGGTTGCCGCGTAAGGGGTCGTCCATTCTTTGACGATCGCTTTCAGGTCATCAGCATCCCAGGACACATCCCCTGGGGCTTCCATTTCGTTGAAATCCTTATGGAAAAACACTTCACTTTCGCCGGTGTCCGCGATCACAAGGAATTCGTGTGAAAGATCACCGCCAATAGGGCCTGTATCGGCCCGCATGGGTATTGCTTTAAGGCCAAGCCGTGCAAAAGTACGCAGGTAAGCGACAAACATCGCATTATAACTGTTCACGCCGTCTTCTGCAGTAAGGTCGAAGCTATAGGCATCTTTCATCAGGAATTCGCGGCCACGCATCACGCCAAAACGCGGGCGAATTTCGTCGCGGAATTTCCACTGAATATGATAAAGATTTTTTGGCAGATCGCGGTATGAACGAACTTCCCGGCGGAAAATATCGGTGATCATTTCCTCATTGGTCGGGCCATACAGCATCTGACGACCATGCCGGTCTTCAATGCGCAGCATTTCTTTGCCGTAATCATCGTAGCGGCCACTTTCCGACCAAAGCTCGGAAGGCTGAACCGTTGGCATCAGCACTTCAAGCGCGCCCGCCCTGTCCTGCTCTTCCCGCACAATCTGTTCGATTTTTTTCAAAACCCTCTGTCCCAGCGGCAACCAGCTATAAATGCCAGCGGCACCCTGGCGGATCATGCCCGCGCGTAACATTAGCCTGTGCGAAGCAATTTGGGCCTCAGCAGGGTTTTCTTTTAAGGTAGGCAGGAAATAGCGGCTTAAACGCATTTTCGTGGGTCTCTTTTGCTGATCAATAGTATTTTAGGTGTTAGCGCCCCTTTTGCCGGGCCACAGCAGAAAGCGCAACGGCTTTCTTTAGTCGGGTTCAAAAAAGGCGGAAAACCAACAAATATGGACACTTTCGTTCATCTAACCGCAAGATATGTTGTAATCCCGCAACAGAACGAAGAATCTGCAACCTCACAAGGTAAGACTTGTACATTACCACCGTGACTTACATCGATGCTTGGCATAGTTTTCCTTTGCGCGGGGCGAAAGCCGCACATACTGTGGCCCACGCTCAGGGAGGAATAGCGCGAATTACGAGATTTGCTCAATGAAGCGGATCCGCATAAAGAAAAAGCAAGGCCCGGGAGCCTTGCTTTTTTTATGGCTGAATATCACCCGCCTTCAGGTGTGTTTCCTTAGGCATAATTTTTCGCTACGGGCTAATTTTTGCTACGGAACGGGCCTGAAATTAATCAGACCTGAGGTTGCCAAAAAATAGTAAGCAATCGTGATCAACACCGCCACGGCAGTTGTATAGAGCGCCTTCTTCTTCAGGTTGGGATTACTCGGCGCGCTTGGCACCGTACCTTTCGTGATTTCTTCCCCGCTTTCTTCCTGTGACCGAATGCCAATTGGCAAAGCGGCAAAGAAGACCATCCACCAGGCGACAACAAAAACCAAAATAACCGTTGCTATATTCATTGACGCTATACCTGCTCAATTTCTACGAGTGTGCCACTAAAGTCCTTGGGGTGCAGGAACAAGACAGGCTTTCCGTGTGCGCCGCTTTTGGGCTCGCTTGAGCCCAGTACACGGGCACCTTCTTCTACCAGCTTGTCTCGTGCCGCGTAGATATCATCAACTTCATAACAAATATGGTGCATGCCGCCTGAGCTGTTCTTTTCAAGGAACTTTGCGATAGGGCTATTTTCGCCTAAGGGCAACAATAATTCGATCTTGGTGTTTGGCAAATTGACGAAAACCGTGGTCACGCCGTGATCCGGTAAGTCCATCGGTTCAGATACATCTGCGCCAAGCACGTCACGATACTGCTTCACTGCCGCAGCTAAATCCGGTACGGCGATGGCTACATGGTTTAAACGACCGATCATATTCATACTCCCTTCTGTCAGCGGAAATCCACGTCGCTGCGACGGGTAATCAACGTTGCAACACCTGGGTTTTTTCCAATTTCTTTCCGGCAACACCGACGCACAGCGATACGACAGATTTCTTCAACATCCATGTCTCTGAGCCGAGCAGAATCCGATACCCGGTCGAGGGCATTTTCGACAGCTTCTACAAGCAAATCATAAAACACATCATCATGGCCCTTGGGAACCCCGAGAATAGCGAGTGCAGGCTCTGCAGCCAAAGCACCATCATCGTCAAACAGTACACTTACAGTGATAAACCCGCTAATGCTGGCGCGGCGACGCTCAGTGATAGCGGCATCCTCAACGGACAATATCTCTTTACCGTCAAGCGCCAGGCGCCCAACAGGCACCTCATCAATAAGCTTCAAGCCTTTGCGGCTGACTTCAATCAGATGGCCATTCTGCGGTACAATCGTGTGTTTGATACCAATTTTTTTCGCAAAAGCAGCATGGTGCATCAGATGGCGTGCTTCGCCGTGAACCGGAATAACGCAAGTAGGCTTGGTCCATTCATACATTTGCTGCAAGTCATCGCGGCCAGGGTGCCCCGAGACATGGATAGAAGCGTCTTTCTCTGTGACCACATTGATTTTCTTCTTTGAAAGATCATTGAACAATGCGCCAAGCGTAAGCTCATTACCGGGGATGATTTTTGAAGAGAACAACACATTGTCGCCGGGCGACAGGTGAACGCGCTTATGGTCATCCCGCGCGATTCGAGAAATCGCGGCTCGAGGCTCCCCCTGACAGCCTGTGCAGGCAATCAAAATCTTATCACGTGGAATATCACCAATATGGTCTTCGCTGATAAGGGTTGGCAGGTCCTTCAAATAACCTGTTTCCTTGCCTGCGGCCAAAATGCGCTGCATGGAACGCCCAATCAGCGCCAGGTGGCGCCCGGTTGCTTTAGCAACGGCCCCTATTGTCTCAAGCCGCGCAACGTTCGAGGCGAAAGTGGTAATTACCACTCGGTTATCCATGTCTTCGACGATTTTTATCAGGTTTTCCCTGACCGCCGCTTCAGACCCGGAGCTTTTCTGGTTAAAGACATTGGTAGAATCGCCAATCAGCGCCAGAACGCCCTCTTCGCCGAGTGCCGTTAGCTCCTTAGAGGGGCAAACCGGCCCAATCAGTGGCCCATCATCCAGTTTCCAGTCACCTGTATGAAAGATAGTGCCTTTTTCGCAGCTCAGCGTAATACCATGCCCTTCTGCGATCGAATGTGCGAGCGGAATATAACGTACTTCAAATGGTCCTACTTCAAAGCTCTCGCGTGGCGTTACGATATGCAACGGGACTTCATCCAGTATGCCTGCTTCCTTGAGCTTGCCTTTAACCAATTCAGCCGTGAACGGTGTGGCATAAACATCGCAGCGAAAACGGTCCCACAAATACGGTAGAGCACCAATATGATCTTCATGCCCGTGCGTCAGCAACAGGCCTGCCAGTGAACCTCGTTCCTCTTCAATGAACCCGGGGTCCGGCAGGATCAGTTCAACACCGGGCGTATAATCATCCGCGAACATCATGCCGCAGTCGACCATGATCCATTTGCCTTTGTAGGCATATAGGTTAAGATTCATACCGATTTCGCCAGAACCGCCTAACGGCAGGAACAATAGACGTTCGTCATGTGCAGAAAGATAACTCATAAACTCTATTGGTTTCTCTCGTAAATGAGGCGCAAACCGTTGAGCGTAAGACTACAGCTAACAGCATCGATTGCCTCGGTCCAGTCTGCAAAAATTGGTGCCAAGCCACCAGTTGCGATGATTTTCATATCCTGGCTGTGCTCTTTTTTAAGACGCATAACCAAGCCTTCGATCATGCTTATATAACCCCAAAAAATGCCGGATTGCATACACTCGTAAGTCGTTTTGCCGGTTACACGATCACTTTCTGGCGCAGCAACTGCAATGCGTGGCAATTTTGCCGCTGCCTGATGCAAGGCGGAAAGCGATAGGTTTATGCCGGGGCAAATAACACCCCCAATGTAAGCGCCGTCATCGCTTACCACGTCAAATGTCGTCGCGGTGCCAAAGTCCAACACAACAACCGAGCCGCCATATTCGGCATAGGCCGCCACTGTGTTTACCAGCCGATCAGCCCCCACTTCACCGGGATTGGTAACGCGGACATCCACGCCGAGGTCAACATTCTTTTCGCCGACGACCAGCGGTGTACAATCAAAATACTTTTCGCACAATTCAGTAAGTGGTCGAACGGCAGGCGGTACGACACTTGCGATAATCGCGCCCGCAACGGCCTCCGGTGAATGCCCCTGAAGGTTCATCAAGTGACTTATCCAGACCACATATTCATCGACCGTGCGCTGGCTGTCGGTAGAAAGGCGCCACTGCTCGACAAGCAGATCACCATCCATTAGCGCAAAAACAGTATTGGTATTGCCTGCATCAATGGTCAGTAGCATACGATCACTCCTTCTGTTCTGCCTGACTAAACGAGACTAGCCGACAGGAAAGATATCGGCAGCGGTGATTGTTCGCGTTTCACCGTTTGCCAGTTTCACTTCAAGCCCGCCCTGCCCGTCGATGCCTACTAAAAGAGCGTCAAAGGCGTCGTCTGCTGTGCTAATGCGCCGCGTTTGGCCTAGCCCCCAAGCGGCATCCGACCATTCCTGTCGTATTGGTTCAAAGTTAGTCTGGTCCCAGGTATCCAAACGCCTCTTAACCGCATGCGACAAAACTGACAGAGCCTTTTTAATGTCAATCGCCCTTCCAAGGCTGTCCTTCAAGGACGTGGCTTTAAAAGCCGCTTCCGCAGGGCTATGTATCAGGTTAAGGCCAATGCCCACAATCACATATTCGAGCGTAAAACTCGATCGTGCGCTGCTTTCAATGAGGATTCCGCATATTTTATGCCCATCCACAAGAATATCATTGGGCCATTTGCAGTGAACACGCTCCGCCGTGACACCAAGTTCAATAACCGTATCTCTGGCAGCCAGCGCAATAACAAACGGTAAAGCAGCAAGGTCACGAGGGGAAATTATTGGCTTGAAAACCAGCGATGTATAGAGATTACCTGCTTCCGATACCCAAGTACGGCCCTTACGGCCTCTACCATCAGTTTGCTGGCCTGCAACAACCCAGAGCGGCTCGTTACCACCGTCGGCGCGGGCATATTCAACAGCCAGCGTATTCGTGCTGCTGCACTGAGAATAAAAACGGGCCTCGACACCGTGTGGTACCGAGGCCTCCCAATTTTCATAGTTTGTTCCTGTCACTAGAACAGGAGTGCTTGTGCTGCCCAGCTTGCTGCTGCCACAAGCGGCATGATCAACACCACGTAGCTAAGCGGGGAGTTGATAAGCGCGGTAACTCCAATCACCAGCGAAACCGAGCGGCCATGCCCGCCGTCAAAGCCCAAAGCGGGCTCATCGAAGAACATAACCTTCACAACGCGAAGGTAATAATAGGCGCTTACAACGCTTGTTACGAGACCAATCAGGGCCAAAGGCCACATGCCAGCATTAACGGCTGCGAGGAATACATACCATTTGCCCCAGAAGCCAGCAAGCAACGGAATACCTGCAAGCGAGAACATGAAGGTTGCAAGTGCAATTGCCATTGGCAGATTGGTACGAGAAAGCCCTGCAAGGTCGTTGATGCTTTCCACAGCCCCTTCGCTGCGGCGCATTGTCAGCACTGCCGCAAATGTACCAAGTGTCATCGTCAGGTAGATCGCCAGATAAATCAAAAGCGCTTCAACACCAGCCTGTGTGCCCGCCGCAAGGCCAACAAGTGCATACCCTACATGACCGATGGACGAGTATGCCAGCAGGCGTTTGATGTTGGTCTGTACAAGGGCGATGAATGCACCCACCAGCATTGACGCGATAGACATAAAGACCAGCACTTGCTGCCATTCAGCTACAAGGCCAGGGAACGCACCAACTGTAGCACGCACCATCAGCGCAAGAGCCGCTACTTTCGGTGCTGCTGCAAAGAAGGCTGTTACCGGGGTTGGGGACCCTTCATAAACGTCTGGTGTCCACATATGGAATGGTACGGCAGAAATTTTAAAGGCAAGGCCCGCAAGTAAGAAAACAAGGCCAACAATCACGCCAATTTCCGTATGCGCGCCTGCTTTCAAGGTTTGGGCAAGTTGGTCAAAGTCTGTTGTGCCAGCAAAACCGTAGATCAACGACACGCCGTACAACAACATACCCGAGCTTAATGCACCCAGCACAAAATACTTAAGGCCAGCTTCTGTTGACCGTGTACGATCACGATTCATTGCCGCAAGTACATAAAGCGACAAGCTCTGAAGTTCGAGACCGACATAGAGCGACATAAGATTGTTTGCCGAGATCATGATCATCATGCCAAGCGTGGCCAAAAGGATCAGTATCGGATATTCGAAGCGAGCAATCTTGTGGTCTTTGAGGTACGTACCGGAAATCAGGATCGCTACGGCAGAGCCCGTCAACACCAGTATTTTGGTGAAGATAGCAAAAGCATCCGTCACAAACATACCATTGAAGGTTACTTGGCGCATGCCGCCGACCTTAGTCAACATAACGACAGCCGCAATAATCAATGTCAGGATCGACAGGCTGGCGACCTGATCATAGCTTTTATCGCCACGGAAGACGCCGAGCATCAGCCAAGCCATCGCCGCAACTGCCACAAACAGTTCTGGCAAAACCGGAATAAGGTTTGGTAGTTCACCGTTCATCGGTTCAGGCTCCTTAGCGTGCAATGTCTGCTACGCGCTCAGGCGTTGCAGCATGCTCGGTGTTATCGGAAAAGTGCGTCTCAATCAGGTTTGCTACTGATGTATGGATCGGCTCCAGGAAGCTGTTCGGGTAAACACCCATCCAGAACACTATCGCAATCAGCGGTGCAAAAATAAGTTTTTCCCTGAGGTTAAGGTCAGGCATGGCCTTCACATCATCTTTATCAAGCTCACCAAAGATAAAACGGCGCACAAGATAGAGCATGTAGGCGGCACCCAAAATTACGCCTGTAGCAGCACCGAATGCGATCCAGCTATTGTAAGCATAAGCGCCGTTAAGCACCAGAAGCTCGCCAACAAAACCACTTGTACCCGGCAGCCCAACCGATGCCAGCGAGAAGATGATGAATGTAACGGCATAAAGTTTCATATTGATCGCAAGACCGCCGTAGCGCGAAATTTCCCGAGTGTGCAGACGGTCATATACAACCCCCACACCAAGGAACAGCGCGCCAGAAACAATGCCATGGCTCAACATAGTGAAGATCGCGCCTTCAATACCATTCACATTCAAGAGGAAGATACCAATGGTCACAAACCCCATATGGGCCACAGACGAGTATGCAATCAGCTTCTTAATGTCTTCCTGCACCAGTGCCACAAGCGACGTGTAGATAATAGCGATGATCGACAGGCCGAACACAAGCCACGAGAAATGCTCAGTTGCTTCAGGAAACATCGGTAGACTGAACCGAAGGAAACCGTAGCCACCCATTTTCAAAAGAACCCCCGCCAGGATCACGGAACCGCCCGTTGGCGCCTGTACGTGAGCATCAGGCAGCCAGGTGTGAACCGGCCACATCGGCATTTTCACTGCGAAAGACGCAAAGAAAGCCAGCCAGAGCCAATTTTGCACCGACGGATCAAAGTGTGCCGTCATCAGTGTTGGAATATCTGTCGTGCCAGTTTGGATGTACATGTAAAGTACAGCCACCAACATCAGCACAGAACCAAGGAGCGTATAAAGGAAGAACTTGAAGCTTGCATATACTCGGTTCAAGCCGCCCCAAACACCGATCAACAAATACATCGGAATAAGGCCGCCTTCAAAGAAGACGTAGAACAAGAATATGTCCAATGCTGTGAATACACCGATCATCAGTGTCTCAAGTAGCAGGAAGGCCACCATATATTCCGCAACGCGGTTATTGATGCTGTCCCAACTCGCAAGGATCACAATAGGCATAAGGAAGGTTGTCAGCAGTACAAACAATACTGAGATGCCGTCTACGCCCACGTGATACTTAATATCCTCGCCAACCCAGTTGTATAGCTCTACGAACTGGAACTCTGCGGTGCTGGCATCAAACTGGAACCATAGCACCAAGCTAAAGGCAAAGGTAATGCCTGTCGCCAACAGCGCGACCGCCCGGATATTCCGGTTTTTGATTTCGCCGTCCTGATGACGGATCATCATGATAACCGCCGCGCCGACAAGCGGGAAGATCATCAAGAGAGACAGCAGGTGATTTTCTAGAAAAAACATAAATCTGGTCCCCTGCCCTTAATGCCCGCCGCCGGACGATATCATGAACCAAGTCACAATCGCCGCGAGGCCAATAATCATGGCAAAAGCATAATGATAAACATAACCCGTTTGGAGCTTGCGTGCTTGCGCAGCAAATATTGCAATAGCCGACGAAACACCGTTCGGGCCAAAGCCGTCAATGGTCTGCTCGTCCCCGCGCTTCCACAGGAAGCGGCCCAACCAGAAGCTCGGGCGCACGAAGATAAAGCCGTATAGCTCGTCCCAGTACCATTTATTGAGAAGGAAAGCATACAGGCCCTTGAAAGTCGCAGCAGTGCGCTGCGGCAGATCATTCGCTTTGCCGTAAAAACGGATTGCAATGAACAAACCAATCAACATCACGATGAAAGGAGACCAAACAACGAGCGACGGCACAATGTCGTGATCCTTTGCTTGGCTCATAACATCACCCATCTGGGTCATTACTGCGCCATTCCAGAAGCCAACACGGCCTTCGCCGATAAAGGAATCATCAAACATGAAGCCAGCCGCAATCGCACCAACCGCCAACACCGCCAAAGGCAAACGCATCGTTACAAGTGGGCCTTCATGCGCGTGATCAAACGTATGTTTGTTTGCGCGGCTTTCGCCCCAGAAGGTCATGAACCATAGGCGCCAACTATAGAAACTGGTCATCAATGCCGCCGCAATCCCCATAAAGAAAGCGAATGAGGCACCGTCTGCATTCGAGGCATAAGCCGCCTCAATGATCAGATCTTTGGAGAAATATCCAGCAAAAGGCCAAACACCCGTAATTGCCAAATTACCAATGAACATTACCGCTGCAGTGAACGGTATCTTTTTCCAAAGACCGCCCATGTTGCGCATATCTTGTTCGTGGTGCATCGCGTGGATGACAGATCCAGCGCCAAGGAACAACAGTGCCTTGAAGAATGCGTGCGTGAACAGATGGAAGATCGCACCGCCGTAAGCTCCTACGCCAAGCGCAAAGAACATATAGCCAAGCTGCGAACAGGTGGAATATGCGATCACGCGTTTGATGTCGTTTTGCACAAGACCAACGGTTGCCGCAAAGAAAGCCGTAGACGCTCCTACGATAGTCACCACATACATAGCATCCGATGAGAATTCAAACAGCGGGCTAAAGCGGGCTACAAGGAATACACCAGCCGTTACCATGGTTGCAGCGTGGATAAGCGCTGACACAGGGGTCGGGCCTTCCATCGCATCCGGCAGCCATGTATGGAGGCCAAGCTGGGCTGATTTCCCCATTGCACCAACGAACAACAGCAGAGCAATAACTGTAATAGCGTTATAGTCATAGCCGAGGAAATTCAGCGTATCGTTCTGGTGCGCTGCGACGTTCGGAAAGATGTTACTGAACTCAACAGAGCCGAACACCACGAAACAGGCATAGATACCAAGCGCAAAGCCAAAGTCGCCAACGCGGTTCACCACAAACGCTTTGATTGCCGCCGCGTTCGCACTTGGTTTTTTATACCAGAAACCGATCAGCAGGTACGAGGCAAGGCCCACACCTTCCCAGCCGAAGAACATCTGAACAAGGTTATCAGACGTTACGAGCATTAGCATCGCGAAAGTAAACAGCGACAGATACGCGAAGAAACGCGGGGTATGCGGATCTTCAGCCATATAGCTCATGCTGTAGAGGTGTACGAGAGCTGAGACTGTGTTCACAACAACCAGCATCACCACTGTAAGAGTATCTACTTTCAAGGCCCAGTTAAACGTGAAGTCACCTGATGTAACCCAGTTAAACAAAACAAATGTTTCGCTGCGTCCGCCTATAGTCACGTCAAAAAACACGATCCAGGACAGGAGCGCCGCCACCATCAACAAGCCGGTTGTGATAATCTGGCTTGGCTTATCACCAAGCTTGCTGCCAAATAGGCCTACAATCAGGAAGCCAATCAGCGGCAGGAAAACAATAGATTTAATCGCGAGATCCATCGCCGCTTAGCCTTTCATTTGGTTGATGTCTTCAACCGCAATCGAACCACGACCACGGAAGTAGATAACAAGGATTGCAAGACCGATTGCCGCTTCTGCTGCCGCCACCGTCAGTACGAACATGGCAAATACCTGCCCGACGAGATCGTTGAGGAACGAAGAAAAGGCCACAAGGTTGATGTTAACCGCCAAAAGCATCAGCTCTACTGACATCAAAATGATGATGACGTTCTTTCTGTTGAGAAAGATACCAACGATCCCCAGTACAAACAGGATCGCGGCAACCGTCAGATAATGTCCTAACCCAATAGTCATGGACCTCAGCCCTACCCTTTCTTCGCTGGCATCTGTGCGCCGGCGCCAGCTTTAACATCAACAAGGTCAAACGCGTCTTCAGGACGACGTGCATTCTGTTTAGCGATATTCTGGCGCTTGATGCCTGGACGCGTACGGTGCGTCAGCACGATCGCGCCAATCATCGCAACAAGAAGAATAAGACCCGCTGTTTGGAAAATGAAAATATAGTCCGTGTACAAAATGTGGCCGAGCGCCTCGGTATTTTGCACCTCAGATATCGCCGGGATTGGCTGTGCGGCATTGACGGTCACATCAGCGCCGAATTGCCAGGCAACACCCATCATCACAAGCTCTACAACCAGAATAAGGCCAATAAGTCCGCCAATTGGCAGGTAACTCAACGCCCCTTCTCTAAGTTCCTCGAAATTAATATCAAGCATCATCACAACAAAAAGGAACAGCACAGCGACCGCACCCACATATACGATGATCAACAGCATCGCGAGGAACTCGGCACCAAGCAACACAAAGAGACCCGCCGCACTAAAGAATGCAAGGATAAGCCATAGCACGCTGTGAACCGGATTACGTGCGCTGATAACAAGCGCACCCGCCGCAACAGTGGTTGCAGCAAATAGATAAAAGGCAATAACAGGAAGACTGATCATTATTCGCTTCCCTCCTAGCGGTACGGCGCGTCGGCAGCGATGTTCATAGCGATTTCCCGCTCCCACCGTTCGCCGTTCGCCAGCAATTTGTTTTTGTCATACATAAGTTCGGCACGGGTTTCCGCCGCGAACTCAAAATTCGGTCCCTCAACGATCGCATCCACCGGGCACGCTTCCTGACAGAAACCGCAGTAGATGCATTTCGTCATGTCGATATCGTAGCGTGTGGTGCGGCGTGAACCGTCTTCACGAGGTTCAGCTTCAATTGTAATCGCTTGTGCAGGGCAAATAGCTTCACAGAGTTTACAGGCGATACAGCGTTCTTCACCGTTGGCATAACGGCGAAGCGCATGTTCACCGCGAAAACGCGGGCTAAGCGGGCCTTTTTCATATGGGTAATTGATCGTTACCTTAGGCGCGACCATATATTTGATCGACAACCAAAAAGCTTTGAAAAACTCTATGAGAAGCAGGCTTTTAGCAGATGATACTAAACTAGACATTTAATCCTCAGCCCTTTCTATTTTGGTAACGCGTCAAAGGCGATAAGTACGCCAGCGTAGAAAACTACAAGGAACAGTGAAATCGGTAGGAACACTTTCCAGCCAAGGCGCATCAGTTGGTCATAGCGGTAACGCGGTACAAAGGCCTTCACCATAGAAATCATCCAGAAACCAAACGCGGTTTTAATGAGCAGCCAGATCCAGCCTGGAATGAAATCAAGCGCTTCAATCGGCGCATGCCAGCCACCAAGGAACAGGATCGCCATCACTGCAGACATTAGAAGAATGTTTGCATATTCACCCAGGAAGAAGAGCGCGAAAGCCATCGAGCTATACTCAACCTGATAACCCGCTACCAATTCAGCCTCAGCTTCCGGCAGATCGAACGGCGGGCGGTTAGTCTCTGCCAGCGTAGAAATGAAGAAGATCACATAGATTGGAAAGAACGGCCACATGTACCAGTCTGTAATATTGCCGGACTGCGCAAGTACAATGTCATTCAAATTCAGAGAGCCAACGGCCATCAACACGCAAACCAGTACAAAACCGATAGATACCTCATAGGATACCATCTGAGCCGCTGAGCGCAGACTGCCAAGGAAAGCATACCGGCTGTTTGACGCCCAACCCGACATGATAATGCCATATACACCCAGCGATGAAATCGCGAGAATATAGAGCACACCCACATTCAGGTTGGATAACGCCATACCGTCACCAAACGGGATAACGGCCCAGGCGATCAGCGCCAACGTGAAGGTAATCATCGGTGCAATCAGGAAAATCACCTTGTTGGCACCCGCTGGAATGATCGTTTCCTTCAAGAACAGCTTGAGACCGTCTGCAAACGACTGCAGCAGGCCAAAAGGCCCAACAACGTTCGGGCCTCGCCGCATTTGAACCGCAGCCCATATTTTACGGTCGAAATAAACCGTAAAGGCAACGGCGATCAACAGCGGCAGTACGATTACAAGTATCATCGCTACAATCGAGACAAAATACAGAAATGCACCTTGCTCAAGCTCGAAGAATTGGGTGAGCCAATTATAAAATGCTTCAACCATGGGTTCCTGTCGCCTCCGCTTCGGCGCCTTCGCGCGCTGAGATACAGTCTGCCATCACGCTGCTTGCGCGCGCGATTGGGTTTGTTTGATAAAAATTAACACTGAACGGTGTGATCGGAGTTTTCTCGACATCACCGTCCGTGCCGAAATCGCCCCACTCTGCAGCAGGCAACGTATCAAGCGTTGCTGTGGCAGGTGTTGCTTTGGCCATCATGGTACGCAGTTCAGCGAGCGTATTATAGGGCAACGTTTCACCAACAATATCAGAGAGCGCACGCAGAATTGTCCAATCTTCGCGGGCATCGCCCGGTGCTACAGAGGCTTTTTCCGCCTGCTGTACCCGGCCTTCGGTGTTGATGTAGGTGCCAGCTTTCTCGGTGTAGGTCGCGCCCGGCAGGATAACGTCAGCGTTTTTCACACCTTCGTCGCCGTGCGTTCCCAGGTAAACCGTGAATATTTTTGCCAGTGCGCTGCTATCGAACTCATCAGCACCAAGCAGGAAGGCTGCTTTCAGCTTACCTGCATGTGCATCAGAAAGAATGGTATCAATACCGCCTTCAGCCGCCAGGCCAAGATCCAATGCGCCGACACGGCTTGCTGCCGTGTGCAACACATTAAAGCCGTTCCAGTTCTCTTTAACACAGTATTTATCTGCCAGATCGCGGGCCATTTTCAGGATCGCGGCACCGTCTTCACGAGCAAGCGCAGCCTGACCAACGATAATCATCGGCTTTTCAGCGCCTTTCAGCAGCTTCGAAATAGCGTGGCGACCGCCTTTGGCTGATTTTACCAGCGACGCGTCATCGCCGAAATCTTCAACAGCATACGTAAGGTCAGCCTCAGCACCAATTCGGCCAACTTTCAGGCTCTTCTTCACCGTGGCTTTACGAATGCGTGCATTCACCAGTGGTGCTTCAGTGCGCGGGTTCGTGCCAATCAGCAGTAGATAATCCGCGTCTTCAATGCCAGCGATCCCTGTGTTCATCAGGTAGCCTGCGCGGACACTTGCATCAAGGGCAGCACCGTCCTGCCGCGCTTCTACACGGTTTGAACCAAGTGATGCCAACAGGCCCTTAAAGGCAAACATGCTTTCCATGTCCGCCATATCGCCAACAAGCCCTGCAATTTCGTCGCCTTTAACGCCTTTCAGGCCATCTTTTACAGCCGCGAATGCTTCGCCCCAGCTTGCTTCTTCAAGGTTGCCGTTCTTGCGAACATATGGGCGGTCAAGGCGGCGCTTTTTAATGCCGTCATAAGCAAACCGGGTTTTGTCAGAAATCCATTCCTCGTTCACATCCTCGTGGATACGGGGCAGGACACGCATCACGGCACCATCACGTGTATCGACGTTGATGTTCGAGCCAACAGCGTCCATTACGTCAATCGAAGGGTGGCTGTTCAGTTCCCAGCTCCGCGCAGTGAAAGCATATGGCTTACTTGTTAGCGCACCAACAGGACAAAGATCGATCACATTACCAGAAAGTTCTGTATCTAAAACACTGTCAAGATAGGTCACAACCTCAGTATGGTCACCGCGTCCGATCGCGCCCATGTCTTTTACACCAGCGACTTCATCGCTGAACCGTACGCAGCGCATACAGTGAATACAACGTGTCATGGTGGTCGCGATAAGCGGCCCCATATTTTTGTCTTCGACAGCACGTTTATTTTCGTCGAACCGGCCATGGCCTGATCCAAAGGCTACCGACTGGTCTTGTAATTCACACTCGCCGCCCTGGTCACAAACCGGGCAATCAAGCGGGTGGTTCACCAGCAGGAATTCCATTACGCCTTCGCGCGCTTTTTTAACACGCTCAGTATCCGTATGGATTACCATCCCATCGCCCGCTGGCATCGCACAGCTTGCAATTGGCTTTGGTGAACGCTCCATGTCAACAAGACACATACGGCAGTTACCGGCAATAGACAGACGCTCGTGGTAGCAGAAGCGTGGCACCTCGATATCGAGCTGTTCGCAAGCCTGCAATACGGTTGTCCCCGGATCGACTGTTACTTCAGTACCATTAATCGTTAGCGTGGGCATTGAACTCTCCTGGCCTCGCGCTCATTATTCTGCGGCTTTTGCATGATAGGCATCGATCCGTGCTTCCACTTCCCCGCGGAAGTGGCGCATCAAGCCCTGAATTGGCCATGCTGCTGCATCGCCGAGAGCACAAATCGTGTGTCCCTCGATCTGTTTTGTCACTTCAAGAAGCGTATCAATTTCTGATTTCTCGGCCTTCCCGATAACCAAACGCTCCATAACGCGCCACATCCAGCCGGTGCCTTCACGGCACGGCGTACACTGGCCACAGCTTTCGTGCTGATAAAACTCAGAAAGGCGCGCAATCGCTTTCACAACGTCTGTAGACTTATCCATCACGATAACAGCCGCAGTTCCAAGACCAGATTGCTCTTCGCGCAGGCTGTCAAAGTCCATCAAAACTGTATCGCAGATATGCTTCGGCAGGATCGGCACGGATGAACCACCCGGAATTACTGCCAAAAGATTGTCCCAGCCGCCGCGCACACCGCCAGCATGCTTTTCTATAAGCTCTTTAAGCGGAATACCCATCTCTTCTTCAACGTTACACGGATTGTTAACGTGTCCGGAGATAGAGAAAACCTTAGTACCCGCATTGTTCGGGCGGCCAAGGCCTGCAAACCAGGAAGCCCCGCGGCGTAGAATCGTTGGTGCAACAGCAATAGATTCCACGTTATTCACAGTTGTTGGACAGCCCCACACACCAACGTTTGCTGGGAAGGGCGGCTTCAAGCGCGGCTGGCCTTTTTTGCCTTCCAGGCTTTCGATCAGTGCTGTTTCCTCACCGCAGATATACGCCCCAGCGCCGCGGTGAACGAAAACATCAAAATCATACCCCGAACCACAAGCGTTTTTACCAAGAAAGCCCTTAGCACGCGCTTCTTCAATAGCAGTTTCAAGCGCTTGCGCTTCGCGGAAAAACTCACCGCGGATATAAATATAAGCGGCAACTGCGCGCATTGCGAAACCGGCAATCAAACAGCCTTCAATCAGCTTGTGCGGATCGTGGCGCATCAAATCGCGGTCTTTACAAGTGCCGGGTTCGCCCTCATCGGCATTCACAACAAGGTAAGACGGACGACCGTCCGATTCCTTCGGCATGAATGACCATTTAAGACCTGTCGGGAAACCCGCCCCGCCCCGACCACGAAGCCCAGACTCTTTCATCTCATTGATGATCCAGTCCTGGCCTTTGGCAATGATATCTTTAGTACCATCCCAGTCGCCCCGCTTCATAGCGGCGCCAATGCCGGGGCTTTCAAAACCATACAGGTTGGTGAAAATGCGGTCTTTATCCTGCAGCATTATGCACCCTCCCCCTTGCCAGTGAATTCCTTCAGCGTCGTCGGACCACCTTCAGGGGCACTGGCCTGACGGTCGACTTGCGGGCCGGGCGTAATCTCTTCGCCTTTAGCCAGCTTATTCAAAAGCTCAACCACTTTTTCAGGTGTCAGGTCTTCATAATAATCGTCGCCAATCGAAACCAGCGGGGCATTCACACAAGCGCCAGCGCATTCCACTTCACCAAGCGTGAACATACCGTCCTTGGTCGTTTCGCCCTTTTCGATGCCCAGATGCTTTTTGCAGGCTGACATAATCTCGTCAGAGCCACGCAGCCAGCATGGCGTCGTACCGCAAACCTGTACATGGTGCTTTCCGACCGGCTTGTGGTTATACATCGTATAGAAAGTGGCCACTTCCTGAACGCGGATCGCCGACATACCGAGGTAACCTGCGATATACTCCATGATCTCAACGGTCACATGACCACCATTCTGACGCTGTGCGATGTCCAGAAGGGGCATCACAGCACTCTGCTGTTTGCCTTCCGGATACTTCGCAATATGTTTCTGCGCTTCAGCCTCGTTTTCAGGCGTCCATGCAAATCCGTTTGCCGCACTCATCGGTCAACCTCACCAAATACAATATCCATGGCACCCAAAACAGCAGGCGCGTCTGCGAGCATATGGCCTTTACACAGCAGATCCATTGACTGCATGTGTGCAAAGCCCGGTGCCCGGATTTTACAGCGGTACGGGCGGTTCGAGCCGTCCGATACCAGATATACACCAAACTCACCTTTCGGCGCTTCAACAGCCGCATACACCTCGCCCTCAGGTACTTTGAAACCTTCAGTATAAAGTTTGAAGTGATGAATAAGCGATTCCATTGATGTTTTCATTTCCGCACGGCGCGGCGGTGTGATCTTGTTATCAATCGAAAGAACCGGCCCTTCAGGCATCTTTTCGATACACTGGCGAATAATTTTTAGGCTCTCCCGGATTTCCGCGAGCCGCATCATAAAGCGGTCGTAACAATCACCCGCGTTGCCAACAACCACCTTAAAGTCCAGGTCATTATAGACCTCATAAGGCTGCGCACGGCGCAAATCCCAGGCAATGCCGGTACTGCGCAGCATCGGGCCAGTCCAACCCCAGGCAAGCGCCTCTTCAGCAGAAGCAACGCCGATATTCACATTACGCTGCTTGAAGATACGGTTATCTGTCAGTAGCGTTTCCATATCATCCTGAACCTTGATGTAAGTCTCGGTCCATTTAAGAATGTCTTCCGCGAGGCCCTGAGGCATATCCTGGTGTACCCCCCCAGGACGGAAAAATGCTGCGTGGAAACGGGCACCGGAAATACGCTCGTAGAACTCCATCAGCTTCTCACGCTCTTCGAACGCCCAACAGATCGGCGTCATCGCGCCGACGTCCATTGCGTGCGTCGTCAGGTTCAAGAGATGGTTTAGGATACGACCAATTTCACTGTAAAGAACACGGATATACTGGCCCCGGACCGGCACTTCAGCATCCAAGAGCTTCTCAATCGCAAGGATGAAAGCATGCTCTTGATTCATCGGTGCCACATAATCGAGCCTGTCGAAATATGGCATTGCCTGCAGATACTGTTTCTGCTCGATAAGCTTTTCTGTACCCCGGTGCAAAAGGCCGATATGCGGATCAACCCGCACGATGCTCTCGCCGTCAAGCTCCATCACCATCCTGAGAACGCCGTGCGCCGCAGGGTGCTGTGGGCCAAAGTTCAGGCAATAGTTTTTAATATCAACTTCAGCCATTAGCTTGCCTCCCGATCAGATTTGTCGGCAGCTTTTTCGTCCCCGGGCAGAACATATTTGGCTGTTTCCCAGGGGCTCATGAAATCAAAGTTACGGTTTTCTTGGCTAAGCTGCACCGGCTCATAGACAATGCGGCCTTCTTCATCTGAGTAGCGGCACTCAACATAACCGGAAACAGGGAAGTCTTTCCTGAGAGGATGGCCCTGGAAACCATAATCTGTCAGCATACGCCTGAGATCGGGATGATCGGCAAAAAATACGCCGTACATGTCCCAGGTTTCACGCTCATACCAGCTTGCAACAGGAAAAACATCCACAACGCTTGGTACAGGCGTATCTTCGTCTGTTTGCACTTTCACACGAATGCGCTGGTTCAACTGATAACTGATAAGATGGTACACAATATCAAAGCGCTTCGTGCGCTCAGGGTAATCTGCGCCGCAAACATCAATCAATTGCTTGAAGCAGCAATCTTTATCGTCGCGCAGATACATCAGTACCTTTTGGATATGTTCAGCCCGAGCAGTTATCGTAAGCTCGCCATAAGCGACCTCGGTGGAAACCACTTCATTTTCCAGACTTTCGGCAATTGCGCCGCCCAAATCTAATAAAACTTTATCGGTCATGCGCTTTCGCGCTCCTTTTCCAGAGACAACCCCATAAACTGGCGCTGCGGCTTTTATTCAGCAGGCTAAGCACCTGCTGAAAACTGGCTTATCTTTCCAGAGTTCCCGTACGACGAATTTTACGCTGTAGTTGCAAAATACCGTAGATCAGCGCTTCCGCTGTGGGAGGACATCCCGGCACATAAATATCTACCGGCACAATTCGATCACAGCCGCGGACCACTGAATAACTATAGTGATAATACCCGCCGCCGTTTGCACAGCTACCCATTGAAATGACGTAGCGTGGCTCAGGCATCTGATCGTAAACCTTGCGCATCGCCGGTGCCATTTTATTGGTCAGCGTGCCAGCAACGATCATAACATCACTGTGACGTGGGGAGCCGCGCGGCGCGAAGCCAAAGCGCTCAACATCATAGCGCGGTGTGCCTGAATGCATCATTTCAACGGCACAACAAGCCAAACCAAAACTCATCCACCACAAAGAGCCTGTCCGCGCCCAGTTGATCAGGTCTTCGAGGTTAGCTACCACAAAGCCCTTATCGGTGAGTTCCTCATTGAGCCCCTGGAAATATTCGGTTTCCGCAGGGTTCTGTCCGCCTTCAGCGACAGCAGGATTGGATGCTTTTACTACTCCCATTCCAAGGCTCCTTTGTTCCACTCGTAAATGAAGCCAACAGTGAGTACACCGAGGAATATAATCATCGACCAAAAGCCGTACATACCAATATCACCAAGGGACACAGCCCATGGGAACAGGAAAGCAACTTCAAGGTCAAAGATGATAAAGAGGATAGCAACAAGATAAAAGCGCACATCAAACTGTGCCCTGCTATCTTCAAACGCCTCAAAACCGCATTCGTAAGCAGACAGTTTTTCAGTGTCAGGGTTTTGCCGGGCGATCAAAACCGCGGCCCCTACGAACACTAAAGAAAGTACAACAGCGATCCCCAAGAAGATAAGGATCGGAAGATATTGAATCAGCAACGACTCCATGGGAGTCCCTTTCTGAAATATTGGCCCTAGTTACTGCGCTCTTTTATCGGTGGAAATTCGATCCGTAAAGGAGAAAATCGCCCCGCACGACGCAATGCGAACAATAGAGCAGGAATAAGGTTAATAAATACTTAGAACGACTGATTTCAGCCCTATTGGCTGCGACAATTTGCACACTATCAGTCAATGTGTTTTGATAGAAATCAAAAAAAGCGTCCCACCCGAAGATGGAACGCTTTTTGTAATGCAAGCTGGCGCGAGTGACGGGACTCGAACCCGCGACCCTCGGCGTGACAGGCCGATACTCTAACCAACTGAGCTACACCCGCGCTTCGCTTGCGGTGTGGTTTCTATGACTTGAGCGGCTCACTGTCAATCATTGAAATGTATTTTTCTTAAATTTTTTGAAAAGAATTTTCGAGAGACAAATGGTTCTCAAGAATCAAAAAAACGGCCCACCCGAAGGCAGACCGTTTTTGTAGTGCAAATGGCGCGAGTGACGGGACTCGAACCCGCGACCCTCGGCGTGACAGGCCGATACTCTAACCAACTGAGCTACACCCGCGCGTCATTTGCGGGGTGGTTTCTATGACCTGAGCGGCTCACTGTCAATCATTGAATGTGCATTTTGTTAAAATATTTTGGAACACATAGTAAAAGCCAGGGATTACGGGACTTTTCGTAGGCTTTAAACGAGTAATCCTAACGCAGGGCTAGAAGAAAAAATACCCCCCCCCTGCCCCAACGGTCGCGATCAAAAACCAAAGCAGGATGGCGCGCTTCGCGCCCAACTGACGAAATGAATCAACCAAAAGAACCGGCAAGTTCAGTACCGGATGGAAAGAGGCAAAAATTCGAAACGCCGAAGCGGATTTTTCCGTACCAGAGGCAGAATCATCATAAAGCTTGTCGCGTGGGTCTGCTGGTGCCCAACTTGCTTCGATGTCACTCCCCCTATTGCCGTCCCTATTGTCGTCTGTCTCGCTCAACTTTCATCCTCTTTTGGTACTAACCCTCTTTTGGCACCAACATTGTTGCTGCACACCAAACATGCCCTTTAATTCACTGTGCTGTTAAGGGCAAACATGCAGGGTTTAATAGGATTCGTTAACTGCTCTCTCTGAGGAGAGGCGCTTATAGGGTTTAATTTATGCACCTTGCTGGCTTAACAGTTCTTGATCAGAACCTTGGGTTACCCATTTTGGGGGTACTCAGCGGTAAGATGTGACGCCCACCACAAGACTGGTGGTTTATCTTTGCACCGCACGCTAAAGACGGCAGCAGTTTGAAAGCTAGGGGAAAAAGCCACCAGACCAAAATAATAAAGAAAAGCCAAAATAGGAAAGAAGAGAAAGTGGTGGGCGATGACAGGCTCGAACTGCCGACCCTCTCGGTGTAAACGAGATGCTCTACCAACTGAGCTAATCGCCCACTTTCTTCAGGCGCACTTCCTTTTGGTGAAGGAAGTGAATGGTGGGCGATGACAGGCTCGAACTGCCGACCCTCTCGGTGTAAACGAGATGCTCTACCAACTGAGCTAATCGCCCACAAGCGTTGTGGTGAGCGAGCTTTTAGGGCCTATTTGAGCGCCTGTCTAGCCCTATTTTGCAATTTCCTTAAAGAAAAACGGCCGCAGGTTTCCCTACGGCCGCTTCCCTAAAAGAATACAGGCAGCTTAGCTGTTAACTGCGTCCTTAAGACCCTTGCCTGCCTTGAATTTAGGCTGCTTTGAAGCGGGAATATCGATTTCCTCGCCAGTACGTGGGTTACGGCCTTTAGTAGCCGCACGCTGTGCAACAGCGAATGTACCAAAACCAACCAAGCGTACATCACCACCACCTGACAGAGCGCCAGTGATAGAATCAAATACAGCGTCTACGGCTTTGCCAGCATCAGCTTTAGACAGGTCAGCAGAATCCGAAACTTTTGCGATCAGATCGTTCTTGTTCAAGGTATCCCCCTCTGAGTTAAAAGAGCGTCTTCCGGGAGTAGTCCCCGGAATGCGAAGGCAGTTTAAGCGCGAAAAAATCCGCTTGTCAAAATAAAAAACCGCAGAAAACTGCGGTTTTTTAACTTTTTTCGCTTGATATTTCACAATTTCACGGCAAGCGCTCTAATGAGTCGTTATTTCAGCGTCTTCCGAGGCCTTATCCGAGGTAATATCAGCGAGTTCCTTTTCTTCGTCCCACTCAATCTTTTCAAACGGCTTAGTGAGTGCATGTTCCAAAACTTCATCGATCGTGGAAACTGCAACGATTTCAAGGCCTTTCTTAACATTATCGGGTATTTCAGCGAGGTCTTTTTCGTTATCTTTGGGGATCAAAACCTTAGTGATCCCCCCCCTCAGAGCTGCAAGAAGTTTCTCTTTCAGGCCCCCAATCGGGAGAATATTGCCCCTAAGCGTTACTTCGCCCGTCATCGCAATATCCTTGCTAACCGGGATGCCCGTCATTACCGAAACGATCGATGTACACATGGCTCCACCCGCTGAAGGACCGTCTTTTGGTGTTGCACCCTCAGGAACATGGATATGAATATCGCGTTTTTCAAAGATTCGCGGATGGATTCCAAAGTCAACACAACGCGAATGCACATAGCTTTTTGCCGCCTGAATCGATTCTTTCATCACCTCGCCAAGCTTGCCTGTTGTTTTGATCATGCCTTTACCGGGCACCATCACCGCTTCGATCGCCAGAAGTTCCCCACCAACCTGGGTCCAGGCAAGGCCTGTTGTCAAACCAACCTGGTCTTCTTCTTCAGCCTGGCCGTAGCGGAATTTGCGCACGCCAGCATATTGGCCCAGATTACGCGAGGTAACCGCGACTTTATCCTTCGAGCCCTCGACGATTTCCTTCAACGCTTTCCGAATCAACTTAGCAAGTTCGCGCTCCAGGTTCCGCACACCGGCTTCCCGCGTGTAATAGCGGATAGAATCGCGGATAGCCCCATCGGAAATGGTCCATTCCCCCTCTTTCATGCCATGGTCCTTCAAAATCTTCTGCAGAAGGTGGCGCTTGGCAATCTCAACTTTCTCATCTTCGGTGTAACCAGACAGATGGATGATCTCCATCCGGTCCAGTAGAGGCCGCGGCATATTCAGGGAATTAGCCGTTGTCACAAACATCACATTCGACAAGTCGTAGTCTGCCTCAAGATAATGGTCGTTGAATTTGTTATTCTGCTCGGGGTCAAGCACTTCCAGAAGCGCCGACGCCGGATCACCACGGAAGTCCTGCCCCATTTTGTCGATCTCGTCCAAAAGGAACAGCGGATTCGTTGTGCCAGCCTTTTTCATCGACTGCATGACTTTGCCCGGCATCGAGCCAATATACGTGCGTCGGTGCCCACGAATTTCAGCTTCGTCGCGCACGCCCCCCAAAGAAAAGCGCACAAATTCACGGCCTGTTGACTTGGCTATCGATTTGCCAAGCGATGTTTTACCCACACCCGGCGGGCCAACAAGGCACAGAATCGGACCCTTCAGCTTTTTCGCGCGTTGCTGTACAGCAAGATACTCTATGATGCGCTCTTTAACCTTCTCAAGGCCGTAATGATCAGTATCCAGAACCTTTTGCGCCTCTACGATGTCTTTTTTGACACGGCTTTTCTTACTCCATGGTACCGACAGCATCCAGTCGAGGTAATTCCTGACAACAGTTGCTTCAGCCGACATCGGGCTCATAGATTTTAGTTTCTTGAGCTCAGCAATGCACTTTTCCCGCGCTTCCTTGGAGAATTTTGTCTTAGCGATCTTTTCTTCAAGTTCCTGGGTTTCCTCGCGACCATCGTCGCCCTCACCCAGTTCCTTCTGAATCGCTTTCAACTGTTCGTTAAGGTAATATTCGCGCTGGGTTTTCTCCATCTGGCGTTTTACCCGGCCACGAATTTTCTTTTCAACCTGCAGAACACCTATTTCGCTTTCCATAAAGCTGTAGATTCGCTCAAGCCGTTCAGGCACCGACTCTGTCGACAGCAATTCCTGCTTATCATCAATTTTGAGCGCCAAATGAGAAGCAACGGTATCCGCAAGTTTCGATGGGTCCTCTATCTGGTTAACCGTTACCAAAACTTCCGCCGGAATCTTATTGTTGAGCTTCACATACTGCTCAAACTGGGTCACGACGGTCCGTGACAAGGCTTCAATTTCCGAAGGATCGGCAGTATCGCCTGTCAGCATGGTGGCACGCGCAGCAAAATAGTCGTCTTCGCGCACAAATTCGTCGATTGTCGCCCGATTAAACCCTTCTACCAGAACCTTTACTGTACCGTCTGGCAATTTCAGCAACTGTAAAACTGAAGCAACCGTGCCAATCTCAAATACATCCGCCGGAGACGGCTCGTCCTCGTTTGCGTCTTTCTGTGCAACCAGCAAAATTTGTTTGTCTTTCGACATCACCTCTTCCAGTGCACGCACCGATTTATCACGGCCCACAAACAGGGGCACAATCATATGGGGGAAAACAACAATATCCCGAAGCGGCAAGACGGGCAAAATAACAGTATTGAGTGATTCTTGGTTGGAATCGGACATGAGACAGGTCCTAAAATGAGTTAATTGATACTTCACTAGCGAGCTTAGGTTAAATTCACGCTAAAAAAAAAGAATAAAGACGCAGAAGCGCGCTTTAGCAACGTAAAATTGCTTTTACACCACAAAAATAGGGGCTGAACCCTGCGATTCAACCCCTTTAACAATAAAAACAGGTCAATTATGCTGGCTGATCGGCCTCTTCGCGGCGATCAGAATAGATAAGCAACGGAGTCGCTCCGCCTTCAACAACTTCGCTGTTAACAACAATCTCTTCAACACCTTCGATTGAAGGAAGGTCGAACATAGTATTAAGAAGCGTGTCTTCCATAATAGAGCGAAGGCCACGCGCGCCCGTTTTGCGCTGAATCGCCTTCTTGGCTATGGCGAACAAAGCATCCTCAGAGAAAGTCAGCTTCACGTCTTCCATATCAAACAGTGCCTGATACTGCTTCAGAAGCGCATTCTTGGGCAACGACAGGATTTGTACCAACGCGTCTTCGTCCAAGTCTTCAAGCGTCGCGATCACCGGCAGACGACCTACAAACTCAGGGATAAGGCCAAACTTCAGCAGGTCCTCTGGTTCGGTTTCCTTAAACAATTCACCTACACCGCGCTCATCGGGGCCTGCAACCTGTGCACCAAAGCCAATAGACTTGCCCTGCATACGATTGGTAATCACTTTATCCAGGCCTGCGAAAGCGCCGCCGCAGATAAAGAGAATATTGGTGGTATCAACCTGAAGGAATTCTTGCTGAGGATGCTTGCGCCCCCCTTGCGGCGGGACACTGGCAACCGTGCCTTCCATGATTTTCAACAATGCCTGCTGAACACCTTCGCCCGAAACATCACGGGTAATGGAAGGGTTATCAGACTTGCGGCTGATCTTGTCTACCTCATCGATATAGACAATGCCGCGCTGCGCACGTTCAACATTATAATCGGCAGACTGCAACAGTTTAAGAATGATGTTTTCAACATCCTCGCCGACATACCCTGCTTCTGTCAGTGTAGTTGCGTCGGCCATCGTAAAGGGCACATCAAGAATTCGCGCCAGTGTCTGCGCCAACAGAGTTTTACCGCAACCTGTTGGGCCAACGAGCAAAATGTTGGACTTGGAAAGCTCAACCTCAGAACCGTTCGCGCTCGCGTGGTTGAGGCGCTTATAGTGGTTATGCACTGCAACAGCCAGAACCTTCTTTGCCGACCCCTGCCCGATCACATAGTCATCAAGCACTCCAAGGATTTCGAGCGGTGTTGGCACACCGTCGCTGCCCTTGCCAAGCGCGCTTTTGCTCTCTTCCTTGATTATGTCGTTACACAACTCAACGCATTCGTCGCAGATGAAAACAGTTGGTCCTGCAATCAACTTACGCACCTCATGCTGGCTCTTTCCACAGAAAGAACAATAGAGTGTGTTTTTGGAATCGTTATTACTCAAATCTGTCACCGCTTCACTCTCACTTCACCGCTATCCTAGTCTGAGCGGAAAGAAGCACACAACTAAAAACTATAATTGTGAATCCTTTTGGTTTTCTTAATAAACTCAATCTTCTATTGTTTCGCGAGAAACATGAATTTCATCCAGCAGACCAAAGGCCTTGGCTTCTTTACCGCTCATGAAGTTGTCCCGGTCCATCGCTTCTGCAATTGCCTTCACCTTTTGGCCGGTATGCTTTGCATAGATCGCGTGCATACGTTCCTTGAGATCTTTGATCTCATCCGCCTGGATTTCAATATCCACGGCCTGTCCACGCGCACCGCCCGAAGGCTGGTGGATCATAATACGGCTATTGGGCAGTGCAAAGCGCATGCCTGGCTCGCCTGCTGCAAGAAGCAACGACCCCATAGAGCAAGCCTGGCCAATACAGATCGTTGCAATCTTCGGCTTGATATATTGCATTGTATCGTAAATCGCGAGGCCGCTGGTTACCGCACCTCCTGGCGAATTGATATAAAAGCTGATTTCTTTTGCTGGGTTTTCCGCCTCAAGAAACAGCAACTGCGCTACGATTAGGCTAGAAACATGATCATTCACCTGGCCTGTAAGGAAAATAATGCGTTCCTTCAACAGCCGGGAATAAATATCAAAAGACCGCTCACCGCGATTGGTCTGCTCGACGACCATCGGCACAAGGTGGTTGGCTACTGTTTCCATAATATCGCTCATTAAGCGCTCCAATAAAATACACGCAAAAGGGCCAAGTTTATTTGCCCATTTTTGAATAACTCGTTTCAGGCAAGCATTAGCAAAGTAAGCTCACAGGCGGCAAGCAAATACGCACGCCTGAATGCAATTAGATAAGACCCAACAAACCTTTTTAAAGGACCGTCAGCTACAAGGGACAAAAAAAGGGGCCTCGCAGACCCCTTTTCAATAAACCTTTAAGCAAAAGGCCTAGTTATCAGCATCTTTTTTAGCCGCAGCCTTTTTCGCTGGTGCTTTTTTCGCCGGAGCCTTCTTTGCAGCAGGCTTTTTCGCTGCTGCTTTCTTTGCCGGAGCTTTCTTTACCGGGGCTTTCTCATCAGCATCTGCTTTTTTAGCGGTCGCTTTTTTTGCAGGAGCCTTCTTTGCCGCGGCTTTTTTCTTCGGAGCAGCTTTTTTGGCCTTCGCCGGATTTGCATCTTCTTCGTCGATTTCGCGAACTGCAGCTTCCAGTTCATCACGCGTTACAGACTTGTCCGTCAGCTCAGCTTGCTCAAGCACGAAGTCTACTACCTTTTCTTCAAAGATAGGCGCACGTAGCTGGGCACGAGCGTCTTCATTCTTCTGGTAGAATTCGAAAACCTGAGCTTCCTGACCGGGGAAACGACGTGCTTCTTCGATGATTTTGCGGTTCACTTCTTCCTGCGTAACCTGAACGTCGTTCTTGACACCGATTTCAGAGAGGAGAAGGCCAAGGCGCACACGGCGCTCAGCGATTGCACGGAATTCCGCAGCTTCCGCTTCGTCTTCTGGGGCGTCTTTGCCTTCAAAGTCTTCAGCTTTAGCTTCGCCGTTCATCACAGCATCCCGCTTGATCTGTTCCCATATCTGAGCGAATTCAAGATCAACCATGCCAGTAGGCACAGCAAAATCATATTCTTCAGATAGGTTGTCGAGCAGCTTACGCTTCAGATGCGCGCGCGTCAGGTTGGCGTTATCGCCGTCTAACTGACCCTTGAGCGCTTCCTTGAGTGCATTCAGATCATCAAGCCCGAGGTTCTTCGCGAGATCATCGTCAACTTTAGCGTCAGTTGGCTTGCGTACTTCTTTCACGTTCACAGTGAATTCAGCGTCTTTGCCAGCCAAATCAGCAGACTGATACTGCTCTGGGAAGGTCACTTTAACCAGCACTTCGTCACCAGCTTTTGTGCCAACAAGCTGGTCCTCAAAACCAGGAATGAAGGTCCCTGACCCCAGTTCAAGCTGATGGTCTTCTGCAGTACCGCCGTCGAACGCTTCGCCGCCAGTGCGACCAACATAATCGATCAGAACTGCATCGCCTTCTTTGGATTTGGTAGTTTTAGCAGCTTTCTTGAAAGCTTTTTGCTGACCGGCGATGTTTTTAAGCGCCTTTTCAAGGTCTGCTTCTTCAGCTTCCGCTATCCAGCGCTCAAGTGCTGGCGCTTTAAAGGAATCAACGTCTACATCAGGCAAAACTTCAACCTTGAGCGTATACTCAAGGTCTTTACCGTCTTCATATTCGCCCATATCAACGTCTGGGCGCAGTGCTGGACGAATTTCTTTTTCTTCAAAAAGCTTTGAAGAAGTTTCCTGCATTGCTTCAGAAATCACCTGGCCTTTGGCGCGCTCGCCGTGCATGCGCTTCAACAAAGACAGAGGGGCTTTGCCCGGGCGGAAACCTTTGATTTTTGCTGTGGCGCGGAATTCGTCAAGAATCTTGTCAAGGCGTGCATCAAGCTCGCTAGCTTCGACAACGATTTTATACTCACGCTTAAGTCCGTCGTTCAGCAGTTCTTCGATCTGCATGGGTCTTCCAACTCTCTTATTAATAATATCCGATGCTGATCCCTGAACAGTTGTTTTGGTGCGCGTGGAGGGACTTGAACCCCCACGTCCGAAGGACACTAGAACCTAAATCTAGCGCGTCTACCAATTTCGCCACACGCGCAATCCCAAACAACAATCAGCTCCCGCCAGAAGCGGTGTCGACCAATTATTTATGTCGAAAGATACAGCATTTGCTGCCAGCCTTTCGGCTGTTTGAACGCGCTTATAACAGGCGCGGCGCTGGTTACAAGTATTTTATGAAGGCCCGACACAAATTCTTGGTAAAAAGAGGTCGAAATCGCCATTTTAACAATGCCTCATGCGGCAAAGCCAAGCCTTCTAGGGCAACACTTTCGCAATCTGCGGCAACAGGTCGGAGGCGATAAGACCGCGCCCTGCTTTCATGGCGGCTTCTCCGTGCAACCAAACTGCGGCAGACGCGGCTTCAAAAGCAGGCATTCCCTGTGCCAACAGGCTGCCAATCATGCCAGAAAGAACATCGCCAGTACCACCAACCGCGAGCCAGGACGGCGCATTACTGGCAATGGACACTCGACCATCTGTCGAGCCGATAACCGTTGATACGCCTTTGAGTACAACCGTGCAGCCAGAAACCTCTGCGGCCCGGCGAACGGCTGAAATCCTGTCTGCTGTATAATCCAGATCTGGGAACAGCCGCCTGAACTCGCCTTCGTGCGGCGTTAGTACGATGTCGCAACTGCCTTCATTCTTTAACACCTCCAGCCGCCCAACAAGGCTTGTGAGCGCGTCGGCATCCAACACCAAATCCCGGCCTTTGAGTGTCGCTTGCATCACCAGTTCTGCGGTTTTCTCCCCAACGCCCGCGCCCGGCCCCAATAATACGGCTCTGATTTTGGGGTCAGACATTATAGCAATAAAGCCAAAGGCAGAATCGAAACGGCGCACCATTACATCGTCAAGGGCACCAGCTTGAATGGCGTAGGTTTCAGTGGATGCGGCAAGTGTCACCAATCCTGCCCCGGCCCGCAGGGCGGCCATGCTTGCGAGGCGGGAGGCACCAAGCGTTGGCTCCTTACCGCCCAGCACCAAAAGATGGCCTCGGTTATATTTGTGGCTTGTCGGTCCCTGAAACGGAAAAGCATGGCTCCAAAGCCCAGGTTCGTTAGAAAAATGGGTTGGTGTCACATTCTCAAGCGCTGCTTCGGGAATACCGATGTCAGCTACATGCACATGGTCAGCACCGCCGCAGTAAAACCTGCCCGGCGCAACAATTTGGCCAGCTTTTTTGTGGAAAAAAGTTACTGTGGCATCTGCCTGGAAACAAGGCCCGAGAACATTACCTGTTTTAGCATCCAGCCCGCTCGGCACATCAACAGCCAATCGGAAAGAATCTACTGTGTTAGCCTCTTCGATAATATCAGCAAACTGGCCCTCAAGTGGCTTATTGAGGCCTGTACCAAACATACTATCAACAATAACTGCAGCCCCGTTGAGTGGCCGCTCACCGAGCGGCTCGCATGGGCCACGCCACTTGGCCGACATTTTTTTCGCGTCGCCTGTCAGGCTATCTGTATCTGTTGTGGTCATAACGCGAACCAGATAACCCCATTCATCTAAATGCCGGGCCACCACATAACCATCTCCGCCATTGTTACCTGGGCCACACAGCACAACAACCTCGCCGCCAACCTCCAGGGGCGTGCCCACATAATCAACCACGATATCGGCAACCGCCCTGCCTGCAGCTTCCATAAGCTCGGCACCGGATTTTCCGTTTTCGATGGTCCATGCGTCTGCCTGACGTGCTTCTTTGGGCGTCAAGAGAATATGATCGTCAAAAACCTGATGAATTTGCATGTGTTCCCCCTCTGGAATCGGGGGCCAGTGTAACAAAAGAAAAAAGCCCCGAAAGGGGCTTCTTAAAAAAACGCATTCAAAGTGGGGCGAGTGACCGGACTTGAACCGGCGGCCTCCAGAATCACAATCTGGCGTTCTAACCAACTGAACTACACCCGCCACTCTCTGAACGGTGCGCTTGTTTATCCAAAAGCATTCTGTTTCGTCAAGCGAGAAATTGAAACATTTCTACACTATTTTTTATGTAATCGGTTTCACTTTGCTGATCAGGCATAAGGCACATGCCTATTTTTTGTGCAACTTCACTGGACATTTAGAAAGCAAAAATAAGCTGAAAGTCAGATAAATGGTTGATATTAATGAAGTATAGTAACTGGCACAGTCCCTGCTAATAAGGGAGCGCGAACTCAAAATTGGTGCGTACATATGAAAAAAATCGAAGCAATAATAAAACCCTTTAAGCTCGATGAAGTGAAAGAAGCACTCCATGATATCGGGATTTCAGGGATTACGGTCACAGAAGCCAAAGGCTTTGGCCGTCAGAAGGGTCATACAGAATTATACCGCGGTGCCGAATATGTCGTGGATTTTGTTCCAAAAGTGAAAGTCGAGGTTGTCGTTGAGGCAGGCCAGGCTGAACGGGCCGTCGAGGCCATCAAAAACGCTGCTCACACCGGACGTATCGGTGATGGCAAAATTTTTGTCAGCGCCGTTGAAGAAGCAATCCGTATTCGCACAGGCGAAACCGGCACGGACGCTGTTTGACAAATTTGACGAACGGTCTTGAGAAACATTTGGCTACAAGAACAGCCAGCTACAGTTGTTACTATAAGGAAAATTACCATGGCTAAATATACTAACCTCAGCATTGACGATTTCCTCGCGCTTGTGAAGGAAACCAAAGCCGAGTGGGTTGATCTGCGCTTCACCGATCCAAAAGGTAAATGGCAGCACCTCACTATGGCCGCTGATGTTGTTGATGAAGATATGCTCACTGAAGGCATTATGTTCGACGGTTCTTCTATCTCAGGCTGGAAAGCCATCAACGAATCCGACATGATTCTGATGCCTGACATGAATTCTGTAACGGTCGATCCCTTCACTGCTGACGTAACAATCGTTGTTTTCTGTGACATCCATGAGCCTGCAACTGGTCAGGGATATGGCCGTGACCCACGTTCTACAGCGAAACGCGCTGAAGAATACCTTAAGTTCACAGGTGTTGGCGACACGGCTTTCTTTGGCCCAGAGCCTGAATTTTTTGTTTTCGACGATGTGAAGTTCAAGGTTGACTATAGCGGTGCTTCTTACGAGCTGGACGACGTTGAAGGCCCCTACAACAGCAACCGTTCATACGAGGAAGGCAACTATGGGCACCGTCCACGCGCCAAAGGGGGCTATTTCCCGGTAGCACCTGTAGATAGTTGTGTCGACCTGCGCGGTGAAATGGTGAAGGTCATGAAAGAGATGGGCCTCCAGATGGACAAGCACCATCACGAAGTGGCCGCATCCCAGCACGAGCTTGGCATGATGTTCTCTACATTGTTGGACACTGCCGATAATGTTCAGGTTTATAAGTATGCTGTACATCAGGTTGCGCATACTTATGGCAAAACGGCTACTTTCATGCCGAAGCCAAAAGCTGAAGACAATGGCTCGGGCATGCACGTGCACCAGTCGATCTGGAAAGACGGTGAGCCTACATTTGCCGGTGGAAGTTACGCAGACCTTTCTGAAACGGCCCTCTATTACATCGGCGGTATCATCAAGCACGCGAAAGCGATCAATGCTTTCACAAACCCAAGTACCAACAGCTACAAGCGTTTGGTTCCTGGCTTTGAAGCCCCTGTTCTTTTGGCTTATTCAGCACGCAACCGCTCTGCTTCTTGCCGTATTCCGTATGGCACGAGCCCTAAAGCCAAGCGTGTTGAAATCCGCTTCCCCGATGCAACGGCAAACCCATATTACGCATTTGCTGCGATGCTGATGGCTGGCCTTGATGGTATCAAGAACAAGATTCACCCTGGTGAAGCAATGGACAAAGATCTGTACGCCCTGCCCCCAGAAGAGCTTGCCGGTGTTCCAACTGTAGCGGCATCGCTTGATGAAGCTCTCGCTGCCCTCGACGCTGACCGCGAGTTCCTTAAGCAAGGCGATGTATTCTCTGACGATCAGATCGATGCTTACATTGAACTGAAGCAGGAAGATGTGGATCGTTTGAACCTCACACCCCATCCAGTTGAGTTCGATCTTTACTATAGCGCCTAGCCGTTTAAAAAGGATATTGCGGAAAGGCCTCCCACCTGGGGGGCCTGTTCGTTTAAAAATAATGTTTCCAGCTATTTACTTTTTAACAACAGGTAAAATATAAGCTCAACTCGTGGGGGCTGTGAATTTAGGAATTTTTTGGTTTAGGCGTGTTTATCGATGCATATCGACTATACAGAGGAACAAATAGCACTACAGCCAAAGCTGGCGGAAGCAAACATCAATCCGGAGAGCTTTTTGGCAACTGACTATCTCAATCATTTTAATGAGATTGTCATGCTTCTGGAAATGGTCCCTGATATGCCTGAGCTTATCGAAGATACAGGCGACTGGGCACCTAAAAGTTATCCGCAGCATTTCCTTGATAGTGGCTTTCAGGCTAAAGACCTTGCGGTCGAGGCCTTTGAAATTGCCCCGCGTATTATTCGGTTACCGTTTGATCAAATCTGCGCCGAAATGGACAAATTGATCCTGACCACCCTTGCCGGACTGACCAGCCTCAATGTTGCGGAGCGCGGCTTTTCTCCCGCAGCTCAGGATTTGATCCGACGCCGCGTTGAAGCAATCCAAGGCCTGTTGATGAAACTTAACCAGGTTATCCACGGCAAACTGGAAGACGGTATGTCCTTCCTGGAATCCCTGGATGAAGAAGAAGTGCCCGCGGAAGAAGTACAGACCCAGGAAGATATCGACAAATTGTTCGATTAATCTGGTGCATTCTTTCCACCCGCGCAAACCTGCTGGCCCAAGCTCTCGTATCTGTTTTTATAATTGTTAAGTGATTTTTGGTGCAGGAAAGCGCTGCTTAACCCGCCAAACGGTATTCGATGTTTTCAGAAAGTGTGCTTAAAGACACTGTCTTGGTGATATCAGGGTGACCAACCCGCGCAAGGCTGACAAGCGGGAAACTACTCATTCGCACTTCACTGATGCGCTCCACGATCCAGATTGAAGCGCCCGCATCCTGCTGCTCGAACCTATCCCCAACAGAGACTTCGCGCGCTGAACGCACCCGTCCTTCCTGCGGCATGACCTTTTTCAAAAGGCTAACTGGATGCAAACTGTTCATTGACTGTCCCTCGTTCCACCTACTGTTAGTAAAGCCTATGAACAAACTCTTTATATAAAGTTTACAGACATCGTTAACAGGTTATAAATTGCTCAGAACTCCACTACATATATAGCACAATCTGCATATTACTACCACATATTGATGTGGTTGACGAGAGCCGCCTGCTAGTTTACGCCCTACCTATGTTTGATTTTTAAGGTGGGGCCATGAGCGACCTGTTTGAAGTACAACAGACCAAAACAGACTATTCCGCAAAAGATATTGAGGTCCTGGAAGGGCTTGAGCCGGTACGTCAAAGACCTGGCATGTATATCGGCGGTACGGATGAACGGGCATTGCACCATTTGGTTGCAGAAGTTCTCGACAACTCGATGGATGAAGCCGTCGCAGGCCATGCGAATCGCATTGTGGTGTCGATGCATACTGATGGTTCGGTTAGTATTTCAGATAATGGCCGGGGTATCCCGACCGATCCGCACCCCAAATACCCTGGAAAATCAGCATTGGAAGTGATTCTCACCACCCTGCACTCGGGCGGCAAATTTTCATCGGATGCTTATGCAACATCAGGCGGTTTGCACGGAGTGGGTATTTCTGTAGTGAATGCGCTCTCTTCGGAAATGTCGATCGAGGTGGCGCGCGACCGTAATATGTGGAAGCAATCCTATTCCCGCGGGAAAACCGCGTCCAAGCTTGAAGACCTGGGGCCGGTAAACAACCGGCGCGGCACGAAGGTTACTTTCCTGCCCGACCATGAGATCTTCGGCCCAAAAGCGGCCTTTAAGCCTGCACGTATTTACCGGATGGCCCGATCAAAGGCCTATTTGTTCCGCGGGGTGGAAATCCGCTTTAAATGTGATCCTGAGCTGATCACTGCCGACGACAAGACGCCTGCTGAAGCAACGCTGCATTTCCCGGGCGGCCTTTCGGATTTTCTCACGGAAACACTGAAGAATCGCACCTGTGTAACCGAGGAACCATTTTCCGGTTTTGTAAAATTCCCAGACGAGCAAGGCCGGGTCGAATGGGCGATTCATTGGCCAGAATTTGGCGACGGGTTCTGTAACAGTTATTGTAATACCATCCCGACACCGCAAGGTGGCACACACGAAAACGGCATGCGCAGTGCACTTTTGAAAGCACTTAAGGCGTATGCTGAGCTCACCAACAACAAAAAAGCTGTGCAATTGACATCAGATGATATCTGCGGCCTGTCGTGCGCGATGTTGTCTGTCTTTGTTCGGGACCCTCAGTTTCAAGGGCAAACCAAGGACAAGCTCTCTACGTTGGATGCACACCGTTTCACAGAAAATGCTGTCAGGGACGCTTTTGATCACTGGCTTGCGGACCATCCGGACCGGGCGAACGGCCTTTTAACTTGGGCACTTGAGCGCCTTGATGAACGTTTGCGCCGCCGCCAGGAAAAAGAGATCAAACGCGCAACAGCCGTAGGCAAACGCAAACTACGTTTGCCCGGCAAGCTCACTGATTGTGCCAGTGCAGAAGCCGAAGGCACAGAGATTTATATCGTGGAGGGCGATAGCGCCGGCGGCTCTGCCAAGCAGGCCCGCAACAGAAAAACCCAGGCGATTTTGCCGATCCGGGGTAAAATTTTGAATGTTGCGTCTGCCACCCGTGACAAAATAGCCGCCAACCAAGAGATCAAAGACCTCACACTTGCGCTCGGCTGCGGCGTCAGAGAGCATTATAACGGCGAAGCGCTCCGGTACGAAAAAATCATCATAATGTGTGATGCAGACGTCGACGGTGCCCATATCGCCACCTTGTTGATGACCTTCTTTTTCCAGGAAATGCCGCAACTTGTTAAGGACGGCCTGCTCTATTTGGCACAACCGCCGCTCTACAGGCTCGCGAAAGGCGGAAAGGTTTTTTATGCCCGCGACGATGAGCATAAAGACGAACTGATGGCGACCGAATTTGCAGGCAAAACCAAGATTGAAATCAGCCGCTTTAAAGGCCTTGGTGAGATGCCGCCTGCACAGTTGAAAGAGACCACCATGGCACCAGAAAACCGCACACTACTGCGTGTGACCTTGCCGCCCGAATATGCCGAGCGAGCCGAAGTTACCAGACTGGTCGATGACCTGATGGGCAAAAAACCGGAAAAACGTTTTGAGTTTATCCGCGACAATGCCGCCGATATCGACCAACTGGATCTTTAGCAACACCCCATATACTACGGATAATGAAACGGGTGGCCATCGATGTCGTTGTTTCAATGCTCTGAAGGTAGAAGTAACGGTAAATAGACATCGAAGGTGGTGCCTTCGCCTTCACTACTGCGCACATCAAGTGCGCCATCAAGGCCTTTTATAATTTGGCTGACCTGTGACATACCAATACCAGATCCTTCGCCGACATCTTTCGTGGTAAAAAACGGATCAAAAATCTTGTCCAGCACATCGCTTGGGATGCCAATGCCATTATCTGAGATAGTTAGCATCAGATAGCCCTTATCTTCATCAATCGAGAAGAGCAATGGCTGTTGCCGCTTAGCTCCTTCCACAATCTCGGTAGATATCGATATATTGCCTTTCACAGCATCAACCGCATCAACAGCGTTAGATATCAAATTCACAACGACCTGACTGATTGCTGTGCTTGTTGCTCGAAGCACGCTTTTATCAGGTGTAAAATTGGTTTCCACGGTTATGGACGACGGAATGCATAGCTTGGCAAGCCGCCAGATATCATTGAAGAGTTGAAACGTATCCAAGTCGCTGATTTCTGTCGATCCATCGTGAGAAAATACCATGATGTTTTGCACGACATCCTTGATATTTATTCCAACGGAAAGCGCGTCAAATGTTCTGTCCAGAATATTTTTCACCTTTTCAGTTTGTTCAAGATCCTGCAAATCCATCATTGCTTCGTCGAGACTTAGAAAAAGTGGGAACAAAAGATTGTTGATATCGTGAGCCACACCACCAGCGACGCGCCCCAGTGATTCTACGCGCTCCGAACGCGCTGCCATAACTTCTGCTTCGCGTCGGGCCGTAACATTGCGCCACACAGAAACAAAAGCATTAACATCGCCGTTGTCATCAAACTGTGGTGTCATAGACACATCAAGCCAAAGCCCCTCCTCTTTGGCGTTCTTGATCTGGACAAGACCATTCCACATGCCCTTATCGATCGCTTCCTGCTGCACTTCATCGGTGGTCTTCTTGCCTGGCAATTCTTGCCTGACTAAATCGTGTATTCGTCGTCTTATAATTCTTTCTTTGGGCAAACCGACAAATTCACACAGTACAGTGTTGCAGCTCAGAATTCGCTGGCCAACGTCCGCAACAATAACCCCGTCTTTTATCTGCTCGATGATATGCGCTTGCCGCCGCATTTTTTCTTCAGACTTCAACCGCTCCGTGATATCCCGAAAGAGCGCGATAAAGATGGTTTGATCCTCCTCCTCCAGCGTGGTTGCGGCGATACTTAATTCCAAAGGCATTGTTGCCCCGTCGCTACGAACCCCCATAACGGTCCGTGCGCCTTGCCCCATGATTTTGCTCCGCCCCTTCTTTTCCAGGTAGTGCTTGACAAAACCAGCGTGTTGACCCCTGAGATCGTCGGGCATCAGCATTGTTACATCGTTGCCAATCATCTGCGTTGGAAAGTAAGCAAAGATTACGCAGGCCGCTTTGTTGGTAAGAAGGATTTTTCCATTCTCATCTGCAACCACAATGCCGTCGGCTGCATTATCGGTGATGGCAAACAATAGATCATAGTTATAGGACGTGTGATCTAGAAGCGCATCTGAGTAGTTCACAACCATAATTCACCTAATTGAACATGAACCTAGCCTGTAAAGTAGCAATCCAATTCTTCATACTCCCTTAACGCTCTTAATATATTTTAAATTTATGCACCGTTAGAAGAAAACCGGGGTCGGAGCAATCGGAAGTCTCACTAAGTATTTCATGAGCTTAAGTATAGCATATCGGATATCCCAAGTGTCGTAGCTATCGCGCAAAAGTTGAAAGAGACTCTACCACCAGCAGAAAGGCAGTCGCTTCATTATGGGAAGGCCACAAAACTCCTCGGCATCCAAAAAAAGCTCATTCTGGGGTAATATTTTTAGTAAAAGCGCGCCAAAACCCACCAGGCAGAAGCAACAAGGAAGAGTGTACGATGCCAAGCGCGAGCAAAACCGCATCCACAAAACTTTCGAAAAACGCCTGAAACAAATCGCAGAACAGCAGGATTTGGTTATTGCAGGCAACCTTCATGTTCTTAATCTTGCCAAAGTAAAAGAAAAAATTGGCGAACGCTGGGGCCGCCTGCATGATGTGATCCAATTAAATATTGAGGCAATAATTAAGCGTCACATGAAGAAAAATGACGAATTTATGCGCCGATCAGATTTGGACTATGTGATCATTTTTCATAATTCAGACCAACAAGAAACCAATCAGCGCCTGGCATTGGTTTCAAAAGAAATAGTAGAAAAGGTATTTGGCACCGATGCGCTGACGGAAGGCTTTGAACTGGAAACAACTGCGGAAAAAATCAACAAAAATACGCTGGAAGGGCAAGAAACTCTAAAAGAAATTTTTGCCCAGCTCGATGGCTCTTCTAACCGTAATACTTATTCTCGGGCGTCCTTTGCAAAGGGCGCTGCCATAATTGAAGAACAAGGCGCGGCATTTCTTGCTGAAGCCAATCAAACCCTAACCAATGTTATATCAGCATTATCGGAAGTTGCCTCTGTTCCTGATCTAAATGACTTCATTTCGGTTCTAGAGCAAATTTCACCGAAGCTTGAAGATACGAAGGCCACCTGTAATAAACTGCTAAACCACGGTGCTTCGCATTATTCGGGCAGCGACAACACCGTTAAAGAGCTTGAGGCGGTTTTGGCAACCACGAATGATTATGCAAAAGCGCTCAAGGTTCTAAAGGAGCAGGCTCTCACAAAAATATCCACAATAACCGACACTGGCACGCCCCCCAAGCATGGCGCACCAAAAGCCTCACCGCAGGCCAAAGCCACACCGCAGGTCGTGGTGGTTGACCCGGATGATTATAAAGATGAAGCTTCTAAAAAACTGGATCCCCTTCGCGGCGCAAGTTTTTATTACGCGCCTTTGTGGGATGTGAAACGTGAAATGATTTCAACATTCAGGTGTGATTTAAGACCCGATACAAACACGCCCAATTTCTCTATTTCCAAGCTCTTTAAGGGCTATTCGCTTGAAGACGCACATTTGCATCTGGATATGGCGGTTTTGCGCCACATCGTACGGGATCTGCAGTCTTTTGCTGAGGAAGGTGCAAAATGCGCGCTTACCGCTGCCATTAGCTTCAGCAGCATATCGGCTCCAAAAAATCGAACTAAGATTTTGCAACTAGTTCATGCGTTAGCGGAACGCCAGCGCAAACTACTTGTCATTGAAATTCTCAATATCGATACCAACACATGGGCTTCTCGCATCACAGAAGTTGTGGGTTTCTTGAAACCTCATTGCCGCGCGGTGATATTGCGATTACCGCCACGCTACAGGTATCTCGGTGAACTGAAGCAGGCTGGTGTCTTTGCCGTCGGATTAGATGTATCCGAACTGAAATTGAAAGAGGCCAATATTTTCGAGGAACTGGATAGCCTTTGTGCCCTTGCTGATCAAACCAAAATCAAGGTCTTTCTAAGCGGCGTCAATAGTATGAGCATTGCCAGTAGCGCGGTATCTGCCGGCGCTGACTATATTGACGGAGATATTATTCCTTCGGATCACCCCGTGAATCTTAGGCGCCTTTCATTGGCTGATATTTATACCAGCCAGCTTACGCCGCAATAAAGGCGGCAATATTAGCCAAAAGGTGGTAAATTTCGCTCTATAACTTCCAAAAGCTGCGTGGCGGTAACTGGCTTATAGATAGTGTCGCATGCACCCATATCTTTCGCTATCTTTAAAAAATCTGTATTGCGGGAACGCCCCCCGCCTGACATAGCGACAATTTTAAGGTGCGGGTGGCTACTGCGCACATTTCCTATCAATTCAATACCTTCCATCTCTGGCATGATAATATCGGTAATTAGCAAAACGCACTCCTTAGTGCGTAGTAATTCAAGCCCTTCTCGGCCATTTCGGCCCTGATGCACAATATAGCCTGCCCGTTCTAGCGTTCTGGAGACTGCAGCACGTACATTATCATCGTCATCGACGATAAGGATTTCCGTATTCCTAAAATCACTCATGCTCGTCCCTTCAGCAGTATAGTTGACAGAATAACAGTACCAACCACTCAGTAAAAAAAGCATTAATTACTAAGGCAATATAGAAATTACCACCGGCACACAAATATCTGTTACGAATACATATGTGTAAATATACTTCGTGATTTTGTGTTTCTTCGTCTTCTGGGTTACCGATGCTGTTCGATCTCAAGGATATCCGCCGCAATAAGCAAGCGGCCTCCAAATTTCAGCCAAACACGGCCTCATTGTTCCTATCCAAAAACCACCAGCATAGCGGACCTTCACAGGCCACTGAAAACGCTTCAGGGTAAATACTATGCCTAATTTGAAGGCTGTGGTTACACCATCCTGATGCCAAATGGCTCGTGGCCAGTTGATGCTTGTTGCCCAAAAACGCCGTAAAGGTTGAAATAAGTGTCGTTTTCCCGGTGCCATACGGATCAATCATTGACTTTCCGAGCTTGACACCTATTCTGCCGCCCAAATGAGTTTAGAGAGATTGGTAGACATTGAATGGGTTTTGAGCTTTTAGGACTAAGTGATCCTACTTTGGCGGCTGTTTCGGACGCTGGTTATACAGAACCGACCCCGATACAAGCCCAGGCGATCCCGCAGTGTCTTATGGGCCGTGACATTTTGGGCATTGCCCAAACGGGCACGGGCAAGACCGCTTCTTTCACCCTGCCGATGATTGATATCCTTTCAGAGGGCCGAGCGCGGGCGCGTATGCCGCGTTCCCTTATTCTGGAACCCACACGCGAACTTGCAGCCCAGGTAGCCGAGAGTTTCGAAAAATACGGCAAGAACCACAAGCTTTCGATGGCGCTGTTGATTGGCGGCGTGAATTTTGCCGACCAGGAAAAGAAGCTCGACCGAGGTGTTGACGTTCTTATCGCAACGCCGGGCCGCCTTCTGGACCATTTCAATCGCGGCAAATTACTTTTAAACGGCATTGATATTCTTGTGGTCGATGAAGCCGACCGCATGCTCGACATGGGTTTTATCCCTGATGTTGAGAAAATCTGTGAGCGTATCACCAAAAAGCACCAGACGCTGTTCTTCTCTGCAACTATGCCTCCAGTGATCCAGCGACTGACGAAACAATTCCTTGACGACCCGAAGAAAATCGAAGTTGCGCGTCCGGCGACAACTGCCGAAACCATCGAACAGCAGTTGATTGCTGTAGGCCCCCGCGACAAACGCAAGGCGCTGCGCCAGCTTCTCAGGGAAGAAGAGATCAAAAACGGCATCATCTTCTGCAACCGTAAACGTGACGTAAAAGAAGTGTTCCAATCCCTCACGCGCCATGAATTCAGCGTTGGCCAGTTGCACGGAGACATGGAACAATCTGAACGCATGGAAGTGCTGCGCCAGTTTAAAGAGAATGAAATCCAGCTTCTATGTGCCTCTGATGTGGCAGCACGCGGTCTTGATGTGCCGGATGTAAGCCATGTGTTCAATTATGATGTGCCGGGTCATGCAGATGATTATGTACACCGTATTGGCCGCACCGGCCGTGCGGGCCGCAAAGGCAGGGCGATCACGATCACGACTAAATCCAAAGTGGACGTTCGTCTTTTGGAGGCTGTCGAGAAGCTCACCAAAACCCCGATCAAACGGATTGATCTTGAGCTAAAGCGCGAAAAGCGTGCACCGCACCGGGACGACGCCCGAAGTGAGGAACGCCAGGACAGTCGAAGTGATGCGCGCCAAGGCAGTGACGAGCGCCGCCATAATAATGAGCGCCGCAGCCGTGGTGGTCCACGCCAGAACCATACGAAAGACCGCGTTGGTCGCTCGTATGATCGCTCAAACCGGGGGGCTCCCCCTAAGTTCGCGCCGGATGACATGCCAAAAGAACCTTTTGTTGGCCTTGGCCCTCACGTTCCAGCCTTCCTGCTGCGCGAAATCAAGGTCAGCAAATAATCCCGCTTGCCGGGTTACGGCAAGGCCCTAAGTCACTCTAAACACAGGTCGCCCCCGCCTTTGTGGGCGACTTTAGAGGACAGAGGGACATTATGGCTGACTTTGAAAATCTCACACTCGAAATCACTGATGGTTTGGCGACGATTACACTTAATCGGCCTGACCGGCTGAATGCGCTCTCTAAGGGGTTAAAAGCTGACCTCCTTGCCGCCATCCGCAAGGTCTCAGGAAAATATTCAGGCGCGCGCTGCCTGTTAATCACCGGCGAAGGCCGCGGCTTCTGCGCAGGCGCAGATTTGGCTGAAGGCGGTGCAGCAACAGGAGCAGATCTTGGGGCTAGTCTGATTGACAGCTACCATCCGCTTCTGCAGGAACTTGCCGCCCTTAACCTACCCATTGTTTCCGCTGTGAACGGCGTTGCTGCTGGTGCAGGCATGTCGATTGCAATCTCCGCTGACTTTGTGGTGGCCGCCAAGTCGGCCTATTTCTTACAGGCTTTTGTCAATATTGGGCTGGTGCCGGATGCTGGCAGCACCTTTATCCTGCCGCGCCTGATCGGGACTGCCCGCGCACGCCGCATGATGATGCTCGGCGAGAAAATCACAGCAGAAACTGCCCTTGACTGGGGCATGATCCATTCAGTGGTTGACGATAATGCGCTGATAGCCGAAGCAAGCGCGCTTGCAGCTCGCCTTGCCAAAGGGCCAACAACAGCGCTCGCAGGCATTCGCCAGTTGATCGCAAGCAGCGCAGACAATAGTTACGGCGAACAACTTTTTGCCGAGGCGATGGCGCAGCGCGCCGCCGGACAGACCCACGACTGTGTCGAAGGGGTCTCAGCTTTCATTCAAAAACGCGCGGCTAACTTCACTGGTCAATAAATCGCCACTTTTCCTATTGACAACTAGCCTTAGTCAATGCGACCTGCTATTAGAACATATAGGAAACAAACGGGCAACTTTGTGACGAACCCTCTTGCCATTATCGGCCGAATTATTATCGGTGCCCTTGCAGAGCTTGGGCGCCTTTCTCGCTTTGCTGGCATAGCGCTCAGCCATCTTGCGCGTCCCCCTATTTATTGGCGCCTTATCGGGCAGCAAATGTGGCTTATTGGCTACAACAGCCTGCCAGTTGTTGGGCTGACAGCACTTTTCACGGGAGCCGCACTGGCACAGCAAATTTTTGTCGGCGGCAGCCGCTTTAACGCGGAATCGGTGGTGCCTGGCGTTGTGGTGATCGCGATCGTGCGCGAACTTGGCCCTGTACTTGGCGGTTTGATGGTGGCGGGCCGCGTTTCGTCCGCAATGGCAGCAGAACTTGGCACCATGCGCGTGACTGAACAGATCGACGCGCTTGTCACACTCTCAACCGATCCTTTTAAATATCTGGTTGTGCCGCGCCTGTTGGCCGCTGTAATCACCCTGCCTTTCCTTGTATTGGTAGCCAATGTTATTGGTGTTTTGGGCGGATATATGATTGGCACCGAACGCCTCGGGCTTAACGGTGCTACCTATCTGCAGGTAACGGCCGATTTCCTCGAAGCAGCAGATGTTTATTCAAGTCTCGTTAAAGCGTCGGTCTTCGGTTTTTTCATTGCGCTTATGGGCAGTTACCATGGGTATAACAGCCGGGGCGGTGCACAGGGCGTAGGTAAGGCAACCACCAATGCTGTTGTCTCCGCCTTTATCGCCATCCTTCTCTCCAACTTGATTATAACGGTCGTCGTATTTGGGGAGATAGGATGATGAGCAATAATATGATTGAAATCATAGATATTAAAAAATCCTTTGGTTACAACGATGTACTAAAAGATGTTAATCTAACCGTTAAAAAAGAAAGCTCGCTGGTAATTATCGGCGGATCGGGGTCCGGCAAGTCTGTTATGCTGAAATGTGTACTTGGACTTTTGCGCCCAGATAGCGGATCAATTCTCGTGGACGGCGATGATGTTACCCAGACTGGGCTCGGAAACCGTAAACGCGTGTTGCAAAAGATTGGCATGCTGTTCCAGGGGGCTGCGCTTTTTGATAGCCTCAAAATCTGGGAAAATGTCGCGTTTGGCCTCATTCAGGGCCAGGGCCTCGACAAAAAGGCCGCTAAGGAAATTGCAGTTGAAAAACTACGCCGTGTTGGGCTTTCCCCTGATGTTGCAGAGCTGGCTCCGGCTGAGCTTTCGGGTGGCATGCAAAAACGCGTCGGCCTTGCACGGGCGATCGCCACCGAACCGGAAGTGATCTTTTTCGATGAGCCCACCACAGGCCTCGACCCGATCATGGCTGATGTTATCAACGACCTGATCCTTGAATGTGTTGAGGACTTGGGTGCCACAACCCTTACCATCACCCATGATATGGCCAGCGCCCATAAAATTGCTGACCGGGTGGCCATGCTGTATCAGGGCGAAATTATCTGGGAAGACGACGCCAGCATGATCAACCATTCAGGCAACGAATACGTAGACCAGTTTGTTCAGGGACGGGCACATGGCCCGATCCAGGTGGATGTGCATAAAAGCTGATGGCAAAGATTCAGAAAGCATACACCTGCGGGGGCTGCGGTGCCAGTTACCGGCGCTGGCAGGGCAAATGCGATGAATGCAACGAATGGAATACCATTATCGAGGAAAAGGCCACGGTTTCCGGTGCGCCCAAGGGCCTGAGCGCCAAAAAAGGCAACAGTATCGAGCTTGTCTCCCTGGATCAGCCCCTCGAACAAGCCCCCCGTATCCTTTCTGGCATTGCTGAACTGGACCGGGCACTTGGCGGCGGTTTTGTGCCGGGCAGCGCGATCCTGATTGGCGGTGATCCGGGTATCGGTAAATCCACAATCCTGTTGCAGGCAATGGGTGCTCTTGCGCTTAAAGGCGAAGATTGCATTTATATTTCGGGCGAGGAAGCAACCGCCCAGGTACAAATGCGCGCCAATCGGCTTGGCCTATCGAAAGCCCCGCTGAAACTGGGCTGCGAAACCAGTCTCAGGGACATCCTCTCAACACTTGATAACACCGCCCCTCCAAAAGCCGTGGTGATCGACAGTATCCAAACGCTTTTCGCAGATCATGTAGAATCAGCGCCCGGCACCGTGAGCCAAGTGCGTGTCTGCGCACACGAACTCATCAGTTATGCCAAACGCAAGGGCACAGTGGTAATCCTTGTCGGCCATGTTACCAAAGACGGCCAGATCGCAGGCCCGCGTGTTCTTGAGCATATGGTTGATACGGTTCTGTATTTTGAAGGTGATCGTGGCCACCAGTTCCGCATTCTGCGCGCTGTCAAGAACCGCTTCGGCGGCACCGACGAGATAGGCGTGTTTGAAATGACGGGTGGTGGACTGAATGAAGTCACCAACCCCTCGGCCCTGTTTCTTGCTGATCATAACGCCCGCGAACCCGGCTCAGCAGTCTTTGCCGGTATTGAGGGGTCCCGCCCTGTGCTGGTAGAAATCCAGGCGCTGGTGGCGCGTTCAAGTGCGGCCAATCCGCGCCGGGCAGTTGTTGGCTGGGATAGCGGCCGGCTTGCAATGGTTCTTGCGGTTCTGGACGCCCGAGCGGGCCTTGGGCTCGCTGGTTGTGATGTTTATCTTAATGTTGCGGGGGGACTAAAGGTTTCCGAGCCAGCCGCCGATATGGCCGTAGCAGCCGCCCTGATTTCAAGCCTGTCACAAATTCCGTTGCCCGAGGAAACCGTCGTATTCGGTGAAATCAGTCTGTCAGGTGATGTACGCAGCGTTTCGCAGGCTGATGCGCGCCTTAAAGAATCGTCCAAACTTGGCTTTACCCGTGCGATGATGCCCAAAGCCAAGAAAGCTGGTGCTTCGGATATTCAGGAACATACGCTGGTACGGGTGACCGATCTGGTGACTCATTTCTTCCCGGACGGTATTGGTTAATCGGCAATAGTGTGTAGGATAAGGTGGTGTGGCACCTTTTTGCCGCAATGTAAGGGGACACTGTGAGCATGGATGCATCAAGCTTAACTGCATTTGATATAGGCGTTTTGGTCGTAATCGGCCTTTCTACGCTTCTTGCGTTTGGCAAGGGCTTCGCGACAGTTGCCCTCAGCCTTGGTGCCTGGATAGGCGCATTTGCTGCCGTGATCTTTGGCTATACATTTGTGGAACCTTATGGCCAGGACCTGATCAGCCCGCCCGAGCTTGCCAATATCATCACCATCGTCGCTTTATTTTTTGTGACACTTCTGATTTTAAAACAACTTGCCAATCTAATAGGCGGTGCCATCAAAAGTGGCCCCATTGGTTTCCTTGATCGATCACTTGGTGCTTTGTTTGGGCTGGTACGCGGCATCGTGATTGTCTCCCTGCTCTACTTCGGATTTGTGAAGATATTCCCCGACAAAGACGTTGAGTGGATCGAAAAATCCCAAACCAAACCATTAGTGGCCTGGGGCGCTGAAATGTTAGAGGGGTATGCCGCAAGCGCGCTTGGGCGCAATCCAACCGATGTGGGTGCTGACTTTATGGAGCAAGCCGCTGACGCAGTGCCCAGCCAATTCATTGAAGAGGCACTTGAAGAGCAAGCTGCAAAATATATTGAAAAAAACCAGCACAAGCTGGATCAGCTAATCGACGAAGTTGCAGAGGAAGCCAAAAAGAAAAAGAAACAGGGTGGGTCTTGAAAACCTATTCGGTGCTGCTTAGCCGCCTTTCCGGCAAAAGCTGGAACCTTGTGGATACTTACCTTACCGCAACAAAGCCCCGATCAAGTTTGAGCGAGGGGAAGCAATATCGCGTTTCTTTAAACCTCGAAAGCTGACTTTTCAGTCAAAAATCTTTGTTTGCTCAGGCTTTACCAACAAAACCAGCAGCTTACCTGCTGAGCTTCGCAATAAATCCGTAAAATGATAAAATGCAGCTTTCCAACTGTGCGGTCAGAGGATATACGGTGCTGAACGGGCTTCCCGTAATCAAAGGTAACTGGGCCACGGTAACTGCAGGACTTTATTGATGGACAAAAAGCTCCCCCTTTCCACCAATCCTTTTGATGACGACAAACTGCGCGAAGAATGCGGTGTATTTGGGATTTTTGGGACGCCAGACGCAACCGCCCACTGCACACTCGGGCTTCACGCCCTACAGCACCGCGGCCAGGAAGCTGCTGGCATCACTGCCTTTGACGGCGCAGAGTTCCATACAAAACGCGTACTTGGCCATGTGGCAGATAATTTCACAAGCAAGGACGTTATCGACAGCCTGCCTGGGATAGCGGCAATCGGCCACACGCGTTATTCCACCACTGGCGACACTGTTTTGAGAAACTGCCAACCGCTTTATGCTGATTTTGCATCGGGTGGCTTTGCTTGTGCGCACAATGGTAATATCAGTAACGCTGGGCACCTAAAAAGCGCGCTCGTGCAGCGCGGGTCGATTTTCCAGTCAACATCTGACTCTGAAGTGATCATCCACCTGATCGCCACCAGCCGTTTCCGCACGCTTATGGACCGTTATATTGATGCACTTCGGCAAATTGAGGGAGCCTACTCGCTGGTATCCTTAACCCGTGAAGGCATGATCGGCGTCCGTGACCCACTGGGCGTGCGCCCGCTGGTTTTGGGCAAGCTGGACAGCGCTTATATCCTTGCGTCGGAAACCTGCGCCCTGGATATTATTGGTGCCGATTATGTTCGCGACGTTGAAGCGGGCGAAATGGTAATTATCACCGAAGAAGGGATCACCAGCCACAAGCCTTTCCCCGAGGAAAACCCTCGTCCTTGTATTTTCGAGCACGTTTATTTTGCGCGGCCAGACAGCATGGTCGACGAAATGAGCGTCTATGATGTACGCAAGCGTATTGGCGCAGAACTGGCCCGTGAAAACCCCGTTGAAGCGGATATCGTGATCCCTGTTCCAGATAGCGGCACACCAGCCGCCATCGGCTATGCGCAGGAAAGTGGTATTCCGTTTGAACTGGGCATTATCCGCAACCATTATGTTGGCCGTACCTTTATTGAGCCAAGTGATCAGATCCGCCATTTGGGTGTGAAACTGAAGCTCAATGCCAATACCTGGAATATCAAAGGCAAACGTGTGATCATGGTGGACGATAGTATCGTACGTGGCACTACGTCCCTCAAAATTGTCAATATGATGCGCGAAGCGGGTGCATCTGAAGTTCATATGCGCATTGCCTCACCGCCGACAGCCCATAGCTGTTTCTACGGTGTGGACACACCAGAGCGCAAAAAGCTTTTGGCAGCCCGCATGACAGACGTGAACGCCATGTGCGAACACATTAAAGCCGACAGCCTTGCCTTTGTTTCCATCGACGGCCTTTACCGCGCTGTTCATCAGAAAAATGGCCGCGATAACAAATGCCCTGCTTTCTGTGACGCCTGTTTTACGGGCGATTATCCTACCAGCCTCACCGACCAAACGGCCCTGGATAATAATCAGGAGCAATTCAGTACAATCGCCTCAGCAGGATCGTAGAATTTATGAACAAACCCTTTGAAGGTCGCCTTGCCCTTGTAACGGGCGCATCTCGTGGCATTGGCCGCGCCGTAGCGCTTGAACTCGCCAAACAAGGTGCCAATATAATCGCCGTTGCGCGCAACCGCTCGCAGGGTGCTCTTGAGGACCTTGACGACGAAATTCGTAAACTCGGCAGTAAATGCACGATTACGCCCCTTGATATCAAGGACGGCGATGCCATCGACCGTCTGGGTGGTGCCATTTACGAACGGTGGGGCAAACTGGATATTTTGGTCGCCAATGCCGCGATCCTTGGCCCTATCTCGCCGCTGGGACATATTGCACCCAAGGATTTTGCTGAGCTGCTCGACGTTAACGTAACAAGCGCTTGGCGGCTTATTCGCTCATTTGATCCGCTTTTAAAGCTCTCTGATGCTGGACGCGCTGTTTTTGTGTCTTCGGGTGCCGCAGGCAAGCATAAGCCTTACTGGGGCGGCTATGCAGTTACCAAAGCAGCCCTCAATGAACTGGTGCTGACATATGCGGCTGAAAGCGCAAAGTCGGATGTGAATGTGAACCTGATTGATCCTGGCCCGATCCGCACGCATATGCGCGCCAAAGCCGTGCCGGGCGAAGACCCGAGTGTACTGCCAACACCCGATCAGATCGCGCCTTTATTCGCGGAAATGCTCTCGCCAGACTACACGGAAAGCGGTAAACTGGTACGCTTTTATGACTGGGCGAACATCGAGCGCAAATGATAAAAGGGATTGAAGCAGGATGGAAGCCCCCCAGAGGACCAAAGAATACCTGAAGAAAAACTGCTCAATCGACCTTACTTTTCCCTATCACCGAGATGAAGGTCTGCCAGCGAGGCTGACAGACCTGACTACACACCTGTTGCAAAGCGGTGTTAGCAAAGACAATTGGGCAATTGGTCACGCTGCTTCCTCCTTAGAGGAAAAACTTGCCGAGATGTTCGGAAAACCCGCTGCCATGTGGTGCCCAACCGGCACCATGGCTCAAGGCATTGCGGCGCGCCTTTACGCTGAAAAGCGCGGCAAGAAAAACGTTATTCTTCACGCTACCTCACATCTGGTCCTGCACGAAAAGGAAGCCTATAGCGTCGTGCACGGTCTGGACGCAGAAATTGTTGGCGGCTGGCGCGAAACCTTGAAGCCAAACATGCTGCATGAAAATGCCGCCTGCGCATTTATTGAAATGCCCCAGCGGCACAGTGGCGGCCTTTTGCCGAACTGGGATGAGCTAAACGCCCTCAAAGAGCAAGCAGCTTCGCTCAAACTTCCCCTTCATATGGACGGTGCTCGACTATGGTCATGCAGACCCTTTTATGAAAACAAGCCTTTGGCTGAGATAGTTGATGGTTTCTCTTCGCTCTATGTCTCCTTTTACAAGGATATTGGTGCAACAACTGGCGCTGCCCTTATCGGTGAAAAGGACTTTATCGAAGAAGCCCGTGCCTGGTGTGGGCGCCTAGGCGGACTGTTTGTCGATCCGTCCTTTATGACGACGGACACGCTTCGATTGCTTGATAAACGGCTCCCTCAGATGGAGGGGTTTGTTAGAGCCGCAAAAGATTTGGCGAATGCTGTCGACGGCATTGACGGTATCGAGGTATCCCCAAAGCCGCCACAGGTGAATATGTTCCATATCCTGCTGCCCTGTTACCACGGCATTGCCGAGCAAGCTCGCGACATTATTGCAGAGAAAACAGGCATATGGCTTTCTAATCGCTTCTGGAACTATGAAGGCGACAATCAATGCGCCATGGAAGTATCTGTCGGCGAAAAAGCGGCAGCAGTATCCACCAATGTCTTTGCCGATGCGGTCAGCTTGCTGGTGCAGGAGATAAAAGCCAAAAGCCAATGCATGTGAACCAAATCTCAGTTTGTCGTAAGCACTAATAGAAAAGGGCGATTTGACCCGCCCTTTTCTGCTCTTTATACTACGTCTCTAGTCTTTCTTCGGCGGCGGAGGCGGCATTGTTGCTTTTGCACTGTCGCGCGCGCCTATGCTTTCAATATAGTCGCTCAGAGCACTAAGGCCCTTCACCATCTCGGACGATTCCGACATCTGTGTCATATAATGGAGCGTCGGAAACATAGCCAGGTCGGCGTAGGTCAGCCTGCCCTGGGCGAGAAAGCCATCTTTCACCTGGGTATTGATGAAATTAAGCTGCATTTCCATTGGTTCAAGCGCCGCATCCACGCGGGCACGGTCAACGCCGTCGTCACCCGGAAAGATGTAAGCCAGCAAATACTCTCGTACCATCGTGCGATCGAAAATTGTGCCGTGCAGCGATACCCATTCTTCAACATTAGCATTGCCAGCGGGGTCTTCCGGGAAGAATTTTGGTCCCTCGAATGCGCTATCAATATACCGGGCGATCGCCGAGCTTTCGCAAACAAGTGTATTCCCATGGCGCATCGCCGGTACTTTGCCAAACGGATGGATCTCTTTGATCGCATCCGAGTGGGGCATTTCGGGCTGCAGTGTGTACTCAACGCCCTTTTCTTCTGCCAACATGCGCACTGAACGCACAAAGTTGGACTGGGGAATACCCAGGATGATCAGCTCTGACATTTCGTTATCCTTGCTCAGTCATTTGCTTCATAATCGCGGCCATCTCTTCTTCAGACACATCACGCACATGGCACGCCAGTGTCCAATTATAACCGTAACCATCGCTGAGTACAGCCGTACGATCACCCCAGAACATATCCTCAGGTGCTGAGACGCCTGTCATGCCTGCCTCAACCGCCTGCGCATAGACAGCGTCAACATCATCCACATAATGGTAAAAAGCACTTGAGGAGACAGTGCCCTCAGCCGGTGGCTGCCGGTCTGTGTCCGGTGCCGGATCAGAGATAAACATCATGCTGTCCCCGATTTTAAGCTCGCCGTGCATCACCATATCGGTGCCGGGCATGTTCATCACCATCATTGTCTCGGCCCCAAACGCAGCTTTGTATAGCTCTATAGCCCTTGCTGCGCCCTCCACCATGAAATGCGGTGTAATTGATTGAAACCCTTCAGGTTTTTTACTCATAGCCTTGATCCTTCTATTTTATACTTGGGTTGTACTCGTCGTCGTACTCGGGTTGTTTTACTTGGGTTGTTTTACTCGGCTTTGCTCAGGTAACTATCGAGGCAGTTAAGCGAGCTGCTCCAACCTTTGCCGTGGTCCTCGCGCTCGGCTACAGAATCAAAGACACCGTGCACAAGGGTAAGCCGCGTGCCGCCTTCGATTTGCGTGAGGCGAATATCAACAGTGGTTTCCAGGCCGCGCTCACCGTCCTCGACCCAGCCCCATGTGTACACCAGCCGATGCGGGCGCTCGATAATCTTATAAACACCGGCAACCGTATATTGCTGGCCCTCTGTATTTTCCATCACAGCGCGCCAGGCACCGCCTTCGCGCAAGTCGAACTCGATTTTAGGGACGATCCCTTCCGGCCCCCACCATTCTTTGGCAAATTCGGGTTTGGTGAATGCGTCAAACACCCGTTCAACCGGAGCGCGGAAATCACGCTCAATTCGCAAGGTTTTGCTTTCAGTATCAATCGCTGTCGTGGTCATTTCTCAATCCCTCTTGTTCTTCCTGTAAAAATTTATCCAACCGATCGAGGCTTGCCTCCCAGAAATCGCGGTATCGCTTGAGCCAGTCTTCGATTGATGAAAAACACTCCTGCCGCAGGCGGCAGACCCTAAATTGCTTTTCCACCTTGCGCTCGATCAGCCCAGCGTCTTCCAAAACACGGAGATGCCTTGAAACTGCGGGGGCGCTCATATTGTGGGGTCGTGCCAACTGCCCTACGGTCAACTCGTCCTCTGCAAGCAAGCTCTCTACAATCGCAAAACGCGTCGGGTCACCGAGCGCTGCAAATACCTGCTGCAAATTTTGCTGTACCATCGCGCACCTCTATTAACTAATAATTTAATTAACTATTTTGTTAACTAAAGGGCAGCTTAAGTCAAACAGAAAAATAACGCTTTGAAATATTTGCTAAAAATCGCGCCACTGGAAGTTTTCCCAACAGCAAAACTTGTGACTCGCTAGCCGTGCCCGTATTTTTTGAGAAGTTCCCGTACACCATTCGACACGGTGATATCGCCCTCACGCACCTGCTTTTCAATTTTCGGCAGCAGCGCTTCAACACCTTGATGACCGAAGAAATCATCCATCAGCCTGTCTCGAATTTGGGCATTGAGCCAGGCAAGCCTCTGTTCTTCACGCCTCTGCTGGCGCTCGCCCGAGGCATCCATCAATTTGCGGTGTTTTTCAATTCGGGCCCACAACTCGGGAACCCCGTCGCCCGTAAGGCCTGAACAGCCAATAACTGGCGGATGCCACGTAGGGCTGACATCGGTAATGATATGGAGGGCGGATTTATATTCTCGCAAAGCCTGCTTGAGTTTTTTCTCAAAAATGTCGGCTTTATTCACGGCAACCATATCAGCAAGCTCTAAGATGCCCTTTTTTATGCCCTGCAATTCGTCGCCAGCACCAGGCAGCATCAATACAAGGAAAAAATCCACCATTTCGGCAACCACAGTCTCGGACTGACCTGTGCCAACGGTTTCAACCAACACGGTATCGTACCCTGCCGCCTCAAGGATCACCATGGTTTCGCGGGTAGCACGCGCAACGCCGCCTAAAACACCTGCGCTCGGGCTTGGCCGAATGAAAGCGTTTTCGTCCGCCGAAAGCCGTTCCATCCGGGTTTTATCACCAAGGATCGAGCCGCCTGTTCGCCCGCTTGAAGGGTCAACGGCCAGCACGGCCACTTTATGCCCTTCCCCCGTCAGCCAACATCCCAGTGTTTCAACGAATGTAGATTTGCCAACACCCGGCACGCCAGAGATTCCCACCCGCTGCGCCTTGCCCGTAAAGGGCAGCAAGGCATGTAACATAGCCTGCGCTTTTTCCTGATGCGTGACGTTGCGGCTTTCAACCAGCGTGATCGCCCGACCCACCAGCGCCCGGTCCGCAGACCGAACGCCCGTTACAAGATCACTGACTGTAAGATCACGAAGCGACTTGGCCACAAAAAAGCCCCCTATTCTGCCTTCAGGTCATAGCCGAGCTTGCTTGCCAGCTTTTTAAGCAATTCTTCAGCCGCAGTTGTCAGCACTGTACCAGGCGGAAAAATCGCTTCGGCACCAGCCGCGTACAAGGCATCATAGTCCTGCGGCGGGATCACGCCGCCAGCAATAACCATAATGTCTTCACGGCCCAGCTTTTTCAGTTCAGCTTTCAGTTCCGGCACCAATGTAAGGTGCCCTGCCGCCAGCGAGGACGCGCCAATCACATGCACGTCATTCTCAACACCTTGTCGTGCCACTTCGGTAGGTGTTTGGAACAACGGCCCTATATCCACATCAAAGCCAAGGTCTGCGTAACCGGATGCCACTACCTTCTGGCCGCGGTCATGGCCATCCTGGCCCATCTTGGCAACCAACAGCCGTGGACGGCGGCCATCCTCTGCCTCAAACGCGGCCACCAGTGTATGTACCCGCTTTACAGCCGGATTGCTTTTACCAACCTCTGCCCGGTACACACCTGTCACCGCTTTGATCTCCGCTTTATGTCGACCATAGGACTTTTCCAGCGCATTCGAAATCTCACCGACCGTGGCCATGGCACGTGCAGCATCAATCGCAAGTGCCATCAAATTACCCTCGCCTGTATCGGCTGCTTTGGTCAAGGCTTCCAGATGTTTATCAACTGTAGTCTGATCCCGTTCAATGCGCAGACGCTTAAGTTTCTCAAGCTGGGAAGCACGCACCGCACTGTTATCCACCTTCAGAACGTCAATATCTTCGTTTTCATCAAGCTGGTATTTGTTAACCCCCACAACGGTCTGTCGGCCACTATCGATACGCGCCTGCGTGCGTGCAGCCGCGTCCTCAATTTTAAGCTTTGGTGTCCCGGCATCAATCGCTTTTGCCATACCACCCTGTTCTTCCACTTCCTGAATATGCGCCCAGGCTTTTTCGGCCAAATCCGCTGTCAGCCTTTCGACATAATGGCTGCCGCCCCAAGGGTCTATCACCCGGTTCGTGCCGGTTTCCTGCTGAATAAATAACTGTGTATTCCTGGCAATGCGCGCTGAAAAATCGGTTGGTAGCGCCAGCGCCTCATCCAAAGCGTTCGTGTGCAGGCTTTGGGTATGCCCCTGCGCCGCCGCCAAAGCCTCAATGCAGGTACGCGGCACATTATTAAACACATCCTGTGCTGTCAGCGACCAACCTGAAGTCTGGCAGTGCGTTCTTAGCGACAGGGATTTCGGGTTTTTGGGGTTGAATTGCTTTACAAGCTTGGCCCACAACATGCGCGCGGCGCGCATCTTGGCAATTTCCATGAAATAATTCATGCCAACAGCCCAGAAAAAGCTCAGCCGGGGTGCAAAAGTGTCCACATCCAATCCAGCTTCAACACCCGCCCGAATATATTCAACGCCGTCAGCAAGTGTATAGGCTAATTCCAGGTCAGCCGTCGCGCCAGCTTCCTGCATGTGATAACCAGAAATCGAAATGCTGTTAAACTTGGGCATATGCTGGCTGGTGTAAGCAAAGATATCCGAAATGATCCGCATCGACGGCGCGGGCGGGAAAATATAGGTATTGCGTACCATAAATTCCTTGAGAATATCGTTCTGAATCGTACCAGAGAGCTTCTCAGGCCCTACGCCCTGTTCTTCAGCAGCCACAACATACAAGGCTAAAATCGGCAAAACAGCGCCGTTCATAGTCATTGAAACCGACATTTGATCCAAGGGGATACCACTGAAGAGCGTGCGCATATCATAAATGCTGTCGATCGCAACACCCGCCATACCCACATCGCCCGCCACGCGTGGATGGTCACTGTCATAACCGCGATGTGTCGCCAAATCGAATGCCACCGAAAGACCTTTTTGGCCTGCAGCCAAATTGCGGCGGTAAAAGGCGTTTGAATCTTCAGCGGTCGAGAAACCCGCATACTGGCGCACAGTCCAGGGGCGCGTCACATACATGCTTGGGTACGGCCCCCTGAGGAACGGCGCAACACCAGGGCGTGTATCAAGGAAATCAAGGCCTGCGGTGTCCTCAGAAGTATATTGTGGTTTTACAGCAATGCCTTCTGGCGTCTGCCATGCATCACCTGCCGCAACACTCTTAGCAGAGATGGGGGTAAAAGCGAGATTGGCGAAATCAGGGATCTGGCTCATGCGCTTTCTCCGATCACAGAATGGGCATGGGCCAACGACTTGAGAACATCGCATCCCATATAGATAAATTCGTCAACACCGGCCTTGCGATAAACTTCTGCAGCCTCGGGCTTGCCCGCCAAATACAAATGTTTGACACCTGCTTCTTTAAGCCCAGCGGCTGTTTCAGCCCCCAAAGCTTCATAAAGCGCATCAGAGCTAGACAGCACAGCAACCGTGGCACCCGATGCCTTAAAGGCCTCTGCGGCCTCCTGAGCGTTATTGGCTCCTTCGCCTACAACCGCCTGAATGCCTCCTGCTTCAAAGAAATTCATGGTGAATGTCGAGCGACCAGTGAAATCAGCCGTAGTGCCAAGATTTGCAACAAATACCGAAGGCCTGGAACCATTTTGCTTAAGGCAAGCATCGCTGAACGCCCTAAGTGTTTCAAAATCTTCGCCAAGGCGGTGGAATTCAACAGGCACCACCGTGTCGCCAGAGCCTGCAAGTTCCCGCACCATAGAGGGCATCGCACCCACGTCTGTGATCGCTTTTTCATCAATGTTAGGGAACTCGGAAACGCCTGTTAGCGCATCCTTGCGCTTGGCAAGATTGACTTGTCGCTCAGCCCAGGCGCTACGAAGGTCTTGCTGGACAAAACCGTCGCGTAAGGCGTTAAGAACACCGTCAGCTTTTTCAATTTTCTGGAAATATTTCCATGCCTTATCAGATAAATCTGAAGTTATACTTTCAAAAGTAAAAGAACCTGACGCCGGGTCCGTTACCTTGGCCAAGCCGCTTTCTTCCTGCAAAATAATCTGCGTGTTGCGAGCGATACGCCGCGCAAATTCACTTGACATACCAAGCATTGTATCATGCGGCAGGATGCAAATATTATCCGCACCGCCTACGCCCGCACCGAAACAAGCCGCTGTGCTTCGCAGAATATTCACCCAAGGATCTTTCACGCTAACCATCCTTAGCGAACTGACCCCGTTTAAGTGCATGGTTGCCCCTTCAACACCACTTGCCGCAAGCAAAGCCTGCCACAGAATTCGAGCGGCCCGGAACTTGGCAACCGTTAAAAGAATGTCCGCATCAGCCGACAGCGAGAATTGTATCTGACAGGCTGCGGCCTTTAAATCCATGCCCTGTTTTTCCATGGCACGCAGGTAAGCGACGCCTGTCGAGAGCATCAAGCCCAACTCCTGCGCTTCTGTGGCCCCAGACATATGATAAAGCCCGGCATCCACCATAAAGGTGGCAAGCCCAGTGAATTTTTCTGCAACTCCTGCAGCCATTTCAGCACCGGCCCGAATCCCGTCCTCTGCCGGCTCTTTAAGCCGACCAGTCTGCGCAAGCGTACTGATAGGATCAATACCCAGCGTGCCATTGATCTCGCAAGCGTCATAAGCACGATCATCTAACAGTGCGAGTACGGCTTCCGCACCTGCTTCATATTCTTCGCCAGGCACCAGCGTCAGGCTCGCCATATTGAGGTGAACACCCTCAAGCGCTGTCTCTATATCCCCAACAGATACGCCAGGAAACGCCCCCGCCTGCAGCCGAAGCGCAACACCCGTTGCACCGCGACCCAGATCTTCAAGCATTGCCTGGTTCGTGGCCTCGGCATCCGGGTTCCAGTGAGGCACCGTAACCCCCCAAGGCCCGCTGCGGGCCTCAGGCTGAGCTCCGATGCGAGCATTACTCCCTGTATAAAGGGCATCAAGGGCGATACCGTCATAGGTATTGCTCTGCATCACCTTTTCAAAGGCTTTGCCTTTAAGGGTCTTTTCAACAAGCGCACGCCATGCTTCGTCGGTGGCGGCATCAAACTCTGCAGCAAGCCTCAGGCCTTCGTCACTCATACGGTTTTTGTCCTTCAGCAACCGGCAGTATCCGCCAGGGCGGCCTTATCCGGGTTGGGGGTATTTTATTCTTTGTTGCGCCGCAACATAAACAATCCCCAACAATAGCGCAATTGTTAAACCGAGGCCAACATTCGCACCGCAGCAGCGATCAAAAAAACACCAAAAATGATGCTGAGCGCAGTTTTGGAGAGAGCATGCGCCGCTTTGGCACCAAAAGGTGCAAACAATACGGCGGCTATGGCTACCACAATCATCGACGGCACATGAATAAACCCGGCCATACCCGCTGGTAAACTTTCAACATCCCAGCCACCCACCAGATAACCAAGGCCGCCCGACACACTGATCACAAGCCCCGCAAGTGCCGCCGTGCCCACGGCCCGGTGGATAGGCACGCTATAAAGCGTAAGATATGGTACCGAGAAACTACCGCCACCAATCCCCATCACCGCTGAAAAAAAACCGATCACCGCTGGACTGATAAAACGCAAAAGACCTGTAGGCAAAACGGTGCCAAGTTTTATTTTCTCTATAGGTAGCAACATTTTGACAGCTAAAAGCGCAATAAGGATTGCAAAAAAATAGATCAGCTCTTCGGTCTTGAGGCCCTTTGCAAACATGCTGCCCGCAACCGATCCGGATGCAACGAAAAGCCACCAATCCCGAACAATACCCCAGTCGACGCCCCCTTTCTTATGGTGGGCGATCACGCTGGATATATTGGTTGCGACGATCACCGCGAGCGATGTTCCGATCGCGGCGTGCATGCGCCATTCGTGCGGGATGCCTATTTGGCCAAACACCAAAAACAACGCCGGAATAGTAACCACACCGCCACCAATACCAAGGAGCCCGGCCAGAAAGCCTGCGATTGACCCTGCCAGCAACAAAGCCGGCAAATGCTCTAGAATTTCCATGGGTACTCCGTAACTATGCTATCGAATGGCGAGTAGTTCGCAGGCAAGGTTGACCTTGTGACTTGGAAATTAACCTACTCTTTCCTGATATTCCATACGCTTATGACAGGCTTGATATTCCTTAAGCTTATGACAGGGAATTTCAATACCCTTTTCATTGACTAAAAAGTCGTTTCCACCCCGGGTATCGAACTATACAAGCTTTCCCGCGCCTCAAAAGCCTTGTAGCAGGCAACGGCCACGGGCTTCTGTAATGTTTTGATGATCGATACAGATGACACCGATATACATGCCTCGGCGAAAGGGGGCGTGCCTTCTCCGCTAAAAGCATCGCGAAACATCGCGCCCAATTTGTCAGGCCTGGAGAAATCAGCATTTTTTCCATCGTTAACCAAACCCGCTGGAAAAAACTGTAATCGCTCGGGCACTTTTCAGAAAGGCCATAGCTTTTTTGATATGATAGCAGGACACCATCAATGGTTTGGTATGCCCTTCGACATCACCACCCAATAAGGTGCCACAAGCCGAGCAGACACCACGCTCTCAACCCTTAATTTTTCTGCTGAGTGTTTTGATGGTTGGTTCTTTTCAAGGTGACAACCCGCCACAGCTTTTATGTCACAAACTGATATGTCACAAACTGAAACAGCGTTAAATCTCGCTAAGTCCTGTAAAGCACAAAATTTTTTTGCATATAGCCGTTGTTCTTATGTCCCACAGAATATGTCCCATATGACACAGTTGTGCCATATGGGTTTACAGCAACAGCTCGGCAAGCTTTTTTCGGTGGTAGATGGCATCGCCGTACATATTCTCCGCCCAGATCGAGCGCCGTCGATACAATTGGGCGTCGCAGTCATAGGTAAAGCCAAAACCGCCGTGGAACTGGATCGCTCGATCGGCGGCATAAGAAAATGCCTCGCCCGCCTGTGCTTTTGCCATCCGAACCGAAACCTCGCCTTCGCCTTGCTTTCCGAAGTTATGGGCAGCACTATAAAGGTGTGACCGTGCATGCTCATAGCCAACATGGGCATCAACAATCGGGTGCTTAAGCGCTTGATAAGAACCGATAATTTTTCCAAATTGCTTGCGGGTTTGCAGATACTCGACTGTATAGTCGATCGTCGCCCGCGTGCCGCCGCACATTTCTGCCGAGATCAACAAAGCTGCCGCCAGATGGATATGCTTGAGCGCTGCCCTTGTTTTAGCAGAATCCATCAACGCTGTTTTAGAGACTGAAATACAGTCAAGACAAAGCTGGTAAGACCGTTTGCTTTCATCAATAATTGTTTCTCGCCTGAGCGCGCCTTCTGGAATATTTTCTTTATCCAAAACAATGAGTTGAAGCTCATCAGCGATGAGAATCGATACAATAATCCAATCCGCAATTGCTGCATCGGCCACCAATGTTTTGGTTCCGCTGAGCACCAATTGATCGCCCTTAATCTGGGCAGCCGCCTCAATATTTGTTAGGTTCCAGTCCGCATTATCTTCTGAGAGTGCCAGCGAGGCCCGTCCGCCTGCCACAACTCCTGGCAAAAGCATTTGTTTCTGGGCTGCTGTGCCGCCTGTCAGGAGCGCCTGCGCCGCGAGTGTTGTTGAAATAAAAGGTCCCCCGAGAAAATGCCGTCCCATTTGTTCAACGACAGGCACCACTTCCGCGATACCTAGACCAACGCCATCAAATTCCTCGGGGATTGCTACCGCGAGCCAGCCCAAATCGACCATTTCCTGCCATATAGCCGGGTCATGGCCCAACTCGTCATTGATCAGTGAGCGCACTTTTTCGACTGGAGACTTGTCCCGGCAAAAATTCTCTGCGACAGCTAACAGGTCTGCTTGTTCTTCGCTGAAACCTATGGTTCCCTTGGTGTCCATCTTTATGCTCCCCTTAGCTTTTGGGCAGGTTGAGCACATGCTCACCAATGATATTGCGCTGAATTTGGCTGGTGCCGCCACCGATTGTCGCGGAGAAAGCATTCAGATAACCGCGTTGCCAGATGCCTTCATCGACCACATCCTGTTCGCCCACATAATAAGCGCCCTTGGTGCCCTGCAGCGAGATAGCGAACTCATTGAGCCGCCTGATGAATTCCGTCCAGGCAAGTTTAGACTGTAAAGGCAATGATTGCGGTCGGTCCTGGATCAACGGCACAATTGATTGCCGTTGATTATTCAGCCCCAGCGCCCTTGCCTCGATCATAAATTTGACAAGTTGATCACGCACTACCGGATCATCAACTGCAGGTTTGCCTTCACGCATAGCGGTTTTAGCGAGCTCAAAAATCCGCGATACATCCGGCATACTGATTGTATAACTGTTACCCTGCCCGCCGCGTGCACCCCGCTCATACTCAAGCGTGCGCATTGCCACTCCCCAGCCCTGGCCTTCTTCTCCCATCAAAGAAGCGGCAGGTATGCGCGCTTCAGTGAAAAAAGTTTGTGTGAAACCATATTCGCCGGTGAGCTTGCGGATTGGCACGGTTTCCACGCCAGGAACACGCATGGGTGCCAAGAAAAAGCTGAGTCCCGCATATTTGCTCGGGGCCTCCGGGTTGGTGCGCGCCAGCAAGATCATATATTTGGCAAAATTTCCCTGGGTCGTCCAAATTTTGGAGCCGTTGATAACATAGGCATCGCCATCCCGAACAGCCTTCGTCTGCGCGTTACCCAGATCAGAGCCGTGTTCTGGCTCGGAAAAGCCCTGACACCATATATCTTCTGCCGTCAAAATGCCTTTTAGGTATTTGGCGCGGTCTTCGTGGCAGCCCATGTCCAACAAAAGTGGCCCGGTCCAGTTAAGCCCAATCGCATTCAGCATAATCGGTACTTGCTGGCGTTCCATTTCCTTGGAGGCCACGTCCTGAAATTGCTGATGCATACCACGCCCGCCGTATTCTTCAGGCCAACCCGCACCTACATAACCCGCTTCATAACATTTGCGTTGCCAGTCTCGCAGGAAATCAAACTGCTCCTCGGTCCCGACCTCCATAAAAGTCAACGGAAGCATAAAGCCTGGATTCGCAGGCCTGTTAGCCTTCAGCCAACCGGCAACTTCCTGGCGATATTCATCAAGTTCAGCTTTGCCTGGTACTCCCACGTCCATCTCCTACAATCCCATCTGGCGCACCGCCAGATCACGCATTATTTCTTCAGAACCACCGCCGATGGCCATTACCTTGACCTCCCGGTAGATACGTTCCACGGGATTACCTCGCAAATAAGCAGCGCCACCAAAAATCTGCATGGCTTCACTTGCGCAAAACTCAAGTGTCTTCGAGGTTAGGAACTTGGCTTTCGATATTTCCGCGACCGGCATCTCGCCTTCATTTATCGCCCAGCATATCTGATTCAGATAGGCTTCAGCGGCATCAGTTTTAGCAGACATTTCTGCGATTTTATGGCGAATAACCTGATGTTTTATCATTGGTTTTCCAAACGTCTCGCGTTCCTGAGCGTACTTGATGCTTTCCTCAAGGCACAGCTTGCACATACCTACCATCTGGCCAACCATACCCAGCCGTTCGTAATTGAAGTTATTCATGATTTGCAGGAAACCATAATTTTCCTGCCCCAGCAGATTTTCTGCGGGCACTCGCACATTATCGAAATAAAGCGTTGCTGTATCAGAAGCCCACCACCCCATCTTGCGCTCGATGGAAGTGCGGGTAAAACCAGGCGTATCCGCTTCCACAAAAAATAGCGAAATACCCTTAAGGCCCGCATCCCCGGTGCGTGCACCAACCACAAAATAGGATGCATTCATGCCCCCTGTGATAAAGGTTTTATTCCCACTAATCACATAGTGGTTGCCGTCCTTGTGGGCCTTGGTTTTCATATTAGCAACATCAGAGCCACCCCCAGGCTCAGTGATACCAAGCGCGCCGCCCTTACGCCCTGAAACAATATCTTCTAGCGCCAGATTAAGAATATCCTCTGACGCCAGTGCCTGCAGTGGGCCTGTCATGATGTTGCGGGACCCCAAGCTCGCCACCACACCGCCCGCAGCGGCTTTGCCAAACTCAATTGATGACCATGCACGCATGAAAGCATCATCATTATCGCGGCCAATGCCTCCGTATTTTTCGTCTATACCCATGCCGAACATGCCAAGCGCACCCGCCTTCTGGTGGAGTTCCCACGGGAATGTGCCCGCTTCGTCCCATTCATCGGCATAGGGATTGATTTCGTTCGCCACAAACTTAGCGATGCTGGCGCGGTAAGCATTGCGCTCTTCATTTTCAAACGGATTTTTCATTTTATCCCCAAAAGCTTATGAGAAATACTTAATCAAACTAAACAGCAGATTTTTCAGCAACAAAACGCTTGCCAGGTTCTGGCGGGTCTTCAGGCGCACCAGCAAAACACTGAACAATCTTCATCCAATTCTGCGCAATTTTCCCAGATACTGCCAAACTTGTATCAGCGACATTCCTTGTCTGGGTAACAACTTGCGCAAATTCAACCGCAGAGCCACTCACCCTACTGGCGCTATCTTTGTCACCAAAGCACCAGATATCTCCTGATGGTGACGTCAGTTCGATATAGGGCTCTTGCTCTGGCACCTGCAGCCCGCGGTTTTTGTGAGCAAAGCCAAATGTCTTAACGCCGATCACAACGATGTTTTTAACACGGTTGCTGTTCACACGCTCAATGCCCAACAAGTCATAAATTTCCTGTCCATGCGCCCAGGTTTCCATCTGACGCGCTGTCGCAAACATGCGTACGCCCATGTCAGGGCCAAACCATTTAAGCCGCGCATCTGAAGGGTAGGCGTCAAACTGATCGCACATTTCCTGAAATCCACTGTACCAGCGCTCCAACAAAGCAGGGCCGGTAATATCTCCGAGCCAATCACGAGCATATTCCTGCAGGCCCAAACCCTTCTGAAAATACGCCATCAGCTCGGCTGAAAGCGCAGCGAAATCATGGTCGCTGCGGGCGGTTGTCATCGCCATATGATCTGAAAGATGCAGGTGCGCCATCACATCCCACACGGTCCAGTCCTTGAACTGTGTGGCGATGCCCCAACTCTTTTCCGGCTGGTTCCCAAGGAGGGCATAAAGCGCTTCAGCTTCGGCGCGCAGGTCTGTGGTCAGGCCGCTCATTCGACATCCTCATCTTCTTTGATTTCAAACATCACTTGGTCGACGGCGATTTGCGTGCCCTCGGTGGCAAACATCGCTTCAATCACACCGTCGACGCCCGCTGTGATCTGGTGTTGCATTTTCATAGCTTCCAACACTGCCAAACAGTCTCCTGTTTTGACTTTTGTGCCAACAGCGGCATTGACTTCTAAAATCAACCCATGCATCGGCGCAGCAACTGTGCCACCTTTCGCTGTATCTTCTGAAATCGAAGCAGCGTAAATTTTATTCAAATATCGGAACGGCCTGCCCTCAACCGCGACATATAATTCGCCCTCGGTAATGCATGTAAAAAAGGCCTTGATTTTCTTGCCGTCAACCAGGAGACACGCCTTATCGTCCTGGACATCACCCAGAGACACCTGAAAGCTTTCTTCCCCACAGGAAACCTCGTACAACCCTTTAGTGCCTGATTTAACAAATAAATTTTGTTCAATACCCCCAAATTCGTAGCAAACAGGTGTTGTCAACGGCGATGCACTCGCCCAATTCCGCAAGTGACCCGAAACGCCCAAACTTGCCGCAAAAGCACGTTCCGCACTGCAAAAATGATCCAGAACAGCGGCAACAGCCAGTTCCGTTGGCATTGGCAAATAATCGTTCAGTCGGGCTTCTGGAAATTGAGATTCGATAAAGCCTGTTGTCACCTGACCTGCAATGAAGACCGGGTCTTCAAGGCAGTCGATAAGGAAAGCCTGATTTCCAGCAGTGCCAAAAAGAACAGTTTCCTTCAAAGCACCAACCAGCTTCAAGCGCGCTTGTTCGCGGGTATCGCCGCGCGCGATAACTTTCGCCAGCATCGGATCATAGAAGGGGGTGATGTCCATCCCAGCATTGATGCCACTGTCTGTACGAACCGTTTCTGATGGCTTCCATGCCTGTATTTGTCCTGTAACCGGAAGGAACTGCTGAGTTGGGTCTTCGGCATAAAGCCGCACTTCTATTGCATGGCCTTCAAGTTCAAAATCGCTCTGTTCGAACCCTAGTGCGCGCCCTTCCGCAACCGCCAACTGCAAAGCAACCAAATCAAACCCTGTAATCAATTCTGTAACCGGGTGTTCAACTTGCAGTCTTGTATTCATTTCAAGGAAATAGAAATTGTCGGAACGATCCAACAGGAATTCAACTGTTCCTGCGCCTCTGTAGTCAATCGACTTTGCGGCATTGACGGCCGCTTCGCCCATTTTCGTGCGTAATTCGCGAGACACCGCGGGGCAAGGCGCTTCCTCAATCACCTTCTGGTGGCGGCGCTGAACTGAACAATCCCGTTCGCCCATGTGTACAATATTCCCGTGCGCATCGCCAAAAACCTGAAACTCAACATGCCGCGGTTCGCCTATCGCTTTTTCGAGAATTAATTCATCGCTACCGAACGCATTCAACGCCTCAGAGCGGGCCGCCGCGAGCGCGTTTGGCAATTCAGCGGCTCGGTCAACCTGTCGCATGCCTTTGCCGCCACCACCCGCAGCCGCCTTAACCATAACCGGAAAGCCAATCAGGCTCGCCTCCCGCAGGAGTGTGTCCTCGCTCTGGTCGCTACCCTGATACCCTGGCACGCACGGCACCCCTGCATCCAGCATATGCCGTTTTGCAGCAGCCTTGTTGCCCATCAGATCAATGGATGCCGCACTGGGACCAATAAACACCAGTCCAGTATCTTCGCAAGCACGTGCAAAATCTGCGTTTTCGCTTAAAAAGCCATACCCTGGGTGAACTGCATCCGCTCCAGATTCTTTAGCTGCTGCCAAGATTTTGTCTGCACATAAATAGCTCTCTGCAACAGGAGCCGCACCAATACAAACGGCTGTATCCGCCATGCCAACATGGCGCGCGCCAGCATCGGCCTCTGAATATACAGCAACGGTTTCATAACCAAGTTCAGCCGCTGTCTTAAACACACGGCAGGCAATTTCACCGCGGTTAGCTACAAGGATGCGTTTCAGAGCTTTGACCGTCATGAGGTTTCATCCAATTTAACCGACCAGTTCGGTTTTCGTTTTTCCAGAAAAGAAGCAATGCCTTCGCGGCCCTCTTCACCGAGCAGACAGTCTGCGAAACTCTCAGCGGCAAAGTCTGCGAGTGCGTCAGGCGCTAAATAAGGCACTTCAAGAACCATCTTTTTGGTTGCCGCCACAGCGCACGGCGCGCACTTAAGCACTTGTGCTTTTATGTTATTTTCTGCCGTGGAAATAGCCGTGTCGCCGTCAGCCAGAAAATCCACCAATCCAAGCGCAGCAGCGGATTCACCGTTAAACTGCGCCGCTGTCAGCATCAGGCGTCTTGCTGTCGCGTAGCCGAATTTCTGGATCAGATAGGGTGATATCTGTGCGGGCGAGATACCAATCATGGTTTCAGTGAGCGCAAACTTCGCAGCAGGTTCAGCGATCACCACGTCGCCGGTGCATGCTATACCCAAACCGCCCGCCATCGCTGCCCCTTCTATAATCATAACCGTTACCTGCGGCATACCGTTGACCAACGCAAACAAAGAGGCAGCAGCCCGGCTTGAGGTTTTTACCGCTTCCTTATCGGCACTCAGTAGAGAGGCTTTAAAAGCCTTCAGGTCACCACCAGCACAAAAAAAACCGCCTTTGCCCCGAAAACTAATGCCGCGTACGCTGCGATCTTCATGCACTGTCTCCAGAACTCTTCGCAAATCGTCGACCAGCCCATCCGAGAGTGCATTCCGATTATCTGGCCTGTTGAACCAGATAGTGAGCCACCCCTGTTTTTGCTCCAGAATGAGATTCTTAGTATTTGGTAAATCCATCCTAACGCCCCCTACATACGTGCTATGCCAAAGTTGTTTGGCCGCACTGTGCGATGGCGTGCTTCCCAAACGGTTTCCAGTAAAAACCCCAATGTATTGCGGGTTTGGCGAGGGTCGATCATGCCGTCGTCTAATAGTCGCCCTGACGTATAAAAGGCACTCGATTGCCCATCAAACATCTGTGTTAAGTGATTTTCCTGAGCGGCGATCTGTTCTGGAGGCAACTTGTGCCCTGCAGCCTTGGCTTTTGCCTGCGCTACCATCGCCATAGTTTTGGCTGCCTGCTCACCGCCCATCACTCCAGTCGCGGCGTTCGGCCAGCTATAAATGAAATCCGGGTCATAACCCTGCCCACACATGCCGTAGTTTCCTGCTCCGAAGCTGGCACCAACCATAAATGTGAGCCGCGGCACCTCCAGATTGGTCACTGCCTGAATCATTTTTGAGCCATGCTTGATCATGCCTGCTTGCTCAGGCCTGGCCCCAACGATGTACCCCGTTATGTTCTGCAGGAAGACAACAGGCGTATTCGATTGGTCGCACAATTGCAGAAACTGGGCAGTTTTCACCGCGCCGTCGGTATCAATAGGGCCGTTATTACCAATAATACCGCATGCCTGACCAAACACATCAGCGTGCACACAAACAGTCGAAATACCGTAGCGTGGCTTGAAATCAAGGAAATCACTGCCATCAACAATACGGGCAATTAGTTCCCGCACATCATACGGCTTGCGATAATCAATGGGTACAAGGCCAGCGATTTCGTCCGGGTCATATTTGGGTTCCCGGAAACTCCGGTCAGGGAAACACGGGCAGTCATCGTTCCAACCGAGCCGCGCCACAAGTTCGCGCGCAATCTGCACACAGTGGCCGTCATCCTCAGCAAGGTACTCAGCAAGTCCCGAAACAGTTGCATGCATTTCCGCCCCACCTAGCTCTTCTTCGCTCGCGATCTCACCTGTCGCGGCTTTCAGAAGTGGTGGTCCAGCCAGATAAGCCCGACCACGCCCCTTAACGGCGATTACATAGTCGCTAAGCCCTGGCATATATGCGCCCCCAGCCGTTGAGGCACCATGCAAAAGCGCAATCGAAGGGATACCGGCTTTGCTAAGCTGCGCCAGATTGCCAAACAAGCGCCCCCCTTGCACGAAACCTTCGACACTATAGTTCAGCAGATCACCACCCGCACTTTCTACCAGATGAATGAATGGTAGTTTCTGCTCAAGCGATACCTCCTGCGCCCTGCGGATACGCCCGCCGCCCGCGGCTGTCATCGCACCTGCCTGAATGCCGCTGTCATCAACAACAATCACGCAGCGCACCCCTGCGACAAAACCAATGCCAGCGATCACTGTTGATCCCGGGATAGACTTTTCCGGCTTTTTACCATCCCATAGATAACCGGCAAGATTACCGATCTCCAAAAAGGGCATGCCGGGGTCCAAAAGCCGCATCATGCGAGCACGAGGCGTTAACTGCCCGCGCGCATCAAAACGTGGTTTGCGCTGCTCTGACATTGCGGCACCGCGCGCATTCAGCTCTATCAGTTGCTCGACCAGTCCCAGCATGTCTTGTCGGTTAGCCGCATAACCCTCAGTCGCGGTGTTCAGTTTTGAAGCAAAAACAGGCATTAAAGGCCCTCCGAAAATTCAATAGGTGCCAATTCAGCGGGAATGGCGATTGGTTCGAATAACAGGATTTGTGCATAACCCTTGCCTTGCGGATCAGCCCGAAGGCTCGCCACACCACCCCCACCCAGCACATCATGCAACAGGAAATTAACGGCATTACAGCCAGGCAGATAAAATCGCTCCACATCCCCTTTAAGAAAGTGGCCAAACCGTTCCTGCACTTTTTCAGGCGGCAGGCCCGCCCATATATAAGGAAGATATTCAGGTTTGCGTGCAATAATACCGATATTGGCTTTGTCGCCCTTATCTCCGCTACGTCCCCAGGCCAACCGAATAAGCGGCACCTTCAGCATTGATCCACCCAAGTCCGGCTCACTGGGTTCACACGGGTATGATGCAATGGCATCAGCGGCTATGCCTCCTGCGGTATAGCTGCTGTGCGAACCATCAACGTCAATTTTGATCAAAACCTCGGATTTGGGCAGCAAAAAGGAAAAAAGGCGCACCACAGGTGTCGGCCGTGCCCTGCCTGCCCCAAAACCCGACAGGCCAGGCGGTGCCGCTAGCCCCATGCCTGCCAGCTCCCTAAACAACAAAGCAACGCCGCGCTCAGACGGGTGCTTGCAAGCAATCTTCAGTGCAACCTCGCGCACATCCCATTCTCGGGCGCGGGCACCGTACTGGCTCTCTGCCCCCAAAAGCTCGATGCTTTTTTCACTATAGTCTCCGGCGTTAGACGCCCTCAACAACCCTTCAGCACGGGCAAAGGCCGCATCAGCAAAAACCTGTGCTTTTTCTGCCGCATCCAGCCCGTAAAAATTCATTACCGCTGTGCCACGGTAGCCATCTTTATATGTTGCACACACCTTGTAAGTATCGGTTGGTGCATGGCCCAGTGCACCCTTTACAGTGACAGAATCCACGCATTTCTGTTCAATCTCAACATGTGAAAAATCACAGCTAACATCAGGCAATATATAAGCTCGGGGATCCCCAATTTCATAAAGCATCTGCTCAGCAACCGTACCAACTGTGACAGCACCACCTGTGTGCTCAGGTTTGCTGATAACCATTGTGCCATCAGCCATGATTTCAGCGATTGGATATCCGATTGTATCGAGGCTATCGGCAACGTCGCGCCAATCGGTATAATTGCCACCAGTGGCTTGCGGCCCGCATTCTATAAGGTGTCCGGCCAAACTGCCAGCGGCCAACAGATCATAATCGCCCTCAGACCATCCGAAGGCATGAATGCAGGCACCGAGCGTCACCGCACTGTCAACACAGCGGCCAGTGATCACGATATCCGCACCCTCGTTCAGGGCCTGCGCGATCGGAAAACCACCGATATATGCGTTAACACTGGCCAACTTGTTGGTGTCAGGGAATGCCGCACCCGAAAACATTTCAACAGGGTTCATTGCTGCAAACCCGTCGGCATGGTCCATCAGGTCATCGCCCGTTATTACCGCAACCTTCAGCGACAAACCGGCTTTCTTAATCAGGTTTCTAATCGCTATGCCACAAGCCTCGGGATTTACTCCGCCCGCATTGGAAAGAACCTTTACGCCACTATGTGCTATTTCTGCCAAGTTAGGTTTCAGAACAGCCGTCACAAAATCCGGTGCATAGCCCATCGCCGGGTCCTTTGACCGTGCGCGAGCCATGATCGACATGGTGATTTCTGCAAGATAGTCATAAACAAGAAAATCTACGCCAGATTTCAACAACTGAGGCGTCGACATATTGCTGTCGCCCCAATAACCGCTGGCACCGCCGATGCGTATGCTGTCGCCCACATGTCCCTCCATCGCCATAAGGCTAGCCAACTATCACCACAAAGCTAGCCAGTAGGCATAAAGCCTTCAGTTGATATAGAGCTCAGTTCACCGTCTTCCATAAGTATGGCGCAGACCAAAATAAAAACAAGCCATCCATATTGCTTTTTTAAAATATTTATCCGAAACTTGCAGACTCAAACAGTGATGAAAGAAACAGAATGGCTGAGAGAGCACAGGAAATTCGCGGTAAACAGCGTGCCAAACGTGAGGCGGCCCACGAAAAAATATGCTTAGCGACCATCAAATGCTTAGCAGAATTGGGCTATGCAGAAACGTCAATTCAACGCGTGATAGACCGCGCCCAAGTTTCTAAAGGTGCCCTGCAGCACCATTTTCCAAGCAAACAGGATCTTATGGCCGCAACGGCTGAGCGCATTTTAGAAAACGCTACCTTTTCCCCAATCACTGAAGGAGAAACCACCTTAGAAGGCAGAAACGTACGGCGGGAAATCGGCCAGATATGGGAAAAATTTGTCAACACGGAAGAGTACCGTGCGCTCCTAGAAATTTTAATCGCCATTCGCACAGATAAGGCGCTGCAAGACCGACTTTCTCCCCACTTAAGAGCTTGGGAGAAAGGCCGCCTTCAGGCAGCAATAAAACGCTACCAAACCATGGACGGCGACGAAGAAGAAGTCATGATCCTAATGACCATGACAACCAGTATGATGCGAGGGCTGATTATTCAAGGTCAGTATAATGAGGATCCCGCGTTTAGCCGAAAAGTGGTTGAGTATTGGCTTGATTTTATGTCCGGCAAACTACTTGCTCGCTAACTATCAAACTCCTAACCGATGAAATGGCCCCAATTAGGGGAAAGGTCACAACCACGCATATAATAACTTTCGAACAAGAGCTTGCCGCCCTGCGCGGTCAGCAGGCTGTCGTAGTTACCGTGCTGACCATCAGCAATCTCCTCGGCCAGCTTGACAATACTGGCTTTTTTGCCACCATCTACGCCCAATTCGCCAACGGGGATACCGTCTTTTCTTTCCGCCGGCGCTGTGTCGATAAAGGCGTTTTCGAATAAAGGAAGACCCCAGAATGAGAGCGCTGCCTCGGCGGCTGTGGCCTCCGGCTCTAATTAAGTATGTGTCCCCAGAACTCCTAAAATTTTATTCCCTCCGTCACAATTTTCCTATGAATCTTCTAAACCGCAGGTCCAGAGCTAGCTTACGCACCCTGTAATCCGGGTCGTGGATTCGGTTCCGGAGAAGCGGACCGGCAAGGTCTTCGTACCCTCCTAATTTATCCACAGAATTAACAGAGAATTTATCCACAAAATTAACAGAGGATCTTCGCACCCTCGGGTCCCAATGGTGTTTAGCCGCCCATGCAAACAACTCGACCGTTTCACGGCCCCGCCCCGGCAGCCAAGCCAATGTGTACGGAATACCAGTCGTTATTCCTTCTTCAGCGGACGCAATCAATGCTTCAGAAAGCGCGTTTTGAATGTCGGGAAAGTGTTCCTTTGCATCTATCCAGAACTGGTTTCTTTTTTTTGGGAAGCCACTCTCTTCATCATGAGTAAACTTTCTATTCACGGCGGCAAAAGCCGACGCTATTTTCACCCGCTGTGCTTTCTCAGGATGGGCAAACAATCGCAGAAGCTCGTCGAGCGAACTGCTACCCAAATCACCATCCAGAATCACTTTAAACACCAACGCTTCTTCTTTGGAGAAATCCGTCGTCAGTTTCGCAGATTCAGTCTCGTCAACATGTCGACCGTCTGTTTCAGGTTCCTTTGTTGGGGAGGACGGGTCTGAATGGTCCATTTCAGTTACGTACCGTTCGACAAACGCTGGCGGTTCGGCGAAAACCACTGGACGCGCACCTAGTCCAGCCAATGCATGGACAAGAAAAACGACGACGACCGCTGCGACTATGGCCGTTGCAATGATTAATTTTTTAAATGTAAAACTAATGTTCATAATTTTTCCTTGTTTGAAGGCAGCAAAGGTCTGTCTGGGGGGTTATTGCTTCGGCCGTAGGTCTTCGATAACTTGTGCATCAACCCAGAATGTATCTGTATTGTCTGAGCCCACATCCCGATTGAAGAACAGATATTTGCCGTCTGGCGTTACAAAAGCCGCGAACTCGGATGACGGAGTGTTGATGCTGTCGCCAAACTTGATTGCCTCGCCCCAATTGCCGTCAGCTTTTTTAAAGCTGATAAACAGGTCGGCGTTGCGAACTTCACTACCGCGCTGACCATCCCAGATGATGTAGCTTTCGTCCGGTGCAATGAAGGGATGTACATTATATTTGCCTGTATTGATTTCCTTCGGCAGTGGCTTTGGGGCTTCGCGTTTGCCGTCCACCATGCGCGAATACCGTATAAGGCCGTCGCCTTCTTGTTTGGCTTCGTCCAATACAATAGTACCCTTTTTAGACTCGGTCACCCGCATGATGCGAATGTCTTCAAATTCTGGGTCCAACCTTTTGGGCTCGGACCAGCCGCTTGCGGTGCGCTCCTTATAGCTTCTGCCAAAAAACATGGTCTTGCCGTCTGTCGAAAGAGTGGGCGTCCCGAACCGCTCACCGATCACCCGCTGGTGCCATTTGTCCTCCTTCTGCTCAAATACAACAAACTGCTGCTCTGGCTTGGTGTCTGCATTCACTTCGCGGACCCAATAAAGCTCTTTTAAACCAGGAGCGAACACAGCACCGTATTCCCACCCTGGTGTTGAAATAATACCGGGCGCAAATACTTCGGGGGATAAGCCCGGCGGCGTTTGCCCGAGGTAAGGGCCTTTGAGCACCGGGAGTTCATCTTGGGCGTGGCTGACACTCCCAGCCAATGCCGCCGAAAACAAAAGGGCAACCTTTATATATATACGCACCATAATATCCTCCCTATCAGAGACTAAAGCCGTGTTTACTGTTTTGGCCTTAGGTCTTCGATAATCTGTGCATCGATCCAGTATAAGTCTGACTGACGGTCTCCGTCGCCGCCCGTCTTCAGCACCATCCGATTAAAGAAGAGATATTTTCCGTCAGGTGTGACCTGTGGGCCTCCTTCTTCAGCTTCTGTGTTTACCGTGGGGCCCATGTTAATTGCTTCACCCCATGAACCATCTTTCTGCCGAAAACTGATATGAAGGTCACTACTGCCATACCCGCTCTCTCTTTCGCCGTCCCACATAATGTAGCTTTCGTCCGGAGCGATGAACGGATGGGCATTCCATGTTCCTGTGTTAATCTCTTTACCGAACGGCTTTGGGTCTTCCCATTTGCCGTCCACGAGCTTTGAGTAGCGAATAATGCCATCGCCTTTCCTGCTGCCGACCTCGTCAAGAACCAGAGTGCCTTTGGCTGAAGCTGTAAGGCCCATGATGCGTATTTCTTCAAACGCAGAACCCAGGCTTTTCATCTCTGACCAGCCGTCAGCCGTGCGCTCCTTATATTTACTTTTGAAATACAAGGTTTTACCGTCTGGCGAGTGGAATGGTTTGCGCGTTCCAGTTGGCACCGCGATCTTATTCCACCTATTATCCACTTTTTTAAAAGTGACAAATTCTGGCTCTCTTGCGTCACTAGTGTGTTTCCATCTGGTGACATAAAATACATTCATATCCAGGGAGAAACCAACAGCGTCCCCCCATTCTTCTGTATTAACAATACCGGGCGCAAAGGGTTCAGCGGTTGAGCCGGGCGGTGTTTGCCCGAGATAAGGGCCCTCAAGGACTGGAAATTCATCGTGGGCATGACTTCCGCCACTCACAGCGCAAAAAGTAAACAACAGAGCAATAGACGTAGAAAAACGCTTCATTATATTCTCCCCTGGTTTTGGCAAGCATATCTGCATTCATATCCAAGCCTCGGCGCATTAAGTCAGATAAGAAAAGATATACAACGGACCTGCGGTGGGCTGTTCCGCCCATAAGATAAAGCGTGAGGTTATAACAGTTATACTGATGAGTGACCAAATGGCTTCCCATTCTATCAAACGCAACTTCGCCTTTAGCCACTAAACCCGCGCCCTGCCCTCAAGAAGCCACCCCAAGTGCACATATAAACCTACGCCACTGGAATGAATATTTCATGGCTAATTGTTACCAGAACAGCCATTCATTCCTTTTGTCTCTCGCCCACGCATCCGCCGAGCTTAAAAGCCCCCTTCAGCCGAATAACGCATGATCGCGTTAAACCACGCGAGCGCACAACCATCGTCAAAACACACAACAGGCACTTGCATCACTGGGTAAATTACCAGAAGTTCGCACACATATTTCGCAACACACCGCACTGATATCTTCCCACTGGTATTACAATTTCAAGCGGTCCGCGACATACTTTCCCCTCAGGCAATTGCCGGATACTTTGTCCTCAAAAAAGGGGGAACATCAGCTAACCCTCCATGAGTATATTCGTTGGACACGCACCCGCATGAACTGTGCATGATCAATCACAACATATCCGGTTAGCTTTTCTGTTCAGATTAGCTTTTCTGTGTGCCTATTTTTTAAGCACTTGATATTTTTTGAACAAAATACAAGCATGCCTACATGCTGTAATGTATCTAAATAATTGATATTAAACAATTTTATCAGTTTGGCACATTTGCTGCTCTAAGGAAGAACAAAATAGTTCAACTACAGGGAGCTGTCATGAAATATATCATCGCAATCATTAAGCCACACCGGCTTGACCCAGTGCGCGACGCGCTGGCTGAAATCGGGATCAACGGCATGACCGTTACCGAAGTGCAAGGTTATGGTCGCCAGCGCGGCCAGAAAGAAATCTACCGCGGTGCCGAATATGAAGTTCACTTCCTACCCAAAGTGAAACTTGAAATTGCGACCGACGACCCGGTTGCCGAGCAGGCTGTTGAGGTTCTTCAGCAAACGGCACATACGGGCCAGATCGGTGATGGCAAAATCTTCGTGCTTGATCTTAATCAGGTTGTCCGGATCCGGACCGGCGAAACTGACGCGTCAGCTCTCTAGGGAAATATTATGTTAAAGAAATCTACAGTTCAAAAACTGATCTTGGCTGCTATAGGTGCGGGGCTGATTTCCGTGCCGGCATCCGCTGCGGCAAGCGCTGACGCCAGCTATATCTTCAATACACTCCTGTTTTTGATCGGCGGCTTCCTTGTAATGTGGATGGCGGCTGGTTTTGCCATGCTCGAAGCGGGCCTCGTTCGCTCAAAGAACGTAGCTGAAATCTGCCTCAAAAATGTTTCCCTTTATGCTCTTGCCTGCATCATGTGGATGCTGATGGGCTATAACCTGATGTATGACGGGGTGGATGGCGGCTACGTGGGCACATTCTTCTCGCTTTGGTCACCTGATGATGCGGCAACACTGACAGAAGGTGCTGAAATCGATTCATCTGGTTATGCCGCAGGTTCAGACTTTTTCTTCCAGATGGTTTTTGTTGCAACAACAGCCTCTATCGTTTCAGGTACGGTTGCTGAGCGCATCAAGCTTTTCCCGTTCCTGATCTTCACTGCTGTTCTTGCTGGCGTGATTTATCCAATCCAGGGCTCTTGGGAATGGGGTGCAGGCTGGCTCAATTCTGAGGCTTATGTCGAAGCTTTTGGCTCTGAGTTTTCTGATTTCGCCGGCTCAACACTGGTTCACTCCACGGGAGGCTGGGCAGCGCTTGTTGGTGCCATCATTCTTGGCCCGCGCGCAGGCCGCTATCTTGATGGTCGCATTAAGCCCATGCCGGGCTCCAGCATGCCCCTTGCAACACTTGGTACTTTCATCTTATGGCTCGGCTGGTTCGGCTTTAACGGCGCGTCTCAGTTAGCCCTTGGCACGGTGAACGACGCAGTTTCTGTATCCAATATTTTTGTGAATACAAATATGGCGGCGGCAGGCGGTGCGGTTGCAGCCCTGATCGTAACCAAACTGGTGTACAAAAAGGTCGACCTGTCCATGACGCTGAACGGTGCCTTAGCAGGTTTGGTTTCCATCACTGCGGGTCCACTTGATCCGACACCACTGGCCGCCGTAATGATTGGCGGCGTTGGCGGCACCCTTGTTGTCTTTGCGGTTCCTTTCTTTGACAAGCTCAAAATAGACGACGTTGTAGGCGCGATCTCTGTACATTTGGTCTGCGGTATATGGGGCACTCTCGCTGTTGCAATAACAAGCCCAGGCATCACGTTTATGGCACAGCTCGTCGGGTTACTTGCTGTCGGATTTTTTGTTGCAACCACAAGCGCAACCGTTTGGTACGCCCTTAAAGCAACAATCGGCATTCGCCTTGACGCCGAAGATGAAGAACGCGGTTCCGACCTCGCTGAACTTGGCATGGAAGCCTACCCAGAGTTCGGCAAAGGCTCGCAGAAATTCTAAACGAATTACCTCATTATTTCCCGGGCTTACGAGCCTGGGATTGCTAATCCCTTCAAACTTACACGGCCATCTTCGGGTGGCCGTTTTTTTTGGCTGATTATTTATTGATAGTTTTGTCATTTACTTCCACTAAAATCGCCCTATTCTTTTTCTGGACTTATGCGTCTAAAAATAACCATATCGGGAGGGAAGCAATGGCAATTGACCCGTTATATGCGTCAGCACTTGAAGACACACAGTGGGAAGTCCCACAGGACTATGAAACCCTGTTTAACTGGAACTACAGTGATGACCGCAACGACCTGCTGAACCTATACAGCAAAGGCAAATCCATGCAGTGGGATACGGATGAGCGTATCGATTGGTCCCACGAACTGAATCCTGACAACCCAATGGGCATTCCGAAGGAATTTTTCCCACTCTGGGGGGCTGACTTTTTCCAAAAAATGTCACCAAAAGAGCAAGGTGAAGCCATTCGGCATCAGGCAGCCTGGAGCAACAGCCAGTTTTTGCACGGCGAACAGGGCGCGTTGATCTGTTCTGCCAAAATTGTACAAAACGTGCCCGACATGGAAGCCAAGTTCTATGCATCAACACAAGTAATGGACGAAGCCCGGCACGTTGAAACCTACAAAAAACTCGTAGAGAAAATTGGTGTCGCCTACCCTATCACTGGTCCTTTGAAAACGCTTTTGGATCAGGTTATTCGCGATAGCCGCTGGGATATGACCTACCTCGGCATGCAGGTGGTGATCGAAGGGCTTGCCCTCGCGGCCTTTTCCAATATCCGGGATAACGCACAAGATCCATTGGCATCTGCAGCCAACGCTTATGTAATGCAGGATGAGGCTCGTCATGTAGCTTTCGGGCGCCTCGCGCTCAGGGAATATTATCCGGAGCTTAGCCAGCATGAACGCAATGAACGGGAAGAGTTCCTTATTGAAGCCTGCTACCTGATGCGCGACCGTTTCAAAAATACAGAGGTATGGAAGCTACTCGGTTTTCCGATGAAAGAGTGCGATGAATTTGTAGAAAACAGTGAAGGCTTGCGCCTGTTTCGCACACAATTGTTCAGCCGAATTGTACCAATCGTCAAAGATATTGGGCTATGGGGCAACAAGATCACTTCGGCCTACGCCGACATGGGTATCCTGGGCTTTGGTAATATCGATATCGAGGCGATGCAGGAAAATGACATGAGAGTTGCGGAGGAACACGACGAGCGCCGCAAATATGTGGACGGTGCCATTGAAGCAGGCAAATCCGCAGCCGGGTGATGGCAATTTAACGCCGTCATATAAAAAGTTGAAAGCCTCGCAGCACAATGCTCGCGGGCCTTTTTTCTTGACGAGCCCTGGTTAAAAATGTGCTGCTTCAGGTGGAGGATGCCATGGCACAACCGGAAACTTACTGGAAGAACAAGCTTTTAGAGATGCAAGCTGAGCTTTTGCACCTTGAAGAAGAAAGCAAAGAAGGCCGAGAAGCTGTTGAATTAGACCAATCACGCGTTGGTAGGCTTTCCCGCATGGATGCGCTGCAGGCCCAAGCAATGAATAACGCGATTGCGGCCCGGCGAAAACAAGCGCTCGCGCGCATCGATGCAGCCTTTAACCGCTTAGTAGAAGGTGAGTTTGGCTATTGTTTGAAATGCGGCGATGAAATTGCTGAAAAGCGACTAAGCCTAGACCCCACCTTGCTTTATTGCACCGATTGCTAGTGCGGCCTCTGGCGCTTATTTATTGACGTCATCCCAAACCACAAATTCGTGGCTGATGCTCCATTCGATCAAGTGCCGGTATATATCCTCAATGTAAGCCGTGTTACCGCCCTCAGCCTCAGCAACTGCTTTTACCTTCGACACAACATCTTCGATGCGCCAAGCGTCCCGCACGGTGTTCCTGTCTTCTTTTATATGGCCAGCCTGAGCAATATAGCCAACACGTTCCAGGAGCAGAGGTACAATCAGCCGGTCCACGCGGTCGATTTCCTCGCGTACCTCTTTCATATTCTGACAATTTTTCAATTGATATTCTTTCCCACGCAAAACCTGCGGTTTGATTACCGCCCTTGGCGCTTTGGTTCAAGGGTCATTTTGCCACGGTGCCTGTTAAACGCTCGATTGCATCGTTGGGCACTTTGTCGAACATCACCGCAACCGCGCGCTCACCGCCAGCCAAACGCGGCAATAACTGATAGAAAATTTTCCGCTCATTGGCTTTTTCCAATGTCATCGCGCTGCGCGCAAGCATCATGGCCGCATCGAGCTGACCAGACAGCGCATAAATAGATGCCAGGGCAATTTTCCCAGGAATAAGGCCGCTGGGCTTATCCATCACATTTTGCATCAAAGCAACCGCAGTTGCATAATCGCCTGCAAGCGCAAACGAAAGTGCCAGGCTTTGCAAGACCTCAGGGTTGCCCGGTGATTTTTTAAGTGCTCTTTCAAAAAGTTCACGCGCGCGCGCTGCATCACCCGCGACTTCGGCAATTTTGCCCCCCAAATGCAGATGATCAGCGCCAGTAGTAGCCTTGTCCAGGATTGGGCGCATGAAAAGCTCCGCTGCCTTGAAGTCACCGCGCTTAATATACGCCTGAGTAAGTTCGCCCCGAACGGCGGCGTTTTCAGGATGATCAGCGATCAACGCTGTTAACATCGCAAGGCCGCGGTCTATACCGCCGAGCGCAATCGAGACTCTGGCAAAAGCAGTTTGTGCCTCCACAAGGTCAGGGGCCGCCGCCATGGCCTGACCATAAATATTCAAGGCCCCAGGCAAGTTACCCGATCGTTCAAACCCCTCCCCAACACGGAGAAGGCCTTCCGGGTTATCAGCGGCAAGAGCATTGCGGGCGCGGGCTGAGAATGGCCCCTCTGCCTCGGTGGTTCGTTTGCTGTAGCCTGTAGACGCACAAGCCGACACAGCAGCAACAAGTAATAGCGTCATGATTCGACTAGTTAAAATTTTATTCAAATTTCCCGCCCTTCCAACACCGTTTCCGCCCCCCAAAAAGCCCTTTTCACAGCTAAAATCCAGAAAAATCGCCGTTTTTTAGCCATTCTTATGGAAAATACTAATCATATAGGGTACATTTATATCGCTGAGAGAGCGTGTGTAATGGGTAAACGCATGCCGTTGGAGTGAAAATATGGTTGATATTCAAGCAGCTGCGGCAACTAGCCAAACTGTAGCATCATCTGGTCGTACTGGTTCTTTGGAATCTGTATCTGCAGACCGTAAAGTGGCTGAAGATTCTGCGATTGAGCGGAAAGAAGCTGAACCTTCCGCTACGCTTCCGGGCGTTGGTGACAGGGTCGATATTCAAGCTTAGCCGCAATAAAAACTACATTATATAGCCTGCACGGTTGTCGTGCGGGCTTTTGGTGCATTTATAATCGTCCTGTTATATTTGCCCAATTTAACCCCCATATTTTGCGTAGGTCCCCTACCTCATATAGCGGCATCTCAAACGGATTGTCCTCAGCCTTTGTAAGTATTTTCAGATGCATTCGCACCATCGACGTATGTAAAAGGCAACACCGTGCAGCTCGCGGGATATCAGACTTCTCCTTTGCGGCAATTAACAACTGTTGTTCAACAAAGTCTTTCATTTTCGAAATCGTGGGCCTTAGCCCTTCAAAGGCTTTTGCAGCTTCTCGCATCTGCATCGCCGCATCATTTTCCACTGGCAAAATATTTCGCCCGGCCTGCCAATGAAACGGGAGCGCCCGGATAAGCCCCATCATCGCCCACGCACGGCCAGAAGCCCTTGCAGCTTTCTTCGCACCACCCGAAACATCAGCACCCAACATCACATGCAAAAATGCTTCATGCAACGCGCCTCCTACACCGTTTGCATAGTCAGCAAGCGCCCCAAAGCCTGCCGTGCCTCCCTGAAACATTTCCTGTTTTCGGGCCGCAAGCATCTCATTAAGGAGTGGCCATATCAGCACTTTATGCTCAAGTTTCGCAAGTTCCGCAATAACAGGCTGTTGCCGCACCTGACCCTGCTGGATTTCTTCGAGAACTTCAGACCACCATTGCAGCCTGATTTCGCCAAGGGCACCTTCGCTAACATTCTCCCGAATTCTTGCTACTTCCTGGTTAAAAGCCAGCAGCGCCCACAGCGACCGCTGCCACTTGTTAGCCGCAAACAATGAGACCAAATAGCGTTCCCGGTCGTCTTTTTGCACCATCTCAAGGCAATAGCGCTGATTTTCATCTTGATTTTGCATGGGCGCAAAATGCCGGTGGTCGTCCCGCAAATCAAGCGAAAACACCAAACCAAGAAGGATTTTCATTCTTAAAACACAATCTGTGACGCGACATTTTTGTTGAGCTAAGCCCCGTTGGCAGTTAGGCTTTTTTTTGGCGAGGAACAACTTAAGTTTTAGGGGAGCTTTCTATGGACAAGATTTTAGGATCACTACAAAACACAGTGATCGCAGGCATCGCACTTGCGATCCTTATTATTGCATGGCAGTCAGGCTGGTTTGCAGAGTTTGGCTTTGATCAAACCATTTATGCGCGCTATCTGCACGTTCTGTCGGGTGTGATGTGGATTGGCCTTCTTTGGTATTTCAACTTTGTACAAATTCCAACGATGCCGTCCATTCCAGATGAGCTGAAACCAGCCATTGGCAAGCATATCGCGCCAAATGCGCTATTTTGGTTCCGCTGGGGCGCGATGGCAACGCTACTCACAGGCCTATGGCTCGCAAGTGTAAATGGTTATATCGTTGAAGCTCTATCGCTCCAGAGCGGCTCAGTGCTTATTGGCCTGGGCATGTGGATGGCCGTTATCATGTGGCTCAACGTTTGGTTCATCATCTGGCCAAGTCAAAAAATCGCCTTGGGCATCGTTGAAGCAGAAGCCGACGCCAAGCCCGCTGCGGCGCGCAAAGCTATGCGGTTCAGCCGCATCAATACACTGCTTTCTATTCCGATGCTGCTTTGCATGGTCGGACAGCAGAACGGCCTGGCATTCTAAGCAACGCTGTTAATAAAAAACAACGAAAGGGGCTGGTTCTACAGCCCCTTTTCTTATGGCTGATTGGGAAGCTGTTCTTATTCGGCAGCTAGAGTGTTTTCTGCAGCTTCAAAGTTTTGCGCCGCAAAATCCCAATTCACAAGGCTTTCAAGAAAGGCCCCCATATAGTCTGGACGCCGGTTCTGGTAGTCGAGATAATAAGCGTGCTCCCAAACGTCCATTGTCAGCAGAGGGGTCGCTCCATCCGTAAACGGGCAGTCAGCATTCGCGGTTTTGGTGATCTGAAGTTTACCGTCCTTCAACACGAGCCATGCCCAACCAGAGCCAAATTGGGTTGCGCCAGCAGTTTTAAACGCGGTTGCAAAAGCTTCAAAACTGCCAAACTCTTCTACAATACGTTCTGCAAGCACACCTGTTGGTTTTCCGCCACCATTCGGTGTCATAGAGTGCCAATAAAATGTGTGGTTCCAAACCTGTGCGGCATTATTGAAAATGCCTGCCCTCGGCGCATCACCTGCTGTCTTCAGCATAATAGCCTCCAGTGACAGGCCCTCGAACTCAGTTCCTTTGATGAGCGCATTCAGGTTCGTTATATATGCGTTATGATGTTTACCATGATGAAACCCAAGTGTTTCAGAAGAAATATGGGGTTCAAGCGCATCTTGTGCGTAAGGCAAAGAGGGGAGTTCAAAAGACATAAAATATCCTGACAAAATATCGTGTTGGGGAAGATTCACTATCTAAATAGTGGCTTCTGGTACGGCTACAAGGATATTTTTGCAATATTTTTATTTAAAAAATATTATGGGTAAGGATTTGGCGAAATTTCGCCAACAGAATCATAGCGATGCTGCTCAGCGATTTTCCGGTAATGCTCTGCCATTCCACGGTTTTTGGCAAGCTCTTCGTCTGTCACCATTCGGGCAAACTTAGCAGGACGCCCCACCCATAGCTCGCGCTTTTTGATGGTTTTCCCTGGGGTCAACATTGCACCTGCTGCCAGCATGCCGTCGTTTTCGATGGTAGCATCATCCATAACAACCGCCCCCATACCAACAAAAGCACGGTCCTTAAGTGTGCAGCCGTGTAACACCGCCATATGGGCCACCAAAACATCTTCGCCGATGATAGTGGGAAAGGTGTGCGTGCTAACATGCACGACAGTACCATCCTGAATATTCGACCGACAGCCGACGTGAATATGATTCACATCCCCCCGCAGTACACAATTGTGCCATATGCTGACGTCTTCAGCGATTTTCACGTTGCCCACCACTTGTGCGCCGTGAAAAACATAGGCGCTCTCGGCAACGCAGGGCCAAACTGCCTTAAAAGGAGTTAGCCGGCCACCAAGCGCTGTTTCTTTATATAGCGGCATCATATAAAAACCCTAAGGGAACATCGGGGCCTGTAACAGCCCGGTTGCTTCGTCCAGGTCCATCATAAGGTTCATATTCTGGATCGCTTGTCCGGACGAGCCTTTCACAAGGTTGTCGATTGCGGCGATGATAATCGCCCGCCCCTCAATTCGGTCTTCAAACACGTTCAGCACACAGTTATTAGAACCACGGACCATGCGTGTCGCTGGTACATTTGCACCGTCAAGAACGGTTACAAACTGCTCATCCACATAATAGACCTCAAGAGCCTGTTTGAGGTCCGCGGCGGTTTGCCCGTCCTGCATTTTCACATAGATGGTTTCAAGTTCGCCTCTGTTCATAGGAACAAGGTGCGGTGTAAAACTGATACGTACCTTCTCGCCGGCAGCGACGGCAAGCTCCTGCTCTATCTCCGGCATATGCCTGTGATGCCCAATACCATATGGATGCATCGCTTCAGACACTTCCACAAACAGGTTTGCTTCCTTGAGGGAGCGCCCTGCACCAGACACGCCAGATTTGGCGTCAATAGTGATGTCTTCTGTTTTGATCATTCTGGCCTTGAATAGCGGCACAAGCGCCAATAAGGCAGCCGTTGGATAACACCCTGGGCACGCCACCAAATGTGCGCCGCGAATATATTCCCTGTAAACCTCAGGCAGGCCATAAACGGCCCGTTTCTGCACTTCTGTGGCGGTATGAGCCCGACCATACCAATCTGCGTATATTTCTGGATCCCTTAGCCTAAAATCGGCTGATAGATCGACTATCCGCACCTCTGAGCGCACACTGTCTGCCCAGTCAGCATGCGTCTCAACGATAAGTTCATCCAAAAGGCTGTGCCCGGTCGCATGCAGCAGGCCTTTAATCACTTCCTGGCTTGTGGCATGTGGCAGCGCACAAAAAACAACATCGATCTCAACATCGCGCCATTCGATATCCTTCAGCGCAATCATATTCGGCAGGTCATACCCAACAAGATGAGGGAACACCTCCCCCAGAGACAATCCGGCTTTGCGCTCGGCGGTCAACAGTACAATTTCAACACGAGGGTGAGCTACCAGAAGCCGCACCAAATCAGCGCCGGTATAGCCACTGGCACCCAAAACTCCTACACGAATTTTATCATTATCAGACATGAGAGAGGCCTCCGTCTTGCTAATAAATGAACAGCAGCTATTTTGCCAAATAGCTGCCGATAAGTCATTGAATTTTCGAAAAATCTTCTTGCTGAATTATCAGCAAGAGCTTTTAAACGTCTGGCGGTAGCTCTGCGATTGCTTCTTCAAGCTCAACAAATGTTGGCATCATATGCGAAGGCACGTTTCGTCGACCAATCTCTACCGAAATTTGCGGTGCATTTCCTTGTAAGTGAGCAACCAGCACAAATTTAACCAAAGCCATAAAGTGGCCGTCCTCTGTAAGAATTTGATTAAATCGGCCAGCAATAGGCGCCACAACAAGATAGGACAAGAAAATTCCAAGGAAAGTTCCAACAAGAGCGCTACCAATCATGCCGCCAAGAACCTCAACAGGTTCTGCGATCGCGCCCATGGTTTTTACAATACCAAGCACCGCAGCCACAATACCAATTGCAGGCAGGCCGTCAGCCATTGTCTGTAAGGCGTGCTGAGGCTCGTGTTCCTCTTTATGATGCTTATCCAGATCCGCGTTCATCGCGTCTTCCATCTGGTTCGGATCATCAAAATTCATGGTCATCATACGGATATAATCACAGATAAACTCCACGACATGATGATCCTCAGCAACCTTCGGGAACTGTTGAAAAATCTTTGATTCTTCAGGGTTTTCGATGTGGGCCTCAATGGCTACCACACCTTTCGTTTTAATGGTTTTCACCAACAAGAACATCAGACACAGCAGATCGCGGTAATCTTCGTCTTTCCAGTGCGGCCCCTTAAGAACTTTGGCGAAACCTTTCAGCGCGCCGCTCATGACACCGCCTGAGTTGGCGCTAATAAAGGCACCAGCCGCCCCGCCAAAGATCATCATCAACTCCAGAGGGAGAGCTTTCAAGATCAGGCTGAACTTACCACCCGCAAGCGCAAAACCACCAAATACCATGACCATTACAACGATGAGGCCAACAAAGAAAAACATAGATCAAGTGCCTAAGCTAATTTCTATTCCGAGTAATCTTACATTTCCCTTAGCTTCAATCAATAGCCTTAATAAGATCTTAAAACGGCTATCATGCTGAGAAAAAAGAAACTTTCCGTATTTTGATTATTTGTAACCATCAATGGAAGAGTATTTCACCGTGCACCCATAAGGCTTTGTAACTGCCACTTCGATGCTTTCGCCAGCCTTAAAGGCGCTCCATGCTTCCAGAAGATAATTGCGCGCTCCATCAAGTGTAGCACGGCGACTAGAAGGCTGGTCATCAATTGCCCCCATATATCGAATGACAGATTCCTCATCGATCAAAAACATCTGCGGCGTGGTTTTGGCACCGTAAGCACGGCCAATAATACCACTGGAATCGAGGATCACCCTGTCGGCATATACGCCCCTTGATGCGGTAAGAAAGTCAGCCTCCTTGGCTGTCACAAACCCTTGCTTACCTGGTGCCGAAGAAATCACCGAAATCCACACGGCCCCTTCTTCCGTCAGGTGCCGTTGTATGCGTTGCATATTACCACTTTCATAATGCTTTCGCACATAAGGGCACTGGTGATTGGTCCATTCCAATATCAGCGGCTTGCCTGCAAAGTCAGCGAGGCGCACCTGCTCACCGTTGGTATCCACACCAATAAACTCAGGAGCCTTTGCTCCAACCTCAGGCGCTGCAAAGGCCACCGAAACGCCGGAAAGCGTAACAAATATTAAAAAAGCCAGCGTAAGAAATCGCATCAGCGCCTCCTTTATAAAATATCGATAATTGATGAAGCCGTTATAAGTTCAGGCAGTACGATTGCCTTTTTCTGCCCTGCCGGAAAATAAAGATACAGTGGCACACCTGCGCGGCCATAACTGGTAAGAACTTTCGCAATTTCAGCGTTTCGGTTGGTCCAGTCACCCTTCAATACAATTACTTGCTTGGCCTTCAATGCAGCCTGTGTTTCGTCCCGGTGTAAAGCTATTTTCTCATTCACCTTGCAGGTAATACACCATTCCGCCGTGAAATAGACAAAAACCGGCTTTCCCTCATCCAGAAGTTTGGCCAACCTTGCTTCACTGTATGTGCTGGCCTCATCCAGTACCGCCAACTCCGGGGTCGAACTGGTGGAAGCCGTCCGAATAAGCCCGGCGATACTCGCTATTATAACAAACGCAGCCAACAGCTTCACGAAGCGCGCACTTGATTGTCCCCAAAGCCAAACTGCAAAAGAAATAGCGATCAGAGCCACCATTAAGACAAGCGTCGCGGTAGCACCAGCTTGCAGATCGAAAACATAAATCAACCAAGCCGCAGTGAGTAGCATCGGGAACGCAAGGCCTTGCTTGACCTTTCCCATCCAAGCTCCTGGTCGTGGCATCGCCGCTGCAACACGCGCGCTGTAGGAAAGCATAAGAAACGGCAATGCCAAGCCCAATGCCAACAAGCTAAAGACAATAATAACAATATGAATAGGCTGCGTGAGCGCAAAACCAATAGCGGGTGCCATCAGGGGCGCAGTACACGGCGTTGCGACAAGCGTAGCGAGTACACCTTTGAAAAAAGCACCTTGAGCCCCTTCTCGCCCAGCAAACTCCTGCCCTGCACCTTCAAAGCCAAAATGGATAGAGAAAAGTCCTGCCAGCGACAAGGCTACCAAAACCATCAAAATAACAAGCAGCCCCACAAAAATGGGCTCCTGAAGCTGAAAGCCCCAGCCTATGGCCTCGCCTCCAGCCCGTAGCGCCATCAAAGCCGCTACAATAACCATAAAACTGATCCAAATACCGAGGGTATAGGCCCAACCTTCTTTCCTTCGGTTTTGCGCGCTTTTATAGTTAGCTGCGACAAACGAAAAGGCCTTCAAAGACAATATCGGGAATACGCACGGCATCAGATTCAAGATCAGGCCACCAACAAAAGCGTAAATTGCCGCTTGCCAGATCGGCATGCCTTTCACCTGTGGTTGGCTGGTTGTTTTCGTGGCCGCCTCAAGGGGCTTCAAATGAGGCTCCAACGCATAGAACTGAGGCATCTGACCATCGAAATCGAGCTGCAGAACACCGTTTGCGACCTTAGGTTCCAAACCGCCGCGGTCCCGCAGCATCCTGACATGCAAGCCCATGTCGGAAACGCTCCAAGTTTGTTCGGCGGCATACCGAGCGATACCTTCGTCTTCTGGGAAGAAATAAACCGACTTCAGGCCTTCAAGCTCACTTGGATCAGCAAAAACATAAAGCTCACTCGAAACCTCTGCCCGTACAAGCTTGGAATCCCAGTAAGCTAGTTCCGGCACTGCGGCCCGCGCGCCGATAAAAAGATCGCGACTTTCATGTGAGTATGGCGCACTTGCTGCTGCTGTAACCCGCAGCGTCAGCCCTGCCACCTGTGGAACACACTCAATATCACAGACAAGCCACTCAGCCGTAAGGCTAACAGAAAGAAGGCCTTCCTCGGTCTCCGCATCCACCGTTAGGGGGATCAAAATCGTTGATGAACCTTTATAGCCATAATTCATCAGGTGCTCGACGGGGATACGGCTGGGTGCCGCAAAAACAGGCGTTCCATATGTAATGTGTTGGCTTTTTGAAAACTCAAAGATCGGTGCCGCGCCACTGTCACCGGGGTTTTTCCAATAAGAATGCCAACCCTCGCGCGGGGTAATATGGGCTGCAAGCCAGGTCGTTTCACCTATCACCAGTGCATCGCGCTCTAAATGGATGCCAAGTTCGCTATGGCTTGCCTCATAGTTCGCCAATTCGCTCGCCGATAAACCGCCCCAAGCCTGAAGCATGAAAATAGCGAATGACACCCAAAAACTCTCAACAAGTCGTTTCACAGACAACCCTCATTTAAACAGTGAGCGGCATCCTATAACACGCTTTCCTTTAGAGCACCTCACTTCTCTGTCAGCGGCAAAATTACTCAGGGCCGATATATGATTACCCGTAAATCATTCACATTTGTAAAAGAAGGTATCCCTTTAAAATTACAAGATAAGCCATTGAAAAAATTATAACTATTATTTCGTTGAAGGTACTCAGAATATCGATTTTCTTTTGCCGCTCTGATATGTGTATCAGCATCAAAGAACGCGCCAGCCGCACCGCCTTCCCCATCCCTGCCATCTGTGTCTGCGGCAAAACCGGCATATTGTCCGGCTGGCAGACTGGCCATAAGAGCGAGTAGATACTCCTGATTGGGGCCACCTAGCCCATCACCTTTCACTGTAACGGTCAACTCACCCCCTGAAAGGAAAGCCAGCCTGGTCTTCGAATTCTTCACGGCTCTGCCCCGCATCTCCGCTGCGTGAGCACGGGCAACTTCGCGTGCTTCGCCCACGACGTCGCCGCCAAGATAAACAACCTCATAATCCTGCGCCGTTAAAAACTCTCGCACCTTCGACAGCATCGTATCAGCGCTTGCAATGATATGATAACCATGGCCTTCAAAAGCGCGGCGTTCGACAGGAAAATAACCGCTTGGTGCCATTACATCGAAGCGCGACAAAACCGCCCGCACATCAGTTTCGGCAGGCGGCGCACAAACTGTAGGGCCAGAAGCAATCTTTGCAACATCATCGCCCACAACGTCGGAAATGGCCAAAGTAAGGACTTCAGCGTCCTCTTGAACTGACGAAACAAGCCCTCCTGCTTTGATGCGGGAATAATAACTACGCACCAAATTAATGTCATTGATGGTTGCACCTGAAGCCAATAAATCCGCTGTTAGCTTCTGTTTTTCCAGAAGCGAAACACCATCAATCGGCGCACACAAAAGCGACGATCCTCCACCAGACAATAGAACCAGTAACAACTCCCGCGGGCCTGTACCGGCAGCTAATTTGAGAGCCTTCATCGCTGCAGCAACGCTGTTTTCATCCGGCACAGGATGAGCTGCGGAAATAACGTCAACCTTCTGGCATGGTCGTTCATACCCGTATGGGCAAACAGCAAAACCGGACACCTTGACAGTGGGCCATGTCTCTTCAAGGCACTGTATCATCGCAGCAGCGGCTTTCCCTGCCGCAACAACCTTTATAGCGTCATACTTGGAGGGATCTGGCAGAAAAGCAGGAAGGCAGGATGCGGGCTGCACCACTGCCGTTGCTGCTGAGAATAATTCCTGCCAGAAGGCCTTTTCTGTCACCGTTGAAGTCCTAAAGAGCTCTCTAATTCGCGGGCATTGCGTCAAATGCCCCCATAGAACCCGGAAAAACTACAGGGCTTTCAAGGCCGTCATTTGCAACAGCCGCCACGCCAAACAGGTAATTATCGATCACGATATTCTCCAGGGTCAACTCGCGGGCATCTTTGCCAACATGGCGGCTCCACTGCCACTGCGGTTCTGTTGTCAAACGCCAGTAAACCTTAAAGCCGCGCAAATTGGCGCGTTCTTTTTCACCCGGACGGATGTTCCATTTTATTGTTGTGCTGGGTTGGACAGCCCCTTCAAGGCTCACCTCAACCGGAAACGGCGGTGCCCCCGCCATAGACGCCAGTGTCACGACATTCAGCGACGTCAACTTGGCAGCATAGTCGAAATCAACTCCGTCAAGTGTGTCACCGTATTTGATACCGTTCTCTGTGCGAATATCCTGATGCTGCCGATTGTAATTTTCGTTGGTCTCCATAATACGAACGCCTGGAATACCCGCCTCGTTAAAAGGCCGGTGATGCCCGCCGCGGCGGAAGCGATCCAGCCGGTAAACCATCATTACATCAAGGTTGGGGATGTACTCGTCCGCGAGCCGGTCAACGAGACGCGCGATGTTTCTGCTGGGGCTATCAACCTCTCCGCCCCAAAATCGGCGCTGTCGGGCTTCCGCTTCGGTTTCCGTCACACGGGTGCCTTCAGAGAAAACACGCGCGGTCGTATTATTGATAACACCGTTCACGCCCTCGATGTTACCGATCATATCGTTATTGATGATGCCCATCACACGCCAGCCCTGCTCTTTTGCGTGTTTAGCAAGCGTTGAGCCACCGTACAGGCCCTGTTCTTCTCCTGACAGGCCCGCATAAACTATGGTGCCGGGAAATTTGGTTTTGCAAAGCACGCGCGCTGCTTCGATTGTTCCAGCCATGCCAGATGCATTATCGTTGGCACCAGGGCTATCGTCTGTCCCATTCAAGGGATCTGAAATACGGCTATCTATATCGCCAGACATCATCACCACGCGGTCAGGATCAAGTATGCCGCGCTGCACTGCAATAACGTTCACAACCTCTGTCGGTTCAGGAATTCTGCGCCCTGTAAAAGTTTCAGAAATAGTATAAACATCAAGTTCGGCCACACAGGTCTCAGCAATTCGTTTAAACTCTGCCTCAATCCAGCGACGTGCAGCGCCAATGCCACGTGTCTCAGATTTTGTATCAGAAAGCGTGTGCCGTGTTCCAAAGTCCACCAGCCTTGATATATCCTTTTCTATATTGGTCGCAGAAACGGCTTTAACCATATCATGAAGCCGAGCCACTTCACTGGGCGGGCTTTCATGCTCGTGAGCAGACACCGCTCCGCCAAGAAGCCCTGCACATACCAGTACTGACATCATTTTTTTCATAGAACCCTCCCCTAAGCCGGTGTTATCCGGTTATTTTTGAATAGACTTCACGGTCCAAGTCTCTCGCATCAACTGAAATAGACGCCGCCTCAAAATCCAGCCCTGCCAGTATCTCAAGCAAACCTAATGTTATCGCTTTTTTTACGGCCTTGTTCCGACCGGAAAGTAAATAAATGGTAGTATGGACAAAAGCCTGCGCAGCACCAGCCACAAGCGCGTGATCACACGGATATAGCCGCACTTTGATATCTTTCTCACCAAATTCACCGCTGTCCAGTAAGCTTTGATGAACAGCAAGCATCAACGCTGCCGCATCAAAATTTCTTTCAAGGTCCCGTGAATATTCAATTACAGCGTGCGGCATGCTTTAAACTCCCTAATATCGTTACTGGTGATGTGGACTTATCGTCATCGCTTCGGTACAAACGCGCAATCGAAAGTTCCAGCGCCTCAACATAAGGATACATCATGGCAGTCTTACAACTTGTTTTGGGGCCAGATCCAATTTTAAAGCAAAAGGCGGCCCCGGTTTCTGAGATTACCGAGGAAATCAAAACGATTGTCGGCGACATGTTTGACACGCTTTATGAACGACGTGGGCTTGGCATCGGTGCAAACATGGTCGGCATTTTGAAGCGTATTGTAGTAATTGACCTACAAGAAAATGGCGAAAAATCGCCGGTTGCCTGTATCAATCCTGAGATTACCTGGTCCAGTGACAAGTTGGAAACACGTGAAGAAGCTTCTTTGTGTTTTCCGGGTATTTCTGCTGAAGTAAAGCGCCCAGATTCTATCAAAGTGCAGTATCAAGACCTTGAGGGAAACAAACAAGAAATCGAGGCAGAAGGCTGGCTTGCCACAGTGCTTCAGCATGAAATCGAGTATCTGGACGGGAAAGTATATCTGGATCATCTGTCAAAGATGAAACGAGACAGATTAATCAAAAAGATGCAAAAGCAGATCAGAAGCCACAGTTGCGGCGACCCGGACTGCGGGCACGATCACCATTAAATTGGCAAAGTCGCAGCAATCGCAGCGGCCGTGAGCAAAACTGCCGAAACAAGCGTCCCCTGGAATGGTTTAGAAAACCAAAAGCAGCGCGACAAAATCACGAACACCCATGCCAGTACGGGGCTGGCCCATAGCATCAAAATATCGCTTACCACCCACTGAGGATACACCCATACCAAATAAAGGGTGCCAATCCCAACCAACAATACCGCTATACTGTGGCTAATATTGAAACCAATCCACGCACGCCACATATCGGTTTCTGACGTCACCCGTAACGGCTCTGCTTGCATATCCCGAATTAATTTGATGGAGCGCGGTACAATGAACGTAGGGTGTCTGTTGTCCTTAACCGTGAAATACAAATGCATCCCGCCAAGAAAAATCAGCGGCATCGCCCCAATTACAAATAAAACCTGAAATATCATGTCCCGCTTTCTGATAAACCTGCCTAGGCTATAGCCTATCACAGAGCCAGGCACCTCAGGCTGCGGCAAAAGCGCACAAATTACATTTCAAAAACTAGGTCCGCAGCTTTCTCAGGACTAAAATCCCGGCAATAGCGTTCGTATGCTGGCACCCATATATCATCGAAAACCTGGATTGGCCGGTCATCCCCAGCTTGTGCCTTTCGTGCCGCGTAGCGCTTACGAGCCACTTCATAAGGCACCGTTAGAAAAACCTTTACATCAAACAGATCAGCAAGAGAGGGCCGGTAGAGAAAAACGCCTTCAACGATAATAGGGCTGCTTTTCCGTTCGCCTGCCGCCTGAATTGCATCCTGCAGCGCCACATAATCCACGCTTGAGTGATAATATTGCTCGAACAAGTCCTTAGTTAACTTATCGTCGCAGTAGGCAGAATAAACCCTCTTTTGAACAGAAAGGTCATTGAAATCATCCACATGCATCAACTCGGCATGTACACCGTTTGCTAGAAGTTGTTGTTGCAGCAACTGGGCCAGCGTAGTTTTCCCGGCACAGTCTAATCCGTTAATGCCAATGGTCGACGCGCCGTCACATTGGTCAAACGCTTCCAAAACCTTAGCAACATAGTTGTCAATATTGCGCATAAGAGATGAGAACCTTATTTGTACTTACGGTTTGACAGAAACACGAATTTAGGGGCTTTTGGTTACCCGCCCGACACCTCGGCACATAGCGTCCCCCGGCGCAGCAGCATGAACTATGCCCCTGTCGGTACTTTTAACGTTCCTGCACTCACAAATGCTTTCCTTAAAGTTTAAACAGTATCATTTCGGAAAAACATGCAGGGGTAAAGCCCGCAGATTCCGCGAACAAAAAAAGGCCGCCCTTGGGGCAGCCTTTTCGTACTCTGAACAGTAAAAGTTGATACTCGAAACTGATACTCGAAACAAAAACTCTGTGCGATTAACGCTTTGAGAACTGGAAAGAACGGCGAGCTTTTGCCTTACCGTATTTCTTACGTTCAACAACACGGCTATCGCGTGTCAGGAAGCCAGCAGCTTTCAGCGATGCGCGGAGCTCAGGCTCTGCCAACTGAATTGCTTTAGAGATACCATGCTTCACTGCACCGGCCTGGCCAGAAAGACCGCCGCCTTTTACCGTGGCGATAACATCATACTGGTTCTCGCGGCCAGAAACCTGGAACGGCTGGTTAACAACCAGACGCAGTGTTGGACGCGCGAAATAAGTTTCCTGATCGCGGCCATTCACTGTGATTTTGCCTGAACCGGGTTTAATCCAAACACGTGCAACAGCGTCCTTACGCTTGCCAGTGGCATATGTGCGGCCCTGTGCGTCAACAACTGGTTTACGCTCTTCGGCAGCTACTGCTTCAGCCGCTACCGCAGCTTCACCAGTGATTTCTTTAAGATCCTGAAGGTCGGCCATGCTTACCTCTTGTTCTTTTTGTTAAGTGCAGCAACGTCGAACACTTCTGGCTCTTGCGCGGCATGTGGATGCTCGGAACCAGCATATACACGCAGGTTACGCATTTGTTGGCGACCAAGCGGACCCTTAGGGATCATGCGCTCAATAGCTTTTTCAACAACACGCTCAGGGAAACGACCATCAAGTATCTCGCCTGCAGTCAAAGACTTGATACCACCAGGGTGACCTGTGTGACGGTAGTAAACTTTGTCAGTGCGCTTCTTGCCTGTCAGTTTTACTTTTTCTGCGTTGATGACGATCACATTGTCGCCGCAATCCATGTGCGGAGTATATGTGGTTTTGTGCTTACCACGGAGAACGACAGCAACAGCCTGCGCCATACGACCAAGGACAACGTCCTCAGCGTCAACGAGAAGCCATTTCTTCTCAATCTCCGATGGTTTTGCGGAATAAGTTTTCATCGCAATTTGCCTCGGTTACCGAAAATCGGTGTTAAACTCATAAACAATTCAAGACACACAAGGTGCCTGTCTTAATGCTTGGCGGGCAATATATGGATTTTCAAAGGTCTGTCAACATAGTTTTGCGCACCCGGTTTTAATTTAATTGTTTTAAAACAAATAGTTAAATATATGGTATTATAATACCCCATATGAATTCGGCATAATCTGTGATCATTTTCAAGATAAAACCCCGAAGCCCTTCCCTGTGGCACCTTTTGGCCTACACTCAAACTAACGAAACATTCAAACTAGGTTTGGGACTATACTCATGAGCAATAAACAAATTCTTCTCAAAAGCCGCCCGGTTGGCTGGCCGACAGCCGACAATTTTGAAGTGCACGAAACCGCAGTGCCAACTCCGGCCAAGGGCGAAATCCTAGTACAGGCAATTTATATGTCTGTTGACCCCTATATGCGCGGGCGCATGAACGACATGAAAAGTTATGTCCCCCCCTTCCAGATTGGCGAACCCTGCCAGGCTGGTATTGTCGGAAAGGTGATAGCATCCAACGACGGCACATTCGAAGAAGGCGCTTATGTGGTTGGCATGGGCCTATGGGGCAATTACACCGTCACTGATGGTGCTGGGTTCCAGCAAGTTGATCCTAACCTGGCACCGTTGTCCTATTATCTTGGCATTCTTGGTATGCCGGGCATGACGGCCTATGTTGGCCTCAAAGGTGTGGCAGAGCTTAAAGAAGGCGAGCAGCTCTTTGTATCTGCAGCTTCTGGTGCCGTTGGCCAAGTTGTCGGCCAAATAGGCAAAAATATGGGGTGCCATGTCGCGGGTTCAGCAGGCAGCGATGAAAAAATCGCTTACCTGAAGGACGAACTCGGCTTTGATGCAGCCTTCAATTATAAAACTGAGGATATCTATCAGGCCACAAAGGCAGCCAATCCAAACGGAATTGATGTTTATTTTGAAAATGTGGGAGGCCCTCAACTGGAGGCCGTTATCAACAACCTCAATTTCAACAGCCGTGTGGCGCTTTGCGGCATGATTTCACTCTACAATGCCACAATGGACGATATGCCGCCAGGACCGCGTAATATGGCCGTGCTGGTTGGCCGCAGCGTACGGATGCAAGGGTTTATTGTCTCAAATTATCCTGATCTTTGCCGCGAATGGATTGGTGTTGGCGCAGGCTGGCTCAAGGAAGGCAAACTCAAATACCGCGAAAGTGTGGCTGAAGGCATCGAGAATGCCCCGCAAGCCTTTATCGACATGCTCAGTGGGAAAAACTTTGGCAAACAAGTTGTTCGGCTGGCAGACAACTAAGTTGCAGCGATGTTGAAAAAACATCCAAAGAAATTGGCGTTGGTGGCGGCCCTGTTTGGGGCCGCCTTCTATTTTTTATGGCCAGGATTTGATCCCGACCTGTCGGCACCCATCAAGCTCCACCTCCAGCACACAGCAAGTTACGGCAGCAAACAGGCTAATGCTAATGTGGTGGGCATCGAACCTTTTATGGAGCCTCTGGACTATGCCACAGCAGGCAGATTTGAAGCCAAACTGAATGGTTATTTCGAAAAAGCCAATAGCAAAGGCTGGTTTGGGGCGAATACCATCGTACTGCTTCCCGAACATTTAGGCACCTGGCTGATCGCGACAAATCAAAAAAAACGCACTTATGAAGCAAAGACCACCTCCGCCGCCATGTGGCCCATTATCATGGCCAACTTGCAGATATTCCTTAAAAACTATTTCATCTTTAATGATCCAGACAATATCCCTGCCGCAGTAATTCGCGCGAAAACCACACACACAGCCAATTTGGTTCGTCAAATCTATGGCAAACTCGCAAGAAAATATGGCGTTACAATCGTCGCGGGCTCACAGGCTTTAATGACACCTGGCATTTATTCCGATAGCCTCAATTATGGCCATGGCCCAATATTCAACAGCAGCTTTGTTTTTGGCCCTAACGGTACACCACAAATTGATGCTGTTAGAAAAATACACCCAATCCCAAGCGAGGCTGGCTTTACAACCGCGGCCAGCGCTGAATTCCTACCAACGTTCGAAATTGCAAACCACAGATATGGTGTTCTTATTTGCGCAGACACCTGGTTCGATGATGCTGTAAGTTCTCTCGTGTCCCAAGATGTGAATTTGCTGCTGGTTCCCGGCTTTCTTGAGGGCACAAAATGGAACCAGCCCTGGCAAGGCTATCTAAACGACGCACCTACCGACAATCACTGGCGGCAAGATATAGGTGTCCTTACGGAAGGAGAAGCCTGGATAAAATATGCCCTTCCCGCCAAAGCCAAAAAATACGGCGTGCGCTGGGGCATGGCTGTTTTTCTGAAAGGTAACCTGTGGGATATGAAAGGATATGGCCGTGCTCTTATTGTCGAGGACGGAAAAACTCACATTGGCACCAATGATCACACTGGTGCCGCAATCTATAACCTTTGGTTAGAGTAACCGAACAGCAAGCTGTTAAGTAACTTGCTTGTGCACCCAGGCAAGATAATCCGGGTTTCCATCAATGATGTCAGTCACCGTGATGCAAGGCACCTGATAACTGTGCATTTCTTTCACACGCTCAACGATCCGGTCCACATGGTCGATGATCGTCTTCATCACGATCGTCACTTCATTTTCCAGTTGAATAATTCCGTCCCATTCATAGATTGACCGTGTGCCAGAGTTGACATTCGCGCACGCTACAAGCCGTTCCTTCAAAAGGGTTGTAGAGATGTGAACACCAACATCGTCACTTTCTGCAGTCATATAGATTTCAACGAAATCTACTTCCAACTCCCTCTCCAGCCCAATGACCTTTGTGGATTTTTCTTCTGAATTCATTTTATTCTCCCCGCCGAACCAGATGCATTATATTTATCAGCGCAGCAAGCACCAAAACACCGCCACCTTGGTGCGCTGTTCCCCAGGATACAGGTACGCTCTTAAGTAACATGATAATGCCAAGCACCATTTGCAAGACCACGGTAACAAGCAAAATGTGGCCAGCTCTAACAACAGGACGCGGCGCCCCTTTGAACTGCCATGCAATTGCCATCACAAGTCCCGTCAGCAAATACGCACCTATACGGTGATCAAACTGAACAGTGATGGCATTGTCCATAAAATTGAGCCATAGCGGTTCTAGCGTCAGTAAACCTTTCGGCACAAAACTATCACCCATAAGCGGCCATGTATTAAAGATTTGCCCTGCCTTAAGGCCTGCCACCAATGCCCCCATAACAAGCTGGAAAGCCAGCAGAACAAATGTAGCCTGCAACAGCAGCTTTCCTTTTCCTGTCAACGGAAAAGACACAGGTCGCAGCAAAGACAATGCGGTCCACAACAGGGCTGCAAAGATGAATAGCGCTAACATTAGGTGGGCGGTCAGCCTATAGTGGCTAACAGCCGGTTCGTCCACAAGGCCCGACATAACCATGTACCAACCAAGCAACCCTTGAGAGCCACCAAGGAAGAACAAGGCCACCAGCCGGCCCTTGTACCCAGCAGGGATTTGCCCGCGCGCCCAAAACCACACCAGCGGCAGGAAAAAAGCGAATCCAATCAGGCGACCTAGAAGGCGGTGCCCCCACTCCCAGTAAAAGATACCCTTGAAGTCCTCCAGGCTCATCCCGTGATTTTTGAGTTTATACTCAGGGCTTGTTTTATAGGCGCTGAATTCTTCCTGCCAGGCATCTTCGCCTATCGGCGGTAACGTTCCGGTTACAGGGTTCCAGTTCACCATGGAAAGGCCGGATTCGGTTAATCGGGTTGCACCGCCGACAACCACCATCATAAAAACCATTAGCGCCATGAACAAAAGCCAATACCCAACGGCTCGACGGTTCTTGTCTGAAGTATCTGTCATCATGGCTGTTTGCTATCGCGATTATTGAAGAAGAGCAAGCTGCATTCTCCCAAATTATGAATTTGCCGCAATATACGGTTTCGCCGCGAAAAGCTTTCGCCTTTTGTCTTAGCGGCGGCGCTTCAAAACCCACCACTCAAGCGCGGAAAAACCGTAAAAGATGAGCGTACCCATTGCCGCAAGTAAAATCAGCCCGGCAAACATTTTTTCCATCTGAAGCCGGTTGCCTGCTTCTATAATGCGCCAGGCAAGCCCAGACGAGCCGCCCGAACCCGCAACAAATTCAGCAACAACTCCCCCAATAAGGGCCAAACCACCACTTACTTTAAGACTGGCAAGCAAATAAGGCATTGCGGTCGGCCACAGAAGGCCCCAGAACCGTTGCCACCGGCTTGCCTTATACAAGGTGAATAGATCTGACAGGTTTTTATCCACCGATTTCAACCCAGCCGACATATTGGCGAGTATTGGGAAAAAAGCCACAAGCCAAGCAATGATAATCTGCGCCAAATCTACGTTGTCGATACCAACCCAAATCAGCACCAACGGTGCAATCGCTACGACAGGCGTTACTTGCATAACCACAGCGAAAGGATAAAACGTCATCTCGAATGTCTGGCTGATGCTAAACAGAAGTGCGAGGAAGACACCGCTTCCCACCGCAGCAATCAGGGCCAGAAGCGTGATTTTCAAAGTCGCCACAGCAGACGGCAACAATGTAGGCGCATCAACCCAAAGCGAGGCAAAGATGGAAACGGGCGATGGCAGAATAAACTTGGGTACATCAGCCCATATTACATAAAAATGCCAAAACAGGAGCGCCGCCACGAGCGCGCAGAGCGGAAAAAAGACACGTCTCATACGTTCCCCTCCGCGAGCAAATGATTTATTGCCGTGACTGCCGTAATAAAAGAGGCAGAGCTTCGTTGAACTTCAGCAGGCAGTCTACGGTCAAGATCCGGAACACATTCCCCTACAATTTCACCGCTGTGCATCACTAGCACCCTGTCGGCAAGATAGGCGGCTTCATATATACTATGAGTAACAAAAAGACAGGCCAGATCGTGTTGCGCTCTCACCCGCAGGAGAAGCTCATTCATCTGGAAACGGAGAATTTCATCAAGTGCCCCAAAGGGCTCGTCAAGAAACATCAAGCCTGGTTCCGGCACCATAGCACGAGCAATAGAAACCCTCATTTTTTGCCCACCGGAAAGCGAGGCAGGATATCTGCCCTCAAACCCCTTCAGTCCTACTTCCGCAAGACAAGTAGAAACTGCAGAACTATTCTGATCGCCTGCAAGCGTTAGTGGTAAAGCTATATTTTCCGCCACTGTCGCCCATGGCATAAGCGAAGGGTCCTGAAAAACAAACGAAAAGCGTTCTTTCTTGCTCCAGTCTAGGCTTCCGCCAGAGGAGCCCTCAAGGCCAGCAAGAACTCGAAGCAAAGTAGATTTACCACATCCACTTGCGCCCAGCAGGGCTACAATTTCTCCCCTGGCGACGCTTAGTGATACGCGGGACAAAACCGGCGCATCGTCGTTGTAAGCAAACGAAATATCCTGTGCGGCCAGCATCAACGCCCTAACGAATTATAGAGCGAATTATGGGGCGAAATATGGAGCAAGTTATGGGGAAGGAACTCCAGCGTAAAAGCTTTGCGCGGGTCCAGGTCCAAAGGCAGCAAACCCAAATCGGCCATTTCACGGTGAAAATCAATCCAGCGCTTTGCTTTCATCGTGCCTAGTTCTTCTGCTGTTCCCAGCATCTTATGCGCTTTCATCGAACGGATTGCAAACGCAATCAATTCCTCAGTCATTTCCGGGTTATCAGCCAAAATTAGGGCGTTTCCAGCACTTGGATCACCCCATAAATAGTCTTTCCACCCTTCGAGAGAAGCATCAACAAACGCCTGCACGATGTCTTTATTTTTCTCCAGGAACGCGCCGCGCACCATCACCATGCCCGCATACCCAAGATAACCTTCGTCCGCGAACAAAAACACTTTGGGTTTCACCCCCACTTTTTCTGCCGAATAGGGTTCGGAGGATAAATAACCTTCTTGTACGGTGCCCTTATTCACAAGCCACGGTGCCAGCGAATAGGTATACTTTCGGATTTGCCGGTCTTCGTAGCCAAACTTGGTTTTGAGCCACGGCCAAAAAGTTGCGAGTGCACTATCAGCGAGAAAGATTGGCATTCCTTTTAGGTCTGCAAATCCGGACGCATCGACTTCAGGGTGCACCATCAACACCTGTGGATCTTTCTGGAAGGTTGTCATTACAACCTTCACATCCGCCCCGGCCGCAACCAGATTAAGCGGTTGAAAGTTATTGGAAGCGATCGCAATATCCAAGGCCCCTGCTGCCATCAAACGCGGATTATCCGTTTGAGGCCCGCCAGGCCGGACCGTGACCTTAAGGCCACGTTTGGCATAATAGCCCTTTGCAAGTGCCTGATAAAAGCCACCGTGCTCTGCCTGGGCTTTCCAGTCAGTCGCAAATGTTATCGCGGCCTCTTCTGCAGATACGCCAACAGAAAGAAAGCCGCCTAAAATCAAACCCAATAATTTCTTCATGGGCTTGACTATATAGCGGCTTTTCATAAGGTCAAAAGCTATGCGTATTTTCCTAGCGGTCGCGTTTGCGACGGCGTCCCTCATAAGGGTTATCGCTTTTATGCAGATACAGCCTTAGCGGCACACCTGGCAAATCGAAATCCCGGCGCAGTTCGTTTTCCAGATAACGCTTGTAGCTATCTGGCAAATCATCAGGCCGGTTACAGAAAAGCTTAAAGGTAGGTGGACGCGTTTTAATCTGCGCACCGTAACGAATTTTAATCCGGCGACCAGCTACCGATGGGGCGGGATGCTTTTCCAGCACATCCGCAAGCCAACGATTAAATGCAGCAGTTGGAATGCGCGCATTCCATATCTCATAAGCCTCTTCAACAGCAGGCATCAAATGCTGAACACCTTTGCCTGTGAGGCCAGAAAAATTAACAACTTTCACCCCCTTCAACTGAGGAAGGCTTTTCGTGAGCGCATCGGTTAGCTGCCGTTTCGCGGCCAACCTATCATCAACGGCATCCCATTTATTGAGTGCGACAACAAGTGCACGGCCTTCACTCACCACCAATTCAGCGATCTTGAGGTCCTGCCGCTCAATACCGCGCTCTGAATCCAGTAGAAGTACCACAACTTCTGCAAACTGCACGGCACGCAACCCATCTGCAATCGAAAGCTTTTCAAGCTTTTCTGTCACGCGTGCGCGCTTACGCATACCAGCAGTGTCAAACAGCCTGACCGGCATATCATTCCATTCCCATTCCACGGAAATGCTGTCACGCGTAAGTCCAGCTTCAGGCCCTGTAATAAGCCTGTCTTCGCCCACCAGTGTATTGATTAGGGTAGACTTGCCCGCATTGGGGCGGCCAACAATCGCCATACGAAGGGGACGCGCTTCTTCTTCGCCCTCTCCCTCGTCGATAAATTCATAGTCCATATCGCCTTCAGTGGGGCCGGTGTCTTTTGCCTCACGGGCAGCAGCCGCTTTTTCTTTGGCTTCGTCCTCGTAAGGGTCGATGCCCTGCTCTCGCAGCGCTTCTACAATTGCCTGATACAGTTCACCAAGACCTTCACCGTGTTCCGCAGAGATTGCCAGCGGTTCGCCTAGCCCCAAACCATATGCTTCATAGACGTTGGTATTCGCTAATTTTCCTTCGCATTTGTTGGCAGCAAGGATGCAATGGCCCTTACTGCGGCGAAGCCAAGCGGCAAAATGCTCATCTATCGGCGTGATGCCTGCGCGTGCATCATAAAGCATGACGGTAACGTCGGCTTCCTTCAGCGCCTGTTCGGTTTGACTGCGCATCCGATCACTCAAGGAGCCTTCTTTGCCCTCTTCCAGTCCGGCAGTATCAATTAGTTCAAAACGCAAGTCGCCAATGCGCCCACGAGCACTACGCCGGTCTCTTGTGACACCAGGCGTGTCGTCCACGAGTGCAATTTTTTTTCCAACCAAACGGTTGAACAATGTCGATTTGCCCACGTTGGGACGCCCAACAATGGCAAGTGTAAAACCCATTTTAAATCACCTAGTTAGGTCTATTGGTACGCGACCAACTCGCCCCGGTCGGTAAGGACAATAAATTTACCATCCACAACAATCGGCGAGGTACTGGAACCGTCAGGCATCTCTACACCGCTAATAACTTCACCTGTATACGGGGAAACTGAAAGCGCATAGCCATGAGAGCTTGTGATCATTAACCTGTCGCCAGCAAGAATAGGCCCGTTCCACTTAATAAGACCTTTACGCTTCCCCTGGTTGGTGAAGCGCTGCAACTGGGTCACCCAACGGACACGACCATCAGCAAGTGACAAGCATGCCACCTGACCATCAACCGTCGTAATAAATCCAAAATTGCCTGCAACCCAAGGCGTGCTAACACCTGCTATATCCGCTTCCCAAGACCGTTCACCGCTCCGCATATCAATAGAAACCATACGCCCCGCGTGACTGATCGCATACACTTTACCACTGGAAATCACTGGGTTGCCGTCAATATCCGTTAGCGTCGCAAGCGGCGTCAAACGGCGAGAACTCGTGAGCGCATCCTGCCACAGGATACGTCCATTAGTACCCCGCATTGCGATCAATTCGCCTGAAGACAGCGCCGTTACCAAGGTGGCTCCGTCATAGGCAGGGCTGGCGGCACCAAGCATGCCTGCATTTTCAGCAATGCCTACCTGATCCCAAAGCAGTTCCCCGGTCTCAGGGTTCAGTGCAAGCATCTGATTATCGTGGGTTACCGCAAAAACGCGGTCGGCTGCCGCAGTTGGTGCACCACGGAAAGGAACCTCACCACTGTATCGCCACAACTCTCTGCCTGACGTCGCATCAAGCGCAACGACAAAACCAAAACCAGAAGTGACATACAGTTTATCACCATACAAAGCAGCACCGCCACCGTAGCCAACATCGCTGCGCTCTTCTGGATCATCGAGCTTTGCTTCCCAGATGCGACGGCCACTCTCAAGCGAAACAGCCGTTACTGTGCCCACAGTATCTACAGCAAACACCATACCGTTCCCTGCGACAGGCCCGGCAATCAATCTCTCATATTTGTCGTTACCGCGGCCAACTCGGCTCCGCCACACTTGACGAAGCTGAGAACCCAGCTCCAGATGCTGCACATCGTGGGAGCTATTGCCGCCTGCCTGCGACCAATTACCATTGCGGTAAGGCTTTGGCACGGCAACCGGAATACGACTGATTGCAGGATCAGCTTCCACGCCCTGTGTCGAACTGATAATGGAAATGCGCTCCCGCCCACCATCATCATATTTATCTTCCTTGGGACCATCACCAGAGAACAAACTACAGGCGGAAAGTGCCGTAGCAGACAGGAGTACAAGGCCAGCACGGGCAGCTTGCTTCATCGTATTAGCCTTCATGGCTGCTCTCCGGCTGAGTTGGTGCCGCATCTTCAGGCGACGTTAGGTTATTCTGTGGAAGCTGCCGCTCAAGCATATCGCGAAAATTACGAGCGCGTGTACCAATCGACTGCGGCGTCCCGGCATCGTCAGCCAGAGTGGCAAAACGTTCATATGCCGTTTCGGTATCGCCTTGTTTCATATCAAGGAAGGCCAATTGCTCAACAGCACTGTAATACCAGGGCTTTTCTGCGACTGCCAGCACGGTAAAACGGCTACGCGCACCGTCCAAATCACCTGTCTTGTCGACAACCAAAAGTCCAGCCCGCAACTGCGCATATTCCCGAAGGATAATGTCGCCGTCCGTGCTTGCGGCCAATGCATCATAGGCTGCAATGGCAGCTTCAGCCTTGCCTGCAGCGGCAAGCGCAGAGGCTGCACGCAATTCAGCAAGTGCTGCATAGCCAGCATCCAGTTCAGGCGCTACTGCCGACCAAATGGCCGCAGCGTCAGCGCCGTCAGCCTCAGCTTTTTCCATCGCGCCACTGAATTTTGCCGAGTTGCTTTCCTGGGTACTTCGTACCTGATATTTATAAAGCTGGGTCCCACCTACAGCGAGAACAATGCCTACAGCCCCGCCAATGACAAATTTGCCGTACTTTTTCCAGAGACGGTTCATCTCATCGCGGCGCAGCTCGTCATCTACTTCCTGGGCTGCCAGATCTGGGTTGGTGTCCGACACGCGAAACTCTCCAAACAAAGCCGCAAGGCATCATGATACCTGCGGTAAAATCAATCGTTATATTGGCGCATGGCCAAAAATTTGGGCTACCATAGCCAAAGCCGTCGCCATAAGCAAACGAGAAGACAACAGTAAATTATGGTGATAATTCGGCAGCGCTTACTTGTTGGCACCCTTCATCTTGTAGGTGTGTTCTTCACCTGGGAAATTCCGCGCTCGCACTTCATTGGAATAGTCTTCAATCGCGTCTTCAATGCTTTGCCCAAGCTCTGCAAATCGCTTCACGAACTTCGGATTAATTGCAAACAAGCCTAGCATATCCTCGGTCACGAGAATCTGCCCATCGCAAGTATTAGAGGCCCCGATCCCAATCACTGGGCACGGCACTGCATCGGTTACTTTTCTGGCAAGCGGCTCGGCAACGCCTTCAAGAACAACAGCAAAAGCGCCAGCTTCAGCAATTGCAATTGCATCATCGATAATGGGTTCCCATTCATCGACACTGCGCCCACGTGCGCCGTAACCCCCATGTGCATGCACTGACTGCGGCATCAGGCCAACATGGCCCAGTACAGGAATCCCGCGCTTTACCAGGAATGATACGGTCTCGGCCATTTCGACACCGCCTTCAAGCTTTACCGCACCCGCGCCCGTCTCAGACAAGGCCCGCGCAGCGTTTCGGAAGGCTTGCTCCTTAGATTCTTCATAAGTGCCAAACGGCATGTCAATTACCACAAGCGCCTGTTCAGCGCCGCGGCATACAGCACGCCCATGACGAATCATGGTTTCAAGATCAACGCCAAGCGTCGAATCCATACCGTAAAGGACCATGCCCACACTGTCCCCCACCAACAGAAGGTCGCAGTGCTTGTCCAGCCGCGCCGCCATTGGCGTGATATAGGCCGTCAAACACACAATAGGTGTACCCCCCTTCATTGCGGCAATGTTTTTAGCTGTCGCCTGACGCTTGGGGCGCGCATCAATGGCTGGTTTGTTTTCGCCGTAAACCTTATTGTCTGAGGACATTATAGGCTCCAAAAAAAGCTTTAATTGTGAGGTTATATGTAGAGCTAGTCGCCGGGGATACCAATCAATTTTCTGAAAACGCTAATAGACGCCTACAAAATTCTGTACTTCGTCCATGAATGTATCAGGTTCCTGTAAAACTACTTTCCGGTAATCCACCAGGTTTTCTAACACTCCAGCATAATCCTTTTCTAAGGAATGAATCAGCTCTATCAGATGTATTTCATCCAACATGCTGGATGTGGTTGGTTTCAGCTCTACGGGCAGCGCACATTAATATCGTTTTTTGCCACTCCTACCCGCCTCGCAATTGGAACGCACCCATGCAGTGCATGCCTCTCGCGGAATTTGATTTCTTTCGGGCGCAGCTTCAAAACCCAAAAGAACTTAGCCAACTTCAATACACCAGCGACCTCGCCTCCACATTTCCCCGAAATGGTTCATAAAAACATCAAGCAGTTTGTCTTGCGCACCCCACTCCAAAGTTTTTTAAGTTGGGAAGATAAGGAACCAAATTGCCATCATGAAGCACGGCCTCGTTGCGCCGGTAACACCCCAAATCACTCAACATAATTTTCGGTTGGGCTTTTACAGATGAATTACAATCCACTGGAGAAACTTCTTTTCCATCTCTAACACATTTCTACCGAGGGTTTGTTGGTCTTTGTCATTCAAGGACGCTAACCAACCATCCATAGTTTGACCGCCTTTCAGCGCAAGGGTTATGTCTTGCAAGACATGTTCACTACCGCTGTTTACTTTTAGGAAGTCCAAAATCGCACGTGCTTGAGCATAGAATAGCTTTCCATCAAGTTTTAATGCCTTTGCTTGTTCCGCAGAAAGCTTTAACACCTTTGCATCACTTCCGCCTGACTGGGCCCGACGAATCAAATTCTTCAGTTCCTTAGATGCATACAAAGGATGTTCCATTGCAAAAAAATGACTAAGGCTTAACGTGCGATTTTCTTCGTATGCTTCTCTAAAGCTATACCGCCTTGAATCTGTAATTTTTTCGTCTTCAGCTGATATTGCGGCTATTTCGTCCAACCAATCAGGCGCGTCACCTCCATATTGAAACTTCCGAGTATTCGGCCAAAAATAAACGACAAATAGCATATGTGAAATTTCGTGCCTCAGCGGTTTGCGTGCACTTTTTCCTAAAGGAATACTGGAATCCCATGGTAAAATCCATCTGGCAGACTCAAGCTTTTCGGGCTTAAGGTATCCCGAAAATTTGACATCATATATAATGCCTTGCCCTGCCAAAGTGCCGAAGTGGTCATTAAACAACTTCTGCGCTGCAACCATTTCACGATATATATCAGCTACAACTGATAGAGAGCTAGTGGACGGAGCCACGATCAAACCTAATTCTGACTGATACCAGCGAGCTTCATCAAGTCCTTTTTCATCTGGCTGCTGGTTCGCAATTTTGTGTATACCCTTAGGCAGCGATGGTTGTTCTATATAAACAAAAAAAACTAAAAGAACGGCTAGGGTGTGAACCCAATTCAAAGTGTTGCATTTTTTGATCATTTTGTGATTCAAAGCTCCCGAACAGGGAGATTTACATGGCACGTTTTGATTTGAGCGATAAAGAATGGACAACGATTGAGCCTTTACTACCCAAGC